>FWPV01000466.1_pt1 | contig 128332 bp, 130 predicted proteins | sample 2228371 | NCBI WGS metagenome assembly FWPV01 (sample SAMEA103939776, study PRJEB20133) | metagenome | reverse complement strand
TTTTAAGTTTATATCTTGATATTCTTTAGCAATTTTTCTAATTTCTGGAACTGTTAATCCTAAAAATTTATCACCCTCTCCATACTCCCCTTTTCCTGTTTTAAAAAATCCTTGCAAAATTTTTGCTTTTTGAAGATTTGCTAATTTTTGAAGATCAGTAAAAATATTTTTAATATTCATCAATCTATGAATTAAATAACTTTTGTGACTGGGGAGGGATTCGAACCCACGACCCGTCGCTTATGAAACGACTGCTCTACCGCTGAGCTACCCAGTCAAAAATAACCATTATACAAATTTATAGATTTATATTATATAATATTAGTTATCTTTATGGCAAAAATAGATTTATCAATTATAATAATATCTTTTAATACTAAAGAAATAACAAAAAACTGCATTGACTCAATTAATCGCTCTTTATATAAATCAAAAATTAAATACGAAATTATTGTTGTTGATAATAATTCTCATGACGGCTCAAAAGAACTTTTAGAAAAATTAGCTAAAGATAAATCTACTAAAGTAGTTTATCATCAGACAAACGACAACCTTGGATTTGGTCGTGGAAATAATGTTGGCGTAAAAATTGCTAAAGGTAAATATATTTTATTATTAAATTCCGATACTATAGTATTAAACCGAGCTATAGAAAAACTTTATGATTTTTATCTTAAAAACGAAAAAAAAGTTCATTTTTTAGGAGCTAAGCTTTTAAACAAAGACCTAACTCCACAGCCTTCAGCTGGTTATTTTTTTACTTTACCAGTTGTTTTTGCTGCTTTACTTTTAAAAGGAGATTATTGGGGTTTAACAAGATTTTCCCCTAATAAATTTTGTCAAGTTGATTGGATATCTGGTGCTTGTATTTTAACAAAAAAATCAATATATAATCGTCTTGGAGGTTTTGATAAAAACATCTTTATGTATATGGAAGAAGTTGATTTGCTATATCGAGCTCGAAAATTAGGCTACAAAACATATTTTTACAATCAAGCACAAATTATTCATTTAGGTAGCGCTTCATCAGGAGGAAAAACTTTTCCAATATTACAAGTATATAAAGGATTTTTATTTTTTTATAAAAAACACTATTCTTTTATAAGTTTAATATTACTTCATATTATTTTAAAAACAAAAGCAGCTATTGCCTACTTAATTGGTCGAATAAAAAATAACAAATATTTAATAGAGACCTATGAAAAAGCTTTTTGGATTTCTTAAAAAAATCGACGATAATCTATTAAAAATATTACTTTCTGTATTTATTATCTTTATCCCCTTATGGCCAAAAATTCCCATTAAAATGATTGATTATACTTACATTGCTTTTCGTTATGACGATGTTTTTTTAGCTATTTTATGTTTTATATTTTTAATTCAATTAATAAGAAAAAAAATTATATTTAAAAAAACCTTATTTATTCCTATTACTCTTTTTTGGTTAAGCGTTTTTATTTCTTTTTTTATTGGATTTTATATAACAAAAACCATTGAATTTACTCATTTAGGACTTCTTCATTCATTAAGAAGAATTGAATATATGATTGTTTTTTTTATTGCTTTAAGTGTTGTTAAAACAAAAAAGGATTTTTTTCAACTTTTAAATGTTTTTTTTATAGGAGTTTTATTAACTGGTCTTTATGGTTTGGGGCAAAAATTTTTAAACTTTCCAGCAGTACAAACAATGAATCCTGAATTTGCTAAAGGATATCTTCTATATCTCACTCCTGAAGCTAGAATTTCCTCAACTTTTGCTGGTCATTATGATTTAGCCTCCTACTTAGTTTTTTCAATCCCGATTATTTTAACTAGTTATTTTTATTTTCAGAAAAAAAACTATTTATTTCTTTTTATATTAAGTTTAACTATTTTAGTTTATACTTCATCTAGAATTTCCTTTGGAGCTTATATAATATCAACCTTTGGTTTATTAATTTATCTTAGAAAATATTGGTTTACTTTATTTATTTCCATTTTAACCGTTATTCTTATTTTAACCACTGGAGAATTAACAAAAAGATTTTTAAAAACTTTTCAGGTAAGAACAATTTTAGTTGATGAAAAAACTGGCGCTGTATATATTGGTCAAAAAATTACTACTAAAGAACTTCCGGCTGGTAGCTTCTATATAAAACTAAAAGATCAAAATATTAAACTAAATAATCAAAAACAAACTAATATAGAAGAAAATATAGAAAAATTTAAAGAAAAAGTTATTCAAGAAAAAATAAAGATTGCAACTCTTTCCGGACAAATAAATGAAAAACAAAAAGAAGAGCTTTTAGCTACTTTATCAGCTAATCTAAAACCAGTTAATACTGTTGTCTCTGATATCTCTTTTGCCACTCGTTTACAAATAGAGTGGCCAAGAGCGATTAATGCCTTCAAAAAAAATCCTTTTTTTGGCACTGGTCCATCATCAATAACTGAAGCAACTGATAATGATTATTTAAGATGGTTGGGAGAGTTTGGATTGATCGGAACAGGTTTATTTTTATTTATTCTTTTTCAACTATTTAAAAATAACTTTGTTTTTATTAATTTTTTTAAAAAAAAGATTGCTAAAAATAATTTGTTAAATTTAGGATTTGCTTTCGGATTAATTGGATTATTAGTTAATGCCACTTATATTGATGTTTTTGAAGCTTCAAAAGTTGCTTATTCTTTCTGGATTGTTGCCGGTCTGTTTATGAGTTTCTCTAAAATAAAAAATGAAAAAAGTTAATTATTTAGTTTTGTTTTTTATTTTATTTATAGGTTTAATTCTTCGCCTTCATAAAATTAATATTCCTTTAGCTGATTTTCATTCATGGCGTCAAGCAGACACTGCCGCTGTAGCGAGAAATTTTATTAGAAATGGTTTTGATCTTCTTCATCCAAAATATGATGATTTATCTAATATTCAATCAGGAATTGATAATCCTCAAGGTTATCGAATGGTTGAGTTTCCAATCTATAATGCTATCTTTGCTTTTTTAGCAAAAAATTTTTCTTTTTTATCTTTGGAAGCTTGGGGTAGATTGACTTCTATTTTTTTTAGTTTAATTACAGTTTCAATAATTTATTTTTTAGTTTTAAAAGAAAAAAACTCTTTAGCCGCTTTTTTTGCTGCTTTTATTTACGCTATTATGCCTTTTTTTGTTTTTTATAATCGGGTTATTTTACCAGAGGCAACTGCTTTAGGATTAATAATGTTGTCCATCTTTTTTCTTTATTTTACTTCAAAGGAATTATCAAATAAAAATTTATTTTTTTATTTTTTATCTTTAATTTTTTTTTCATTGGCGATATTAACAAAACCAACCACTATATTCTTTATTTTTCCTATTATCTATCTTTTTTATAGAAATTTTAAAATTAAATTTATAAAAAATTTTTGGTTTTATTTTTATATTGTTTTATCATTAATACCTTTTATTTTTTGGAGAAACTATATTTTAAAATATCCTGAAGGTATTCCTGCAAATGAATGGTTAATTACAGGAGTAAATACCGGAAATGGCTTAACCAAAATTTTTTTTAAACCCGCTTTTTTTCGTTGGGTATTTTTTGAAAGAATTAATAATTTAATTCTCGGCGGTTATTTAACAATATTTTTCATTTTAGGAATAATAATTAAAAATAAAAAATTTTTTCTTAGTAGTTTTTTAATTAGTTCTCTTTCCTATTTATTTTTTTTTCAAGGAGGCAATGTTCAACATGAATATTACCAAGTATTAATTTTGCCAACTTTAGCTATTTTTACAGGCATAGGAATTAATTTTATTATTGAAAATAAAAAAATTTTTAATCAAATATTATTTTTACCATTAATTTTTTTAATTATTGTCTTTTCATGGTTTTTTTCTTTTTACAACATAAAAAATAATTACAACTATTCTAATGAATTGGTTAAACAAGCAAAAATTATTAATGACTTAACAAAACCAACAGATAAAATTGTCGTTGACAGAATGGGAGATACAACTTTACTGTATTTAGCTGATAGAAAAGGCGCTCCCGCCATATATAAAGATCCTCAAGAATTAAAAAAACTAGGCTATCAATATTTAATTACTGATAATCAGGATCAAATTACAAATATGATAAATCAACAATTTCAATTTATTTTTAAAAATAATCGTTTTTATATATTTAAGCTTTAATTATGAGAATTTTAATGATTACTCCCTATGTTCCCTATCCGCCTTCTTCAGGCGGACAAATAAGAACTTATAATCTTTTAAAATATTTAAGTAAGAATCATCAAATTACTCTAATTTGTCTTTATAAAAATAACCAAGAAAAAAATTATTATCAAGAATTAAAAAAATATTGTCAAGAAATCTATTTTTGTCAAAGACCAACTAAACCTTGGACAATTAATAATATTATTAAAACTATTTTTTCTCTAAAACCTTTTTTAGTAATAAGAAATTTTTCTAATGAAGCAAAAAATAAAATAGAAGAATTATTAAAAAAAAATCAATATGATGTTATCCATGCAGAAACTTTTTATGTCATGCCTCACATTCCAAAAACAAAAATTCCTATTGTTTTAGTAGAACAAACCATTGAATACAATGTCTATAGACATTTTGTTAAAAACTTACCTTTATTTTTTAGATTAATTGGTTATTTTGATATTGATATTATTAAGCTAAAATATTGGGAAAAGTATTATTGGAAAAAGGCTGACTTAGTTATTTCTGTATCAAAATCTGATGAAAAAATTATTAAAAAAGAAATTTCTTATTTAAATACAGATATTGTCCCCAACTGCGCTGGTGACGAAATGATTATAAAAAAACTAAATAAAAAATCTTTTAAAAAAATTAATATTCTTTTTCAAGGAAATTTTTATTGGTTACAAAATGTTGAAGCAGCTAACTATATAATAAACAAAATCTATCCTAAGATTAAAAAAAATTTTACAAATATCAATCTTATCATTGCTGGACAAAACACTAAAAAAATCGACTATCAAAAACAATTAAAAAATTTAAACATTATTGAAATTAATGAAAAAAATTTTAATTTAGTAAAAAAAATTTATCAAAAAAGCCATCTATTTATTTCACCTATTTTTGGTCCAGGTGGAACAAGATTAAAAATTCTAGCAGCAATGGCATCAGGTATTCCTGTTATCTCAACAAAAACCGGAATTGAAGGATTAGATCTTGAAGATAATAAAAATGTTCTAATTGCTAATAACTCCAAAAAATTTATTGAAAAAATAAATTTAATTATCAACAATAAAAATCTCTATGAAGAAATAAGAAGAAAAGCTTATCAATTAATTTTAGAAAAATATTCTTGGAAAAAATCAGCAGAAAAATTAGCCAGCATCTATAAAAAATTAATTAAAAATGTTAAAATATCCATATGATTACTATTGGCATTGATGGCAATGAAGCAAATGTTGAAAAAAAAGTTGGTGTTTCTTTTTATACCTTAAATTTATTAAGATGGTTTAAAAAATTAGCTAACAAAAATTTAAAATTTTTAATTTATTTAAAAAATCAACCAAATCAAGACTTACCCCAAGAAAATAACTTTTTTAAATATAAAGTTATTCCCGGAAACTTTCTATGGACACAAATTAACTTACCATTTAGTTTATATAATAAAAGATTAATCGATATATTTTTTTCTCCAGCTCATTATTTACCTAGATTTAGTCTTGTAAAAACTGTTGTCACCATACATGATCTTTCTTTTCTTTATTTTCCAAAAGAGTTTCTTTTAAAAGACTTGATTCAATTAAAACTTTGGACAAAATATTCGATTAAAAAAGCTAATAAAATTATTGCCGTTTCAAAAACAACTAAAAAAGATATTATAAAAAATTACAATATCCCTGAAGAAAAAATTGAAGTTATTTATAATGGCTACGAAAAAATTTCAAATACAAAAAGTGAAAAATTTACTATTAAAATTCAAAATAAGCCATATATTCTCTATGTTGGAACAATTCAACCTAGAAAAAATATTAATGTTTTAATTGAAGCTTTTTCTAAATTTAAATTACTTTATCCAGATTATCAATTAATAATTGCCGGTAAAAAAGGTTGGCTTTATAAAGATATTTTTAAAAAAGTTATTGATTTTGGGTTGGAAGATTGTGTTTTTTTTACTGATTATATTAGTGAAAATCAATTAATATTTTTATATAAAAACGCTTTTTGTTTAGTAATACCATCGCTATATGAAGGATTTGGTATACCTCTTTTAGAGGCAATGAATTTTGATTGTCCGGTTATTTCTTCTTATTCTTCATCTTTACCAGAAATTGCTGGTGATGCTGCTTTATATTTCGATCCAAATAATTATTTAGATTTAGTTGAAAAATTAAAATTATTAAGAGAAAACTCTGATTTAAAAAAAGATTTAATAAAAAAAGGTAAGGAAAGAATTAAACAATTTTCTTGGAAAAAAACCGCTGAACAAACTTTAGATTTGATAATTAATACTTTAAAAGAAAAATAAAAACATGCATCCTCTTCAATCTCTAGAATGGGAAAAAGCAAGAAAACAAATGGGTATTGAAACAATCCGAATAGATAACTATTTAATTACCATACATAAAGTTTTTAAAAATTTAAAGATTGGTTATTTAGCTAGGTCAAGTTTTCCCTCAAATAAAACTCTTGATAAACTTTATCTTTTTGGTAAAAAGAATAATTTAATATTTATAAAAATTGAGCCATATGTTGAAAATGATTCAAAGTTTAAAATTAAAAATTTAAAATTAACTAAGTCTTCTCATCCATTATTTCCCGATTGGACACAAATTATAGATTTAAAAAAAACCGAAGAAGATCTATTAAAATCATTCCATCCAAAAACAAGATACAACATTAAATTAGCAATAAAAAAAGGAGTAGTCGTAAAAGAAGAATCAAACGACCAAGGTTTTGAAACCTTTATTAAACTTTATTTTGAAACTTGTAAAAGACAAAAATATCTTGGTCATAATTATCAATATCATAAAATCGTTTGGAATAACTTAAAAAATAAAATAGCTCATATCTTAGTTGCTTATTATAACAATACACCAATTGCTGCCTATCAATTATGGTATATGGATAGAATAAGTTATTATGTCTATGGAGGAACTTCTAATCTTTATAGAAATGTAATGGCTGCAAATCTTTTAATGTGGGAAGCAATTAAATTAGGAAAAAAATTAGGAGCAGAAAAATTTGACATGTGGGGATCATTAGCTCCAAACTATTCTTTAAATCATCCTTGGTCTGGTTTTACTCGTTTTAAACAAGGTTATGGCACTCAATTTGTTAAAATGGTAGGAAGTTATGATTTAGTTATTAATCCTATGCTTTACCAAATTTATACTTTTATTTATCCAATAAGACAATTTTTATTGAGATTTATCACTTAATTAATTAAATTTTTTATTTTTAAATACTACTTTTAACACTTCATCCATATGATCTACAAAAACAAAGTTTAAATCTTTAACAACATATTCAGGAATGTCTTCTAAATCTTTTTTATTATCTTTTGGTAAAATCACTGTCTTTATACCAGCTCGATGAGCGGCAATCACTTTTTCTTTAACTCCACCAATCTCTAAAGCTCTTCCCCTTAAAGTTATTTCACCAGTCATTGCTACTGTTCTTATAGTTGGAGTTTTTGTTAATGCTGATATCATTGCTGTAGCGATTGCTAATCCAGCTGAAGGGCCATCTTTTGGCACTGCTCCTTCTGGTACATGAACATGAATATCTCTTTTTTGAAAAAAATCTTCTTTTAATCCAAACTTATCCCAACGAGCTCTAATATAACTTAAAGCAGCCTGACAAGACTCTTTCATTACTTCTCCTAAATGTCCAGTTAAAGTCAAATTTCCTCGACCAGGCATAATTGAAACTTCAATAAATAAAATATCACCACCAGCTTGCGTCCAAGCTAAACCAGTTGAAATTCCAATAGTGTCTTTTTCCTCAATCATCTGAGATGAATATTTAAAAGCCCCTAAAAATTTATTTAAATCAGAAACTCCAACTACTTTTGTTTTGTATTTTTTTTCAACAATATTACGAGCGACTTTTCTCATTACAGTACTAATCTGCCGTTCTAACTCTCTTACTCCAGCTTCTCTTGTATATCTTCGAATTATAATTTTTAAAGCAGCATCAGTAATTTTTGTTTGTTTATTATCCAAACTATTAACCTCAAGTTGCTTTTTTATTAAATATTGTTTGGCTATGTTAAATTTTTCATCTTCAGTATATCCAGGAAAATGAATAATCTCTAATCTATCTCTTAAAGCATCAGGAATTGTATCTAAAATATTTGCCGTTGTAATAAAAAATACATTAGATAAATCAAAATCAACTTCTAAATAATGGTCGGAAAAAGCATGATTTTGTTCAGGATCTAAGGCTTCTAATAATGCTGCTGAAGGATCTCCTCGATAGTCACGACCTACCTTATCAATTTCATCTAACATAAAAACTGGATTTTTTGTTCCTGCTTGTTTAATACCTTGAATAATTCTTCCTGGTAAAGCACCAACATAAGTTCTTCTATGACCTCTTATTTCTGCTTCGTCTCTAATTCCACCCAAAGATATTTTTACAAACTTTCTTCCTAATGCATGAGCAATTGACCGTCCTAACGAAGTTTTTCCTACTCCTGGTGGTCCAACAAAGCATAAAATAGTTGGTTGTTTATTTTTTACTGATTCTTTTTTTTGTTTTCTTAACTCTAATACTGCTAAATATTCTAATATTCTCTCTTTTACTTTTTTTAAACCATAATGTTCATTGTCTAATACTTTTTCTGCTTCTTTAATATCAATATTATTAGGAGATTCTACTGACCAAGGTAACTCAACAAGCCAATCTAAATAATTTCTAATATATGAAGTTTCCGGATTAAATTGTGACATTTGTTTTAATCTTTTTAACTCTTTTTTTGCTTTTTCCTCAACTTCCTTAGGCATTTTTGCTTTTTTAATTTTTTCTTCATATTCTTTAATATCATTACTCTCTTTTTCACCCAATTCTTCTTCAATTGTTCGCATCTTTTCTCTTAAAATATTTTCTTTTAATCCTTTTTCAAATTTCTTTTGAGTTTTTGTTGATAATTGTTGTTCTATTTCTAAAACTTTTATTTCTTTATCTATCAGTTCTACTTGTTTTTTTAAGCGTTTTTTTAAATCAAGTTCTTCCAATAGTTTTTGTCTTTCTTCTGGAGTAATATCTAAAATTACTGACACTTGATTTGAAAACACAATTGGATCATGAATATTTAAAATATTCATTAAAAAAATAAACTCAACTGTTTTGCCTAGATTAATTGCCTTTTTTATTTGATTAGAAATATGTTTTATCATTGCTTTAGTTTCATCATCTACTTTTTCAATTTTCTCTTCTTTTAAAACTTCTCCTTTTGCTTCAAACCATCCTTTATCATCATAAAACTCTGTAATCTTAATTCTTTGTAAGCCTTTAACTAAAGCATTAATTTCTCCTTTTTCACCAGTAGCTACTTTATCTATTATTGCTAATACTCCGATTTGATAAAGATCATTTTTTTTAGGATCTTCTTTAACAGGATCTTTTTGAGATAAAAGAATCACTTTTTTGTCTTTTTTTAAAGCTTCCTGAATTGCTAAAATGCTTTTTTGTCTTCCAAAAATTAAAACATTTTCAATATTAGGAAAAACCACTCCTTCCCTAACTGGAACTACTGGATAAATAGATTGATCTGGCGCTCCAATTAAAAATACCATATTAATTAGCAGTATAACATAATAATTGCTAACTGTCAACTCAATTTTTTATAGGCTAATCCTATAATAATTTAGACTTTTAATACTTTCTAAATTATAATTTTTGTATAATTTAATTATACAAAAATTAAATAAATAGTTTTTCTAATAATTCAAAATTAGTAAATCTTTCTTTTTCAACTAATGGTTTTCCTTTAATTTGTTCTATAAAATCTGTATACGTTGGTCTATTTTCTTGATAAATAATTCCTAAAGGAAATTTTTCTTCATTTAATTCTAAACTTTTTTCTATTGCTTGTTTTAAGTTAGATTGTTGGTAAGCCCCATCTAATTTATAAACTCTTTTTAAATAATATTGAAATGTATTTATTTTATTAAAAGTTACGCATGGCTGTAAAACATTCAATAAAGAAAATCCTTTATGAGTAATTGCTGATTTTATCATTAATATTAAATGATTTAAATCACCAGCAAATGACTGAGCAACAAAAGTTGCTCCATTACTTAAAACTGTTGCCAATGGGTTAATTGGTTGATCAATGTTCCCTAATGGCGTTGACCGAGTTTTATAACCTTTTTGCGAGGTAGGCGCTGTTTGACCAGTAGTTAAACCATATACTCGATTATCATGAACAATTATCTTAATATCATGATTTCCTCTTGCTGCATGAATTAAATGATTACCACCTTCACCATAACAATCACCATCACCTACTATAGCAATTACAGGTAATTTATGATTTGCTAATTTAATACCTATTGCATTTGGAATCGCTCGGCCATGAAGACTATGAAAACCATATCCATTTAAAAAATCGTTCATATTACCAGAACAACCAATACCAAAAACTACCACTATATCATCAGGTCCCATACCTAATTGAACAAATGCTTGTTTTAAAGCTGTTAATATTCCCCAATTACCACAACCAGGACACCAAGTCGGATTATAACCAGTAAAATCTTTGATATTAGTCATATTTATATTTAACTCGTAACAAGTAACTCGCAACTTTCTAACACCTTTAATATATCATCAATCATAATCTCTCTACCATCATACTTCAAAACTTTATATTTAAACTCAATCCCTGTTTCCATAGTTAATAGTTTTCCAAACTGACCCAAAGAGTTATTTTCAACTAATACATAATGTTTTTTTTCTAAAAAAAATTTTTTTATTTTTTCTTTATCTAATGGATAAATATAAGTGAAATGATAAAAACCCGTTTTTATATTTTTATCCTTTAGAATTTTTTGCGTTTCTAATATTACTCCTTTAGTTGAACCCCAAGAAATAAAAATTAAATCAGCATCCTTATTTCCATAATAATTAGGTAATTGAAAATCATTTTTTAAATAAGTGATAATTTTTTTATTTCTTTTATCAACCTGTTGTTTTCGTGATAACGATTCTTCGGTAGTATGACCATCTTCTAAATGTTCATAGGAATTCGCTTCATAATAATAACCTTTAATTCCTGGTAATAATCTCGGAGAGATTCCATCTTCGGTAAGCTGATATCTTAAAAATGGTTTAGTTTGATTATCTTTATTTTCTATATTTGAAACTAATTTTCCTCGATTAATTTTATAATTATTAATTAATATATCAACTTCATTTTTATCAACTGTATAATGACTTTCAGATAAATATTTATCACTGATTATAATTACTGGAGTTTGATAAATGTCAGCTAGATTATAAGCTTTTAAAGTTAATTCAAACATTTCTGAAGCATCTCCTGGAGCTAAAATAATTTTAGGAAACTCCCCATGTCCAGAAAATGTAGCAAAAAGTAAATCTCCCTGTTCTGTCCATGTTGGCATTCCTGTTGCTGGTCCTGGTCTTTGAGAAAGAAAAATAACTAATGGAGTTTCTGTAATTCCAGCTAGAGAAACTGCCTCAACCATCAAAGCAAAACCACCGCCTGACGTACCAACAGCTGCTCTTACTCCTGCAAATGAAGCACCTATAGCAGTATTTATAACTGAAATTTCATCTTCAGCATGACGAACTATTATTCCAGTTTTTTCTTGCCAAGAAGCTAAAGTTGATAATACTGATGACGAAGGAGTCATCGGATAAGCGACATATAAGCGACAATCAGCTACAATACTTCCCAAAGAAAAAGCATCATTTCCTGTTAAAACTAATTTTTTATTTTTATCATTATTGTTTTTAATATGAAAGGTATTTAATAAATCAAAATAATTTTCTTCAATATATTTATATCCAGCTATAGCTAAATCTTGATTAAACTTAATAATTTGATCACCTTTTTTCTTAAATTCTTCTTCAATTAAATTTAATAAAGTATTAATATCAGCGTTTAATAATCTTAAAGAGGCTCCTATAGCAATTGTATTTCTCATCACTATAGAAGCATTAAATTTTTGCACAATATCTTTTAATGGCAAATTAATTTTAATAGATTGAAAATTCGTATCTTCAATTTTAAAATCTTTTTCATCATAAATAACAATACTTCTATTAGTTAAGAACACTAAATTTTTATCAAAAGTTTCTTTATTTAAACAAACCAATATATCAATCTCTTTTTTATGATTATTAACCAATTCGTCTTTTATTCTTACAGTATAAGCATTATGACCACCTCTAATTAAAGAAGGATATTCAGTTGAATCAAATATTTGATAACCTAAACGGCTAAACACTTTTGAAAAAGTTAATCCTGAGGTCATTATTCCAAAACCAGCTTCACCACCTATTTTCCAAGTAATATCTATCATATTTTAATTAATCATAACAACATGGGTCTTTAAATCCACAGTTTTTACAAGTTGAATCTCTTCCTCCAGGCATACCTTTTAAACTATTTAAACCACAAAAAGGGCACTCTCTAATATTTTCTTCATAATTGTTAATCTTTTGATTGTTTTTAATTTGATTATTCATTTTTAATTTTTTCTAAAGCTTTTAATGGTAAAAGAGCGCATTTAATTCTATTAACGCCTAAATCAATTCCTAACATTTTAATAATAAACTCTTTATTAATTTTTTTCAAATCTTCTTGATTCTTTCCTTTTAAAAAATCAAAAACCATAGAAGAGCTTGCTATAGATATTGCACAACCTTGAGCAATAAATTTAATATCTTTAATAATTTTATTTTTATCAATTTTTATATAAAGAGTTAATTTATCTCCACATAAAGGATTGCTTACATTGACTTGATAAGTAGCATCTTCAATTCTTCCAAAGTTTTTTGGATTTTGATAATGATCTAAAATAATTTCTGTATAGATATTTGGCATAGTTAAAAACTTAAAAATCAAAACTTAAAAATAAATCAAAAATATCAAAATTCAAAATCAAAAATCAAAACTACTTATTAAAACCTAAAGATAATTAAAAATTAATAATTACTATTCTTAATTCTTACTTCTTATTCAACATTTCTCTAAAACCTATAACCTACAAACCTATAACCCAAACTGCACACTACGAACTAATTAACTACAAACTAAATATAACTGATTTTAACTTACTTCGACCGATTTAAACTAACTTCATTTTCCCAATCTTTTTTCAACTTGTCTTAATCCTTCAATTAATTTATCAATATCCTCTTTTGTATTATAAATATGAAAACTCGCTCTCACAGTTCCGTTTATTCCCAATCTTTTATGTAAAGGCATTGCGCAATGATAACCAGCGCGAACACAAATATTAAATTCATCCAAAATACTAGCTACATCATGAGGATGATATTTTGAAAACTGGAAACTAATAATTCCAGACTTTAAATTTAAATCTTTTGGTCCAAAAATCATTATCTTTTTTGAAAAATTATTAGCTAATACCTCCAAACAATATTGAGTTAATTCTTTTTCATGTTTTTGAATTTTCTCATAACCGATTTTTAATAAATATTTTATGGCTTCTTGAAAACCAATAATCTCACCAATCGCCGGTGTTCCTGCTTCAAATTTATAGGGAGGTTTTTTAAAAGTGGTTTTATCTAAAAAAACTTCTTCTATCATCTCTCCTCCATATAAAAATGGGGGTAATTTTTCTAATAATTCTTTTTTACTCCATAAAACACCGACTCCAGTTGGCCCAAACATTTTATGCGATGAAAAGACTAAAAAATCCGCATTTAATTTTCTAACATCAATTTTAAGATGTGAAACTGCTTGAGCAGCATCAACCACAACTTTTATTTGAGGATTAATCTCTTTTACTTTAGCTATAATTTTTTCAAGAGAATTAATAGTTCCTAAAACATTTGAAACATAAGTAATAGCAAATATTTTTGTTTTATTACTAAAAATTTTTTCTATATCTTTATCAGTTAATTCTAAAGTAAAATCTTCTTTTATATCTATCACCTTTAATAAAGCTTTCTTTTTAAAAGCTAACTGTTGCCAAGGAACAAAATTAGAATGATGTTCTAAAATTGTAGTTACAATTTCATCACCTCGATTAATTTTATCTTGCAATCCATAACTAATTAAATTAATAGATTCTGTTGTATTTCTTGTAAAAATTATTTCTTCTTCAGTTGCATTGATTAACTGAGAAACTAATTGTCTTGTTTTTTCAAATTCCTCTGTAGCTTTTTCAGAAATTTTATAAACACCACGAAAAATATTAGCCGAATAATTTTTATAATACTCACTGATTTTGTCGATAACTGATTGAGGTTTTAATGAAGTCGCTGTTGAATCAAGATAAACTAATTTTCGATTGTTTTTAAAAACCGGAAAATCCTTTTTGTAAATATTTTTGAAAAATATCTTCAACATCCTTAATAAATCCATTAACTAATAACTGTTTAGCTTTTTCTTCTATTATACCTCGAGATTTTAAATAAAAAATTTGTTCTTGATTTAAACGCCCAGTAGTTGAACCATGAGTACAAAAAACATCATTAGCTAAAATTTCTAATTCTGGTTTTGAATTAACAACTACATTAGGAGATAAAACTAAGTTTTGGTTCTTTTGGTAAGCATGAGATTTTTGTGCTTGTTTTTCAATTCTGATTAACCCTTGATAATTAAATTGAGACGAATCATAAAAAACTCCTTTTATTAATAAATTAGAAATAGAATTAGGTTTTAAATGATTTTGATAAGTATAAATTTCAAATTTATTTTGATTCTTTCCAATATATAAACCGTAAATATTCAATTCTACATTAGAAGACTCAATATCAAAAAAAATTTTTCCTGATAAATTTTTAAAAAGAACAATATATTTTCCAGGTATTTTAAAACTTAACTTTTCCTCCTGATAATTTTTTTTCAAATAAATAACTTTTTTCATTGAAGTTTTAATTTTAAATTTTAAATTTTAATTATTCTTATCCAACACTTCCTGACATTTCTAAATTAATTAATCGATTAAGTTCTACTGTATACTCTAATGGAATTTCCTTAGTTACTGGCTCTATAAAACCATTAACTAACAAACTTTCAGCGTCTGCTTTTTTTAATCCTCGACTCATTAAATAAAAAATTTTTTCTTCACCTAATTTTTCAACTGTTGCTTCATGTTGAATATCAACCTGATTATTTTTTATTTCCATTTTTGGATAAGTATCAGAACGAGATTCTTCATCTAATATTAACGCATCACAGCTTACATAAACTGAAGAATTTTTTGCTCTTGGCGATACATAAACTAATCCTCGATAAGAAGTTCTTCCACCTCGACTAGAAATTGATTTAGAGATAATTCTTGACGAAGTGTTTGGTGATAAATGAATCATTTTCGCGCCAGCATCTTGATGTTGATCTTTATTAGCATAAGCAATTGATAATACTTCTCCTTTAGCTTTTTCACCAGCTAAAATACAACTTGGGTATTTCATTGTAACTTGACTACCTAAATTACAATCAACCCACTCCATCACAGCATTTTCCTTAACCAAAGAGCGTTTAGTGACTAAATTGTAAACATTTTTACTCCAATTTTGAACCGTAGTATATCTAACTCGAGCTCCTTTTTTAACAATAATTTCAACTACTGCCGCATGTAACGAAGAAGTTGTATATATTGGCGCTGTACAACCTTCTATATAATGAACAAAACTATCTTCTTCAGCAATTATTAATGTTCTTTCAAACTGACCAAAATTTTGAGCATTAATTCGAAAATAAGCTTGAAGCGGCAACTTTACCTTAACTCCTTTTGGAATATAAACAAAACTTCCTCCTGACCAAATTGTTGTATTTAAAGCGGCAAATTTATTATCAATGTAAGGTACAATCTTTCCAAAATATTCTTTTACCAATTCTGGATACTCTTTTAAACCACTATCCATATCCAAAAATATTACTCCTTGACGTTTTAAATCTTTTCTTATACTTTCATAAACAACCTCACTTTCATACTGAGCTGTTACCCCGGCTAAAAAGTCCCTTTCTGCTTGTGGTACTCCTATTTTTTCGTAAGTGGTTTTAATTTCTTCTGGTAGATCTTGCCAGGATTTTTTTTGATCTTTTATAGGCTTTATGTAATAATAAATATCATTAAAATTTATTTTTGTTAAATCTCCACCCCAATTTGGTAATGATTTTTGCATAAATACTTTATAAGCTTTAAGCCTTATATCTGTCATCCAATCAGGTTCATTTTTTATTTTTTTAGAAATATAATAAATAATTTTTTCATTTAAACCTTTTTCTGATTTAAAAATATAATTTTCCGGCATTGAAAAACCATATTGGTATTGAAAATCTAAATTATCATCAAACATATTTTAAGAAAGATATTTTTTGTAACCATTATTTTCGATTTTTATTGCTAATTCTTTATCTCCTTCATCAACTAATTGACCATTAACTAAAACTAAAACTCTATCAGGAGATAAATATCTTAATATTCGATTATAATGAGTTATTATCACAATACTTCGATTATTCTTAAAATTTATTAAAAAATCACTGATAATCTTTAAAGCATCAATATCAACACCGGTATCTATCTCATCTAAAATTAAAAAAGACGGTTTTAAAATAGCCGCTTGAAGTAGTTCTATTTTCTTCTTTTCTCCACCAGAAGCGCCTTCATTTAATGAACGTGAAATTAAATCTTCTTTTATATGGAGTTTTTTAACTAACTCATCTAATTCTTCTTTAAGTTTTAAAGGATCAATTTTTCCTGATAAACTAACTCTTAATAATTGAAAAACACTTACTCCGTTTAACGATAATGGATTTTGAAATGATAAAAATATTCCTTTTTTTGCTCTTTTATCAGGTTCAAGTTCAGTAATGTCTTCTTTTTTAAAATAAATTTTTGATTTTTCATCAATTTGATAATGGGGATGACCAGCAATTGCATAAGCCAACGTTGATTTACCACTACCATTTGGTCCCATTACTGCATAAATTTTATTTTTTTCAAAAGAATAATTAATATTTTTCAAAATATTTTTTCCATTAACACTAATAGTTAAGTTCTTTAAAGATATCATAATTTAAATAACTTCTAATAATTTATTACTTTTTAAAAATCCTTTAATTTTCTTGTAAAATTTGTTTTTAAAAAAATTTTTATGTTGGCAAAATTTTTCATTTGGACATAGATAATTTTTATCAAAACAACTTGTTAATTGTAATTCACCTTCAAAAATTTTCAGAAAATCAAATAAAGAAATTTTTTTTATATTATTAGATAATTTATAACCTCCATTAACTCCTTCGCGACTTTCTAAAATTTTATTATTTGTTAAAATAGAAGCAATTTTAGAGATAAACTTATTTGGCAAATTTAATTCTTCTACTATTTTTGAAATTGCTACAAAATCATTTTTATCCTTCAAATAAGAAAGCATTAATAATGCATAATCTGTTTGTTTACTAATTTTAAACATAGAGTAATTTAGTATTAGTTTAATAAAAAAAGATTAAAAAATCAAGTTTTTTTAAATATCATTTTAGTTTGTTTAATACCATAAATTTTTTCTAATATCTTACTAATTAACACTGCATAAAATGGCTCTGAAAAACCACCTATAAAAACCACCCAAAAAGGATTATGAAACTGATCAGCTAAACCTAAAATACCAACACTTGTTAAAAATGTTAAAAAAGCAGCAAAATTCATTGATAAAACCGCTGGATTTTCTAATAAAGTTTTAACTCTATCAATAATAGTAATTTTTTCTTCTTTTTTAGTTTCATTTTCTACTTCTTGTAAACCTAAAAAAGATGTTAAACTTGTACCAATACTAGGCTCTAAACCAAAAACTATCGATCCTAAAAAATGACCAAAATCTTTCCCTAATAATTCACTAACAAAATCCATTATTATTCCGTTTAAAATCACTAAATAACCTCTCACTCCAATTTTATTTATTAAATCTTTAAATTCTTCATAAAGATTATCTCCTTTTAAAAATAATTTAAATTGACTATAAAAATCTATTAAATTAGCAACAACATGAGTAAAACTTTTAACAAGACTTTGAAAAATGAAATAAAATTCTTCAGAAGCTTTATTTTCAACTATTGAATTAATAATATAAAAAACACTTGCCATCCCACCCATTGATAATAAAGCTATTCTTACTTCTTTCATATTTTCTGATAAAATTGCTCTTGTTAATATAATTCGAGCATATCTTTCTTCATAAGGGTTAGTTTTTTCAGATAATCTATCTAATAATGCTATTTCTTCTTTGGTCAAACCTACTCCATTTGTTTTTAAAAAATTTATAGTTATAAATCTGTGAGAAGATTCTTCCAATTGATCTGTGCCCCTATTATTACTTCTATTTTTTAAAGCTTGACTGATTTTCTCTTGAAGAGAAACCCCAGGTTGACTTTCAATAGCTTCTATATATTCAGGAATCGGTCTTAAAACACTATTTATTTGTATAATTCCTCCATTTGTTAGAAAACTGAAAATAGCTTCTCTATCTTTTTCTTCTAAATCTGTTAAAGTTTTAACAAAAATTCTAATTGGTAAACTTAACTTTGCTTTAACCAATAAGCTTGGATCATTTTCAAAACTAATTAGTAAATATTTTATAAAATCAATATCACTTCTTGTTATTAAATCCAATTGAAAATTTTCAATTAATCTCTCTTGTAATTGTCTTGATATACCTAATTGCTCTAATAAATCTTTAAGATAATTTCTTTTTCTATTTCTTTTTAAAACTAAGTTGGAAGGTTTTTGAGTTTTATCTTGTATTTCAGTCACTTCTTCTGGTTTCAAAAAACCATTGTAAATAGAAACATTTTGACCCTTATGTCGTCCCATCATTAAAGCTAATTGAGAAATTAAACCGGCCGGAATCTCCACTTCTTCTTTTGATTTACTATAAGATAGTAAAAATTCGTTTCTACGTAGCATTATATTATTATAACAAATAATATAAATATTTAAATATTTACTATAAGAGGTTTTTTAACTTTTTTTAACTTTTTGAAGAAGTTCGCCTAATTTTTCTTGAAGTTCATCTTTAATTTTATCTAAATCAGTTTTTGCCTCATCAATAGCGGTTGTTGCTTTTGTTAGAGTAGATTTAATAGAACTAAATTCATTAAGTTTTCTTACAGTTTCTTCTATTAATATTTTAATTCCCTCAACATCAACAGAATCTGATTTCATTTCTTTTACTTTTAATCCCAAAAGCAATCGAGTTCTTGCTAATTTATAAGCAATTTCAAGCGCAGTTGAATCTAAAATCTCTTTATCAAAAAGACAAATTGACTTATCATTTGGGTATTCTCGAAAAACACCTATTGCTCCATTAATCCCTTTTAATAAATCTTTTCGACTAATAACACCAACTGCAAGTAATCCACCACGATTTTTCTTTGCCTCATCTAACTCTTCTAAGAATTTTTGTAATGACATCTCTTTATCTTTACATTCAAAAACTATCTTTAAATTTGCACCGCCAGTTTGTGAAGGATTTAAATTTACAACAATATCGCCGGTTTTACTATTAAAAATCATCCCTTGCTCATTACCAACTAAAAAACAATTATCTCCTAAAATCGAAGCCATTTTCTCAATTTGTTGAAAAATTAATTGCTCATATTCAAAACCTTTTTGAGTACCTTTTTCAGCTTCTTCTTTAATTGCTTGCTTAGCTGCTCCAATTGCTTTAATTTCTTTTTCTAAATTAAATAATCTTTCTGTTAAATCTTTTTTAAGATTACTTAAGGGACTTTCTGGATTATTTGGATCTAATAAACGAACAATTTTAGACGCATCAGTATCAAAATAATCAGAAAAAATTTGTTTAATTATTCCTATTGCGCTATTACTTTTTTCTTCGTCGAATAAATCAGAAAGCTTTCCTCCTTCTCCTAAATATTTTTCTAATACTTGATTTAAAATACCAGTTTGTGGGTCAAATTTATTATCTAATTCTTTTTTAATAATCTCATCAGTCTCTTTTAATTTTTCAGCAAACTCTTGTTTTAAAATTAAAAACTCTTTTTCAATATCAGTTTTAAATTTTAAAAACTCACTTTTCACATAATCAACATTACCAATCATCTGCGCATCTTTCAACGCGATTAAACCTATTTTTAAAGCCTTTAAAACAATCGCTTCTCTTTTATCTTCAGGATAGGAAAAAATTAACTCAAGAATATCTTTGTCAGTGATTAAAAGATTATACGATGACATGAAATAATTATAATATAAAAATCAAATAATATAAAAATCAAATATTAAAAATTAAAATTTAAAAACCATATATTAAAATTTTAATATAATTAAAAATTAAAAATTTAAAATTTAAAATTACAATTTAAAATCAACAATTAAAAATTAAAAAATTAGCAATTTAACAATAATAAAATATTGAAGTTTGAAGATTGAAGATGGAAGTTTGATAATGAAGCTTGATATTTAATATTTCATTCTTTTTGAATTTTGATATGTGATTTTGATTTTTGATATTTGGATTTTGATATTTTTCAAAGTGGTTTTGAGTTTTTTTAATATTCAAAACAACCCAATCTGTCCATCGTTTTTATCTTCTTTTTTTTCTGCAGGTTTCTTTTCCGGAAAAAATCTTTTTATTAATGAATAAATTTCATATTCTTCAAAAAAATCTTTTAATTTTTTACTAAATCCTTTATTTTCCATTTTATTAATATCAATCTTCACCGGAACATCAACTATAATTGTTGCTAGTTTTTTTGATAAAAAAACATTTTCTTTTTCTTGTAATAAAATTTCTCTAATTTTTTTTGACTCAATTTGATTTAAATGTTCATAAATATTTTCTATATTTTTAAATTGATTAATCAACTTAACTGCAGTTTTTGGACCAATTCCTTTAGCGCCTGGATAATTATCCGACGGATCACCGGCTAAACCTTTAAAATCAGGTATTTGTTCAGGTAGAACCTCAAGTTTTTTAACAACTTCTTCTTGATTATAAATCTTCAAATTTAAACCCATTATAGGAGTGGCAACAAAAACATTTTTTTTAACTAATTGTAAAATGTCCTTATCGCCAGAGACTATTATTATTCGATAATCTTTTTGTTTAGAAAAAATTTCTGAGATTGAACCTATTAGATCATCTGCTTCATACCCATCTTTTTCAATGGTAAAAATATCAGCTAATTTTATTGCTTCTTTAACCACTGGTATTTGTTTAGCAAAATTATCTTCAATTTTTGGTCTTTGAGCTTGATATTGAATATAAAGTTTATTTCTAAAAGTTGGTTTTGGTGTATCAAAAACTGTTGCTAAATAGTCTGGTTTAAAAGTATCAGTTAGTTTATTTAAAATTGAAAAAAAACCGTAAACAACATTGGTTGGAAAACCAGTTTTTGTCGTTAATAAAGGTAAAGCATGATAAGATCGATGAAGGATTGGATTCCCATCGATTAACAACAAAGTTTTCATTTTTTATTTTCATTTAATTTTGATTTAGGTCCAACAATCTTTATAAATTCTTCATCATCTAAACTCTCTTTTTTCAATAATTCCTCAACAACTTTGTCTAACAAATCTTTTTTTTCTTTAACTATTTTTACAGCTTTTTTATAAGCTTCATTCAAAACTTTATTAACTTCTGAATCAATTTTCGCCAGCATTTCTTGTGAAATTTGTGGTTGTTCAAAATAATTTCTTCCCCACTCAGTTACATCCATTGTTGGACCAAAATTAATCGGACCTAGGCTACTCATACCAAATTCAACTACCATTGCTCGTGCAATTCTTGTTGCTTGATCAAAATCATTTGCCGCTCCAGTGGTAATCTCATTAAAAATAACTTCTTCAGCTGCTCTTCCTCCCATAATCATTGCTAATCTTTCTAATAAATGAGTTTTTGTTTCATGAACCTTATCTTTTGAAGGAGGCGCTAAAGTATAACCTAAAGCCATTCCTCGTGAAACTATTGAAATTCGATGAACTGGATCTGTATGAGGTAAAAAGTGAGAAACAACTGCATGACCAGCCTCGTGATAAGCGGTTAATTTTTTATCATAATCTGATTGTAATCGTTTTTTTTCTGGGCCTAATTTTACTTTTGTCGCCGCTTCTTCAATATCATCAATACTAATTTTTGATTTTCCTTTTCTGGCTGCATAAATTGCCGCTTCATTTAACATATTTTCTAAATCAGCACCAGAAAATCCTACTGTCCTTTTAGCTACCTTGTCCCAATTAACTGAATTATCAAACGGTTTACCTTTAGCATGTATCTTTATAATTGCTTTTCTTCCTTCAATATCCGGATAATCAACGACAATTCTTCGATCAAATCTTCCTGGTCTAAGTAATGCTGGATCAAGCAAATCACCTCTATTGGTAGCAGCTATTACAACAACTTGTTCATTAGGAGTAAATCCATCCATTTCTACCAAAATCTGATTTAATGTCTGTTCTCTTTCATCATGAGAAGGTAATGAAGTCATTGATCGAGCTCTACCTATAGCATCTATTTCATCAATAAAAATAATTGATGGAGCGCTTTTTTTAGCATTATCAAATAAATCACGAACTCTAGCCGCACCAATTCCTACTAACATCTCCATAAACTCACTACCAGCAATAGAAAAAAATGGTACATTTGCTTCTCCAGCTACTGCTTTAGCTAATAATGTTTTACCACATCCAGCCGGACCAACTAACAAAACTCCTTTTGGTGTTCTTGCCCCTAATTTTCTATACTTTTCCGGATTTTTTAAAAAATCAACCACTTCTTCTAACTCTTTTTTTGCCTCATCAACTCCCGCAACATCTTTAAATTTAACTTTCATTAAAGATTTTGAATATCTTTTGGCTTTTGATTGACCAAATGAAAATACCGAATCTTGAGCGCCTTTTGCCTGACGAAATAAAAAAACAAAAAAAGCAATCATTAAAATTGTTGGTAATAAATTAGCGATTAAATTAATAAATCCTGAAGAAGCTTGAATATCTTTAATTAATACCTCAATATTTTTTGTATCAATTTTATTATCATTAAGGATCTTAATTAAACTATCTCCTGACTCTTTATTTGTTGTTGCAAAACTACCATTTCTATAATAAACAATAATCTTGTTTTCAATTACCTCAAACTTTTTTATCTTTCCTTCTTTAGTCTCTTTTATTATCGTTGTTAATGGTTTTTCTGGAAAATTTTGTTTAAACTCGGATCGAAGATTAGAAAATAATGAATAAATAAATAAAAAAACAAAAATTAAAATAAAAATATTTTTTAAATTAATTTCAAGTTTAAACTGTTTGATAATTTTATTGTTATTATTACTATTATTTTTTGTCATATTGATATTTTAACATAAAAACAAAAAAGATAAACATGAAACTATAAAAAATCAAATATCAAAAATCAAAAAGCAAAATCACATATCAAAATCAAAAAAAAATAAAACATAAAAAAAATAAAACTTAGAACTTGGAACGTTAAATAAGTATTAAGAACAATAATTTTAAATTTTAAATTGTAATTTTAGATTTTTAATTTTAAATTTTTAATTTCATTAACTCGTAACCCGTAACGAACAACACGCAACAATTAACGAGTAACAAATAAACGTTTTAACATTTTACAGTTTTAAGTTGTGGTTTTGATTTTTGAGATTTGAGTTTTTATTATGTGGTTTTGAGTTTTACTCTTTATTTATTTAATAAAGAGCATCCTGAGCTGTACCCTGTTCTGTTCAAGATTGATTTTTGGATTTTGATATTTAAAAAGTTTTTTATTTCTTAAACTTTAGATTAATTTAACTTGATATAATATTTTCATGAAAATTTTAAAAACTACTGAAAACTCAATTAAAAAAATAGTTCAAGAAACAATTAATGTTTTAAAAAATAATGGTTTAGTTATATATCCTTCAGATACTGTTTATGGAGCTTTGGTTGACGCTAAAAGCCAACAAGCAGTTAAAAAGTTAATTAATTTTAAAAATCGACCACCAGGAAAACCTATTTCTGTTTTTGTTAAAGATTTTGCTATGATTAATGATTTAGTTTATGTTAACGAAGATCATGATAAAATTTTAAAAGAAATTTTACCAGGTTGTTTTACAGTTGTTTTACCATCTAAAAATAAAGTTTGTTATTTACTTGAATCGGAAAAGAAAACTTTAGGAATTAGATTAATAGATTATCCATTAATTAATAATCTTTTAAGAGAATATAAAAATCCTGTAACTGCTACTTCTGCTAATTTAGGCGGAAAACCTCCTCATTGTTCAATTGATAGTCTTTTAAACCAACTACCTAATTACAAAAAAGAAATGATTGATTTAATAATAGATGGAGGAAAATTACCAAGAAACAAACCTTCTACAGTAATAGATATTTCTCAAAAAGAAATTAAAATCTTAAGACAAGGAAATCTATATTTTTTAAAAAACCAACAATCTTTTATCTCTAAATCACCAGAAGAGACCCAACTAATAGCAAAAAAATTAATCAATCAATTTTATCGAAAATCTTTGGAAAAACCATTAATTTTTATTTTAGAAGGAGGTTTAGGAGTTGGAAAAACTATTTTTGTCAAAGGTTTAGCAAGTTTTTTTAAGATTTTTGATATTGTTTCACCAAGCTTTGTTATTTATTACGAATATCAAGGAAAATTAAATAAAGAAAATATTAATTTTTATCATTTTGATTTATATAATATCGAAGATGAAGAAGAATTTAAACAACTAAAAATAAATCAATTATTAAAAGAAAAAAATATTTTAGTATTTGAATGGGGAGAAAAAAGTCAATCATTTTTCAATCTTTTAGCGAAAAAAGGTCGTCTTTTATATTTAAAATTAGAATATCTTTCAGAAACTGAAAGAAAAATTACTTTAAAATTTTAAAATTAATATGAAAATTTTAGCTATTGATACTTCATGTGATGAAACCGCTGCAGCAATAACCGAAGAAAGAAAAGTTTTATCAAATGTTATTTATTCACAAATCCTTCTCCATCAAAAATGGGGCGGAGTTGTTCCTTCAATTGCCAAAAGAGCTCATGAAGAAAGAATTGATTTTGTTATCAATAAAGCTATTAAGCAATTCAAAATTAATGCGATTGCAGTAACTCAGGGACCAGGATTAGCCGTAGCATTAGAAGTAGGAATAAAAAAAGCTAAAGAATTAACTAAAAAATTAAAAGTAAAATTAATAACAGTTAATCATATAGAAGGTCATCTCTACTCACCTTTTGTTCAAAATAAAAAAGGTAATCCAAAAATTGATTTTCAATTTCCATATTTAGGATTAGTTGTATCAGGAGGACACACTGAATTAGTTATTTTTAAAGACCATCTTAATTATGAAGTAATTGGATCTACATTAGATGATGCTGCTGGCGAAGCTTTAGATAAAGCTGGAAAACTTTTAGGTTTAGGTTACCCCGCTGGACCAGTAATAGAAAAACTATCTTTACAAGTAAAAAATCAAGATCTATATAAATTTCCAAGACCGATGATTAATAGTAAAGACTTTAACTTTTCTTTTTCTGGATTAAAAACTGCTTTTTATTATTTTTTAAAAAAAATTCCTGAAAACAAAATTACTAAAAATCTTAATTATTTAGCTTCTTCATTTCAAAATGCAGTTTTTGATACATTAATGAAAAAAACCGAAAAAGCTATTAAATATACTGGTATAAAAAAAGTTATTGTTGTAGGTGGAGTATCAGCTAATATGGATTTAAGAAAAAGATTTAGAAGTTTGTTAAAAAAAATTAACGGAGAAGTTTTGTTTCCTTCTTATAAATATCTTTCAGGTGATAATGCGGCAATGATTGGTGTAGTAGCTTATTATAAAGCTAAAAAAAATCTTTATGTAGAAAACTTCGATCTAATAGACCGTATTCCTAGAATGAAGCTTTGAAGATTAAACATAAAACATAAAAACTTAGAAAGTAGAACTTGGAACGTGGAACGTAAAAAATATTGTTAAATTGTTAAATTGTTTTTAAATCGTAATGCGTAACCTGCAACACGTAACTCGTAACGAGTAAAAAGTAACAAGTAACGCGTAACTAAATTTATTTGATTTTTAATTGTTGATTTTAAATTGCAATTTTAAATTTTAAATTTTTAATTTTTAATTATTTTTGTGGTTTTTAATTTTTAATTTTAAATTTTTAATTTTTAATTATTCTCAGAGCCTTGTGCCAATCCGTCTGACACCCCCGGGGTGTCGCCGGGATGGCCAGGACAAGCTAAAAAACATCAAAAATTGGGATTTTTTAATAGTTTTTAAATTATATTTTTTAATTTTTTATTATTTATTTAACCGTAACGCTTTTTGCTAAATTTCGTGGTTTATCTGGATCTAATCCTTTAAAAATAGCTATATAATAACCTAAAAGTTGTCCAACTATAATTGCGAATAAAACTGATAAATCTTTTATTTTTGGAATTAAAATCTTTTCATCAAAAACTTCTGAATCAAACACTGATATTCCAACTATTTTCCCTCCTCGAGATTTTACTTCAATTGCTGCTGATATAATATCATTTCTTACTTCTTCTTGACTTGCGACCACCAAACAAAAAGTATTTGATTCTATTAAAGCAATCACCCCATGTTTTAGTTCTCCAGAAGCAAATCCCTCTCCATGAATATAAGCCGTTTCTTTAATTTTTAAAGCCATTTCTAATACAGCTGGATAATCAATATTTTTTCCAATTAAATACATGTGTTTTTCTGGGGAAAGTTTTTTTGCTAATTTTTCTATTTGTTTTAATTTTTCATCATTTAAAAATTTCTCTAAATTAAAAATTAATTGATTAACAATCTCTTCAATTTGTTTATTTTTTAAATTAATAATTTTGCTTAAGAAATAATTAACAATTACTTGACTTAAAAAAGCTTTAGTGGAAACAACTGCAATCTCTGGACCGACATTAATTGGAATTATATAATCAGATAATCGTTCTAAGCTTGATCCTCGACTATTTAAAATAGATAAAATTTTTGCTCCTTTTTCTTTAGCTTTTTTAACTGCTAAAATTGTATCAGCTGTTTCCCCTGATTGAGAAATTGCTATTAATAATGTATTTTTATTAATTAACGATGAAAAATGTTCAAACTCATTAGCCGGAAAAACATCAGTTTTAATTCCATTTTTTGCAAAAAAATATTTTCCTAATAATCCAACATGATATGCACTACCGCAACCTGTAAAAATTATCTCTGTTTTTAATAAAACTTTACCTAATCTTTCTAAATTATCTTTATTTGATAAATAGGTTTTTTCAATAGTTTTTGGTTGTTCTAAAATTTCTTTTATTAAAAAATGAGAAAACCCTAATTTTTCTGCTTCTTCTTGTCGCCAGTCAATTATTTCAAATTTAAATGTTTTTTTTCTAAAAGTCTTTAAATCATAAATTTCATAAAAATCTTTTCTTAAAACAATCATCTCTAAATCATTAAGAAAATAGACTTTATTAGTATGTTTTAATAATGCTGGTATATCGCTAGCTAAAAAATATTGATTATTTTTTTCATCTATACCGAAAACTAATGGCGACCCATATCGACAACCAATAATAGTTTCTGTTTTTTTATCTAAAACAATAATCGCATTTGATCCTACTAATTGATTGAAAGTTTTAAAAACTGCCTTATCAATTGGATTATTCTTATAATTTTCCTCAATTAAATGAGGAATTATTTCTGTATCAGTTTCTGATATAAATCTATGACCTTTATTAATTAAATCATTTTTTAACTCTAAATAATTTTCAACAATACCATTATGTATGACAGCTAACTGCTTAGAACAATCTAAATGCGGATGGGCATTTTTCTCAGAGATTCCTCCATGAGTTGCCCAACGAGTATGACCAATAGCAATTTTATTTTTAAAAAGACTGGTTTTTTTCTGAATAATTTTTCCTGTATGTTTCTCTGTTTGTATAATGTTTTTATCAATTATTGCAATACCCCAAGAATCATATCCTCGATACTCAAGTTTTTTTAATCCCTCTAACACTGTTTCCGCAGCTTGATTATTTTTATCATTTAAAACCGTAAAGATTCCGCACATTAATTATATTATAAAACAAAATAAATCTAAAAAATATCAAAATCCAAAATTCAAAATTCAAATATTCATAAAAAAATCTAAAAATAATTAAAAATTTAAAATTTAAAATTGTATCCTCCGAAATCAAAGGAAAAAATTTAAAATTAAAAATCATACTACTACCAACTTAAACATCTTTTTGTCATCTTAAACATTTCTCTTGTAATTTTAACATTTCTCTTGTTATTCTGAGGCGCCTCAGGCACCGAAGAATATCAATTGGGATGTTTCGCTTAACATGAGTAATACCTACAAAGGGATCCTTCGGTGCCTAAAACTCCTCAGAATGACTACTTTTTAAGCAATTCAACAATTTAGCAATTTAGCAATTTAACAATTTAACAATATTTTTTACGTTCCACGTTTAAAGTTCTACGTTTCATGTTTCAAGTTTTATTTGTTCATTAATGCAAAAAAAGGAGCGAATAAAAGCAAAAATAATGAAGACAAAACTATATCTGTTGGTATTTCCCCAACAGTCTCTTTTAACATGTTAGTAAAAAACTAACAAGTAATAATTTAATTTTAAAAAAAAAATTAATTAATTTCAATAAGAATTAATCAGTTAGGATAATGGCATTTTTTATATTTTTTTCCACTTCCACACCAACAAGGATCATTACGCCCTAATTTATGTTTTTTTAATACTTGATTATTGGTTGAAGAAACTTTATCTTCTTTTTCTTCTTGCTTTTTAAATGGATCAACTCCTGACGCTTGCTTATAAATAACATTTTCTGGTTGATTTTGAAATAAATTAATCATCTGCTTTTCATCAATTAAATCAAATTTTAAAACTCGTCTTGTTAATTCAAAATTAATCTCATTAATTAATCTTTCAAACATTGAGTATGCTTCATTTTTATAAGCAACTAATGGATCAATTTGAGCATAACCACGTAAATTAATTCCTTCTCTTAAATTATCAATCCCTGTTAAGTGATCCATCCAGTGTTTATCTATAATCTCTAAAAATAATTGCCTTATTAAATTGATCCAAACTTTTTGACCAAATTTTTTTTCTTTATCTTTAAAAACTTTTTTAATTTCTTTCTTTACTTTTTCTAAATCTTGAAAAGATTTTACTTGAAAATCTAAGGGATAAATAGTCTTTAATTCATAATTTAATTTTTCAATAATTTCCTTATTAATAGAGTTTTCTATGGCTAAAAAACTATTAAATAGCCCTGTTATTTCTTCATCAAGAATTTTATAAACAATTTCATAAAATTTATCTTTATCTTGAGTTAATAACACATTTCTTCTAAGTCGGTAAATAATTTCTCTTTGTTTATTTAAAACATCATCGTATTCAACTAAATGTTTTCGAATATCAAAATTAAAACCCTCAACCTTAATCTGTGCCTGCTCAATTGCCCGACTTACCATTGGGTGAGATATCGCTTCATTTTCTGGAAAATTCAAAAACGTCATTAAGTTTTTAATCTGATCACCACCGAAAATTCTCATTAAATCATCTTCTAATGAAACAAAAAATCTTGACTCTCCCGGATCACCTTGTCGACCAGAACGACCTCTTAACTGATTATCAATTCGTCTTGATTCATGTTTTTCAGTTCCTATTACATACAGTCCACCTAATTTAATTACTTCTTCATGTTTTTTTAACCATCTTTCCTCTTCTTTTTTAAAGTCTGATTTTGGGTTTTTTATATTAAATTTATTTGGTGGCTCGCCGCCTAAAATAATATCGACGCCACGTCCAGCCATGTTGGTAGCAATTGTTATCGCTCCTTTTTCTCCTGCTTTAGCAATAATCATTGCTTCTTTTTCATGATTTTTAGCATTTAAAAGTTCATGAGGTATACCTCGTTTTTTTAATAAAGAAGATAAATATTCATTTTTTTCAATAGAAGTTGTTCCCACTAAAACTGGTCGACCCATTTGGTAATTCTTTATTATTTCTTCAACTACAGCATTATACTTTGCTTTTTCTGTTTTATAAATTGCATCAGAATGATCTTTTCTTGATAATGGCAAATGAGTTGGTATAACAACAACATCGGTTTTATATATTTTATGAAATTCTTCAGCTTCAGTTACTGCAGTTCCTGTCATTCCAGCTAATTTTTCATACATGCGAAAATAGTTTTGTAAAGAAACAGTCGCTAAAGTTTTTGATTCTTGTTTTATAGGAACATTTTCTTTTGCCTCTATTGCTTGATGTAAACCCTCAGAAAATCTGCGACCATATAACAATCTCCCTGTAAACTCATCAACTATAACAACTTCATTATCTTTAACTATATAATCTCTATCTTTTTTAAATAAAACCTTTGCTTTTAAAGCGGCTTCAATATGATAAAGACTATCAAAATCTTTTTCATATACATTGTCAAGACCTAAAAGATTTTCGATTCTTTTAATTCCTTGTTCGTTTAAATTCACTGTTCTTGATTTTTCATCAACAACATAATCACTTTCTTCTAATTTATTAACAATTTTTGCAAACAGATAATATTTAGAAGTATCTTCATCATATGGAGCAGAAATTATATGAGGGGTTCTTGCTTCATCAATTAATATTGAATCCGCCTCATCAATAATAGCAAAATAAAAATCTCTTTGTACTAATTCATCAACGCTTCTTACCATATTATCACGTAAATAATCAAATCCGAACTCGCTATTTATTCCATAAGTTACATCTGCTTGATAAGCCTCTTTTCTTGAAATCGGTCTAAGATTAACTAATCGCCAATCATAAGCTTCTTTGTCTTGATAGTCCGGATCAAAGATAAAAGACTTTTCTGAAATAATAGCCGCTGTTTTTAAACCTAAAAAATGAAAAATCTGTCCCATCCATCCACAATCCCTTCGTGCTAAGTAATCATTAACAGTAACTAAATGAGAACCTCGACCTAATAAAGCATTTAAATATAAAGCTGGAACTGCTGATAAAGTTTTTCCTTCTCCGGTTTTTTGTTCAGCAATTTTTCCTTGATGTAAAGCTACTGCTGCCATTAACTGGACGTCAAAATGTCTTTGACTTAAAACTCTTCTTGCTGCTTCTCGAGTTAAAGCATAAGCCCAAGGTAGATACTCATCTAATCTCTCTTTTTTACCATTAATTTTTTCTTTTAATCTTTCTGTTTCTTTAGAAAAATCTTCATCTTTTAATTTTCTTGCTTTATCTTCTAAATTATTAATTTCAAAAATCTTTTCGCGAAGGATTTTTAACTGTTTTTCGTTAAAGTCAAAAAACTTTTTTATAAAATTAAAAATCATACTTTATTTTAAAAAATACTCCTGAGGAATAACTAACAATCTTTCTCCCGAATATTCATTTTTTTCGTTTTTTTCATTAACTTTAATAACTACATGAGCAAAATCACCTTCTTTAAGTTTAGAAAAACCAATTCTTTCTTCTTCTAATGTTTTAATATTTAAAAGATATTGTTTGGTATAAGTCTCTATATTGATTAAATAATTAATTTTAACGCTAGTCACTAATTTTAAATAATAATTATCTCTATTTATCTCAACAATCTTTCCACTAACTATTAAATATTGCTCATCTTTAAATATAGAATTAGCTGTTATTGTCAACCCATCTATTAATCCGGAAACAATCACATAATCTCCCACATTAAAGTCTTTTTTATTAATTTCTTTTTGTTGACCTGAAGTTATTTTATAAAAAGTTGTTAATCCAGTATCCTGAATCTTAATTAAATAAGACTTATCAGATTCAATTTTAAAAGAATCATCTTTAATTTCCTTAATATAGCCTGATATCGCCCGATTATTCTTTCTTCTTATCTCTTCAACTTTATTAGCAATATTTTCTTTTAACTTTTCAATTGACTGATCATCTATTGCTGAAGTTGTAGAGTTTTTTATTGTTGGTGTCTCTGTTGAAACAACAGCCAAAACTATTGAAGGCAAAAAAATAAAAATAATTAAGATTAATATTAATTTCTTTTTCATAACTTTTCATTAAGATAATAAATTTTTAAAACTTTTTCTTGAGTAGTTACCTCTCCTCCAGGATAAACAACGATATTAACTACGTTTTCTCCTAAAGCTAATGGCATATTAAAAGAAAACTCTTCTTTTTCATTTTTAATAATAAAGTCTTTTATTGGTGACTGAACAATAATTAAAGAATTTTTTGTTGCTTTACCTTTAATCAAAATTGAGTTTTTATCAATTATAAAACCATCATTTGGTTCTAAAATCTCAAAAGGTATTATTTCTTGTTTTTTTATTTCAACATTTTTAATTGTCAGGGTTGGAACTTTAGGAACAACTTTTTTATTTTTATCTAATTTAATATCAGTTGCTTTAAAAAGTACAAAAAAAGCCATTAAAACTCCAAAAAACCCTCCTAAAAAAACAGCAATTAATGTTTCTTTTTTCATATAGTCAATAATTTTAATACTTTAGGTAAAGAATTAATTATATCATTTACATTATACCAATATCCATAATCTTGAAAAAGTTTATCAGCAGTTATTTTTAATAATAATGAGGATAGCATAGCTGAATCAAAAGCTGAATGATTAATATAAAAACTGGCTACTAAACTTGCTAAAACATCTCCTGTGCCACCTTTAGTTAATCCCTGATTTCCGCCAAAAATCGTAACAATATTCTCTCCATCAGAAACAATATCTTGAACATTTTTCATTAAAATTACTGTTTTATATTTTTTAGCCATTTGCAATACTACTTCTTCTTTTTCTTCTAAATTAATATTATTTAAATTAATTCCAAAAATACTTTCAAACTCTTTAACATGAGGAGTAATAATTGCTGGATTTTTTAAACTTAATAACCAATTTTTATCCATTATCTGTAAAGCACCAGCATCCAAAACAAATTTTTTATTGTTATAATTTTCTAACAAATACTTTGTTAAAAAATAAGTTATTTCACCCTCATTTTTCAAATTAAATATCTCATTTATTTTTAATTTTAAATTTTTAATTTTTAATTTATTTTCTCTTAACATCCCACTTCCTAATAAAATTACATCATCTTCTTTTAGATACTCTTCTAAATATTTATTGGAAATAACCATTCCATTACGAAATATGGTTTTTAGTTTTAAAAAAATCTCTTGATTTTCCTTGGTTGAAAAAAAATGAACCATATCAACAAAATGACTCGCTACTTCAGCTGACCATAAAACTGCTGCGTGAAAAAGCGATGATCCACCAATAATTAATATCTTTCCATTTTGACCCTTATGAGAGTTTGCTTTTGCAATTTTAAATTTTTCCTGAAAAAATTTTTTGATTTTATCAAAGTCTTTAGTTTGAATTCTTAATTTAGCCATATTATAATTTTATCATTTTATGACTTATAAAGATTTAAGAAAACAATTTGCTCAATTTTGGAAAAATAATCAGCATCAAGAAGTCCCCCCTATTCCTCTTGTTCCTCAAAACGATCCAACCACTCTTTTTACTGGTAGCGGAATGCAACAATTAGTTCCCTATTTATTAGGAGAAGTTCATCCTTTAGGCAATCGGCTATACAATATTCAACCCTGTTTTCGTTCACAAGATATTGAAGAAGTTGGTGATAACCGCCATACTACTTTTTTTGAAATGATGGGTAATTGGTCTTTAGGTGATTATTTCAAAAAAGAACAATTAACATGGTTTTGGCATTTTTTAACAAAAGTTTTAAATTTTCCTAAAGAAAAACTTTATGTAACAATCTTTTCCGGTGATAAAAAAAATAATTTATCTAAAGATGAAGAATCTTATCAAATCTGGCTTGAATTAGGACTGCCGAAAAATCATATTTTTCAATATGGACCTGAAAAAAACTGGTGGTCAAGAGCTGGTATTCCTGATAATATGCCAGAAGGCGAACCTGGCGGACCTGATTCTGAAGTTTTTTTTGAATTTACTCATATTTCCCATAATTATAAATTTGGTGAAAAATGTCATCCTAATTGTGATTGTGGTCGATTTATGGAAATTGGTAACTCAGTTTTTATGCAATTTAAAAAAACAAATTCTGGATTTACTGAACTTCCTAAAAAAAATGTTGATTTTGGTGGTGGTTTAGAAAGAATTTTAGCAGCTTTAAGTAATAATCCTGATGTTTTTTTAACTGATATCTATTTACCAATTATTAAAATTTTAGAAAAAATCACTGAGAAAAGTTATCAAGATAAAAAAAATCAATCAAAAATCCGCGTGATTACCGATCATTTAAAAGCAGCTGTTTTTTTAATAAAAGCCGGTGTTTATCCAAGTAATAAAGAACGAGGCTATTTTTTAAGACGACTGCTTCGCCGAGTCGCTGTCAAAATGCTACAATTAAAAAATCAAACTATTAATGCTGACGATTTTAAACCGGCTATCGAATCAATTTTAGAAATATATGAAAATATTTATTTTCAAAACAACGATCTAAGTTTTATTCATTCAATAATTGAAGAAGAAATTAATCGTTTTAATAAAACTTTAGATAAAGGAATAAAAATTTTAGAAAAAATAGAAAAACCAACTGGAAAACAAGTTTTTGATTTATATCAATCATACGGCTTTCCAAAAGAATTAACTGAAGAACTTTTAAAAGAAAAAGGTTTAAGTTTTGATAAAAAACAGTTTGATGAAGAGTTTGAAAAACACCGTCAACTTTCAAGAACTGCCTCAGCTGGCATGTTTAAAGGAGGTTTAGCAGATCATAGCGAACAAACTATAAAATATCATACTGCTACTCATCTTCTTCATCAAGCTTTATATGATGTTTTAGGTGAAGGCATTCGACAAGAAGGCTCTCATATTACAGGTGAAAGATTAAGATTTGATTTTTTCTCGCCAGTTAAACCTACTCAAGAAATAATTCAACAAGTTGAAAACATTATCAATGAAAAAATTAAACAATCTCTTCCAGTTGAGTTTAAAATTCTTCCTAAAGAAGAAGCTTATAAAATTGGCGCTAAATCTTTTTTTAGAGAAAAGTATCCAGATAAAGTAAAAGTTTATTTTATTGGAAATTACTCAAAAGAATTTTGCGGAGGACCTCATGTAAAAAATACTTCAGAAATTGGTCAAATAAAAATCTTTAAGTTCGAAAAAATTGGCAGTAATTTATACCGAATTTATGCAAAATGAATTAATAAAAATAAAACATTAAAAAAATCAAATATCAAATATCAAAATTCAAAAACACAAACCAAAATTAAAAAAGAAAAAACGGAGAATTGCTAAATTGTTTTTTAATTTTAGATTTTTAATTTTTAATTTTAAATTTTTATCAAATTAAATATCCATTGACAAATTTTGTATTTTATGTTTTAATTTATATTTAAATTTTTTAAAAATAAAATTCCCGACCAAAAACTGGCCGGATTTTTTAAAAAGAAAAATGAAGTTTAAATTTAAAAAAATTAAAAATTTCTAGGGCTTACTATCCCGCCAAATAGGCGGGATTTTTTTTATGAGTGAACATAATCGTCGATTAATAGATCCTTTTTACGCTTTAAGAGAATCTAATCCTTTTTACAATAGTTATTGTGGTTATCGACCGATTTTAATTACTAGTTCAGAAATAAGGCATGAATTTGCTAAACTTTTTGGTAGAAGAGTAATTAAATCTCCTAATCTTCCAGTTGACTCCGAGCATAAAACTCAAAAAAAAGCATCAGAAGAAATTGGACTTAAAAGTCATGGATATCTTCCTATTCGAAGAGGTTCTTTTTCACCCGAGTTACCTTTAGAATTAGCTATTGATAAAGCAAGAGGAGTTTTAACTTATATGCAAACAGAAAAGGGAAATGGTTTTAATAAAGATAGAGAATCTTATATAACAGTAGACTCTGTCTATAAAATTACTTTTCCTAATGGTAAAGAATTTATCTTACAAAAACCCAATACCCAGCAAGACATAAACAATATTTTAGAATTATTAAGAACTGGTATGGAGGTTGGAGCAAGAATAAGTAATTTAACAGGTATCTGTCGGGTTGATTTTTTAGAAGATCCTGTAAATAAAAAAAATCCTCCGCCTGTTGAATATAGTGCTTGGATATTAGAAATTGATTTTGGTCAATTAAACAGAGATTTTCAAATATTAGACGAATTAGAAAAAAGAATGAAAGAAAATGGACATTTTTCTTCTGGTTTTTCATCAACTGATATTTTTTCAGGAATTTTTCCTCTTATTTCATTAGAAGATCAATTTAAAATTAAAGTAAGAAATTATTTAGACAAAAGTAATAATCATAAAATCTCTCCTTATATTTTAGAAAGAGGCGGATTAGGAGGAAAAGATTTTGAATTGAGCAATGATGCTACTAATTATGAAAAGATAATAGCTTTTTCTTTAGGAATTTTTCCTCAATAAACCAAACATAACTTTTCCCACCCTCTCTCCATAAGGTTTTCCTGTATATTTAAAATAAAATCCTTGGAAGGCTTTTTTTGGTTGAATACCAATTTTATTTACTAACTCAATAAAAAATTTTTGATAACTGTCTTCAGTTTGGATTTCATGATTTAGTTTTTTAAATTCTTTTTCAAAAGTTTCTAAAAATTTTTGCTGATCTTCATCAAGAATGATATTTTTTGAACTTTGATTTGGTGAATTTGTTTGATTTTGAGCATATTTTTCTAAATAAATTTTTCCGTATTTAACTCTTTCTTCTAAAATATCAACTTCCTCATCGGTTAATTTCTCTTTTTTAAGATTTTCAAAAAATGATCTTGAATCAGTTTTACCTTGTTTTAATAAACTAACTATTGTTTTAAAACGTGGTAAAAATAATCTTTTTTTTGGAAGATCAGATACAACTGAAAACTTTATAATCCTTGCTAAATCCTGATGAATCTCACCTTTTTTACCTTCCGGTAAATTATTTTCTAATTTTAAAAAATAACTATTTAAACAACGATCATACTCATCAAAAAGTCTTGGAATTGTCTCTCCATAGGGATTAAAATCTAAATGAGTTTTAATATGAGTACGAACAATTAAAAAACGAAAAAGATTAGCTGGTAAAATTTCCGAGCATTCTTTGGCTGATGTACCAATTCCTTTTGAGGACGACATTTTTTTACCGCCAATTGTAAACCACTCATAACCGCCAAAAGCATCTGGAGGATTATAACTTAAAATTTCTCTAACAATATAAGAAGAAACATCATATGAACCACCAGAAGACATATGGTCTTTGCCTGATGACTCAATAGTAATACCAATTGCTTTCCAATGAGCCGGCCAATCAAGTTTCCATGGTAGTTTTCCATTTTCATTAATTGGCTCTATTTTCCCTTCAAAACCACAACCATTAGCCCAGTCAACTATATGATATTCACAGCGATAATAAACATATTTCCCGTCCCATTTATAGACATTAGTTGTACCAACTTTGCCACATTTTTCACATATTGGATTATAAGGAAACCAATTATCTGATTTTTCTGCTTTAGCAACATTTTTATAAATTTCTCTTATTTTGTGGGCATTATTTAAAATTGTTCGAATTAAATCATTCATCTTTCCTTGTCGATACAATTCACTTGACCAAATAATCTTTGGATGGCAATTTAACTTATTAAAAACCTCAATAAACTCTTGAGCAAAATATTGAGCATAAGATTGGTAGCCTTTAACTGGTGAAGGAATTTTATAAAGAGGAAAACCTAGATATTTTTCATATTGATTTTTATCTAAATAAGAAGGCAAAGCATCCATGGGATCCATATCATTGAAAACATAAGAAAATTGAGTATTAACGCCGATATCTTTTAAAGCCTTATAAATCATATCATGGATAATTACTCCCCGAAGAGAACCAACATGAATCCTGCCCGATGGCGTCTTCATATCATCAACCCATTCTAAAGGTAAATTTCTTTCTTTCAACCGTTTTGCTTCTCGATCAGCCCAAATCATATTTAATATTTTAACATTAAATTTTTAACTATCTCTTTTAATTTAAAAAAATCAGAGATTTTAATTCTTTCATTTAATGTATGAGGATCATAAACTCCATCACCTAAACAAAAAGTTTTAATTCCAACTTTATTTAAAAAATTAGCATCACTACCACCATTGGTGCTGATAGGTTTTAAATCAATATCTAAAGATTTATAAATTTTTTTAACTTTTAGAAAAATCAAATCATTTCTTTTAATTGAATAACCATCGCAATAAGGTAACCATTTTATAAAAGTTTTTATATTAAATTTATTCGCTTGATTAATGATTATTTTTTCAATTTTGTTTTTATAAATAAAAAATTTTTTAATATTTAGACTTCTTAAATCACCTTTTAGTATTAAATTTCCTGGCACTGTATTAGTAGCAATTCCTCCTGAAAAAATTCCTATATTAAAAGTTGTTTTTTTATCAAGTCTACCTAATTTTATTTTTTTATTTAAATTCATAAGAAAAGATAATACATTTATACCTTTCTCTGGTCGACTAGCATGAGCTTCTTTACCAAAAAACTCAAACTGAAAATCATATATTGATGGCGCATTAAGTACAACAATTCCCAAATCACCTCTTGATATATCAAATACAAATCCTGTTTTTGCCTCAATTAAGTTATAATTAAATAATTGAATTCCACTATCCGTCTCTTCTTTAACAGTAAAAAGTAATTCTAAATTAAGATTTTCATCTTTTAATTCTTTTAAAGATTGAAGAATAGCAGCAACAGCCACTTTATTATCCCCACCCAATATTGTTTTACCATTTGATTGCAAAAAACCATTTCTTTCTATAACTTTTATGTTTCTTCCTGGTTCGACTGTATCCATATGAGCACAAAAAAGACTTTTTGATTTACTTTTCCCTATTCGACAATAAATGTTATTATTTTTATCTCTTATTGGTCTTAAAGATAATTTTTTTAAATATTGAAAAACAAAATTTGAAATTTTTTGTTCCTCTCCTGAAACTGAATCAATAGCTACTAATTGTTTAAATAAATTAATTAACTCCATTAAATTTTTGTAAAACTTCTAAAGTTATTTGACATTGACTTAAATCATCTTTGCTTCCAATATAAAGAGATAAATTATTATTATAAGGATCAAAATTAAGCGGCAAAATCGAAACTTCAGGATTTTTCCTATTTATTTGTTCTATAAATGATAACATTTCTTCTAAATCTCTGATTTTTATCTTATAGCTCATATAAACTTGATTTTCTTTGTTTAAATATCTTTTTGAAACTTCGTTAGCAAATATCGCATAATGACCACCAGTAAATCGTCGACTATTTTGCTCTAATACAACCACTTTAACTTTACCTTGATCTACAACAACAGCAAAATCAATTCCTCCTGGACCAATTAAATCTCTTCCAGTTTCTCTTTTTAATGCTTTTTTATAGTTATCAAATATTTGATTAGCTTGATTTTTAATATCTAAATATATTTCGGGAGTAATCATTATTCCATCAATATTACCACCTAGTTTTATACCAAAAATATTACCTATCCAACTTTGTCCATCTTCCCCCATTAATTGAATTGTAAAATCTCCTGGAGTCATTATATTACCATTATAATATTGAAAAGAACCTAAAAATAAAATTCCTTCTAATAATTCTTGAGCCTCAACAGAAAATTTTTTAGCTCTTTCTTCACCTAAAATCTGTTTCATTTCTTGAATATATTGTCGAACTTCTTCTATATTTTTAACTCTTCTTATTGTTCCACCGGAAAAATCAATAGGTTTTAAAAACATCTCATTAACTCCGGCTGCTTGCATAAACTTAAAAACTTCTTCTAATTCTTCTAAAAAACCCCAAGTAGCTGTTGGATAAGGCAGATTATGCTTTAAATAAAAGGGGATTTTATTAGGGTCTTTAAAATCTATATTTCTAAAATATCCTGACCAGCCTGATCTACCTACTTCAGGATCTTGAAGTTGTAGAAAATCTTCTGCATCGAAAGCTCTTGGTTGAACAGGGGAAATATTAAACCCATATTCTCTTGCCTTTCGCGACCAGTCATCTGTATATTTAGTTCTCTGATAAGTATTTAATCTTAATTCTCTTTGACTGGATAAATGTCCTAAACAATCTGTAAAATCTTTTAATACTTCAGGTAAAGCTAAAGCAATATCAGCAAATCGATTTTGCGGTGCTTCTGGTTGATCTTTATCATAAGGATATCTGTAAACATTTAAAGGATTTGTTATTAATCTCTGATAAAAATTAATTAAGTGATTAACCGATGGATGATCTGGAACCACAACTAAATTTTTTAAAAAATCTCCTATTAACATAACTTGCAAAGCTCTTTCTGGTAAATTAAAAGCATCTCCTCGATCTCCATCTCCAAAATAATTAGGATTTGGTCCATGAATTAATAATTTTTCCATAAAAAAACCGTCCTTTAGAAACTGTTAATTTATAACAATCTCTCAAGGACGGTTTATTTAAACCGCGGTACCACCTTGATTGAATACTGCTTATTTAAGACATTCGTCAGTATTCCTCTTACCTCTTCATTGAGGTTATGGCTATTACGGGCCAAATCACGTCGGGTTCTACTTATCTTGATAAAACATCAAGACTTTCTTCCCGCAGCATCGAAAGGTCTTGCCTTGATTAAAAACAATCAAGGGTCCTTTCTAAAAACGCTTTTAATTTAAAATTATAACAAATTTTTTATTTAATCTCAATTATTTTGTAAAACACTTTTCCAGCTGGAATATTTACTTCAACTATATCTCCCACTTTTTTACCAATTAGAGCTTGACCAATAGGAGAATTATTAGAAAGTTTATTATTTAAAGGATCAACCTCAAATTCACCAACAATTTGAAATTGTTTTTTTTCATTATTAGCCTCAACAATTACTGTATTACCAATTTGAACTATCTGTTCATTTGAATTAATTTCTACAATAATAGCATTTTTTAAAACTTCTTCGATTTCTTGAATTCTTCCTTCAACAAAAGCAAGTTCTTCTTTAGCTGCGCTATACTCACTATTTTCCGATAAATCACCCATCGCTCTTGCTCGACTTAATCTATCAACGGTCTTTGGTCTTTTTTGATTTTTTAACTCTTCAAGTTCTTTTTTTAAATTTTCTGCTCCTTGTTTAGTTAGTTTTATTGAATTCATAATTAATAAAAAATCCCCATTTTAATTTGTTTTCATGGGGATAAACTGATAAAATAATACTAAAAAAATAAATCAATGTCAAATTCTACCTATCTGCTCCCATCGTCTAGCGGTCTAGGACAACAGGTTCTCAACCTGTAAATCAGGGGTTCGAATCCCCTTGGGAGCACAAACATGGATAATCTCTTAATAACACAGGAATTATTATTGTTATAATAGGTTTTCTAATTAATACCTTTTCAAAATTTAACCTAACTTTATTACCCGGAGATATTTTTATTCAAAAAAACAATTTTACCTTTTATTTTCCAATTGCTACTTCATTAATAATAGCACTCTTTTAACTTTATTTTTAAACTTATTTAAATAATTTTTATAAATATTTTTCAATCTCTGACTTCATTTCTGAAAAACTATATGCTCCTTGAAAAAGCTTACCGTTAATAACAAAATGTGGCGTTCCTTGAAATCCTAAACTTGGTGATAATTGTTGATCTCTTGTTAATTTATCAGCATATTTTTTAGATTCCAAACACTGAGTTAAAAATTGACCATCAACTTCATTAGCTAAAAAATTTACTAATTTTCCAATATTTTGTGGATCATTCTTAATCTCTTCATTAATTAAGTTATAGCCTTCATTTGTCATTAACTTGTCATGAACTTCCCAAAATCTTTCTTTTTCATATGCGCAATACATTGCTTGAGTCGCTAACTCTCCATTACCATGACCATTAGAATAAATAAAAGCAAAAGATGCTTTACCTTCATCAACTAATTTTTTTATTTCAGGTACTGGTGGTATATAACTACCTCCTTGAGATTGATATTTAAATCTATCGCCGACTTGAGCAGCTAATTCAGGATTATGACCACCTGCTATATGACAAAAAGGGCAACTTGGATCAGAAACTTCAATTATTAACAAGTTTCTTTTATCATCACCAAAACGAATAAAATCGTTAGTGAAAAATTTTTTTAAAGAGTCTTTTGTCAAAGCTATTGTTGGTTGAGGAGTAGGAAAATAACCTTCAAGAGTTTTTACTCTTTTTTCAATAGAAGAAGTTTTAAAAAAACTAATCAAACTTATTAGTCCAACAATTAAAACAGCACCAATAAGAAAATAAATTGTTTTATTAGAAACTGCAGTCAATGTTTCTATTTTTTTTTCTTTGCTTAAATTTCTTTTTTTCATATTATCATTTTAAATTTTTAATTATTATTATCTAATAAGAGTACCGTTTTTTAAAGATTTGTCAAGAGGAATTAAAAAAAATCTTTCTGGTGCATCGGCCACCAAAAGCATTCCTTGCGATTCTTTACCCATGATTTTTTTTGGCTCTAGATTAGCAATAAAAGGATATTTATTACCTTGTAAATCTTCTGGTTTGTAATATTTTGCAATTCCAGAAAGAATTGTTACTATGCCATAATCTTCACCAAAATCAACCTTCATTTCAATCATATTTTTTGAACCTTCTGGTATACTCGCCTCAATTACCTCACCAACTCGAATATCTAACTTATCAAAATCGTTAAAATTAATAGATAATTTTTTCATAAAAAAATTATACCATAAATAAAATCTCAAAACTAAAAACCATAAAAATATTAACTATTAGTTAGAAGTTAGTAGTAAGTACTTAAGAATTTAGGTAGGAAAGAAATTTAAAATTTAAAATTAAAAATCTAAAATTACAATTAAAAATCAGCAATTAACCCATGAACCAGATCCGCCTATGGCAGAACGGTTCAGGGTTAACTTGTATCTAATGATACATCGGTAAAAATTAAATAAAATTTGTTACGTGTTGCTCGTTACTTGTTAAGAGTTGCGTATTGTATGTTATAGACTATTCAACAATTAAACAATTAAACAATTAAATAATTAAACAATTTATAAATAAAAAAAATAATTGAAGTTTGAAGTTTGATGATTGAAGTTTGATAATGAAGATTGAGGTTTGATAATGAAGGTTGAAGCTTGATATTTTAAATATTTTAAAACAAACTACTTCTAACTACTAACTTCTAAATACTAACTATTATTTTCTAGTTTTGAGTTTTGAATTTTAAGCTTTGAGTTTATTTAACCTTCCACGCCTGCCCTAAAGTCTTTTTAATTGTACTTTAGAGATAAAAGTTCTACCTTCTACGTTTCATGTTTCATGTTTTATGTTTTAATTTTTTATTATTTTTTAGATTTTTATGTTGTATTTTTGAATTTTAATTTTTGGCTTTTAATATTTTCTCAATAGAATCCTGAAATAAACTCAAGATAACATATTAACCGATTTAAACTGATTTTTAACTGATTAAACTAAACTTTAAAAACTAATTTATATTTTTGATTTTTGATATTCAGTTTATTAAAATTTTATCGTGATAAAAAAACTTTTAATTGCCACTCATAATCCAGCAAAAACTGAAGAAATTTCTTTTGGTTTAAAAAAATTATTTCAAAAAAATAACTTAAAAATAAATTTATTTACATTAAACGACGTTGGAGTAGAGAATGAACCTGAAGAAACAGGAAAAACTTTTAAAGAAAACTCAATATTAAAAGCTAAATATTATGGAAAAATTATAAACCTACCTACTCTAGCTGATGATGGCGGATTAATCATTCCCTATTTAAATAACGAGCCTGGAGTTAAATCTAATCGATGGCTAGGTTATCGTGCCTCTGATAAACAATTAATAGACTATACTTTAAAAAAACTAAAAAACGTTTCTTTAGAAAATCGCACTGCTTATTTAAAAATAACTCTTACCTTTTTTCATCCTCAAAAAAAAATTATTAAAACCCAAACTGAAAAAATTAAAGGATATATTGGTTTTCAAACTTCAAAAAATATTAAACCAGGGTATCCATTTCGTTCATTATTTATTGTTAAAAAATTTAATAAATATTATGATGAGTTAACAGAAGATGAACATTTAAAGATAAATCACCGATTAATCGCCTTAAAAAAACTTTTTCAAAAAATAAAAAATTTGTTATGATATAATTATGCTATCTTTAGATTTTATAAGAAAAAACAAAGATAAAGTAATTCAAGCAGCAAAAAATAAAAATCGACAAGTTGATATTAAAAAAATTTTATCACTTGATGACAAAAGACGTTCTCTTTTAGGAGAAATTCAACAATTAAGAGAAAAAAGAAATAAACTTGCTAAAGAAAAACCAAATCAAGAAGTTATTAATATAGGAAAAGAACTTAAAGAAAAAATAAAAAATCTTGAAAAACAACTAACAGAAATCGAAGAACAATTAAATAATCTTTTATCCTATATTCCCAATATTCCCTTAGACGAAGTTCCCATTGGAAAAGATTCTTCTGGAAATCAAGTAGTAAAGATCTGGGGCGAACCAAAAAAATTTCATTTTACTCCTAAATCACACATTGATTTAGGTCTATCTTTAGAAATTTTTGATTTAGAAAGAGGAACTAAAGTCTCTGGTTTTCGCGGTTATTTTTTGATAAATCAAGCGGCTATTCTTCATTTTGCTATTCTTTTTTATGTTTTTAAAAAACTTGTTAAAAAAGGCTATACACCAATTATTGCTCCATCAATTGTCAAAGGTTTTACACTTTTTGGCTCTGGTCAATTTCCTTGGGGTAAAGAAGAAGTCTATCAACTTAATGATGAAGACGCTTATTTAGCCGGTACTGCTGAGGTACCGGTTACTGCTTATTATGCCAATGAAATTTTAAATGAAAAAGATTTACCAAAAAAATTTGTTGCTTTTTCACCATGTTTCAGAAAAGAAGCAGGTAGTTATGGAAAAGATACCCGTGGCCTATATCGACTTCATGAATTTTGGAAAGTTGAACAAGTAATTATCGCTAAAAATGATATCGAAGAATCTAAAATACTTCATGAAGAACTTCAAAGAAATACTGAAGAAATATTAGAAGATTTAGAAATTCCCTATCGAAGAATGCTTATGTGTACAGGTGATATGGGAGAACCACAGATTAAAAAATATGATACAGAAATCTGGATGCCATACCGCAATGACTATGGAGAAATTGCCTCTAACTCAATCATGGGTGATTTTCAAAATCGTAGATTAAACATTAAATATCGCAAAAAAGATGGTACTAAAGATTATTGTTATTCTTTAAATGACACTGCAATTCCATCACCTCGTATTTTAATCGCAATAATTGAAAACTATCAACAAGAGGATGGAAGTGTATTAATTCCAAAAGTTCTTCAACCTCTAGTTGGTTTTGAAAAAATAGAAAAAAAATAAATTATTTAAAAATCTCAAAATTCAAAAATTAAAACCAAAAATTAGTATTTAGAAAATATTAGTTAGTATTAGAAAAGTTATTAGTTATAGGTTAGGAGTTAGGATAAAAATGCTATTTATTTTGTGTCATGCTGAACTTGTTTTGCATTTTTAAAAATTATTTTTTATAAAGACCGTCTTGATATAAAAAATCCTAAAATACATTCAAGATATAGGTTTAAAGTTAGGTTTTATGAGTTAGCAGCTAGGTGAAAAATAAATTAAAAATCAAAAAAACAGTTTAACCATTTAACAATTTAACAATAAAAAATGATTTACGTTTGAAGTTGGAAACTTGAAGCTTGATAATAAAGTTTGAAATTTGATAAGATGTTTTAAAGTTAGGCGTTGTGAGTTGCGGGTTACAAGTTTAAAGTTGTAAAGTTTTAAGTTAAAAGTTTAATGTTAGAAGTTTAATGTTTAAAGTCTAATGTTCCACATTCCAAGTTCTACGTTCTAAGTTTCATGTTTTATGTTTTATTATTTTTTGAATTTTTTATGTGTATTTTTAATTTTGACATTTGATATTTTATCTTTTCACGGCATTAGTGTCGGAGTTATTAAAAAATTTTGTTGACAATAAACTTTATTTTCTGTTGCTTTTATAAAATATTCTTTTCTTCCAAAATAACAATATTTCTCAACAACGTTCTCTGGTTTTTCATACCAATAATTTTCTTTTTGCGAATAATTTTTTAATAAATAATTCATTACTCGATTCCAAATTGGCGCTGCTCCTGTGATACCTGAAGTCAAATATGGATTCATTGGTGAGTTATCATTATTTCCCACCCAAACAATTACTAAAAATTCTGGCGTATAACCAACTGTCCAGTTATCTCTTTTATCATTAGTTGTACCTGTTTTAACAGCAACCTTATAACCAGGCACTTCTAAATACGAATTTGGACCAAATGCCCAAGTTCGCGCATAACTATCTGAAAGAATGTCGTTTATAATATAAGCGACTCCTTTATCAAGCACTTTAATTTTAAATGGTGAAATTTCCTTTAAAATTCTATTAGCACTATCAGATATCAGCAGTTGATAATTTAAATTAACCTTATATCCTAAATTTGCCAAAACTCCAAAAGCCTCTGCCATATCAACCATTTTTACTTCTCCTCCTCCTAAAGATAAAGATAATCCATATCGACTTCGATCAAACCAAGTTTTAATACCTAATTTTTCCGCAAAATCAATATAATTATTCACTCCAATATCACTAATTAACCTAACCGCCGGTATATTATATGAATTTGCTAAAGCATAACGCAAAGGCACTTTTCCATGAAATTTGCCATCATAATTAACTGGTTTATAATATGTGCCATCTTCAAGTTTGAAACTCACAGGAACATCGTCAATTAATGTTGCCGCTGTATAACCTTTTTCTAAGGCTAGTGCATAAAGTAATGGTTTTAAAGAACTTCCTGGTTGACGCAAAGCAGTAGAGACATTATAGGCTCCCCAAGGTTGAAGAAAATAATCTACTGACCCAACCATAGCTAAAATCTCTCCTGTATTAGGACGAGTAACCAAAACCGCTCCGTTGGTAATATTTAAATATTGATTTCTTTCAATTTCTTCTTTTAAAATTCTTTCTACCTCTTCTTGAATATTAATATCTAAAGTAGTCTTAACTCGGAGACCGCCCTCCTCAACCTGTCGAATACCAAAATAGTTTTCTAATTGATTTTTTACATAAAAAACAAAATGCGGTGCTTTAATATAAGTATTAGGGGGTAATATATTAATCGATGTCTTTTTTATGACATTTGCTTTTTCTTTTGACAAATAACCAAGATTAACCATTGCTAAAACCACCTCATCTCGTCTTTTATAAGCTAATTGAGGATTAATAAAAGGCGAATAAGTTGATGGTGCTTGCGGCAAACCAGCTAAAAAAACCGCCTCTTCTATAGTTAAATCCTTAGCTTTTTTTCCAAAATAGGTTTTTGCTGCTTCCTCTATTCCATAAGTTGCTCCTCCATAAGGCACTTGATTAAAATACATCTCTAAAATCTGATCTTTTGTATAAATTCTTTCTGTCCATAAGGCTAAAATAATTTCTTTAATTTTTCTTTCAATTGTTCTTTCATTAGTTAATAAGGCGCTTTTTACTAATTGCTGAGTAATAGTTGAACCTCCTTGAAATTTTTTATTTAACAAATTTTCTTTTATTGCTCTTAAAATACCCGAATAAATAGAAACACCATTATGACGATAAAAATCTTTATCTTCAATAGCAATTGTTGCCTCAATTAAATATTTAGGCAAATCTTTTAAACTTACTGGAGTTCGATTTTGCTCTCGATAAATTTCATATAATAAAATTCCATTTCGATCGTAAATATGAGTTGATAAAGGATAGTTAATCTTACCTATGTTTTCTGGTGATGGTAAAGACTTTACAAAATAATAACCTTGAATAATTAATAAAACTAATAAACTAAAAATGCTTCCAAAAATAAAAAACTTAATTTTATTAAAAAGTTCATTTGGAAAAAATAATTTTATTCTTAAACTTTTTTTAACTTTCAAATCAGTATAGTTTTTGATTTTAACAGTTGATTTTTTTGTAAAAACAAATTTTATTTTAAATAAATTTAATATTATTTTTAATTCTTTTTTTATTTTTAAATATATTTTTTGAAAAAATAAGAAAACTTTACTAAGAGTAATTTTTAAACTTTTATAAATAAATAAAATTATTATTTTTCCAAAATATCCAAAAATATTTAATATCTTAACGATAAAATTAAAAAATTGATAAAAAAATAACTTAATTAAATCGCCGATAAAGATAAAAAAACTTACTATATAGTAAAGAAGTTTAAAAACCGCTTTTTCTAGTATTTTAAGCAAATTTAACATTATCAAATTATATCATATACTATAGGTTAAATCAACCGTATTTTTGCTTTCACCACTAATCTTTTTAAATATGTTCCTGGCGGTACACAAGTTATTAAAGTCAAATAAGCATTATCTTTTTGTTGGTTTAATACCTCAACTTGATCTGGATTAACTACAAACATATCATAAACTTCATAAGTATATTCAATATCATTAACTTTAACAATAATTAAATCTCCTTTTTCTAATGAAGGTAAATATGTAAAAATAGTCTTATAATCTTTTGGATTATATAATTGAGGTAAAGTTGAATGACCAAATATTGCCACATTACCATATTCTCCAGGTAATACTTTAGGTAAATAATGAACTAATCCTTTTTCCAAATCTTCTCCACCAACAACTACTTTAGCATTTTTAATATTAATCTTTGGTATTGATAAAGTATATTCTTTAACAAAAATAGTTTCATAATTTTTATCATATGCCGCCACCGAAGGAAACCATAAACTCGCATTAGTATAATCTCTTAAATTGTTTGAAAAGATATTAAAAGCACCAAGAACATTTTGAGCTTCTTTTAATGGTTTTGGATTATCTTTTCCAATTAGAGGATTTTTTACTTGGTTTTCTAAAAATAATTTTGAATATATCTCAAAAGAAATAATCGGATAAATAGAATAAAATAAAAATAAACTACCAATAATTAAAAAAATATAAGAAACAAAAGATATTATTTTTCTTTTAGGACTATTATTTATTTTTTTATAAACAATTAAAGCCATTTTATTGAGTTTCAAATCTTAAATCTAAATTATTTTTTAACCAAGGTAAATAGTCCTTAATTAAAGGTGTTTTAGTATTAATTATTAAATTGAAACCATTAATTTGAAACTTTTCTTTTAAAATTTTCTCTAAAATGTTTTTATTTTTTCCTAAAACTTCTGATATTAATTTATCTTTATCTATATTTAAAACTGCTTTTGCTAAAACTTTTAAACTTAAATTAAGTTGGTTATTTTTTAGTTCTGCTTTTTTTACTTCTGTCTTTAGATTATCGTTTGAAATTTGATAATCTTTATCTAACTCTATAATTAAATCTTTTTTTAAATCTTCGGTTAATTTTATTTTGTCATAAGTAATAAAAACAACTTCAGCTTTTGCTTTTAATTCAACTGTCTGCGCTTCTTCTCCAATCTCTTTAGAAAAATTTTTTTCTAATAATTTTATTGAGGTTAAATCTGAAATCAAAGCTTGATTTTTATTTAAATTTGGATTCTTTTTTTCACTTTTAATTTTATCTAAAAGTTTTTTTTCTAAATTATTTTTATCTGATGTAGAAAAGGTTTTAATTTTCTTTTTTGATCCTCCAGTAAAACCATTTTCATTTATGGCAAAAAAAATTGTCGATGGTAAATTTTCTATAGTAAATCTTTGATTTTTTGCCAAATTATAATTTTCACCAATTTCTTGAGCAGTTACTGAAACATTGGCTTTTCCTGGAAGTTTAGCACTACCATCAGTAGTTAGACTAGAAGAGGCAACCTTAATATCACTATCTAATAAAAATTTTAATCCACTTGTTTCAATAACTGTTCCTTTTGAAAATAATTTTTCTTTATCATCAAAATTGTGAATTACGACCGATCCTTTAGCCTTATTTCCAATAAAATTTTGACCAGTTGCTTCAATCACTTCTTGAACATCAAAATTAACTTTTTTTTCTTGGTAATCAATAAGTTTATCTAATTTTTTTTCTATCTTTTTATATGGAAGATAAACAATTAATTGACCTTTATGAAAGAATGTCTCAATAATTAATAATCCTCCTATGACTAAAATTAAACCTAATATTAATAAAAATTTTTCATTTAATTTGAATTTAAAAAAACTAAATAAAATATTTAAATTAGGTTTTGGAATATTTAAATTAAATTTAAAAGGTTTTTTTTCTGTTAAAATTTCTTTTTTTTCAGAAACATCTTCTCCAATATAAAAGCCAAATTGATTATTGTTATTTTTTTCTTCTTGTTGAACGATTTTTTCTTTTTCAATTAATTGATTTTCAAAGGTTTCAATTAAACTTTGATAAATATCTTGTGATCTTAAGATATCAATTTTTGGCGCTTGAACAAAGTATTTTTGATCAAATTTATAAGTAATTAACTTTTCTACTACCTCTTCTAAATTATCAGAATCATAAATAATAATTCTTGAAGGTAAAACCGTCTTTAATGGATAATTTTTAATTGCTTCTAACAAATCATCAACTATATTATCAGTTCTAGATATACTTATCTTATAATCTAATTTTCCTCCTTTATAAAAAACTGCTGTTAACTGAGTCTGGTCAATCTCCAAAAAAATCGCATTTAATAAATCAGTTTCTTTTTTTTGTAATAGATTGATTGCTCCTTCAAAACATTCAATATAACCAATCGCCTCAAGATCAAGATTGTCAATAATCTCCTTAATCTTATTTAAATATGGTTGTTTAATAGTATTCGTTTCTTCATTAATAAAATGACTATAAAGAAAAAATATTGTTTTTATTTTCTCTTTACCAAAATACCTCTCATATTCGTATATTCCTTCATCGATATCATTATTTAAATTTTCCCAACTATTACTATAAACAAACCTTTTTTGTTCTTTTATTTTTATTTTATTATTTTCTAAACTTAATACAAATAAATCACCTTCCTCTTCTTTTAAAAAAACTCCTAAATATATATTATTTAAATTTTTTTTATGAGAAAAAAAAGGAATATTCATAATTAATTAATATTATACTGATTAAAAATTTGGCTAACTCCTTGACTCATGGTTTTTAAAGCTTCTTGATAAGAAACTCCCTGAGTTGTGCTGTTAATAGCATTTTCTAAATATTTAATTAAACCATCATTTAATCCATTATCTAATGTTCGACTAATTAAAGGAATTGAAACTAAATTTTCAGCTTGTTTAATAACAGGGCCTAAATATTCATTCTGAATTAAAAGATTAGCTAAATCTTTTCTTGAGTAAGCAGTGCCAAAAAGTTTTGATCGACTTTGAATCTCATATATTTTAGTTAGATTTTCTTTTTCGGATAAATATTTTAAAAACTTCCAAGCTTCAATTTGGTTTTTACTAAAACGAGAAACTCCTTCAACCCAGTAATTAGCTATCGAAACACTCTTTCCTCCAGGTATAACTGGCACTGTTGTCACTTTAAAATCTAATTCTGGATTCATCACTTTTATATTTAAAATCTGCCAAGAAGGAACGAAAATTATCGCAACTTTTTCTTGTATAAAAGCATTAACTGAATTTGACATTTCTTCTGTCCAATATTGATTTGGAGGTTCGGCAAATTTTCTATAAGCTTCTAAAGCGCTAACTGCTTCTTGAGTATTTAAATTTTTTAAATCTCCGCCGTTTTGAATTAAAAATAAACTAAAAATATCAGAAAAATGTTCAATATTATTAGCGGTTCCAATTGCTATTCCCGCAGTAATTAAGTTTCCTTGCTGATCTTTAACAGTTAATTTAGGAACAATCTCTAAAATATCTTCCCAGGTAGATGGTTCTTTCAATATTCCAGCTTTTTTAAATAAGCTTCGATTATAAATCATTACTAAATTGTCAATATATAAAGGAATACCATAATAATATTGACCTACTTTTAAATCTTTTTGACAAACTTCATAAAAAGTATTTTCAAACTCATTATTAGCCATTACTGATGATGGTAAGGAAGACAAAACTTCTTTTATCTCAGGAATCCAAGTATTATGGTATCGAAATATGTCTGGTCCTTGATTATTTTTACTACGAACAATCAATTTTTCTCGATAGCTATCTGGAGACATTTTTTGATAAGTAATTTTGATATTAGGATTTTTCTTTTGATATTCATCAATTAATGGCTGAAATATCTCTTTCTCCTCCCATAGACCCCAGTAAACTAAATTAACTGTTTTTTTAGTTTTTTTTCCAGAAAATAAACTAGAAAATATTAACATCAAAAAAATAAAAACTACTATTCCTATTCCTATAAATAAAAAAGGTGGGCTAGTATTTTCTTTATAAATTGGTGTTTCATCGGTTGGCACTAACTCTTCAGGAGTAGTTACTTCTTCAGGTGTCTCTTCAACTATTGGTTGCTGTCCATTATTTTCATCAACTGGAACTGTCTCAAATTTTGGTTGCATTTCTTCGATATTTTTTTTATTATCATTATTATCTTCCATATAATTATGATAACAAAAAAAAATTACTGGCGATTAAGTTTTTCACATATTTTATTAGGAGGTTTTTTTGGTTTAATATTGATTATTTTTTATTTTATAAAAACTCTTGAAACTCGATTTGAAAACAAAATCTATCCTAATGTTTATATTGATAATGTTTATTTTGGCAACAATACTAAAAAAGAGATCGTTAACTACTATGAAAATAAAAATCAACTATTAAAAAATATTAGTTTAGAAATTATTCTAAATAACCAACCAATCGCTACTTTTTCCGGAGAGCTTCTCAATTTAAAATATGATGGAGAAACAGCGGCTGAAAGAGCTTACTTAATTGGTAGATCTAAAATATTACCTTCAAAATATTTACAAATTATTACAATTTTTACAGGTTTAAATAAATATCAAATTCAATCAAACATTCTCTATAACAACTCATTGTTAAATGATTGGTTAATAACTATTAAAGATTCCTATAATAAACCAGCAAAAAACGCTTTATTTGAATTTAAAAATAATCGTGTTGTTAGTTTTCGAAAAGAAGAATACGGTCAAGAAGTTAACGAAGAAAAGTTTTTTAATGATCTAGATAGTTTTTTTAATTTACTAATTAAAAATAAAGAAAATAAAAAAAACTACTCTATCCAATTAAAGTTAAAATCAATTAAACCAGAAATTACCCTGTCTTCATTAAATAATTTTGGTATTGAAGAATTAATTGCCACTGGTCAATCTGACTTTAGTCATTCTATTCCTGAAAGAATCCATAACTTAACTTTAGCGGCTTCAAAATTTCATGGAATATTAATTCCACCAAATAAAGTTTTTTCATTTAATGAAAACTTAGGTGAGATCTCTTCATTAACTGGCTATAAACCTGCTTATATTATCAAAGATGGTAAAACTATTCTCGGTGATGGTGGCGGTGTTTGTCAGGTATCGACAACACTTTTTCGAGCCGCTTTAAATGCCGGTTTAGAAATTATTGAAAGGCATCCTCATGCCTATCGAGTTCAATATTATGAAAACGATATGAAACCAGGCTTTGATGCTTCTGTTTTTGCTCCATCAGTTGATTTAAAAATTAAAAATAATACAAATAGTTATATTTTGATTCAAACTAAAATTGATAAAAATAATAATATTTTGTCTTTTAAACTTTATGGTAAAAAAGATAATCGAAAAATTGAAATATCGAACTCTATTGTCTGGGATGTTGTCCCGCCGCCTGAACCAAAATATCAAGAAGACCCAAGCTTAAAAAAAGGAGTTATTAGACAAGTTGATTTTCCAGCTTGGGGGGCCAAGGCTTACTTTACTTATAAAGTTTATAAAAATAATAAACTTATAATTGATGAAAAAATTTTTTCATCCTATCGTCCCTGGCAAGCAGTTTATTTATTAGGAATAGGAGATTAACAAAAATTGTAAAAAAGTTAAATATTCTTTTAAATTATTTTTTTCTGCTTTTCAAAGAATTGACAATATTGACAATCCGACCCTGAAGATGGAATATTTTGACTGTCTAAAACTTCTTTTATCTTATATATTAATGGTTCAACCCAATCATAACTACCATTATAAGGAATAATCTCTAAATCAAATTCTAATTTACCATCAAATCTATCTCGATTTTTCGAAGCATTTGCATAGACAAAATAACAAGTTTGACTAACCTTAAAACCTTTTTGACTAAAAATCCATTGATAAACTTCAATTTGTCTTTTATACCCTTGTTTATATTTATCATTTAAATCAATTTTTGCTGAGGTACTAGTTGATTTATAATCTACTATTATTAATTCTTCTTTTTCATTAATCCAAACATCATCTACAATTCCAGTAATCTCTAAATTGGTCGGATAATGAAAAAAAGATATTCCTTTTTTCTTATTAACATCATCTCGCCAAATTGACAAATCAGGATGATCATAAGGAATAGCATTAACTCTGTATTTAATCATTAACTGGTGTTTTTCTTTTTTCTTTCTTAATAAATCAAACTCTTTTTTTAACAAAACATCAACGGCACTATTTAAAGCAAATCCCGGCATCCCCGGACGCTTAATTCCTAATTTTTTATCTAAATAAAAACAACGAGGACATTCTAAAAATAAATCAATCTTTGATCGACTAATTAAAATCGGTTTACTCATCTTATCTAAACCAACGAGCTCGACCTAATTTATAACTCAATCTTTTATTTTTTCTTTCTCCAATAATTTTTGCTGGAACACCACCAACTATTGCATATGGAGGAATATCTTTAGTAACAACCGCGCCAGCTGCTATTACTGCTCCTTTACCAATTGTCACCCCTGGTAAAACTATTACTCTTGGACCAATAAATACATAATCTTCAATTATTACTTTGCCAATAATTGGTTTAAAATATTCATCATTAACATCATGTTCTGAATTATAAATCATTACTTCACTAGCTATATCAACATGATTACCTATAATTAACTTATCTCTTCCATCTAAAACTACTTTTTCACCAATAATTGTATCTTCGCCAATAATAATATTTTTCGGTTCATAAAAAACTGTACCCATATGAATTGTTGATCCTTTTCCTATTTTTATCCCAGCTAAACGATAAAAAAATCTCCTTATATGATGACTAGGTATCCAGCCTATTAAATGAAGTAAATAAACCTCAAACTCTAATAAAATATTTTTAATTCGATTAATTACTTTTTCTAAAACTTCTTGTAAAGATAACTGATTACCTTGTTTATCTTTAAACATAGTTTAATTATACCTCTAAATCTTTTAAAAATGTTGATTTTTCTGAATATTTTCTTGAACCAAAAATAAATCTTTTAGTTGTATATGTTATAAAAAGTTTCTTTTTTGCTCTAGTTATCCCAACATAAAATAATCGTCTTTCTTCTTCAATTGAAAATCGATCATATAATGATTGAGAATGAGGTAATATTCCCTCTTCAACTCCAGCAATAAATACAACAGAAAATTCTAATCCTTTAGATTGATGGAGAGTCATTAATTTTACTCCTTGATAATTAGAAGATTTTTTTTCGCTTTGAAAATATTCTGATTCGACTAAAGATACTTGATGTAAAAAATCTGTTAAATTTTTATGATTAGCTGCCACTGATTTTAACTCTTTAATATTTTCTATCCTTGAATAATCATCTTCATCATCTAAATTATATAAATCTAAATATTTAGTTGCAGAAAAAACTTCCTCAATAAGATTTATGGGTGGTTTTTTTAATAATTTATCTTTATTTTTTTCATAATAATCTTGAAAACTTTTAAATCTTGTTTTTCCTATCTTTATTACTCTTTCTAAAGAAACCTTATCTAATGGATTAATTAATAATCTTAAATAACTTAAAATATCTTTAATCTCTTTTCTCTCATAAAACCTTACACCACCAATCAAAACATATGGCAATCCATAATTTAAAAATACCTCCTCAATAATTCGTGATTGAGCATTGGTTCTATATAAAACCGCCATATCTTTTAAATCATAAACAACTTTCAAGCTATTAATTTTATTAACAATATAATAAGCTTCATCTTCTTCATTATTAGCCTCATAAAAATCAATCTCTTCTCCCTGATTATTTTTAGTATAAAGTTGTAAAACTGGATGATAGGTGTTTTTTGAAATTATTTTATAAGCAAAATCTAAAATTTTTTGTGTTGATCGGTAGTTCTCCTCTAAATGAAAAGTTTTTACATTTTGAAAATCTTTTTGAAATCGATTCAAATTTTCTATCTCTGCTCCTCGCCATGAATAAATACTTTGAGAAAAATCACCAACAACAGTAATTTTTGAATTTTTTCCTGTTAATAATTTTAATAATTGATATTGAGAATAATTAGTATCTTGAAACTCATCAACTAAAATATAAGAATAAAGTTTTTGATACTTTTCTTTAATTTGATTATTTTTCAAAAATAACTTAATTGGTAAATTAATTAAATCATCAAAATCTAAAGCATTATTTTTTTCTAATTCCTTTTGATAATTATCGTATACTTGATAAACTTCTTCATTATTATAATGATTAAAATTTAATAAATAATTTTCTGGTGTTATTAATAAATTTTTTGCTGCGGAAATTTTATTTAAATAATAACTAGGAGAATATTTATTAGTAATCTTCTTTTTTTTTAGAATTAATTTAATTAAACTTAACTGATCGTTTTCATCATAAATAACAAAATCCCTATCTAAACCTAAAAATTTGCCATCTCTTTTTAAAATTAATAAACCAAAAGAATGAAAAGTTCCTATAAATCCTAGTTTATATTTTTCTCCTATTCTTTTTTTCATTTCTAAAGCTGCTTTATTAGTAAAAGTAATCATCACTATCTTTTTTGAATCTACTTGATAGTTTTCTATTAAATTAATTACTTTAGTAATTAATACTCTTGTTTTACCACTTCCTGCTCCAGCTAAAATTACAGAATGATTCTCTACACAATTAACTGCTTGCTGTTGTTGATTATTTAACTCAATAGGATTTTTTTTATTCATAAAGTATAATTATAGATTATAAAAAAGATGAAAAAATCTATAAAATATTTATTAATATTTTTTTTATTTTTTATTTTTTATTTTTTAGTACTTCCATATAAAAAATTTATTAATAATCAACTTAATATATCAATTATTAAAACTTTAATTGGTAAAGATAATCTTAAAACTTATAATAACCAAGTTAATATTCTTATTCTAGGAATTGCTGGAAGTGATCATGAAGGACCTAATTTATCGGACTCAATAACCATTGCTAACTATAATTTTGAAAAAAATAAATTAACCACTATTTCTATTCCTCGTGATATTTGGAGCGATACCTTAGAAAATAAAATTAACTCAGCTTATGCTTTTGGCGAGGCTAAAAAACCCAATAAAGGAGGAATAATTTTAGCTAAAGCTGAAGTTCAAGCAATTGTAGGATTACCAATTCAATATGCTGCTGTAATTAATTTTAATAAATTTGTTAACTTAATAGATTTTCTTGGAGGAATTGATGTTAAAGTCGAAAACTCATTTGTTGATAAAAAATATCCAATTCAAGGAAAAGAAAATGATTTATGTAATGGTGATCCAGAATACTCGTGTCGTTATGAAACTATTAGTTTTAAAAAGGGCTTAAATCATATGGATGGAAAAACTACATTAAAATTTGTCAGATCAAGATATGCCGAGGGCGATGAGGGAACTGATTTTGCTAGAATTAAAAGACAACAAAAAGTAATTGAAGCTTTACAAAAAAAAGTAATTGAACTAATTAAAACTTTTAAACTAAAAAATTATGAACAACTTTACGAATTTTTAGATAACAATATTAAAAGAGACATTACTAATCAACAAATAGCTATCATTTTTAAAAATATTATCTTAAAAAATAATTTTCAAATTAATAAAATTATTTTAGATGAAAATTTATTTATTAATCCTAACTATGAGGATTATAATGGAATGTGGGTTTTAATACCAAAAAATAAAGACTATAGTTTAATTCAAAAATACATTAAAGATAAACTCTAAAATAAAAAAGCTAATAAAATCAGAGATAAACTTCCTATAAATACATAAATACTTCTTAAATCTGATGTTGTTGGTAACTGATTAATTATTTTAGAAGTTGTTGGTGATAATTCTCTAAATACTTTTGTTGGGGTAATAATTATATCTGAAGTTGTCGGGCTTACATAAGCAATTATGATTTCTTTTGTTGGATTAGTAGTAGGACTAAAAAAAATCGTTGGTAATGGCGATGGTATTATTTGAGTTGATAACAAAACATTTTTTGTCGGTACAACCTTATCTTCTTCTTTGGTTAGTTGATTTTTATTTATTAATAAAGTAGATTTATTGGCCAATTTATCTAAATTATTTTCTTCTAAAGACTTAATTTTTGCGTTTATTAAAAAAAATAGTATTAAAACTAAAAATGATAAACCTGCTAAAAAATATATATATTGATTGTTTTCTTTTTTTATTAACTTATTTTTATTTAAACTTTCATTAAGATTAGTATAGTTTTTTACTCCTTGAAAATTTTTTTCATCAAAATCAGGAATAATAATATTATTACCTTCTTTTTGACCTTCTTTTTTTATTAAATAAATCTGGTATCCAATAAAAACAATTAATCCAAAAAAAATTATTAAACTTATTCTGTTTAGATATATCAAGACATTAAATAAGTTCATTTGTTATTAAAATAAAATAACTACTCCAAAACCTAAAATAAAAAATCCAACACCTAATAATAATGGTAAAACTTCTGAAACTCCAGTTTTATAAAGGGTTGGAGAAATTACTATAGTGGGACTGGTAAAAATTTTTGTCGGTGTTAATGTTGAACTTTGATAAACAATTGTCGGCTCTCCAGTTGCTTCTCCCAAAACCTTTCCTTCTATAGCATCATTTGCAGTAATATTAAAGGTTCTTGATTTTTTAATTAATTTATCTTTATCAAGAAAAACTTCAACAGTTAAAAAATATCTTCCTTTTATTAATGGCTCATCAATATAATATTGCCAATCTCCTAAATTGTTAGAAATTACTTTTCCAGAATAAGTTTTTTTAACTGAGTCTATATTAATAAAAACTTCTTTAAAAGGTTGAGTCTTTCCTTTTATTAATGGTTTATTACCTGGAATTAAAGCTCCTTCTTGTGGATAAATAATTGTTAATACGTCATTGTTTAAATTAACATTAGAGTCTGTAAATGCAGACAAGACATCATTAGAACTATAGTTATCATAATTTTTACCAATAACATAAATTTCATTTTTTAAAGAAATATTTTTTAATTTATTAGTTATTACTGATTTATTTCCTTCTTCATCTAAAACTTCTATAGTAACTTTTTCTTCACCGGTTAGAACAATTTCTTCTAAATTATCTTTACTTAAAAAATAATTTAACGGTATTAACCACTCACCATTTTCTTTAGTTAATGCAAATTGTGGAAAGATATTGTCGTTTACATATAAAATTACTATTGCGTTATTAACAGGTTTAAAGTTTTCCTTAACAACTTTCCCTATAGCTGGATCTAATTTTGTTCTTGATTTCATTGTTTGAGAAGTTTTAAAAATAAAAGGCTTATTATTATGTGAAAATATTTTTCTATTTCCTGAGATTATATTAAAGTAATAAGTCTTACTTGGTGTTAAATTTTTTAAAGTAATATAATGATTAAGGTATTTATTTTTAATATCATAAACATCACGGTTGTCTAATGCAATTTTATTTAGTAAATTATCTTTTTCACCATAAACTAACCATCCGCTTTCTTTATTTTCAGACTGCCAATAAATAGTAGCCTCATAAGGAGATAAGTTAACAATCTCTAATCTTTTTATTTTAGAACTGTCAGCCCTTGACTGAATAAGAGTCTTATTAATCTGACCTACAAAAAAAATACTAGTAAAAATAAATATAAAAAATAGTACTAACCAATTAGGAATTTTTTTTTGATTGTAATTAGTAAATAAATTTGAATAAATCATTCTTCTTTAGTCTTTAAAATTTCTAAAATTTCTTTTTTAATCTGATAGTTTTCTATTGATGGTAAATCTATTTTCTTTTGTATTTTACTTTCATTACTTGCTCGATAAAGATCAGCCACTAACCAAGCAACAACAGTTAAAAAAACACCAATTGACAAAATTAAAATTTCTTTTTTATTCATAGATAATAACCACTAATATTAATTTTAATAGATAAATTAGCCGAATCTGTACTTGATTTACTTTTATTACTAATTTGTAAATTATCAATCGTTTTTAATCGCCTCTGATTATGAATCTCTTTTATAAAGGATAACAAATCAGGAAAAGAAGAATAACCTTCTATAATTACCTCTACTTTTCCCAAAGCCTGTTTAGATTGTAGTAAATTAATATCAGACACATTGGCTTTATTTATAAAAAAATTGGTTTTGTCTGCAGCTATTTTTATATCATCTATTATCTTATTAACATTTGGATTTTTTGACAATGCATTATAAACTAAATACAAATCATCACGATTTTTTTCTAATTCTGATTGTATAAAAGATACCGATACTATTTTTTTTTCATATAAAGAATCAACCTCCATCAAATCTTTCTCCACTTTTTTTAAAGAAAAAGCTGTTTTTAAAGAAGGCCTAATAGCAAAAAATATAAAAATAGAAAAAATTAATAAAAATAATACAATAAAAGTATAGTCTGTAACTTTTTTATAAAAAACTTCTTTTGTTATTTTCATTTAATTTAAGTTTAATAAAAAGTTATAACCAAAATCAGTTTTTTTTATTGACTTTAATTCTATGTTTCTAAAAATTTTTTCTTGTTTTAATTTATTAATAAAAGTTTGTAAATAAGAAATATTTTGTATTAAACCATCAATTTCTATTTGATTATCTTTTAATATTAAATTCTTTAAATAAGCATCTTCAGGAAAAATACTAACTAAATAATTTAATCTAACTTCTAATTTATTTTGTTTTTTTAATATATTTTCTATCTCCTTAGATTTTATATGAATATATTTAGCTTCCTTTAACAAGGGATAAACGATCTCTATTATTTCTTTTTTTTGTGTTACTGATTCTTTTAAATCTATAACTCTTTGATCAACCTGTAAACGATAAAAAAAAACTCCTATTACTACAAACTGAGTTATTACAATAATATATCTTAAATAATTGACCAAAAAAATATATATCTTATCTAAAATACCCTCCTCTTTTTTCAATAAAAGATTAATTTTATACTTCATCTTATTTTTTTAAATATTTTTTAACCTTTGATTTTAAACGATTTCCTTTATTTTTATGAATCACTTTTTTCTTCACTGCTTTATCTACTATTGAATAAAATTTATTTATTAACTCTTTTAAATTATTTTTTGTTGTTTTTTTTATATCTTTCAAAGTTTTTTTATACTTATCAACATATTGTTTATTATTTAAAGTCCTTTTTTTATCTTGACGCATCTTTTTTTTAGCAGATTTTATTATTGGCATTTTTCTCAACCTCCTTTCTTAATTTTATTTTAACTTATAACTGATATTCTTTTTCAAAAATTTTTGTACCATAACTACCTGAAAATTTTAAATTTAATTTTATTGATCCTACTATATTATGATAACGACAAACTCCTGAAGAACATGTTCCTAAAACTATTTTTTTATCAACTCCAGAACCCGTTCCACAATACCATTTATCATCTTCTAAATAACATATACCCATTGCTCCTTGAGAAACTAATTCATTTTCATCTCCTTCTTCAATATCTGTATTTTTTACCAAATAGCTAATTTCAAAATCAATATTTTTTGTCCTTAAAGGAGCGTTGTCAACTATCACTTTAATTTCTCCATTTTTAATTTTTTCTAAACTTACTTTTACATTATTATTAACTGTAGGTATTATTAATTCTTCTTGTTGATTATTGTTTATTTCTTTTACCTCTTTTTTGTTATTAAAAAAAAGAATAAATAAAATAGAAAATGATAAAAAAATAACAGTTAAGATAAATATATTTTTTTTTGATTTTAACATATTTTAAAAAAATTTTTAACTTATTTTATTACTTAAAAAATCATGTATTTTATCTATATTTAATCTAATCTGATTTGTAGTATCTCGATCTCTTATCGTTACAGTGTTATCTTTTAATGTTTGAAAATCAACTGTTATACAAAAAGGTGTTCCAATCTCATCTTGATATAAATATCTTTTTCCTATATTGCCTCGATCATCAAAAATAACCATAAAATTATTTTTTAAGTTTTGATAAATCTTTTTTGCTTTATCCACAAGCTCAGGTTTGTTCTTTAATAAAGGAAATATTGCTGCTTTTATTGGAGCTAAACTATAATTAAGCTTTAATATAACTCTTTGATTTTCTTCATAATAGCTATCAATTAAAAAAAATAAAACCGCTCTATCTACTCCTCCTGAAACTTCTATAACCCAAGGATAATATTCGTTATTAGTAATTTTATCTTGATATTTTATATTATGACGACTTAAATCCCAATCGCCACGATGATGAATCCCTTCAAACTCGCTCCAACCAAATGGCGCTTGATACTCAATATCAACTGCTTTTTTTGCATAATGAGCTCTTTCATCTACAGCATGTTCTCTTATTCTAAGATTATTTTCTTTTATCCCTAATTTTTTATACCAATTTAATCGTAGCTCTAAAAAATAATTAAACCATCTTTCTCCTTCCTTTTCGTTTGGTTCTATAAAATATTCTAATTCCATTTGTTCAAATTCTCGTGATCGATAAGTAAAATTTCCAGGAGTAATTTCGTTCCTAAAAGCTTTACCAATCTGAGCAATACCAAAAGGTATCTTTACTCTTGTTGAATCAACAACATTTTTAAAATTAACAAATACTCCTTGAGTAATCTCTCCTCTTAAATATGTTTTTCTTTTTTCATCTTCAACTGTACCAATATAAACTTCTGTTAAAAGATTAAATTTCTTAGGGCTTGTTAATTCACCACCACAATCTGGACAATGGCTTGTTTTAATTTTATCAGCTCTAAATCTATGATGACATTTTTTACATTCAACTAAAGGATCAGTAAAAGCTTGTGTGTGTCCGGAAACTTCCCAAACTTTTGGATTCATAATAATTGCTGCATCAACGCCAACTACATCTTCTCGATCATATACCATATTTCTCCACCAAATTTTTTTAAGATTATTTTTTAACTCCACTCCTAAAGGTCCATAATCCCAAAATCCATTAATTCCTCCATAAATCTCACTCCCTGGAAAAATAAATCCCCTTCTTTTACATAAAGAAACAATTTTATTCATTTTATTATCCATAATTAATTATTATATATCAAAATGTATAATCTTGTCATTTATTAAATCTTGAATAGTTAGAATTATCTCCTTATAAGAGTAATGTTTATTAATATAACCCAATGATATTAATAATTTATTTAAATGATCATTTAATATTTTTTCTGAAAAGTTTTCGATATTTTTTTCTTTTGATAAATCAATAAAGAATTTTTTTGTTAAATTATAACTGACTAATTCTTTCTGATTTTCAGGTAATAATTTATCTAGTATAAATAAATACTTAAATAATATATTTATTTTTTTATTATCCTCTTTAATCTTTAAAAAACCAGAAATTAAATTAACTTCTGATAAATAATAAAAATCTTTTCTTTTTTCTAAAATAATATCTAATAAATTACCAGTTTGAATATAAGAAAGTCTTCTTGAAGTAATTTTTTTAATTCCTTTAGCAAATAAATTTAATTTTCCCTTCTCTTTTGTAAAAACTGTAATTATTAAATCTTTATTTAATAAATCTTTTCTTTTGAGAATAATCGCCTCTGTTTTAAATTTCTTATACATTATTTTATTCTACTTTGATAAGAATATCTTTATCTAAATAATTATCGTAAACCAATCTACCATTAATTTTTACTTTCCATTTTTGATTAATCACTCCTGGTTGTTTTTGTATTAATAAATAATCATTGTTTATATTTTTAGGAATTAAATAGCTTACATTAACTTCAGATTTTCCTTGAGTTGGCACCTCCAAATAACCTTCAAAAACTTGTTTCCCTAAATCTTGATAATTTTGAACTTTTTTTATAGATCCTCTAAATTCTTCTAAATTAGAATCTATAGGAACATAAACTCTTAACCAATTTCTTAATGTAGCGTTCAAACATAATCCACCTCTTTCTAAATTACAATCTGAATGTGGATATGGATTCTTATAAACAATTTTTAAATTAGCCTGATTATTCTTAATTTCTAATGTTATTTCCTCGTTAACAAACATATTCGATTTCGCTCCAGCAAAATTAACATTGTTAATATGAATATAGTTTTTATCAGTATTTTTTATTCTTCCTGCAAAATTTACTTGTTCAACTGCTTTTTGAATTTCTTCATCAACAAAATAAAGCAAAATGTGTTTTTCTTCTAAATTTTTATACATTGTTTTAACTAATCTTCCCCAATATTTAGAAGGCGAATAACCAATAGCTTTATAAAATAATGTTTGCATTAAACTACCTAATATCCCTTTTCGATTTTCTTTAATATATCCTACTGGTCGATCAACTATGTCAAAAAGAGTATAAATTACTTGAGGACAATCGCAACGAGAGTCAATTTTTGAAGAAAAATTAATTCCATTAACTTCAGTGTCACCAAAAATATCTAGCATATCTACCAATATTTTTGAATCCATAGCAATAACTCCATCATAATTTATTCTTAGAGAACTCTGATTATATAAGTTATCAAAAAGCTTTATAGACTCTTTAAAATCAGGAGAGAGATTACTATCTCTTAAATAAAAATAATAAACATTTTTATGATATCTAAGTATTTCTTTAGGTGCTTTAGGATGACTAGCAATACTATTATCTAATGAATAAATATCATCAGATCCAGCAATAGTTATTTTTCCATTTTTAATTTTTATTATTGCATAAAATGTTAAGAATCCTCCAGTTGCTCTTCTTTCTTTATCATTTTGATATAAAATTAAATAGGTTTTTTCTTTATCTGAACCTAAAATTTCTGGTAATTTTTTTACTAAAGGTTTTGCATCAACAAATAAAGAGTTAATTGCCTCAAATTGCTCTTTAAGTAAAATTACTCGATCTTTAATTATTAATTTTCCTATTTTATTAGGATATCTATTAATGTTTATTTTTGAAACATAATTAACTGCTTTTTCTATATCTAAAGATATTGGATCTATTTTACTAACCATTTTATCTAAAGTTAATACAGCAGTTTGAATTCTTTCTTCAGCAGACTTTTCTACAAAAGAAGATTCTCCTTTTTTAAAACCTATTAAATCAGCGTAAGGTTCAATAACATCTATCGTTTCTAAACCAGCTTTTATTAAATAATCACCAGCAAAAACAATATTCTTAAAATCTGATATATAAGGAATGAAAGATAACCAATAAATTTTTTTAGATGATATTTGAAAATTTAAATATTCTTTTTTCAAATCATTTAAATTGTTTTTTAATAAAACTAGATCGTTTTGAGAAAAACTAGTTTTTAAGTTATTTGCTTTTTTTATTAAAACTTCACTTTTTTCTTTAATCTCTAAAATTGGCTTTAAAATAAATAAATAAAATAAAATAAAAACCAATAAAAAAATGATTAATAAATTTTGAATTTTGAATTTTGAATTTTGAATTTGTCTAATCATACTGCTCCTTTACCTGTAATCATTATTAATGGTGTTTTTATTATAATTTTTAAATCATTTATTAATGATACATTTTCTGCATATTGATAATCAATAGCTATTCTTTTATCAAAATTAATTTCTGATCGACCATTAACTTGCCATAAACCTGTAATACCTGGCTTTACTGATAAAACTTTTTTTAATAGTTTTTTTGTATGAGGATATTTTTTTAATTGATCTTCTAACTCATCTGGATAATATGCTCTAGGTCCTACGATACTCATTTCTCCTTTAATTACATTAATTAATTGAGGAATTTCATCTAATGAATGTTTTCTAATAAACTTACCGATTTTTGTCACTCTCGGATCTTTTTTTAATTTATAACTACTTTTTTTGTATTCTTCATATAGTTTTTTAAACTTTGGGTCATTTCTTAATAAATAATGCGCATTAACTATCATTGATCTAAATTTATACATCTTGAATCTTTTTCCATTTTGACCAACTCTTTCTGGAACATCAGCAAAAATTGGTCCTTTAGAATCTAACTTAATTAAAAAAGAGATTAAAACTATAATGGGTAAAAAAATAACTAAAAGAACAATTGATAAAAAAATATCTAATAATCTCTTTGTAAATTTTAAATATATAATTCCTTTCATACATAAGATTTATATTTTGTTTTTTCTAATTTTTTTATTGCGTTTTTTAATTTTGTCATTGAGGTTTTTTGTGTTACCAAAATAACATCTTCAGTATTAATTACAACAATTCCTTTTAAATCTATCACAACTAAAAATTTATTTTCCGATAAATTATAAATTAAAGAATCACTTACCTCCTCTAAAAAAACTGAGCCCTTAATTATATTTTCTGATTTAGTTTTTTCCAAAGCTTCTTTTAAAGCATCCCAACTACCAATATCACTCCAACCAATATCTTCATTAACAACTAAAGCTTTATTTTTATCTATTTTTTCTAAGATATCATTATCAAATGTTGATGGAATTAATTGTGAAAAAATATTTTTTAAAACTTGGTTATATTCTTTTTTATTATAAAAATGTAAAATCTTATTTATTAATTCATATATTTGTTTATTTTTATTTTTATATTCGTTAATTATAAAATTTGGCATAACTATAAAATAACCTAAATTCCAAGAATAGTTTCCGTTGTTAATATAATTTTTAGCTAATTTTTCACCTGGATTATATTTAAAACTATTAAACTCATAAAAATTAATATTGTCCACATTATCAACTTTTTTACCAAAATTAATATAACCTAAATGAGGATTAGCAAATCTTGGTTTTTGACTAATAAAAATTATTTTATCTTGATTTTTTAAAATCATTTTTTTTCCGCTTTTTATAATTGCTTTAAAATTTTTTTTATTTTTAACTAAATGATCACTCCATAAAATTAAAACAGGTTCATTTGGATATATTTTATTTACTATTGAAACAGCTAATAAAACAGCTGGGCCAGTTTCTTTTCTTTCAGGTTCAAATATAAAATTTCTTTTTGGAATTTGTTTTAATTGATCAAAAATTATTTTTTTATAAATTAAATTAGTAGAAATAAAAATATCTTCATATTTAAATTCTGGCAATAATCTTTCTACAGTTAATTGAAGAGTTGATTTATTATTAATTATCTTTTCAAATTGTTTAGGTGATTTTTTTCTTGATACCGGCCACAACCTTGTTCCTGTACCACCAGCAAAAATTATAGCTTTCATATAGTTTTCTTAAAATTATCTATAAAATTATTTATGCTAAAATTATTTAAATTTTTTTTATTAATTGATAAATTATTCTTTAAATTGTATCTTATTTTTTCAAATCTTGCAATTGTTTTCAATAAACTTTCCTCTTTTTGATCTTCAAAAAAAACACCCGTTTTATCTTCTATTATTGTCTCCAATACTCCTCCTTTTTTATAGCTAATTACTGGACAATTAAAAAACTGACTTTCTAAAGAAACATATCCAAAATCTTCCTCCTGAGGCATAATTAATCCAAAAGCATTTGTATACAAAAAACCAAGTTGTAAATCGGTCAAATTTTGAAAAAAAATAATATTTCTTTTAGCTTTATTTCTTAATTTTTTTAATAAACTCCCTTCACCAACAATAATTAAATTTTTATTTAATTTATTAAATAAATTGATCACTAAATCAACTTTTTTATAAGGCTCTAATCTAGATACCAATAAATAATATTTTTCTGGAATAATTTTTTTTAAGTTAAAATCGTTTTTGTTAATTAATTGATCTTTAACTTTTTGCCAATAATTTAAATCAAAGGGTGGATAAATTACCTGACTTTTTATTTTATATATATTAAAACAACGTTTTTGAACTGTTTTTGATATTGAAATTATTTTATCTAATCTTCTTGCTGATAGAAAATCCCATTTTTTTAAATAATTTAAATAAGGATTAAAAATAAACTGTTTATTATTAAAATAAATATTATTATGAGTCCAAAGAAATCTAGGCGGAGTTAATAAATAACAAATATGTTTTGTTTTTGGTTTAGTAATAACTCCTTTGGCAAAATAAGCAGTTATAGAAATTATCAAATCATAATCAGAAAAATCAAAAGATTCAAAAACTAAAGGATAAAAAGGAAGAGATAAAATACGATTTTTTTTTATAAAGTCAGGAAACTCTCCTAAAAAAGATTCTTTAATATTAAAGTCATTAAACCAAGATTTTTTTTTATCAGTATAACTTGTAAAAAAATCTGCTTTAGGAAAAATTTTTTTAAAAATTAACAAAACTCTTTCAACTCCACCCCATTTATCAAACCAATCATAAACTATTGCTATCTTCATATATATTGATTATAAAGATTTAATGTTTTTTTTGTCATTTCTTTAAAAGAAAACTTTTTTAAAACTTTACAATAATCGATTTTTTTTGAGTTGTTAATAAAATTTTCTATTTTGTTTTTTATATCATCAGTTTTATAAGGATCAAAATAAATTATTTTATTTCCCCATAACTCTTTAAATATATCAATATTAGAAGCAATTATCGGTTTATTAAAATAAGCAGCTTCAACTAATGTAAGACCAAAACCTTCTGATAAAGAAGGATGAATAATTGCTTTAGTATATTTATAAAAAAATAATAAATCTTCAATTTTTGGTTTTTTTATAATCAAAATATTTTTTGACTTTATTTTTTTTAAAAAATCTTCCATTTTTTTAGTAAAGTAATCATCAGGCCCTATTAATAATAATTTAATTTTTGTTTTAATCTTAATAAAAGCTTCTACTAATCTTTCAACGTTTTTATGAGGATAAAAATTTCCTACATATATAAAAAAATTAGAGTATTTTTTTATTAAATTTTTATTTTCTTTATTTTTTAATAACTGATAATTAATACCTTCATAAATATAATCAATTTTATTTTTAATACTATTTCCATAAAGATTAATTAATTGTTCTTTTATAGTTTTGGCTGGGACAATTATTCTCAAAGCATTTTTAATCTGTAAAAATAAAGTTATTCTAAAAAATAAATGTTTTATATTATAAATAAGTTTATTTTTTGTAGATGCTTTACCAGTTTTAAAATAAATTGGTGTTAAATCATGAACTGTAGCAATAAATTTTTTAAAATAAAATACTGGATATCCAAAATAAGTAAAATGAACCAAATCTAAATTATCTTTTAATAAAATAAATAAAAAAAATATTTGTTCTGAAAAACTATGCCAGTGATAATTAGCTAATTTTTTAATTATATTTTTACTTTTAAAGTTTACTTTATCAAAGTCTTCTTTTGTCAAATAAATATAATATTGAACCTTATTATTATTATATTTATCTAAATAAAAAAGTAAGTTATTTAAATAAGTACCTACTCCGGTTTGTGAATAAAGTCGAGCATCAATCCCTATCTTTTTCATCGATTATCTATTAATTTTTTTAAATCAATCGATAGATAAACAAGCTTATTGATAAAAAAAGGGTATTTCTTTTCATAATGCTTTTTATAAAATATCTTCATTGCTTGATAAAAATAAAAACTAGTTTTCTTTTTTACTTTGACATCTTTCTTTTTTAAACCAGAAACCGATTTTAAATGAACTGCCGTCCATAAAGGATAATATAGTATTTTAAAACCTAATTTATTTATCTGCCAACACATTTCTATATCTTCACCATAAGCAAAATAATCCTCATCAAAACCACCGATTTTATCTAAAATTTTTTTTCGAGTTAAAAAAAATGCTCCACTAATAGAATCTACAAAATGAACTTCGCCAAGATTTAAATGAGTCAAATGATAACCTCCAAATAATTTGTTTAGAAAAGGTATTTTATAAAATAATTTTTCCAATCCTAAAAAATAACACATTGATCTCCATAAATTTGGAAAACCACGATGACAGGCCGGATCAATACCGCCTGTTGGTAATAAAAGTTTAATAGTTAAAGCTCCAATGTTTTCATGGTTTTCTAAAATATAAATTAAATCTTTAAAATCAATATTATCAATAAAAACATCTGAATTTAAATAAAGAACATATTTACCTTTTACAAAAGGCAAGGCTATGTTATTTCCCTTATCATATCCTAAATTTTCTTTTAAATAAATTACTTTTAACTCTAACCAATTTTTACTAATTTTTTTTAACATATTAACACTACCATCAACAGAAGCATTATCTACTACAATAATTTGATAATTCAAAGGGTATTTTTTAAAATTTTTTTTTAAATCAATAAGACATTTTCTAGTAATATCTTTAGTATTAAATGAAAGAATGATTATTGATAAATCTATCATAATTAACGTTTTGGTGACTGTTTTTTTCTTCGTGCCTTGCCACCTGTACCAACTTTTCTTCTTTCTTTTTTTCTTGGATCTCTTTTTAATAAATCGTATTTCTTAAGAAGTTTTTTATTATTTTCATCAACAATTACTAAAGCTCTACTAATTCCATGAACCATCGCTTCTAATTGACTACTAACTCCTCCTCCATTAACTTGAATAGAAATAGCAAATCTATCAAGATTATTAGTAATCTCAAGAGGTTTTTTTAAAAATTTAACCTTATAATCAGGATATACTAAATTAATATTTTTTTTATTTACTAAAATTTCTCCTTTTTTTATATCTTGAATATTTTTTATATAAAGTCTTACTCTAGCGACTGATTTTTTTCTTCGTCCCACTGCTTCATAATATTCAATATTTTTTTGTTTTTTTATCATATTTTATTTAATTAACTTTTATTAAATCAATGTTTTTAAATGAATGGTTTTCGTCTTTAAAAACAAAAAGTCTTTTTAGTCTTTTATTTCTTAATTTATTTTTAGGAAGCATTCCTGAAACAGCATTAACAATAACTTTTTCTGGAGATTTCTTCATTAATTCTTTTAAAGTAATGGTTTTTAATCCACCAGGATAACCGGAATAATGGGTATAAATTTTTTGCTCTAATTTTTTACCAGTAAATTTTACTTTTTCTCCATTAATAACAACCACATAATCGCCATTGTCTAAACAAGACACATAATCAACTTTATTTTTTCCTTGTAATAATATAGCAATTTTTGGAGCGATTCTACCTAAAATTTTATCTTTAACATCGACTAAATACCATTTTCTTTTAATATTTTTTACACTAATTGGTTTTGTTTGTTCAGTTAATTTTTTTTTCATTTTTTATTGTTTGATTCATTTTTAACTTCTTTTTTAACTTCTTTTTTTTCTAAATTATAAATTACCGGTTTTGACCAAAATATTTTTGTCATTAAAGAACCGTCATTATCTCGATGCTTTTGTTTGATTATTGTTACATATCCACTGGAAAGATCTTTTAACTGTGGACCAATTAAATCAAATAATTTTTTAACTAATCTAATATCACCTAAATATTTTAATAAATAATTCTTATTAGCTTCTTTTTTTTCTTTTGTTTTAGTTATTAATTTATCTAAATGACTTTTTAAAATTTTAGCTTTCTTTATTGTTGTTACAAGATAACCATTATTTAAAAAATTTTTTGCTAATTTTCTTAATAACATTCTATTAGCGTCATAACCACCTTTAAATTTAATCTTTTTAATTTGATGTCTCATTTTTATTAAATTAATTTAAACTAATATTTAACTTTTTTAACTCTTCATTTATAAGCTCTATTGATTTTTTACCAACACCTTTCATCTTTACTAATTTATCTTTACCTACTTTTATTAAATCGGCTACTGTCTCTATTTTTTCTCTTAATAAGGCATTAATTACTCTTGACGGTAAATTTAATTCATCAATAATAATTTCTGAAAATTTACTGTCCAACTGATTATTTTCTTCGGCTAATTTTTTTTCTTTTTTTATTCCTTCTTGATTAGTCAAAACATAATTAAAATATTCAGCCAAAATTAAAGAAGCTTTTTTCAAAGCATCTTTTGGTGTAATAGATCCATCAGTCTCAATCTCTAAAATTAATCTTTCAAAATTTGACTTTCTACCAATTCTTGCTTCTTCTACTTTAAAGTTAACTTTTTTTACTGGTGAAAAAGAAGCATCTAAAGCTATAAAACCTGTTTCTTTATTAATTTCATCAGCAGGAACATAACCATAACCAGACTCAACAATCAACTCAATATTTAATTTGCTGTCTTTACTCGTTGACTCAAATAAATAACAATCTTTATTTACCGGCTCAATCTCTCCTTTTATATTTTGACCATAAACTTTTTTTATACCTTGAATATCTAAGTTTAATTTATATTTTTTTTCATTATCTATAGAAAATCTTAATTGTTTTATATTTAAAACTATATCTAAAACTGATTCTTTAATACCGTTAATCGTAGTAAAAAGATGAGGAGCTTGATCAATTTTTATTTGTGTAACAACTGCTCCTTTTAATGATGAAAGCAATGTTCTTCTTAAAGCATGACCTAAACTATGAGCAAAACTTAATGGAAGAGGTTCTAAAATAAATTTTCCATAATTACCCTCTTCATTTACCTGAGTAAAAAAATTTGGACTAATCATAATTATTTAAAATAAATTTTTAATATAGATTACCTAGAGTAATACTCAATTATTAATCTTAAGTTACATTGTTTTATAATATCTTCTTGATTTGGTTCAGCAATTATCTTACCAGTTAAATTATTTTTTTCAATCCAAGATGGAATAATAATATCTTTATCAGTAATTACTTTTTCAATATAAGGAATTTTAACAACTTTATCGTCAGCAAATGTAATTACATCATTAACTTTTACTTGAAAAGAAGGAATTTTAACTTTTTTATTATTAACTAAAATATTTCCATGACTAACTAACTGTCTTGCTGCCGCTCTTGTTGGCGCAAAACCTAAACGATAAACAACATTATCCAATCTTTTTTCCAAAAACATTGCTAAATATAAACTTGTATTGCCTTTTTTTTGACTTGATAACTTAAAATATCTTTTTAATTGTTTTTCAGTTATTCCAAAAATAAATCTTAATTTTTGTTTTTCTCTCAATTGAATACCTCTCTCAGAAAGTTTTCTTTTTCCTTTAGATCCATGTTGACCGGGTAAAATGTTTAATTTATTTAATAATCGATTATGATTTTTAGTTCCTGGTGTTTTTAAACCTAAATCTATACCCTCTCTTCTTGCAATTCTGTTTTTTGGACCTGTATATCTCATATTTATAAAATTACATTCTCCTTACCTTTGGAGGTCTAACTCCATTATGAGGTACAGGAGTAACATCAATAATATTATTAATATCAATATTTGAGCTTTTAATAACTCTTAATGCCGCTTCTCTTCCTGGACCAATACCTTTAATAAAGACATCAGCTACTTTAAAATTTAAATTTTCTGATGCTTTTTTTAAGGCTGATTCTGTGGTAACCGTCGCTGCGTGTGGAGTTGATTTTCTTGTTCCTTTAAAACCATGCATTCCACAGCTTTCAACAACAATAGGTTCTCCTTTTTCATTAGTTATTGTAATTATCGTATTATTAAAAGTAGCAACAATATATATTCTTCCTTTTTCCACTATTTTTTTTATCTGTTTTTTTGCCATAGTTAACTTAATTAAGTTATTAACTTTTTTGTGCTTTTGTTTGTTGAGCTTGTTCTAATTTAGCCCAAGCTTCTTTTCTTAAAGCTCCTACAGTCTTTCTTTTTCCTCTTTTAGTTCTTGCGTTTGATTTAGTTCTTTGACCATGAACTGGTAATCCTCTAATATGTCTTATTCCTCGATAACAACCAATTTCTTTTAATCTTTTAATATTTTCTCCAACAATTTCTCTTAAATCTCCTTCAACTTTATAATTTGAATCAATTATTTGAGTTAATCTTTTTAATTCTTCTTCAGTGATTTCTTTAACTTTTTTATTTTTATCAATATTAGCGACTTTTAATATTTGGTAAACATTTTTCCAACCAATACCATATATTAAAGTTAAGGCAAAATCAATTTTTTTTTCATCTGGCAATGTAATTCCTAATAATCGCACCATATTATTTATCCTTGTTTTTGTTTATGTTTAACATTTGAACAAATAACATATAATCTTCCTTTTCTTTTAACCATTTTACATTTTGGACAAATTTTTTTTACTGACGCTGATACTTTCATAGTCTAAAAATAATTCTTCCCCTATTTAAATCATATGGGGTAATCTCTAATTTTACCTTATCTCCAGGTAAAATTTTAATATAATTTTTTCTCATTTTACCAGATAAATAGCATAAAATTACTTTATCTGAGTTTAATAATCTTACTTTAAATAAAGTATTGGGAAGATTTTCAATAACTTCCCCCTCAACAACTAACACTTGATTATTCATAAAAATAATATTTTACCATAAATTTAAGTTAAAACCAAGACCTTTTTTTCAGTAATCGCTATTGTATGTTCAAAACAAGCTGATAAACTCTTATCTTTAGTTATCACTGACCATTGATTATCTTTTTCATAATCAATTTCTTCAGAGCCCATTGAGTAAATTACCTCAATAGCAATTACCAAACCTGGTTTTAAAACAATCGTTTTTTCAATTGGTTTATCTAAATATCCAAAAACATATGGATCTTCATGTAAATCTTTTCCTATTCCATGACCAGTCAAATCTTTCAATATAAAATAACCATTTCTTTCTATTTCTTCCTCAATTGTTTGTGATATACTTCCTAATCGACCATACACTTGACAACTTTTAATGGCCTTATTCAAAGTTCTTCTACCAACTTCTAAAAATTTTCTCTTTTCTTTATTATCTAAATCACCAATTAAATAAGTTTCTGCAAAATCAGTATGAAAACCTTTATAAAAAACACCAATATCTAAAGTAAATAAATCACCTTTTTTTAACACTTTCTTTGAAGGAGGAGTATGAACAACTTGTTCATTAACTGGCGCACAAATCGTCCAATAATAATTTTTAACCCGCTTAAAAGAAGGTTCGGCTCCAAAATCTAAAATAAATTTTTCTGCTAAATGATCTATTTCTTCAGTTAATACCCCTTCCTTTATATAAGCTTTTAATTTTTTTACAACTTCTTTTAATATCTTACCACCCTCAATCATTAATTTAATTTCTTCTTCCGATTTTAAATTAATATTCATGTGTAATAGATAATTCTAAAAACTTCTTCTAACTTATCATGATATTCTTCTTGAGAAAAATTATTTTTTATTAAATAATCTGCATAAGCAATTGTCGGTGCCATATTAATTCCAATTAACTCATCAAGATCTCTTTGTTCTCCATAAAGCTTATTTCTTTCTTTTCTTTTTGCAAGTCTTGACCATCTTAATTTTTTATCAGCATAAATAGCTACTATGTAAATCTTTGTTTTTTTTAGATTGTTTTTTAAATATATATATTCTTCCCATGATCTTAATCCATCGATAACTATAACCATATTTTCTTTAAATAATTTTTTTATTTTTTCAAGATTTAAAACAGCCAATGCTTCCATTCCATATTGTTTTCTTAAATCAGTTCTTACCTTTTTATGAACATCTTCTGTATGAGGTAATTTATTTTTTTCAATATATTCATTTATTACTGCACCAAAAGATACTACTGGCAAACCTTTTTCTTTAAAATAATTAGCCGCATCAGTCTTACCAACACCAGGCAAACCAACTATAGCAATAAGTTTCTTTTCATTTACTCGCCAATTTTTTACTTTATTTTTTATTAATTGTTTGCCTAACTTCTTTAATATTTCTTGATTAACAGCTTCAATTGACTGTGTTCCATCAATTTCTAATAATTTTTTTTCTTTTTTATAATATTCCAAAACTGGCAAAGTAAATTTTTTAAATTGTTCAATTCTCTTTTTAATTGCTGGAATGGTTTCATCATCTCTCCCTTCACTATTTCGATAAACCAATCGATAAATTGCCTCCTTTTCTGGTATTTCTAAATAAATTACTTTATCAACATTATTAGAATATTTTTTTGCTTGTTCTAAAGTTCTAGGAAAACCATCCAAAATATAACCTTTTTTATATTCTGGTCTTTTTAAATAATTATTAACTATTTCAATCATCTTATCATCAGGAACTAGTAATCCACTATTAATGATTAACTTAATATATTTTCCAAGTTTTGTATTTTCTTTAGCCATCTGTCTTAAAATATGACCAGTAGATAAATAAGGAATGTTTAATTGTTTTGATAAAAGATTGCCCTGAGTTGATTTACCGGAACCTTGAATACCAATTAAAACTAGTTTCATATTATTAATAAATTTTTAATCTAATTTTTTAATTTCTTTATGGATTTGGTGTTTTTTACATTTTGAACAATGCTTTTTTAATTTTAAAGCATCAGTCTTATTCAATTTATTTTTTGTTGTCACATAATTAATAGAATTACAAACCTCACACATTAATCCAATCATTATTCGAGCACCTTTTTTTGCCATATTTATTAAAACTAACTTTTAATAATTAAACAAATTTATCGTAATTTTTCATTACTAATTGAGCTTCAATGTTTTTAAAAGTTTCTAAAACTACAGAAACAACTATTAAAATTCCCGTTCCCCCTATTAATAGATCATTCATTCCAGTAATACGAGAAACTATTGCTGGTAAGATAGCTATTATACCTAAAAAAACCGCTCCAACACTAGTGATTTTATAAACAATACTCTCTAAATACTGTTTTGTTGCTAAACCCGGTCTTATTCCTGGAATAAAACCGCCATATTTTTGAATTTCCTCAGAAATTTTTTGTGGATTAAAAACAATAATTGTATAAAAATAAGTAAATCCTATTACTAATAAAAAATAAAAGAAATTATAAAAAAATCCATTAGGAGAAAATAAATTTAATAAAAATTGACCAATAGAAATTAGATTTTTATTAGTTAAATTAACTAAAAAATTACCCAATAACTGAGGAAACAAGACAAAAGAAACCGCAAAAATAATTGGAATTACGCCCGCTTGATTTAGTTTCAAAGGTAAAAAATTTGTTGCTCCCTGATAAACTCGATTACCCTTAATTCTCTTTGCATAATAAACTGGTATTTTTCGTACTGCTTCATTAATAAAAACTACTGATCCAATAACAACTATTGTTAAGATAATGAATAAAACAATATTAAAGATCATTTCGCTATTAACAATCGATAGAGTTTTACTTAAATTTACTGGTAAACGACCAACTATACCAGCAAAAATAATTAACGAAATTCCGTTACCTAAACCATATTGAGAAATTAACTCTCCAAACCAAACTAATATATAAGTACCAACAACTAAAGTAAAAACAAACGAAATAAAATCTAAATAAGATAGATTTAAAATTATATTTTGATTTTTTAATAAAAGAAAAATTCCAATTGCTTGAATTATTGTTAAAGGTAATGTTAATAATCTAGTATATTGATTGATCTTAAATCGACCATATTCGCCCTCTTTTGAAAGCTTCTCTAAAGAAGGAATAACTATTGTTAACATTTGCAATATAATTGAGGCATTAATATAAGGATTTAAACCTAAAGCCATAACAGAAAAGTTTATTAATGTACCTCCAGAAAATATATCTAATAAAGATAAAAATTGATTAGTTGAAAATAAAACTCTTAATTTTGACAAATCAATAACCGGTATCGGCATAAAAACAAATAATCGAAAAATTAACAATATTATTAAAGTAAAAACCGTTTTTCTTTTTAAATCTCTATCTTTAAAAAGTAGATTAATTTTTTCCAGAATTTTTTTCATAAAAAAGTTTCTTTTTTAATTTTTTACTTATTAAAGGTTTATTTTTTCCTTTACCTCTAAGTAAGGGAAATTTTTTTACTATTCTACCCTGACCACCTTCAAAATGTAATGGAATATCTTCTCTTGCTTTTTGATGACGAGTAATTCCTCTACCTGATTTTGCGCCTTTTCCACTTCCTAAACCTCGACCTAATCTTTTTTTATTTTTTTTAGTAACTTTTGGCAAAAAGCTTAAAAAATTTTTCATATTTTATTTTGTAAATAAATTTCTATGAGAAAACTTTTGTAATACCTTCATTATCGCATAAGTATTAACAATTTGATTTCTTGAACCTATTATTTTTCCAGAAGCATTTTCCACCCCTGCTAAATCTAAAATTATTCGGGCTACACTTCCTACTTTTAAACCTGTTCCTTCAGGAGCAGGTTTTAATAACACTCTTGCCGCTTTATATTTTAATTTTACCTCATGAGGAATAGTTTTATTTTTAATAGGTATTTTAATTAGATTTTTTTTAGCTTTATTAATTGCTTTTTGAATAGCTGGAGGAACTTCTAAAGCTCTTCCTAAACCTATACCCACCTGACCTTTTTTATCTCCAACAACAACTAAGGCGGAAAAATTTATATAATTACCGCCTGGTGTTTTTTTAGAAACTCTTTTGATTAAAACAACTTTTTCTTCAAATTTTTTTTCTTCCATATAAAAACACTAATTTTTAATATTAAATTTTTAAACCTGACTCTCTTAATCCTTCAGCTAATTGGGCAACTCTTCCTTTGTATGGATAAATTCCTCGATCAAACACTGCTTGTTTTATTTTTTTTTCTAATAAGATCTTTCCTAATTCTAAACCAACTTTTTTAGCTTGTAATGATTTTTTTTCTTTTTCTAATTTTTTACTGGAAAAAGCTGTTAATGTTTTTCTACTTACATCATCAATTACTTGAGCATAAATATATTTATTTGATCGATAAACTGAAATTCTTGGTTTTTCAGCTGTTCCTTTAATATTAGCGCTAACTCGTCTTTTTTTTCTTATTTTTTTATTGTGATTTATTATTCTCATAGGTTAATTATGCAGTGCCGGCAGCTTTTGCTTTTTTACCGGGCTTAATTCTTAATTTCTCACCATCATACTGAATACCCTTTCCTTTATAAACATCTGGTTTCTTAATCATCTTTATTTGATAGGCAACTTCGCCAACTTTTTGTTTATCTATTCCTTGAACAATCACTATATTATTTCCTTCAACTTGATATTTAATTCCTTCAACAGCCTTAAAAATTACTGGATGTGAATAACCAACTTTAAAAACTAAATTATTGTTTTCTAATTTAACATTGTATCCTGTTCCATTAATTTTCAATCTCTTTTCCCATAACTTTTCTACTCCTATAATTCCATTCCTAATTAATTGTCGATAAAGTCCATGCAAAGACTTAGTTTTTTTATCCTCTGTTTTTCTCTTTAAAACTAAATTATTATTATCTTTAATTAATTCTAAACTTTTTGGTAAATTAATAACCATCTGACCATTAGGTCCTTTTATCATTACATTATGATTATTTATTTCAACCTGTACTTTATCAGTTAACAATATTGGTTTATAACCTATTTTTGACATAATTACCAAATACTAAATAATAACTCTCCTCCAACTTTTAATTCTTGAGCTTCTTTATTGGTTAAAATACCTTTATTAGTTGATAAAATTGACACTCCGTAATTTGATAAAACTGGTTTTAAATTTTTATAAGATACATAATATCTTCTTCCTAGCTTAGAATAAACTTTAACATCATTAACTGCAGGAATATTATCTTTGTAAAGTAAATCTATATTAAAATATTTAACTTTATCTCCTATTACTTGGTATGATTTTATAAACTTTAAATCTAATAATTTTTTTAAAATGTTTTCTTTTAATTTACTATAAGGAGAATCTATAGTTTCTTTTTTTGCTAAATAACCATTTTTTAATCTGATAATTAAATCAATAAATGAGTTTTCCATATTAATTATGTGGCTTCAACAATCTTTTTTGTAACTTTTCCATGACCTTTAAAAGTCCTCGTTGGAGCAAACTCTCCTAAACGATGACCAACCATGGACTCAGAAATAAATAATTCAATAAATTTTCTTCCATTATAAACAGCAATTCTCTGGCCAACAAATTCTGGGGCAATTTGAGAATCTCTTGCCCAGGTTTTAATAGGAGTATTAACTCCTTGTTGCTTTTGTTTTAATACTTTTTTTAATAATTTTTTATCTATATATGGTCCTTTTTTTAATGATCTACTCATATTTTACCAAGAAATTTTTTTAACTCCCGGTATTTCACCGGCTAAAGCCTTTTCTCGAAAACAAATTCTACACATACCAAATCTTCTCATATAACTTCTTGCTCTTCCACAAAATGGACATCTGTTTCTGTGTCTTGTTTGATATTTTTGTTTTTTTAAAAATTTTACTTCATCAGATTTTTTAGCCATATTATTTTTTCCTAAATGGAACTCCTAATACCTCAAAAAGTTTTTTTCCTTTTTGAAAGTTTTTAGCATTAGTAACAATTGTTACTTGTAATCCTCTTATTTTATCAACTTTATCATACTCTATCTCTGGAAAAATAGTTTGTTCATAAAAACCTAAATTTAAATTACCGTGATTATCAATATTAGTTTCTGATATTCCTTTGAAATCTCTTATTCGTGGAATAATAATTTTAATAATTTTTTCTAAAAAATAATACATTTTTTTTCCTCTTAAAGTAACTTTTACACCAATTGGCATACCTTTTCTTAACTTAAAAGCTGAAATTGAAACCCTTGCTTTAGTAATTACTGGGATTTGACCAGTAATTAAAGATAACTGTTCTTTTACTTTATTTAACGCCTCTTTATTAGCCACTGCTTCACCTACTCCAACATTAACAACAATTTTTGTTACTCTTGGAACTGCCATCACATTATTTATTTTTAATTCTTCTTTTAGTTTTTTAACAACTTCCTGATTGTAATAGTTTTTAAAATCCATATTTTAAATTTTGCTTTGACATTTTTTACAAATTCTAACTTTTTTTTCTTTTTCTAATTTATAACCAATTCTTGTTATTTTATTACATTTAGAACAAATTAACATGGCTTTTGAAGCTTCAAATGGTCGAGGAATATCAATTATTCCTCCTTGAGGCAATTTCTCATTCTTTTTAATATGTCTCTTATATAAATTTATTCCAGGAATTAAAATCTTATTAGATTTTTTATAAACTTTTTCAATCTTACCTTCTTTACCTTTATCTTTTCCGCTAATTATTTTTATTTTATCTCCTTTTTTAAATTTCATACTTTAATAAAACTCAATTAATAAATTTCTTCAGCTAAACTTGCAATTTTATTAAAACCATTATCTTTAATTTCTTTAGCAATTGGACCAAAAATTCTTGTTCCTTTTGGATCTTTTGTATCAGCTCCTGCCAATATTACACAAGCATTATCACTAAATCTAATATAACTTCCATCAGGTCGTCTTTTTTCTTTACGAGTTCTGACAATCACTGCTTTTAATTTTTCTCCTTTTTTAACTGATCCAAAAGGAATAGCCTCTTTAACAACTACATTTATCACTTCACCTAAATATGCATATCGACGATTACCCTTTTTTGCCATTCCAATCATATAAACTTTTTTCGCTCCGGTATTATCTGCTACATTTAATATTGATCTTAATTGCAACATAATTATTTTTTATCTATTAATTTTTTAAATACTTTAAAATGTTTATCTTTAGAAATCGGTCTTGTTTCAATGATTTCTACCATATCACCAACTTTTAAATCTAAATCTTCGTTATGGGCTTTATATTTTTTATGTCGATAAATTACTTTTTGATATTTTGGATGTCTAATTTTTCTTACCACATTAACAACTGCAGTTTTACTCATCTTAGTTGACACTACTTGTCCAATTAATTTTTTTTTCATAATAACTTTTTTGAATTCAAAACTGTTAATAATCTTGCTAATTGTTTTCTTTTTTTAATTAATAAATTAGTATCTTTTGGTGGTGTCACTTTAATAGTCAGCTTTAACTTAGCGATTTCTTCTCTTAGTTTTAATATTTCTTTTTCTAACTCTTTACTATCCATTTGTTGATATTGTTTAATATTTTTTTTCATATTGTTTTAGAAACAATTTTTGTTTTTACTGATAACTTTGATCCAACATTTTTTAAAACTTTTTCTGCCTCATTTTTTTCTAAACCATCAATTTCAAATAAAATTCTTCCAGGAACAACTGAAGAAACAAAATAAGCAACATCACCTTTACCAGCACCCATTGTCACTTCTGGTGGTTTTTTAGTATATGGCTTATCAGGAAAAATTCTTATCCAAAATTTACCAACTTTTCTGGTTGCTCTTGCTAAAATTATTCTTGCCGCTTCAATCTGTCTATCTTTAATAAATCCTGATTGCAGTGCTTTTAAACCATATTGACCAAAAACTAATTTTTCACCTTTAATAGCAATTCTTCGATAAATTCCTCTAAATTGTTTTCTGTGTTTTTGTCTTTTTGGTGCTAACATCTATCTTTTATTAAATTTAATTATTAATTTTAATTATCGACATAACCAAACCTTAACTCCTACATAACCTGACTTTGTTAATGCTGGATAGATGGCATAGTCTACCTCTTCTCTTATTGTTGAGGTTGGAATTGTTCCCTCAAAATACTTTTCTCTTCTTGATATTTCTGCTCCAGCAATTCTTCCTCCTAATTGAACTTTAACTCCTTTTCCTCCAGCTTCCATCACCCTTCTCATTGCGTTATGGACTACAGCTCGGTGAGGAAAATTTTTAACTAACTTTTCTGCGATTTGCTGAGCAACATAATAAGCATTAAGATATGGTTTTTTTACCGGCTCAATCTTAATATCTATTTTTACATCTTTTTTACTATCTTTTTTAGTTTTAATTAAATCTAAAACTGTTTTTTTAATCTCTTCCAATCCTTTTCCTCCTTTACCAATTATCATTCCTGGTTTTACAGAATATATAATCAAGGTCATTTTATTAATTGCTCTTTCTATATCTATCTGTGTTACTGACGCATAACTTAATTTATCCATTAAAACTTTCCTAATTTTTATATCATTAATCAAAGTCTCTCGATATTGTTTTTTATCAGAAAAAAACCATCGAGAGTTCCAATTATAAATTATTCCCAATCTTAAACCTTTTGGATGAACTTTTTGACCCATAACTTATTTTTTATTCGTTAATTTTTTAACAGTTTTTTTTACTTTTTTCTCTTTTACTTCTGGTTTTAAAACTTCTTTTTTAGGTTTTTCAATATTTTTAACCTCAATTTTTTTATTAACTTCTTTATTAGTAGTTAAAATAATTTTGATATGACTTTTTCTTTTCATATATGGTTTAGCCATTCCTCTTCCTCCTGGTTGATATCTTTTTAATTTTAACCCTTCTTCAACTGTCAAAAGTTTAAATTTTAACAAATTTTCAGGCACTTTTAAAGTCGATTTCGCATTAGAAATAGCTGATTTAATTGCTTGATAAAATATTCTGCCTGCTTTTTGCTTACTATAAAAAAGATGGTCTAAAACTTGAGCTGGTGAATATTTTTTTATACTATCAAGAAAAAATCTTAATTTTTTTGGCGAAATCGGTAAATTTTTTATATAAGTTTTTGATTCATTAACCATATTATTTTCTTCTTTTAACTATTAAATAATTAGTTAGTTTATTTTTTCTTGTTTTTTTACCTCTGGCTGGCTTACCCCATGGTGTTTTTGGATGCATACCTTCACCACTTCTTCCTTCTCCTCCTCCATGAGGGTGACTTCTTGGGTTTTGAGCAGTACCACGGACTGTTGGTCTAATACCCATTAATATCTTTCTTCCGGCTCTACCAATAATTTGATCTTTATACTCAACATTACCAACCTGACCCACAGTTGCCCAACAATCTTTTAAAAACCTTTTTACTTCACCCGACTGTAATTTTATTTGTGTATATTTTTCTTCTTGAGCAACAACCACAGCGCCAACTCCAGCTCCACGAGCTACTTTGCCTCCTTGACCAGGCAAAATCTCAACATTATGAACTGCTATACCAATAGGAATATTTTTTAAAGGTAAACAATTACCAACCTTTATTTCAGCATTTTCACTGGCAATTATTTTATCGCCAATCTTTAAATCTAAAGGTTGAAGTATATATCTTAATTCTCCATCTGTATATTTAACCAAAGCAATAAAAGCATTTCTATTAGGATCTTTTTCAATTCTTATTACCTCTGCCTCAATGTCTTTTTTATCTCTTTTAAAATCAATAATTCGATAATATCTTTTTTGTCGTCCTCCTTGATGACGGACAGAAACCTGACCACTATTATCTCGTCCAGAATGTTTTTTCAAAATTACTCTTAATTTTTTTACTGGTTTTGCTTTTTTATCAACTATTATTTTTTTCATTTTTATTTAAAAAATAATTTATTAATTAGTTGGAAAAATATCAATCTCACCTTTTAATAATTTAATAAAGGCAATCTTTTTATCACCTGTTTTTTTTGGTATTAGTCTTCGACCAAATCTTTTTACTCTTCCTTTTCTTATTAAGATTTTTACATTATCAACTTTCACAGAATAAATTTTTTCAATTGAAGCTTTAATTTGATTTTTAGTAGCTTTTTCATTTACTAAAAACATATAAATTTTATTATCTTTAGCTAATTTTGTTGCTTTTTCAGTCAATACTGGTTCAATTAAAATATCATTTATTTTCATTTTTCAAAAAATGATTCTCAAAAACTGATAATGCGCTTTTCAAAAAAATAATTTTTTTATAAGACAAAATTTGATAAGTATTTATACTTTTACTATCTATAAAGTCAATAAAAGGAAGATTTTTTATTGCTAAAATTAAATTATTTTTTTCTATCTTTGGTAAAACAATTAAGGTTTTTACTTTTTCAAAATTTAATTTTTTCCATATTGATATAAACTCTTTAGTTTTAGGATTAATTTTTAAAAATGAATCATCAAATAAAAATAAATTATTTTCTTTTCTTTGAAGAGTTAATGCTCCAAATAAAGCTAAATGTTTTTGCTTTTTATTTAAAGATAAAGAATAATCCCTTGGTCTTGGTCCACCAACAATTCCTCCACCTACAAAAATAGGCGCTTTAATATCTCCATGTCTTGCTCGACCAGTCCCTTTTTGTCGATAGATTTTTCTTGTTGATCCTTTAACTTCACTACGAGTTTTCGTTGAAGCTGTTCCTTGTCTTTGATTAGCTAAATAAACTCTAACTGCCATTGCTAAAAGTTGTGGTTTTACCTCAATATTAAATATTTTTTCTGAAAGATTAATCTGATCTTTCTCACCTTTAATATTATATATATCAACAGTGAGTTGGTTTACTTTTTTATTAACTTGTTTAGTTTTAATATTTTTTTTTGTTCTTGGCATATTTTTTAAATTTTGATTTCTAATAAACTTTTTTTTGCACCTGGTACTAAACCTTTAACTAACAAACCATCATTTTTTACTTCAATTACTTCTAAATTTTTAATTGTCACTCTTTCTCCTCCCATTCTCCCTGCCATTCTTTTACCTTTAAAAACTCGACCTGGAGTAGTGGTCATTCCAATAGACCCTGGAGCTCTTTCTCCATGAGATTGTCCATGTGTTCTTGGACCACCTCTAAAACCATGTCTTTTAACAACTCCTTGAAATCCTTTACCTTTGCTTGTTCCTGAAACTATTACTTTATCGCCAACCTTAAAAAATATTTCTGGGGATAGTTCTTGACCAACAAAAATCTTTTTTCCATTTATTTCTATACCTTTTTTACCATCTTCCTCAATTACTTTAACATCATTAAAATTAGTTTTAAATTCTTTTAAAAAACGAAGCGGGGTTTTTATCCCCGCCTTTTCTAATTCGCCTTTAACTGATTTTTTGATGTTTTTAATAATTCCAAAACCAAGTTTAAAGTAAAGATAATTGTCGATAGTTCTAATATTTACTAAATGACAAGATGTTGTTTTTATAAAAGTAACTGGAATTCTAATCCCTTGAGTATTAAATTGTTGATTTTGATCTTCTTTTGATCCTAAAATAAAGCCTTTCATAGTATAAAAAAAATAGCCCCAGATTGGGGCTATAAAACCAATCTGGATTTAATTTTAATGCCTATTTCCCGAACTAATAAGACGTTGATTTTCGTCCAAAAGGACCTTAATCATTAATATGATTATACAATATTTAATTTAAAACGTCAATTAATTTTAGATTACATCTTTACCTCTACTTCTACACCCGCAGGAAGATCTAAATGCATCAGAGAATCAATTGTTTGATTGGTTGGATTAACGATATCAATTAATCGTTTATGAATTTTCAAACCAAAGTGCTCTCTGGCATTTTTATCAATAAATGTTGACTTATTAACAACATAAATCTCTTTTTTTGTCGGTAAAGGAACCGGACCAACAATTGATGCTCCTGTACGAATTGCTGTATCAACAATTCTTTGACAGGTATCATCAATTAATCGATAGTCGTATGATTTCAATCTAATTCTAATCTTTCCTTTGGGCATATTAAGGTGCTAAAAAATTATAAAATCTTCTTTATTTTAATATTTTGGTGACAACTCCAGCGCCAACTGTATGACCTCCTTCTCTAATAGCAAACTTTAATCCTTCCTCTAAAGCAACCGGATAAATTAATTTAGCGGTAATCTTAACATTATCACCAGGCATTACCATCTCAACCCCTGAAGGTAAAGTTACCTCTCCAGTAATATCAGTGGTTTTAACATAAAATTGTGGTCTATAACCATTGAAAAATGGTGTGTGTCGTCCACCTTCTTCTTTTGTTAATACATAAATCTCTGCCTCAAATTCAGTGTGAGGAGTAATTGAGCCTGGCTTGGCAATTACTTGACCTCTTAAAACATCGGTTTTTTCAATTCCTCTTAATAATAACCCAACATTATCACCAGCTTGAGCAGTGTCTAATGTTTTTCTAAACATCTCAATACCGGTAACAACGGTTTTTTTAGTTTCCTTAATACCAACTATTTCAACTTCCTCATTAGTTTTAACTATTCCTCTTTCAACTCTTCCAGTAACTACTGTGCCTCGACCAGAAATTGTGAAAACATCTTCAACAGGCATTAAAAAAGGTTGATCAACTGGTCTTACTGGTTCTGGAATATATTCATCGACTTTAGCCATTAATTCTTCAATTGCTTTAACAGCTTCTGGATCATCTTGTAAAGCTTTTAAAGCACTGCCTCTTACAACTGGAACTTGATCGCCTGGAAATTTATATTTAGTTAATAAATCTCTTACCTCCATCTCAACTAAATCAATAATCTCTTTATCTTGAACCATGTCGCATTTATTTAAGAAGACTACGATAGCTGGTACATTAACCTGACGAGCTAATAAAATATGTTCTCTTGTTTGTGGCATTGGTCCATCTGGAGCAGAAACAACCAAAATGGCTCCATCCATTTGCGCAGCACCAGTAATCATGTTTTTAATATAATCAGCATGACCTGGAGCATCAATATGAGCATAATGTCTTTTATCAGTTTCGTATTCTGAATGATGAAGATTAATAGTGACTCCTCGGGCTCTTTCTTCTGGAGCCTTATCAATTTCTTCGTATTTTAAGAATTTTGCTTTACCTTTTTTTGATAAAACATAATGGATCGCGGAAGTTAAAGTGGTTTTTCCGTGATCAACATGACCAATAGTACCAATATTAAGATGAGGTTTAGTTCTTTGAAAAACTCCTTCTGCCATAGTTTTTTAAATTTAAAAATTAATAATAAATTAAATTGCCTTTAAAATAAAAAGGCTTATTAAATAATAACTATTAACCTTAAAAAAGTCAATAGTAATTTTAATTATTTTCCTATCTGTTTAAAAAAGAAGTTATTTTATTAATTAATTTTTGTCACCATGAAATTTTCGGTTTTACTTCTATTGTTTGATTATTTTCTATTGGTTTATTTTGATTCTCTGAACTTTCATCTGATGACGGCAATATTGATTCTTTAGTTGTTTTTTGAAAATTTTTTAATTCTTTTTCTTCATTTAAACTATTTATTTTATTGTCTGAAACATAGTTTTCATAATAAATTACTCCTGTTTTTACCATCTTCCAACTACTCCAATCTCCGGGCGCACACCCATTTCCTGCCCAAACTTTAAAATAATAAACAGTATTAGGTGATAAGTCATTAATAGTAAAATCAATTACTCCATCATAATATCCTTTCATAAACTCAACGCCAAACCTTTCTTCTCCTTCTGAAAAACCATAACTAATAAAATATCAATCAACAGCATTATTTACTGGAGTAAAAAATAATTTGGCGCTATTTTTATCAGTAGTAATCTGGAATAAATCAGAAGCATGATCTGGCTTTTGACTAGTACATATTGGAGGCATTGGCGAAGATTGGCTGCTACTTTGTGTAAATTGGCTTTCTTTAGCAATAAAGGTTGTAAAATGAGCAACATTAAAGATTAATATTCCATTGTTATAGATTAGATTAGAGACAATATTTGAATCACCAACCGATCCATCTGTGTTAAAAACCTCAACTATCGGATTAATTAAATTTAAACCATACATAATCAATTGAGCATTAGTACTAATTAAATTCTTTACTAAATCAGCGTCTAAACCAATTTTTCCTTTATTAGCCATGTCTATTTTTGAATTTAAATTAGCCAACCAACTTAAAGCATCTTTATCAGTAAAGTTCATTTCCGATAAAAAAGTAATTTTCTCAATTGGTTAACCATTGGGATCATTATCCTCTGACTTTTGAAAATAAAGACCATTAATTCTTGAGTAATCTTCTTGATCAGCTAAATTAGTTTTTAAACCTTAACTATTTAATAAATTTACAATATTACTAATTGTTGGGCATCCGTTAAATCCTAAATTACACCAATCTTTAGTTGGAGTACCTACCTGCCAAGATGAACTATTATAATACCCTGTTTGGTTAGAATTAGGAGCGGTTATAGTAGTATAAGTTATATCTGAACCATAAGAAATTGCATGAACAACATTATTACCACCATCTATTAAAACAATTTTCCCTCCAGCATCAGACAAACTACTTCCTTCTAATGAAAATGTTAAAAAACCTAATCTTGGAATTGTTCCGGATAAAGTTTTTAATAGATCAACCCCATTTGTTAATTTACAACTTGATAAATCTATTAAGTTATCTTGATCTAAATTAAGAAGTTCTACCCATTCAGGATTTGAAGCTGAAGAAAACTCACTAATAATTAATTTTCCACTTAAGTCATCATTACAAGTTAGGGTTGCTCCATAAACTTTATTTAATGAACTAAAAAACAAAAAGAGGAAAAAAATAAATATAAAAAAATAGTTTACTTCATTAGATTAAATAAATTTTAATTATTACTATAGTAAATATCAACACTATCTTTGTCAAGTCTCTAAAAACTAATAAGAAAATAGTTGGTGGCTTATTGATTCTTAGTATGTAGTTTAAAATACATTGTTAAATCGTTGAATTGCTAAATTATTTTAAACTCATAACTAGTAAGTCGTAACTATTTTATTAATTTTTAATTGTAATTTTAGATTTTTAATTTTAAATTTTTGTTTTTTTTATATAATAATCTCATGCTTTTAAATGAAGAACAAAAACAGGCGATTAAGTATAACAACGGTCCTCTTTTAATTATTGCTGGCGCTGGCACTGGCAAAACAACGGTTATTGTTGAAAAAATTAAATATCTTCTTTCTAAAAAATTAGTTTTACCAGAAAATATTTTAGCCTTAACTTTTACTGAAAAAGCTGCTTATGAAATGGAAGAAAGAGTTGATCAAGAACTTCCCTATGGATATTATCAAATGTGGATCTCAACATTCCATTCTTTTGCTGAACAAATATTAAAAGAACATGGAGATCAAATCGGTTTAAATAATGATTTTAAATTAATGACTGAAGGAGAAGGAATAATGTTTTTAAGAAAAAATTTGTTTCTTTTTGAGTTTAACCATTTTGAAAACATTAACTCAACCTCATTTTTAAAAAACCTTTTAACTCATTTTTCACGTTTAAAAGATGAAGATATTGATCCTGAAACCTATCTTAATTGGATTAAGAAAAAATTAAAAAACAAAAATCAAGAAAATCAAGAAGAATTATATCAATATTTAGATTTGGCTAATTCATATAAAACTTATCAACAAATTAAGTTAAAAGAAAGTTATTTAGATTTTTCTGATCTAATTTTTTATTTAAATATTCTTTTTATTAAAAAACCAACAATTTTAAGAAAATATCAACAACAATTTAAATATATTTTAGTTGATGAATTTCAAGATACTAATATTAGTCAATATAACCTTATTAAGCTTCTCTCCCCTCCAGATAAAAAACCTTTTTTAACTATTGTTGGTGATGACTCACAAGCGATCTATAAGTTTCGCGGTGCTTCAGTATCAAACATTCTTAATTTTATGAACGATTATAAACGGGCAAAAATTATTAGTCTTTTAAAAAACTATCGCTCAAACCAACAGATTTTAGATGCTTCTTATAAATTAATTAAAAATAATGATCCCGATACTTTAGAAGCAAAATTAGGAATTTCTAAAAAATTAATTAGCCAACCAAAAAACCATCAAGACAATGCGGTTAATTTTTTTTATGGAGAGAATTTGCAAGATGAAATTGATTATGTGATTAAGAAAATTAAAGAATTAATAAAAATATATCAATATCAAGATATTGCTATTTTATATCGCGCCAATAATCATATTGAACCTTTTATTAAGGCTTTTAATAAAAATGGTCTTCCCTTTCAATTTTTAGGAACTGGTTATCTTTTTAAACAACCAGAAATCAAAGATCTAATTGCTTATTTAAAGGTTTTATATAATCTTGAAGATAGTCTTTCTTTATATCGAGTTTTACTAATGAATATTTTAAATTTTGACAGTCAAGATCTTAATCTTTTAATTAATTTTTAAAAAAAAATTAGTTTATCTTTATTTTTAAGTATAGAAGTATATCTTTTATTAAATAATCTTATAAATAATGAAAAAGTAGACGAAAATTATGAGATTTACAAACCATATCTTCCTTTATTAAAAAAACAAACTAAAGAAAAATTAATATCTATTTATCAATTAATAAAAAAACATCTTGATTTTAGTAAACGATTTTCCGTTGGAGAAATTCTTTATGATTTTTTAGAAAAAACTCATTATTTAGATAACTTAACCAATATAAAATCAGAACAACAAGAAAAAATTGCTTTAAACATCTCAAAATTTTTTAACTTTATAAGAAATTTTGAAAATAACTATCAAGACGTGTCAGTTAGTGTATTAGTTGAGTTTTTAGAAATTAGTCTTGAACTAAATGAATCTCCTTTAACCACAGACATTGATCTAATTAAAGAAAATGCTATCAATCTTTTAACTGTTCACTCTGCTAAAGGATTAGAATTTCCCATTGTCTTCTTAATTAATTTAGTTAATGAACGCTTTCCTACAAAAGAAAGAAAAGAGAAGTTTCCTCTTCCAGAAGAGTTAATTAAAGAAATTCTTCCTCAAGGAGATTATCATTTTCAAGAGGAACGACGACTTTTTTATGTTGGCTTAACTCGTGCTAAAGATAAAGTTTTTTTAACTGCTTCTAAATATTATGGAGAAGGAGTGAAAAAAAGAAAACTTTCTCCTTTTATCAATGAAACTTTAACTGAAGAACTAATAAAAAAAATTGAAATTACAAAAGAAGAAGAAAAAAATCAACTATCAATTTTTTCTTTTAAACCAATTACTGAAGAAAAAAATCAAGAAAAAATAAATATTTTAAAATTTAATAATAATCAAAGTAAAACCTTTTCTTATACTCAACTCGATACTTTTAATCTTTGCCCTTTAAAATACAAATATCAATATATTTTAAAACTACCAACTCCATATTCTTCCATAGTCTCATTTGGTAATAGTATTCATAAAACCTTACAAGTTTTTTATCAAAAATTTAAAAAAGATCCTAATCTAAAAGAAATAGATTTAATTAATATTTATCATAAAAATTGGATACCTTTAGGTTATTCATCATTTCTTCAACAACAAAAAAATAAACAAGAAGGAGAAATAATTTTAAAAAATTTTTTTAATCTATATCATAAACAAAATATTAAAATTTTAGACATTGAAAAACCTTTTAAAATTAAAATTTTATCCAATATTTATTTAACTGGTAAAATTGACCGAGTTGACATTATTAACAAAGATGAAATTGAAATTATTGATTATAAAACAGGGAAAAAACCCGATAAAAAGAAACTAATTAATAATCCTCAATTACTCCTTTATGCCTTAGCTGCTAATGATAAAAATCTTTATAACAAAAAACCTGAAAAAATTAACTTAACTTTTTATTATCTAACTAAAAAAATTGAAAAGATTTCTTTTAAAAAAAACTTGGATGAGATTTTAAAATTTAAAGAAAAAATTATTGAACAAATAAAAAAAATTAATCAATCTGATTTTAAACCAAAAGTTGGTTCACATTGTGATTTTTGTCCTTTTCGACTAATCTGCGATGCTTGGTAGTTATATTTTTTAGGTATAATATAAAATTAAAATGTTTAAAGAACTTATTAAATTAAATTTTTTTTTAAAAATTTTTGAAATATTAATACCATTAATTAGTTGGCTGATAATTACTTTACCATTATGGCTATCACCTTTTCATCCAGCTGTAGTCGCTTATTTTATCATAACTTTCGATATCTATTTTTTTTATAAATCAATAATAACTGTTTATCATGCAGTTTTATCATATAAAGAAATCACTTATCATTCTAAAATAAATTATTTTAATAAAATTAAAAAGCTAAAAAATTTAGATCAGATTAAACATTTTATTATTATTCCAAACTATAAAGAGCCTTTATATAAACTTGAATCAACTATTAATTCAATCGTAAAAAATAAATATTTCAAAAAAAACATTTATCTAGTTCTTGCTTTTGAAAAAAGAGAGATTGAAGCTTTAAAAAAAGGAAAAATCTTAAAAAATAAATTTAAAAATTTTTTCAACGATATTATTCTGAGCCTTCATCCAGATCTACCTGGTGAAGAACCAGGAAAAGCCAGTAATCAAACATTTGCCGCAAAAATAATTGACCAATTTGTAGATAAAAATAATTTTGATCGTAAAAAAACAATAATTACTATCTGTGATGCAGATAGTCATTTTTCTAATAATTATTTTTTTTATTTAACTTACACCTTTTTAAAAGATAAAGAAAATTTATTCCATTTTTATTGGGCGCCAGTAATTCTATACAACAATTTTTGGCAACTGCCGTTTTTAATAAGAATTCAAGCTACTTTATCATCAATTGTTCGACTGGCATTTTTATCACAAAAAGATAAACTAATTCAAATCTCAACTTACTCAACTAATTTATGGTTGCTTAAACAGGTTAATTTTTGGGACGTCAATATTATTCCAGAAGATTGGCATATTTATTTACAAGCATTTTTCAAATTTGGCGAAAAAATAAAAACTATACCTCTTTTTACAATAATTAATGGCGATGCTGTTTTTTCAGGAAATTTATTAAAAACCTTTATTAATCGTTATGAACAAGAAAAACGTTGGGCTTGGGGAGTGTCAGACATTGGTTATGCATTTAAACGTTTTTTTAATACTCCTCATCTTCATCCCTGGATTAAACTTAAAAAAATTCTTTTTTTAATTGAAACTCATCTTTTATGGCCGGTATCCTTTTTTATCTTAACTATAAGCGCCTCAATTCCTCCATTAATTAATCCTGTTTTTAAATATACAGTATTAGGATTTTTATTACCAAAACTTTCCGGCTTAATTTTAACTCTTAGTTCAGTACTGCTTATTTTATATATATTTTTAGACATAAAAATAAGACAAAAAACTAAAATAGATATTAATTTATTAAATATTCCTTTTTTATTTATTCAATGGTATTTATTACCAATAATCTCTTTCTTTTTTTCCTCTTTACCAGCTCTTGATGCTCATACTAGAATATTATTAGGAAAAAAGTTAAAATATAAAGTAACAGAAAAAGTATGATTAATTGGCTTTTTAACCATACACCTCTTTCTTATTTAATCCAATCTATTTGGCGAGATGAAGCTTTTTCTTATTTTTTATCTAAAAAAAATTTTATTGAAATCATTAGTTTATCTTTAAAAGACTTCACTCCTCCTTTATATTATCTTTTATTAAACATATGGATTAAAATTTTTGGCAGTTCTGAAATTGCCTTACGAAGTCTTTCTTTTATTTTTTACTGGCTAACTATTTATCTAATGTATCTTATTTTAAATGAGATATTAAAAATAAATTTAAAAAAAAGCTTTATTTATCTTTTATTTTTTTTAATTAACCCATTACTTATTTATTATGGTTTAGAAGCTCGAGCTTATGCTTTGTTTGGTTTTTTATCAATTTTTTCTTTTTATCTTTTATATAAAAAAAATAAATACTATCTGCCAATAACATCTTTAGGTTTATTTACTCATTACTTTATGATTTTTGTTGTTTTAGTTCAGTATTTAATTTTTAAAAATAAAAAAATTTTAAAAGCTTTTCTTTTCTTTTTACCTTGGCTTATTTTAGTTTTAATAAATCAAGGTTTTAACAATCCTTCTTTTTGGATAAATTCATTTCAAATTAAAGATATTTTTAACTCCTTAGGTTTTGTTTTATTAGGTTATGAAAAAGTGTTTAGTTTCTTTGATAACTCTTTTTTCTTTTTTAATTTTATTCTTTGGTTAATTATTGTTTTAGGTTATCTAAAAATAAAAGAAAATTTTAAAAATAAAAAAACCTTTTATTATTTTTTTATAACTGGTGTGATTATTCCGGTTTTTATAATAATTATTTCCCTATTAATAAAACCAATTTTTTTACCTCGGTATTTAATTTTTTCTAACATTAGTTTATTAATACTTTTAATAACAATTTTTAATCATTCAAAAAGTCTATACAAATTATTTTTTGGAGTTTTATTAGTTGTTTTAACTGTTTATTCATTAAATTATCAATCATTACAAATAAAATATCGAAAAAAAACTGATTTAAAAAAAACTTATAAAGAAATTAAAAGTTTGTTAAAAAAAGATGATCTTGTTTATGTCACAAGCGAATTAGATTTTTTTGTAGCTCAATATTATATTAATGAAAACCAAGTTTTTATTTATAATAAAACCTACGAAGAAATTCCTCAATATGTTGGTAAAGTCTTAATTCCAGAAAATAAAATTGTTCAAACTTTACCAATCTATCCAAAAAAAGCCTTTATCATTGACTCAAAAGGAAATTATTATATATCTGCTATATATTAAAAATAATTAAACTGTAAAAAAATCAAAAATCAAAAATACATATTAAAATCCAAAAAGAATGAGACATTAAACGTCAAGTTTTAAACTTTATTAATCAAACTTCAAACATCAATTATTTTTTATTGTTGAATTGCTAAATTGTTAAATTGTTTAATTGTTGAGTTATTAATTTTATTTAATTTTTAATTGTTGATTTTAAATTGTAATTTTTAACTTTAAATTTTTAATTTTTAATTTATTAATACCTATTTTATGCTACAATATTTTCATCTTCGGGGGTCGTCTAATGGTAGGACACAACTCTCTGAAAGTTGCTATCTTGGTTCGAGTCCAAGCCCCCGAACAAATAAACAGATAAATTAAAATTTATAATATAATTAAATATCTATGATAAAAAAAGCTTTTTTTACTTTGATAATATGTTTAGTTTGTATTTTTCTTTTATCTTTTATTATTATAGGTAGTAATAAAAAAACGCCTGAAAAATCATCCTCTAACCAAACATTAACAACAAAAGTTCCTATTTTTTACTATGGAATTACCTGTCCTCACTGTAAACAAGTCGAACAATGGCTTGAAGAAAATAAAATTGAAGAAAAAATAAAAATTGAAAAAAAAGAAGTTTATAACAATAGAAAAAACTCTTTAGAATTAGAAAAAGCCGCTAAAACTTGTGGTTTAAATAGTTCTTCAATCGGTGTTCCTTTTCTTTTCACACCAGAAAAAAAATGTTATATGGGAAGCGTTGATGTTATTAACTATCTGAAAAATCAAATCAAACAACAGTAAAAAATGTATCTAAAATTTTTCACAAATGGTATACTAAATTAATATTAATTAAAAATTTATTAAATATGAAAAAATTTTTTCCTTTTTTAATAATTGTTGCATTAATTATTGGTGGAGGAATTTATCTAAAGTCTAAAGGATCTGTCCCTAAAAATAATGAACCTACTATTACCAATCAAACAAAAAAAGAAGAAAACCAACAAAAAAGTAAAAATAATTTTTTGGAAGAAGCTTTAAAAAATAATATTAGTGTTAAATGTGTATATGAAGATATAGAAAAAAATCAAGTAATCACTTATTTTAAAGGAGATAAAGTTTATACTCAAATTAAGCACACAAAACCCGGTGTTAATAATTTTCTTTATGTAAATAAAAAAGCTTATCTTTGGGACGATAAAACAAAAACTGGAATGACCTTGTTAATTGATGAAAATAATCAACAGACCAATGAAATAGCACAATCTTTTAAAGATAAAAATAAAATTGCCACAGAAATTCAAAAATATAAATACGAATGTAAAAAAGAAAACTTTAGTGATTCCTTATTCCAAAAAAAAAAAAACATTGTTTTTCAAGACTTAACCCAATTACAACAACAAATTCCAAATATGATGGAAGAAAATGAAGAATAAATTAGAAATTAAAAATATAAAAAAATTATTACATTTTTTTATACAACAAAAACTAAAAAAATAATTTTAAATTAATTTTTTTATTTTATTATAAGCAATTAAAACATTTTCCATTAAAGAAGCAATTGTAATTGGACCTACTCCTCCTGGAACTGGTGTAATTGCCAATACTTTATCTTTTACATTTTCAAAATCAACATCACCATATATTTTATTACCAACTCTATTTATTCCCACGTCTATTACTATCGCACCATCTTTAATAGTATTTTTTTTAAAATAACGGTCTTTTCCAATTGCTACTATTAAAATATCAGCTTTAACTGTTTCAGAAAATAAATTTTCTGTTTTTGAATGAGTTATAGTTACAGTAGCTCCTTCCAGGCATAATAGAATTGATACTGGTTTTCCTACTAAATTACTTCTTCCACAAACAACAGCTTTTTTACCTTCTAATTCAATATTGTACTCTTTCAAAAGACTAATAATGCCTTTAGGCGTACAAGGAATTAATAAATCTTCAGTTATTTTTTTTACAGTAAAAAGTTTTCCTACATTTATTGGATGAAAACAATCAACATCTTTCAAAGGATTAATAAAATTAATTATTTTTTCTTCTAAATAAGACAGTTTTTTTGGTAGTGGAAATTGAACTAAAATTCCATGTATTTTTTCATCACTATTTAATCTCTCCAAAACTTGAAAAATTTCTTTTTCTGAAACTGTCTCTGGTAAAACTATCTTTTCTGAATAATAACCTATTTCCTGACAAGCTTTAACCTTTGATGAAACATATATCTTTGAAGCAGAATCATTACCTATTAAAACCACTGCTAAACCAGGTTTATTTTTTAATTGAGAAGTTTTGATCTTTAGTTGATCTTTAATTTTTTGACTTAACTTTTTTCCATCTAAAATTATCATATTTAAAAAAATTTATAATTTACATTCCAATTATTTCATTTTTTTCATTAATATCTATTGCTTCAGCTGTAGGAACTTTTGGCAAACCAGGCATAGTCATAATATCACCGGTTATCGCCACAAAAAATCCAGCGCCAGCTGATAATCTAATTTCTCGAATTGATATTCGAAAGTTTTTTGGTCGTCCTAATAATTTTGGATTATCAGATAAAGAATATTGGGTTTTTGCCATGCATACCGGTAATTCTTTATACCCCCATTGCTCATATTTTTTAATCTGATTTAATGCTAAATCAGAAAAATCTACTCCATTTGCTCCATAAATTTCTTTTGCTATAATTTCGATTTTTTCTTTTAAAGATAAAGATAAATCATAAAGAGGTAAAAATTTGTTGCTATTTTTTACTGCATCAATAACAAACTCTGCCAATTCTATTGCACCCTCTCCTCCTTTCATAAACACTTCAGTTAAAGAAGCCTTTACTCCTTTATCTTGAGAGTATTTTTTAATAGTTTGTAAATCTTCAATTTTATCATCAGGAAATTTATTAACTGCAACCACTGGAGTTAAACCAAATTTCTTTACATTTTCAATATGTTTTCCTAAATTCTCTAAACCTTTTTTTAAATCTCCTTCTCCATGATATTGCAAAGCTCGAACTGTAGTGACAATTACCACTGCTTTTGGCTTATAATTAGCTATTCGAGAAGTAATATTAAAAAACTTTTCTGCTCCTAAATCTGCTCCAAATCCAGCCTCAGTTACTACATAATCAGCTAACTTTAAAGCAAACTTTGTTGCAATAATTGAATTTGTTCCATGAGCAATATTAGCAAAAGGCCCACCATGAACAAAAGCCGGTACATGTTCAGTTGTTTGTACTAAATTTGGTTTTAAAGCATCTTTTAACAAAGCTACTACTGAACCAACAATCTTTAAATCAGCAACAGTCACAGGTTTTCCTTCTTTATTAGTAGCAATAATAATTTTACTCACTCTTTCCCTTAAATCTTTTAAATCTTTTGCAAGACAAAAAATTGCCATAATTTCTGATGCTACGGTAATATCAAAATGCTCTTCTCTTGGTACGCCCTGAGCTTTTCCACCTAAACCAATAACAATGTTTCTCAAAGAACGGTCATTCATATCTAATACTCTTCTCCAAGAAATTTGACGAACATCAATATTTAAACTATTACCCATTTGTAAATGATTATCAATAACTGACGCAATTAAATTATTAGCAGTAGTAATTGCATGTAAATCACCAGTAAAATGAAGATTGATTTCATCAACTGGATGAACTTGTGAATATCCTCCTCCTGTAGCTCCTCCCTTAACTCCAAAAACTGGACCTAAAGACGGTTCACGTAAACATAAAAAAACTTTTTTGTTTAATTTGGCTAAACCTTGAACTAAACCAACACTAATCGTCGTTTTTCCTTCTCCAAATTTTGTTGGGTTAGTAGCTGTTACTAAAATTAAATTACCTTCTTTATTTTTTTGTCTTTTTTCTATTGTTTCATACTTTACTTTAGCTTTGTAATCGCCGTAAAAATCTAAATCATCACGGGTTAAACCAACTTTTTGAGCAACCTCTTCAATTGGAAGAAGTTTGGCTTCTCTAGATATATCTAAATTAGAAAATTTTTTCATATTATGAAAATAAAAAATTTATAACTAATTTTTAATGACTATGTAAATGACAATATTTTTTTATTTTTTCTTCGTTGTTTAAAAATTGTTTATAAATTTCTTTAACTTGAGGATTTTCATGAGCTAATCTTAATTGTTTATTTTTATCTATTGATAATAAAGCTTGTTTTCTTTTTTCTCTTATTTCATCATTGATTGGTTTTGGTTGACCTCCACCAGATAAACAACCTCCCGGACAAGCCATTACTTCAATATAATCAAATTCTGATAACTGATTGACTATTGATTTAAAATTTCCTAATCCATCAATAATAGCAATTCTTAATTTTTTATTTAAAATTTTTAATTGAAAAATTTTTACCCCTTTTAAAGAAGCAATCTCTTTTTCAAAATATAAATCTTTAGGATTATTACCAGTTAAATAATAGTAAGCTGTTCTTAAAGCCGCTGTCATTACTCCACCAGTAGCACCAAAAATTATTCCTGCTCCAGTAGCTTCACCCAAAGGATTATCAAAATTCATACCTTTAAGATTTTTAAAATCTATTCCTTTTTCTTTTATTAATCGAGCTATCTCAACCGTAGTTAAACTATCATCAACAGGATAGTAATTATCAACAATAAACTCTTTTCTTTTTACTTCCCATTTTTTTGCTGTACATGGCATAATAGAAACTACTTTAACTTTTTTTAAATCTAATCTTTTGTTTTTCGCAAAAAAATGTTTAATTAAATTTCCCATTTTTATTTCAGGAGATAAAACACTAGTTAATAAAGGTTCTAGCTTAGAATAATAACTTTGAACATATCTTACCCAACCAGGACAACAAGAAGTAAACATTGGTAGTTTTTTATTTTCCTTCATTCTTTCTACCAATTCTTTAGCTTCTTCAATTGTGGTAATATCAGCCGCAAATGAAGTATCAAAAACATAATCAAAACCAATTTTTTTTAAAGCTTCGACTAATTGATTTGTTGTAATAAGACCATGCTCTAACCCAAACTCTTCACCAATTGCTACTCTTATTGAAGGAGCAATCTGAGCAATTTTTATATAATCTTTATCATTAATATAACTAACAACTCTTTGATATTCGTCTTCATTGGTTGAAATTGCTTTAACTGGACAATGTGCTAAACATTGACCGCAGTAAACACATGGATTTTTAGTTGGACTAATAACTTCTTGATAACCATAATTAACCATCTCAACAGCATTAATATTTTCCAATAAACTACATACCTTAAGACAGTTTCGACAATCAATACATTTACTCATATCATAATTAATAATTCCGTCAAAATTAAATTTTTGGCGGTTTTTTTTTCTTAATTTAGCTTTTTGTAATAGTAATAGATTTATATTCCTTAATTTTTTTATTTTTTCACTATTGGTTTTAACTTTCAATCCGGGTTTAATTTTAACATTACAAGACGTTTTAATTCTTCCATTAACCTCTACTAAACATAGCCGACAATTTTCTTCTGGTTCAAAATCAGAATGATAACACATATGAGGAATTTGAAAGTGATTTTTTAATAAAAAAGACAAAAGGTTTTCGCCAATTTTTCCGGTAAATTCTTTTCCATCAATGATAATTATTACCTCATCCATATTTTATCTTTTTTAATCCATAAACTAATAAATGATGTACCAGCGCCTTCTCCCAATCCACAAAAACTTGTTTCTTTTAATGCTAAAAAAATTTCTTCCATTTCTTGATTAATTTTTTTTTGTTTTATTAACTCTCTTAATCGATACAATCCTTCCCGACAAGGAGTACATTTACCACAGTTTTCGTTAAGTAAAAAATTTAATTTGATTTCCATTAATTGAAAAAAATTAATTTTTTTTCTGTTATAAACAATAATTGCTCCGGTTCCTAAATCAGCAGATTGATTTACTAACTCGTCAAAAGTAAAATATTGACCACTAGCTCCACCGCCAACCTGAACAAAATGATCTTTTATCAAATTATTTTTTGTTTTTTCAAATAATTCTTTTAAGAATAAATCTAATCCCAAATCAAAAACTCCCTGATTTTCAACATCGCCAGAAATTGTATAAAAACGAGTATGTTTATATTGATCATTAATAATTTGATAGACTCGATAAAATGTTTCAATATTATTAACTAATGTTGGTAGTCCCCATAAACCAACTTCTGAACAATAAGGCGGTTTTCTTCTCGGTTCTAATCTTTTTCCCTCAATAGAGTTTATTAAAGTAGTGTTTTCCCCACATAAATACCCTCCTGGTTCTTTAAAAACTACCAAAGGTAATTCTCGAATTTTTTTTTCAATTTTATTTTTAAATAATTCAAAATAGTCTTTTCTTAAATTAAGATAAATCTTTTTCGTATTAGAAAAGATCTTATAAGCTATCTTAATTCCTTCTATTAATTCATCTAAATGATTTTTTAGAATATAGCCATCTTTTTTTGTCCCAGGTTCTCCTTCAGACCCATTAACTACAATAAAAATTTCTTGATAATTATTTTTATAAATTGATTCCCATTTAATTCCTGTTGGATAAGCTGCGCCACCTCGACCTTTTAAGTTTGATTTTTTTATCTTTTCTATTAATAAAAGTTTATTATCCATTTATTTAATTTTTACTAATCTATCTATTAATAAATAAAGTAAATAACCAAAAACAGCAGTCATCAATTGAAAAACTCCCATTGCCTGCAAAAACATTTTGGGAACAATTTTAAAATTAAAATATAAATTAGCCATGAAAAATAAAAGACCAACCTTAATAAGTATTCCTACTAACCAATTAATTTTTTTAGAAAAAATTATTAAAAGATAATTACTTAACCAAATAAAAGGTAAAAAATAAATCAAAAAAACTGTGAATTTACCAAAAAGCAAACCTTGTAAAATCGCCACCAAACTTGGAAAAATTGCTATTGGTAAATAATTTTTTTCAGACAAATTAAAGCTTGTAAAAAATAATAAACTATTAACAACTGTTCCTACTATTATTTGTTGATGAGAAACCAATAAGGTTAAAAAAATTATAGAAAGAATATATAAGGTTAAAATCAAACTTTTATCTAAAACTAGAGCAATAAATTGATTGTTTTTTTCTTTTTTCATATTAAAAAAACAAAATTTCTAACTCTAATTAATTTATGGTATAGGAAATCTTAAAGCTAATCTTTTAATCTCTTGTTTAATCTTTTTAAGCTCTTTATTTTTAGAAATCTCTTTATCAAAGAGTTTAATATATTCACTGCGTTTTTCTTTTTCTTCAGGTAAACGATAATCTTTAATCACATTTAAAACTTCAAGAATCTTTTTTCCAATAAACTCAACTTCTTTCTCCTTCATCCCTCTTGTTGTTATTGCTGGTGTTCCCATTCTTATTCCTGATGGATAAAAAGGTGAAGAGGTTTCATCGGGAACAGTATTTTTATTTAATGTTATTCCCGCTAAATCTAAAGCTTTTTGGACAAAAATGCCGGCTCCTGGACCTAAAATTTTAGTTAAATTGGCTAAAATTAAATGATTTTCACTTCCACCGCCAACTAATTTTAATCCACCTTTTAGTAAAACTTTTGCTAATACTTGAGTGTTTTTGATAATTTGTTGACCATATTTTTTAAAAGATGGTTGCATTGCTTCGTATAAGGCAACAGCAATAGCAGCTGTTTGATTATCATGTGGTCCTCCCTGAAGACCAGGGAAAACTGCTTTATTAATTTTTTCAGGTAATTGAGGATCTTTTTTTAACCCTTTTTCTGTTACCATAATTATCGCTCCTCTTGGTCCTCGTAAAGTTTTATGAGTAGTCGTTGTAATAATATGAACATAATCAGCTGGACTTGGATGAACACCAGCGGCTATTAAACCAGCTATATGAGCAATATCAGCGATTAAATAAGCGCAAACCTTATCAGCAATTTTCGCAAATTTTTCATAGTGAATGACTAAAGGATAAGCACTCGCGCCAACCCAAATTGCTCTAGGTTTTACTTCTAAAGCTAATTTTTCAATCTGATCATAATCAAAAAGATCTTTATCTTCATATATACCAGTAGTTTTTAGACCGTATTGATAAGATTTAAAAAATATTCCACTAGCTGATACTATATGACCATGGGTTAAATGACCACCAGTGGTTAAACTCTGACCCATAATTACATCTCCTGGCTTGCAAGTTGCCATATAAACAGCAAAATTGGCTGGACTACCTGAATATGGCTGAACATTAGCAAAAGGAACATGAAAAATCTTTTTTACTCTTTCAATAGCAATTAACTCAACCTCATCAACATTTTCATTACCACCGTAATATCTTTTTTTTGGATAACCTTCAGAATATTTATTAACAAAATAAGATGATAAAACTTTTCTTACATGAGACGATGCATAATTTTCTGAAGGAATTAACTCTATTCCTTCTTTTTGTCTTTTTTCTTCTTTTTTAACAAGATTATAAATTAATGAATCTATCATAAAAATTTTTTTATTAAACTTTTAATTTTAAAATTAAATTTTAACAATAAATTAATACATTTTTCAAAAAGAAAGTGAAAAATAAGTTATAATAAATATCTATGATTCAAAAACTTCTTTTACCAAGCATAATAATTATGTTAATAGCTTTTATCATAAAGCTTAATACTCTTCCTCCCCAAATTCCTTTATTTTATAGTTTGCCTTGGGGAGAAAGTCAATTAGCAGAAACCTGGATGATTTTTTTTATTCCTTTATTAATGTTATTATTTATTTTTCTTAATAATTTTATTGAAAAAAAACTTTTTTTCGAAAACGATTTTATAAAAAAAATTTTTTATTATTTAAACATATTAATAATAATTAGCTTTACTTTTATTTTTTTAAAAATTATTTTACTTGTTAGTTAAAATAATGTTAGCTTTTTTAATCTCATTTTTAATATCTTTATTATTAACTCCAATATCTATTTATTTTGCTAAAAAATTTAATTTGGTTACTGATAAAACAAAAAGATATCATCCAGCCCATACTCATACTGGTATTATTCCAAGAGGTGGCGGAATACCAATTTTTATAGCTATACTAATAACCTCATTGTTTTTTTTACAAATTAATAAAATAATTCTTGGCGTTTTAATCTCAAGTTTTTTAATATTATTATTAGGTTTAATAGATGATTATCAAGACACTTCTCCTATTTTAAGATTTATAGCTAATTTCTTTATTGCTTCTTTTTTAATCTGTTTTGGTTTAGGAATTCCTTATATTTCTAATCCTTTTGGTGGAATAATTCGTTTAGATCTAATACAAATAAAATTTAATTTTTTTGGTGAAAGAAATTTTTTGTTAATTGCTAATACTTTATCTATTATCTGGCTTGTTTGGACAACAAATATGATTAACTGGAGTAAAGGTGTTGATGGCCAACTACCAGGATTTGTTTCTATTACCGCTTTTTTTTTAGGTTTATTATCTTCGCGTTTTGTCGCTCACGATATCAGTATAAATAATGTCGTTAACTTTGCTTTTATTATCTCAGGAGCTTATCTTGGATTTTTACCATATAATTTTTATCCTCAAAAAATAATGCCAGGATATAGTGGAGGTGCTTTAGCTGGCTTTTTATTAGGAATACTTTCTATTTTATCTTTTGGTAAATTAGGAACTGCTATTTTAATACTTGCTATACCTTTAATTGATGCCGTATATACAATAATAAGAAGATTAAAAAATAAAAAATCAATTTTTAAAGCTGACTGGGGACACTTTCATCATAAATTATTAGAAATAGGATGGGGAAAAAGAAGAATAGCAATATTCTATTGGTCAATTTCTTTTATTTTAGGAATTACTAGTTTATTCTTAAAAGGAATAGAAAAATTAATTGCTTTTATCACTATTGCCTTACTTTTATTAATCTTTATTTTAATTATCGAAAAAACGAAGAAAAACCTTAAAAAAAGTTAAAATATTAATAAGTTATTCTGCTAAAATAATTAGCATGAAACTTAAATACTATATTAAAACTTTTGGCTGTCAACAAAATAAAGCAGATTCGGAAAGAATTGAAAAATGGCTACAAATGAAAAACATGACAAAAGCTTCAAATATATATAAGGCTGATTACATTGTTATTAACACTTGCATGGTTAGACAATCAGCAGAAAATCGCGTTTATGGATTAGTTAATAATTTAAGTAAATTAAAAAATAATCCTCCGATTCGGAGGACAAAACTAAAAATTATCGTAACCGGTTGTATGGTTGGTTTGGCTTTTAGAGATAAAACCGGAAAATATTTAAAAAAAATAAGAGAAATTATGCCTGAAGTTGACGAATTTTTGCCAATTGAAGAAATTGGTTTTGACTTTGCACCGATAAGACAAGATAATATTAATGCTTGGGTGCCGATTTCAAATGGTTGCAACAATTTTTGCACTTTTTGTGTTGTCCCTTATACTCGTGGCCGGGAAATAAGCAGACCATATGAAGATATCATAAATGAATGTTTAGAGCTAAAAGAAAAAGGCTATAAACAACTTACTCTTTTAGGTCAAAATGTAAATTCATATGGAGCTGATTTAATTTTAGGAGAAAAAAATATACAAACTTTTAGAGATTTAGATAAAAAATATTTTAATAAAAATCAAAAAACTCTAACTAGTTTTAAAATAAAAAATACCAACAAAACTATTAAACCTGTATATGTAAAACATTTAGGTCGTTATCGAATCCCTACTCTTTTTCCTTATCTTTTAGAAGATGTTGCTAAAATGAGATTTAAAAAAGTTAATTTTATTTCTTCTAATCCTTGGGATTTTTCCGATGAATTAATTGATGTAATTGAAAGAAATAAAAATATTACTAGAACAATTCATCTTCCAGTTCAATCAGGAGATAATAATGTACTAAAAAGAATGAATCGATGGTATTCTAAAGAAGAATATTTAGAATTAATTAATAAAATTAAAAAAAGAATTCCTAAAGTTAAATTTACTACTGATATTATTGTTGGTTTTTGTGGAGAAACTGATGAAGAATTTAATAACACCGTTGATCTTTGTAAAAAAGTAGGTTTTGAGAAAGCTTATATAGCCATGTACTCTCCCCGTTTTGGCACTTTAGCGACAAAAAAACTTCAAGATGATATTCCTTACGAAATCAAAAAAAAACGATGGGAAATATTGGATAAATTAATCAATAAAAAATCAAGAAAAAAATCATCTTAATGATTTATTATTGCAAAAATAGTAACTAATACCCAAATAATATTTAAAATCACTAAAAATCCATAACAACTAATTATTCCATCAAATAATTTTTTTCTCATAATAACATTTAAAAAATTTACTTAAAAATTAAAATTAGTGTTAAAATATAAGAATGAAACTATTAGTCACTGGTGGAGCGGGATTTATTGGATCTAACTTAATTTTATATTGGTTAAAAAAATATCCTCAAGATAAAATCATTAATTTAGACAAATTAACTTACGCAGGAAATTTAGAAAATTTAAAATCTGTTGAAAACAATCCTAATTATCAATTTATAAAAGGTGATATTTGTGACAAAAATTTCGTTTTTGAAATTACAAAAAATATTGATGTGATAGTTCATTTTGCCGCTGAAAGCCATGTTGATCGATCAATTTTAGATCCTTCTCCATTTGTCAAAACTAATGTCGAAGGTACTTATGTTTTACTTGAAGCAGCTTTAAAAAACAAAGTTTTCAGATTTCATCATATCTCAACTGATGAAGTTTTTGGTGCCTTACCTTTGAATTCAAAAGAAAAATTTAATGAAAAAACTAATTATAACCCTCGCTCTCCTTATTCAGCATCAAAAGCCGCCTCTGACCATTTAGTCCGCGCTTATCATATTACCTATAATCTTCCAACTACCATCTCAAATTGTTCAAATAACTTTGGTCCTTATCAGTTTCCGGAAAAATTTATTCCCTTGGCAATTACTAATATTTTAGAAGGAAAAAAAATTCCAATTTATGGTGACGGTCTTTATGTTAGGGACTGGCTTTATGTTGAAGATCATTGTCGCGCTATTGATCTAATTATTCATAAAGGCAAAATAGGAGAAACTTATTTTATTGGTGGCTTAACTGAAGATATTAGTAATCTTGAAGTGGTTAAAAAAATTATTAAATTCATGAATAAAGATGAAAGTTTTATTGAATTTGTAAAAGATAGACCTGGTCATGATCGTCGTTACGCAATTGATTGGTCAAAAATAAAAAATGAGCTTGGCTGGCAACCTGAATTTGATTTTGACACCTATCTTAAAAAAACCATTGACTGGTATAAAAATAATGAAAATTGGTGGAAAAAAATTAAATCAGGCGAGTATCAAAATTACTACAGAAAACAATATCAACAACTATGATTAAAATCGCCATTACTGGAGGAAATGGATTGGTTGGTTCAAGAATAATAGAACTATTAAATAAAGACTTTGAATTTATTAATTTATCCTATGATATTTTAGATATTACAAATAAAAATCAAGTTCATGAAGTTTTAGAAAAAACTAAATTTGATATTTTTCTTCATTTAGCTGCTTATACTAATGTTGCTAAAGCCAATGAAGAAAAAGATCTATGCTTTAAAATCAATGTTGACGGAACAAAAAATTTAATTGAAAAAGTTATTGATAAAAAAAAGAAATTTATCTATATCTCAACAGATTTTGTTTTTAATGGAAAAAATCCACCTTATTTTGAAGATTCAAAAACTAATCCAATAGGTATTTATGGATTATCTAAATATGAAGGAGAAAAAGTTGTTAATAGTAACGGAATGATTGTAAGAATTTCTTATCCATATCGGGCAAAATTTGATAAAAAAAATGATTTTTTTAGAACTTTTAAAAGCTTTTTAGAACAAAAAAAATCTCTATCTTTAATAACTAATTCTTTAATGACACCAACTTTTATCGATGATATTGCTTATGGTTTAAAATATTTGGTGAATAATTATTCTCCAGAAATTTTTCATTTAACTGGCAGTCAATCTTATTCTCCATATGATCTAGGTTTAATTGTCTCTAAAAAATTTAATTTTGATATTAATTTAATAAAAACAACTACATATGAAGCGTATATAAAATTAAAACCGGGCATACCGCAATATTCAGTAATAAAATCTAAAAAAAATATTTTTTTAAAGATGTCTAATTTTGAAGAGGGTTTAGAAAAAATAATTAAACAATTTAAAAATTATTGAATTTTTTTAGTTAAAAATTTAAAATTAACTCTTATGACAATAACAATAATTGGTCATGGTTATGTTGGTTTAGTTACCGCTTGTGTTTTTGCTGATTTTGGTAATGATGTTTGGGTAATTGGTCACACAAAAGAAAAAATTAATCGCTTAAAAAATGGTGATCCAATTATTTATGAACCAGGATTGGAAGAATTACTTAAAAAAAATCTTAAAGCTAATCGAATTCATTTTACTTTAGACTATCAATCAGTAAAAAACTCTGAAATTGTTTTTATTACTGTTGGCACTCCTCCAAAAAAAAATGGCGAAGCAAATTTATCAGCAGTGTTTACCGTTGCTGAAAAAATAGGACAAAATTTATCGAAAAATCATTTCACTGTTGTTTCTTGCAAAAGCACTGTTCCAGTTGGTACTAATAAACAAGTTGAAAATATCGTAAAAAAATATGTTAAAAATGATTTATTTGCTGTTGCTTCTTGCCCAGAGTTTTTAAGAGAAGGTACTGGTATTTCTGATACTTTAAACGCTGATCGAGTTGTTATTGGTAGCTATTCTAAAAAAGCAATTGATTTGTTGTTAAAATTACATGAACCAATTAATTGTAAAAAAGTTGTTACTGATTTATCTTCAGCAGAATTAATTAAATATTTTTCTAATGCGATGTTAGCTGTAAAAATTTCTTTTGCTAATTTAGTTTCTTTTTATGCAGAAAAAGTCAACGCTGATGTAGAAAATATTTTAGACGCTGTTGGTTTAGATAAAAGAATTGGAAGAATTTTTATGAATCCTGGAGTTGGTTATGGAGGTAGCTGTCTTCCAAAAGATGTTATGGCCTTAATAGATATAGGTAAAAAACTTAAAATTCCTTCTCATTTTTTATTTGAAGTGGAAAAAATTAATCAACTAGCTAAAGACAATTTTTTAAAAAAAATTTTAGACAATGCTCCAGGTAAAAAAATCGCTATCTGGGGATTAGCTTTTAAGCCAAATACTGATGATATTCGTTTCGCTCCATCAATCTATATTATTGAAAATTTATTAAAAAATAATTTTCATATTCAAGTATATGATCAAGAGGCAATGAATAATATAAAAAAAATATTTTCAAATAAAATTAGTTATTTTAATTCACCTTATGAAGTTATTAAAAATACTGATAGTTTAGTAATTCTAACTGAATGGAACGAATTTAAACAAATTGACTTAAATAAAGTAAAAAAAATCCTTAACAAACCTTATATTTTTGATGGTCGAAACATCTATCAACCAAAGATTATGAAAGATTTAGGTTTTAAATATTTTTCCATAGGAAGAAAAACAATATGAAAATATTAATATTAGGTGGAGCAGGTTTTATTGGTAGTCATCTAACCAAATATTTTTTAAAAAAAAACTATCAAGTTTATATTATTGATAATTTAATAACTGGTAATAAAAATAATTTAAAAGAGGTTTTAAATAATAAAAATTTTGTTTTTATAGAAAAAGATATAATTAATTATAATTTTAATAAACTACCTCATTTTGATTTAATATATGATTTAGCTTCACCAGCTTCTCCTAAACTATTCAAAAAATTGTCATTAGAAATTCTTAAAGTAAATAGTATTGGAGTTTTTAATTTATTAAACTTTTTTTTAAAATCAAAAAGTAAAACTCTAATTTTTGCCTCAACTAGTGAAGTTTATGGAGACCCTTTAGTTTCACCACAAAAAGAAACATATTTCGGTAATGTAAACCCAAATGGAATTCGTTCTGTATACGATGAAAGTAAAAGATTTGCCGAATCTGCATTATTTGCTTATATGAGAAAATTTAATTTAGACATAAGAATTGCAAGAATTTTTAATACTTATGGTCCCTTTATGAATAAAGATGATGGTCGAGTAATTTCTAATTTTATTAATCAAGCAATTGAAAATAAACCAATTACTGTATATGGAGATGGCCAACAAACTCGTTCTTGCTGCTATATAGATGATTTAATAAATGGATTAATAAAAATAGGTAAAACAAAAAATTTAAAAGGAGAAGTTATCAATCTAGGTAATTCAGATGAGAGAAAAATTATTGATATTGCTTATTTAATTAAAAAATTAACTAATTCAAAATCAAAAATAATCTTTAAACCACTACCAGAAGATGATCCAAAATCTCGACTTCCTGATATATCAAAGGCAAAAAAAATAATAAACTGGCAACCAAAAATAACCCTTGAAGAAGGTCTAATTAAAACCATTAATTATTTTAAAAATTTATGAAAAAAGCATTAATTATTCTACCAACTCATAACGAAGCCGGCACTATAGAAAAACTCATTAAAGAAATTTTTAATCAACAAAATAAAACTAATTTATGGGAATTAAATGTATTAGTTAATGATAGTGAATCAACCGATAAAACAAATGAAATTGTTAAAAAATTAATCAAAATTTATCCTAAAAAATTATTTTTAATTAATTCAAAAAAACAAGGATTAGGCAAAGCCTATCTTCAGTCTTTTAACTATGCTTTAGAAAACTTAAAACCATATGTTATCTTTCAAATGGATGCTGATTTTTCTCACGATCCAAAACTTATTCCTATATTTTTAAAAGAAATTGAAAAAGGCGCTGATTTTGTAATTGGTTCGAGATATATAAAAGGCGGCTCTATTCCAAAAAATTGGGGCTGGTATCGCAAGATTTTTTCTATCTTTGGTAATTTTATTGTTCGATTTGGTTTTATGAAATTAAAAATTCATGATTGGACTTCAGGATATCGTGCTATTAAATCTTGGTTAATTAAAGATTGTTTAGATCATATTAAAAAATATTCTGGATATGTTTTTCAAATCGCTCTTCTTGATAAATCTGTTAAAAAAAATACTGTTATTAAAGAAATACCATTAAATTTTGTTGACCGAATTTATGGAAAATCAAAAATTATTTTTTTTCAATATATTTTTAATATCTTGTTATATTTATTAATTTATTCAACATTTATTAAATTTGTTATTGTTGGTATTATTGGTGCAGTTGTTGATTTTGGTCTTTCTTATTTATTAGGTATTAACTCACCAAATAAATCAGTAAAACTAATTACTTTAATTAGCACTGAATCTGCTATTATTTCCAACTATCTTTTAAATAACTTTTGGAGCTTTAATGAAAAGAAAAAATCACCATTGAAAAAAGAATTTTATATTGATTTTTTAAAGTTTAATTTTATTTCTTCTGGTTCAGTAATAATTCAAACCTTAGGGATGAGTTTTTTAACAAATATTTTTGGAAGAAATCTATGGTGTTTATATAAGTTTTTAATTATAGTTTTTATTATTATTCCTTACTCTTATATTCTTTATAATAAAATTGTTTGGAAAAATAAATAGGTTTTATTCTTCGATCTTTGTTGTATACTCTTTGGAAACCCAACCTTCTTCAAATGATCCAGAAACCAAACTTTCTAAATTATCATTAAATTTAATTTTATACCAACCGTTTTTTTCTTCTAAAAACTCAAATTTTTCTCCTGTTTTTATTTTTGCTTCTTCTGTTGCCTCTATTGACGCATCAGCTCTAACTCTTAACCAACCTTGAGGATTATTATTAATTGTTATATAAACTTTTTTAGTTTTTCCAGATTCCGTAGTAGTTTTTTCTAAATCTTCTAATTTTTTATAAGACTCATCTAGAGCTAATTTAAATAAAATATTAACTCGATATCCAGGAATTACATTTATTTTTTCTGCTCTTTTTAAAAATCCTGGCAAATAAACGCTTATTTCATGATGACCTTTTATTACATCTTCTAAAATCAAAGGTGCTACTCCTTTTTCATCGTTGTTTAACAATACTATTGCTCCTTTAGGTTCTGTCTCAATATAGATCTCTCCATAATTATTATTTTGTTTTTTAACCATCTTTTCTAAAAAAATAATATCACCAGCTGTTAAAATATCTGATTTTCCTAATTCTAAATTAACATAGGTCAATGTTTTTTTATTTATCTTAATCTTTCCATTCCAAGAAGCAACATCAGTCGCTATTCCTTCCGGAATTAATTTAAGTAAATACTCACCAACTTTTTTCTTGTTTTGATAAGGAGTTTTTCCAACAGCTAAATTATTTAAAAATAAAGTTGTTGTTGGTATTGAATCAACTTTTAATTCCCCATATTCACTTTGTTTGTCTAAAATAAAAAACTTAAATATTATAAAAATTAAAAATCCTAAAAAAAGAGTTAATAATATTAAAAATTTATTTCTCATAAACTAAATATATTTTAGGTAAATATTAAAAATAATTCAATAAATAAGTTTTTTTTGATATCATATTATAAATATGATTAAAGAAAAAATTAGAAAAATCATTGAAAAAATTATTAATGATTTTTTTAAAACAAAATTAGAGATCGAAATTAGTCAACCAAATAATTTTAATTTTGGTGATTATTCAACCACAATTGCTTTTAAATTAGCAAAACAACTAAAAAAAAATCCTTTAGAAATTGCTCAAACTATTAGAAAAAACCTTCCCCAAATAAATGAAGTTGAAAAAATAGATATTATTAATTCTGGTTTTATTAATTTTTGGCTTTCAAAATCCCAATTAACTAATCAACTAAATTTTTTTTCTAAAAATCAATTTAACTTTTCTCAATATTTTTTAGGACAAAATAAAAAAATCATGGTTGAATATGCTCAACCAAATACTCATAAATTATTTCACATTGGTCATTTAAGAAATATTACCTCTGGTGAGACTATTGTTAGAATTTTTCAGGTATTAGGTAATAAAGTTATTCGTACTAATTATCAAGGCGATGTTGGTTTACACATAGCAAAATGTTTATGGGCAATTTTAAATTCAAAAACAGATATAAATAAAGTAAAAGAATTAGAAGACAAAATAAAATTTATTGGAGAAATGTACACTATTGGAACTAAAGCTTATGAAGAAAACAATCAAGCCAAAGAAGAAATTTTAAAAGTAAACAAAATGATCTATGAACAAAATCCTGAAATTATGTCTTTATGGACTGAAACAAAAAAATGGAGTTTAGATTATTTTGATCTAATTTATAAAAGATTAGGAACTCAATTTGATCGTCTTTATTTTGAAAGCGAGGTTACTAAAAGAGGTTTAGAAATTAGTTACTTACTTTTAAAAAATAATATTCTTGAAAAAAGTCAAGGCGCTATTGTTTTTAATGGTAAAAAGTATAATTTGAACACTCGAGTATTTATTAACTCTTTAGGTTTGCCAACTTATGAAGCCAAAGAATTAGCTTTAGCTGAAAAAGAATTAAGTGATTTTGGCGAACTTGATAAAAATATTCATTTAACAACACCAGAACAAAAAAGTTTTTTTGAAGTTACTTTTAAGGTTGAAGAACTAATGAATGAAAAAAGGTTTAAAAACAAACAAATGCACTTAACTTATGAATGGGTAAAATTAAAAACCGGCAAAATGTCTTCAAGAAAGGGTAATATTATTGAAACTAATTGGTTAATTGATAAAGTAAAAGAAAAAATTATTAAAAATTTTAATTCTCAAAAGTCAACAGCAGAAATTTTAGCTGTCGCATCAATTAAATATTCGTTACTAAAAAATAGCCTATCAACTCCAATTGCTTTTGATATTGATGAATCAATAAATATAAACGGTAACTCAGCTCCTTACTTAATTTATACTTATGTCAGATGTAAATCAGTTTTAAGTAAATCAAAAGATAAAATAACTTTTAAATTAAATACTAAAAAAATCAATGATCAAGAGTTAAATCTTTTAAGAACTATATATCAATTTCCTGAAATCGTTTTTGAAGCAGGAAAACAATTTTCCCCTAACTATATCGCTAACTATCTCTATCAATTAACTTCTCAATATAATCTTTTTTATCAAAAAAATCCAATTCTTAATGCGGAAAAAGAAATTAAAAACCTTAGATTATTAATAACTCAAGTAGTCGCTAATATTATAAAAAAAGGTTTATATCTTCTTGGAATAGAAACTGTTGAAAAAATGTAAATCTAAAACATTCACGATTTAAAACCCTCTAAACTAAATTTAAAGTATTATTAAATTAATAAAAATTTTAATTTTTGTTTATTTTTAGCTTGTCCTGGCCATCCCGGCGACACCCCGGGAGTGTCAGACGGATTGGCACAAGGCTTTGAGAATAATTAAAAATCAAAAATTCAAAACCACATATTAAAAGCTAAAAATAATTAAAATAATTAAAAATTAAAAATTTAAAATTTAAAATTACAATTAAAAATCAACAATTAAAAATTAAATATAGTTAGTTAAGAGTTTTGAGTTTTGAGTTAAAAACAATTTAACAATTTAGTAATTTAATAATAAAAAAAATAATTGACTTTTGAAGATTGAAGTTAGAAGTTTGATAATGAAGCTTGATGTTTAAAGTTTAAAATCTCCTAACTACTCACTTCTAACTACTAACTACTAACTACTAACTACTAAAAACTATTCTTAACGTTCTACGTTCTGCTTTATTTTATGTTTCATATTTTATGTTTTTTCTTCTCAAAATATCCTCCGCTAACACTCAAAGACGCTTTAATTGGAGGATGATATTGATAATCAATAAGTTCGACATCTTCAGGTTTAAAATCATCAATACTTTTAATTTTTCTTAAAAATTTAATTTTTGGAAAAGGTAAAGGTTTTCTTTTTAACTGCTCTTTAACTGCCTCTAAATGATTTTCATAAATATGGACATCACCAAAAGTATGGACAAATTCACCCGGCTTATAACCAGTAATTTTCCCAATTATCAAAAGCAACAAAGAATATGAAGCAATATTAAAAGGCACACCTAAAAATATATCAGCGCTTCTTTGATAAAGTTGAAGGTAAACTTTACCATTACAAACATTTAATTGATATAAGTTATGACAAATAGGAAAATATGAAGTATCCTGTTTTCTCGCCATCGTATAAAGATACTCTGGATTCCAAGATGTCACCAAAGCATTATGTGCATTAGGATCCTTAATTATCTCATTAACTGCCCATTTCAACTGATCAATAGTTTTTCCATAACGAGTCGGCCATCTTCGCCAAAGCTCTCCGTAAATTTTTGGTAATTCTCCCCATTTTTTCGCAAATTTTTCATCAGTTCGGATTTTTTCTATAAACTCTTCTTTAGTCAAAGTTTTGCTTTTTGTTTTTTGATTTTTGATTTTGTATATCTTATACGGATAATCATCCCATATATGGACATTATTATCAACTAAATACTTTATATTAGTTTGTCCAGACATAAACCAATAAAGCTCATGCAAAACTCCCTTCCAATAGACTTTTTTTGTCGTTAAAAGAGGAAATCCCTCTGATAAATTAAAACGCATCTGCCGGCCAAATACAGAATAAGAAGCATCACCTGTTCCCCGATCAACCTTTCGAACACCATTTTTTAAAATATCTTTTAATAAATCTAAATATTGATATTCTGGATGTGTTTTCATTTATTTAAATGATAAAAAAATATTTAATAAAAAACAAGAGAGTTTACTGCCATCCATAAGGAACCTGGCAGGTTGCCTAACAGATTGCCATAATAATCTAAAAATTAATAAAAATTGATTTCTTAGAAATTTTATTTATGTCTTTTTAAATAACAAAACAAAAAAATAAAAAAAATGTTATTATTTTAAGTATGATTTTAGGTCCAAAAAAACTTTTACAATTAGTAAAAAAAATTAACTTGGTTGAAAATTTAGCTGAAAGAGAGTTAACCAATCCAGAAGGGGCTGGTTTTGATTTAAGATTGGGCGAGGTTTATAAAATTAGCGGACAAGCATTTTTAGGAATAGAAGAAAGAGAAACTCCTAAAATTGAGTTAGTAAAAAAATATGATTCCAATAAAAAACAATCAATTATCATTAAGCGGGGAGAGTTTTTCTTAGTAACAACAATTGAAAAAGTTAATCTACCACTTAATATTTGTGCTACTTTTATTCCTCGAACAACGACTTTCAGAAGCGGATTGTTTCTACGGACTGGTATTGCTCAACCAGGATATCAAGGAAAGTTAACTTTTGGATTAAAAAATGAAGGACCAATCGAAGTTGAGATGGAAATGGGCTGTCGATTTGTTTTTGCCATTTTTCATGAGGTTAAAGGAGGAGGAGAACAATATAGAGGACAATGGCAAGGCGGAAGAGTGACGACAAAAAAAAGAGAGAAACAAGTATGAATTAATATTTAGAAAGTTATGCGTTATAGATTTCTCTCTTTTGTCATACCAAACATGTTTCATCATCCTATTGTAATAGTAGTTAGTATTAAAAAAACAATTTAATAATATTTTTCAAACTATCCACTACTTCACTATAACCTTACAACCTATAACCTAATTCCTATTGAGATCCTGAAATAAATTCAGGATGAAGATGAAATATTTGTCATTCTGAACAAAGTAAAAAATCTCAAACGAAATCCTTCGCTAACACTTAAGGAACAACTTTTTAAGCAATTAAACAATTTAACTATTTAGCAATGTTTTTTAACTAAAAACTATTCTTAACATTTCACGCTTGCCCTGAAGTTAACTTTGTTATATTTTAGGGCTCCAAGTTCTACATTCTGCTTTCTCTACTACAACCTATAACCTTATAACCAATTTTATATTTCATTCTTTTTGGATTTTAATATGTGGTTTTGAATTTTAAATTTTGATATTTGATATATTTTTACCACACTTTTCTCTACTCACAACTCAATTAATTTCAAACATTCCCCAACTCTTCAATCTTAAAATCCCCATTATCTTGAAAAACTACTCTATAAATCGGCAAACCTTTAGCTAATCTTTTTGCTGTCTCCATCAAATGATTTTCACCGACATTATTTAAAGCGCCAACAAGCATCTCCTCATTTTCTCCATCACGAAAACTAATTGCTTTTTTTTCAAGTAATTTTTTAGCAATTAATTTTCTTCGTTTTTCAACCAAACTTTTATGATAAACAAAAACCTCAACCAATTTTCTTCCTTCTTCAGTCTCTAGTTGATATTGGGGATAAACTCCCCATTCTCCTTCAACCATTAATACCGCCCCTTCTAAATGTTCTCCATGTAAAACTTGATAAGTTTTTTCTCCATATTTTTTCTCTAATTTTTCCGCAAACATTTTTTTTATTTTTTCTAATTCTTCCATTCCTAAATCATAATCTTCTTGATTAGTTGATGCTTGTTTAAAATGACCACAACCTAAAGCATAATTATCTTTATCAACATGTGAGTCAGTATGAGATCGTAAATTCTCTTCACCACCAACAACTTCTATTAAAACTTGAAAAATTTTTTCCAAATCATAATCATAACCATAAGTTAAACAAGTGGCTAAAATCACCATTATCTCTCCTAAATCTGCCCCCGGTAAAGCCAGAACTTCCAAATCTTCTTTATTTTCATACCTTCCATCAATACACCGACTTAAAAACCAAGTTTTTTGATTAACTTTATAACGGTTTTCCTTTACTAAGAAGTTGATATCCTTAGAGGATAAAATAGTTTTATTCATATTAAAGATTATACTATAAAAACAATTTTAATTTAAATTTAGAAAAAATTGGCTATAATATTTTTTTAAAATATAAATTTAAAATAAATAAATATGTCAGAAAAACAACGTTACAGATTAGAAGTAAGTACAATAATAGATGATGTATTTTTTTAAAAAATCCTAATTGGCAAAAAGAATTAACAGATCGTTCTAACGAAGGATTAACAGAACTATTTAAAGAAAAACTCGTCCTGCTACACCAGGAATGGGTTATTGCATGGATGATAGACCTCAATTAGCTGGAACTTTACCCGAAGGTTTCGTAAAAAGTGAAAAAAAACCAGCTATGGTTGGTGCCGCTGCAGGTTGGATAACTTATTTTATGCTTTTTGGTCAAAGTTTAGATCAAGCAATAATCTCTACTAAACAACTTTATCAAGATATGCAATGGGGAGTCATGAAAATTCATATTGATGATGAACACGGTCATATATTTAATCCAAACGAATTATCTAATAGAACTCAAGGATGTGGATTTTTAAGTGTTGTCAAAGATGTTGCTCAAGTTGTTTCAGAATTATTAAAAGATAAGATTCCTGGTTTAAATAACGACCAACTTCAAAATGTTTCCGGTACTAATATTTTTGAAGAATTAAAAAAAACCGGAGCAAAAGTTGTTCCCTTAACTGATAAACATGCTAATAATGCCAGTGTGATAATTAATCAAATACAAGGAACAACATTAAATCGAAATCAATTATTTTCTAAAAATCCAGCATTTTTATGGGATCAATGGGCAACTATAAATAATAGAGTTTTAGATGTTTTTAATAATATCGCAAAACTCAATTAGATTTAGATCAATTTACTAGATTACAAACTGCTGTTCATTTAGTAATTTCATTAAGACTAGGAGCGTTAAAACAAGATTTCAGTAATTTGCCAATTATTCAAGGTTAAATTTAAACATAAAAATCAAAATTTAATAAAAACTTAAACGCTGAATATCATTGATATAATTATTTTATGAGTCAATCAGTCTACGTCTACGATCCAACTACCTCTGATCAATTAAGCGCGGTTCGTGGAATTGGCCGATATTTACAAATCCTCAAAGAAAACTTTACTGATTGGAACTTTACTAACAATTTAACAATTAAACAATTAAACAATAAATCAGTTTTCATCAATCCCTTTTTCAACTTTCTTCAAAAACCTCCAATTATAAAACGAATAGCAAAAAAACAAATTGCTGTCATTCATGACTTAATTCCTTTAAAATATCCAAAAAAATTTCCCGCAGGAATTCGCGGAAATTTAAATATCTTTCTTAACAAAATCGCTCTAAAAAACTATGACTTAATCGTCACTGATTCTTATGCGAGTAAAAAAGATATTATTAATATTTTAAACTTTCCTGAAAATAAAATTTTTGTCATCTATCCCTGTCTACCAAAAATTTTTAATAATTCACAAAAAACAACTAAAAATACTAACTACCAACTACCAACTACTAACTACTGTATTTACGTCGGCGATGCGACTTGGAATAAAAATCTAGTTAATTTAGCCAAAGCCATTAAAATCGCCAATGTCACCTGTGTTTTTGTCGGAAAAGTGTTTCAGATAAGCCGGAAAAATTCAGCTGATATCAGCTCTTATCAGAAATCAGAAAATTCGGATAAATCAGAATTATCTGATATATCTGGTTTTCCGAATTCTTCCGATGATAGCCTAACTCTTCCGAATTTTTATGGAATCAAACATCCTTGGCAAAAAGAATTTGCTGAATTTATTAAAAAAACAAAAGATGATAAGCGGTTTATCTTCGCCGGATTTCTACCAGATTCTGAACTGATAAAACTTTATCAACAAGCAACAGTAAATATCTTGCCTTCACGAGACGAAGGTTTTGGTTTTTCCTATCTTGAAGCTGCCTCTCAAGGTTGCCCTTCTCTTCTTTCTGATATTCTAGTTTTTAAAGAAATTGCCAAAGATCATGCTTTATTTGCTAACCCTGATAATCCTCATTATTTAGCGAATAAAATTATAGAGATCTATTTTAATCCTAAATTAAAAAAACAACTTGGAGAAAAAACCAAAATTTACGTTCAATCTTTCTCAAATAAAAAGTTTAAAAAACAATGGGAGAGTCTAATTTAGTGGACCGGATGGGACTTGAACCCACAACCTCTTCCATGCCATGGAAGCGCTCTAGCCAATTGAGCCACCGGCCCAAAAGATAAGGATATTATAACAAAAAGAAAAAACCTTTAAAATAAATCAAAAACCAAAATCACATATCAAAATTCAAAAAGAATGAAACATTAAACATCAAGCTTCAAGCTTCATAATCAAACTTCAAATTTCAAACGTCAATTATTTTTTATTGTTAAATTGTTTTTAACGCGTAACACGCAACTCGTAATGCGTAACGTGTATTATTTTTAATTGTTGATTTTTAACTGAAATTTTCAATTTTAAATTTTTAATTTTAAATTTTTAATTCATATAACCTCATACTCTCCTGTCTCTTTTTTTCTTATCACTCCTTTTACCTCCATAATTGATAAAATATTTAAAACTTCATTAATTGGTTTTTGAAAAAATAAAATTAATTCTTCAATTGATAAAGATTTTTTTGTGAGTTTTAAAAAAATTTTTTTCTCAAATTCTGATAATTGGGTTAAAATCTCCTCTTTTTTGCTGGGTTTAATTTTTAAATTAAACTCTTCAAAAATATCCTCAACTGAGGTGACTAACTTCGCTCCTTGTTTTAACAAAAAATTTGGCGCTTCAGATTTTGCTGATAAAATTGGTGCTGGTGGCGCAAACACTTCTTTTCCCTGTTCAACTGCATATCGAGCGGTAATTAATGACCCAGAATCTTTTTCTCCTTCAACCACCATTACTCCTTTTGAAAGTCCAGAAATAATGCGGTTACGAGCAATAAACAACCCTTTCAACACTGTCTGACCAGGTGGAAATTCAGAAATTACTGCTCCATTTTCAATAATTTTTTCATACAAATTTTTATTAGCAATTGGATAAATAATATCAACGCCGCATCCTAAGACAGCAATAGTTTTTCCATTATCTAAAAGACAGGTTTGATGAGCTATTGTATCTATTCCATAAGCCAAACCAGAAATAATAACAAAACCGGCTTTAGTTAATTCACCAGAAAAATATCGCGCTAATCTTACACCGTAATCAGTTGGTTGACGTGTGCCAACAATTGCAAAACCGAATGAATAATCAAAAATTTTTTTAATTGGCAGTTTTGATTTTATATAAAGACAAATTGGTGGATCACTGATATTTTTTAAACTTTCTGGATAATTTTTGTCTTCAATTGTCAATACAGTAATTTCTTTATTTTTAATTTCTTGATATTTTTTCTCTAAATCAAAATCGTTACGAAACTCAATAAATTTTAAAGCTAATTTTTCTCCTAATAGTTTAATTAACTCTTCTTTTGCAGCTAAATAAGCTTTCTCAACTGATTGAAAATAATTTTTTAATAATTGATACTTTATTGGCCCAATTCCTAAAAAATGGGAAAACCCGAGACAGTATAAAAATTCTTTAAAATTGTTCATATTTAGCACATTCTGCCAACCCGCCTGACACCCCCAGGGTGTCGCCGGGAAGACTGGGACAATCTGAATTTAATCAAAAATTAACTTTTTTATCATTTTTAATTTTTTTTGATAATCAACTCTGTTTTCGACAAATTTTTTATAATCTAAACAGTCTTTAATTGAAATTTCATTTAAATATTCTTTAAAAAAATTTTTATTAGTAATATATTTTTTATAAGAAGAAAAAAACCATAATTCAGGTTTTTCTACCAAATTAGACGTTGTTGGATTAAGATGGATATAACGACTAACATGCAATAACTGCTCATTATTTTTAATTAATACTGCTTTAAAACGAGATTGCCATAATGGTCCTTTTCTTTTATATTTTTCATTAAAATATCGACTAAAACTATTTTCTATTCGACCAATAAAAAAAATAAAAAAATCTTCTTTAAGAATTTTTACTAACAAATGATAATAATCGGGCATGATGCAATAACTAATAATTTTAGCAATACTAAATTGATTATTTTTAAAAATATTCGTACTAATCTTCAGATTTTTTTCAAGAACATTGCTTAATTTATCTTTATTTTCACTATTATTATAAAAACATAGATTTTGATAAAAACGGTAACTGTTTTGAAAATCAGAAAAAATCTTATAATTAGTTATGCTTTTATTGAATAAATGATAAATTTTATTATTAACCAACTTAACAAAACGCCTCATTATTTTTTTCTAACAAAAATCTATTAAAAAATCTGTAGACTATATTTAACATAAAATGCTTAATATCTTTTGTTAAAAACCTAAATTATTAATTTATCTATTAATGCTATTTCAGCGAAAGCGATAATCCATTTATTATTAAAATCAAATATCAAAATTCAAAAAGAATGAGGTATTAAACATCAAGTTTCAATCTTCATTATCAAACTTCTAACTTCAATCTTCAAACGTCAATTATTTTTTTTATTGTTAAATTGCTAAATTGTTAAATTGTTTAAGGTGTTTAACATTGTCATTCCTGCTCTGTTATTTATGAAGAAAACTTCATCAGGAATTCATTTCACTTATAACTCTTTCAACTCTTTTATCTCTTTCAACCCTTTTGTCTTTTTTATCTTTTTTATTTCTTTCAACTCTTTTAATTATTTAAATTTTATGAATTTTCTAAACTCCTAACTACTAATCTTAAGTTTTAAATTTTTATTAAGCATTAATCATTTCATTACTTCAATTAATGCATCAATGCCTTTCCAAAAGTTTTTTTCATCGTAGTTTTCATTTGGAGCATGGAGATTACAATCTGGCAAGACAAAACCAAATAAAATCACTGGTTTTTTAAAAAGTCTTTGCAAAATCTCTGCTGCTGGTACTGATCCTCCAGAACGATTATAAAAAACTTTTCCATCAAAAACTTTTTTTAATTTATTAATAGTTTTATCAACAAAATCATTTTTAAAATCAGTATAAAAAGGATCGCTTCCTCCAAAAGTTATCAAATTATAATTAACTCCTTTTGGTAAATTATCTTTAATAAATTTTTTTATTAATTGATCAATTTTTTTCCAGTTTTGATTAGGTACTAATCTTATAGAAAATTTCACTGTTGCCTCAGCAGGAATAATGGTTTTAATTCCTTCATTTATATAACCGGAATAAATTCCGTTAATATCTAATGATGGTAAAATTTTAGCATTTATAGAGCCTTGAGTTGATTTTTTTAATAATTGTTTTTCTTGCTTTGAAATTTTTTTTACATCTTGATAAAACCCAGAAATTTTTACTCTATGAGTCCGACCGTCAACCATTTTTGCCATTAACTCAACTAATATTTGCGCTGGATTTAAAACTATATTTCCATAAACTCCTGAATGAAGATCATTTTTATGAATTTTTATTTTTAACTGATAATCAACAATACCTCTTAAACCATAAAAAATTTCTGGGTTTTTCTGATTTTTCATTCCCATATCAACCACATAAAAAACATCAACATTTTTTAATTGTTTGGCTTTTTTTGTTAATTCTTCAAAATTTAAACTACCAATCTCTTCTTCACCTTCAAAGACAAAAACTAAGTTATTTTTTAATTGATTTTTTTTTATTAAATATTCTGCTGCGGAAATAATCTGCCATAAATGACCTTTATCATCAGCCACTCCTCGGGCAAAAAATTTTCCATTTTTTAAAGTTAGTTTAAATGGTTCTGTTTTCCATTGATTAATTGGATCTTCTGGTTGAACATCATAATGAGCATAAAAACCAATAGTTTTCTCATTTTTATTAATGATTTTTTCAGCAATAATTAAAGGTGGATAGTCTTTTTTTTGATAAAGATTAATTTTAAAACCAAGTTTTTTTAAATAATTATTAATAAAATCAACTACTTTTAAAATCTCTTGAAATCTTTTTTTATCTGTTGAAACAGATTGAAAACTAATTAATTTTCCCAAACTGTCTAAAATATTTTTTTTGTCCATAAAAATAAATTATAGCAAAAAAATTACAATAAATACAAGTTGAAATAAAATATATTTAATAGATAAAAGTTAGAAATTGATTAATAAATTTATACAAAAAAATTTTCATTTTATAGGATTAAAAAAATAATAAATTACTATTTAAGAAATTAAAAATTAAAAAACCATTTAGTAATTTAATCATTTAACAATAATTAAATAATGACGTTAAAAATTGATGCTTAAAGTTTGAGATTGTTTTTTATGTGGGTCAAATTATTTTGTTATTCTGAGGCACCCCAGGCGCCGAAGAATATCAATAGGATGTTTCGCTTCGCTCAACATGACAGTGATACCTACAATAGGATCATTCGGTGCCTATGGCACCTCAGGATGATAAGTTTCGACAATTTAGCAATTTAACAATAAAAAAAATAATTGACGTTTGAAGATTGAAGTTAGAAGTTTGATTATGAAGCTTGAAGTTTAAAGCTTAAAATCTTCTAACTACTCACTTCTAACTACTAACTACTAACTACTAAAAACTATTCTTAACGTTCTACGTTCTACATTTCATATTTTATGTTTCATGTTTTATTGTTTTTCCTTTGAATTTTATTTTTTTTTAGTATATAATAAAAATTCTATGAAACAAAATATTCATCCAAAATTTTACGAAGATGCTTTAGTTACTTGTTCTTGTGGTCATACTTTTACTACTGGATCAACTAAAAAAACCATTTCTGTTGAGGTCTGCTCTAAATGTCACCCATTCTATACTGGTGAACAACGATTTATCGACACCAAAGGTAGAGTAGAAACCTTCCAAAAAAAGCAAGCCTTTGCTTCTCAATATCAACAAACAGTTAAAAAATCTAAAAAACAAGAAAAAGAAGAAAGAAAAACTAAGAGTTTAAAAGAACTCTTGCAAGAAATTTAAAAAAGAGTATAATTATATTATCCTAAGACCCGGGAGTCCAAAAAGGACTTAAAAACATTATAAATTCCCGGCGAAATTCCTTTTTTTAAAAAGGATAGGGATAAAAACTATGGTTTCTCAACAAAAAAAACAAAAACGAGAGTTTTTAACTAATCTTTTAAAAGAAAATAATAACTTTCTCCTTATTAAACTCGATCGAATTACTCATCAAAATCTTGAAAACTTAAGAAAAGAATTAAAAAAAACTAATTCAAAAATTAAAGTTGTCAAAAATACGCTTTTTGAAAAAGCCTTAAACTTTTTAAAAGATAATAATCTTATTAAAAATTTAAAGAAAAACTTCCTTCCTTTAAAAGAAAAAACTGCCTTAATTACATTTTCAGGTGATTGGATTGCTGGACTTAAAAAAATTAATGAATTTATTAATAAAGAAAAAACCTTAAATTTTCGTTTTGGTATTTTAGAAAATAATCTCTACTCAGATAAAGAACTTAATAAACTTGCTTTATTACCAAACAAAGAAGAGTTATTAGGCAAAGTTATTGGTTCTATGAAATCACCTATTAATCGATTAATTTATACCCTTAAATTTGGCACTAATAAATTAGTTTATATCTTAAAAGAAAAATCAAAATCCAATTAATTATAAGTTATAAATATTTTAAAGGAGGTGAAAATAAATGGCTGATGTTCAATTAAATGAAAAATTACAAAAAATCGCTCAAGAAATCGAGTCTTTAACAGTCTTAGAAATGGCTGATTTAGCTAAGTATTTAGAAGATAAATTTGGAGTTACTGCTATGCCAGTTGCTGCTGCCGTTGCTGCTCCAGCTGGTCAAGCTCAAGCTGCTCCAGCAGAAGAAAAATCAACTTTTAATGTAGTTTTAACTGATGCCGGAGCTAATAAACTTAATGTTATTAAAGTAGTAAGAGAAATCTTACCAAACTTAGGTTTAATGGATGCGAAAAAATTAGTTGAATCTGCTCCAAAAGAGATCTTAACCGATGCGAAAAAAGAAGCTGCTGAAGAAGCCAAGAAAAAATTAGAAGCCGCCGGAGCTAAAGTTGAACTTAAATAAAAAAATTACTAAAATAATCTATGACTAAAAATGCACCAAATTATAGTGGTGAATCAATTGTTGTATTAGAAGGACTTGAACCGGTAAGAAAACGACCAGGAATGTATATTGGCACCACCAGTCAATATGGTGTCAATCATTGTTTAAACGAAATCATTGATAACTCAATTGATGAAGCATTAGCTGGATTTTGTTCTAAAATTGAAATTCATATTGGTAAAGATAACTATCTTAAAATTTTTGATAATGGTCGTGGTATACCAATTGATAAAGTTCCTAAATATAATACTTCGGCATTAGAACTAGTCATGACAAAACTTCATGCCGGAGGAAAATTTACTACCGGTGCTTATAAGGTCTCCGGCGGTCTTCACGGAGTTGGCGCTTCAGTAGTTAATGCCTTATCTAAACATGTTATTGTTGAAGTAAGACGTAATGGTAAACTATATCGGCAAGAATATCGTCGAGGTATCCCTCAATACCCAGTAAAACCAGTTGATCAATCTGTTTTAGGTTTTAATTTTAATCAAGGAACCGCTGTTAGTTTTCTTCCTGATGAAGAAATTTTTAAAGAAACCATTAATATTAACTATAATATCTTTAAAAAACAGATTAAAGAACGAGCTTATTTAATTAATAATGTTTACTTTAAAATTTATAATCATCAAACAAACGATAAATTTGCTTTTTATTTTGATGGTGGAATTTTATCTTTAATAAAAGATTTAAATCGTGGTAAAAAAGCGCTTCATGAACCAATTTATCTAAAAAAACAACAAGATGATAAAGAACTTGAGGTAGCCATTCAATATAATGACTCAATTAGTGAAAACATTGTCTCTTTTGTCAATGTTATTAATACTCACGAAGGCGGCACTCATCTGACAGGGTTTAAAACCGCTATCACCAGAGCGATTAATAACTATGCTAAAAAAGAGTTAGCTAATGGCAAAAATAATGAGGAAACCTTTACTGGCGAGGATGTAAAAGAGGGGTTAACAGCCATTGTCTATGTAAAAATGCCTTCAACCAATCTTCAGTTTGAAGGACAAACAAAAACTAAATTAGGTAACTCAGAGGTACAAACCTTTGTCCAGCAAGCAGTTTTTGACTATTTAGAAACATATTTTGAAGAAAATCCAAAAACTGCTAAAGAGATTCTAAGTAAAATCTATTTAGCTCAAAAAGCCCGCTTAGCGGCTAAAGCTGCCAAAGAAGCGGTTTTAAGAAAAGGCACTTTAGAAGGAGTCTCTTTACCAGGAAAGTTAGCTGACTGTCAAGAAAAAGACCCAGCTAAATCTGAGTTATTTTTAGTTGAAGGAAACTCTGCTGGAGGTACGGCTAAACAAGGCAGAGATAGAAAATTTCAAGCAATTTTACCTTTAAGAGGTAAGGTTTTAAATACAGAAAGAGCTTATTTAGATAAGGTATTAGCCTTTAAAGAACTAAAAGACTTAGTAGTTGCTTTAGGTATGGGGATTGGAGAAAGTGTTGATTATAAAAAACTTCGCTATCATAAAATCGTGATTATGACCGATGCTGATGTTGATGGAGAACATATCAGAACATTATTACTAACATTCTTTTTCCGACATTTACCTGATGTTATTCAAAAAGGTCATTTATATGTTGCTCAACCTCCTCTTTATAAAATCCAAATAGGAAAAACTATTAAATATGCCTATTCTGATGAAGAAAAAAATAAAATCGTTGAAGAGTTAAGCAAAACTCATCAAACTAACATTAACATTCAAAGATATAAAGGTTTAGGAGAGATGAACCCTGAGCAACTTTGGGAAACCACGATGAATCCGGCAAATCGAATATTAAAACAAGTGACGATTAATGACGGACAAGAAGCTGATTATGTTTTTTCTATGCTCATGGGTGATGA
>FWPV01000465.1_pt1 | contig 128374 bp, 124 predicted proteins | sample 2228371 | NCBI WGS metagenome assembly FWPV01 (sample SAMEA103939776, study PRJEB20133) | metagenome | reverse complement strand
TCGCCATACTATAAAGGCCTCTTCGACGGCGCGCTGGTTCTCGCGCTGGCTGTCCCATCCGACGACAGAACTGATGGTATGTTTGTCTTCTCCTCCATGGAGGGCCCGTACGCACCCGCCTTGGATGATTCCGCGCGGCCGCCGGCCGCCGTGCCGGAGCCCGCTGCCCTGATCCTTCTCAGCGCCGGGTTGGTGGTTCCCGCGAGCCTCAAAAAAAGAACAGCGGCCAGGATCTAACAGGACGGACATCATAACAACCTCGCGAAATCGGGGGTGCCGTGGACGGCACCCCCGATTTCTTTTCATGCCGGGATTCACGCGAAATGAATTCTTGATTATTGCCTCCAATTCGATATAGTGCGGCCAGCCTTTCCAAAAAGTTCAAGTGAGGAAAAAACATGAGTGTTGACAGAAAATATCTCCGCTGGTTGATCGTGCTGATCATTTTCTTCATCGCGGCCTGTGCAAGCCCGGAGCAGAAGAAGACGAAGTACTTCGAAAGCGGCAAGGCCTATTACGAAAAGGGCGAGTATGCCAAGGCGGTCATCGAATTCAAGAACGCCATCCAGATCGATCCCCGGTTCGCCGATGCCCACTATATGCTCGGCATGGCCTACCTGAAACAGATGGATTTCCGGCAGGCCTACGGCGCCTTCACCCAGGCCGTCGAAGCGAACCCCGACCAGCTGGACGCCCAGGTGGGCCTGGGGAAGATCCTCCTGGCAGGGGGCAAGAAGGACGAGGCGATGGAGAAGGCGAGGCTCGTCCTGACCAAGAACGCGGATCATGCCGAGGCCCTGATGCTCAAGGCGGCCTGCCTGGTCGCCGAGAGAAAGGACCGCGAGGCGGAGCAGATCCTCAACTTCGTCATCGGCAAGAACCCGAAGCTTGCCGAACCCTACCTCATGCTCGCCAACGTCATGCTCAAGAACAAGCACACGGCGGAGGCGAAAAACACCCTTCGAAAGCTCCTCGAACAGGATGAGAAAAACAAGGCCGCACGGTTGGTGATCGCCCAGATCCTCGAGAGCGAGAAAAAGCTGCAGGAGGCGGAGGCCGAGTACCTCACGCTGGTCCGTCAGGAACCGGACGCCGACGAGCCGGGGATGCTTCTCGCGAGGTTCTATGCCCGGACGAACAGGGTTGACGAGGCGGAGAGGATCCTCAAGGGTTTGATCGCCGCGCACCCGAAAAACCAGGAACCCCGGCTTCTCCTGGCGAGCATCTACAGCGGGACGAAGCAGTACGGCCCCATGGAGGAAACGCTCCAGGCGGCCATTCGGGACCTGCCCGACAAGTACGCGGCTTACGAGGTGCTTTCGAGGTATTCCCTATCCAGGCGCGAAAAAGACAGGGCCCTGAAACTCCAGGAGCAGTTTCTATCGAAGGTCGGAACCGGCCAGGACGCCCGGAAGGCCAGGATGTTTGCCGCCACACTACATCTGCAGGATCGCAAGTCCGACGAGGCACTGAAATACGTAGACGAGATCCTCAAGGAAAACCCGAAAGACCTGCAGGCAAGGGTCATGAGGGGTAACATCCTTGTGAGCCGGAGAGACTTCGCCGGCGCCATCACCGAGTACCGCGCGGTCCTCAAAGATGATCCCGGTCAAATCCCGGCCATGCTGGGCCTGGGCCGTGCCCACCTCATGAACAACGAGCGATCGCTGGCTGAAGATTCCTACCGCAAGGTTCTCGAGAAGAACCCGAAGGAAAGGGAGGCCTTGCTGGCTCTCGGCGACATTGCCCTTTCCAAGAGGGATTTCAACGAGGCCGGCAAATATTACGCCCGCTTCACGGAGCTGGAGCCCCGGCAGCCGGCCGGTTACTTCAAGAGCGGGGTCGTCCGGCGTGCACAGAATAAACCGAGGGAAGCCGTCGTCCTCTTCGAAAGGGCTCTCCAGCTGAACCCCGACTACGTGCCGGCCCTGGCCGAGATCGCCGACATTTACACGAGGGAAAGAAACCTTGACGGCGCCATCCATCGCGTGAAGCAGCAGATCTCGAAAAGCCCGAAAAACCCCGGTTACCAGGTTTTGATGGGCCGGCTCTACATCGTAAAAAGAAACCTGACTGACGCCAGGAAACACCTCGAGACGGCCTTGAGCATGGACCACGAAAACCTCGAAGCCATGCTCGCGATGGCCGAGCTCGAGCAGTCGGAAGGCTCCATCGACAAAGCCCTCGCCCGTTACGAAAAACTCATGGCGCAGAACCCGGACAACAGCGGCATCGCCCTCCTCACCGCTTCCCTGCTCGAGCGGAAGGGAGAGCCCGCGAAGGCGAAGACAATCTATGAAGATGTCCTCAAGAAAAACCCGAACGCTTCCGCCGCGGCGAACAACCTCGCCTTCTATTATGCGGAATATGAACCCACGAAGGACAACATTGCGAAGGCTGAAAAACTGATCACACCTCTCCTCGAAAAGCACGGCAATGTACCCCATGTGGTTGATACCGCCGCCTGGGTTTATTACAGGAAGGGTGATTATGAAAAGGCGAAGGCCCTGATCCTGGGTATTTATGAAATCGCAGGCCGTTATCCGGCCATCCAATACCATCTGGGCATGACATATCTCAAATTGGGCGACAAGGAATTGGCAAGGAACCACCTTCAGCTTGCCCTCGAGACCCCGGCACAGTATCCCGGCAGGATGGAGGCGGAAAGAGAGCTGAAAGCGTTAATGAATTAGCCTTTTTTACCTTCTCTGCGCATACCCTTGATTCCAACCCATGCGCTGACGTTCGACTGCGATCAGTTTTTGCCCGGGCGATCATCATGCTTTGCTGATCGTCATTCCCCATCGCTCATCTAACTGAAAAAACTGAAGAATCACTTTTTTCGTATGATGATAGCCGCTTTCTCGCCCCCCTCGATCATCATCCGACAGTTCTGTAAAAAAGCGGATACAAATTTATGTTGTTTTTTCATTTATCTGAAATTACTTGTTTTTTTGCATTAACTTCAATTTTCGAACGAAACAGCAATGAGGGAGGTCGGATTGTTGACATATCAACACCTCGCGGCATATCAATAAGATATTGTTATTATTTGTATTTTAAATTTTTTCACAACCACATTCGGCTTTTCATAGTCTCTTTTTTGACCTTCATATTTTGTAGTATAGGATGTTCGCTCATTCCAAAACTGAAGAAATACTACTTTTTTCTTAGCTCTGAAAAATAAATGATTAGATTACAAGTCATTGATGTCATTATATATATGACCATTTTAAAAATATTTTTTCATGACTTGGCACACAATGTGCCTAAGGAAAAAGTATTAGATACCGATCTAATCCTGTAGAGTGGCATCATGAAAAACGGATAGAAACAACAAGAACGAGAGAGAGGGAGCTATGGGAGCGAACAAACAAGTGATATACATCATAGGGCCTCGTAAGTTGCAGAATGAAATACTGGCCGATTACCTCGGAAAGGAACTGGGCTTGAAGTGCATCGTTACCGCCGACGCCCACCATGGGCCGCCGGCAAGCGAAAATGGCCAGGGATGCCAGGCCATGGTCCTTCTGGACTCGCCCGAGAAGGACCTCGACAAATATTTCATGGGTCTCGAGTCGTCGAGCAAAAGGAGCCTGGCCGATCACATCGTGGCGCTCTTCAACGTCAAACACGGCTCGGGGATCGAGGACAAGGCCATCTCCTGGGGAATCAGGGGATTTTTCTACGAGCAGGACTCCCCCAAGCAGTTTGTCAAGGGCATCACGGCCATGTTCAAAGGGGAAATGTGGTACCCGAGGGATGTCATGGCCAAATACATCCTCTCCAGGAAAGACAACAACAACAGCAGCAGCAAGAGGGATGTGATCGTCCTTACGCAGAGGGAACTCGAGATATTGACGATGGTGATCAGCGGCTCGAAAAACGAAGACATCGCCAACCATCTGTGCATCAGCACTCATACGGTCAAAACCCATATCTACAATATTTTCAAAAAGATCAATGTCCCTAACCGCCTTCAGGCGGCGCTGTGGGCGGCTAAAAACCTGTAGATCAGCCTCCTCCTTCCATAACCCCCACTGGAAGTCCCGCGGGTCCTTCCCGCCCACGGGACTTTTTGTTTCCATCTGATGAGCCGGTGACGGCCTGATCTCGGAAAAAGTGCAGGTGTGATAAAGGGGGGATTTTTTCAATGGCGGAGATGGTTGAATTCCGACAGCCGGCCGATCGAAATTCCTAAAAGAACTTTCTCGATCGTCCGGTCACTCTCCGGTAGACGCGGACGCCGAGGATCAGGACAGCGAGGATGCCTAAGGTGGGGTACTTCACGGTGTAAACCAGGGGCGCGAGGGCGAGCCTTGTCATGGCCCGCAGTTGTTCATTTCGACGGATGAAATCAGCCAGGGGCGGGGAGTACCTGTAATAGAGACCCACGAAGATTCTGCCCGGCGTGTTGGTCAGCAGGTGGCTGTCCCGGAATGTCCTGAGAAGGACGACCTCCGGCTCCAGGAAGCTTCCGTACGCAGCCGTCGCGATAAAACAGCCGCCGCCTCCACCTGAACCGCTTGATGTCGGTGATGGACCTCCGGAAACGGTGTAGGAGACCTCGTTGGAGAAACCGCTTTCGCCGGATGCGTTATAGTCTGTCACTGCGAAGTAATACGTAACACCGTTTACCAACCCCGACAGGACAGCTTGAGTCGAGTTTCCGACATCGACCACATTCTGGTAGTAGCGGCTCTGCGTACCGTAATAAACGCGATACCCGATGATGCTTGCATCAGGATTACGATCCCACGCAAGGGTCACCTGCGCGGCTTGTGCGGCGGGGGTGAAAAAAGGCAATGCGGAAAGGACGGTCAGGAGAAAAAAGAAAATGGAACAGGCTGAACGGCGCCGATCTTTCTGTACGATTCTGGTACAAAAAAACATGATCGTCAGAGCTCTCTTTGTAGCTGGAATGCTGATCGAAGTCTTCAGCCCTCACCGACACGCTGAAATCGGCAAAAAGATGTCATGGATGATGTGTCAGCCGCCGGGGTCGCAACGTCGGCACGAACTTATACGCACCTCATGTCATTTGTCAATGAAAAATTTCGATTTCCCTACAAAAATCAATGATCAAGGAGTCTTAGCCCGGTTGTTTTCCATGTCGGCGTCAGACGATCCCGCACCGGCCTTTTTTGCGCCGGGCATGTTTTATCGAACCGGCGATGACGCCCTATGGAATCCCCCGCAACAAATGGTTGAACATATTCACCCGTCACACATCACCCTATGGCACGGGGCATTCCCCTCTTTTGTTGACTTTGACAGGGCCTTTGAGGATAATGAAGCCCCAAATCAGCGAGGGAAACGATGGCCAAGATCACACTGAAGCCCTGCCCCAAGGCCTATATCCTGGAAACGCATCGTCATCGGCCCCCCGAATCAACGCTTCATTTCGTGGAGGGGATGAAAGAACTCCTCGGCATGAGGGACTTCCGGGAGGCCACCCGGATCGATCGGATCGGCATACCCGTTTACACCTGTTACCGGATCAGGCCTGACGGGTCGAAAACCTTCCACACGGGCAAAGGCGCGTCCAAGATCCAGGCCCAGGTCTCCCTGACCGTTGAGTCCATCGAGAGGTTCTCCTCGGAATATCGCGATGAATACCGGGAAAAGCTCCTGCACGGCAGTTTCGACAGCCTGAGGGGGAAATACAACGTCCTCGACCCCCGAGACCTCGTTCTTTCACCCTACAGTGAATACACGCCTGAAAGCCCGATCCACTGGGTCTGGGGCCACGATATCGCCCGGGACGAGGAGATACTGGTCCCCGCATGTGAGGTCTTTCATCCCTATCACCTGGACGAGAGCTATGTGCTCAACACACACACGAACGGCCTCGCCGCCGGAAATACAATGGAAGAAGCCGTTTTTCACGCCATGACCGAGGTCATCGAGCGCGATGCCTGGAGCATCGCAAAGTATAACCGGCTGGACAGCGACGCCCTGTACATCGAAGACGTCCCGGAGAACGGGTTTCTGCTGGACATCGTCGGCAAATTCGAGAAGGCCGAAATTCACGTTGTCGCCAGGGACATCACCTCCGACATCGGTGTGCCGGTGATAGCGGCGTTCTCCAGGGATTTGCTCCACGAGGACATGGTGCCGATCGACGGCTTCGGCGCACACCTCGACCCGAAGGTTGCCATGGCCCGCGCCCTGATGGAACTTGCCACCACGAGGGCGCTCTTTATCATGCAGCATGGGCAGGAAGGGCTCCGGTCGACATCGCCCGCCTACCTGAACGGCAATCCCGATTTGGACGATTTCCGTTTCTACGCCTCGCGCGACAAGGGTCTTGCCGACATGGAAACGGGCTACAGCCGGGATATCCTGGAGGACATCCGGACCGTGCTGGGAAGGCTTCGCGCAAGAGGTCTCGACAGGACCATTGTCGTTGACCTGACCAGGAAGGAGACGGGTATTCCCACCGTCAAAGTCATCATCCCTGGAATGGAAACTCACTGCTTCGACCGCGGACGGAGGGGTGAGCGGCTTCTGCTCGATGTGGGAAGGGAGAAATGAATGCTTTCTGAAAAGGAGGTCCGTGAACGGGCCGAATACTGCTATCTCGTCTGCCTTCAACTGAACTGGCTGGAAGGGAATTTCAACGCCCGACCCGGGCAGTACCTCGATTACCTGAAAAAGTCATCCCTCGGCCTTGCCGATGACGAATACATCAGGAGGAGCATCGAGGAGGGCCTCATGAGCGGGAAGGAGGATGCGGGCATCAACGAACTCATTCTCGTTTACGAATCTCTCACCATGGCTTTCTGTGAGGTCCTCCAGATCAAACAGGAGGAACTGCAGGAAAGCATCCCTCCGGACAGGCTCAAATCCCTCGCCGCCGAAATGGGAATCATTTTGTAGGATCGGTTGTAGGGGATCGGGTATAGGGCACCGGGAAAAGCGATTTCCCCTCATTGCCTTTGGTACATGAGGTGAACCGGAGACGCTGTTCACGTGATCCAAAGATCTTGGATAGCCCGTTCAAAGGGACCATGAAATTTTCGAGAAGCCATTGAAGGACGTATCCAGATTACGATGGAAACTTACCGTTTCTTTAAGGGGTCAACAGTCTCGATGAAATATTCTTCTTCCTTTTCCCCAACCCGATACCCTTGGCCCGTGGCCTGTTGGGTCAGAGGACAGACAGGCTGAGATGATTATGGACGTTTTGCTCGAAATAAAGAACCTGAAAAAGCATTTTCCTGTCCGGGGCGGGTTTCTCGATGGTTCGCGCGGTATGGTGAAAGCCGTTGACGGAGTGAGCCTCGAGGTCTACAAGGGAGAGACCCTGGGGCTCGTCGGCGAGAGCGGCTGCGGTAAAACCACCCTCGGAAGGATGATCCTGCGGCTCGAGGAGCCGACGGAAGGCGAGATACTTTTCGAGGGGGAAAATGTGCTCAAGTACAACGGCGAAAGACTCAAGCAGTTCCGGCGGGACGTCCAGATGGTCTTCCAGGACCCCTACGCGTCCCTGAACCCGAGAAGGAGCGCAGGGAGCACCATTGGAGAACCCCTGCTCATCCATGGTCTCACCGACGCCCGTGAGAGAGAGGAGCGGGTGGCCCGCCTGATGGAAATCGTCGGTCTGACCCGTGAGCAGATGGGCCGATATCCACACGAATTCAGCGGGGGGCAAAGGCAGAGGATCGGTGTGGCAAGAGCCCTTGCGCTCAACCCGAAACTCATCGTCGCCGACGAACCCGTATCGGCGCTCGACGTCTCCATCCAGGCACAGATCCTCAACCTGCTCAAAGACCTTCAGAGCGAATTCGGCCTGACCTATATTTTCATCTCGCACGACCTCAGCGTCGTCGAGCATATGAGCGACCGGGTGGCCGTCATGTATCTCGGCAAGGTCGTGGAACTGGCGAGCAGCACGGTTCTCTACGATACACCTCTTCATCCGTACACGAAGGTCCTTTTCTCCGCCATTCCCGTGCCGGACCCGGTGCGGAAAAAGGAAAGGATCGTCCCAGGGGGGGATGTTCCGAGCCCCGTGAAGCCTCCTCCGGGCTGCACGTTTCACCCGCGGTGCCCCTTCCGTATCCAGCGTTGTGATCGTGAAATCCCCTTCCTGACCGAGATTTCAAAAGGCCATCTCGTGGCGTGCCATCTATACGGGTAGGTCACGGGGCAGGCGGAGCAGATCGTTTTGTTTTCGAAGACGATTTACCGCTTTCTTTTTCAGCGTGAATGCCTATAATAATCACGTCCAATCGACATCCGTTGATACCGGGATCATAGGGAAATCGAATCCCAGGAGAAGAAATAATGGAGGTAAGAAGATGAAATACCTGAACAAAAGAGGAAGAAAGGAAACAGCGGCGATTCTGGTCATGGCGCTCCTGGCTTTTTCGGGCTGTGCATCCTATGTTTTCCTGCAGAGCAAGGTGGTTGATCCCGCCGAGATCACAGCAAGCAGCATTGCCGATAGGAAATGGAATGCCGTGAGGTTCGAGACCTTCGGGCCCTATATCGATCAGGTTTACGGATATGTTCTTTACGAGGACGACGTCGATGTGAGGACGAAGAGCGCCCCCCTGGCGAGACTCGAAAAAATGACCCTGAAAGAAGCCCTTCAGGATTACGACAGGACACGGCTGGCAAAAAACTGGCACAGGGCAAGCAGCCCGGTCATCCGGGAGGTGTTCCGCGGCGGCAAACTTGTCGCCCTGATCGCGAGCGACAACATGATCGAAGTCAACCTCTGGGAAGACACCGGAGCGAGTCAACAGGCGAAAAAGACCGTTCTCATACTCTCCTACCGCGATCTCAGAAGACTGGATAAGGACGGTGGAGGAGGGATACCGGAAATGACCCGGTAGGAGGGAAACATTCCGGGCGGGATACGGGGACGCAGAGGGAGACTCTACCCGCGTCTGCCTGTCTGGAAATGGTCGAACCCCGACATTTTTCGGCCGGATAACCGGATACCGCGTCTGTCGACGATGACAGGCCGATCCGTTGAATAGAATTCTCCGATCCTCCGGATGGGAACATGGGCGAAAGGCCATTTCTCCAATAGGTCTTTCGCCTTTTCTTTTGAAACGGCAAAGAGAAGCTCGTGGTCCTCGCCGTCATTCAGTGCTTCCTCCACCGTGGTGACGGCTGTTCTGCGGAGGACGGCGGACGGATCCAGCCTGAGTCCGACACCGGAGGAACGGCAGAGCCGCCACGCATCGATGAGAAGCCCGTCACTGACGTCGATCATGGCCCGGGCAAAGCGGTGTCGGGCCAGCCATTGCCCTTCTTTCAATCGCGGTTCAAAGGACAGGTGGTGCCCCGTCTGGAGAGAACGGCCGAAAGTCCCCGTCGCAAAGAGGAGATCGCCCGGCCGGGCGCCTGAACGACGACAGACGGCTCTCGTGGAGACTTCACCGATGATTGTGAGGGCGGCCACCGTATCCCGGGGTGCCGTTGCGAGATCACCGCCGATCAGCGATACGTGATACCGCTCTCCGAGTTTCAGGATCCCGTTGAAGAAACGCCTGAGCCAGCGAGGGTCGTGCCGGGCCCCGAGGCTTGCAGCCACCAGACAGAAGAGGGGTTTCCCGCCCATGGCGGCGATGTCGCTCAGGTTGCGGGCCAGAAGCTTCCGGCCGACCTGCTCCGGTGTCGCCGTTTGCGGCCCTTCGGAAAGGTAGTGCCTCTCCTCGACGACCTGATCCACAGCGATGAGGAGGATCTTTCCTCTGCCGAGGGCATAGCCTGCGCAGTCGTCCCCGGGAGGGATGACGAGTTTACCGGGTGTTGGAGGCAGGCGCGCGAAAAGGGCCTGCAGGAAAGTGTCTTCGGTCATGGATTCTGAGCCCCGCCCGCTCGATCTTCCTGCAAAGAGTTCATTGCTTCCGTTCATTATTTGATTTCCCTGCGGGTGTCAACAGCGGACCGCGTCCGCGGGCAGCCTCCCGAGTTCCCGCCTGGTCCAGAAATGGATCATGACGAAGGAGATGAGGTTGGAAGCGGGCAGGGCCGCCCACACGCCGTTCAGCCCCATCACAGGGGGCAGCAGGTAGAGGAGGGGGATCAGGAAGAGGAAGTCCCGGATGAAGAGGAAGAACATCGAGGTGAACCCCTTCCCGAGGCCGTTGAACATGTTGATCCAGATGATGGTCGGCCCCGCGAGGATCTGCACCGAGATGTAGATTCTCATGGCGGGGACCGCGACGGCCACGAGGGCCGGGTCGTCGGTCATGAAGGAGATGATGGGATGAGCGAAGATCTCCATGATGAGGCAGCTCACGCCAGCAAACAGGGAAGACCACTTGACGCCGGTGGTCACGACCTCCCGCAGTCTCGAGAACTGGCAGGCGCCGTAATTGAACCCGACCATGGGAAGAACCCCATGACCGATCCCGAAGAGCACCCAGATGACGATCCCGTTGATTCGGAAGAGAAGGCCCAGGGCGGCGAGGGCGTTTGGGCCGAAGCTTGCCAGCACGTGGTTGAAAACGGTCATCACGATGCTGATGCCGATGTTCATGACGAGTGCGGGAAAACCCACGCGGTAGATGGCGCCGATGAGTTGGAGATCGGGAAGGATGTGGCTCAAGCGTGGACGGTAGTGGGAGTAACCCCCGAAGAGATAGTAGAGGGAGAGAATCGATGACAGCAGGTAGGAGATTACGGCTGCCGCCGCCGCGCCCCGGATTCCCATTTCCGGGAAGGGGCCCCAACCGAAGATGAGCAGCGGGTCGAGAATGCTCCCGAGGACGGAGGCTGTGATGACGACCACCATGGAGAGTTTCGGACTGCCCCCCGCCCGGAACAGGTTGTTCGCCATCATCAGGAAGAAGAGGAAGGGCGCGGTGAAGAGGTAGGTCCTGAGGTACGCCACGCACAGGGGAAGGATATCTTCCGTTGCACCGAAAGCCCGCAGGATCGGCTCCGTGTAAAGGATTCCCGAGAGGATGGTCAGAAGCCCGAGGGTGACCGAAAGGAAGATCGCCTGCCCGCAGGATTTCTGCGCTCTTTCCTCCTCGCCGGCACCGAACATCCGGGAAGCGAAAGAGGCGGCCCCGATCCCGGTCCCCACACCGATCGCAGCGAAGAGGATCTGGACGGGGAACGATATCGTGAGCGCGGCCACGGCGTCCGGCCCTACCCGTGCCAGCCAGAAGGCGTCGAGGAGGTTGTAAAAGGCCATCACCATGAGGGAGGCGATGGAAGGGAGGCTCATTTGAAGGAGGAGCGGCCCAACGGGCCCTTCGCCCAGGTTCAGTCTTTTTTCTTTCATGGAGCTTCTAACTCTGTTCAGGCAAAACCGGAGAGGGCAGAGCTACCATGCAATCGTCTTTCATTTCAAGGGAAATTCTTCTATTATTCCTGCATAAAACGTTCCCGAAGGTGGTCATTTCATGCCCTATAACCTGATCGTCATCCTGGGGCCCACCGCCTCCGGCAAGACGCGCATGGCCGTGCGGCTTGCGAGGGATCTCGACACAGAGATCATCTCGGCGGACTCCCGCCAGGTCTACCGGGGGATGGACATCGGCACCGGGAAAGATCTCTCCGACTACGTCGTCGACGGGCTCCGGATCCCCTGCCACCTCATCGACGTCGTCGATCCCGACCACGAGTTCAGCGTCTACGAATTCCAGAGGAGGTTTTCCGAGTGCTTTTCGGAAATCGCCGCCCGGGGCAAGATTCCGATCCTGGCGGGCGGCACGGGCCTGTACATCGAGGCCGTCCTTCGCCGGTTCCGGATGCCTTCCGTCCCCCTCAACGAGCGGCTTCGGAGAGAACTCCAGGGGCTGGGCATGGAAGAGCTCGTCCGCAGACTCCTCGAACTCAACCCGAGAATCCACAACACGACCGATCTCGGCGACCGGGAGCGGATCGTGCGGTCCATTGAGATTGCCCGTCACCGGCTCGACCATCCCGGTGAAGGGGTCGATCTGCCGGAACTCCGGCCGCTGGTCTTCGGGATCCGGTGCGACCGGGAAGAGCTGCGCCGGCGCATCACCGAGCGCCTGAAACGCAGGCTCGACGAGGGCATGGTCGAGGAGGTCCGGCGCCTTCAAGAAGGGGGGCTCACCTGGGATGCGCTCGAGCGTTTCGGACTCGAATACCGCTACGTGGGCCGCTATTTGCGCGGTCGGATCAGCCGCGAGGAGATGTTCAGGGCATTGGAGACCCGGATCCGCCAGTTCGCCAAGCGGCAGGATACCTGGTTCCGGGGAATGGAAAAGAGGGGGATCGTGATTCACTGGATCGAGGCGGGGGATTACGACGGTCTCCGGTCGAAGGTACGGGCGCTCGCCGGTCTTTAGGAGGATCCGGCCGGTGCCCGCCCGGATGGGCTATGTGAGCAGTTCCGATGACTCACCCAGGTAGGCTTCTTTGACCCGCGGGTCGTTCAGGAGCTCTTTCCCCGTCCCTTCGAGGACGATCGAGCCCGTCTCCAGGACATAGCAGTAGTCCGCGACGTTCAGGGCCGCCATGGCGTTCTGTTCGATGAGAAGGATCGTCGTCCCCTCCTGGTTGATCCGGCGGATGACCCGGAAAACCTCACGGATGAGGAGCGGCGCGAGGCCCAGCGACGGTTCATCGAGCAGCAGGAGCTTGGGTCTGGACATCAGGGCCCTGCCGACGGCGAGCATCTGCTGTTCACCGCCCGAAAGCGTCCCCGCGGGTTGGTGGGACCTTTCCTTCAGTTTCGGGAATATGTCAAAGACCATCTGGATGTCTTTCTGGATTTCCTCTTCGTCCGGCCGGTTGTAGGCCCCCATGAGGAGATTTTCGTAGACGCTCACATTGACGAAGACCCTGCGCCCCTCGGGGACCATGGCGATTCCCTCCCGGGCGATCCGGTGCGTCGGCATGCCGAGGATCTCCCGCCCCAGGAATTTGATCGAGCCGCTCTTCGCCGGTACGAGCCCGCTGACGGTCCTCAGGAGCGTACTTTTCCCCGCACCATTGGCGCCGATGAGGGTGATGATCTTTTCCTCGGCCACGTTCAGGGACACGCCCCTGAGGGCGTGGATCCCGCCGTAGTAGACATCCAGATCCCTGATCCTAAGCAACGCTTTTCTCCTCTCCCAGATATGCCTCGATGACTCGGGGGTTGTTCTGGATCTCGTAGGGCGAGCCCTCGGCGATGGTGATTCCATAATCGAGGACCTTGATCCGCTCGCAGATCTGCATCACGAACCTCATGTCGTGTTCGATGAGAAATACCGTGAGATCGTAATCCTTTCTCACCCGCAGGACGAGTTCCAGAAGGGCCTGGGTTTCGATGGGGTTCATCCCGGCGGCCGGTTCATCGAGCAGAAGAAGCTTCGGTGCCGTGGCGAGGGCCCTTGCGATCTCGAGTCTCCTCTGCTTGCCGTAGGGGAGGGACGAAGAGGTCTCATCGGCGAGATCCTCGAGGCCCACCTCCCTGAGAATTCGCAGGGCCTCGTTGTGCATCATCTTTTCCTCTCGCCGATACAGCGGCAAGCGGAGCGTGGCGCCCCAGAAGGAAGACCGGATGCGGCAGTGGCAGCCCGTCATCACATTTTCGATGACGGACAGCTCGGAGAAGAGACGGATGTTCTGGAAGGTCCTGGCAATACCGAGTTTCGTGATCTGGTTCGCCTTTTTCCCGGTGATGTCCTTGCCTTCAAACGTCACTCTTCCTTCGGTGGGTACGTAGTACCCCGCGATCATGTTGAAAACGGTCGTTTTCCCCGCACCGTTGGGGCCGATGAGCCCCACGATCTCCCCTTTCCGGAGGAAGAGCTCGAAGTCGTTGACGGCGACGAGGCCGCCGAACTTCATGGTGAGGTGCTCGGCGGAAAAAAAGACCATCAGGCACTCCCTTTCCTTGAAGGCCAGAGAAATTTCAACCGGTTCGCAACGCCGTTCCACGAGAACTCCTTCGTCCCCATGATGCCTCGCCGTGCGAAGATCATCAGGAGGATGAGGATGATGGAGAAGATCACCATGCGCATGCCGGGGATGCCCGGGACCTCGAGAAACCCCAGGTCCATGGGTTCCTCAACGAAGCGCAGAACCTCGCTTCCCCAGGTCACCAGTATGGCCGCGATGACGGAACCCGTGATGCTGCCCAGCCCCCCGGCGACGATGATGATGAGAAGGTTGAAGGTCAGAAAGAAGGTGAAAAGCGTCGGCGAGATGGTGGTGATCAGGTGGGCCAGCAGCCCTCCACCGACGCCTTCGAAAAAAGCACTCGTTGTGAAGGCGAGCATCTTGTGCCAGAAGGCGTTGATTCCCACGGCCTCTGCTGCGGCTTCGTCGTACTTGATCGCCTTCATCGCCCTACCATAACTGCTCCGGACGAGACGGGCAATGAAAAAGAGGGTGAAGACGGCGAACCCCCATGACCACCAGAGGTTGGTGTGGCCGGCGATGCCTTTCAAGCCGAGCGGGCCGTTGGTGATGGGCTGGGCGTTGTTGGCGATCACCCGGACCACTTCGCCGAATCCGAGGGTCACGATCGCAAGGTAATCGCCCCGGACGCGGAAGACGGGGAAACCCATGAGAAAGCCGAAAAAGGCCGTGACGAGGCCCGCGGCGATGAGCGAGACGACAAAAGGCGCGTGGATGACGCTCAGCGGCCATATGATGGGCTCGATGATGAAGGACATCTCCTTCTCCATCGGGGTCAGCGTGAGAAGGGCCGAGGTGTATGCGCCGATGGCGACGAAGGCGTTCGGCTCCAGGGAAAACTGACCCGTCACCCCGTTGATGAGGTTGTAGCTAACGGCCAAAATGATGAAGATGGCGCAGTTGTTGAGGATCCGGATCTGGTAGTCCGTACCGTGCTCGTCGGCAACGTACAGGAAGGCCAGGAAAACAAGGCAGGCGGCCACGGACAGGAGTTGATTTCTTCGATAGTTTTTTCCCATGAAGACGTCTTCAGGCAAAAGGCTAAAGGTTCATCTGCACCGCATCGTCACTTCTGTATGTTCGGCCTGTCCCGTCGGTTTGGTCTCTTTCTCCGGTGGACACGCGCCACTCATCGCTCACCGTTCGCCGCTGTTTTTATTCCGGCAGTTTCTGCCCCATGAGGCCCGTGGGTCTGAAGAGCAGGATGAGGATCAGGATGGCGAAGGCAATGGCATCCCGGTATCCCGCCAGATCCGGGGCGACGGCCACCAGGAGGATCTCCGCAAAACCCAGCAGGAGTCCCCCGACCATGGCGCCGGTCACATTTCCGATTCCCCCGAGGACGGCCGCCACGAAGGCCTTGAGTCCGGGTATGATTCCCATCAGGGGGTTGATCTGGGGGTAACGCATGGCCCAGAGAATCCCGCCCACCGCCGCCGCTGCGGACCCGACGGCGAAGGTGATGGCGATGATCCGGTTGATGTCCACCCCCATGAGTTTCGTCGTTTCCATGTCCATGGAGATGCAGCGCATGGCGCGGCCGGCGCGGGTCCTGAAGATGATCAGTAGGACGACGGCGAGTACCGCCAGGGTGAACAGCGGGATCCAGAGATGCAACTCGATGATGCGCACGCCGCCGATTTCGTATACCCCCGTGAACAGAGAGGGAACCTGGAAACCCTTGGGCCTGCCGCCGAAGATGACCAGGCCGAGGTTTTCCAGGAGGAAGGAGACTCCGATGGCGGTGATGAGCGCGGAGATCCGTGGTGCGTTTCTCACGGGGCGATAGGCCCCCCGATCGATGAGGACCCCGAGGGCGGCGGTCAGGATCACGGCGGAAACAAAGGAGGCCCACCAGGGCAGGGAAAACATCAGGATGCCGTAAAAGGCGAAGTAGCAGCCCATCATCATGACATCGCCGTGGGCGAAATTGATGAGCCGGATGATTCCGTAGACCATGGTGTAGCCGATGGCAATGAGCCCGTAGAGGCTCCCGAGGGAGATGCCGTTGATCAGTTGTTGGACGAAGAGCGTCAACTCCACGAAGGTCGCCCCCGTGTTCGAAACATGACAAAAGCAGGGGCGAGGAAGGTCCCGCCCCTGCCCCTATGGCCGGTCTCTGAACCGATCAGGACTTTGTCACCCATGTCAGCACATGCGGCCGGTCCGGCCTTGCGGCGATGACGTCGGGTCTGCGATCTACGGATTCACCGTGGTCAGGTACTGAAATTTTCCGTCCTTGACATGAAGGATGACCATGCTCTTCACGGCATTTCCGTCGGGTCCGATGTTGATCAGGCCGGAGACCCCCTTGAAGTTTTTCGTGTTGGCGAGTGCCGCCCTGACCTTCGGACCATCCGTCGACTTGGCCCTCTCCATGGCGTCCAGGATGACGAAGTATGCGTCCGCGCCGAGGGCGTCAAACCCGCTCGCTTCCTTCCCCGTTTTCTTCTCGTAGGCGGCGATGTACTTCTTGGCGATGTCCGTCGTGGCCGCCTCCTTGGCGAAATGGCCGGTGAAGAGGAATCCCTCGACGGCCTTGCCGCCGATCGAGATGAGCTCCGGAGCCTGGGCGCCGTCGGCGGACATCACGGGGATTTTCAGACCGAGTTCCGCCGCCTGCTTGCAGACGAGGGCGTCCTCCGTGTAGTAGTTGGGCAGGTACAGAAAGTCGGGTTTGGCGGCCATGATCGCGGAGAGTTGCGCCGTGAAGTCCTGGTCTCCCGTCTGGCAGTACGTGGTGGCCACGACCTTGCCGCCCAGCTTGGTGAAGCTCTTGGTGAAGTAATTGGCGAGCCCCACACAGTAATCCTGGGCGATGTCCACGATCAGAGCGGCCCGTCTGGCCTTCAGGGTGTTATAGGCGTACCTCGCGGCAACCTCGCCCTGGAAGGGGTCGATGAAGCAGACGCGGAAGATATACTCGCGGTTCTGGGTGACCAGGGGGTTCGTCGCCGTGGGCGAAACGACGGGGATCTTCGCCTTGTCTGCGATGGGGGCTCCCGCCATGGTGTTCCCGCTGATGGCCTCGCCGATGACGGCATGTACCTTGTTTTTCTTGAGCAGTCGGTCCATGGCCGTTGCTGCTTCGATCTTGTCGCTCTTCGTGTCCGCCAGGAAGAGCTCCACTTTCTTGCCGAGAACGGTCGGTTTCATGTCCCGCGCCACCTGGATGCCCGCCCATTCCATCTGGCCGTAGGCGGCTACGCCACCGGTCATCGGCAGCCAAACGCCGATACGGACCGTGTCCTTGCTCTGAGAGAAGGCCGGTCCGCTCATGCCCAGTGCCAGTGCGAGGATCACCACACCTGTCAACCAAAATGTCTTCTTCATATTCCCTCCTTCTGTGACGTTTTCTGTTGCTCGGACCATTGCCGGCTGCGCGGATCGCTGCCTGATGAGAAACGATGAATATCCGGTCGGTGGCCGAAATTTCTAACACACGATCCACCCCCCGTCAACGAATTTCTGGACGGCCAGAGGGACGCTGTTTCTCAATCATACCGATGAGATCGGCGGCTTTTCTTTCTGAAGACGAGCCTCAGGGGCACCTTGTCGAAACCGAAGGCCTCCCGGATCTGGTTGGCAAGAAAACGCTCGTAGGAGAAGTGGAGGGCCCGGGGTTCGCGGATGAAGAAGACAAAAGTGGGCGGTTTCACCGCTGTCTGGGTGAAGTAGAAGATCTTGTTGGGCCGGTTGTGGTGCCGCGGCGGGGGGTTGGCCGAGAGGATGGGGCCGATCCTGTCGTTCAACTCCGACGTCGGGATCCTGCGGTTGGCCTGATCGTGGACCTCTCCGATGAGCTCGAAGAGCCTCATGACGCGCTGCCCCGTCTCGGCGGAGACGAAAAGGATGGGCGCGAAGGAGAGGAACTTGAGGGCGTCGCGGATTTTTTTCACATAGACACCCACGGTCGCATTATCCTTTTCGATCAGGTCCCACTTGTTCACGACGAGGATGGAGGCCACCCCTTTTTCGAGGGCAAGCCCGGCGATCCTCGCATCCTGGTCGGTTACACCGTCGACGGCGTCGATCAGGATGAGGGCGATATCACAGCGGTTCAGGGTTTTCAGGGCCTCGACGACGGTGTATTTCTCGAGCGTCATGCTGATGCGGCTCTTGCGTCGGATGCCGGCCGTGTCGATCAGCAGGTACTTCCTGTCCTGATACTCGAAGGGGGTGTCGATGGCGTCCCTCGTCGTGCCGGGCAGGGGGTTGACGATGGTTCTCTCGTAGCCCAGGATTTTGTTGACGAGCGAGGATTTTCCGACGTTCGGCCTCCCCACGACGGCGATCCGGATCCGACCCTCTTCGGCCTCGGGCTCCTCCGACGGAGGTATTTTCTCCACGACGTCCAGCATGAGGTCGTCCACGCCCCTGCCGTGTTCGGCGGAGATGGGGTAGAGCTTCTCGATGCCGAGGCGGTAGAACTCATAAACGAGGGAGTCGTGCTTCGGTCCGTCGATCTTGTTGACGGCGTAGAAGACCGGTTTCGGGATCTGGCGGAGAAGCTTCGCGATCTCCTCGTCGGAAGGGGTGAGACCCTCCCGGCCGTCCATGAGAAAGATGATGATGTCCGCCTCCTCGATGGCGAGCAGGGTCTGCTCCCTCATCTGGACGAGGATCTTCTCCGTGGAAATCGGCTCGAAACCACCCGTGTCGATGACGGTGAAGGATCGGCCCTCCCAGCTCGAGTCGGCATAGTTCCGATCCCTCGTTGCCCCGGGTTCGTCGATGGTGATGGCCTTCTTGCCCTCCGAGAGCCGGTTGAACAGGGTCGATTTCCCGACGTTCGGTCGGCCGATGATGGCGATGAGGGGTTTCATCATGAGTCGCAGACCCAGGTCTGCTCCCGCTTTGAATTTTGAGGTTCGAATTATGAATGATCGAAATGTTGCAATACGGTTTTACAAGTTTTGAGTCGATTTGGATTTTTTCCGGTATTCAAAATTCGACACTTGCATATTACACAAGAAGGAAGCTTGGTGTTGAACGCTCCTCCATCAGACAGTTCACGTCGTGTCAGAGCCCATCAACACAGGGTTGAAAGCCCGCTCGTCAAGGCCGCGGGCTCGCGGCCTGTCGGTCCGCGATGGTCTTTGCGGCCTCCATGATCGCCTCCGAGAGAGAGGGGTGCGGGTGAATCGCCCGGGCAAGATCCTTGATGGTCATTCCGAGCCTGATGCCCAAAACCGTCTCCGAGATCAAGTCCGTTGCGTGCGGCCCCAGGATATGGACCCCGAGCACCTGTCCGCTCTTCCGGTCCCCGATGATCTTCACCATCCCCTCGGTCTCGTTCATGATGACGGCCTTGCCGTTGGCGCGGAAGAAGAAACGGCCGATGTCGATGTCGGCTGTCTCCCTCGCCTTTTCCTCGGTGAGACCGACGGAAGCAATCTCGGGCCGGGTGTACACACAGCTCGGCACGGTACGGTGGTCCATCCGGCGGCTCGCCCCCATCATGTTGACCGCCGCCAGTTCCCCCTCGGCCATGGCGACGTGGGCGAGCATGATGCCGCCGACGACGTCACCGGCGGCGTATATGCCTGGAACCGAGGTCTCCATCCGGTCGTTCACGGCGATCGCCCCCCCGGACACGTCGAGACCGATGCGTTCGATCCCGAGGTGGGAGAAATCCGGTTTCCTGCCCGCTGCGAGGACGATCCTTTCGGCCTCCAGGTCCTCCGAGCGGTGCCCGCAGGTGTAGCGGACATGCTTATGAGTCTCCTTCGATGACAATTTGCTGACACGGGCGTCGGTCACGAGCTTGATGCCCGATCTGACCAGAAGCCTCTGGAGGGTCACCGCGATTTCGCGATCGATGCCGGGGATGATCTGGGGCATGAGTTCGAGGACCGTCACCTCCGCCCCGAAGGCTTTCAGCAACTGGGCGAATTCGATACCGATGAAGCCCCCCCCGATGATGATCGCGCTGGCGGGTACGTGATCCATAGCGAGGACGTCATTGCTGTTCCATGCCCCCGAGGATTCGAGACCTTCTATGGGCGGGGAAGCCGGCACGGACCCGCTGGCGATGAGAATTCGATCCGACGTCACCCTCTCGTCTGTTTCCAGGATGCGGATCGTCCTCGCATCCAGGAATTCCGCCGTACCGTTCAAAACCCTGATCTTCCCGGCGGCCAGAAGGCTCCGGACGCCCTTCGCGAGCCTTTCGACAACGGCCGCCTTGCGGTCGGTCACGGCCTGGAAATCAAGCTCTACGCCGCGGACGCGGATGCCGAAGGATTCCGCATCGCGGATGTGCGCGAGAATCTCCGCGGATTGCAGCAAGGCCTTCGTCGGAATGCAGCCCCAGTGGAGGCAGGTCCCGCCGACGGCCTCACGCTCGATGAGGTTTACCTCCGCGCCCAGGCTTGCCGACCGAAGTGCCGCGGGGTATCCCGCGACACCTCCGCCGATAATGGTGATCCTTGTCCGCTCAGCCATGTGCCCGTCTCCGTCTGAAATCTTCAGCTGTCCGAATAGCCCAGTTCCCTGAGGAGTCTCTCGTTGCGGGTCCAGTCCTTTCGGACCTTGACGAAGAGTTCGAGGTAGATCCTCGCCCCGAAGAAACGCTCGAGCTCCCCTCTCGCCTGCCGGCCGATCTCCTTGAGCATGGACCCCTGCCTGCCGATGATGATCCCCTTCTGGGAATCTTTCTCCACGATGATCGAAGCCTCCATGTGGATGAAGTTCCTTTCGTCCTCCTCCTTGAAGGCCTCTACAACGACGGCCGTCGCGTACGGAATCTCCTGGCGGGTGAGCAGAAGGATCTTCTCCCGGATGATCTCTGCGGCGATGAAGCGCTCGCTGCGGTCCGTGATCATGTCATCGGGGAAGAGCTTCGGTCCTTCCGGCAAAAGCCTCCAGAGGATCTCCATCAGCCGGTCGGTGCCGATGGCCTTTTCGGCCGATATCGGGATGATCTCCTCGAAGGCATAAAGATCCTTGAAGATGCCGATGAGGGGAAGGAGCGCCTCCTTCCTCACGAGGTCGATCTTGTTGATGAGGAGAAGAACGGGGATCTTCACCCCCTTCAAGGAGTCCAGGATCAGGGAGTCCTCTTCGTGAAGGCCCCTGTCGGCCTCGACAAGAAAGAGGATGACATCCACGTCGCCGAAGGTCCCCATGGCCGATTTCACCATGAAGCGATTGAGGGGCGTCCGGGCCCTGTGGATCCCCGGCGTGTCGAGGAAGACGAACTGGCCGTCGACGGTGTTCTTGATCCCGAGGATCCGGTTTCTCGTCGTCTGGGGTTTCGGCGCGACGATGGCGACCTTCTCTCCCAGCAGCGTGTTCAAAAGGGTCGACTTCCCGACATTGGGGCGGCCGATGATCGCCACAAACCCTGATTTAAAAGGCCTTTGTGTCATTCCTGTCGTGCTCCCCCGTCGGAAAGATCGCCGATGCGTTGCTCGAAGGATGCCCGGCCGCAGGTCAGAAAGAGAGAGCCGCGAGGTCTGAGCGAATCGATTCCATAGGCGATTTCCCTCCCATACCGCGTCCTGAGCTTCTCAAGATTGACACGCCGGAGGCCCAGAAAACTCGAGACGTCCCCCGGTGACGTCGAAAAAGCAAGGGGCCCCGTTCCGGCCCTTTTTTCTTCGATGGCCCTGGAGGCGAGGTTGAAGGCCATCTCTCGAAACAGTTCCCCCTCGACAAGAGAGCGGAAAGCGGGGTGGTAAGGTCCCGCGAGGATGCTGCCCGCTGTTTCCATCTCCGCCGTGGTTTGGAGACCGAGACGGATGACCGGGATCCCCACCTTTGTGAACCGGACGAGGGCATCCCTGCAGAGCTCCACGGCTTCGTTCAGGGAAAGGGGGATGTATCGACCGGCACGATAGAGCTCGGCAAGACCGGTGTCTTCGAAGACGAGCGTCGGGTGAATTCGGACCATGTCCGGACGGAGGCCGATGACGGCCTCGACGGTCCGTCGAAATCCTGCGGGGCTGTCTCCGGGGAGACCCGCCATGAGATGGATGCCCGTTTCGAAACCGGCCGATTGGAGCGTGGCGGAGGCTTCCGCAACGTCCCGTGCGGTGTGACCTCTGAGGCTTTTTTCGAGAACCCTGTCATTCATGGACTGGGCGCCGAGTTCAACGGTTGTGACCCTGTGCGCCCTGAGAATTTCGAGGGTGCGTTCGCGGATGTGATCGGGCCTCGTCGAAACCCGGAGCGAATCGATGAGCCCCCGCTCGATATAATGATTCGCGAAGCGAAGCAGCTCAAGCTGCACGCTCTCTTCCAGTCCCGTGAAATTGCCGCCATAGAAGGCGATCTGGCGCGGAGACCTTCTCCGGCGGGGCCTCGCGATATGTTTTTCAACCTCGGCCCGAAACTGATCCTCCGTCCAGGTCCCTCTTTTTTCACCCGAGATCTTTCCGGCGTTACAGAAGATGCACCTTTGAGGACAGCCGGCCTGGGTGATGAAGATCGGAATGATAAAGGGTTTCATGGTCATGACTTACACGCGAGAATCTCCAGGGCCTTCATGGCGGCCTGCTGTTCAGCCTCTTTCTTGTTTCGACCCCTACCCGACGCCGTCAAAACCCCCGGGATGGTCACACGGGATTCGAAGAGCTTCCCATGGTCGGGCCCGAACTCCCCTGTCAATGTGTATGACGGTGTGGTCTGAAACTGCATGTGGGTCAATTCCTGCAGTTCCGACTTGAAGTCCCTGAATCTCAAGGGCAGGCCCTCGTCCTCGAGCAGGGGCTCGAAGAGATCCCGGACGAAGCGATCGGCCCTTTCATAACCGGCGTCGAGGAACACGGCGGCTACCACGGCTTCGAAGGCATCGGCAAGGATCGAGGTCTTCCGGCGGCCGCCGGAAGACTCTTCCCCGCGTCCGAGAAGGAGGTCGTCACCGAGCCCGAGCCTTCCGGCAAGATCGGAAAGGAGAGCTTCATGAACGAGGGCGGCCCTTTTTTTCGACAGCTGTCCCTCCTGCGCGGAGGGGAATCTCTCCATCAGCATCCGGCCGACGCAGAGCGACAGCACGGCATCCCCCAGAAACTCAAGCCTTTCGTTGTCCCTGGAACCCGGCCGGGGATTTTCGTGGTGGTAAGACCGGTGCGTCAGGGCCTCGTCCAGAAGCCCGATATCATTGAAATGATATGAGAGCACCGCTTCGAGCCGAAGAAGCGCGCGGACCCTGGTTTCATCCATCCCGATCGTTCCCCTTCACCCTGCCGATGGCGCGGCCTTCCGCCGTCCCTATCACTACAACATCGATCTCACGGTTGACAAGGGAGGATTCGCCGTTTTCGATGAGAACGGGGACGTAGTTTCGTGAAAAGCCTCTGAGCATTCCCGTTGCGCCGTCCCTGCTGTCCTCCACGAGCACGTTAAGCGTCTTCCCGATGAAACGTTCGGTGAATGCCAGGCGCTTTCTTTGCCCGAGGGCCCTGAGTTTGCGGCTCCGCTGCGACTTGATCGCCTCGGGGACTTTTCCCGGGAGTTTCAACGCCGGCGTACCGGGCCGCTCCGAATAGGGGAACACGTGAAGATAGGCGACGGGAAGGCTTTCCACGAACTCGCAGGTCCTTTCGAAAGCGGCATCGTCCTCGCCGGGAAATCCGGTCATCACGTCGATGCCGACCGCCGCGTCGGGGAGAAAGCCCGTGATCCTTGCGAGGAGGTCCCGGAAGAAGGCTCGGTCGTAGTCTCTCTTCATGCGATGCAGGGTTTGATCGTCCCCGCTCTGAAGCGGAATGTGAAAGTGCCTGCAGAGGATCTGAGAATCCCGCAGGTGGCCGATCATCTCGTCGCTGATCTCCCGGGGCTCGATGGAACTGAGCCGGATCCGCTCCACGAACCCCCCGCCTTCGATCTTTCGGCAGAGGTTCAGGAGATCCGTCCGCGGGCGGAGATCGGCCCCGTAAGCCCCCAGATGCACGCCCGTCAGAACGAGCTCCCGGTGGCCCGCGGCGGCAAGGAGGGCGGCTTGTTCCAGCACGTTTTTTTCCGGCAGGCTCCTGCTTCTCCCTCTGGCGATGGGAACGATGCAGTAGCTGCAGAAAGCGTCGCAGCCGTCCTGAACCTTGAGGAAAGCTCTTGTGTGACCGTGGAACCTCCCCGCGGCGGGACCGGTGCAGGAGACCCGTTGACGAATGTCGCTGACCCGGATGGTTCTTCCCCCGGGGGTGGTTTCTTCGATGAGCGAAGGGATCTCCTCTTTTTCCGGGTTCCCGGCCACGAGGGTGACACCGGGAAGAGCGGCCGCATCCTCGGGGAACACCTGGGCGTAGCAACCGGTCACGACGATTGCGGCCTGCGGGTTGATCCGGTGTGCGCGCCGGATGAGCTGACGGGACTGGTCGTCGGTCCTCGCCGTGACGGTGCAGGTATTGACGATGTAGACATCCGCCCTGTCGGAAAAGGGGACGATGATGTGGCCGCGTCTGAGAATCTCCTCGATCATCCCGGCGGACTCACACTGGTTCACCTTGCATCCCAGCGTTGTAACCGCGACGTTCATGTCCCTCAGAACCCTTTCACGATCCAGCCGCCGCCGAGGACGACATTCCCCCGGTAGAAGACGGCCGCCTGACCCGGGGTGACGGCCCTCTGGGGCTTTGCAAACCGCACGAGCACAGTTCCGTCGACATCCCCGGTGGAACCGCCGGTCAGGGTCCCGTCCTCCGCTGCGGGGCAGGGCAGAATCATGGACTCCACACCACCGTGACGGTAACGGATCTTCGTCGTTGCCTCGATGCCCTCCGCGGGTGGGCTTTCGCCGGAAACCCAACTCACCGCCGTGGCGATCAGCCCCGTGCTTTCCTGCTCGTCCCGCCGGCCGAGAACGACCTCGTTTCTCTCCGGGATGATCTCGAGGACATAGTAGGGTTCCGCGGAAGCGATGTTCAGGCCGCGCCTCTGGCCGACCGTGTAGGAGTCGATGCCCCGATGTTTCCCGAGAATGTTTCCCCGGCGATCCACGAAGTTCCCGGGGGCGGCCCAGAGATCGGGGCGCATCCGCCGGATAAACCCTTTGTAGTCGTCATCCGGGATGAAGCAGATCTCCTGGCTGTCCCTGAGGGGACGTTCGGCGAGGCCAAGCTCCAGGGCCTTCTCGCGGATCTCTTCTTTGGTTCTGTCCCCGTTGGGAAAGAGGATGCTGCCGAGTTCCTGCTGTCCGAGCATGAAGAGGAAATAAGACTGGTCCTTGACCGGATCGGTGCCGCTGAGGAGCTCGTATCTGCGGGCCTGAGGATCGTAGCGTTCGCGGGCATAGTGTCCTGTGGCGACGAGATCGAAGCCCCGCTTGCCGGCCTCGCGGAGCAGATGGCGGAACTTGATCGTCTTGTTGCAGACGCAACAGGGGTTGGGCGTTCTGCCCGCCAGGTACTCCGAGATGAAGTAGTCGGCCACTTCGCGGCGGAACTCTTCGCCCACGTCGAGTTTGTAGAGCGGGATTTCCAGACGGGCGGCCACGGCTTCGGCATCCTCCTCGCCCCGGACGGTGAAGCCGTTGCGGATGTAGAGGCCGCCGACCTTGTAGCCCTTGCCCAGCAGGGTTGCTGCCGCGACGGCGCTATCCACACCGCCGCTCAGACCCACGAGGACTCTTTGCTGTCTTATACAACTCATTGTTTTGGTTTATATTTTGCATTAACGTGTATTCGATGGGGGACTTTAACCCCCCTCCGGCCGTTTGTCAAGCTCAAGGCCCGTTTGGTTTTTTCCTAAAAAATATGATAGATTACAGGCATCTTGAGATCATGGGCCTGCCTGCCCGGACGGGTCTTTCAGGGCCGGTCGGCGGGAAGCAGCCCGGCTCGAAGGACGGCGGCGGAGAAAAATGACGGAGGCAGGTTATGAGTGACGTCATCAACTTTCTGGCGCAGCACTGGCCGGTTCTACTTCTCACGGCCTTCGGACTTGTCATCCTGTACTGGCTCCTGAGCAAGTTCTTCAAGATCACCATGGCCCTCCTGGTCATCGTGCTGTCGATCATGGGCTATCATTTCTACCACTCCACGGGCACGTTCACGGAACGGCTCATGACGGCCTTCGATAAGACCTGGACCCAGTACAACCGGACGGTCGCGGACGGGAAAGTATTCCTCGACGAGCAGAAGAAGAAATTAGGCCGGCATTTCAACGAGGCGGCGGACCAGACCCAGAAAGACGCGAAGGAACGGGATCGGACGATGACCCGGCAGGGGGAGGCCATCGAGGACAAGCTCAAACTGCGGTAAGGTGGAGGGTTGCTCTCATCCCCGCGAAAGGCGTTCGCCGTCAAACGGAGAGGTCTACGGACATGGCCCTCACCGGGCAGCCCGTCACGCAGAGTTCACAGCCGTTGCACTTTTCGGGATCGAAGGTCACTTTCATTGTCTGAGGATCGATGCTCAGGGCGTTCGTCGAACAGAAGGCGATGCACGCGCCGCAGTGAATGCATTTTTCCTCGTTCATCGTCACGCTTTTGGACAGGGGCTCGACCTTTAAGCCTTTTTCCTTGAGGAAGCGCATCCCGGCTTCGAAATTCTCCTTCTTGCCGCTCAATTCAAGAACCATCACCCCCTCCCTGCGGGGGAAGATCCTTGCCTTGAGGATATTGAAATCCAGGTCGTACTTCTTCACGAGCTGGCAGGTGATCGGCTGCTCCACGATGTCCGCCGTGTAGCGGATGACGACTTTCTTTGTGACCGTACCCATGAAAGCATCTCCTGTATTTTCAAGGATACATTTAAGTTCTGCCCCGGCATTTGTCAAGGGCAATTCCGGCGGCCGGAAGCTCAGATGGACAGGAGGCGGTCCCAGTCCAGGGTGGGAAAGGTGCGGTGGAGGGAGTGATCGTCTTCCACGAGGTGGTAGGAGAGGTTTCGGAAGACCTGCCGGGCGATCTTCTCGATGGGCCCCGGCGGAACCACGTCATCATCCTTTCCGTGATAGAGCCACACGGGAATCGAAAGCCGCTTTTCGGCGTACGGCCGGAAATAAAAGAGATCAAGGGCGGGGGCGAGGAGGATGAGCCGTCTCACGCTCTCTTCGTTTTCGCAGGTGTAGATGGCGGCCATGAGACCGCCGAAGCTCGAACCGACGAGGATGAGATCGCTCTTCCCGGCCAGGAGCGTCCTCAACTTGGCCATTCGTTCGTCCAGAGGGCCCATGTAGTCCTCAATGAGCATGTCGGGGAACCTCTTCCGGAAAAAGACGCCCTTGGTCCCCTGGCTGCTGCTCTCAAGGCCGTGAATGAAGACTCGAAGCGGTCTCATGGAGGCTCCTTTCTTCTTCGTGGGCATTTTCCATACACCGTCCGGGCTTGCTTTGCAACCCCCTCGAAACTCCCGAGCGAGTCTTGCGTTCGGAGGGACGCTGTGTTAGTAAACCGTCGCAGGAGGAAATGACCTTGTCCACCCTCGTACCTTTCCGGGCGCTGAGGCCGAAAAAAGAATTCGTCCGGCAGGTCGCTGCCCACCCTTACGACGTCCTCGACTGGGAGGAGGCGAGAGAGATCGCCCGGACGAACCCCCTGAGTTTCCTTCACGTCGAGAAATCGGAAATCGATCTCCAGACCGACACGGGTGTCTACGGGGACGAGGTCTACGCGAAGGCGAAAGAAAATCTCGACCGACTCATCCGGGAGGGCGTTCTCTTTCAGGACGAGAAGGCCTGTTTTTACATCTACCGACAGAGCGTGCCCGGTCACACCCAGTACGGCATCGTCGGGGGGGCGAGCACGGAAGAGTACGATACGGGCCTGATCAAGAAGCATGAACTCACGATGCCCGACAAGGAGGAGGATCGCACCCGGCACATCGATATCGTCAACGCCCAGACCGGTCTCGTGTTTCTCATCTATCGGGCGGAGGAGGCCATCGACCGGATCGTCGCCGGCGTGGTCAAGGACGACCCGGAGTACGATTTCAAGGCCGATGACGGCGTCAGCCACACCGTCTGGGTCATTGACGATGACCGGACCATCGAAGCGATCCGCCGGGCCTTTTCCGTTGTGAAATGTCTTTACATCGCCGACGGTCACCACCGGGCGGCCTCTGCGGCGGCCGTTGCGAGGCGAAGACGCCTGAAAGACGCCGGGGGGACGAAGGGGAAGGAATACGATTATTTCATGGCCGCTCTGTTCCCCGACGACCAATTGCGGATCCTGGACTACAACCGCGTCGTGAAGGATTTGAACGGGCTCAGCACGACGCAATTCATCGAAAAGATCAGGGAAGGATTCCGCGTCTCGGAGGACTTCATCGACCGATCGCCCGTTCGCTTTCACGAGTTCGGGATGTATCTCACAAACGGTCGCTGGTACCGACTGACGGCGAAAGAGAAGCTCTACGTGGGGAAGAACAAGGTCGGTCAGCTCGATGTTTCCATCCTCCAGGAAAACATTTTGAGACCCCTCCTCGGCATCGAGGACCCGAGGACCGACAGGCGCATCGGGTTTGTCGGAGGGGCGAGGGGGATGAGAGAACTGGAGCGGATGGTCAACTCCGGCCAGTATGCAGTGGCCTTCTCGATGTACCCGCCGACCATCGCCCAGCTCATGGCCATCGCCGATTCCGGCGAGATCATGCCGCCCAAGTCCACGTGGTTCGAACCGAAGCTCCGAAGCGGCATCTTCGTCCACAAACTCGAATAACCCGGGTCAGGCTTGACATTTTGACATTTTTGAGTTCTCTGTCATGCAAAAATGCAGGGGGAAAAATGCCTTGCAAAGAGAGGATGAAACAATCGATGAGCTCTTCGGAGGCCGCCTCAAAATTTTTCAGAAAAAAAGAGGGTATCGATTTTCCATCGATGCTGTTCTCCTGGCGCATTTCACGAGAGTGAAATGGGGCGAAAGGGTCATCGACCTCGGCACCGGGAGCGGTATCATCTCAATCATCCTGGCTTTACGATTCCCCAGGAGCGGAAAAATCACGGGGCTTGAGCTCCAGAGGCAGCTTGCCGACATGGCAAGGCGAAGCGTGGCGTTGAACGGGCTCGACGACCGGGTGGATGTCCTGCAGGGAGACATCCGGGAACTTCCACCTTTGCTCGAGGGAAAATCCTTCGATGTGGCTGTCTTCAATCCACCCTATCGAAAGGCTGGTTCCGGGCGGGTCAACCCCGGCGAAGAAAGGGCCCTTGCCCGCCATGAAATTCGGAGCACGGTGGCCGATTTTCTCCGAACAGCGAATTGCCTCCTGAAGGACGGAGGAAGGGTCTATCTGATTTACCCGGCGAGAAGGATGATAGAGGTCCTCTACAGGATGAGGGCCCTCGGCATCGAACCGAAGATCATGCGGATCGTTTACAGCAGGGTTTCTTCCGATGGTGATCTCGTCCTGGTGGAGGGGCTCAAAGGGGGAGGGGAGGAGTTGAAAGTCCTGCCACCCCTGTTCGTTTATGGTGATGAAGGCGGATACAGCAAAGAAGTGCAGGAAATGATCAATGCCCCTCCGAATCAGTGGTGATCTTTTTTCGAATCCTTTCCCTCGTGATGACCCTTTTCAGGATGTCCCGTAGTTCTTCATCTCCCACGGCATCCAGAATCGATGAGATTTCTTTCCTGTCATCTTCGGTGAGCCTCCGGGCGTCGAAATCCCAGGCCTTCTTTTCCGTGTTCTTCTCAACCGCTCGAGGCATCGCCGAGATCTCGCCGATGGCAAAGCGGATGTCCTGGACGGTTTCCTGACCGTAGAGGTGGTTGATCTTTGCGATGATCTCCCTCTTCATGAGTTGGAGCTCCTGCATCCAGACGGACGTGGAGACTTTCACGAACAGCGTCCCGCGTCTGATCTTCTCGGGGGAGGATTGACCGGCGATCTGTTGTCCCACCGACCGCTGCCAGATCTCCGTCAGCTTTCGGTCCTCGAAAGGCATGAAGACCTCCCGTCGTTTCAGCGCCCGATGGAGCACTTCGCCCAGTTTCAGAAGATCCTTCTGCCGTCGCCTGCGCGTCATGCCGGGTTTTTCTCACAACTCCCAGGCGCCGTCAAGAGCGGTTCGGCGTTCATGCTGCAAAGCCTATAAATAACTTGTGATTTTCTTCAAACCCTGATAAGGAAACCGTCGTTTTTCCTGCAAAGGACCTTCAGGAGGTCTCCATGGATCTTACGGCCATGATCAGCCGGATCAAGAAGCACCCCGATTTCCACAGAGCGGGGATGATCCTCTGTCACAACGGAGTCGTCCGAGCCCACTCACGGGACGGAAGCCCTGTCCGGAAACTGACGGTGAAGGCGGACCGCCGGCGTCTCGATGAGATCCTGGCCGAAATCAGGAAGCGCCCGGGGATCATTGAGATCCTGGCCGAGGTCCGCGAGGGAGAGTTGGAGCCCGGCGACGATGTCATGCTCATCGTCGTGGCCGGTGACTTCAGGGAGAATGTCTTTGCAGCGCTCCGGGACGCCGTCGAGATGGTGAAGGCAGGGGTCACCCAGAAGACGGAAATATAAGCGACGAAGGGACACAGGGTATCGGGCATCGGGGAAGTAAACATCAAATGATATTCGCCGACGCCCGAACCCCTTTCCCCTGTTGAAGTTGAGGTCGACATGAATGCGGCGGTTATCAAAGCCAATATCGTTGTTTTCATCGCCAGCTTCTGCACCCTTGTCATCGAGCTCGTGGCCGGGCGGATCATGGCGCCCTACGTCGGTGTCTCGCTGTACACATGGACGAGTATCATCGGGGTGGTTCTCGCGGGCATCAGCTTCGTGGCTTATCTGGGCGGGCTTCTCGCGGACCGCTATCCCCGGCAGCAGACTCTCGGATGGCTTCTGTTCCTCTCCGGCCTCGGGGCCTTCAGCATCGCACCGCTCACCAATCTCGTCGGCGCTGTGCAGTTTCAGTCGACCCTGATGGTTCGCATCATGATCCTCACGACGGTGATCTTCTTCGTCCCCTCGGCCATCCTCGGTATGATCTCACCCGTCGTGGTGAAGCTCACTCTCAACAACCTCGAGAGGACGGGAAACGTCGTCGGGAAGATCTACGCTTTCTCCACCCTGGGCTCGATCATCGGCACCTTCGCTACCGGTTTCTTTCTCATTTCCTGGATGGGGACGCGGAACATTCTTCTCACCATGGGGATTATCCTCATCGTGTCGGCGTTCGTCTTCGGCGGCTTCTTCATGCGACGAAAGTCCTCCGTGATCTTCATCCTGATCTTCGTGCCGCTCACCTGGACGCTGTACGACGTCGCCTTCAAGGCGCCCCTCGATGCTTCCATCTATTACTACAAGGAAAGCGACTACTACACGATCAAGCTCAAGAAATACGATGTGAATAAGGACGGACGGCAACTTCATGCCATGATCCTGGACAACCTCGTCCACTCGCTCAACGACATCGAGGACCCCCGCTACCTGGACTATCCCTATACCCGCATCTACGAGGAGGTCGTCCGCTGGCAGGCGGGGAAGAAGTCGGATCCCAAGGTTCTCTTCATCGGCGGCGGTGCCTACACCTTCCCGCGTTACATGGAGGCGGAGTACCCCCGCGCCGAGATCGACGTCGTGGAGATCGACCCGGAGATCACGAGGGTCACCTATGACTACATGGGGCTTTCAAGAAACACGCGGATCCGGTCCTTCAACGAGGACGGCCGGTGGTTTGTCATGAACTGCAAAGAGAAGGAAAAATACGATTTCATCTTCGGAGATGCCTTCAACGACCTTTCGATCCCCTACCACCTCACGACAAAGGAGTTTGCCGAACAGCTGAAATCCATCCTGAAGGTCGACGGCCTTCTGGTGGCGAACCTCATTGACAGCTTCCGCGAGGGAGCCTTCCTGCCCTCCTACATCCGAACACTCGAGGAAGTCTTCGGGAAGGGGAACGTCCACCTGATCGCCCATAACCCCGAATTCGACAACATCGGTGTAAGCACCTGCGTCGTTGTGGCGAGCCGGGAAAAGCTGGACATGGTCGAGTTCCAGGCCCAGACCCGAAAGGAAAAGGGTTTGAACGCCGTCTCCAACGTCGTCCCGGCGGAGTGGGTCCAGAAGCTGATCCGGGAGCGCAACACCATTCTCCTGACTGACGATTACGTCCCTGTCGACAATCTGACCGCCCCCATCTTCGAGGCACGCTACGGTTACAAGAGGGCAACAGCGAAGTAGGGGAAAAGCGCCGCAGAATGGCGGTGTTTCCTGTTGAAACCGGAACATAAAACCGATCTCGCCCCATAAGAAAAAAGTATGACGGTCGTGCGGACGATCTCATACTTTATCACGAGTGAAAATCGATCCGAACATCCGAGCCAAAATCAAACTTCCTACCGATTGTCTGTTATCACGAAAAGACACATAATTCCCGCAATGTCTGCATGCCCAGAACGTGATCGGATATCCTGGGGGTTTCTTCATGCGTGAAACAGATCGGCGATCTCCCGTTCGTGGCCGGAAGCGTAAAAGATGTTTATTCCCCTGCCTCCTTTCTATGTTTGTTTTTCTGAATCCCCTGCCGGCACAAGGCGACAGCCTTACGTATCAGGATGCGATCCATGACGCGATCAGACAGTCCGCACGACTTCGCGTAAAACAGTCTGAAATCGAGATCTCGGAAGCTTCTTACAGACATTCGCTCTCCTACCTCTATCCGGGGATATCCCTCAACAGCCGGTTGGAACGGTTCGAAACACTGGCAAAGGACGGCGAAATCCGAACGATTTACGGCCAGGTCATCGGGGGAAATGTGGATGAGTGGCGATCCTCGATTTATCTGGCCGGTGAATATCTTCTTTCGAACTGGTACAAGAAAGGTTACCAATCAAGGTACTACCGGGAACTTTACGATGCTGCGAAACTTGATGCGGAGGTTGAAGCCAAGAAACTGGCTCTTGATGTGACGGGCATCTACAGCGCGCTCAGCGAGTATTTCATCAGGGTGCGCTACGATGGTGAGATCGTGCGCAATTTGCGCGCGGCTTTCGATTTGAGCAGAAAGGCCTATGAATCAGGTGAGATTTCCTACGAAGAATTCTTGAAATCGGAAGCCCGGCTTACAGCGGCCGAAAAAGAACAATCCGCAGACCGTCTGCAGTTGCGACAACACCTCTCCCGCCTTTCTCTTCTGACGGGGAAAGATTATTCGGAAGATACCTACATCGAGCCGCTGTCCTGCGAGAACGTATCTCCCTCCGGGGATGCCATGAAGGGCATCGAGAGCATGCCGGAGTATCGATACAGCCAGAAACAAATGGAGGCCCTCCGGCAAAAGGCGACAGCCGCTCGAAATGATTTTTTCCCCGACATCGGCATTTATGCGCGATATGACTTTTACGGAAACAAAAGTGATTTGTCCGGCGCCCTGCACGATATGGAAGAGATTTCCTGCAATGCGGGGTTTTTCCTTTCCATTCCGATGTTTGACGGTTTTGCCAGAAAGTGGGAGAGGCAGAAAGTTCTCCGTGAGATCAAAAGGCAGGAAGAGAGCATCCACCAGCTCAAGGCAGAAAAACGCAAGGAACTGGAAATCCTGCGCGCAGGTCTTTCGGAGCAGGCAAGGACGGTGGAACACTACCGGAAGCTTGCGGACCGCTACCGGCGGGTGATCGAGATCAGCAGGGGCGCGAAGATTCTCGGTGAGAGGAGTGTTCTGGACGTGGCCGAAACGGAAAAGGAGGCCCTTGCCGTCGAAAGGGATCTCCGGGTGGCGGAAAATGCCATGGCGGCCATGGAAAAGAGGCTTTTTATCGAGTGGGACTACAAGAATTTCATGAGAGATTACGATGGCAACCGGTCTGATATCCATTGAAGTGGCGGCAAAGCTTCACTCCATGGCCGTGGACGTGCAAGCGATCCGCAGGAAGTATTTCCTCGAGGGTGAGTTGAAGATTGAAGAAATACTTCGTGTTCTCAAGGACCACGGTTTTCGCGTGCGCCTGAAGTCGGGACAGACCGTCGAGAACCTGGTGAAGTACCCTGCACCTTCTATTCTGGTCGCTCGTGATGGGACCTACCATGTCCTTCTGGGAAGCAAAGACGACAAGGTGCTTCTTTTTGAAACCGTGAAGAAAGCGGTCGTCGAGTTTACGGCCGACGAACTGAAAAACTTTTGGGATGGCAGGGTTATCCCGCTTTTCCCCCGTTTTACCAAAACGGATCTTTTTCTCAACTTCCGTTGGCTTTTCCGGGAGTTTTTGAAATATCGTTCCATTTTTTCGGAAATCGTGACGGCTTCATTCTTCATCCAGACTTTCGGGCTGGTGACGCCCCTCTTTATCCAGGTCATCATCGACAAGGTCCTGGCCCATCATGCTGTAACAACCCTTCAGGTGGTTGCAGGGGTCTTTCTCATTGTTGTTCTATTCGATGCCGTTCTGAATTTGATGCGGAACTATCTTCTGTACCATACGGCGAACAAGATTGACGGCGGGCTGGGAGCAAAGGTCTACCGTCATCTTTTGTCCCTTCCGTATCGTTACTTTGAGACGAGAAAAGTCGGAAACATCATCGCACGAGTCCGTGAGCTGGAAAATCTGCGGCAGTTCATGACCAACATTTCTTTGACGGTCCTCCTCGACACAGTTTTCTCCGTCGTATTTGTCGTCATTATGGCGCTCTACAGTTTGATGCTCACGGTTCTCGTGCTTTGCTTTATCGCAGTGATCGGTGCCATATCTTTCTTTGTGACACCTGTGATCAAACGCCGTCTGGACGATAAATTCCAGAAAGGAGCCGCCGCCCAGTCCTTCCTCGTGGAAACCGTCACAGGAATCCAAACCGTCAAATCCCTCGCTATCGAAGGGAGGATGGTCCGGAACTGGGAAAATCATCTCGGTGATTACATTCTTTCCGCCTTTCGACTCTCCAATGTGGGTAATGCAGCCTTTACCGCCTCACAGCTTCTCCAGAAAATGATGACTCTCGCCGTCATCTATTTCGGCGTGAGCCTCGTTTTTGAAAATCGGCTCAGTGTAGGCCAGCTGATCGCCTTTCAGATGTTTGCGTCTCAGTTGAGCGGTCCCATCCTACGGCTGGTCCACATGTGGCAGGATTTCCAGCAGGCCAAGCTTTCCCTCGAGCGGATCGGTGACATCATCAACACCCCGTCGGAAGTTGTCGGAGGCAGTGTCGCCGTCAAGGAAATGAAAGGTGAAATCATTTTCAGGGATGTAAAGTTCAAATATTCGCCCGAGGGTCCCTTGATTTTGGATGGGATCAGCTTGCGCATCGCACCGGGGAGCCGGGTGGGGATCGTGGGTAAAAGCGGCTCCGGTAAGAGCACCATCACCAAGCTGATCCAGCGTCTTTATGTTCCAACGGAAGGGGTGTTGACGGTGGACGGGATCGACACCCGGCATATGGACCCCCTGCAGCTTCGCTACAAGATCGGGATGGTGCCCCAGGAATGTTTCCTTTTCAGCGGGACCATTCGGGAAAACATATCCATGGCCGTGCCCGATGCTTCGATGGACCGGATCATCGGTGCCTGCAGGGTGGCGGGTGCCCATGAATTCATCACGGAGATGCCCTTGGGATATGAAACCTACGTGGAGGAGAGAGGAATCTCTCTCTCCGGAGGGCAGAGACAGCGGATTGCCATCGCGAGGGCGCTTTTGACCAATCCGCCTATTCTCATCTTTGATGAGGCGACGAGTTCCCTGGATTATGAATCCGAAAAGATCATCCAGAGAAACCTTGCTCACATCGGAAAAGGAAGAACGATGATTCTCGTCGCCCACAGGCTTTCCATCATGAAAGAGTGTGATGTGATTTTCGTCATTGACAGGGGACGGGTTGTGGAAGCGGGAAATCACGAGGTCCTCGTGAAGAAGAACGGTTTGTACGGTCATCTTTACAGGCAGCAGGAAGGTGAACATGACGGATTATCACGATTTCAAGCCCATACTGGCTGAGGTGGAGGAGAAGCCGCCCAACCCCGTCGGCAGGGCTTTTCTCTGGACGGCGATTGCCATCCTTGGGCTTGCGTTGCTCGGGCTTGTCTTTATCCAGGTCGACGTGGTTGTCACGGCAAGGGGTAAGATCATCCCGGCGGGGGATGTGAAGGTTCTACAACCGCTGGATACCGGTGTGGTCAGCAAGATATGCGTAAGGGAAGGGGACTATGTGAAAGCGGGGTCTCCGCTCATCGAGATCGACCCGTCCGTTGACGATGCGGACCTGGAGGGGAAAGAAAAGAATCTCCATCTCTCCCGATTGTCCATGGCGCGCATCCGGGCCGTGCTGGAGGACAAGTCCTTCAGACCGCCCGGCGAAGGGCAATCCCCGGAGATCGTCGATGCGCAGGTGAGACTCTATCAATCTCAGAGGGCGCTCTACGACTCGACCCTGAGAGAAAAGCGGCACGCCCTCGAGGCAGCCGACCATATCGTCCAGACCCTGCAGGAGGAGTTACAAAAGCTGGAAAGTCAGCTTGCGGTAACGCAGGAGGTCGAAAAAAGGCAGAGGTCTCTTGTCGAAATCGGCGCCCTTGCAGAGAACCGCTTCAAGGAGAAAACCAGGGAAAGGATGAACCAGGAGCGCGAGGTGGAGGTGAAGCGGGGGCAGATCAAGGAAGCGAGGGCACGGGCGGAGCGCGCGAAAAGCGAGGTTGATTCCTTCAGATACGCCTTCCGTGAAAAAATGCTGAGCGAGCTTTCAAACAGCATGCAGGGCAAGAATGTCCTGGAAGCAGAGGTCAACAGCCTGAATTTCAAGAAGGGCAAGCGTTCCATCAACGCGCCGGTCAGCGGTTACGTTCACCTTCTCTCGGTCAAAACCGTCGGCGGCGTGGTAACGCCTGCACAGCAGTTGGTCAGCCTTGTTCCTGAGGACGCTGCTTTAACGGCAAGGGTCCTTGTCCTCAACAAAGACGCTGGTTTCATCCGGCCGGGACAAAAGTGTGTGGTCAAGGTCGACACCTTTGATTTCCAGAAATACGGTATGATCGACGGAACCGTAGAGTCGGTCAATCCCTTCAGCGTCGAGGAAAAGGAAAACGCCGGTGACGGCTATCCGGTTCACGTCAACCTCGCTTCCGAGGAATTGAAGACAAAAGACGGGGACACGCACAGAGTGAGGCCCGGCATGTCTGTGAGTGCCGAGATCCAGGTCGGGAAGAGGCGGGTCATCGAGTTTTTCCTTTTCCCGATCATCAAGTATCTGGATGAAGGGCTGAAGGTGAGATAAAAGAGACGAGCGACAAGGTTCAGCAACAGGGTGAAAGTATCAACAGGCTGATGATCCTGAATCATCCGCCTGTTTGATTTTCATTCAGATCCCCGGTGGGTTTACCCTTGAGGGTTGGCCTGATGGTGCCAGGTCTGGGCAAGCAGCGTCTGATAGGCCGGGTCATTCCTCAGGGTGTGGTATTTCTGAATAATGTCCATTCCCTGCGTGCTGTTAAAATCCATCATGGCATTGACGATGTTTTCCATATCCTGCTTCGTGATGTAGCAGCCATCCGTCACCTCCAGCCGCTCGATTCCGTTGTTGGCCTGGAACTGCCTTGACACACGGATGTAATCATCGTCATCGGTGAAGATAAGGAGGTCGAGCCCTTCCCGGAACATCACAATCCCCTGTTTATCGATGCCTGATTCCAGTTTCACCGTGTCGATGCTGCCGGCGGCGGTGTCATAGTCCTCGATGCGGTCATGGCCGTGGTTCCGTGCAAACAAGTAAATATCGCTGCCGGTACCGCCGTGGAGAAGGTCGTCGCCGGGGCCCCCGTCCAGGATGTCGTTGTCGTTCTCCCCGTAGAGGGTGTCGTTGCCTGCGCCCCCCTCGATCACGTCGTTGCCGTGGCTGCCGTAGGCCCAATCGTCGCCATCCCCGCCGTTGAGATAGTCGTCGAGGTTCTTCCCGTAGAGATAGTCGTTTCCGCCCAGGCCGTAAATCTCGTTTCTGTAACCATCGTAACTGAAATTCATCGATTCGCCGGCCTCGGTGCCGGTAACGATGACCTTGATCCTGGCGTTGATCTCCGCGGCCGTCAGCTCCGTCCCATCGGCAAATTTGAACCGGTCCACCTGGTAAAACTCTCCGGAGAGCCACCGGTCGAACTTGAGCGTCTCGCCTGTTTCATGGATCCGGAGCACCAGGTTGCCGCCCTTGTTGCTCCCCTCACCGATGTAGTCGAAGGAGTCCGCTGTCAGCCCCTCACCGAACTGGACGGTGTCGTAGCCGTTGCGGTTCACAACCTCGCCGTACCAGCCGACCGTTTCAACCGCATAGCTGTAAATCGTGTCGTTGCCCGAACCTTTGCCGTACAGGTACGTGTCGTCCCCCCGGCCGCCGTGGAGAAGGTCGTCGCCGGGGCCCCCGTCCAGGATGTCGTTGTCGTTCTCCCCGTAGAGGGTGTCGTTCCCCTCACCACCCCTCAGGATGTCGTTGCCCGTGTAACCGAAGAGGGTGTCGTTGCCTGCGCCCCCCTCGATCACGTCATTGCCGTGGCTGCCGTAGGCCCAATCGTCGCCATCCCCGCCGACAAGGATGTCGTTATCGCTCCCGCCGTACAGGATGTCATTTCCGCCTTGACCGTACAGAGCATCCCTACCCCCTGTAGAGTAAAGGCAGTCATTGCCGCCACCTCCGGCAATCGCCTCATCCACGTCTCTTCCCCTGAGTGTTTCACCATTCTCCGTCCCTGACAATATAGACAGGCCAGCCGAGTCGATGAGCCAGGAAAGATCTTCCCCCTGCGCCGCGAAGTGAGACCTGAAGGAGGCGTAATCGACGATTTGATCTGCGCCAGACCCCTTCAGCGATCGGGCGAACTCGGAGAGAATAATGCGGCCCTTCTCAGGATCGGCAGCCATTTGCGTTTCGATCCAAGCAATGGCGCGGCTCGTATCACCGATCAGCGTGCCGGATGCCTCATCCCAACGATAGATTATTTGTGCATACAAGTCTTTCAAATGGGCCTGGGCCATGAGCTGCCCGTAATACATTTCATAAAGCTTCTTGTATGCTTCGTTCAGAAGAGACGCGGCAGTTGCATTCGGATCCCGTCCACTGACGCCCAAAATTTCCTGCCCGTAGAATTTCTCCAGAACGCCGAGTTTTCTGGCATCAATATTGGGGCCTCTACTCACAGGGTCTATGGAGGATACACCGGCCCATCGGAACAGGATTTGGTCCATCAGGAGCGCGCGTCCCGCCACACTGTCCTCCGATATGAAATTTTCAACAAGAGTTTTCAGCGCGGGTGGAACGACAACCTGAACCGCGATCAGATGTTCGATCGGCTCTGGTACAAGGGACTCTCTCGCCATTGCCTGATGGAGGTCATAAAGATTCCCATAACCTTTCAAATTGGGCAAGGCTGCAATCTCACAGGGTACTTCAAGCCACTCCTCTGCTATAGTGATGCAGGTATCGCGCTCGACGAGGAAACTCCCCATGTTTCCAAGTGTTCCATCTGCCCTTAAAAATGTTCCCGCCTCGATTTGGGTGTTGCCATTCCCATCCGGCACATTGACATCTGTATGGTTCCAATAAATGGCCTGGATCCCCAGCTGATCCAGGCTGAAAAGTTCACCTTCTGATGAAAAACCGTCGCCGTCCAGATCCCGCCATACTTTTAACTGACTCCAGACAACATCATGAGCATCGAGGATATCATCTGAAACATTCTCTACGGTTACCGACCTGACATCGATGATGTTCAGACCTTCGTTGCGCAAGGATTCCCACCCTGTCACCAGTTCGGCGTCACTGCTGATCATGCCGTCGCCGTTGCGGTCGATTACTAAGATGCCGTCATCGGGCGAGATCCATCCCGTCTTTTCTGCAAAGCCATTGCCGTCATGATCAAAAAATGCGCCATGGGCGAGTCCCAATGTTTCAATCCCATCGCCATCGAGGTCCAGAAACATGGGATCCCTTCTGGGAGGCTCGGCGCCGAGTGATTTCTGTATCCATGCCACAATGTTTTTTGTTTTCTGTATCTGCTCATAATAGATTTGCAATCCCATGACATCTACTTCGCTCTCTATTGTCTTCAAATAAGCGGCAATTTCTTCATCGGTCATCTGAATTAGCTTCTCCATCTGAGCAAGCCAATTCTCAACATCACGAATGCTGTGTCTATAGCCCGGTATTCCAAAAAGTTCACCTAAGGGGGGACCGCCGCAGTAAGCAATAAGAGACAAACCATCTTCAGCCTTTACGCTGACAAGCTTTCCCTCTAACATTTGGGCGATGATACCATATGGATCGACATAGCCCGGTGCGTTAAATGAATAGGCCTTATCGATAATGCCTTCACTCCTCGTGAAGAAGGAGAGTAACTCTAACAAATAACCGCCAAGCGAATGCCCTGCCCCCAAGACGGTATCATTTTCCGTAATCAAGCCGTTATCAACTAGAGATCTGTAAAAAGCCTCGCAATCCTTATATTGCGACGTTTGACTTAAGGGTAACATTGCCTTTTGAAGACATGCCTCGACGTCGCCGGGGTCTATCTTGATCACGGGTGATAATTGAAATTCCGTACCCCTTGTAACGAAGATTTTTGAATCAGTTTCAGCGTCGTAGAGCAAATATCCGTCAAATCCAGATGAATTGGGTGGTGACTCTGCAATTACTGAGTATCGTTTTGCAAATACATCGGCTTCATCACGTGTAAATCGTCCACTATTATAAAGGGCATCACTTATTTGGTTTTTCGTCATCCCCTTATTGAGATCAACGTAGGCTGCATTTGACACTTTAGCCATCTCTCGAGTCTCTCGCAACTTGGCAAGCAGCTCGCCTCTGTTGTACTTTCTCATGTTTATTTATCCTCCTTTGGAACCAACGTCTCTTTCAAGATTGCGTAGTGAATTCCAGGCTTATTCCTATCGAACACCTCCACGGGACACTCCGCCGGCTTTACATGGTCCACAAAAATTTCCAGCCAAGATGGACCGTACCATAAGAAAGAGACCGCCTCACCCAGCGTTTCATTCGTTTCAATGTTTCTGACAGATGACTTCAACTTTCTGATGCGAAGCGGAGCTATTGAGACAGACTGCGAATCATAATGATAGTAAGCATATTTACTTTTTAATCTGTCGATCCTCTCGCTTGCGACACAGATGTCTTCCGGATGCTCTTCGTAATACTTCTTCTGGTAATTCGGATGGTACATTGCCACCATTTCATAATACGCATTGCATAATAGGGCCCCTTTCTTATCAGGATAAAACCTGTAAAAGCCGATTTCATTTGTAAGGAATTTGGGATCCGGTTTTGTAACGTTTGCCTCGATAAATTTATAATGTTGTTTCTTCAGCAACTCATCAATACACCCGTCGTTGCAACCCCACGTTGTATCCTCGCTCAGATAACCTTCGACATCTTTGACCGTCTTGTATACCTTCTTGCCGCTCTCGGTGCAGCAAAGATAATTAAAAGAGATTAGTCCGAGAATGAGATTCCAAGAGGGTCCCAGAAAACAGACAAGGAAAACAATAATGGCAACATTTTTGGATCCTTTGATCCACCACAACGCCAATGATGCAGCAAGTGCAAAAAAGAAAATCAGGACAATTAATAAAAGCATACTGCCTCCATCGCTTTGTTCCCTTAAAGGTCAGCCATGCGGCCAGTGCGTATGATCATTTACAATAAGAAAGTGACATAACAAATACTATGCTCAACAATAACAGTTTTAAAATCAGCAATTATTGCTAATCGGCTATTGGTATGGACTTTTATCTTAAATCCTTACCCCATGCGAACTACAATATACTTCTGAATTATAAAGGGACGGAGCTTGGAGAAACGGGCATCCGTAATAATCAAGGACAGAAGAATAAGAACGACAGGAATAATGATAAAGGCAAGGATCTGTGTTCTGCCCGATCTCCTGGATTGTTCCAGACGCACGGCCGCGTATACCAAGGCAAGAAACAGCAAGGCGACGAGCGAGACAAGAATGTTCACAAGCCCTCCTTTTTGCATCGTGTCTCGCAAACAGGGTATAAATGATGTTGGTTTTGTACGATGTGGAATTATGAAAATCAATACGAAAGAAAATTAATTCACAAGCTTATTTTTGCGCAACCAATTCTAATAAAAAAGCATTAGATCACCGACGCGGCTCATACTTTCGTCGTAGTTGCCTCGTCGTACTTGTTGCTGTTTCATCCGAGATAATCAGGGATCGCGATCTTTTGTCATCGGCAGGCAGAGAGAAATATGCTTTGGTGCATGCCTCGTCGCATGATGATCTCAGAAGACTGATAAGCATAAAGAGTGGAGTTTGTGATAGCACTTAAAAATTCTTTAGAAATCCGCTGTTTTGCCGATCTATTGCTGCTGAATGATCTTCTTTTGAGTACCATGATGGGATCAGACAGAGGCGACTCCATATGTCGTGCCCATCCGATTGATCTTTGCCCATCGTGAGGAACCATTCAAAAGCAGCCGGTGCATCATCTCCCATCAGGTGTAATGGAGCTCGAGATGAAAAAAGGTATGCGAATTATGTTGATGATTTTTTGCCTTGGTGTTTGTCAGACGGCATTCGGGTTGGACAAAGCGTTGGCCGGCGTTTCCTTATCCCTGCCGGATCTCCCATGGGCCATTGAAGTCGATGCACCGGGTTTCGTGATCGATGAGAAGGAACTGAATCAAAGCGGAAATGCTTCAAGGCTTTATGCGACAAACAAAGAAACAGGCGTATTGCTGTCGGTATTCCTGGAACCCGCAGCGATGAAGGGTGATGCGAAGATCGCCCGGGATCATTACTGGAACAGGGGAAAGAACAGCCCCTTCAAGAAGGAGAAGATCAAGCTGTATGAATCTGGTTCCAAGGCTCTTGTCGAGTATGTATTCCCGGAACACCGGGGGAAGCAAATAAACCAGAAACATATCAATGCCTATCTCTCAGAGGATGGATACTGGATCGATGTTCATGTTTCCCAGATGAATCACCGGGAAGGGTCCAACGACCCTTTGCAACAAGTCATCAAGACGATCCGCATCAACCGTTCTTACATTCCCGATGCCTTGGATTACTTTGCATATGGAAACTGGAACTATCGCAAAAAGAATTACAGAAAGGCCATCGCACACTACGAAAAGGCACTGGGTCTTGAAAAACAAAAAAGGACTCTGGGTCGAAAAGAGTGGATTGTCCTGGTTGATCAGCTTGGGATGTCCTATGGCATCAGCGGGGATCTGGACAAATCGAAACAGTTGTTCGAATGGGCTGTCACCAGGGAGCCGGATTACCCGATGTTTTATTATAATTTAGCATGCGCCCATGCGGAAATGAACAGATGCGAGGATGCTCTCAGAAACCTGAGTGTAGCGTTCAAAGTCAAACACACCATGCTGCCGGGTGAACGCATGCCGGATGCGATGAAAGACTCCTCCCTCCGAAGATGTCTTGAGAACAGGCAGTTCCGCACGGAGGTGGAAAGAATGAAATTCTGATGGGAGCGGTTGGTTGAAGGAACAATCAAGCAGCGTTTTTCCCATACGTGATCAAAGAATCTCGAATTTCAAATGTTCTGAAACAAAAAAGCCCCGGGATGTCTGGCCCGGGGCTTTTGAATCTCTGGGTACGCACTCTATTGAGGCACGGAATTCCTCCTGCGGAGAGTGATGAGGGCGATCATACCGAGGCAGAGGAAAAGGATGGTCTCCGGCTCGGGGACGGCCGCAAAATAAAGCTGATCCTGGGCGTTGCCGCCGGTCATCGTCTGGATGTTGAGGACCCGAATAGGGCCGATATCCGTCCAGCCTGAGCTGTTTGCAAGTGTGACCAGGTAATTATTCACCCCGAGATACTCGCCTTCGATATACCAGATGGCTTTCTGCAGATCCCCCAGGCTCGTTGAGGATGTGGGATCGAAAGCCGGTGCCATCTGACTGAGGTCCCCGATCATGTAATGGTAGTAGAGAAAGGCCGTTCGGGGATCGAGGGGATCGCCACTGTTTGTGTTGGAGCCGCCCTGGTTGGCCGTGCTGGAAATGTTCACCACCTTGTAGGGCGTGTTGAAGGAAATGTATTCATCCGTCTCCAGGCAGAAACTGTTGTAGAGATATAGACCGTCCCTGTATACTTCGAATGAACCACCGGGCGAGGGACCGAGACCGTCTTGGAAGGTGATGATGTCACCTACGTTGATCGGGTTAATCGTGAGAGCGCCTGCGTCTGATGCAGGCAGCACGGCACAATAGGCGAGAAAAATCAGAAAGAACAGCTTTAGAGCTCCTTTTTTCATCCCTCTTCCCCTCCTATTAACAAATCGGTTGCATAAGTTTCATATGAATCTTTTGCAACCATATTACAGAATCAACTGTGAATGTCAATATGTATAAGGTATGAATTTGCCAACAATATCAAAAATAATCTTCTAATGAAAAAGTATGATTAATTTTCGTAATTACCTAATACTTTTTTCCTAAGAATATAAATATATATAATTGCAATTACTGAATTAAATATGTAACGGGGCATGAACTTATTTCAGGTTTTTCGACGGGGGAAACAGAAATGGGTTCGGAAACAAAACAGGCTGGTTTTCATGAAATTCGAAAACCAGCCTGCCTGTTGATAAGTTACTTCAAGGATGGATTTGCCAGACTGAGTCAGCGTGATGCCTGCTGGTTGCGACAAGCCCTCCCGATCCGGATGTCAACCGGAATCCGAAAAGCGTTTCCCCCCGGTTTGTCTTCCGGGTCAATTCGTCTCTGACCATCCATGCCAGCACCTTGAGAGGAAGAGGCGACTTCTCGGCAAAGGCATCGAGGAAAGCAACCACTTCGTCAGGGTTTTTCAAAACGGCTTCCTCCCCCTTGAGCGATCTCGAGATCTCCAGCCGGTTGGCCGCAAGGATGGCCCTCGCCGATGAAAGCAGTTCGGGGTTTTCCATGAGAACCCTCAGGGCCTCGTCGGAGTGGCGGTAGATGATTCCGGTGAAGAGCCTTCCTTCGGGAGTTTGTACCAACCGGCGGTCCCTGAACTCCCTCATCACGGCGAGATGTTCCTCCGTCAGCGACATCGCCGCATAAGCCGAGAGCCAGCCCGGCGTGCCGATCCTGATCGGCTTCGACAGGGTGTTGTTGACTTCGTTGACCTCCACCTGCTGGCCATCGACGTCGGCCATGACCCCGATGTAATAGTCGCCGTCGGAGACGTCGGGGATGGTGACGGCCACGGTTTCGGTCTTGACGGCGCAGGGGGCGAGATTGCCGCCGGGAAGGGGCCATCGCTTGAGTTCCCGGTCCCCCGTCGTGACGGCCGCATCACTTGAAAGGTACAGAGCCATGCTGATGTTGGCCGACGGTGCCGTGCCCTGGTTCTTCATCGAGTAGGTCACCTGGACGGTGTCGCCCCTCTGTACATTGTCCCGATCGAGGGACATCGCGTAGACGGCGTAGTCCGCAGCCGTCACCCCCGTGCCGCCGATCTGGAATTTTGTCGACATGTTGTTTCCGGGGCTGGAGATGTCTGCCACCCAAAGGCCGGTTGACGTCCCGTCGTAGCGGTTGCTCGACGGTGTCGTGCAGGGGCCGAGGAAGAAGGGGGACTTGTAGTAGTCGCCGCATTCGGCGCGCCCGCCGGCTTCAATCTGCTCGAGGCCGTCGGCCTCCATGAGGCGCAAGAGCTTGTGCGCAGAGTAGGAGTTATTGTAGATGAAATTGTTTCCCGATGCGTCGAGCCGTGCATCCACGTGCCAGATGAGCATCCCGTCGCAAGCAAGCGATGTGTCGTTTCCCGCTCGTTGGCGGTTCTGGGCCATGAAGAACTCGGTGAAGAGGCTGCCCGACGAAGCGCCCGGCCAGACGAGGACGGCACTCTGGGATGTACCCGAGGCGCTGAGCGTGATGGTCGTCGAGCCCGTCGACACGACGGTGGGCGTCAGCCAGTCGAGCATCCACTTGCTGAAGCAATTGTGGTCGCCCTGGTTGGCATCCATCATGTCGAGGCCGCCGACCCCACCCCTGGGTCCCACGGAATCGTCGTAGTCGTAGTAGTCGGGGAGCCCGAGGGCGTGGCCCGTCTCGTGGAGGGCGACCCTCGGGGTAAAAGCGCTCCCCGCGGAGGTTCCCTCCCAGAGCCAGGCAAAGCCCCCCAGCCTCTTGCCGTCCACGGTGAAGGAGGGGTCGCCGAAGTCGAATGAATACCAGGCCCACCAGTCGGAAGCCCACGCTCCGGCCGGACCCGACCAGAAGACCATGAAGTAGTCGATCTCACCGTCGTTGTCCGAGTCGTACTGGCTGAAGTTGTGGCCGAGGGCCTTGTGGTGGTTGATGGCGGCTTTGATGATCGCCCGGATGTCCGGTTGTTCGGGGCGGTTGCCCGGCCATCGGTACCATTCCAGGGTGTTGCCCGTGATGTTCAGTCGGTTGTAGGACGCCCGGCGGTAATAACTGCTGAGGCTTTCGTAGGGGTATTGAAGGGGATTGCCGAGCAGGAAGAGACTGTTGTGAATCGTGTCCCTGCTGTTGATGTGAACATGGTCCTGAAAGTCGATGAGGAGCGCGAAGATCTTCACATTGCCGGTGGTCGGCATGCCGCGCCAGGCGGGCGGCGGCGCAGGCAGTGGCGCCATGAGGTTGATCTGCGCATCCCCGATGCCTTGCGACCTCAGAACAGCCCGCTGCGTCCGAATGATCGCCGATTTGAGCCGGTAGGCGTTGACCTTGTGGTTTCCGAGGCGTTCGGCGTAAGCCACTCTCGGCGCCAGTTTGCCCTCCCTTCTCAATTGTTCGATCTCCCCCGGTCGTGCCGGCTGCAGAGCCAGAGCGGAATCGAGATATCCAATCGATGCGAGAAAGACCATCAAAAACAGGGTCACCAAACAGCTTCTCCTCGGGGTTTTTCGTCCTCTTTCCATGATCCCGCCTCCTTTCTTTCCGTGCCGGCTTCCTCCTCCGGCGGGTTGTTCACTTTGTCAACGACCCAATCGCCGCGACGATCCTCTTGAGGCTTTCCGGAACGGTGTCGTCTTCGGAATGGAAGCGGATCGTCTTGACGCCCCGTGCTGTTTTCACGGTCAGGACATAGCCCCACCACGACCACTCGCTTTTGAAAGGGGCGCTGTATTGATCCTTCATTTCGAAGATTCGAGCATCCTCGATGAACCGCGCCAGGTCCTCCATCTTCCCCCGGGGGATTTCCCCTTTTCTCAGCTCTTTTCTCGTCCTCATGTAGACCGACCAGACGGTGTAAGAGCCGTCGCTCTGGATCTGCGTGTCCGTTCCGTTGTTCTCCCAATTACGCCGCTTGAGCTCTATCCATGGCCCGGTGCTTCCTTCCTTGTGGCCCGACCCCGTCATGGCCGGGCCGGATTGGCCCGTCGCTTGGTAACAGGCGGGAATCAGGTACGCGAGAAGGGCGATTACCACGCACAAAAGGATCGCTTTGCAGGGTTTACGAAACATGATCGCGGTTTTCTTGCGGGTTTATTCAGGGGTTCAAAAATGACGCGCTCGAGGTGGCGTTGGAGATGCTTGATGGACGACCTTCTTCAGTGGTCTTCGATCGACCGTGATTCCAAGGTAAGCGAATTCGGGGTCGTTTTTCAAGCCAAAAATAAAGGATTGTCCCTGCCTGATCAATCCAGGTATTTGCGCGGGTTGACCGGCATCCCGTTGAGCAGCACCGTGTAGTGAAGATGGGGACCCGTGCTTCGCCCCGAATCCCCGACGAAGCCGATGATGTCGCCCCTGCGGAGAACTTGACCTTTGTGCACGACGCTTCTCAAGAGATGGCCGTAGAATGTCGAGTACCCACGGGAGTGGTTCAAATGGACGAACCGGCCCATGTTCGGGTCGATTCCGGTGGAGACAACAATGCCATCGGCGGACGCGACGATTTCCCTGCCCGGATCGGTCGCAATGTCTATCCCCCTGTGAAACTCGCGGTGTCCCGTGAAGGGAGAGCGTCTCGTCCCGAATTCGGAGCTCACCCACCCCCGGACGGGCCAGATGGAAGGCGTACAGGCAAGGATGGACTTCTGCTTTTTGAGGAATTCAATCAGATCCCGGAAGCTCTTTTCGCGGACGGCGGCCTCCTCGATCAGGCGATCCAGGTCACGGTTCAGGCAATCGGATCGCATCTTGCCGATGCCGTCTTCCGGGGTCGAACCCCCGACGCCCGGCGGCGGAGGGAAGAGGCGGGGCGGAAGTTTGAGCGCGACCCGTGTCTTTCGGTTCACCTCCCGCGCCAGCCTGCGGATTTCAGCATCGAAGTCCTGCAGCGTGGCGAGGGTCCGCTCGTACTGTGCGATTTTTTCACTGAGAGCTCCGATCCGGCTCTCCTGGACCCGGGTGAGTTCGCGCAGGCGGATCACTTCCGCCCGGTCCCGCCTGATGTGAATGTCGTCGAGGGTGACAACGGGAAGGAAAGCAAGGACAATGACGACGCTCACCGAAAGGACCCCGAGGAGGCGGCTCGAGGCGGTGATCCGCTTCACGGGGGAATTTCCGCGCGGGATGATCAAAAAGGTGTAGGCGTCCTGTTTCACGGCAGCTTCTCGCAGATCAAATAAATCCGGTTCATCTCACGAGAATGTGATTGGTCAAAGAGCGGTCGACGAGAGACGTCGGCAACAGGGGATGGGGAAGGTGAACGTGAAGCCGGATTCGGGGCCGCACTCGCGGGAAGGAGTTCCACACCCCGCCGGTCAGGCGGGATACGGCCATCGCCTGGCAACCCTGCCGCCGTGTCCCGTCTCATTGCGGGATATAGGCCAGTGGTTTTGCGTCCCAGCCTTTCGACTGGTTTGCCTTTTTCAAACGACCGTTTTTTACCTATCCATCGGTAGACGGCGGGAAAACTTGAAAGGAGATGAAGATCTGAAGATGGGGACGGTTCACAAAATCCATTACGTAACAAGGGGATGGGAGGCGATCGGTTTTTTATTGACACTTGTTCCGGTATTCATATAATTCAGTATGTACTGAATAATCAGATATACAAAGAGCCGGATTTCAATCGGGGAGAGGGGTATGAAATGAAGAAAAAGGAATCGGCATCGTGCTTTTCCGCATCCGCGGAGGGGACCTGCAGGGTCGAGTCGCTCATCAGCGTCGATGATCGAGGTCAAATGGTCCTCCCCAAGGAATTGAGGGAAAGGGGCAACATCCGTGCGGGCGACAAACTTGCCGTCATTACCTGGGAAAAGGACGGCGAGATCTGCTGCTTCACCCTCATCAAAGCGGATCACCTCGCGGAGCGGGTCAAGGATTTCCTCGGCCCCGTGATGAAAGCGACGTTGAGATAATCGAGCGGAGGTCGAAGACGTGAAGGTCATGAGGGAAGAGGAGATCAAAAAAGCGGTCAAAGAGGGCTACGGCAAGATCGCAAGCCAGGGCCTCACCTGCTGCGGAACGGTGGATTCCTGTTGCGGTCCCCGCCCTGACGTCGAGGTCGGGAAGAACCTGGGCTACAGTGCCCAGGATCTTCAGGCGGTGCCGGAGGGATCGAATCTGGGGTTGGGCTGCGGAAACCCCGTTGCAATCGCCTCCCTTTCGGAAGGCGAGACGGTTATCGACCTGGGATCGGGGGCGGGGTTCGACTGTTTCCTTGCGGCCGGTCGGGTGGGAAAGAAAGGAAAGGTCATCGGTGTGGACATGACGCCCGAGATGATCGAAAGGGCGCGGGATCGCGCTCGCAAAGGCGGTTTCGAAAACGTGGAGTTCCGCCTTGGAGAAATTGAAAACCTGCCAGTGGATACAAACAGCGCCGACTGCGTGATATCGAACTGCGTCATCAACCTCTCACCGGACAAGGAACGGGTGTTCAGGGAGGCCTACCGGGCTTTGAAACCGGGCGGGAGGCTCATGGTATCCGACATCGTCCTTCTCAGAGCGCTGCCTGCTGCCGTCAGGGACTCCATCGAGGCCTATGTCGGCTGTCTGGCCGGGGCAAGCCTCAAGGAGGAATACATCAGGGCCGTGGAAAAAGCGGGATTCGAAAAGATCCGGATCATCGACGAGGTTCCTTTCCCCGTGGAATTCGCCGTGAACGACCCGATCGCTCAGTCCATCATGGAGAAGTCAGCCATGAGCCTCGAGGACGTGAAAAACCTTGCCCGCAGCGTTTTTAGCATCCGGCTCCAGGCCTTCAAACCGAAAGCCGCTTGAGGAGAAAGAGAGGAATGACATGACACCGCAGCAAATGGAAGAAAAAGCCAGGGCGCTATTCTCGAACAACTACCACTGAAGCCAGGCCGTTCTTGCGGTCGGGCAAGAAAAACTCGGTCTTTCGGATCCAGACCTCATCAAGGTGATGGACATCTTCGGCGGGGGGCTCGGGGCCCACGGGGAAGTCTGTGGTGCCCTCGTCGGGGGGCTTGCGGCGCTCAGCCTCCGTTACGGCCGGATGAACGGCGAGGTCCCGGCAGGCATGAAGATGTGGTCCTGTGCCTTCCATTTCATGAAGCGTTTCCGCGAGGAGGTCGGGGGCGGGAGTATTCTCTGCCGGGATTTCGTAAACGTGAACTGGATGGATCCGAAGCAGGTCAAAGAGTACCGGATGGGTGACAAATTTCTGAAGTGCGTCCAGATCACGGGGAAGTCGGCCAGGATCATGGGTGAGGTCCTCGAGTTGGCGGAATCGAAGAAGTAGGCGGGGCCAATCTTGAACAAACAACGGAGCCTTTCGGCGTGAAGATCGATTTCGCAGCATACGACGACTGGCCGAAGATCAAGACTCTGCTTCGCGAATCAGGGCTGCCCCACGAGGACATCAAGACGGCTCGTTTGAAACACTTCCTTGTCGTCAGGGACGGCGAGCGGATTGCGGGTGTCGTGGGGATCGAACTCTACGGTTCGGCGGCTCTCCTGCGATCACTTGCCGTATCACCGGGCTATCGCCGTTTCGGGTTCGCCTCCAGGCTGCTTGCAGGAATCGAGGAATACGCGAGGAAGAAGCATGTGGAGGCCATTTACCTGCTGACGATGACGGCCGCCGGGTTCTTCGAGAAAAAAGGTTATCGGAAGGCGGATCGGAAGAACGTCCCGGAGGCGATCCGGGCGACGACCGAGTTTCAGGGTCTCTGACCGTCCAGCGCCGAGTGCCTGGTGAGGCATCTCAGGTGAAAGCCGCCCGGGGTACAGATCGGCGTTTCGCCAGAAGGGCCGGCAGGGTCAATTCCCCATCAACTTCTTGAGCTCTTCCTCGAAGACCCTGTAGGTGGCGCTTCCGAAGAGGACGAAACGGACACGCTCGATTTCAGGGTGCTCCTTCAAATAGTCGATCGCTGTCCCGAGGGCGATGCGGGCCGCCTCATTCAGCGGGTAGCCGTAGGCGCCTGCGCTCAGGGCAGGAAAGGCGATGCTCTTGATCTTGTGGGTTGATGCGAGTTTCAGGCACTCCCGGTAGGCGCTCTTCAGAAGTTCCGCCTCACCCCTCGTACCGTCCCGGTAGATCGGTCCGACAGCGTGAATGACATATCGGGCTTTCAAGTTGCCGCCTGTCGTGATAACGGCCTTTCCGGTAGGGCACCCGCCGATCTTGCGGCACTCCTCCATGATCGCCGGTCCACCGGCCCGGTGGATGGCGCCGTCCACGCCTCCTCCGCCCCGCAGGCCCGAATTGGCTGCGTTGACGATGGCCTCGGTTTCTTCTTTCGTGATATCCCCCTCGACCAGCGTAAGCGTCGATTGGTTGATTTTGACCTCCATAGACTAACTCCTTTCCGGGACCGGCCTCCCTTCACCGTACACGAGCATGCGGTAGGTCTTCTCGATCCGATCCCAGTTTTCCTCCCGATCCATGGACCAATAACGACCGATGACGGAAACCACCTTTCCCAGGGTGTTTTCCGCCGCTTTTGTCTCGATCATCTCGATATAGTTGGCGCCGCTTTCCGGCATCTCCCCCCGGCGTCCCAGCATGGCGTGAATGAAAAGATCCTTGACCCCCTCTCTGCGGGCCATGTCCATCAGCGCGAAGAGGTGATCGATGGAACCATGGGAACTGAAGAAGGAAACGATCCCCATGAGATGCAGGGCCGTCCCCCTGGACCGGCAGTTTCCCATGACATCGCAGAAGGCTTCATTACGGAAGAAGGAGCCGTCGGCGATGGCCATTTCGATTTTCAGCCGGTCCGAGTAGATCCTTCTGCCGGCACCCATATGAAGGTGCCCAGCCTCTGAGTTCCCGACGGTCCCCTCGGGCAAACCCACAGCCGAACCGGCGGCCTTGAGCCGCGTGTTGGGGTAATGTGCGAGGAGTCCGTCCATGACGGGAGTGGAGGCCCGGGCAATGAGATTCCCCTCCCGGCGGTCGTTGATCCCCCAGCCGTCCAAAATGAGGACGAGAAGGCGCTCGACGGGATGAACGTCCTCCACGACAAGGGAAGATCCGGTCATGGCCGCCGGCTTCTCAAGGCCCAGGAGATGGAGGATTGTCGGTGCGACGTCCGTAAGCTCGCCGTCTTCCCTCAGCCGGAGTTCCTTCCGCTCGTCGACGATGATGAAGGGGACGGGGCTCCGGGTGTGCCCCGTGTCGATACTGCCGTCGGGGTACAGCCACTGCTCCACCGTGCCATGGTCGGCCGTGATGATGACGACGACGCCCGTTTTCCGCGCGGCTTCGAGCAACCGGCCCGTGCTTCGGTCCACCGCCTCGACGGCGAGGGTGACGGCTCTTTCATTTTCAATGTGACCGACGACATCGACATTCGGGAAGTTGACGAAGAGGAAGCGGTAGCGAAGGTCAGAGATCTTCGCCTCAGCGGCTTTCGTGATTGCATCGATCGACATCTCAGGGGCTTCGTCGAAGAGGCGCACGTCTTTCCTGGTGGGAAGGACGATGCGCTCCTCGCCCGGGAAAGGCTCTTCGATCTTTCCGTTCAGAAAGTAACCGACATGGAAAGCCTTTTCGGCTTCCGTGATCTTGACCTGTCGGATGCCGTTTCTTGAGAGGACCTCGCTCAGGGTATCCCGTATGACCCCTTCCGATGGAAAGGCCACGCGGGCCTTCAGCCTTGAGTCGTACTCGATCATGGTCGCGAAATCGAGCGAGAGGTCCGGCTCGACGGGAAATTTGTTGAATCCCTTCTCGATCAGGCTGCGCGTCAGCTCCACCTCCCGCTCGCCTCGGATATTATAGAAGATGGCTCCATCCCCCCTGTGTATTCTTCCTGCAGGTCTGCCGCCGGGACCGCAGAGAACGAGGGGCTCCATGGTTTCGTCATCCTCCCCCCTCCTGTAGGCCTCGCGGACGGCCCGGGACATCATGTGCGGATGCATGTTCATTCCGGCGCGCCTCTGTAGGTGAATCGCCCTGCTCGTGAGCTGGACCCGGCGGATTGGGTATGTTGAGCCCGCCCCGACCTTAGTAGCGAAATCTTCCAGCCTTGTAAAGCAAAACATGAGCGATTGAAGCGATTTCAGTTGAAAACTCCATACTTACATGATAACAATCACCCATTGAAATGAATGCGGGGAACGGGATGATCGTGGTCAAGTCGGGCCTCGACAAGACGAAAGAAGAGATCCTGAAGGAAAGCGCGGAGGTACTCGGCCGTGCCGGGGAGCGTCTCTCTGCAGCCCTGCGTGAGCTCGAGCGGATCGAGAAGGTGATCGAGGGGAAGATGGACGCCCTGAGGGGGGTCGCCGAAGGGTCCGGCGATGATCAGCAGATCGCCTCAATGAAACAGGGGATCACCGCCGAGATCAACCGGGAAATCAAGCGGTACAACCGGGCAAGGGAGTATGCCAAACTCCGTTACTATTACCTGATCGTCACGCGGGAGGCCGTCGGATTCCGGAGGCACAAGACCGTCGAGGAGCTTTACCGCATCCCGCCGAAAAAGAAGCATCTCTGAAGGGCCATGGATCGTTTCAAGAGACAGCGGCTGAAGATGGTCGATTCCCAGATCCGCTCGAGGGGAATCACGGATGTCCGGGTCCTGAAAGCCATGGAGAGGGTTCCCCGGCACCTTTTCGTGGATGAAGGGCTGGTCGACCAGGCATATAACGACAACCCCCTGCCGATCGGCGAGCGGCAGACGATCTCGCAGCCCTACATCGTCGCCTTGATGACGGAAGCGCTTGGGCTTCAGGGGAACGAAAAGGTCCTGGAGCTGGGCACCGGGTCGGGATACCAGACGGCCATATTGGCGGAGCTGGCGGAGCGCGTCTTCTCCATCGAGCGCATCGCATCGCTGGCGAACAAGGCAAGAAAGGTGCTCGAGAGGCTCGGCTATTACAACGTGGTCATCCGTGTCGGTGACGGGACTTACGGCTGGCGTGAGGAGGCTCCATTCGACGGCATCCTCGTTTCGGCCGGTTCCCCCGATATCCCGAGGCCGCTGGTGGAGCAGTTGGCCGTCGGCGGCCGGCTGGTGATTCCCACGGGAGGCCGTTTCACGCAGACCCTGTACCGAGTGACCCGACTTTCCGAAAATGTCGAGGACATCAAGAAAGAAGACCTCGGTGGTTGCCGTTTCGTAAATCTCATCGGGGAACACGGCTGGAAGGAGTAAGGGGCTTCTCAAGGGTGTCAAACGGGGAGGCTGTGCGGAAATCCGATATCCGATCCCTCAGATAAGATGGGCGCTCGCATAAAAATATTTCTGGCTCTCCTCCCGCTTCTGGTTCTCCTTTCCTGTTCGGTGGTTCAATTGCAGGATTCGGACAGGGCGCGGGGCGTTTACCACAAGGTCAGGAGCGGCGAGACCCTCTGGAGGATTTCACAGGCCTACGGCGTGAGCCTGCAGGACATTGCCGAGGTCAACAACATCACCGATCCGGCCATGGTGACGGCCGGGACCGTCCTTTTCATCCCCGACGCCCACCGGGTCATCGACCTGCCGCCCGTCGAGAAGAAACCGGAGAAAAAGGAAATCACAGCACCACCGCCGGCCAGGGGGCCCGCGGGGGGCGTTGCCGGCGAATACGGGTCGCCGAAGGGAAAACCCCGGGAAGAAAGTCTCACCGAGAAAGCCGGCCTGAAGGCTCCCGGGAAAAGCCCGTCGACGGAAAAGACCAAGCCTGTGGCCAAGGCGGCAACCGCTGAAAAGCCCACCGAGGCGCCGCAAAAGCCGAGGGCAGGCGGCGCGTCAGGAGTCGCAGCCGCGAAACCCGATGGGAAGCAGAAGGCGCCCGCCAAACCTTCCGAGCGATCCGTCGCAACGGCAAAATCCTATGAGCCGGACGTCAAAGAGATGACCCTCGAGGACGTGAGAAGGCGCCTCCGCGAAGAGGAACAGAAAGAAAAAGCAGAAGCGGGGAAGGGAAGCGAAACCAGCCCCGCCGCGGCCCCCCCGGTTGAGAAGAAGTCCGCAACCGCGCCGGCATCGGAAAAGAGGCCGGCCGTGAAGGCCGAGCCGGAGAAGGCTCGAAAGCCGGCCCCGCTCGAGGAGAAGAAACAGGTGGCCAGGATCGGACCGGAGACGGAGCGAAGGAGGGTTATCGCAGAGGAACCGCCGGGCAAGATCGATCTGCCGAAAGGCCGTTTTGCATGGCCTGTGAAGGGGAAGGTCACCTCGAGGTACGGGATTCAGGCCAACGGGATGAAGAACAACGGTATCCGGATCTCCGCCAAGGAGGGTTCACCCGTCGTTGCATCAGCCGGCGGCACGGTCATCTACTCGGCCCCCCTCAAATATTACGGTGACACTATCCTCCTCCGGCACGACGACAATTATGTTACCGTGTATGCCAATTTGAAGGACCGGGTTGTCAAAAAGGATGACCGTGTCAAGAAGGGCGACAAACTGGCCCTCCTCGGAAAACCCGGTGACGGCTCAGATGGGTCCTTCCTCTATTTCGAAATCCGCCACAACAACAAAGCCCGCAACCCTTTGTTTTTCCTGCCTTGATCACAGGGTGGCGGATCAAGGGTCTCGGGCGCAAGAAAAGGGATCCCCCGACCGGGCTTTATTGACGAGATCAAGAGCCATACCTATAATAATAATAATAAAAAAACCCTTCGGAAATGGACGTTGAGATGACGGAAACACATGAAGATGAATCCCTATTTTGAACAGGGGCCCATCAGGCCTCCAAGCGAGGCGCAGAGCCTGCTCGTACGGTTGACGAGGAATTGCCCCTGGAACAAGTGTGCGTTCTGTCACACCTACCGGGGCTGTAAATTCCAGTTCCGGGCCGTCGAGGATATCCGCAACGATATCGAGACCGCCCGGCGAATCGCCGATGAGATCCGTGCCCTTTCCTGGAAAATGGGCGAGGGCGGCCGGGTTTCACGGGCGGTCGTGGGAACCATCTTCGCCCATGAGCACCTCTACGGTGATGCCTTCCGATCCGTCGCGGCCTGGCTCTACCATGGCGGAGAATCGGTCTTTCTGCAGGATGCCGACTCCCTCGTCATGAAGACGGATGATCTTCTCGAGATTCTCGGTTTCATCCGGGAGGCCTTTCCGCAGGTGAAGAGGATCACGTCCTACTGCCGCTCCAAAACGGCGAGGAGGAGATCCGTGGAGGAATTCAGGAAGCTCCACGAGGCCGGCCTCACGCGGATTCACATCGGACTCGAGACGGGCTATGACCCCCTGTTGAAATTCATCCGCAAAGGGGTCACAGCGGCAGAGCACATCGAGGGCGGAAAGCGCGTCGTTGCCTCGGGCATATCCCTGTGCGAATACGTCATGCCCGGTCTCGGCGGGGACCAATGGTCGAGGGAGCACGCCGTTGAGACGGCTCGGGTGCTCAACGAGATCAACCCCGACTTCATCCGGCTGCGATCCCTGCAGGTGCGCCGGGGGACAGCCCTTTACGACATGATGACAAAAGGGGATTTCCGGCCCCTGGGGGACGAGGATGTCTTGAGGGAAATCCGGGTGTTCATCGAACACCTCGAGGGCATCACGAGCACGATCATCAGCGATCACATCCTGAACCTCCTCGAGGAGCTGGAGGGCAAGCTACCGGAGGACAAGGAAAAGATGCTCGCCACGATCGACCGGTTTTTCGGCCTCTCTGAAGAGGACCGGACGATCTATCGGTTCGGCCGGAGACACGGGATCTACCGAAGGATGGACGACCTCTACGACCAGGAGGTCTACCTCCGGCTCAAAGCCGTCGTCGATCGGTATTCGACCGAAAACCCGGGCCAATTGGACCGAGACCTCGACCAGATCAGACAAAACTTCATCTAAATCCCGTCTGTTTCGCAAAAGAATCCTGCGTTTGAATATCCATTGACAGCAAGGGCCTTTTTCATTTATAATACCTCGTTTTTAAAATCTATTGAGGTTGTCGGGCAATGTTTAAGATTGGCGACTTGGCGGTGTATCCGGCGCAGGGTGTCGGGATGATCGAATCGATCGAAGATCGCGAGATTATGGGAAGCCGGCAGAAGTTCTACGTCATGCGGATACTCGGAAACGGGATGAGGATCATGATTCCGACGGATAGCGCCAGGTCAGTCGGTCTGAGAGAGTTGATCTCCGCGAAGGAAGTACCGAAGGTGTACGAGATCCTGAAGGACAAGAAGGTGAGCATCGATAAGCAGGCCTGGAACAAGAGGTACCGCGAGTACCTCGAGAAGATCAAGACGGGTTCTGTTTACGAGATCGCCCGCGTTCTCCGGGACCTGTTCATCCTCAAGAACGGCAAGGATCTCTCCTTCGGTGAACGGAAAATGATGGACACGGCCAAGAACCTGCTCATCAAGGAGATCTCGATCGCGAGCCGCATGGCGGAAGCGAAAATCGAAGCCGATATCAACGCCATTTTCCCGATTCATTGAAAAGAGCCGAAGCACCAGGATACGAAGCAAAAGCTCCAAGAGAACGCATCACGGACTCAGTGACTCCACCCTTTGCGCGGTCTCCCGGGTGTCAACGGGATGTTCATTCGGATCCCGTCTTCATATGCTGAGGAAGAGGTGTGTCCCGTCGGGGCTTTGATCATATTTGCTTGCAGGCACGGACGTTCTTTGACAAGCAGGTGAGAACAAGTGGAAAAAAACACAGGGAAAGGGGGTTATGCGCTTGTTCGTACGATTTCTTTTAATTGCCGCTTGTTCAATCAGTGGATTCTTCATCTCTTATATCAATTTCGATAAGAGCATACCGTTTTCATTCATAGGATTATTATTAGGTCTATTAATCGCTCTTACGGTGATCCAGATTGAACAAGTCATCCGGAAGGCCTCTCTGAGGATCATCCTCGGGGGCGTCATCGGGACCATCATCGGTCTCTCCATCGCTTTGCTCTTGTCATACGGTCTACGCTTCATTACCAACATCGAGAAGCAGGAAATCGCTCTGTGGATTTTCATCCTGCTGACCTGCATCCTGGGTTACCTGGGGCTCGTCATCGGGACGAAGAAAAGCGAGGAGGTCTCGTTTCCCCTCCTCGGTGCCCTGAAGGGGGTCCGAAGCGGTGATGTGCGGATCCTGGACACGAGCGTGATCATCGACGGACGGATCGCCGACATTTGCGAGACGGGTTTCATCGAAGGGAACCTCACCGTTCCGCGTTTCGTGCTCGACGAATTGCAGCATATCGCCGACTCGTCGGATTCCATGAAGCGGTCCCGGGGACGACGGGGCCTCGAAGTCCTGAACCGGATGCAGAAGACCTCCGGTATCAACATCGAGATCGTCGATCAGGACTTCCCGAAGATCAAGGGTGTGGACGGCAAACTGATCGCCATGGCCCGGAAGATGAACGGAAAACTCATCACGAACGATTTCAACCTCAACAAGGTGGCCGAACTCCAGGGGATCAAGATCCTCAACGTCAATGAACTGGCCAACGCCCTCAAGCCCGTCGTCCTGCCGGGCGAGACCATGGTCGTCAAGGTCATCAAGGAAGGCAAGGAGCCGGGGCAGGGGGTGGCCTATCTCGATGACGGGACGATGGTCGTCATCGATCACGGAAACCGCAATCTCGGCGACACGGTGGAGGTGGTCGTCACGAGCGTGTTGCAGACGACCGCCGGGCGGATGATCTTTTCCGAAATGAAGGGCGTGGTGCCCGAAAAGAAAATGCAGGGGCTCAACGCCCTATAGAGGGAGTGGAAAGACCCGGGGTAGAAAAGACCCCGGGTTTTTTATTACGGTCCGGTCCCTCAATACTGCTTGCAGAGGCTCAGGATGAAAACCGTCGCGATCATCCCGGCGGCGGGCGCGGGCAAGAGGATGGAAAGCGGAGTGTCGAAGCAGTACCTCGCCCTCGAAGGCGTTCCCATCCTGGTCCGCACCCTGAGGGTTTTTGAAACGGCTTCATCCGTCGACGCGGTTTTCCTCATCGTCCCGGCCGGTGACGAGGATGCCGTTCGACGGGACATGGTGGCTCCCCACGGTCTGACAAAGATCAGCCGGATCCTGCCGGGCGGAAAAGAGCGGCAGGACTCGGTCCGGGTCGGGATCGAGGCCGTTCGGGATGAAACCGAAATCGTCCTCATTCACGACGCCGTGCGCCCTTTTGTCACGGTGGAAATGATCGAGGCGAGTGTCGAGGGCGCCCGCGGATTCGGGGCGGTTTCCATCGGCGTCCCCGTGAAGGACACGGTGAAATCCGTGGGAGATGACGGCTGGGTCACCCGCACGATGGATCGGTCTCAGCTATGGCTCACGCAGACACCGCAGGCCTTTCGCAGGGGGATCATCCAGGAGGCGTACCACCGGGCATATACCGAAGGCGTCTACGCCACCGATGACGCGTCCCTCGTGGAACGGATCGGGATCCGGGTCAGGATGATCCCCGGGAGCTACGAGAATATCAAGATCACGACCCCCGTGGATCTTGCTGCGGGGGCCGTGATCATCGGAAACAGGAGAGAGGTATGAGAATCGGGTTCGGATACGACAGCCATCGACTGGTGGAGGGGCGCCGCCTGGTCCTCGGCGGCGTCGAGATCCCTTTCGCAAAGGGGCTCCTGGGACACTCCGATGCCGATGTCCTTCTTCACGCCGTCGGCGACGCCCTCCTGGGAGCGATCGGGGAGGGGGACCTCGGCAGACACTTCCCGGATACCGATCCCGCTTACAAGGATCTGTCGAGTCTCCTGATCCTCCAGAAGGTCCATGACATGGCGGAGCGCAAGGGCCTCACCGTCGGGAACGTCGACTGTACGGTCGTCCTGGAGAGCCCGCGGCTTGCCGAATTCGTTCCGCTCATGGTCGCCAGGATCGCCGCCATCCTCGCCATCGAGCAGAGCCGGGTGAACGTGAAGGCCAAAACGAATGAAAAGATGGGTTTGATCGGTCGTGGCGAGGGGATCGCCGCTTTTGCGGTGGTCTCGGTAAAGGAGAAGAAGGTTTGAACCGCCATCCGGTCGAAGTCAGGGTTCGGTTCGCCCCATCGCCGACGGGGGACCTCCATGTGGGAAACGCCAGGACGGCCCTATTGAATTGGCTCTTCGCGCGGAACAGCGGCGGCCGTTTCATCCTGCGCATCGAGGATACCGACCGGGATCGCAATTCCAGCCTCCACGAAAGGAACATCCTCGATGACTTGACATGGCTCAAGCTGGATTGGGATGAAGGGCCGGACCGCGGAGGACCCTTCGGCCCCTACCGCCAGTCCGAGAGACTCGATCTCTACGGGGAACACCTGGAGCGACTGAGAAAGAAGGACCTCGTCTATCCATGCTTCTGCACCGAGGAGGAGCTCGAGGCCGAGCGCGCCTCACTGCTGGCCCGGGGGATGATGCCGCGATACATGGGAAAATGCCGGGATCTCGACCCGAAGGAGCGGGCGCGGCTCGAGGCGGCGGGGAGGAAGCCGGCCTTCCGTTTCAAGGTGGGGAGGGGAACGATCGAATTCAACGACCGGATCCGGGGCCCCATGAGGTTTGAAAGCGGAGCGATGGGTGATTTCATCATCGTCCGGTCCACTGGTGTTCCCGCCTACAATTTCGCCGTCGTCGTCGATGACCATTTGATGGCCATCAGCCACGTCCTCCGCGGCGAGGACCACCTCTCCAACACGGCCCTCCAGGTCCTGCTGTACAGAGCCTTCGGTTATGAGCCGCCGGTTTTCGCCCATCACTCGCTCATCCTCGGCCAGGACCGCTCGAAGTTGAGCAAGCGGCACGGGGCCGTCTCCGTCCGGGAATTCCGGGCACGGGGGTTTCTCCCCGAGGCCCTCTTCAATTTCCTGGCCCTCCTGGGAAGCTCCTACGGGGAGGGCAGGGAGATCCTTTCTCCGGATGAGCTCATCGAAGGGTTTTCTCTCGACCGGATCGGGAAAGGAGGCGCCGTCTTCGACGAGAACAAACTGGCCTGGATGAACAGTCACTATATCCACAATGCCGAGACGGGCAGACTCATCGAACTGCTTGGCCCCTTCGCGGAAGCCAGGGGCTACGACCTCGGAAGTCTCGACGGGACGTGGCTTTCCGCCGTTGTCGACGCCGCCAAACACAATGCGGCTTCCCTCGATGAGATCGCGGAGTACCTCGATGTCTTCCGTGAAGAGACCCACACCGTGAGTCCCGAGGCCGCCACCGTCCTCGAGGCCGAGGAGTCCCGAAAAGTGTTGTCGGCCCTGGCCGACACCCTCGCAGGGATCGGCGATCAAGGCAAGGCGGATTTCCAGACGGTGATGACGGCCGTCAGAGAAATGACGGGATTATCCGGCAAGAGGCTTTTCATGCCCATCCGTGCGGCGCTCACGGGACGCCTGTCGGGACCGGAGCTGGACCGGGTCTTCGAGATTCTGGGCAGGCACAGGATGCTCCTGCGGTTGCAGAGGGTTTGCACGCTCAAATGACCCCCGGGGCGGCTCTTCCGTGACCACGCGCTTCAACGATTCCATGGCATGGCATCCGTCCGTCTTATGCCGGGATTTCTTTCCCGTGATCTGATCGATCGAGATGCGCCAGAGCCGGGCCTCCTCGAGAAGCCGTTCGTCGAATGTCCACTCCCTGCCCGAGGAATGCTCCATGATCCGGTTCATGGCAACGGTTTTCTGAGCGGCGTCCGTGATCTCCTCAATCGTCCCGAAGCCGATCACACTGTAAAAGGACTGTGTCCAGGGACAGGCCCGCGTCGCGTTCTCGATGACGTTCACATCATGTTCCAATTCGAAGCAGATGTGACGGTTGGCTGCGATGCAGTCGATTTTCATCCCCTTGCGGGCCGTGTGAACACAGAGGCAGGTCCCGTCGTAACCGAAAAACACAGGGACGATGTAGGTCCGGTTGCCCCGGCTGAGCCCGAGCCGCAACATCCGGGCCTTTTCCAGGATGCTATCGATCTCTTTTCTGTGTCGAATTTCTTTCTCAAGACGCCTCATCTTTCGTTTTCAGGGTTTTCCACGGGCGCAAAAAAACGGGGGAACCGGATCGATTCCCCCGTTTTTTATCCCGGTTGGAGTCCCTCCCGTCACAGGGGGATGTTGTTGTGTTTCTTGGAGAGACGGTCCTGTTTCTTGTCCCTGTAGGCATCGAGGAGCATAACCACCCGTTTGCGCGTTTCGCGGGGGGCGATGACCTCTTCGATGATCCCCATGCTCGCCGGGAAGTAGGGGTTGTTGAACTGCTCTTCGTATGCCGCCACGAGCTCCGCACGCTTCTTCGCCGGATCGGCGGCGGCGCTGATCTCCCGGCGGTAGATGATGTTGCAGGCACCCTCGGCTCCCATGACGGCGATTTCGGCGGAGGGCCACGCCATGACGTAGTCGGCGCCGAGCTGCTTGCTGCACATGCCGATATAGGCCCCGCCGTAATCCTTGCGGGTCACCACCGTGAACTTGGGGACCGTCGCCTCAGAGTAGGCATGAAGAAGCTTCGCCCCGTGGCTGATGATGCCGGACCACTCCTGGTGCGTTCCGGGCATGTAGCCGGGGACATCGGCGAACGTGAGAAGCGGTATGTTGAAGGCGTCGCAGAAACGGATGAAGCGGGAGGCCTTGTCGGAGGCATTCACGTCGAGGACGCCGCCGGCGAACATGGGGTTGTTGGCAATCACACCGACGGTCTTGCCCATGATCCGGATGAAGGCCACGAACATGTTTCGCGCCCAGAGTTCATGGGGCTCGAAGTAAACGCCGCCGTCCGCAACGGCGGCAACGACCTTCCGCATGTCGTAGCCGCGCGTGGCCTTGTCGGGGATGATCTTGTCCAGCTCCGGGCAGAGGCGGTCGGGGCTGTCCGTCGTTTCGATCACCGGCACCGGACTGTGGCAGCTGTCCGGGAGATAGGAAAGGAGTTCCTTGATCTTTTTGATGCAGTCCTCGTCGTTTTCCGTAGCGAAGTGGCACACACCGCTCTTGGTGGCGTGGGCCAACGCCCCGCCGAGGTCGTCGTGGGTCACCTCCTCGCCGATGACGGCCTTGATGACATCCGGCCCCGTAATATACATATAGCTCGATTTCTTGACCATGAAAACGTAATCCGTCAACGCAGGGGAATAGACGGCGCCTCCGGCCGTGGGACCCATGATGGCGCAGATCTGGGGGATGTAACCCGATGCGATGGAATTCCGGTAGAAGATCCCGCCGTAACCCTCAAGGGCGGGAACTCCCTCCTGGATGCGGGCGCCGCCGGAATCGTTGAGCGCCACGAAGGGTTTCCGGGCGTCGATGGCCATGTCCATCACCTTCCAGATTTTCTTTGCGTGCATTTCCCCGAGGCTTCCGCCGGAGCTCGTGAAGTCCTGGGCGGCGCAGAAGACGGTACGGCCGTTGACCTTGCCGAAACCCGTCACGACCCCGTCGGCGTTGATCTTTTTCTCATCGAGACCGAAGAGCTTGGAACGATGCTTGACAAAGAGCTGGACCTCCTGGAAGGTTCCGGCGTCGAAGAGGCGATCGATCCTCTCACGGGCCGTCAATTTACCGAGCTCGTGCTGCTTCTTGACCATGGCCTCACCACCCATGGTCATCAAATCGGCTTGCCTCCTTTCCAGATCCTTGATTCTCTCTTCCGTGATTCCCATATTTATCACCCCTGATGTGTTTTCGGTCTGTCCGTAAAAATTGCTTGCCCATAGCATGTATCAAACTTCAATGCAACTGGCAATTTAGCAGGCTTTTTCATCCTTGACGAATCACGCATCAAAGTTATATAAATCGGGGGTCCAAAGAAGCGTAAATGGCCGTATTTATAAGGCCTTGCGGTTTCAGGATCCCGGCTGTCCCGCGGGTCAGGGAGGGCGGCGGCAGGAAGCGGAGGGGTCCGGAGTCCCTGATGCTCGTTCAGTCACAAAGGCACCGAAAGGAGGAGCCATGAAATACATCGATGAAATGGATTTGAAAGGGAAGAGGGTGCTGTGCCGGTTCGATTTCAACGTCCCCCTCGATGCCGACCTCAATATCGTCGACGACACGCGGATCCGGGCGGCGCTCCCGACGATCAACTACGCCCTCGATGAAAATGCCCGTGTCATCATCATGTCCCATCTCGGCCGTCCCAAGGGAAAGCGGGTGGAGCGGATGAGCCTTGCGCCTGTCGCCAAGCGGCTCTCGAGGCTTCTCGGAAAGAATGTGACGATCCTGAAGGACTGCACCGGCGAGGAGGTCCGGAAGGCCATAGAATCGCTGAAGCCGGGCTGTACCCTCATGCTGGAGAACCTCCGTTTTCATCCCGGTGAGGAGAAAAACGACGAGGAATTCGCCCGGGAACTCGCAAGCTACACCGACGTCTACATCGACGACGCTTTCGGCAATGCCCACCGGTCCCATGCCTCGAATGTGGGCATCACGAAGTTCGTGAAGGAGTGCGGTGCCGGTTTCCTCATGAAGAAGGAACTCACGTACTTCAGCAAGGCCCTCGAGAAGCCCGCCAGGCCCCTGGTGGCGATCGTCGGCGGCTCCAAGGTTTCGGGGAAGCTGGAGGCCCTCGGGAATCTCATCAAGCTCGTGAACAAGATGATCATCGGCGGCGGGATGGCCTTCACCTTCCTGAAGGCCCAGGGTTACGAGGTGGGAAAATCCCTTGTCGAGGACGATCTTCTGGACCGTGCCCGCGAGATCATGGCCGAGGCCAGGGAACACGGTGTGAAGCTGTATCTGCCCGTGGATTGTGTGATCGCCGAGAGCATGGAGGCGGAGGCCGAGACGAAAATCGTGCCGGTTCAGGAAATCAACTCCCACTGGATGGGTCTGGACATCGGGCCCGCAACGATCACGCTTTTCACGGAGGCCCTCAGCAACGCCAAGACGATCGTCTGGAACGGCCCCATGGGTGTCTTCGAGAAAGATGCCTTCAGCCGCGGAACCTTTGCCCTGGCCCACAGCGTGGCCAATTCCTATGCGCTCTCCATCGTCGGCGGCGGCGATACCGATGTGGCCATCGACCGGGCGGGGGAGAGGGACAACATGTCTTACATCTCCACCGGGGGCGGCGCCTTCCTGGAACTCCTGGAGGGTAAGAAACTGCCGGCCATCCTTGCCCTTGAGAAATGTTCCGAAGGGGGGAAGTAGGACGACGGTACCCCTCGGATGCCGATGAAGGCGGAACGGACGGGCGCCTTGCACTGCAAGGCGCTTCATCTATCCCGGGCCCGGCGTTTCCCCCTCTGTCGTTGAAAGGGTTATGAGACACCTGAGAATGATCATCGAATATGACGGCACGGGCTATCACGGGTGGCAGCGCCAGAGCTCCGGCACCACGATCCAGCAGGTTCTCGAGGAGACCCTCCGGAGGATCACCGGCGAGAAGGTGACGCTCTACGGTTCGAGCCGGACCGATGCCGGGGTTCACGCCCTCCACCAGGTGGCCCATTTCAGAACGTCTTCGAGCATCCCGGTGAGAAATCTTCTTCTGGGGATCAACAGCCTCATCCCCCGGGACATCGTGGTCAAGGATCTGACCGAGGCGGACGAGAAGTTCCACGCCCGCTACTCGGCCCGGAGCAAGGCCTATTTCTACCGGATCTTCAACGGGGACATCCGAACGGCCCTTCACCGGAACTACTGCTGGTATGTCTTCAAGCCCCTGGATGCCGAAAGGATGGCGGAAGCCGCATCGGTCTTGAGGGGCCGCCATGATTTCTCGGCCTTCTGTTCCGCTCAGACGGATGTGAAGAGCCACGTCCGCGAAGTCTATGATGCCCGTGTCGAGCGGGAGGAGGGATCCTTCCTGAGGTTTTTCATCGAGGCCGACGGCTTTCTTCGCCACATGGTCCGCACGGTCGTCGGGACCCTCGTCGACGTGGGGAAGGGGAAGCTCACCCCGGCGGACTTCCGGGAGATCCTGGAATCGAAGGACAGAAAAAAGGCGGGCGTCACGGCACCGCCCCAGGGGCTTTTCCTTTCCGAGGTGAAATACGAATGAGAATCCTGGTACTGGGGAGCAAGGGTCAGCTGGGGATGGAGCTCATGGAGGTCCTCGCCGCCGCCCATACCGTCCGGGGGGTCGACATCGGCGATTTCGACCTCACCTCCCGTTCGGACTGCAGGGAGACCGTTGCGTCGTTCGATCCCGACGCCGTCGTGAATGCAGCCGCCTATACCGATGTCGACGGCTGCGAGACGGCGCGGGACCTGTGCTTCGCCGTCAACGCCGACGGGGTTCGGAATGTGGCCGAGGTCTGCTCTGATCGAGGTATCCGGCTCGTCCATTTCTCGACGGATTACGTCTTCGACGGTACGAAGGGGAAACCCTATGTTGAGGAGGATCTGTGTAACCCCATCAATATGTATGGCCGGTCCAAGCTCCAGGGGGAGATCTATTTGAGGGAGTGTGCCAGGGACTTTCTTCTCATTCGGACGGCCTGGCTCTATGGAAGAACGGGGAGGAATTTCGTTCGAGCGATCCTCGAGAAAGCCAAACACGAGAAAAAGCTCCAAGTCGTCAATGACCAGGTCGGCTCCCCGACCTGCAGTCTCGATCTCGCTCTGGCGGTGCGCCTCCTGCTCGAGGGAGGCTATTCGGGGGTCTTCCACGTGACCAACCGGGGACACTGCAGCTGGTACGAATTTGCCGTGAGGATCGTCCAGTACGCCCAGATCCCCGATGTAGAGATCGAGGCCATCGACTCCGGCAGGCTCCGGCGGAAGGCCCTTCGGCCGTCCTATTCCGTTTTGAGCTGTCGGAAGTTCGCCCGGGAGACCGGGAAAACGACCCGTTACTGGCAGGTTGCCCTCAAGGATTTTCTCGAGAAAACCTGGCTCAGGGCGGAAACGCCAAAACCGGGGGGCTCCTGATCCGCCCGGCGGAGAGAGGTCGTCTGTGAGTTCGAAGATCGTCATTCTGCCCGAAGAACTGACCCGCAAGATCGCCGCCGGCGAGGTCATCGAGAGGCCGGCCTCGATCGTGAAGGAACTCCTGGAGAACGCCCTGGATGCAGGAGCGACGGAGATCACCGTCGAACTCCGGAAGGGCGGAAAGGAATCCGTCCGCGTCATGGACAACGGCGAGGGAATGGACCGAAGGGATGCCTCCGCGGCCTTCAATCACCACGCCACAAGCAAGATCAAGAGCTTCGAGGATCTCTGTCGGGTCCGGACGTTCGGTTTCCGGGGGGAAGCCCTGCCGAGCATTGCGGCGGTGTCGCGGGTGGAGCTCCTGACGAGACCCGCGGAATCCGCTTCGGGCACCCGCGTGGTTGCTGAGGCGGGGAAGATCAAGTCCGTCGGGGATGTGGGATGTCCGGCCGGGACCTCCGTCTTCGTCAGCCGGATATTCGACAACGTCCCCGTCCGCAAAAAATTCCTCAAACAGGACGCCACCGAACAGGGACACTGTATCGATGTCATCACGAGAATCGCCCTGGCCCACCCCCGGGTGAGGTTTTCCGTCCTCTCCGCCGGCAAGCGGCTCCTCGAGGTCCCCGGAGGGGGAGAACCTCAAGACCGGATGGTTTTCCTCCTCGGGCAGGATCTGAGGGGCAACATGACAGCCGTGGGGAGGGAACGGAAGGGGGTCGCCCTGACGGGTTTCGTGTCGACGGCGGAGTTGACCCGTGCGAACGGGCGGAACATGTTTTTTTACGTCAACCGGCGGTATGTCCGGGATCCCGTCCTCAGCCACGCCGTCATGAGTGCCTATCGGGGGGTGATCGAAAGCAAGCGGTATCCCGTTGTCCTGATCTTCATCGATCTGCCGCCGGAGGATGTCGACGTCAACGTCCACCCGACAAAAATGGAGATCCGTTTCAGAAATCCGAGCGACATCCATGAAATGGTTGCGGAAGCCGTGGCGGGGACCCTGTCGGGTCTCACTCCCCGGTCGACCGAGGGCACAGCACCCGAGCCGGTGGAGGGTGAGAGGGAGGAGTCTCACAGGGCCGGCGTGTCGGAGGCCTTGAAACGGTACCGTGTGTCCACTGGAAGGGACAAGCGGGTATTCAGAGCCTACCGGAGAGACGAAAAGACGGAATCAGCGCAGGGCGACACCTTTGAGGCGGGGCTCTTCGAGAAGGGGGAGACGCCTTCGACGGGGATCCCCTTTTCGGAACTTCGCTATGTCGGGCAGGCGGGGGGAACCTATCTGTTCTTCGAGGACGAGGGTGGGATCGTCATCATCGACCAGCACGCGGCTCATGAGAGGATCCTCTTCGAGGAACTGAAAAGACGTGCCTCCGGCAAGGGACAGGTCTCCCAGAGACTTCTCATCCCCGAGGTGGTTTCCTTTCCGCCCAGGGATCTGGCCGGCATCAAGGCCTGCCTGGAGACGCTGCGGGAATCGGGCTTCGAGGCGGAAGCCTTCGGGGGCGATACCGTCGTCGTCAAGGCCGTCCCCACAATCCTCTCCCATGTCCATTCCGGCACGCTTCTGCGGGACCTTGCCGATGAGATCTCCGAATGGGGGAAACCCGAGGGGCTCAAGGATCTGAAAGACCGGGTCCTCATGTTCATGGCCTGCCGCGGGGCCGTCAAGGCGAGCCAGGCGCTTTCCCTGCCGGAGGTCGAGGAACTCCTCGCGAAGCTCGACGAGGTCCCCTTCCCGTCGAGCTGTCCCCACGGAAGACCCGTGTTCACCCAGCTCACATTCCAGGAACTGGAGAAGCTCTTCAGACGGTCCTGAAGCCGTGTCCAACGAGTCGCTGAGGCCGAAAATCGTTATCATCCTCGGGCCCACCGGTACCGGCAAAACGGAGCTTTCTCTGGCCCTTGCCCCCGGGCTTCATGCCGAGATCATCAGCGCCGACTCCATGCAGGTCTACCGCTACATGGACATCGGCACGGCGAAGCCTTCGCCGGAGGAGCGGAGGCGTGTCAAGCATCACCTCATCGACGTCGTGGACCCCGACGGGGATTTCAATGCGGCGCTGTTCGTAGAGAAAGCGGACGAGATCATCCACCGGCTCCATCGGGAGGGCAGGACGGTTCTCGTCGTGGGAGGGACGGGTCTCTACATCAGGGCCCTGACGGGCGGCCTGATCGAAGGGCCCGGGCCCGATCGGGAGTTTCGACGCCGCCTGCGGGAGGATCTGGAGCGGTTCGGCGCGGCCTATCTCCATGCGCGTTTGAAGGAACGGGACAGGGCGGCTGCCAGCCGCATCGGTGTGAACGACTCGGTGAGGATCATCCGTGCGCTGGAGGTTCTCGAGAGGGGTGGGGTGCCCATCAGCAGAAGGCAGGGGGAGCACGGCTTCCGGGAGAACCGGTACGATTTCCTGAAGATCGGCCTCCAGATCCCGCGGCAGGAGCTCTATGAGCGGATCAATCGGCGCTGCAAGGAAATGATCGAGAAGGGGATCGTGGACGAGGTCCGGCATCTTCTGGAAAGGGGCTACGGGGAAAGCACGAAGGCCCTTCAGTCCCTCGGGTACAAGTATATCCTCGGCCACATCCGCTGCGGGCTGACCCTCGAAGAGGCGCTGCTCCTCATGCAGAGAGACACGAGGAATTTCGCCAAGCGGCAGATCACCTGGTTCAGGGCGGAGAAGGACATCGAATGGTACGACCCGCGGGACCGGGAGTCCATCCGGGAGCGGGTGGAGGCGTTCCTCACCCCGCGGCTGCGTCCATGAATTTCCTTGACTTGTGAGGTGTATAACGATAAAGAATCGCCGATTACCCTTGAAAAATGGGGGTTTAGGGGGAACCCGATCCGGCCTCACGATCTGACTCTTACCCCGCCGATGCGGGGGTCGCGATAAACGAAGAACATCCGCAGCAAATCGAGAATGACGGTTCCCGGCGGCTGCGCCAGCCGCCGGGAACCTGACGGACAGGTTTCGAAAAAAAATGATGGAGATGCCCGATGGAAGACAGAATGCTCCCGAAGACATTCGAACCGGCCGAGGTTGAGGCGAAGTGGTACCGGATGTGGCTCGATCGCCGCTATTTCCACGCCGAGGCTGAAAGCACGAAGAAGCCTTTCTGCATCATGATTCCTCCGCCTAACGTGACGGGGATGCTCCACATGGGGCATGCCCTCAACAACACCCTGCAGGATGTCATGACGAGGTTCAAGCGCATGCAGGGTTACAACGCGCTGTGGATGCCGGGGACGGACCACGCCGGGATCGCCACACAGAACGTCGTGGAACAGGAGCTTGCCAAGCAGGGCATCGCCCGGCACGACCTCGGGCGTGAGAAATTCATCGAACGCGTCTGGAAATGGAAGGAAAAGTACGGGAACGTCATTCTCAACCAACTCCAGAGACTGGGATGTTCCTGCGATTGGGAGAGGGAGCGTTTCACCATGGATCCCGGCTGCTCCCGGGCCGTCCGTGAAACCTTCGTGAGACTCTATCATGACGGTCTCATCTACCGGGGCGATTACATCGTCAACTGGTGCCCCCGGTGTCACACCGCCATTTCGGACCTCGAGGTGGAGTTTGAAGAGGAGGCCGGGGCCCTCTGGGATATCCGCTATCCCTTTGCGGACTCTACGGGTGAGATCATCGTGGCCACGACACGCCCCGAGACGATGCTCGGCGACACGGCCGTGGCCGTCAACCCCAAGGACAAGCGTTACCAGAACGTGATCGGCAAGAAGGTCATCCTCCCGCTCGTCAACCGGGAGATCCCGATCATCGCCGATGACTACGTCACCATGGATTTCGGTTCCGGGGCCGTCAAGATCACCCCCGCCTGCGACCCCGCCGACTTCGAGATATCGAAGCGGCACAACCTCGAGGTGATCAAGATCATGGACGGCAACGCCGTCATCAACGAAAACGGGGGACGCTACCAGGGACAGGACCGCTACGTGGCCAGGGAAAACGTGGTGAAGGACCTCGAGAAGGGCGGTTACCTCGTCCGCAAGGAGGCCTACACGCACAACGTCGGCAAATGCTACCGCTGTAAGACCGACATCGAACCCTTCGTCTCCACCCAGTGGTTTGTGAACACGAAACCGCTCGCCAAGATGGCCTCCGCCGCAGTGATCAAGGGGCAGACCAGGATCGTCCCCAAGATGTGGGAGGGGACCTACTTCGACTGGCTCGACAACATCCGCGACTGGTGCATCTCCCGTCAGATCTGGTGGGGCCACCGGATCCCGGTCTGGTACTGCGAAGGCTGCGGGGAGATCATCGTCGCCTCGGAGGACCCGACGAAATGCACGAAGTGCGAGGGGGAAAAGCTCCGTCAGGAGGAGGACGTGCTGGACACCTGGTTCAGCTCGGCGCTCTGGCCCTTCTCCACGCTCGGATGGCCCGAGGAGACCCGAGAGCTGAAGACGTTCTACCCCACAACCCTGCTGATCACGGGTTTCGACATCCTTTTCTTCTGGGTGGCCCGGATGATGATGATGGGGCTGTACTGCATGAAGGACGTGCCCTTCACCGATGTCTACCTGCACGCCCTGGTGCGGGACGAGCACGGGGACAAGATGAGTAAATCCAAGGGGAATATCATCGATCCTCTCGAGATGATCGACAAGTTCGGTTGCGACGCCTTCCGCTTCACCCTGGCGGCCTTCACGGCCCAGGGGAGGGACATCCGCATGTCGGAGCAGAGGATCGAGGGCTACAAGCATTTCGTGACGAAGATCTGGAATGCCGCAAGGCTGTGCCTGATGAACACCAAGGACTTCCCCGGAGGGGATCTTTCGCTCAAGAGGCAGGACTACTCCCTCTGTGACCGCTGGATCCTGGCCCGACTCAACCGAACCGTTGCGGAGACCACGGCGTCACTGGAGGCATATCACTTCAATGACGCCTGCAGCGGGCTTTATTCCTTCATCTGGCACGAGTTCTGCGACTGGTACCTGGAGCTCATCAAGCCCGCCCTGTACAGCCAGGAGAACCCCAGAAGGAAACGGGCCGCCCAGGACACGATGCTCCGTGTGCTCAGAACGGCCGTGCAGCTTCTCCATCCCTTCATGCCCTTCGTGACGGAGGAGATCTGGCAACGGCTGGTACGGGACGGAAGCTCCATCATGGTAAGTCCCTTTCCCGTCGAGGACCCGGCCCTGAGGGACGAGCAGGCTGAGAAAGAGATGGGGATGATCATCGACGTGGTGAGCATCATTCGAAACATCCGGGGCGAAAAAGGCATTTCGCCGTCGAAAAAACTCAAGGTCCTCCTGTCCGTCGCCGACCAGGCGATCATCCCGCTTCTCGAGGAAGGCAGGGATTTCATAACGAACATGGCCAGGCTCGAAGACCTGAAGATCGCGGGACCCGTGGAGGAACCGAAGGGAGCCGCCACCGGGGTGGCCGGTCCGGTGAAGGTCTTCGTCCTCCTCGAAGGGGAGATCGACAGGGCCGCCGAAAGGGCCAGGCTGGGGAAAGAGATCGCACGGCTGGAGAAGGATCTCGCCGCCGTGACGAAAAAGCTCGAAAACAAGGATTTCAGGGCAAAGGCGGCCGAGGCCGTCATCCGCAAGGAGGAGGGCAAGCATCGAGACCTCCGGGAGAAACTCGCCATCCTTCAGGCGGCCCTGAAAAAACTCGGATAAACGGCAGAAGGGATGCCCGAGATGGAGATCATGCGGTGCTCTCACCGTGAAAAGCTCCGGCAGATCATCCGGCAGGCACTGGACGAGGACATCGGCTCCGGCGATATCACCACAGATGCCGTGCTCACCGGAGAGGAGAAAGGCCTCGCCCAGGCTTTGGTGAAGAGGGACACCGTGATCGCGGGATGCGAGGTCTTCCGGGAGGTCTTTCTCACCCATGACCCGGATCTGGAGGTTGTTCTGCTGAAGAGAGACGGCGATCCGGCGGCGGCCGGTGAGGTCGTGGCGGAGATTTCCGGAAGGCTGAGGAGCATCCTGACGGCCGAGAGGGTGGCCCTGAACCTCTTTCAGCGGATGTGCGGAATTGCCGCCCTGACCCGCCGATACGTGGAAGAGACGAAAGGGACGAAGGCGAAGATCCTCGACACGAGAAAAACCATGCCGGGTCTTCGGCTGCTCGATAAATACGCCGTTACGGCGGGAGGGGGGGGGAATCACCGCATCGGCCTCTATGACGGGGTCCTGATCAAGGACAATCACATCCGCGCCGCAGGCGGCATTACCGCGGCCGTGCAAAGGGTCGCAGGAAGGGCACCGCTGCTGGTCCGAGTGGAAGTGGAGGCCGGGAATCTGGACGAAGTGCGGGAAGCGCTGTCGGCCGGCGCCCACGTCATCATGCTCGATAATATGAACCGCGAGGACATGGCCACGGCCGTCGCCCTGATCGACGGCCGTGCCCTCGTCGAGGCCTCGGGCAACGTCACGCTGGAACGCGTGAAAGAAATCGCGCAGACGGGGGTGGACTTCATCTCCACGGGCGCCATCACCCATTCCGTGCCCGCGGCGGACATATCCCTGGAGATCAAAACCTGAAATCACCGGCCCCGGGGGAACCACCGGGAGGCCCCGAAAGCACGCCCGCACCACCTCTTCTTTCCATAGAACATCCAGCGCCATGATCGATGAAGAGAAACTCAGAGAAAGCCTCAGGGGAAGGCTGATCGGGCGGAAGGTGATCCACCTGAAGACGGTCGATTCGACCAATAACTACGCCTTCGGGCTGGCCGCAGGGGGTGCACCCGAGGGCACCGTGGTTCTCGCCGACGAGCAGACGAAGGGCAGGGGGCGCCTGCAGCGGGTCTGGCATTCACCCCCGGGGAGGAACCTCTATACCTCCGTGGTCCTGAGGCCGCCGCTCAGCCCGGCCGTTGCACCCTGCATGACGCTGATGGCGGGTGTTGCCGTGGCCGACTGCCTGGAGGCCTGCGGCGTCAAAGCCCTGTCCCTCAAGTGGCCCAACGATGTCCTGGTCGGGGGTCGGAAGGTCTGCGGAATTTTGACGGAAATGAAAGTCCTCGGAAACCGGGTGGACTTCATCATCGTCGGCATCGGTTTGAACGTGAACATGCACCGGGGGGATTTCCCTCCGGAAATCCGTGACCGGGCGACCTCCATTCGCGAAGAGACCGGCCAAGACGTCTCCCGGATGGAAATCGCCGTGCGGTTGTATCAGCACCTCGAGAAATGGTATAAGACGATCCGGCAGGAGGGTTTCCCGGTGGTGCGGGAGAAGTGGCTTGCCTTCGCCGATATCCTGGGGAAAAGGATTCGTTCGGGACCGGAGAAGGATGCTCAGCACGGGGAGGTCGTCGGCGTGGACGAGGATGGCGCCCTTCTCATCCGGGATTCGCGGGGCCTGCGCCATCGCGTGATAACGGGAGACATCGTTATGGAAAGGGATGAGTCATGCTTCTGGTGATCGACGTGGGGAACACGAACACCGTTGTGGGGGTCTTCGATGGGGATAAGCTCGTTCAGAGCTGGAGGGTCCGGACGGTGGCCAACCACACTGTGGATGAATACGGGATGCTCATCTACAGTCTCTACAAATCCTCGAAGATCAGCACCCGGTCCATTCGCGACATCATCATCTCCTGCGTCGTCCCGCCGATGCTGAACATCCTCGGGCCCCTCTGCGAGAAATATTTTCACGTCAAGCCGCTCATCGTCGAGCCGGGAATCAAGACGGGGATGCCGATTCACTACGACAACCCCAAGGAGGTGGGCGCCGACCGGATCGTCAATGCCGTGGCCGCCTTCGAAAAATACAGGACGGAACTCATCATCGTCGATTTCGGGACCGCCACGACCTTCGATTACGTGTCGGCCAAGGGGGAATATTTGGGGGGATGCATTGCGCCGGGCATCGTCATTTCCAGCGAAGCCCTCTTCGAGAAGGCTTCGAAACTGCCCCGGGTGGAGTTCAAGAAACCCAAAACCATCATCGCCAAGGATACGATTTCGAGCATGCAGGCCGGCATCATGTTCGGTTATGCCGGACTCGTGGACGGGATCGTCGAACGGATGAAAGCGGAAGTAAAATCCAACCCGAAGGTGATCGCCACGGGCGGGCTCGCCGTCGTCATCGCCCCGGAAACGAAAAGCATCGACGTTGTGGATGAGAGTCTGACCCTGGAGGGGTTGCGGATCATCTATCTCAAGAACAAACAGCCCTGAAGAAGACAGGAAGTGCCGGGACCCCGGTGACGTTCACCGGTCGACGTGGGCGATGGTGCAGCGGACGATGCTGACGAGTTTTCCTTCGTCGTTGGTGACCCGGATCTCCCACACCGAGGTTCTACGGCCGACAAAGTAGGGTCTTGCCGTGGCCGTGACCAGCCCCCGGCTTGCTCCCCGGACATGGTTGGCATTCACTTCGAGGCCGACCACCCTCTGTTTCTCACGGTCGATGTTCAGGGTGGCACCGACTCCCGCCGCCGTCTCGGCAAGCATCACCGATGCGCCGCCGTGGATATCCCCGTTGTACTGGCAGGTCCGCTCATTGACCGGCATCGTCAGGACGACCCGATCTTTGGTCATTTCCTTCATCTTGACGCCGAGGAATTCCAGGATGGTTCCTTCATGCCTGAAGGGAAAGTCCATTTCTTTCCTCCGTTGCCTGTCGGTTGATTCGATTCCGGATGGGGCAATATAAGAAAAGAGCCGGGAACCTGTCAAGGGTGCGCCTCGATTCCGCGGTTTTCAAAGCGCTTTTTTTCTCAAAGAACCCCTAAAGTCGAACGATGCGGCACCCGATATGATGTGTGGACAGGGGTGTGCCCTGGAGAAAACCACTGGATCAGGACAAAGGGTCGGTATGGAACCAGTCAAAGTGATTGTCCGTTATGTGGACGGACGGCTCGCGAAGGGGTATACCCAGGACTTCTTCCCGAACAAGGACCGTTTCCATCTGCAGCATCTCGGCGCCGCTTCGGGCAACGGTCTCGAACTGATCCTCCTGAAGGATCTGAAAGCCCTTTTCTTCGTGAAGGATTTCACCGGGAACCCCTCCCATCAGGAAAGGAAGGCTTTTCTGGAAGGGGAAAGGGCACAGGGCCGGAAGGTGGAGGTCACCTTCAAGGACGGCGAGAAACTCGTCGGGACCACCCTGGGCTACGACCCGCAACGACCGGGTTTCTTCTTCGTCCCCGTTGACGGTACCAGCAACAACATGAGGGTCTTCGCCGTTCAGTCCGCCGTCGCATCCGTCCACTACATCTGAGAACATCCCGGAAACAATCGTTCGTTCGATCCGTCGGGGTCTTCCATGTCCTCAACGGAGACCCGTCTTCCGGCTCCAGTCCTCGAGGTCCGCAAGGGCCCGCGAGGCATAGTGCGCTCCTCTGTCTTTCCTTCGCACCTTCCGGGGCAGTGGTTCGAAGAGCCCGAAATTGACGTTCATGGGCTGGAAGTGCTCGGGGTCCGAATCGGTGATATGGCGAAGAAGGGAACCCAGGGCCGTCGTCGCCGGTGGAGGGTCAAAGGTCTTACCCGTCAGGCGGCACCAGATGCTGATGCCGGCGAGGAGGCCCACGGCGGCTGACTCGATGTAACCCTCAACGCCGGTGATCTGTCCCGCGAAAAAGATGTCCCGGTGGGTCCGGAGGCAGAGCGTCTTCTCAAGGAGCGCCGGTGCGTTGATGAAGGTGTTCCTGTGGACACTCCCGAAACGGAGGAACTCGGCTTTTTCGAGCCCCGGGATCATCCGGAAGACCCGGGCCTGCTCCGGCCATGCGAGCTTCGTCTGGAAGCCGACGAGATTGTAGGCGGTTCGCTCGAGGTTTTCCGGGCGCAGCTGGACCACGGCGAAAGGTCTCTTCCCCGTTCCGGGATCGACGAGCCCCACGGGCTTCATCGGGCCGAAAAGAAGCGTGTCGACCCCGCGTGAGGCCATCACCTCGACGGGAAGGCAACCCTCGAAGTATTTTTCGTCCTCGAAGACCCGGGGAGGAACCTGTCTGGCTTCGAGCAGAGCCTTTCGAAACCGTTCGTACTCGTCGGCCGTCAGAGGACAATTGAGATAGTCCCCCTCGCCTTCGCGGTACCTCGAGGCGCGGAATGTTTTCTTGAGATCGATCGTTGCGGCATCGACAATCGGGGAGATGGCGTCATAAAAATAGAGGTAACCGCTTCCGGTGAGGGCCGAGATTTTCTCCGCCAGGTCATCGGTCGTCAGCGGCCCGGTGGCGATGAGAACGATGATGCCGGGGGGGATGTCCTTCACTTCCCCGCGGATCACCGTCAGGTCCTTGCAACCCAGGAGGGTTTCCTCGACACGGGATGAAAACCGGTCACGGTCGACGGCGAGCGCCTTGCCCGCCGGTACGGCCGACGCATCGGCCGCCTCGATGATGATGGACTGGAGGCGGCGCATCTCCTCCTTGAGAAGCCCGGCGGCGGTTGAAAGCTCCGCCGACCGGAGGGAATTGCTGCAGACCAGCTCGGCGAGAGCCGGGGATTTGTGGGCGGGTGAAAGCCGCAAGGGCTTCATCTCATGAAGGGTGATGGGGATCCCCCTCGTGACGAGCTGCCAGGCCGCCTCACAGCCGGCCAGGCCGCCTCCGATGATCATCGTCCGGACATCAGGCATGAGGGTTCATCTGTTGTAACGGGCAAGGATTGAGGCCCGACGGTCATCGCGGGAAGCGCCGGATCAGGGACGAGCGCCGCGAGCCGGTTCATTCCTGTGCCTCTTTGAAACCGCAGTCCTTGTTGAGGCAGGCCTTGACGCGCCCCTTTTTGCGGCTGTACTTTTCCACGAGGAAGGGTGCACCGCAGGAGGGACAGGGCTCCGGAATGGGACGATCCCAGGTGGCGAATTTGCATTTCGGGTAGTTCGAGCAGCCGAAGAAGGCCTTGCCTTTTTTCGTTCGCTTCTCGGTGAGATCCCCTCCGCAACCCTTTTCGGGACAGGTCACGCCGAGGCTGATGGCGGCGGTCGCCTTGCACTCGGGGTACCCGGAGCATCCGAGGAAACGGCCGAAGCGGCCCTCCTTGATGACCATGGGTTTCCCGCACTTCTCGCAGACCAGCTCCGTCTTTTCGGTCTCCGTCTGGGTGATCTTCCCGTTCTCGTCCTCGGTGAAGTTGCTTGTGTTCTTGCACTTCGGGTAGTTGGAGCAGGCGATGAATTGACCCTTGCGGCCCCATTTGATCACCATGGGACTTCCGCACTTGTCGCAGAGGATGTCCGTGGGTTTTTCCTCCTTTTTTACGTCTCTCATCTGCTTCCTGGCCTTCTCCAGGTCCTTCTCGAAGGGACCGTAGAACTCCCTCAGGGTGGTGAGGCGCTCGAGTTTCCCCTCCTCGATCTGGTCCAGCTGGTTTTCCATCATCGCCGTGAATTCCACATCGAGGATCTTGGGGAAATTCTTCACGAGCTGTTCGTTGACCAGCGTGCCCAGCTCCGTCGGGAAAAGACGTCCGTTTTCCAGCCGAACGTATCCGCGGTCCTGGATGGTGCTCAGGATCGCCGCGTAGGTGCTCGGCCTCCCGATCCCCTTCTCCTCGAGTTCCTTTACGAGCGTCGCCTCGGAGAAGCGGGGCGGAGGCTGGGTGAAGTGCTGCTCCGGTGTGAGGGAGATCAGCCGGAGCACCTCCTTTTCCCTCAACTCGGGCAGCGTCCTGCCGATCCCGTTGTCCTCGCCGTTGTCCTTCCCCTCCGTGTAGAGGATCGTGAAGCCGGGGAATTTCAGGACGGAGCCCTGGGCGCGGAAGAGGCAGCTTCCAGCCGTGATATCGATCGTCGTCTGGTCGAAGACGGCGGGATTCATCTGGCACGCCACGAAGCGGTTCCAGATGAGCTGGTAGAGGCGGAACTCGTCGCCGCTCAGATATTTCTTGATGTCGAGCGGCCTGTAAGCGAGGGAGGCCGGGCGGATGGCCTCATGGGCGTCCTGGGCTCGTGTGGATTTGGCGTAGGACCTCGCCTTGGGGGGCAGGTAATCCTTGCCGTAGCTGTCGTCGATGAATTTCCTCACGTCCCTGAGGGCCTCGTCGGCGATCCGGACGGAGTCCGTTCGCATGTAGGTGATGAGGCCCACGGGTCCTTCCTTACCGAGTTCGATGCCCTCGTAGAGTTTCTGGGCGATGCGCATCGTCTTCTTCGGGGAGAACCTGAACCACCGTGCCGCCTCCTGCTGGAGCTTGCTCGTCGTGAAGGGAGGGGGCGGTGACTTCCGGGTCTCCTTTCTCTCGATGGAGGAGACGATGAAGGGGACGGCATCGAGCTTCTCCAGGATCTCCCGGCTTTGCGCCTCGTTCGATATTTTCGCCTTTTTCCCTGCGATCCGAATGAGTTTGGCCTCGAAAGGAGGGGGGGTCGCCCCCTCGAGCAGAGCCGTGATCGTCCAGTACTCCTCCTTGACGAAATTGCGGATCTCCTCTTCCCGCTCGCAGATGAGGCGAACGGCCACGGACTGGACGCGGCCCGCGCTCAGTCCCCGCCGAACCTTGTCCCAGAGGATGGGACTGATCTGATATCCCACGAGCCGGTCCAGGATACGCCGGGTCTGCTGGGCCTCATACTTGTTGACATCCAGTTCCCGGGGATGCTGAAGGGCCTGGAGCATCGTGTTGCGGGTCAGGTCGTTGAAGAGCACGCGGTAGAGCTTCTTTTTCCTGCCGTCGATCAGGTCGGCGATGTGCCAGGCGATGGCCTCGCCCTCTCGATCGGGGTCCGGTGCCAGGTAGATGACCTTGGCCTTTTCCGCCGCCTTCTTCAGTTCGGCGATCACTTTTTTCTTGGCGTCGATGATCTTGTAGGTGGGCTCGAAGTCGTGTTCGATGTCGATTCCAAGTTTGCTCTTGGGCAGGTCCTTGATGTGTCCGACGGAGGCACGGACGTCGTACTCGGATCCGAAATACTTCTTGATGGTTTTCACCTTCGTCGGAGATTCGACGATGATCAGCGCGTCAGGCATCCTTGTCCTTTCTGACAAACCGTTTCCCGGGCTGCTGCTCGACATAACCCATCAGCTCCAGGGAAAGAAGAATTTTCATGACGTCCTGTGCCCGAAGCCCTGTGGCCGCGATCAGGCTGTCGGCATCCAGGGGCTTCGCCGACAGCGTCTTCAGAACCTTGATTTGATCTTCTTCGAGAACTTTTTCCGGACCGCGCCCTGTCCTGGCTTTTTCACGTCCGGCCGATGAGGCCGCCCTCGCATCCACTCGCCTCCGGCCGGCCTCGTCGATCTGGGGGGTGATCTCCTCCAGGATGTCCTGGACACCCTCGATGAGCTTCGCCCCCTGACGAATCAATTTGTGTGTGCCCCGGGAACCGGAGGCATCGATGCTGCCGGGAACGGCGAAGACCTCTCTTCCCTGCTCCAGTGCCAGCCGAGCGGTGATGAGTGAGCCGCTCTTGTCTCCGGCCTCCACGACGACGACGCCGAGGGACATGCCGCTGATGACCCTGTTTTGGGCGGGAAAGTTCGACGCCGTCGGTGGTGTTTCGAAGGGGAACTCCGAGATGACTGCGCCCTGGCCGGACAGCCGCTCATAGAGTTCGCGATTCTCCGGCGGATAGATCACGTCAATCCCCGAGCCGAGCACCGCGATGGATCTTCCCCGAGCCGAGAGGGCGCCCCGATGGGCGGCGGAGTCGATCCCGCGGGCCAGTCCGCTGACGACGGTCATTCCATGGAACGCCAGCTCGCGGCTCAGTCGCTCCGTGGTGTACTTCCCGTACGTGCTCGCCCTCCTCGAACCGACGACAGCGATGTGGATGTCATCCTCCCGCAGCGTTCCGCGGACATAGAGCAGGGCAGGAGGGTCGTATATGTTCAGGAGATTTCTCGGGTAGAGGGCGTCTTTCGCCGTGATGATCAAGACCTTTTGTTTTGCAGCCAAGTCCAGTTCCCGGTCGACGCGGCGCCAGTCGCCAAAGGACCGGATGTTTCCCGCGGCTCGGTCACCTACGCCCTGCACGCTCTTGAGATCCGTCGGGCCGGCCCGGAAAACGGCCGCCGCCGTCCCGAAAGCCTCAATGAGGTTTCGGATGCCGATGTTCCCCACGCCGTCCGTGAACTTCAAGGCCAGCCAGTATCGAAGATCAGGATTCGTCATGGTGTCCGTGGACCGATGGGTTTCCGGAGTATCCGAGGAAAGGTCATCGGAATCGGGGTGAAAAACTTGATTCAAAAGCTCACAACCGGCATCGGCTTTTTCAAGGCGGCGACAATATATCGGAACATCCCGCGATGTCAAGCGCTTTAGTGAAAAAATGTTTTTCTTGTCTCTTTCGATGGGATTGGATAAATTGCCCCTCGTAGGTTTGAGATCATGATGCGAATCTTCATCCGATACACGATCCTTCTGCTTGTGCTGATCGCGGTCGAGGCCTGCATGCCGTCCGTGCAGTACCCCGAGCCTGACAAACCCCCGCCCAAGGCGGCGGAGACGGAAGGGGTGATACAACCCGGTGAGAGGGTCGAAACTCCCCCGCGGGAGGCTGCAAAGGTCCCCGAGGCGAAGACCGTGGAAGGGGGGTATCCCGCTGCCGCAGGGGAAGTAAAGGAGACGGCCCGGCCGATTCTGAAGGTGACTCCCCGGGGGATCGACTTCGGCAATGTCGGGCCCGGTACGGCGAAGGAGAGCCAGTTCAAGCTCGAGTTTTTCGGAGCGGATTTTGTCGACTGGACGCTCGAAGGCCTGTCCGACTGGGAAGTCTCGAAGGACGAAAAGCTCGAGGGTATGGTGGACAGGCGGGGCGCCACTGTGAAGGTGCAGATGAAGTGTGCCAGGGGCGGCGGTGACCCGATGGGTGCCGATAGACAGGCCTGCCCCGTGCAGATCATTTTCGTAAGCGAGGGGAGGAGCCTTTCGTACCTGAAGACCCTCCCGCCCGGTTACTACGGCGAGAAGATCCGTTTCGTCACGCCTGCGGGTGTGGAGTCTGTTTCGATCATGTTCAGAGTCGTCCCGAGGATCACGGGGCCGATGTTCTCCATAGACCCCCCGGCCGTCGACTTCGGGGTCGTCGAGGCGGGGCAAAGCCTGACGAAAAGGATCAGGGTCACCAACAAGGGGACCGGGACGCTCCGGTGGAATGCCGGAACGACGCCCGCGGTCCGAGCCAGGGGATCTGCACCCGCGTCGAGGGGTGCAACCCTGTCCTTGCTGAACGAGGAGGTCCGCAGGAAAGGGACCTACGCACCACCTGCCCACCTCAGGGACCACCTGGAACTCACCGGGTCGTGGTGCGAGGAAAACGGCTATCCCATGGCGGAGGGTTCATCTGAGGCGGTCCTGCGTTACAGGTTCGCGGGAACGGCTGTCGATGTCGTCTGTCGCGAGGGACCGGGGATGGGCGATATCAGGGTCTCCGTCGATGACAGGGGGACCACGGGGTGGAGCACCGCTTCATCGGATGCCGGCCGGAGGGAGATCAGGGTCGCCGAGGGCCTTCCGGAGGCAAACCACAGCCTCACCCTGCAGGCGATCGGCGGGCCTGTCGTGATCGAAGGGTTCAGGGTGTACAGCAGGAGCATCAAGGCGGGGCCCCCGGGGTGGTTGAAGGTCTCCCCGGATGTCGGGACGACGACCCGGGAGATCGACTACGTGACGATCCGAGCGCAGACGGCCGGGATGGTGCCCGGCGTCTACAGCGACAGTGTTGTCTTTCGGTCCGATGAGGACAGGGCCGTCGTGGATGTTACGCTGACCGTGCTGCCGGAGAGCGCGGCGAAGGTCATCTCCATCTACCGCTACCTGAAGGACTCGGACCAACTTCTGACGGGTAGCCCTGGCAGCGAAGACGCGGTCCTCATGAAGGGGTATCGCCAGCAAGGCCTTGCCTTCAGGCTCTTCACACCGGGAACGCCAGGAACAACAGAATTCTACCGCTGGTTCAACCCCGAACGAAAGAGTCACTACTATGCCCCCGAGCGGGACAGGAAGCCCGTGCCCGCCGGCTACATACGGGAGCGTCCGATCGGGAATATCGCCACCGTGAGGCTTTCGGGATCCCGGGAACTCTACCGATGGTACAACGCCAGAACGGGCTTCTATTATTTCACGACGGACAGCAGCGGCGAGGGAGTCTCCAAGAAGGGGTATCGATTCGACGGAATCGCCGGGTATGTGAAATGATCCGTTCTTGCGGTTTGAAATCCCCTGCGGGATTTCATCTTGACAAAGACATTCAAAGGGGTTATTTACTCTAGTCTTTTTTACGGGCATATGTGCGCCTGTAGCTCAGCTGGATAGAGCAACGGACTTCTAATCCGTAGGTCCCGGGTTCGAATCCCTGCAGGCGCGCCAGAACAAGATGGTGGGTGTAGCTCAACTGGTCAGAGTGCCGGGTTGTGGCCCCGGAGGTTGAGGGTTCAAGTCCCTTCACTCACCCCATATTTCGCAATAGAAAGCGCCCGTAGCTCAGATGGATAGAGTGGCAGACTTCGAATCTGTTGGCCGGAGGTTCAAGTCCTCCCGGGCGCGCCAGATTCCCTGCCCGGTGCGGGCTTCAGGCATTCGGGCCGCTAGCTCAGTCGGTAGAGCAGTTGACTCTTAATCAATTGGTCCGGAGTTCGAGTCTCCGGCGGCCCACCAAAAATTTCAGGGGTTTAGGCATTTTGCCTGAACCCCTGTTTTTTATCTGCCGCGCTGCCGCGGCCGGACATCCCGATCGGTCGAATCTCGACCGCGGTCCCGCAGGCCACTGAATGGGATTTGACCCCCCGTCCGCCGAAGTGGTATTTATTCAAGGTAAAGATGTCGTTCGAATACACGACGGATAACCTCTCGGGGGCAATTCCCCGCAGACACGCTCCGATGGTCAAGGAACTGAAGGTCCTTTTCAAGAGACTTTTCATGGAGGAGCCTTTCCCGGGGGGGGCTCTCTCGAGGCGGGAGCAACAGCTGATCACCCTGCAGATCATTATTGCAGTCTCCCTGTATGCTTCGGTTGTGTACCTTGTGCTCACAAACGAGACATTCTGGGCCGGCGTCGACCGGTACCACGAAGCGATCGGCCTGTCCGTTCCGATGATGAGAATCCTGACAGGGATCCTTTTGCTCATGCCGATAGCCTGTGCGGCAATCGCCTACCTCTTTAAACGAATAGGAACAAAGTCGTAACAAGGTCGTTGGTCTGCACGACGAATCCGGAAAAACGTTTCGTGCGGATGCCCCCCTGCCTCATCGGATGTCCGTCTGAGGAAATAACCATAAAGAATGTCGATGGGTATAATTCATACAGGGACTCTTCGGCCGAATGCCGGGGCAAGAAATAACGGTGCACAAAGTGCAGTGCGCGCCGCGGCGACTCACGGGTGTTTTGCAGGAAAGACAAGGGATCATCGAAGAGAAGACCAATCTTGATGCGGCTTTCCGAAAACCGGATTTGCCAAGTTTGAGAACATCTCCTTTGTTCAACCGGCGGGACACCGTTTCGAAAGAAACGAAATTTAGTGCTTCTGTATTAGAGGCGCCTAATACTATTTTCGTATTTTCATTTAATCGCATCTTCAGCGCTTGACTTTACCCCGGAACGTGAGAAAAGATGAATTCAAAAAGGAGAAGAAGATGAAAAAAGTACTGGGAAGCACCGCCTTTGCCATTGTCGCTTCGTTGATGGTGGTGTTTCCTGTGCAAGCCTATCTTGTTTATTTCGATCTGGCTGATTCCATGACCGATCTCGTTCTGCTGCTGCTCACGGGGCCGATTCTTGCAGTTGCAGCAGGGTTCGCACAGAAGGTAAAAACGGGCTGAGAATTCCAAAGCAGGCGATGTGAAAGGCAGGGCCGCAAACGGCGCTGCCTTTTTTTTGCCCGGCGGTCAAGGAGCAGAAGGGTCAGAACACAGATACAGGGTATTGATATGTTTCAATTTTATCCTTGACTTTTTTCCTTTATCGGTTCATAGAAAATCACCTCCTCATCGATGGGGGGGATTGAGATGATGCGAGAAGAAGAGATCCGCTGCAAAATCTGCAACAAGAACAAGGATCAATATGACTTATTTCCGGCCCGTTTCGATGGCCGGGAATATATCTGTTCGAACTGTCTCAATTCTTACCCCTCCACCGAATGTGCCTATCCCATAACCCTTTCGGCCTTTGCCGTATTCCTGCCCTGGATCGTATTGATTTTCATTGCTGCCTTCATCCGGCACACGTATTTCTAAAAAAGCGGGATCATCCATTGTTTCAGTCTGTGTGCTGCCGACGGCCGGGGTTTTGGTCTCCGGCGACCGGCTGGTATACGGATGAGACCGGTTAGAAGCCGCCTTGCTGATCCTGAATTCACCGGATGATATTTGGGCAAACCTGTGGTAAATGCTGTTTGGGCCGGGGAGGAGTCTCGACCTGCGCTGGAATTCCGGGGAAAAAACACAGCATGAAGGAGATCGAAATGGCCGACGGGATCTACGAAAGACTGCAGAGACACCTCGATTCGATGCCGACGGGGTTCCCGAAGACCGAAAGCGGCGTCGAGATCAAACTACTGAAAAAACTCTTCACGGAGGAAGAGGCGGAGATGGCCTGCCGGATGTCGATGAAGCCGGAGACGGCTGAGCAGGTTGCCGTGCGGCTGGGACGTGACCCGCAGGAGACCGCCGATTTCCTCTACGCCATGTCGAAGAAGGGTCTTCTCATGCGATACAGGGCAGGGGGAAAGACCCTTTACATGTCCGCCATGTTCATCGTGGGGATCTTCGAGTACCAGGTGGGGAACCTTGACCGAGAGTTTGTCGAACTGGTCCATCGGTACTCGAGAGAAGCCATGTACCGGGAGATGATCGCCCCCGACACGCCGCAGCTGCGCGTCGTGCCCGTCCAGGAGAGCCTGGATACCACCCTGGAGGTCGCCCCTTACGATGAGCTCCGGAAGATCCTCTCCTCCCAGAAAGTCATCGCCATCGCCGAATGCATCTGCCGGAAGATGAGCGCCATCGACGGGGCGCCATGTCACGCCCCGTTGGAGTCATGCCTCGTCTTCGGGGCCCTGGGGGAATTTTATATCGAAAACGGGATCGCAAAGCCGATCACGCTGGACGAAGCCTTCGAAGTTCTCAAGAGAAACGAGGAGGCCGGTCTCGTTCCGAGCCCGGCAAACGCCCAGAGGGTCGGGGGGATGTGCAGCTGCTGCGCATGCTGCTGCGAGCTTCTGAAGGCGATCAAGCTCGATGCCCATCCGGGCCGAAAGGTGAAGTCCAACTTCTACGCCAGGTTGAACGGGGAGCTCTGCACCGGCTGCGAAATCTGCCTCGAGCGCTGTCAGATGGATGCCATCCGGATGGTGGATGCGAAGGCGGAGATCGATCTCGATCGTTGCGTGGGCTGCGGGCTCTGCGTGACCACCTGTCCCACGGAGGCCGTCGCCCTGGTCAAAAAGACGGCCGGGGATCTCTATGTCCCGCCCGAGAGGGCCTTCGACACCTATCTCCGTATCGCCATGGAGAGGGGGAAGTTCTAATCCCTCCGCGAAATTCCCGGTAACAGAAAGATTTCTGTTGACAGGAAGGAAGCCCTCATATATTTAGCACACGAAGTAATTATTGACTGCCATGGCGAAGTACGAAGACTGCATCTTGTTTCTTCTTTCCAAGGCTTACCAGAAGGCTTTCGGAAACTTCAAGAAACGCCTTCAGGAATATGGTCTTACGCCCGTTCAGAGCCTGGTCCTGATGACCATTTCGGAAGAGGAGGGTCTCTCGGCGGGAGATATCGGCAAGAGGCTTGTCCTGGATTATGCAACCCTTTCGGGCGTCCTGGACCGCCTCGCCGAGGGAGGGTGGATCATCAAGGGGACATCGGATGAGGACAAGCGCCTGCTCAAGATCTACCTGACACCAAAGGCAAGGGAGATGACGGGCATAATTCTGAAGGAGCGGGACGGGTTGAACGAGGACATACTGAGTCCGTTGAAACTGGAGGAGAGGATTCTTCTCAAGAGGATGCTCAAGGACCTTCAATAGATTTTTTTATCCTGAAATTTAGTATACGAAATAAAGGGGGGCACGATGAGCAAGGAAGAAATCAGGAAAATGGCTCTGTCCTACGGGGCCGACGTCGTCGGTTTCGCCGCCGTCGAGGACTACAAATCGAAAAGGGCGCCAGACCCGAAGACGCTCCTACCCGGCATACGATCGATGGTCGTGATGGGGTTCCGGGAGATCAACGGTTCGCTGGCCTCGGATACCGGAAGAATCAGCATGCACAGCCGCCTCGGCCAGATGGAGCTGACCCAAAGCTGCACCTTTCATATGGCCAAGGCCCTGGAGGACAGATACAAACGGAAGGCCGCACCGATCATGGCGTCTTATCCCCTGAACATGGCCGCCCCCTACATGGGCCTGGTCGCGGATGTGTCGCTCCGGCATGCCGCCGTGGCAGCGGGTCTCGGGACATTCGGCAGACACAATCTGGTCATCTCTCCCCGCCTCGGAACCCGCGTCATCTTCACGGCGGTGCTGACCGACATGGAGTTCAAGTCGGACCCGCCCGTCACGGATGCTCTCTGCGACGACTGCAATCTCTGTGTGGAGTCCTGTCCCGCCCGAGCACTGGACATTCCCGGAAGGACCGAGGATCTCAAGTGCCTGCGCGTCTCTCAGCCCTTCGGGATCGGTTCCACCATCGGTTTCTTCAGGAAATTCATCGTTTCCACGCCGGAACAACAGAAGGCAATGATCATGGATCCCCAGTTCCTGAGTCTCTACCAAGCCTCCTTCATCGGGTTCCAGTACGAGTGCTTCCGCTGCATGGCCGTCTGCCCGGCCTGCCTCGATGCATGAAAAAAGGGCAGGCATGGGTGGAGACGTCTCTTGCGAAAGACCTGTCGACCCGATGAAGCCGATATGTTAGGGTTGCCGCGAAACGGGGTGAACGGATTCCCAAATGCACGAGCTTCCTGTGACGGAAAGTATCATGAAGATTGTCCTGAGGCACGGGAAGGCGGCCGGGGCGAACCGGATCGTCAGCGTCAGCCTTCGGATCGGGGAGTTGAACGACGTCATCGAGGAGTGGCTCCAGCGTTATTTCGACTACCTGGGCAAGGGTACCATCGCCGAAGGGGCGGTGCTCAGGATCGAACGCGTGCCGGTGATCTTTCGCTGTGAGGGATGCGGGGAATCTTTTCCCGTCAGGATCCGGGAGGTACGCGACGTCGCCTGTCCCGCCTGCAAGGGTGCGAAGGCGACCTTTGTTTCCGGCCGCGAATTTTTTATCAAGGCAATCGAGGTGATCTGATGGCAAACATTCGCCTGATCGAAGTGAAAGAAGAGATCCTGGCCGACAACGACAGGGTCGCCGGGGAGGTCCGGGAACTCCTGCGGTCAAGGCAGATCTATATGCTGAACCTCATGTCCTCGCCGGGAGGGGGGAAGACGAGCCTCATCATCCAGACGCTCCGGGCGGTGAAAGATCTCATCAGGACGGCCGTCATCGAGGGGGACATTGACTCCATGGTGGATGCGGAAAAGGTGGCAGCGGAAGGTGTCCCGGCCGTGCAGCTGCGGACGGGCGGGGCCTGTCACCTCGACGCCGTCATGGTGGAGATGGCGCTGCGCGAGATGGATCTCTATGCTCTTGATCTCATCATCATCGAAAACATCGGAAACCTCGTCTGCCCCGCCGAGTTCGACACCGGTGCCACGAAAAACGTCATGATCCTCAGCGTCCCCGAGGGTGACGACAAGCCCCTCAAGTACCCCCTGATGTTCACGATATGCGACGCACTGGTGGTGAACAAGGTCGATTATCTGCCCATCGCCGATTTCGATATGAAGGTCCTGCAGGAACGGGTCTTGAAGCTGAACCCGAAGATCAAGATCTTCGAAGTCTCTTGCAAGACGGGGGAGGGATTGGCCGCCTGGGCGCAATGGCTCAAGGAAGAGGTTGAAGCATTTAAGCAATAGTGGAGGAAGACCATGGATGTATATGAAAGATTGAGGGAAGTTCTCGACGCGCACCCCACGGGGGCGCCCCCATCACCGGTCTTCGAGAAGATTTTGAGAATCCTCTTCAAACCGGAAGAGGCGGAACTCCTGAACCACATGAATTTCTCGCCCAAGCCGGTCGAGGCGATTGCCGCCGCAGCGGGGGTGCCCGTTGAGGTGGCCGACCGGATGCTGGGCGCCCTGGCCGACCGGGTACTGATCTTCGGCCGGGAGAAGGGCGGAAAGCGCTCCTACGGTCTTCTTGCCACCATCCCGGGGCTTTTCGAATTCCCCTTCATGCGGGGGGAGATGACACCGGAACTGGAGGAGCTGGGGAAGCTCTGGGGGGATTACCACCGGGACGGCCTCGGCGCTTCTTTCGCCGGGAATCCCACTCCGGTGGCCCGCGTCGTTCCCGTTGAGAAATCCGTCGCCGCGCCTCTCCAGGTTCATCCCTACGAGGAGGTCAAGAGGCTCATCGACAGCGTGGACTTCATCGGTCTCGGCCATTGCGCCTGCCGTGTGAGTCTCAAGCGCTGTGACAAACCGACGGAGATGTGCCTTTTCTTCGACGCACCGGCCCGGTTCCTCGTGGAGAAGAAGTACGCCCGGCAGATCACAACCGAAGAGGCCCATGATGTTCTCGAGCGCGCGGAGGAGGAAGGACTGGTCCACACGAGCACGAACACGGCCGACAGGGTCGGTTTCATCTGCAACTGCTGCCGCTGCTGCTGTATCATCTTGAGGGGCGTGACGGAGCTCAACCTTCCTCACGCCTTTGCGCCGAGTGGTTTTCAGGCTCAAGTGAATGCGGGGGAATGCACCGGATGCGGCCTCTGCGCCGACGATCGATGCCCTGTCGGTGCCATCGGGATGGAAGACGACATTGCCGTTGTCGAGGCCGGGAAGTGTATCGGTTGCGGTCTGTGCGTTACGGCGTGCCCCGTCGATGCCATAGCACTGGTCAGGCGGAGCGATGCTCCGGAGATCCCGATCACCAATCAGGAGATGCTCGGGAAGGTTTTGACGGAGAAGGGAAAGCTTCAAAAATTCGAAAAAATCATGAAGTCCTGAAGGATCTGTCATGCTGTCACCGGAGATGGCCGCGCTGACCCTGACCGCCGCTTCCCTGGGGTTTGCTCACACCCTACTGGGGCCCGATCATTACCTGCCCTTCGTCGTCATGGCGAGGGCAAGGCGCTGGTCTCAAGCGAGGACGGTATGGATCACGATGCTCTGCGGGTTCGGACACATCGGAAGTTCAGTCCTCCTGGGGCTCGTCGGAATCGCATTGGGTGTTGCTGTGACGAGTCTCGAGGGGATCGAAGCCCTCCGGGGAGACCTTGCGGCCTGGGGCCTCATTGCCTTCGGCCTCTTCTACTTCGCCTGGGGCCTCAAAAAGGCATGGCGCGGCCGACCGCACGAGCATGTCCATATCCATGAAGACGGTCTGGTCCACGTACACAGGCATATTCACGAAACGGATCACGCCCATGTTCATGATGAAGGCGCAAACATTACCCCCTGGATCCTCTTTACCATTTTCGTCCTGGGGCCCTGCGAACCGTTGATCCCCGTTCTCATGTACCCGGCGGCGAAGGAGAGCCTGTCGGGCCTGTTCTGGGTGGCGGGTGTCTTCGGGGGGGTCACCGTCCTGACCATGACGGGGATTGTTTTCCTGTCGATGAGGGGTGTGAGCCTGATCCCGCACGGGGGTTTGGAGCGTTACACCCATGCCCTGGCGGGGGCCGCCATCTGCCTGTGCGGTATCGCCGTCCGGTTCCTCGGGATCTGAAAGTTGAACTTATCGCTTTTGGATTTGCGGACTGTTATAACCGCATCAAATCGAGCTTTTATGTTAGAATTGCTCAACTATTTTCTAATAATGAAATGGTGCCGATGGCCTGATTAGGATTTTGCTGATGAATGATCAGCCGGAGGATGACGATGAGTCGTTCCCCGGCTTTTTTTATCGTCCCGGTGAATTGTAAATCGATCAGAATATCCCTTTTGACGTTGGTTTGAGTGATGTGCGTGTGCGCGGGGTGTATATTCGAATTTAGAACTTGTCATCCGCGCACCGGCACGCTACAAGTAGCACTCAAAAGAAAGTCATGGATTTCTCCATGTTCCAGGACCGGAAAATATCCGCCGCCCTGCTTTCGGTGGTATCCAACAGCGCGCTGATGACGGCGAAGATCATCGTCGGTTTTCTGATCGGCTCCGTCTCGATCATATCCGAAGCAATCCATTCCGGCATCGATCTCCTTGCCGCTTTGATCGCCCTGATATCGGTGAAAACCTCCGGTATCCCCGCCGACGAAGAGCACCCCTTCGGCCACGGGAAGATCGAGAACATCTCGGGGACCATCGAGGCGCTGCTCATCTTCGCGGCTGCGCTCTGGATCATCTACGAGGCCGCGAGGAAGCTCATCTATCCCGAGCCTCTGAACACCGTTGGCTTGGGCGTCGCCGTCATGCTGGCATCGGTCCTCATCAACTACCTTGTTTCCGAGAACCTCTTCCGCGTAGGGCGGGAAACGGACTCCGTGGCCCTCCAGGCCGACGGATGGCATCTCCGCACAGACGTCTACACCTCCGCGGGGGTGCTGGTGAGCCTCGCGATCATCGGAGCCGGCAGAATGTCCTGGCCCCATCTTTACCTCGACTGGCTGGACCCGGTGGCAGCCCTCGCCGTCGCCGCCATCATCCTGAGGGCGGCCTACAACCTGACGGTTCAGTCGGCCCGGGATCTTATGGATGTTCAACTGCCCCCGGAGGAGGCGGCGTGGATCCGCGCTCTCATCGGAGAGAAAAAGCCCGTGATTCGTGGCTTTCACCAGATGAGAACCCGCAAGGCCGGGCATTTCCGCTTCATCGAATTCCACATCCAGGTCGATTCGGAAATGACCGTCGAGGCGGCCCACGGTCTCACCCAGGAACTCTCGGCAAGGATCAGGGATAAATACCCGGACTCGACGGTGACCATTCACGTCGAGCCCTGCGGGGGGGAGTGTCTTGGAAAGTGTCTCACCGGCTGCATCATGGACGACGGTGAACGCTCGGGGATCCGTCAGGGGGGCCGCAGGGATTAGTCAGTTTTGCCGGAGGACGACGGCTGTTCTCGTGGGCAGATAGAGGCTGATCATGTGCCTGGTCTGCCCGTCTTTTTTTTCGGGAAGCGTGAAATGCGCTTGGTCTTTCCTCAGTCTTCCATGGCCACCGTAACGGGGATCGTCGCTGTCCAGGATGATATCGTACCGTCCAGGGGGGGCCTCGAAGCGGTAGTCGGTGTGAGACCGGGTCGGGTGGAAGTTGAAAACGAATAAAAGACCCGCCCTCGTGAAGGCCAGGACTCGGTCGGTGTCCTGTTCGAGGAGGAGCCGGGGGCCCGGGGAGCCGATCACGCCGAAACGAAGGCTCATGTCGATCATGTCCCGGTCGAAAAGGGCCAGGAAGCGGTATTTCAGGTTCGGGTTGTCGACGAGGTGCCACTGCCGCCGGGCATACCGGTAGGACCAGTTATTCCCCTCGCGGGGGAAATCGATCCATTCCGGGTGGCCGAATTCGTTGCCCATGAAGTTCAGATAGCCGTCGGCGGCCGTAGCCAGCGTGATCAGACGGATGATCTTGTGAAGCGCGATCCCGCGATCCACGCGGAGGTTTTCGTCCCCGACCATCATGTGGTCGTACATGTCGGCGTCGATGAGTCGGAAAATGAGGGTCTTGTCGCCCACGAGGGCCTGGTCGTGCGACTCGGCGTAGCTGATCGTCTTCTCCCCCTCCCGCCGGTTGTTCAGCTCGAACCACAAGTGGCCGAGCGGCCACTCCTCGTCGGGCAGGTCCTTCGTGAGTTTGATCCAGTAATCCGGGATCCCCATGGCGAAACGGTAGTCGAACCCGTTGCCGCCCTCCTCGATCGGAAGTGCGAGAGCGGGCATCCCGCTCACGTCCTCGGCGATGGTTATGGCGTCGGGGCGGATCTCATGGATGACCCTGTTGGCCAGTGTCAGGTACGTGAGGGCCTCCTCGTCGACGCTGCCGTCGAAATAGTCATCATAGGACGTGAAGGCTTTCTCGAGGCCGTGATGTAGATACAGCATGCTGGTGACGCCGTCGAAACGGAACCCGTCGAAGTGATATTCGTCGAGCCAGAAGCGGCAGTTGGACAGGAGGAAGTGAAGAACCTCGGGTTTCCCGTAATTGAAGCAACGCGAATCCCAGGCCCTGTGACGGCCGCGCTCGCCTTCGTGGAAGAACTGGTAGGGTGTTCCATCGAAAAGGGCGATCCCCTCGACCTCATTGGAGGCGGCGTGGGAGTGGATGAGATCCATGATGACGGCGATCCCCAGGCCGTGAGCGGTGTCGATGAGCTCCTTCAGGTCCTCGGGGGTTCCGAAACGGGAAGAGGCGGCGAAGAAATTCGAAACCTGGTAGCCGAAGGACCCGTAATAGGGGTGCTCCTGGACGGCCATCAACTGGATGGTGTTGTAGCCTGCCCTCGAGATCCGCGGCAGGATCTCCTCCGTGAACTCCCGATAGGTCCCGATTCTCTCCGCATCCTGTGCCATCCCCGTATGGGCTTCGTAGATCAGACGGGGGCCCGGCGGACAGCGGAAACCCGGGTTCTTCCAGGGATAGGCCGAAGGAGGCGACCAGACCTGGGCATTGAAGATGAGGGTCTCGGGGTCCTGGACGACGCGGCGGGTCCATGCCGGTAGCCGGTCACCCTTTCCCCCGGGCCAGTGGACCCTGAGACGATAGAGGTCCCCGTGCCTCAGGGATGAGGCCGGCAGCGTGGTTTCCCAGATCCCCTCACGGCCGATCCGCTTCAGGGCGAAGTTTTCCTGTTCCTTCCAGCCGGTGACCTCCCCGATCAAAAAGATGGACGAGGCATTGGGCGCCCACTCCCGGAAGACCCAGTGGCCGTTGCGAAAATGAAGACCGAAGTACTCATGGCCGGAGGCGAAATCGGCGAGGCTCATCCTGCCGCCCGTCAGCCTCTTTTCCGTATCCATCGTCTTCTTGAGCCGACGGTGAAGGATCTCCCGGTAGGAGCCGAGAAGAGGGTCTCTCCGGATGAGCCGCTCCACCGTCACTTTCAGCATTTTGCTTTCGCCTCCGCCCATGCTTCGCCCTGTTCTCGGGGTTTTTCCACTCCGAGTACTTTTACATTGACTTTGACAAAATATCTATGTTAATTTTCAATTAGTTAGATCATCCTTGCATCGACAGCGCTGGCTCAAGCGGCTCGATCATCCTATTCCCCTCGCAGTTTTCGGCTTCTGTACGGCTTTATTCAGGCTGAAACCGTATTGTTCCCGTAAATGTCTTCTTACCTCCGAGGTCCGGTGTCCGGTTCGGCGGCTTGAACTCGTTTCTATGCGAGGAGAGAACACCCCGGCTGGAGAGAACGGGGTTGTTTTCACGGAGGTCGACAGGGCAAAAAGGCTGGTTTGGGAAAACAGAAGGAGGTGATGTTATGCTTTTCATGATGATCTGCACGTGGGAGCCCAAGGACGAGAGGGAGGTCAGAACAAGGAGAGCCAAATGGGAATGGCCGAAGGAGGTCAAGGTCATATCCGAATACTATGACCTGCAGGGATTGCGGACGATCTATGTCGTCGAAACCGATGCCGTCGGGCTGATCGCGGCGAGAGCGGCCTGGATCGACGTGTTGAAGTTCGAGATCTTTCCCGTATACCCCCTCGGCGTATCGAAGGCGCAGTTCAAGAAATAACGTGGAGGTCAGTGCACCGGGCTTTCATCTCTGAGCCGGAAAGGAGGCATGCCATGTCCAAGCTGGAGTTGACCCACGAGGAAATCGGAGCGCTCGTGGCCTTTATCGAGAGATACCTTCCCGACCTCCGAGTTGAGATTGCAAATACGGACGACCGAGAGTTTCGCCGGTTTCTGAAGCATCGAGAAGAGTTCATCCGGGAGATCCTGCAGCGGCTGAAGCAATCGGCGGAATGAGAAAACGCTCCATCGTCGGTCGTCTCCACGAAAAAGGTGCAGAGGGTCGGAAGGCATCCGTGGAGGCCGGAACGAAGAAGGCGGAGAGTCGTTTTTCTCCGCCTTTTGTTTGTCCGTGCAGCTTTCGGGGAAAAGTCATTCCCTGAGGATTTCCCGCGCAATGATCAGCCGCTGGATTTCCGAGGTTCCTCCGCCGATCGTCTGCAATTTGGCGTCCCGCATCATCCGCTCGACGGGGAAATCCTTCATGTAACCGTAGCCGCCGAGGATCTGTACCGCCTCGGTTGTCACGCGCATCGCCACTTCCGAGGTGTAAAGCTTGGCATAGGCCGCCAGCCGGTTCAGGTCACGATGAACGCCGCGGTCGGCCATGGCAGCCCCTTGATAGGTGATCAAGCGGGAGAGCTCGATCTCCATCGCCATGTCGGCCAGCTTCGCCTGGATCAGCTGAAAGGCTGCAATCGGTTTTCCGAACTGAACACGTTCTTTTGCGTACCGAAGCGCGCATTCAAAGGCCCCGCGGGAGAGGCCCAGGGACATGGCCCCCAAAACGATTCGCTCGGTGTTGAGCCCGCTCATGAGGACCCGGGCTCCACCGTTCACCTCCCCGAGCACGTTTTCTGCCGGGACCCTGCAGTCCTGGAAGACGAGTTCACCCGTCGGAGATCCCCGCCAGCCCATTTTTTCGAATTTTTTGCCTCGCTCGAAGCCGGGGAAATCCTTTTCAACGATGAAAGCGGTGACACCGTGCGCCTTTTTCTCGGGCTCCGTCTTGGCGTAGACGATGAAGATGTCCCCCACGGGTCCGTTGGTGATGAAGGTCTTCGTGCCGTTGAGAACATAGCCGTGCTCCTTTTTGTCCGCTCTCAGCCTCATGGACATGACGTCGGAGCCTGCCGAGGGCTCCGTCATGGCCAGCCCCCCGATCCGTTCCCCTCCGCACAGCAGCGGAAGGTATTTCGTGAGCTGGTCGGGGCGGCCGTTCCTGCGGATGTTGTCGATGCAGAGATCGGCGTGATCGGCGTAAGTGGCTGCCGTCGAGCCGCAGTGTACGGCCAGTTCCTCGGTGACAATGCACATCTCCGTGTATCCCGCCGCCGCCCCGCCATATTCAGCCGGGGCGGTGATACCCAGCACCTGGAGTTCGGCCAGTCGCCGGAAGCTCTCCTCGGGGAAACGTTCCTCCCGGTCAATTTCATAGGCGAGGGGGGCGACTTCGCTCTTCGCGAAGGAGGCGATCATCTCCCTGAGCATTTTCTGCTCGTCCGTGAATTCGATGGCCATGAGGCCTCCGGAGATCCCCGTCAGAAAGGTCGTCGAGGCATAAGGATGAAACATCCATCTCCATTCGATCTCGTCATGCCGCGAAAGGCAGGGGGCACTGCACAAATCGTCCGCGGTCCTGCCGGATGGACATCATCGTTACTGGAATATACCTCTTTCCTTGGCCGCCTTGACCAGGTCATCCTGGAACTTGGGGTGGGCGACCCTGATGAGGGCTTCGGCCCGCTCCGCAACCGACATCCCTTCCAGGGGACCCGCCACGCCGTTTTCCGTCACCACGTAGTCGACGAGGTGGCAGGGGATGTTCACAAGGGAACCCGGTTGCAGGAATTTGACGATACGGCTGATGAGGTTCCGGTTTTCATCGCGCCCCACGGATTCCGTGGCGATGATCAACCGCCCGAACTCCGACATGCGGCAGGCCATGGCAAAGTCGATCTGTCCGCCGTGGCCGCTGAAGATTCTTTCCCCGCAGGTGAGCGATGCAATCTGGCCGGCAAGGTCGATTTCGAGCACCCCGTTGATGCCCACGAGTTGGTCTTCGGCGCCCAGGACCGAGGGATGGTTGGTCATATTGCTCGGGAAGAATTTCACGAATTCGCTTTTCTGGACGAATTCATAAAGTTCCGCCGACGGGCCCATGAAGGTGCAATTGATCTCCCCGGGTCTGAACTTCTTGTATTTACCGGTGCAGATCCCCTTCGCGACCCATTGTGGTGCTCCGGTCGGGAGCATCTCGGTCAAGACACCGAGGTCTTTCAGGTCGGAGTGCATGATCAAATCGGATACCACCATGGGGAGGGCGCCGATGCCGATCTGGATGGTGTCGCGGTCCCTCAACAGGCTGACAACGTTCTCGGCGATCTTCTGGTGGGCCTCCGTCGGCTTTGGAGGTGGCGGCGCGGGAAGCTTCGACGAGTTCTTGACAATGTGCGTGAACTGGCTGATGTGCATCTTTGTATAGCCGAACGCAGGAGGATACTGATCGTTCTCTTCCGCGATGACCACCCGGGCCCCTCCCATGACACCGCGGCTCGTCTGGACACCCTCAACCATGGCCCTTGTGTAGAAGAGATCCGGACCCAGGTTGACGAATCCGTCCTTGTCCGGCGGCGTGCACATCATGACGACCACATCGGGCCTCCGGTAGTAGGAATACTGTTTCGAGGTCGAAAAGGAGCTGACAGGAACATATCGCCCGTAGCTTTCGTTTAACGGAAAAGCGGACCGGATGCTCGGTGTGCCCAGAAATCCTGCGTTGATCCTGAAAGACCCGCGATACTCCGGCTTGAGAATCTTATAGGGCCTGAGCGTGAGGAGGGCGTTGAATTCCACATCCTGGAGTTCGTCTTTCCGGTCGGCAATCGCGTCCATAATGAGGTTGGTGGGTTGGCCGAGACACAGCGGGTTCATGATCCGGTCTCCGCTTTTTACAGCCCGGGCGGCTTCCTCCGCCGTGCATAATTTCTTCCGATAGTCGTCTTTCCAGTCGCGATTCGACATGAGTCTACCTCCTTCGGTGTTTAGAGTTGCGATAGGCGCTTGCCGTCCGAATGATCACTTTCCTGGCGCGAAATATGCGATATCGGAGATGTTTCCGTTTTTCACGGGGCTCCAGACGGCTTTGACCCTCGTCCCCTTCTTGAGCCCCTTTCTGAGCTTTTTGACGTCCGAGAGGTCGTAGCCGTCGATGTTATGGATGAAACCGACGTCGGCACCGTCGAGATGGATCAGGGCGATGATGTAAGGCGGTTCTTTCACCTGGCCATGGTATCGGCTGTTGACCAGGGTCCATGACACAACCTTTCCTTCGTCCTTGACCTGCACCCAGTCCCCCATCTCCTTCAGGCACGCCGGGCAGAAACTTCTGGCCGGGACGTAGACCTTCTTGCAGCTCCCGCAACGGGTTCCCCAGATCTTCTCTTCCCTCAGGCCGTCAAAAAAGCGGGTCCAGGTCTGTCCCAGGGCCCATGCATATGGAAGTGCAACGTTGTTTGATACGGTCCTGTATTCCTTTGCCATGGTCTTTGTCCTCCGTCTTTCTTGCGCCATAATAGGCGTAGCGGTTTTCCCGTTTTTCACTGGATGAGCTCGAAATAGGCGATGTCCAGAACGTGTCCCCTTTTTTCCCTGTTCCAGACGGCCCGAACACGGCCCCCGAGCTTGACGAGTTCCCGGACCCGGTCAAAATCGGACATGTCGAAACCCGCAATCTGGTGGATGAACCCTGTGTCGCTTCCGTCCAGCCGGATCTGAGCCGAGATGAAGGGAATCTTCAGCTCCTGCGCGAAGAAGGGCATGTTCACGAGGACCCAGGTTTCGATGACACCTTCCTGGGACACCTCGATCCACTCTTCCATGTCCTCGAAGCATCTCGGGCAGAAGGTCCTGGGAGGGACGAAGACCCTGGAACACCGCCTGCATTTCTTGCCCATGATCTTCTCTTCTTTCAGGCAGTCATAGAAATAACTCCACGTGGGACCGACGGCCAACTCGTAGGGCACCATCACCTGTGCTTTCACGACCCTGTATTCTTCTTTTGACATTTTGAATTCCTCCCTTTTTCATTCCTGGGTCTTAATTCCATCCCCTAAGGCTTCGATCCCACGATGGTCACGCCGTTGAACTGATCGATACCACCCATGGCGTGGGAGAGGGCCAGTTTTGCTCCCGGAACCTGCCGGTCACCCGCCTTCCCGGTCACCTGGAGAGCCGCCTCGGCGAGGCGGATGAGGCCGGTGGCGCCGATCGGGTTGGTGCAGAGAACGCCTCCCGAGGGATCACAGGGCAGCTGGCCGTTCTTCAGGAAGGTCCCCTTCAGAACATAGTCGGGGGCTTGCCCGCGGGGACAGAAACCGAAGCATTCATAGAAGATCATTTCCTGATAGGTGAAGGGGTTGTAGATCTCGGCGACGTCGAGTTCCTTCAGCGGGTTTTTGATCCCCGCCTGACGGTAGGCTTCTTGGGCGGCCTCGGTTGCGCTCATCCAGATGGCCTTGTCGCTCTCGCCGTAGAAGTATTCTTCCCCCCGGAAGCCCATGCCCTTGATCCACGCCGGTTTCTTGCAGATCTTCTTGGCCTTTTCCCCGGAGGCCACAATGACGGCGCAGGCGCCGTCCGACGCCGGGCAGACATCCAGCAGACGGACGGGATAGGTGATGACCTTTGCGGTCTTGACATCCTCTGCGGTGACCTTGACCCGTATGTGGGCAAGGGGGTTGTCCAGGGCGTTGTCGTGGTTGCTCACCGAAACGATTGCGGCCGCATCCCGTGCCTTCTCCTCGGGGATGCCGAACCGATACATCCACTCCACGCTCTGCATGGTGAACACCCCTGGGGCCCCCGCGGCGAAGGTCTGTTGGAAAAATGGATCGAACACCTTCGTCATGGTGGCCTGGCCGTCGCCCTCGGACATCTTCTCGGAGCCGACCACGAGGACGATGTCCGCCATGCCGGACGCCACCCAGTAGATGCCGCAATGAGCGATCGATTGCCCCGTGCTGCCGCAGGTTTCCACTTTCAGAACGGGTTTCCCCACAGAGCCGACCGCTTCCGCAAAGTAAAAGTGCGTCGATGAAACACCCTCCATCATGGACGGCATCGTTCCCGTGACCACGCCGTCGATCTCTTTCATGGTGATCCCCGCGTCTTCGAGGGCGGCATTGACCGCTTCCCTGACCAGATCAGGGTAGCACATATCCTGTCTCCGTCCGTGACGGGTTTGACCTGTTCCAATGATTGCGACTGCTCTTGCCATGTTTTCCACCTCCTAAGCCGATAAAATGACGACGGAATGACACTGGCCGGCGAAACCGTGCGTGCTGTGCGCCAGTGCTGTCTTGATCTTCCTGTCGACCTGGTGTTCGCCCGCCTGACCCTTGATCTGCAGCGCGGCCTCGGCGATCCGGTAAAGGCCTCGGGCGGGATAGGGGTTCATGGCAAGCACACCTCCCGAGGGATTCACGGGCAGTTCACCGTCCATCTGCGTTTTGCCCCGATCGATGAGTTTCCCCCCTTCGCCTTCCCCGCAGAAACCGAGTTTTTCGCACCAGAGAAGCTCCTGAAATGCGTAGGGTTCGCAGATCTCTGCGACGTCGATGCTCTTTCTCGGATCCCGGATGCCGGCCATCTTGTAGGCCCTGGATGCGGCGATCGGCAGCTGGCCGTTCAGGAGATCGCGGTCACCGGGATTGAAGTGATCCATGGAGCATCCGTATCCCTTCAGCCAGACCGGTTTCGCGGTCATTTTCTTCGCCTTGCTCTCCGATGCGAGCAGGACGGAAACGACGCCGTCAGACTTCGGGGCGCATTCATAGGCCTTCAGGGGGTCGTAAACCGGATCCGACTTCAGGACGTCGTCGACGGTGAGCCTCTTTTTGACATGTGCATAGGGATTGAACAGGGCGTTCCCGAGATTCTTGACGACGACCTTGGCACACTGTTCCTCGGTGATCCTGTATCGTTCCATGTACTGTCGCATCTGGAGGGCGGCCGCCACGGATTCGTTGACACCGACGGGGCGAAGGTAGAAGGGGTCCGAATAAAAGCTCGTGATGCTGTCGTTGTCGGGGTTCTCGGAACCCTTGACGAGCGCCGTCACGAGCACCGTGTCATAGTGACCGGACATGATGCGCATACATCCGTAGATGAAGGAGAACATGGACTCCTCCGCCCGGGAACCCTCCTTCATGAAAGCACCGATGCCGTCCCAGTCGTAGGCGTTGGCGCAGGCCAGGCCGCTGTGAAAGACATCCGCGGCGCCGGCGATGATGCAGCCGACATCTTCTCTTTTGAAGCCCGCCTTGTCCAAGATCTCTTTGTTCACCCGGTACGTGAAATCCATGAGACTCTCTTTGGACTCCGCCCCCGCGCACTGTGCCACATGGGTGATGGCAACTTTTCGCATAATGCTCACCTCCACGCTCTGTGTTTTGTGACAGCAACCCTCCGGTTCCGGGAGGGTTGCAACCTAAGGCCTCTTGCCGCACAGGACTTTGATCACGTAGGAGACCAGGACCTCGCCCCTGTGGTTCTTGATCTGGTTTTGCGTCGTCAGGACCCCGCGGCCTTTCCCCTTATCGGTGATCTCCGTCACCTCCACCTCGCAGTGGATGGTGTCTCCGATTCTCGTCGGTGCCGTGAAGCGGACATTCTCCATGCCGTAAAAGGCGATGAAGGACCTGGGAAGGAAGCTCGAGTAGGGGCCGAGCCGGAAGGGCAACACCATGCCGATGCTCAGCGTCAGCATGCCGTGGGCGATTCTTTCCTTGAAGGGCGTCTTCGCGGCGTACTCGACATCGGTGTGCAGGGGATGCCAGTCGCCCGTGACGCCGGCGAAGTTGATGATGTCGGCTTCCGTGATCGTCCTGGCCGGTGACCGGAAACGTTCTCCTATGGCGTAATCGTCGAGGTATTCGTATTCCTTGGACATGGCCCCCTCCTTCTTCAGAAGCTTCAGGCGTTGCGATCAAGGCTCACATGCCGAGGATCTCCCGGGCGATGATCAGCCGTCGGATCTCGGAAGTCCCCGCGCCGATTTCGAGTAGCTTGGAGTCTCTCAGGAAGCGCTGGACGGGGTATTCGAGCATATAGCCGTATCCTCCGTGAATCTGCACGGCCTGGTCGGCGATTCGGGCGGCCATCTCGGCGTTGAAGAGGATCGACGCCGACGAAAGCTTGTGCACCTCGGTTCCCTTACCCCCGCCCTTCGCCTTGTCGGCGAAGACGGCGGCGCGGTAGCAGAGCGTTCTCCCGGCCTCGATATAGGTGTACATGTCCGCGATCTTGGCCTGGATGAGCTGGAAGGCGCCGATGGGTTTCCCGAACTGCACGCGTTCCCGGGCGTACTTGACGGAAAGCTCGAAGCAGGCCTCGGCGATGCCCAGGGCCTCGCCTGCGTAAAAAGCCCGCTCGACGTCGAGCCCCGACATCATGACTTCGATGCCCCTGTTTTCCCCGATCATCACGTTCTCGGCGGGGATGAGGCAGTCCTCGAGGATCAGTTCACCCGTCGGCGAGCCCCGGTGTCCGTATTTCCTCAATTTTTTCGAGACGGAGAAACCGGGGAACTTCGTATCGAGAATGAATGCCGTGATGCCCCGGGCACCCTTTTCCTTGGCCGTCTTGGTATACAGGATGATGGTGTCGGCCACGGGGCCGTTGGTGATGAACATCTTCGTTCCGTTGACCACGTAGTGGTCGCCCTTCCGGACCGCCACGGTCTGAACATTGACGGCATCGGAGCCGGCGTTGGGCTCCGTCAGGCCCAGCGCCCCGATGTGGCGTCCCTCGCAGAGGGGCGGAAGGTATTTCTTTTTCTGCTCGTGGCTGGCATTGTGATTGAGGTTGTTGGCGCAGAGGTTGGCGTGGGCGCCCCAGGAGAGGGCGATCGACGGGCTGGCCTTGGATAGTTCCTCGAGAACCAGAACGGCGGACAGGAGATCCGCGCCGGCACCCCCGTATTGTTCATCGACGGTGATGCCCATGATGCCCAGGTTGCCGAGTTTCCGCCACATGCCCTCGGGCCACTCATCCTCTTCGTCGATCTTCTCGGCGATGGGCCAGATCTCCTTGGCCGCGAAGTTGCGGATCGAGTCTTGAAGCATGAGGTGCTGCTCGCTGAGGGTGAAATCCATGTTCTCCTCCTTCGTGGTAAGGTTTCGGACGTTGACCGGATCGATGCCCCTGGGTCCGGGGACTTTACGGGCCCCGTCGGCGATCCGCCTGGACGGATGGGAAGTCGGTGCGACATGATCGTCTTGTGGATGCTCCCCGTCATCGCCGCCGTGATGTCGGTTTTGTCTTTCGGGGCTTTTTCGCTCCTTCTCGTTTGCGGATGGGTTGCTGTATCGTTCCGACTTCCATGGCCCATGGCAAGGATCATACCGGTATTTTTCGAAAGGGTTGAAAGGCGGCGATGGAAAGCAATTTCGAACCCGTGATTGCCCGGGGATACGGAGCGGAAATCGGAAAGAAGGAAAATCGAAGCCGTAACAAGTTGGAATCTCAGTGGAAAAAGCTTCTGTGCAGAGAACGGGGATTTATTTATGTCCTCCGGGCGACGGCAGAAAAAAACGGTGTTCAGACGATTCTGGAAGGATGAAAAAAGAGGAGAAGTGGATGATAACGATCCAGCGGTTCCACCGATGCGGGCCGAGCCGGGGTGAGAAGAAAATCAAAAGCCCCGTGCGATGGGCATTGCAGGTGATGGATGATTCTGAACCGGCTCCTGGGTCATATTAATCCAGCGGATCGGACCTCAGGATTCTCCTCAGGCGCTGTCTCGTGATCCCCAGGGTTTCTGCGGTCCTGGATCGGTTGTGCTTGAGCCGCGTGAGGATGCTTTCGGCATACAGGCGGATCAGTCGGTCGAGGCGCATGGGCTCCAGGGTGGCCAATTTGGCCACATCGGACCGGATCGGATGACCGTTGATTTCAATCGGAATGTCGGAAGGTTTGATGACGCTGTCGACGTTCAGCAAGACCCCGCGCTCGATGATGTTTTTCAGTTCCCGGATGTTGCCCGGCCAAGAGTAGCTGGTCAGAATTTCAAGAGCTTCCGGGTCACAGGCACGGACTTCCTTGTTCAGGATTCTGCTGTAATTCTTGATAAAGTGATCCACGAGCAGGGGGATGTCGTCCTTTCTCTCCCGGAGCGGCGGTATTGAAAGGGTGACGACATTGAGACGGTAGTACAGATCCTCCCTGAAACGGCCCTCCTTCACGTCTTTTGAAAGGTTCCGGTTCGTTGCGGCGATGATCCGGACGTCCACCTGGATGCTCCGCGTCCCGCCGACGCGCTGGAAATTTTTGTCCTCCAGGAATCTGAGGAGTTTTACTTGTGTCTTTGGGGTGATCTCCCCGATTTCGTCGAGGAAAAGAGTTCCTCTGTCGGCCAGTTCGAAAATTCCTTTTTTCTGCCGGATGGCGCCGGTGAAAGCCCCCTTTTCGTGGCCGAAGAGCTCGCTCTCGAGAATGCCCTCGGAAAAGGCGGCGCAATTCATGGTAATCAGGGGATGGTCGGCCCTCGGCCCGTTGTAGTGAATGGCATTGGCAAAAAGTTCCTTGCCCGTCCCGCTCTCTCCCAGAAGCAGGACGGTCGAATGGCTGTTCAGGGTGACCCGTTTCGTGAGGTCCACCAGTTTCTTCATCTCGGGGTTGTTCGTCAGGATCTTGTCAAAGCTGTATCTTTCCTTCCTGGAGGAGATGAGATGTTTCACCTCGGCGACGGCCCTCTGGGATTCGAGGCAGCGCCGGATGATGAACTTCATTTCCTCGACGTCAAAGGGTTTCGCGATGTAATCGTATGCGCCCAGCTTGATGGATTCGACGGCCCCCTTGATGCCGCTGAAAGCCGTCATGATGATCACCGGCGGGTGGGCGTCCATCCGGTTGATGATTCTCAGGACTTCCATGCCGTCGATATCGGGTAACCGGACATCCAGAAGAACGAGGTCTGGGCTCGTTTCGGCGAGGAGTTCCAACCCCTCCTTGCCCGTCTCCGCCGTCAGAACGGAATAACCCGCCTTGGTCAAAGCCTTCTTCAAGGAATTCGACAGCAGTCGTTCGTCTTCGATAACGAGGATGTTTGCTTCCACCGTCCTGTTCCTATCGATCGGCCGCTTCTGATATCGGCCCTTTCCGGGGAGATGCCGCATACGAAGGCAGCAAGTTTCGTTCCATGCCTCTCACGCGTTGACCGGCAGCAGGACCCGGATGACGGTTCCCCTTTGCTCCCGGCTGTCGACTTCGATGACACCCCGGTGGTCTTCGATGATCTTGTGGCTCACGGCCAGCCCCAGTCCCGTCCCCACGCTCTTGGTCGTGTAAAAGGGATCGAAGATCCTGTCGAGATCTTTGGCGGGGATGCCGCCGCCGTTGTCCTTGAAATGAATGGCGATCCAGTTCCTCGACCCGTCGTTTCCCTGCACGGCCTCGGTTTTCAGTTCGATGAGGCCGTTTTCGCCGGTGATGGCCTCGATGGCGTTGAGCGTGAGGTTGAGGAACACCTGCCTCAACCGGTTCGGGTCTGCTTTCAGATGTCCGACAGGGGCGTTAAACTCGGTTTTGAGGTTGATCTTTTTCTGACTCATCTTTTTCTTCAGGAGAGCCATCGTGGCCAGCAGATGCTCATGGATATCGATCTCCTCGACCTGAAGGGGCATGGGCCGGATCAGGTTGAGCACGTCCCGGATCAGCTTTTCGATCCGGTCGATCTCCTGAAGGATGTTCTTGAGGTCTCTGCCGCCGATCGATCCCTCACCGATTTCGTTCTCCAGGTTCTGTACCGTCATGTAGATACCGGCCAGTGGGTTTCGGATCTCGTGGGCGATGCCAGCGGCGATCCGGCCGAGGGCGGCGAATCGCTCGACACGCATGAGGTAGTCATCCATCTTCTTTTTTTCCGTTATGTCCGTGATCGCGGTCACCGCGCCCAGCGTGTTCTTCTTTTCATCAATGACGGCGAATCCGCCGAGGTTGAGGATCAGACGCTTGCCGTCGGGCCTCGAATAGTAAAAATCGAAATAGAAGATATTCTCCCGGTGCTTCAGCGCCCTGTAAATCTTCCGTCTTTCGGTCTGGTCGAACCCGAAGATGTCCTGGATCCGCTGACGCAGCATCTCCTCCCTGCTGATTCCGAGGATCTCCTCGGCCCGGGGGTTGACGTTCAGAATGTTCCCCGTAAGGTCGCTGATGATCACGCCGTTGACGGAGCAGTTGATGATGCTTTCAGAGAGAATTTTCTCGTCGCTGACGGCCTTGTAGAGACGTGCGTTCTCAATGATGATAGAGGCCTGATTGGCGAAGTAGACGAGGGATTCGACATCGTCCTGGGTGATTTTCAGGCGCGTCCGGAACCGGTCCACCCCCAGAAACCCCAGGATCTTGTCCTGGATCTTCAGCGGCACATACAGAATCGATCTTCTTTCCTGGTAACGATTGATGACCCGGTCGATCCAGGTGATGTCCGCGGCGCGTTTCGTATCGGGAATGAAAAGGGGCGTCCCCGTGCGGACGACCCGGGTCTCAAAGCTGTCATGTTGATCCATCAGCAGGGGCTTTCCCCAGGCCCTTCTCTCCCCCTCCGGCGTGAATCCCTTGATGCACTTGCATTCCAGTTTCGACTGGTCCTCATTGAGCAGCATGACGATCGCCCGGTCGAAATGCAGGCCATGCATGGCCCGGTCGACGATTTCGTTGAGGACCTCGTCGAGATCCGGTGAGCGGGTCAGAAGCGAGCTGATCTCGTAAATGTGATGCAGGAGGTTGTTCTTCGCATCGAGTTTTTCAGCCAGCTTGACCGACCGGGGATTCCCCCTCTGTGAAGATCGTCTCATGATAACCCGCGGGGACATCCTTCCATGGCGATTTTCCTGCTTGATGGCAGCCTGTTGCGCAATATAGAAAAGAGGAAGGTCGGATGTCAACCCGAAATCATCGGAAAGGGTCGGCTTGACAGGTTTTTCACTTTCGGGTTAAAGAGGCAATCCGATGTTGGGAGGATGAAAGGCATCACGGAGACGGGGGCGTGTCGATGAAGACCCTGGATGCCATATTCGAGATGAGGCGTTCGTGCCGGTCCTATGACCCAAGGCCGGTTTCCGAGGAGGACCTGAAAGCCCTGTGTGAGGCGGCGCGGCTTGCACCTTCGGCCTGTAACAGCCAGACGTGGCGGTTTGTCGTCGTTCAGGACAGGTCTTTGATCGATCGGATCTGTGACGAGGGCATGCGGCCCGTCGTCCGGAACCAATGGGCGAAAGAGGCACCTGTCCTCATTGTGGGTTGCTCGGAGCTCGACGTGATCGCCAACAGGATCGGCACCGCCGTAACAGGCATCGAGTACTACCGGATCGATCTCGGCATCGCCATGGAGCACATGGTCCTCAAGGCCACGGAACTGGGCCTCGGTACTTGCTGGATCGGCTGGTTCAGGGAAGAACGGATCAAGGACATCCTCGGAATCCCCGGCGATGTCAGGGTGTCGGCGCTTCTTGCAGTCGGTTACCCGAAGGGCGGGGACGCGGTCAGGAGAGGAAGAAAACCTCTCGACGAAATCGTCTTCCGCGACCGGTGGAAGGGGCGCTGAGGGAGGGGGAGGACGTCGTGCCGACATCGCGCCGCGCGGTTGTGTGATCCACGAGGAGGGTATCCTGATGAAGATCCTTTTTGCAGCGCCGGAGAAGGCCTGGGGCGGCGTGCTCGGGATGCTCCGAGCCGAGCTTCCGGAACATGAATTCTCGGCCACCGGGCGTTTCGGTGCGGACACCCTGAAGGGCTATGACGTTTTGATACCCACCATGTGCCCCGTCACGCGGGATATGCTCCGGGAGAGCGACCGGCTCAGACTCATCCAGCAGTGCGGCGCCGGCCTGGAGGGTGTCGACATCGAGGCGGCGCGCGAGATGAACATCTGGGTGGCCAACGTACCCACCGACATTTCCGGCAACGCCGACTCCGTAGCGGATATCGGGGTCTATCTCATGATCGGTCTCTCCAGGGAAGCACGGGCCATGCGTCGGAGTCTCCTCGAGCGGAAGATGGGCGTCCCCCGGGGCCGTGCCCTGCACGGGAAAACCGCCGGCGTGGTGGGGCTCGGAGGCATCGGCCGAGCACTCGTCCGAAGGCTGAAAGCCTTCGGCATGCGCGTCATCGGCGTCAAGCGCAACGACCCCCGAAAGGCGGCGGACGAACTCGGACTTGCATGGGCGGGCGGGCCCGGTGAGATGAAAACCCTCCTTGGGCAATCGGATTTCGTGATCCTCAGTCTGCCGCTGACCGATGAAAGCAGGAATCTCATGAATCGGGAGACCTTCGGAATGATGAAAAAGGATGCCTTTCTCATCAACCTCTCCAGGGGCGGTCTCGTGGATCGGGACTCCCTGGAGGAGGCCCTCGCGACGGGGCGCATCGCCGGTGCCGGCCTCGATGTCTTCTGGGAGGAACCGCCGGATCCGGACGATCCGATCTTTCAATATAACGTCATCGCCACACCCCATATCGGCGGAGCCACCGATGTGTCCATCACGGGAATCAAGACGGTCGTGGCCGAAAATATCCGGCGCCTGGAAAGGGGGGAAAAACCGCTGCACGTGAAGAACTGAGGCTTCTTGTCGTCCGGGCTGCAGGATTCCAATCCCGACCCAAAAAGCCCCTCATGAACGGGGCTTTTTTGTCGAACGTCATTCATTTCTGGATCTTGACGACGTCATACCACAGGAGATCCACCCGGCTGGTGGCGGCCGGCAGGTTTGTGTCCGCTTCCGCCTTCGCTTTCTGCAGGGCCGCCTGCACCTCTTCGATCGCCCTCTGGTTCTCAGGCGTTGTGATCGCGGCGGCCTTGGCCAGGAGATGGTTGACGTGGTCCAGCTCGCTCTTCACGACTCCGACATTTTTGTTCGAAAGCTCCAGCTTGACCTTCAGAATATGGCCCCGGATGACGGCCATCAGGGTGTCGAAGGTGTTCTTCTGGGTCATGGCGACGGTTTCTTTGTTGAGTTTTTCGATGGCCTCCGCCTGCTTCTTGATGTCGCCGTCCAGCCGGGAGGCCTCCTTCCTGAGCGAATCGTCGATGGTGGCGAGTTTCGTGCCGGCGGCGTTGAGGGCCGTGATGATCTTCGGCAGGTCCGCATCAGCGGGGAGCTGGGTCGCCTTCCGGATGTCCTCCTCGCTTTTGACGAAGGCCTCGACGCGGTCGAGCCTCTGTCGGAGATCGAGGACGTCCGACCTCAAAGCGGTCGTCTGCTGATGAAAATAGAAACCGCCGACGAACAGTCCCGCCATCAAAACGGCGATGAACACCCAAGACGTTCCTTTCATGACAGGTCCTCCTTTTTCTTCTGCTCCATGAAAACCGTTCTGATCGGGAAGGGAATCTCGATTCCCTCCTGCTGATAACGCCGATGAAGCCTTTTGATGAATTCATGCTTGATCGTAAACTGGTCCACGTACTCCCGGGCCCGCAGAATCGTCGTGAAATTGATGCTGAAATCGCCGAAGGTGTGATACCGGATGAAGGGTTGAAAATCGGGGACGCCTCCCGGGACCTCTCTCATGACCTCCTTTGCGACTTCGATGGTGACCCGTTCAACCTGTTCCAGGTCACTGCCGTAGCTGACACCCACCTGGACCAGGACCGCCATTTCCCGATCGGGCATGTCATAGTCCGTTACGATGGCGGAGGCCAGTTTCGCATTGGGCACGACGATGATGTTGTTCGGGAGCGCCCGGATGGTGGTGTTCCGCCAGGTGATATCGGTCACGTAACCCTCGTCTCCCGTATCGAGCTTGATGTAATCCCCGACTCGCACTTTTTTCGATGCGATGATCTGAATGCCCGCAAAAAGGTTGGAAAGAGTGTCCTGAAGGGCGAGCGCCACGGCGAGACCACCGACGCCGAGGGCCGTCAGCATCGGGGTGATGGAAATTCCCAGGGAATCGAGCACGACCAGAAGACCGATGATGTACACGATGATCTTCGTGATCGTGGAAAAAAGCGTGGTGGTGAGAAAGACCCCCCCTGCTTTCCTGCTGTACAGGTCGACAAACCCGGCGCAGACTCTGGCCAGAACGAATGTCACGGACAGGATCACAACGACCCGGAGAACCTTGAGGGCGATGGTGTGAAAAAACGGTTGGATCTCGATGCTGTGAAGGGACAGGTAAACACCCGCCAGGAAAAACCACAGGACGACCATCCCCCGCAGGGAATGGACGATCACCTCGTCACCTTCCCACTTTGTTCTGTCGGCGATCTTCCTGATCTCGTGGAGAACGAAACGGTCGAAAACCCAGCCGAGAGCGAGACCTCCCAGAGCGAAAGCGAGATCTAACAGTAGATTTTTCAGCCATGCGAGGTCGGTCATCGGGATCATCCTGAAAGTGTGACGGGGCGATGGGGGGGAAACATTCGAACCCGTCCCCTTATACAGAGGATCGTTTAAAAAATCAACGGACAATCGGTGCCTTACACACAACCCGCCCCGACGGGCGCCGATTTGCATGAAGGCGGGTCGAGGATCAGGGCCGGGAGATGCGAAGGTCGTTGCCGCTGTTGATTTTTTCAGATCGGTCTTGAAAACCGGATATGCCTGACTTATAGTAGGATCAGTCAAAAAGAGGCTGCAACCCACTCGGGCATCAATCGCTTGATCAGGTCAGGGCCGCTCGAAAATGGGGTTTTTCGACAGGTGGAAAAAGATCCGGCCGGTGAAGGGCAGGGGGAAAACCCCACCCGAGCATGAGCCGCCCGACGAAGAAACCGCGCAGGCAGGCACGGCGCCGGAGGGGGATTCCCCCATCCCTCTGTCGGGATTCGATGACGCTCGCCGAGAGAAGAAGCCCGGCAGGCCTCTCTCCGTCGCGCAAACCCTGCGGGAGGAAGCTTCCGTCTACTTTCAGAGAGGGAACGCCTACTTCAAACTGGAGAATTACGAGCGGGCCATCCAGGATTATTCGCGGGCCATTGCCGTATTCCCGGAATACATCGAGGCCTATTACAACCGGGCGATCGCCTACAAGAACATCCAGGACCATCTGCGGGCCATCGACGATTATTCCAGGATCATCGAGATCGCGCCGAACTTCGTCGCGGCCTATACGGGCCGGGCAGCCCTTTACGCGGCGCTGAACGACCAGGTCAGCGCCATGGAGGATATGAAGGTCGCCGCACGGCTCGGTTCACCAGAGATCCAGGACCTCCTGAAGGCCAAGGGGATCGAGTGGTGAGGGCGAGGAGCGCGATGAGCGGTTTACGGTGATCGCCGGAGCGTTTCCCCGATGCTGCCGGCGATTTTTCTCGTCCGGTTCATGACATCCTCGACGTCGAGATGGAGGAACCGCCTTTCCTTCAGGATGATTTTCCCGTTGATGATCACCGTCGATACATCGGAGCCGTTCGCGGCGTAGACGAGCTGTGAATAGCAATTGTACAAAGGAGTGAGGTGGGGTTTTCGCGTGTCTACGAGGATGATGTCGGCGCACTTGCCAGGCTCGACGGAGCCGATGTGATGGTCCAGCCCGAGGACCTTCGCACCCTCCCGGGTGGCCATCTTGACGACTGTTGCGGCATCCAGGGCGGTCGGATCCATGCGATGGATCTTGTGGAGCTTCGCCGATGTTGACATCTCCCCCAGAAGGTCCAGATTGTTGTTGCTCGCGCAGCCATCCGTCCCCAGACCGACGGTGATCCCTCTTTTCATCATCTCCGGCACGGGCGCAACACCGGAAGCGAGCTTCATGTTGCTCTCGGGGTTGTGGGAGATCTTCACCCCCCTTGCGGCGAGGATGTCGATATCGGCCTCTTCCAGCCAGACGCAGTGAACCGCTATCGTGGCTTCGTCGAGGACCCCCGCCTGTTCCAGGTGTGTCACGGGGGAAACCCCGTGACGCTCCCGGATGATCCTCACCTCGTCCCTTGTTTCAGACAGGTGGATGATGTAGGGGACCTTTGCCTCCCGCGAAATCTGCTTGACCCCCTGCAGGGTTGCAGGCGAGCAGGTATAAGGAGAGTGGCAGAAGAGTGCGGGAACGACAAGGGGGGATTTCCCCGCCCACTTTTCGACAAATCTCTCGGCGACCCGGATATTCTTCAAAAACGCATCTTTCCCGGCATCGGGCGGATCGATGAACCCCTGGGCGGGCACGGCCCTTATCCCCGCATCGACGGCCGCCTGAGCCACGCTGCTTTCGTAAAAATATCCGTCGCAGAAGGTCGTCGTACCGGAGAGAATCATCTCCGCGGCGGCGAGGAGGGAACCCACATAGACCATCTCCCGGTTCACGAACCTTGCCTCCGCCGGGAAGATGTAGTGATGCAGCCAGTCCATCAGCGGCAGGTCGTCGGCCAGGCCCCTGAAGAAAACCATGGGGAGGTGGGTGTGGGTGTTGACGAGGCCGGGCAGGATCATCGCGTCCGATGCGTCGAGCGTCTCTGCGGCCTGAACCGTGACGGCAGGCTCCTCCGGTCGATGAATGAACAGAATCTTGCCGTCGCGGATCCCGATTTCGGGGTCGTGGATGATTTCCATGGTCTCTGACATGGTCAGGAGCGTTCCGCCCCGTATCAGGATGTCGACATCGGTTTTCCGTTTCATGGATCATGCAAGGTTGAGACTTTTCTTGATCCGCCGGGCGATCTCTCTGACCCGTGCCATGGCCTCTTCCTCATCGATGGTGAGGAGCTTACGGTTCCTCATGACGACTTTACCGTTGATCAGAACCGTCTCGACGTCCGCGCCGGTCGCAGCGTAAACCACGTGGGAGTATTCGTGATAGATCGGCGTGAGGTGGGGCCGGTTCAGGTTGATGAGGATGATGTCCGCTTTCATACCGGGCCGCAGGCTGCCGACGAGCTTTTCCATGCCGAGAACCCTGGCCCCCTTTCGGGTGGCCAGGTCGACGACCGTCTCGGCGCTCATGACCGTGGGATCCAGGCGATGGACCTTGTGGAGTTTTGCGGCCGTATCCATCTCCTGGAACAGATCCAGATTGTTGTTGCTTGCACATCCGTCCGTCCCCAGCCCCACCGTGACGCCCGCCGCGAGCATTTCGGGGACCGGTGCGACACCGGAGGCGAGTTTCATATTGCTTTCGGGGTTGTGCACGACCTTGCAGCCCCTCTCGGAGAAAACCGTCATGTCCTCATCGTCCATCCACACGCCGTGGAAGGCGATGAACCGCTCATCGAGAAGGCCGAGCTCGTCGAGGATACGGACCGGCTTTTTCCCGAATTTCTCTTTAAGACCTTCGAGTTCCGAACGGGTTTCGACGAAGTGCATGCCGCAGGGGACGGCGTAGAGATCGGCGAGAGACTTGGACTCCCTGAGGAGTTCCGGCGAGCATGTGTATAGAGCATGGGGTTCGACGAAGATCTTCACCAGCGGGTCGCCGGCCCATTTTTCGATGAGGTCCCTCGTGTACTGGAGACCTTCCTGCGGCGTCTTGGCGTTGGGGGAAGGGAAATCAAAGAGGACCTCCCCGAGAAGGCATCTCATCCCGGCTCTGCGGGCCGCCAGGGCGGTTTCATCTTCGAAAATGTACATGTCGCAGAAGGTCGTTGTACCCGACTTGATCATTTCGGCGCAGGCGAGCAGGCTTCCCCAGTAGGCCAGTTCCCCGTCGACGTTCTTCGCCTCGGCGGGGAAGATGTAGTTGTTCAACCAGTCCATGAGGTTCAGGTCATCGGCCATTCCCCTGAAACAGGTCATCGCCGCATGGGTGTGACAGTTGATCAGCCCGGGCATGATGAGGCACCGGTCGGCATCGATCACTTCCCGGCCCCGGAATCGGGACTCCACATCCCCTTTTTCCCCCACGGCCACGATGTCCGTGCCTTGCACCGCGACGGCCCCGTCTTGAATGACCATCCCACGGTCATCCATCGTCAGGACCGTCCCGCCCGCTATGACCCGGTCCACATCCATCAGCAAGGTAAGCCTCCAACCGTTTTATTTTCACCCCGGATCCCCTCGACCATCGCGTCCGATGTGGGCAAAAGGGGCTGATCTGACCTTGACACCTTTTTGAAGAAATAATATATCTCGCGACAGTTTAGGAAGTTGCCTGGGTGGCGGAACGGGTAGACGCAAGGGACTTAAAATCCCTCGGTCCTCGCGGCTGTGCGGGTTCGACTCCCGCCCCAGGCACCAACTTGATCAGGTCACCGTACTTTCCGGCCGGCTTTTTTCCTTTGCGGGTCCCGATTGCTGAATGAAAGTCAACGGCAGGGTCCCCCGCCCATTTTCTCCGTCTGTGATCCCCCCCGGTACAGGGGAGGCTCGCCGGACCTCCTTGACATGCCATCCCGGACGGTTCGTTTTTCTCAACCCGAAATAATGCCAGTCACCGCGAATGGAATCATCCAGGAGGTCTTCTCCGGAGAGCGAGATAGCAGATCGATCCGGGTTTTCAGCTGGGGAGCCATTTTCGGTCATGGTCAGCCTTCGTGTATCACTGTCTGAGATCCTCGGCAGATTGTACACGATGAGGACGGGATCCGGGGGCCGGTTCTTCCCCCTTGTCGGAGCTTTCTCAATCCTTCCAGGAAAGGGCACGACATCCGCCCTGCGGAAGGACTCGGGGCCGAAAAAGGAAATATTTTCCCCGTGGGAAACGATCCCGCAGGCACAGGAGGTCGGCACGAAGAGGGATAAGGCACGAAGGAGGAAGAAGGTGGGTTTCTGCATCCGGAAAACCCTTTTGGATGAGTGATTTCCTTGCCGGTTGCAATAAATCATTTCCAGCAAATAATCAAATGGTAATCGACCCGATGGAATGAATTCCGGAAATACAGGAGACAGCGTGTGTTTTTAAAGGGAGGTCATTATGGCATTGAAAGACTGCGAACCGCAGGGTGACCGCAAGGCACCAATTGAGAGTTTCGACTGGGAAAAAGTGAGATCTCTCGTCAGGCTGGCGGGGGCCTTAGGGCCTCACCGTTTGCACTTCGGGGATTTACCGTTCTTTGCCCGCACCGTTTGCCCGTGGATCCTGTTTCTGATGCTGTCGCAGAAACCAGGGTTTTCACAAAAAATGGCGTTATCCTTGCGGAGTCTCTCCATTGCCTCACGCACCAGCTTGTCAACCATCTTGTCTCTCATCACAAACCCTCCTGTAAATTCCTCTTTTCCCCTGAATTCAGGAATGGAAAAGCTTTTTCATTGTTAAAACCGGGACCTTGCATTCGACCCTCCTCACCCTTCTTCTGTCGAGAATCGAAGAGAGAATCGGGAGAAAGAGCAGTCCGCCCGGCATCAAGAATACGATGAGCAAAGGGATGTACAAAGAAACGTACTTCAAGTAATTTTTGAGCTCTCTCTGCTCTTCGACGGTCCATCGCTCGCCGGTGTTTCGCGGTTTCATCAGGAGCCACAGGAAACCCTGCATCTGTCTCGATTCATAAAAAAGGATCTCCTTGCTGTTGAAAAGAGCTTTTCTGATCAGTTTCTTGAGCATCAAATTTTGTTGCCCTTTCCCCTCTCGGCTATAAAATTTGTTGGAAATAGTCGTTTTTCCTATGTTTTACAGATACAATGTGCAGAAGACATGCCAGAAGACTTCTGCAATTCATCATCCTCTTGCTCGGCATGCAACGGATCACAGGCGAGCCTGTTCAGTATGTGGACGGTGATGACAGAACAGCACTTGGGCCGTCAAAGCATCCGAAAGGTTGGTCTGGCATGAAATTTGATGCATTCTGTACCCGTACGCTTCTTTTGCCGGGTGATGGAATGAAGAATGATATGACGCCCGTTAAGGGCATGGCCGGTCAGCCGGAGTATCGTGGGGCGGTTGAACGGGACAGAATCCTGACCGATGATTTCCATGTTGCCATGGGCAGGGTTTTGAGTGCACAAGGCAACCGATCATCGGTTGCTAAATCTGCTCGACGGATCGATCCTGAAGAATTGGTACAGATCATCCGCTTCCTCGAGGCGCAGATGCGCTTCAATGAATCCCTGTTCCGCATGATGAGGGAAATGGGCGGCATGTTCAAGGAAGAGGGCAGGGCAGGAATCGATTCGGCGTCGATCTACGCTATGGCGAAAGCCCTGAGGGATGAAGCGACATCTCGGGGTACAGGGGGTTCAGAGACATACCGAGAACCGGGCAGAGGGAATACAAAAGAGACGTCCCTCGAGCGTCGCCTTGCGGGTTTGGTGCGGAAAATCGAAGAAGCGAAAAGGGATCTCCCTGCCCCGAGGACCGCAATCGGAGAACCCGATGACGGCGCGGTGCGAAGAAACGCAACGGTTGAAGAATCCATTCCGACGGCGGGGAGTGAAGATGGATCTTCGGGACGAAAAGAGGGGACGCACCGGAAGGCCGTCGGCAGGGCAGCCCAGGTGGGAACGACGGTATCGTCATCTCCCTATGATGGACTCATCGATCACGCTTCGAGGAGATACGGCGTTGATCCAGACCTGATCAGGGCGGTCATCAAGGCGGAGAGCAGTTTCAGGCCCGGGAGTACTTCGTCGAAAGGGGCGATGGGCCTGATGCAGCTCATGCCGGATACAGCCAGGGAGATGGGTGTTCATGACCCCTACGATCCCGCCGAAAATATCATGGGCGGTACCCGGTATCTGCGAAATCTTCTGGATCGCTACGGAAACAACAGAAATCTGGCGCTGGCGGCCTATAACTGGGGCATGGGCAATGTCGAGAGAAACCCCGGCAGGCTACCGCAGGAAACCAGAACCTATATCGCCCGGGTCAATCAATACTACCGGGAAAGTAAAGTCTGATCCGCCAGGCGAGACGAAGATCGTTTTGCAACGATCGGCCCGCGATTGCTCTCCACGGGGGCTGTTCCTCCTCTCTGATCCGCCCTGACACGACCGGACCAGGGTCACCCCTTTCCAGCGGATTTTCACATTGCAGAATAGCAGGGCCATGATTTATGGCCTCGTGAGGGTCTTTTTCCCCATGAATACTCCGTCCACGCAGGGGGGGAAGCGATGAACCAGCAGAGGGATCTCTACATCGTATGCCTGAGTGTCTTTCCTTTCATGATCTGCACGGGGATTGTGTACTCGATTCTCGCCATCTACATGTCATCCCTCGGGCTGACGAAGAGCCAGGTGGGTTTTCTCTACACGGTGGGCGCCACGGCGGGTGCCGTCGGATCGCCCCTGTGGGGCATGCTCGCGGACCGCATCGGCCGAAAGGTGATCCTGACCCTGTCCATGGCGGGATTTGCACTCGTATTTCTGGGGTATGCACTGGGCAGCAGTTACGAACAGCTTCTCTTCGTCCAGATCGGTGAGGGGCTTTCGTGGGGTGCCATGGGATCGGCTGCAGCCGCACTCATCGCCGACCTGGTATCCCCGGACGACCGGGGAAAGGCCATGGGTATCTATAACATGACCTGGAACCTCGGGTGGATCGTCGGGCCGACCATGGGAGGGATGTTATCGGATCAAATCGGATTTACAACGACTTTCATTATTTGTATGGGAATAACCCTTACGGGTTTTGTCCTCGCCGTGATCTTCATACCGGGACGGGTTCGCGGCGGGTAATGGCAGTTCTCGTGGAGATTTGTAATAAATGTACCGTAGAGAGATTTGATTTAATGTTTTTTTAAACGATATTTAACGTTTCTTTAAAAAAATCCGCCTTCTTAACCGTTTCTCGCAGCGCAAAAAATCATGATGAAATATAAATAAGTGAGTGATATCAATATGATATAAAATATTTTGTCTATAGTGAACCTCTTGGCACGCCAATTTCAATAGAAACAGGCAGAGGAAACACCGGAATAATAAATAAACATTCCTGACGGAGGGACGGTAAAATGAAAAAGGCACTGCAGACGATGATCCTGACGGTATTCGTGGTTCTCATCACTTCGACTTTCGGCTATGCCGAATTTGCGGCGACAGGCGCCGACAACTTCCCCTATTTCCACCTTGGAGCGCTCATCGTCGGTGGGATGATCATCATCTCCCTAAAGCACAAGTATCAGAAAATCTACCTGACCGAAGCTGTCGGCTCCTTTGCGCTCTACACGGTTCTCGTTGCCCTCTTCACATCGCCCGTTGTCGACGCCCTGAGGACCATGGTTGGCTGATCAAGAATCAGAGGGCGTCTGCGGTTGCACCGCAGACGCCTTTTTTTACTAAGGCCCGACCGCGCCATGCTCGCCACGAAGATCACGAAGACAGAGGCAAACTACTCCAGCATAATCATTCTGGGTGCCTGGGGATTTGCGATGGTGATCAGCTCGTTCCTGTTCCTCTATGTGGGCTACTGGATCGACCAGATGTTGAACACGGCACCGAATTTCATGCTGGGACTCTTTCTCCTGGGGATCTTCCTGTGCGTTGGGAGGTTTTACAGGGAAGCCTGGATGAGAAAAGGAAGGGAATAGGACAGAGGGTCTCCGGTGCAGGATCCAGGGGACGGATAGAAAGATAGGCCCAAGAACACCACAGAGATCAACGGGTGCAAAAACCCGATCTTCCCTTGGGCCGGTCAGCTGTTCAGGTAATCCTCCACGACATCGAGCATGTGACTGACCTTGAAGGGCTTGGCAAGGGTCGGGTAGTGGTTTTTGAAGATTTCTTCGTCCAGCTCCTTCTTCAGCCTTTTCACACCGAAGAAGCCGCTCATAAAGATGACCTTGATCTGCGGTTTTTCCCTGCGAACCTTCTGAACGAGCTCGATGCCGCTCATGTTGGGCATGACGACGTCGGTGATGATCAGATCCGGACGGAACTCCCTGAAAACCTTGTAGCCGTTCAATCCGTCGACGGCGACGCGGGCCTCATAACCCTCCATGATCAGGACGCTGCGCAAGATATCCTGGAGGCCGAACTCGTCTTCGACAACGAGCACTTTCCATTTTTTCCCTGCCTGTTGCTGTTGATCCTCTTTATGGTCCTTCTTGATGTACTCAACGAGTGAGACATCAGGCGTCCTATGGATAACGGAGGCTACCTCGTTGATTTTCTTCTGGATTTCTTCCGCTTTTTGACGGTCTTTCTGATGGAGGTCGGGATGGTAGATCTTGGACAACAGGCGGTAGCTCGATTTGATATAAGAAAGGGCGGCATCCTCTCCCAGCGTTCTGTATATTTCCTTTGCCTTGTCGAGCAATCCGAGGAGGTTCAATTCCTTTTCCAGATCGACATCCATTCGTAAGATCTCACGGCTTCCTTTGATTTTTTTCAGATCTTTCTTTTGGTGTAACGAATTGAATTCTATCGCGTTTGTTGAAAGAATCGTCTACCGGTGTTCCAATGGCGGAACATCGTGTAGAGGAAGCTGCAATCTCTGTGCCTTGAAAATCGGGAGTTTTGCGCTCTGAAAACCCCGGCCGGTCGGGCCGCCTCAGAAACGGAGCGGAGACTCGACGTTGTCTTTGTCTATGAGGAAACGACCTTTTTTGAGCTGACCCGGTCTGCAAGCCTTTTCACGGCGCTCATATACTCCCGCAGCCCGATGATGAAGATGTCGTTGTGGTTGGCCCGGGGGATTCGAAGGAAGGTCTTGTCTGCGGCGGGGCAGGCCTCGAAAAGAGCCTCCCCGTCGGCGAAGGGCAGGATGTGATCCCTCTCGGCGTGGATGACCAGGGTGGGTTTACCGAAAGTTCTCATCTTGTCGAGGTTCCGGAAGCCGTCCTCCTCGCGGAGGCCGAGGGCTTCCATGCGGATGCCCAGGATGCTGAGGATACTTCGGGTGTGGGCGAAGCCGCTCTCAATGATCAGCCCGTCGATCTTCTCGGAATAACAGGAAGCGAGTTCCAGGGCTGAGGCGCTGCCCAGGGATCGTCCCATGACGATGAGGGGACCGCCGTAGCCTTCGTCTCTCATCCATCTTTTCACGTACTCGAAGACAACATGGGCGTCTCGCAGCATGGCTGTCACCGTGGGACTGCCGGTGGAGCGGCCGTAGCCCCGGTAATCCACGGGGAAGAAGTTGAGTCCCAGTTGAAGGTAGATCACGGCGAGATCGAGATAGTCTTCGACGATCTCCCCGTTGCCGTGAAAATAGAGGATGACGGGGAGGTCCTTGCCGGCCATGTGGACCTGCGCCCCAACGGCGACGTCTTTTTCGACGGGAATGAGGAGGTCCTGAACGGCGTCGTGCGGTGGACTGGCTCCCCAGGATGGACGTGGGTGAAAGAGCGACAGGGTGATGTCCGGGAGATCGAGGGCGGCGTAGTCAATTTTTTCGAGGTCGATCATGGCGGTGGTCCTTTCCGCTGGGATGAAATGTTTTATAGCACAGCCCGGCCCGGTCCCGAAGCGGTATTTTGACAGAAGGGGGAAATTCCTCTATAAAGCACGGGGAGGTTGTCATGCCCGCCTGGCTTCTCGTCATCATGCTGACGGCCGGTATCCTGATCGTCGTCAAGATGGTTCATGCCCTGGCCGTGGTGGCCGTCTTTCCCGTCACACAGGGCGCCATGTTCACGTCGACGGCACGGATCAAGATCAGGACCTTCCTCGATGCCGTGCCGATGAAAAAAACGGATTTCCTGATGGATCTCGGATGCGGGGACGGGCGGGTTCTCCGGGCCGCGGTCGCCCGGTACGGCGTCCGCTGTCTCGGCTTCGAGATCAATCCGGTCGCCTTCGTTCTGGCGCGCATCCTGTGCCTTGGATCCGGCAGCATCCGGATTCGCTGGGGCAACTTCTGGAAGGCGGATCTCCACGAAGCCGATGTCGTCTTCTGTTACCTCTTTCCCGATGTGATGAAACGGCTGGCCGACAAGCTGGCATCGGAGTTGCGCCCCGGAGCGAGGGTCGTTTCCTGCAATTTCCCCATACCGGGATGGCGGCCCGCCGCGGTCCTCTATGCCGACTCCGCCCTGCACAATGACCCCATCTACGTCTACCGGGTGCCGGAACCCGCTCCGGCGTCCTGAAGGGGCCGGCATCAGGGCAGCCACAGGAACATGAATCGGACCCCGGGCGGAGCCAGCAACTCCTGGCCGTTGATCGTAATCAGGTTCAACTGCGCAGGTGGGGCCTGAAGGCTCGAGTAGATCGTGCTCTTGTAGCTGTCGGATCGGTGATAGACGATGACCCTCGCCCTGTCCAGGTTGAGCTGTCTTTTCATCTCCGTAATGGTCTCGTCGAGATAGCCGATCCGGTCGATGAGCCGCGACCCGAGCGCCTGGTCCGCCGTGTAGATGCGGCCGTCGGCCAGTTTTTCCACGGCCTCCCGGGTCAGGGGCTTGCGGCCGTCGACAATCACGTCCACGAACCGTCTGTGGAGGGTGTCGATCACGGTCTGCAGGATTTTCTGCTCCTCCGGCGAGCTCGGGCGGAAGGGTGAGAAGAGGTCTTTCATCGCCCCGGACTTGATCGTTTCCTGCTCCACGCCGATCTTCGACATCAGACCCTGGACGTTGAACTTCATCGCCACCACGCCGATGCTGCCGGTGACCGTCGTCGGATGGGCGACGATTTCATCCGCCGCCGTCGCCAGGTAGTAGGCTCCCGATGTCCCCACGTCCATGAGGCAGGCCGTGATCCGTTGCCCCGATCGTTTTTTGTGTTGAAGGAGCTCGTGATGGATGATGTCGCTGGCCGTGACGGTCCCGCCGGGCGAGTTGATCCGGAGGATCAACCCTCTCACGTTCCTGTCCTTTTCCGCCTTCTGGAGAGCTTCCTTCAACTCATCGACCATGGAGACTTCCTCCCGGAGGCCGAGCCGACGCCTTTTTTCTTCGCTGATCACACCGGAGACGTCCAGCAGCAGGATCTTGTCTCTCCCCTCGCCTTCAACGGTTCGTTCCTGGAGCTCTTCCGTCACGGGCAGGAGGGGGATCGTGACAATGGCACATCCGCTCAGCAGGAAGCAGGAAACCAAAATCGCCGTCCACAAGCATGTGCAGCGCATGAGGAACCTCGCTCTCGGGTTGTTCTGTTTGCCGGGATCCCCGGCAGGGTTCGCTGCATCACCCTCGCGCAGGAGGATCGAGACAGCCCCTCGACGCTCACCGGGGATCAGGGAAGATTCTTCTTCCGGCTCTTCCGGGGGGGCTGAGCCTGCCGTTTCCTCTTCTCCCGCAAGAGCCTCGAGATGTCCTTCTGCCTTCTGGATACTTTCTCTCCGGACATGTGCCGAGTCCTCCCCCTCATGTCTTCCACGGGCTGAGACGATGACCATGCGCGAACACGGCGATCTCCCGCACCGCGGATGGATCGATCAACGGGCCGAAAGCGGAACGGCCCCTCCCCGGCGGCATTTACGCATTGACACACCCATACATAAATTTTATAATAAATTCAAATGGTCTTTCGTTCCCATGGGTGACCAAAATCCTGCAAGGAGGTTTTCTTATGTCGGAGAACAGATGCGGAGACTGGTTGAAGGGATTTCTGATCGGCGGTCTTGTCGGTGTCGTCGTAGGTCTTCTCTACGCACCGAAGAGCGGCAAGGAGATGAGGGAGGATATTTCGGAGAAAGCGAAGGATCTCGCCGATAAGGTCAAAGACGAATACGAAGGGGTTCTCGAAAAAAGCAAGAAGGGGTTCGAGTCGGTCATCAGCCGGCTGAAGGAACTGGAACTCAAAGCGGCCAAGAAGGCCGAAGAGATGGAAAAGAAGATCGGGGATTGACGGGCGCCTCGGCGGTCATGGCCGCGTGCCGTCTTCTTGAAGGGGAGACAGAAAGATGACCTGGGAGATCGGGTTCTTCGTGATCAGCGTTGCGCTGCTGCTCCTTGTTCTCTTCGCGATTCCCACGCTTCTGCAGATCCGGAAGACGGCGCGGAACGCGGAGGTCACGCTGGAGGTCATCAATCGGGAACTGCCGGCGATTCTTGAGGATGTGAGGCAGATCACGACCATGACGAGTGAGGTCAGCCGCAGTGTCCGGTTTCACGTCGAAGAGCAGGTCAGCCGGACCGCCCGGTTCCAGCTTCGACTGCTGGAGGGCTTCTCGAAGCAGGCGGGGGTGACCCTGCAGCGTCTGCATCACGGGATCGAACGGATCTCGGGCGCTTTCGATTCGCTGCAGAGCGGTTACGCGGGGATCGAGGGAAGGGTGGAGAAGGAGCTTCGGAGGAAACTGATCGCCGGGATGAAAGCCTTTATCCTGATCATCCGCACGATCCGAGGCGCTCTGGAAACGGCGCGTCCGGGAGACTGAACCAGTGGATTCTTTTCCGGAACAACGACGACCGGAGGTCCAGTCATGAACGAAGAGAGGCATGATTTTGCCAGAGGGCTGCTGATCGGAACACTGATCGGCGGGTTGATCGGTGCCGTCGTCGCGCTCCTCTATGCCCCGAAGAGCGGCTCCGAGACACGGGACACCCTGAACGAAAAGGCCCGGGACATCGCCGATGCCTTCAAGGAAGAATGTGAAAAGGCCCTCGACCGAAGCAGGCAAACATACGAGTCCCTCATGAAACGGCTGAAGGATCAGGAAGAGGAAATCGTCCGCAGGACCGGCCAGATCATGAAGAAGATGAGGGATTGAAAAGAATCTTTCGACCCACGGCTGATTGGCCTATGAAGTTCTTCGCGACGCCCTGGGAGGTCAGTGTCATCATTCTGGGCCTGGCGGTTTTGCTGCTCCTGGTTTTTGCCGTGCCGGTCCTGATCCAGGTACGGCGCACGGCCCGGAGCGCCGGTCAGGTACTCGAGCTTCTCAACCGGGAGGTCCCCGCTATCCTGAGGGATCTCCGGGAAACGTCGGCCAACATCCAGAGCACGGCCGATACGGCCCGGAGCCTATCGAGACACCTCTCGGCCTCGGTCGAGGAATATCGGTCGGTCAAAAGAGGGATTGCCGAAATCAGCCGCCTGAGGCGTTCAACTCCGGCCCGAGTCTTCGCATCAGTGCTGCCTGCCGGACAATGGCTGACCGTCGCTTTCGGTTTGATCCGAGCCGTCCGTTTCATCCTCTCGCCGAGGCGAAAATCCCGGTTGACCCTCTGAAGCCCCGCCGATCACTTCGATGGTCCACCCTTCAGATGCTCCTTCAACCAGCGGCCCACGTGGAAATAGCCGAAGAGGGCCACCACCGCCATGACGACGAGCATGACGAAAAAGACCATGTCCTGATGCTGTCGCACCGATGTGCCCTGGATCGACAGCAGGATCGTCCCGAAAAGCCTTCCGCAGGTGGAGATCACGAAGAAATTGCCGGCCTTCATGTGGCTGAGTCCCAAGATATAGCACAGCGTGTCCTTGGGGAACCCCGGGATCAGAAACAGGACGAAGGCGATGAGGAGACCCTTGTGGGCCAGGAAATGGTCGTATTTCCGGATGACGGCCGGTTGGACGAATCGCTCCACGAAGGGGAGTCCCAGGAACCGCGCCACGTAGAAGGCCGCCATCGATCCGATCACGAGACCGATGGTGGAATAAAGGGTTCCCATCACCGCCCCGTAGAGATAACCGCCGAGCAGGCCCGTGACATCCCCCGGCAGCGGTAAGATCATGACCTGGAGGACCTGCACGAGGATGAAGACGAAGACGGAATAGGGGCCGAAGGAAGCGAGATAGTCCTGGAAGCGGTCCTTGTCGAGGAAAAGCCCGTAGAGGTCGAAGTGGAAAACCAGGAAAAAGCCGGTGGCGATCAGCACGGGCAGCAGTATGAACCTCAGGACGGGTTTGGTCGTTGGCACGGCTAATCCTGCAAAAAGCGGCCCAGTGGAGATCACCGAGCCGCGGTCCCGGAAGGGTTCCGTGTGTGGCGTCCGCGAAGGCCGCAGGGCCTTTCGAGGGACCCTCGGTATTGCTCGGGTTTTCAGGGGATCCTTATCACAGCCCGTCCGGATTCACAAAAAGTTTGTTGCATCACGGGACGGTTGCGTTCTTCAACGGGAGGTCCCGCCCTGTAGTGCACGGCTTCTCGCCTGAAGCCAGTCCTTGACGAGTTTCGTCGCCCGGCAGTCGTCCTCGTTGTAATCGATGACGGCCTGGAGCTTCTGCCGGTAATCCTCCGGCTCCTTCTGGAAGCGAAGATAATAGGCGATGGCATCCAGCGCGTTGATGTCCTCGTGCCTCCATCGGTAACCCAGAAAAGAGGCGATGTCTTTCAGCCCGTTGGTGTACGTCGGGAAGACGAAGGCCGCCGTTGCCATCCGGTGCAGGTCGATCATGAACGGGAAGAGCACCTGTTGCGCCTCGACGCCCATGCCGTAGCGGTCGGCGAGTTGTTTGCTGTGCCAGCGCTCGTAGTGGTGCCAGTGGTAGATGACGTAGGATCGCTGCGCGGAAAGAAAGGCCATGAAGTCCCTGAACATGGTCTCCTCTTCCTCGGGGTGCCAGGCCACAAAGCGATGGTAGTCCTCGGTCCCCGACGCACAGACGAGCGCGCCGATCAGGTAGTCGACCTGGGGAAGCCCCCCCTCGTCGCCGGGCTGGTCCGTCCCTTCCAGATCCAGATAGATTTCGACGGGTCTTGCCGGGAAATCGAGTACCGAGGGGTCCAGCAGGATGATCTCTCCCCGTTGAATCGCCTGCGCGGAGCGGATCATTTTATGCGCCGTGGCTTCCCCGAGGCGCGGGATCGTGAGCAGATCGTGGATCCGGGACGGTGAGAGGTCCCAGACCTTCCGGAAACCCCGGCTGACGAGTTGCTCTTTCAGTTTGGGTCCGACCTGGTTGACCAGAGAGATGTCCCTGCTTTTCAGTGCGGCATGGTTGGTGTGGGTTTTCCAGGGCCACTCACCGGCATTGTACGTCGGGGTCGGCAATTCCCGGCCGTCCAGGATCGCCTGGGTGCCCCGCAGGGCCCTGAGAAGATCCGCTTCGCAATCCTTGAAAAGGTAAGCGGTTTCTTCGAAATCGCCGTTGATGATGTAGAAGGTTTCGGGGAGGAAACCCTGGATCCTGGAGAGAAGGTAGGTGTAGAAGGCGCCCTGAAGGACATGCTGCTCCCGGATGTTCCTGGCGATCTTGATCTCCTTGATGACGTAATGATAGGGACCGAAGACGGAGGGCGAACCCGTCCTTTTTTCGAGGATGTCGATTCGGCCCTGAAGATTTTCGGGTAGATAGAACAGGGGAAGCCCGCAGATGACCTCGGCGCCCCGCTCCATCTCGTCCAGGAGGAGTTTGAACCCCTTCCGGCTGTCGGTATAGGCCGGGGGTCTGTAGCCGGGGTACAGCCTTTCAAGGACGGCCGCTTCGTGTTCGACGCCCCTTTCCTGCAGGAGTTCGCGGTAGGGACTGAGAGGGTCCTTTTCCGATTCGGGAACGAATTTGTCGCAGTAGATGCTGTACGGGGCGATGGGATAGATGGAGACGTTCTGGGCGGTGAGTTCGCCGCTCAACGGGCCCTTCATGCAGGCCTCATATATCGCCGAAGCTTTGGACATGACCTCAACCACGTGGCGCCGTCAGGCGGGGAGCAGATCGCAGAAGTAGAACCTCTCGTCCCGGAACCGGACTTCCCCGGGTTGAAATGGGATGGGCTCCCGGAAAGGGGGCCCGTCGAAGACGAAGGTGTGGAACTCCCCGTTTTCGCCCGAAGGATCGACCCCTTCGGGCAGACCTTCCAGGAAGGCATGATCCATGAGACGCCCGACGAATGTGCGGTCGAGGCAGGTGGAATCCACGGAGGTGATGACGGCCCTGAACCCCGAGTCGATGAACGTGCGGGCGAGCGTCCGTGAGTCTCTTCCCCAGAGGGGGAAAAGGCAGGCCATGCCGGCTTTCTTCATCTGGTTTTCACGGTATCTCCTGATGTCTTCGAGGAAGATGTCCCCGAAGGCGACCTTCCGGACGCCCGAGTCCCGGTATCGCGCGAGCGCTTCCCCCACTCGAGCCTCGTAAACGTCGTTGGTGCAGGGGACGGGTAGAAAGACCTCTTGCAGGGGGATGCCGATCGAGGCGGCCTGGCGTTCGATCAGGCTTCGCCGGACGCCGTGCATGCAGACCCGGTCAAAGTCCGCCGTCAGGGTGCAGAGGAGCGAGACGATCTCGTGGCGGTCCGAACGCAGAATGTCGTGGAGGGTCATCGCACTGTCTTTGCCGCCGCTCCAGGCGAGCACCACCTTTTCCCGTGTCCGCGTCAAGGTCTCTCCGAAGAAATGTTATGGTTCACTCGAGATCCAGCAAGAGCGAGAGGCACTCCCTTCTCAGCTGGGCGGGGTTCTGAAAAAGAAGACCCCGCATTCCGGCCCGTTCTGCACCCCGGACGTTTTCCGGCGAATCGTCGATCAAAAGGGCCGACGCCGGCCTGACGTCAAGCCGGTCGATCACCGTCCCGTAGATTTTCGGATCCGGTTTGCTGACGCCCTCCAGGCACGAGAAGACCGCCGCATCGAACATGGGGTATCGCTTTTCGTGGAAAAACGCCACGCTCGGAGCCTCCGTATTGGAAAGAAGGGCCGTCTTGTAACCCCGGCGGTGAAGTCCGGCCGCCAGTTCGAAGACATCCTCCCGTTCCCGGTAGGATGCGCGGAAGGCCTCATCCATAAGGGATGGTCTGCTTGGTTTGATAACCCCCAGTTCATCGGCGATTCTATCCCAGAACATTTCTTCCGAGATCCGGCCGTCCTGAAGAAGTCGTTTGTGACTGAGAAAGGACGGGTGGAGGATCCGGGGGTCGACCTCCATCACCCGCGCCGAGTAGACGATCATGTCCTCGACGGGGTTGTCGATGAGGACCCCTCCCCAGTCAAAGATCACGGCCTCGATCTTCATGGGGCAAGACCCTGGAAAGTTTCTGAAATCGATATCAAATACAAAAGGTTGAACATGGGTTGAGGGCTTCGAAGCCAAGGTTTCTTATAGCGGTCTTTTCCTTCGGTGTCAAAACCGAAAAAAGGGGCATAGAGGAAAGTGTCTTCATCGCGGGGCGCCGCGTATCCGGATGGGGTGTCGATACCGGGAAGATCATTGATATTCAATCATTTTTCTTGAACGCCGTCCGATTTTTCGCTACAAATGTACCTGTATACGGTGCTCCCATGGCGGGAGGCTCCGCCCGCGAAGCCCCCGCTCGTGAAACAAGGGTATCGGTTCACCGCTTTTCGTCAACCGATTCCTCTTGCGTCAAGAGGAACCGTTTTTGAAAGCAGCGGGTACGGTTCATGATCAAGCCACCCAAAATAGGTCTCGCCCTCGGAAGCGGTTCGGCCCGGGGATTGTCCCACATCGGGGTGATTCGCGGCCTGCAGGAGGCGAACATCCGTATCGACGTCGTGTGCGGATCCTCCATGGGGGCTCTCGTGGGAGGAGCCTTTGCTGCAGGGAAGCTGGATGCCGTAGAGGAGATCATGCGCAAGCTTTCCTGGACGGAGTTCATCCAGTTCATGGAGCTCCCCCTTCCTCGCTCCGGATTGATCGACGGCGACAAGATCGCCCAGTTCATGCGCGACAGGCTTTCGGATGCCAACATCGAGGATCTGCCCATCCCGTATGGGGCCGTCGCGACCGATCTGGCTTCGGGTCAGGAAGTCTGGCTCCGGAGCGGATCGCTCATCAGCGCCATCCGCGCGAGCATTTCCATGCCCGGGTTGTTCACGCCCCTGAAGCGGGACGGTCTTCTGCTGGCCGATGGCGGGCTTGTGAATCCGGTTCCCGTGTCCCTGTGCCGCGCCCTCGGGGCCCAGATCGTCATCGGGGTCAATCCCAACACCGACGTCCGGATCCGTTACGAGTTGTCCGAGGAGGCCGAGCAGGCCGTCGAGAAGAAACCCGAGGTCTCGGAGGATGAAGTCGAGGAGGAATCGGGCATCAAGTTGCGGGATCTCTTTCTGGCCGGGCTGACCCTTTATGTGACGGAAAGGATCCGGAAGGGCAGGACGGCACTGGTGTCCCATTTTTCCGGGAAAGAACCCGAGGCCGACCGTTCCGGCATCAGCGATCACCTCATGGGGTACATGACGGAATACATCAACTCGACGATGAAACAGGGCAAATCCCTCGCCCTCGGCCGGCTGATGAAGGAGGGAGGCGTCATGGATCCATCGCTGCTGGAGGTCATCCTCGCCTCCATCAACCTGATGGCCGATCGCATCGCCAAGCAAAGGCTGGTGGGC
>FWPV01000464.1_pt1 | contig 128383 bp, 80 predicted proteins | sample 2228371 | NCBI WGS metagenome assembly FWPV01 (sample SAMEA103939776, study PRJEB20133) | metagenome | reverse complement strand
GAGCAGCAGCACGGACCATTTCGAGCGCCATTACGACGGCGACCGGAAACTGCACGCTTTGCCGTCGAAATGAGTGCTCGAATTGCATCGTAACAGGGTCTCGAATTGATCGTAACGGGTGCTCGATTTCGGTCGGCGCACGCATCGCCCACCCGCCTTGCGGCTGGGCCTTGTGGAATCACGTTCTTGACACCGTCTCTAGAGGGCGAGACTGACTGTCGGCAGCGGCGCCGCATCGAGCGCCTGAGTCAGGAAGCCCACCTACCAGCGGGCAAGACCATGGCCTCCCTCGACACCAAGGGACTGCCCGTGCGCGTGCAACGTGCACCCGCCGAGCTGTCCAGCGGTGCTTTCGTGGATTGTGACGAGAATCTACTGGTCTTCGGACTGCCGGGGCGAAGAAAGGTGCATGCTGCGGCCCCCCTCGGATCGGAACGGGTCCAGAAGGGCTGGCAGGTCCCATTCAGCCCGACCCCAAGGCTGGTCGACCGCCTCCTGCGTGCCAAGCGGGGTCTCGTACTGGAGCCGGAGCCGCGCGGGCCAGATCGCCTCCAAGTGCTGAATCTCGATTGACTTGGCTTGCATCCAGCACACACGCGAGGAAACGGAGGTCCTCTTCAGCCTCTTGGCAGAGCGGTGTGAACGGCGCAGCGTGGTCGTCACCACGAACCCGGTCTTGTCGGAGTGGGACCACACCCTCAAGAATCCGATGACGACGGCCATCGATCGGATCGTCCACGAGGGCATCATCATCGAGTTCGGAAAGCAGATGAGCAGTCCGCGAGCCGAGGAAGCAGCCAGGCATAACCGAGGGCAGAGCCAATCAGCCGATGGTGCTTTCTAGTTCTAGGCAGTGTCGAGGTCCAGTTCACGCCCTCCGCTCGCTCGCTTTGTTGGCACCAGTCAACACCGACTTCCGCGGCCTGGCAGTGCGGCGCATCGCCACGAGCACCGCCTCGCCGCGCCCCAAGCACAACCGCCACCGAACCGGCCTGCTCGCGAAGTCGAGTAACCCGCGCCCGCTTGAGGCGTCCCGCCCTGCTTCACGCGGTTCAGCATGCCGGTCGCCCTGCGCCAGTCCATCGAGTGTGCGCGTCACTGCTCTGAGCAGCCAGGGCAGCTCCCCGCGGGCTCGATCTCGCCGCGTGCCACACCATCACTCTGCCATCCTCTATCTGCGTACCTCGCGTCGGCGCAGCAACCGTCGCAACCGCCGCACAGCAGACGCGCCGCCTATGGTTTCCGTCAGAAGCCAGAGGTCACCGCGGTCGAACCAACGCAAACCATTGTACCAGAAGGATAGCATCAAATACACGAGCGTCGTGCGCCTCCTGCTGTGTTGTTTTTCGCAGTAGGCCATCTCCCTATAGAGTCGAATTAGCAGTAAGCGACGAAATTTCCTCTGCTTCTCTGTGTCCTGAGGAAGATCTCTGGCAATTGTATTCAAAAACGCGCCGTAGTCCGGAGTTATCATATGATGGCTAGCAACAGCACGAAACGCTTGAAACGCCCGATCAAGCGCCTCGCTGTCGTCTGTCAAGTTGCTGTCCTGTTCAATGGCTTTCTTCAGCAATGCCATCGCAGCCTCCTTGCGACATCGGCCGAAAAGCACTGCCGCTAGTAATACCGCACGCTCACTTTCTCTATAAGGAACATACAACAAAGCCTGACTAAGCCTCACCGTGTTGTGCCGCAAAATAAGGCCGTGAGGATCTGCGCTATAATTGCTGTCCCAGAAGGCCAGTCCAACCTTACGTCTAGCAAGAAAGCATGTGGTGCCCGAAAAACACTTAAGGTGCCCGTGTGGCGATAAGCTGACACGGAGATTGATGTTCCCTTCATGTGTCAAATAGCAATTCCCATATGAGAGGCACGCATGTTTGCGCTTGTCAAGCGAGTTAACTAATACGCGTATGGCATCCTCGGCGAACCAACAACCGGCCTTGACCCACGTGACGTACTCCGAAGAGCGTGATCGCAATCCGTCAAGTGCGGCGTCAACGCAGGAGCAGGTCATGGGCACAAAATCACTTGCACCTTTCAGCGCTTTCCATATCATACGGCTGGCGTTCGGGCAATCTACGAGGACGACTTGAAAGTTGCTGTAGGTCTGCGCACGAAGGGAGTTCAGGGTCTGCAGGATGTCGTCACTTGTGGCGCCGGAGCACAAAACCAGCACCGCCACAGCAGGCTGCGGGAGCGGCATGCGGGGGGCCTTTGCACCGGCGGTTGAACGGGCACCGATGATGGCGCCGAGCTCATCACTGAGGGCCGACACCGCGGCTCGCGCCTGGTAGGTGTACGCCTGCGCGAGCTCGCGAATGAGAGCCCGCTGTTGGATTGCGTTTTCAATGGACTCCTGCAATCTTTGTGGCTCGTTCCACTCTACCGCGAACTGGGAGAGGCCGATGGCGTCCATTAAACGCCGGACCTTGGGGTGGTAGCTGATGGCTACGGTGGGAAGGCCCGCCTGGACCGCAAAGACCACTGAGTGAAATGCAGTTCCAATGAATGCGTCGAGACCGCGATAGGCGCTGAGGGTGGGGGGTGGGACCGGCTTGCGGAGCAGGCGCTCGAGCGGCTCACGGTCATCATAGCACGGAACCACCGAAAACGGCACGGCACGGAGCGTGGCCTGAACGCGGGAAATCGCCTCAATCCACGAGTCAGTCCCGGATTGAAGTGGACGAAGGTTGACGCCCACGTGTAGTCGAGTCCGTTCGCGCGCTGGCGCGGATCTTGGCATTGGCTCGAAGAATGTGAGATCGGGTACGACCCTCACGTTTGGGTGGTTGATTAGCTTCTGGCTTTCATGATCCCGGACAACGAACAAATCACTACGCTCAACTAAATGATGAACTGAGTCAATGAACTTCGTTTCCAGCCGATCAGCGCCCACACCTATAACTGCAATTCTCGTTTTGAGACGGTGCCCCCATTTGTCGAATGTATCAAAGGGCGCTGGAGGAGCCTTGTAGAACAGTTCTCCCCCGCCCAGCACAAGATAGTCAAAACTGTTTAGACGATCAAGAGCGTCATCATCTGGTGGAAAGCCAGGCGGAAACGGCACGACACGATGCGGCTGTAGCATGCGTCTTATCGACCGGAGCAGCATCTCGTCGCCCAGGTTTCCAAAACCGTAAAAGCCCATAACGCCGATAAGCATTGCGTCACTCCTTTCGTGACCCAAATGCAAGTATCTGCGAACAGCTGGTCTGTCCGCTGGAATTAGGCTGCGCCCGGAAAGCAAACGGGGCTCCGGCCCATGGATATTACGGACGGTCACTGTCGCGTGGGAGCCAAGTTTGAGATTGTGACATAAGACACGTCCCAAGTCGCTATCGGCCGCCCTTGGATGAGCAAAGCGAACCGCAGGTATGGCGGTGGTGCGCGCCCTCGAGGTTGTAACCTCTCTGGGCGGGAGCATCAGCGGTTCCCACGGATCCAGCCTTCCCCTGAGGAGCAAGTGGTCACCGCGACCGCCGGCCCAACCCTCGACGAGGAGCGGGGAGAGGCAGGGGATGGCGGTCCGACAGGCGCCCCAATCTGGTCCGCGTCGACTACAGGCAACCCGGCTTGCCAGAAGCCGAAGAGCCGGCCCACGAGTGCGATGCCGACGGTGGAGGCCGGAGGGTGCCCAAGGGCGGACCACCGCGCGGCTCGGGCCGCCATCGGACAGTCCTGGGCGGGTCTGCCGCGGGTTAGGGTCCCGCGGGGACCTTGGCGCCACTCACGCCGTGCGATGCTCGATGGGCAGATCCCTTCGAGAGACCGTGCGGTCCGCGACCGCCCCTGGCTGGCCGGCTGTTGACTAGGGCCAACACTCAGTCCCCCAGCCGCGCCACGCCGGGACTCGGCGTGGGCCATGTGCGACCGTGCAGGGTCCCGCGAGCGCTGCACGCCGGCTAGGGCGTCCGCCTCCAGCTCCGTCAGCAACTCTGTCAGCAGCCGCATTCCTTCCCGCCAGAAGTCGTCATGCACCCCCCAGCTTCCGGAGTGCTCGTACGGGGCGATCCTCTTACTGGCCGCCGGGTTGCCTCCCTTTGGTCTTGCAGCGACACTCTCCAAAAGGAAGGACCCGGTGTCTCCCCTGTGCACCCCCCCCTTAATCAGACCACATCGTGAGACTCTAGCGGCGAGCCCAGTGTCGCAAGGCGAACCAGACCTACCAGCCATCCCAGTTCCTCGGACCAGCCTGAACACCAATTCCGGCACCGGGGCGCTTCTTGCCGCCACAACCCCTGGGGCACCGTACCCAGGACGCGATGACCCGCGGTCGGGCCGAATTCGAGGTCCTCCGTCGAGGGGCCGTTCCACTCTTGCCCTACTGCACGCATCCAGGCACCCTCGAGGGGTCAGCTAGTTGAACTGGCCTCGGACCGTGGCCTGCCGCGCGGAGAGCGGGCGCAACCGGCAAGGGCCCGCTGGCGCGTGACGAGACCCTGGTGGCTGGGCCACCTCTCACTGAGGAAAGTGCGCGGGTCCCTGGATGACCACCGTCCGCCGCGATAGTCACTCAACCCCTGGCTCAGAGAGGTGGCAGCTCCAGCCCCGATAGCCCCGGTAAAGGCAGGCGCCCAAGATCCAACGGCGCACGACTGCAAGCAGCCTAGACTCGGGGGCCGAAGTCGCGAGGACTTTCTCAACGTGGTCCATCAAGTAAAGCACTGGCCGACAGGACATCACTCGCCGCCCAATCTTTCTGATCACCAACGGCAACGGATCTTCACGCCACTGAACTGGTTGCTTGTCATAGAACATCGGAATACAAAACCGCAAGTCCGGGTACTTTGCAAACAAGGCATGAACTTCGGACGCCACGCGGTAATGCCTATGACACTGAGCACGGAAAGATACCAAGTTCCTATCGTGATGAATCGCAATGGCATTCAATGGACGATAGAATGTGCAGCCGTGGCGATGAGCCCGAAATCCAAGATCTATCCCCCCCCAGATATTGTGGCGCTCTCCATCGCGGAGAGGTTGCATACCGCCTATCTCGAAAAATACGACGCGCGGAATGCTCAGGATGCCACTCATGCACTCTAGAAAGGAAGCAGGCTCGGCTTGTTGTTCGAGCCCGCATCCAGGCCGTCGCTGACCCTCCGTAGCCGTCCTGACCCGGAAACCTCCACCCGGGACCTCGATCAACCTGCCCAGGACCAGGGAGTCCGGTCGAGAGGCATGGACCTCTGCCAGAGCCTGGAGGTAGACAGGACTCACCTCTATGTCGTCGTCCAAGAAAACTAGCAGCTGTCCCTGGGCTCGCTGCGCACCGGCGTTCCGGGCCGCAACCTCGCCCTGATGCTCTTGCCATATATACCGGAAGCGAAATGGGTAGTCTCCTGTAGGGCCTCGAACGAGTTGGCGCTGGCCGCCGTCATCCACGACAAGGACCTCGAACTGGTCCACGGGATAGGTCTGGCAGGCCAGGCCTCGCAGGGTGCGCGCTAGCAGCTCAGGCCTGTCCCGCGTCGGGATGATGACACTGACTTGGGGCCGCATAGAGATACACCGCCAGCCGCCGCAGGCAGCGACGATGGCGCCACTATACTAACGGAGTTGTACCCCGGCAAACCGTCGGCGGCCATCGTCATGCTCTTCGCAGGGCGCACCGAATCGGGCCGCACGGCGCCCTGGTGCCCTCAAGGTGACTGCAGCTAGGTCTCGGCGTGACGCTGCGCAGTCCTCGGCAAAGTGCGGAGAGCGACTCGCCGTGGAGTCTGTGCGGCCTGCGACGCGCAGGGTAAACAAGCCGCTCACTTTGACGCGCCCAAGCTGGTCGGTTGGGTCCCTTGAGGTGCGTCGTGGCCTCGCGCCCAGCGACCACTGGTCGCTCGGCAGAACGTGCTGCCCGAGCCAGAGATCTGCAGAGCCCGAGCTGCCAAGCGGCCCTGGGTTGGGTCGCCCTTGACAATGCCTGGTCCGCCTGCTACTCTCCTGCCCGGCAGCGCCCAACGTCAGCCCGTCAACGTGAGCCACCATCCCGTAGCCCAGTTGGCGAGGCGCAACGTGTGCACGGGGGCCTATCCTGGAACAGAGCTGCTCTTGGGATTGCAGTTGATGGCGGAAGCCCACCATGATGGCTGCCCTGCAGCTTGAAAAGCACGACGGGGGCTCCCCACGAGACTGGCTCACTCTCAGTCCGTCGTATGCTGCAGCCATGTGCTGCCAAGCAGGCTTGATGTGGGATAGGCGTTTGGTGCGCGAAGGCCGGCTGCGTTGGATGTGCAAGGGAATCTGGCAACTATACGGTCGCATGACGCATTCCCGGGCCCGGCGTCGCTGCCGGCTGCGGCGCGGGGCATCCTAACACCGGTGGACAGCGGCACCCCAGGCTCGCCGAGGCGGTTGGCCGGTCCGGTGGCCGACCGCTCTCGCTGTGTGGCCTTCTTCCCAGGGCTTCAGGCCTACGAGGGAAACCCGTATTGGTCATTACTCGCATCGTCGCTGGCCCGGGCAGGGGTGGCTGTGGAGCCCAGCGGACCCAACTCGGTGGCCCTGCGCTGGCTGCTGCGAAACCGGCGTCGAGTGGGCGTGGTTCATTTGCACTACCTTGAGCCCAACTACGTGTTTGAGAGAGACAACGCTCGGCTTAGGTGGGTGGTGCGGTTCGCCCGGAATCTGTTAGCAGCTCGACTGCTCGGCTATCGTGTTGTCTGGACAGTGCACAACCTGCACTCACACGAGAGGCTGAAGCCACATTATGTTGATCAGCTGGCACACATTGTTGCAGCTCACACTGCGAACGCTCTAATTGTGCACTGCAAGTTTGCTAAAACTGCAGTTGCCAAATCGCTACTTAGAAGCCGAGGTGTAGTAGTAGCGCCTCACCCAAACTACTTAGGAGCTTATCCAAACACCATCTCAAAGACCGAGGCGAGGTCATCGCTCGGTCTTCCATTGGAAAATCGCGTCTTCCTGTTTTTTGGTAACCTACGACAATACAAGGGTATCGACGAGCTGATGAACGCGTTCGCCGGTTTGCCTGGGGCCAACCTTACCCTTATCGTGGCTGGGAAGCCGGCAAACGACAAGATAGCATCGCTCCTTTGGGCGCAGGCAAGCGGCGATCCTCGGATCAGGATGGTGACGGAGTTCGTTCCGAGGGATGAAGCTCAAGCGTACTTTGCGGCAGCTGATTTCGTGGTCTTACCCTTCAGAGAGGTGCTCTCGTCAGGTTCAGCGATGTTGGCGCTGTCCTTCGGTCGCCCGGTCATCGCTCCCGCCGTTGGTTGCCTGACGGAGGTAATCGCCGGCGGAGCGGGGATTCTGTATCCCTCTACAGGCCCGGCGGGCCTGCGAAGTGCGCTCGAGGTCGCACTCAGCACTGATGCCGAAGCGGCTGGCCAACTGGCGCTGGCTCGCGCAGTTGAGTTCTCATGGCATCAGATGGTGGAGCGAACGATCGAAGCGTACGGGATTTCTGGGCCGCAGGGCCCCGCCCGGCAGGATCCTCAAACATCCCATGCTGCACCTAGCACTTACCGGCATGAGTCCACCCAAGGTTGATGCAAACCCGCAGGGTGGACGGCGGCCTTGGTGCACTCGAAGGCGACCGCGGCCTTGTTGTGGGCCGCGATAAGGCGGCCAATGGCCTGGACTAGCCCTCGCACGTGGGTGAAGCTGGCGCCGCGCAAGCTGGCTCGGGTGAGTATGCTGAAGCAGATCGCGACCATGCTAGGCCAAGTGGCATAGCCCAGGCTGCGGTGGAAGTGCACGTTCTTGAGGTGCGCCAGCCACATGTCCCGCCTCGGTTGGTCAAGTCGGCAGACTGCTTCTATGAGAAGGCAAGTCAAGGCGGGCCGCCTTGGCGGGCTACGACGTGGGCTGCGTGGGGCCCAGAGGCATCCGGCAAGCCCTGCTATGCCGGTCCCACGTGGCCTGGCTAGCGGGAACGCGCAAGCGCCGGGCGGTCGTCCGGATGCCCAAGGGCCCAGCCCGCGTCATGTCTCGCCCGGCCCCTGTCAGCGCGCCCGACCCTGGGCTTCGGCCGTCCATGCCGGAGGAGCCCCGGTCGCTGACACGGTGCGTATCATCTGGACCTTCTCGACAATGCTTCCATTCCCACTTGCTGGGGCAGTACGCTAGCGTGCCGCCGTGTGGTGTCAATAGCGAGCGTGGACAGGAGAGCCCGCTGGTGCTTCCATTCGGAGAGTGTCGCTTGAAGATCAAAGGCTGGCAGCCTGGTGGCTAGCGAAAGGATGGGAGCGCAAGAGCACTCCGCACATTGGGGCTGGATGACGACCTTCGGCGGGAAGGAATGCCAATGCTGACGCAGTCGCTCTTGGAGCGGGAGGTGGACGCCTTAGTCGGGGCGGAGCGTTACGACCCCCCGGACCCGCGGGCGACTTACCGCGCGCTACCGACTGCGGCCCTGGGAGACGCGGGCGAGCGAGATTGACCTGCGGATCCGCAAGTTGCGGCGGGGCAGCTACTTACCGAGCTTCCTGGAGCCGCGCCGACCAGCGGAGAGGGCCCTCGTGGCGGTGGCGCAGAGTGCCTACGTGAACGGTGTCAGCACGCGCAAGGTGGATGACCTGTTGGTGGCAACAGACTGACAGGCATCGATTAGAGCAAGGTCAGCCGCACTAATCGAGCACTGGACCAAGCCGTTGAGGCCCCGAATCGATCGCTGGAGCACGACTATCCGTACGTGCGCTTCGATGCCGTACCGCAAGGTGCGTCACGACCACGGGATCGTCAACCGAGCGTTGGTGATCGCCATTGGGCTGTCCGAAACAGGACCGCGGGAGGTCTTGGGTACGCGGTGGGTCCCAGCGAGGAGGATGTGTTCTGGCCCGAGTTCTTCCGCGCGCTCGTTAAGCCGTGATTGCGAGGGGTACGGCTGGTCGGGAGCGATCCGCACCTGGGCTTGAAGGGCGCGCAGGCGAAAGTGCTCTCTGAGGCGAGGTGGCTGCGTTGAGGTGTGCACTACACGCTCAGCGTCCAGCCGTACATCCCCACGGAGCACAAGTCGATCCTATCGGCAGCCCTGCGGATCATCTTCTCGCAAGCGCGACCGTGAGCGGGCCGGCGACCAGCTGACCGAGGTGGTACGAGTGCTGCGACGGCGGTGGCCCAAGGCGGCCGAGCTGTTGCCACCGGCTCGCGACGATATCCTGGCCTACACGGCCTTCCCGAAAGCCCAATGGTCGCGCATCTACCCTACCAACCCGCTGGAACGCCTCAACGGAGAGATCCGCAGGCGAACCAACGTCGTAGGCGTGCTCCCGCATGATCCCTCGGTGACCCGTCTCGCGGGAACCATCCCAAAGGAGATCGATGACGAGTGGCCGGTCGACCGCCCCTGCTTCGGTCAGCAATCGGCGGCGCTGCTCGACCGCCCGGAGCCTGCGCTCGTCGATGTCCCGGCGCCGTTCACCTCGGCGCCGATCCGCTGATGAGGCCATGAGAGGAGGCGGCGATTGTTCTTACACCACCTGGACAGACGACGCCGTGCCATGCTTCGCACCGGTCCGCAGCGGCACCCGCGACACTCGGCGATTCCGCGGCCCAACGGCCGGCCCGCGCGTCCCGCTGCCGACGCACGGCGCCAGGCCTCGCGACCTGGTCCACATGACTTGCGGCCGCGATGGCTGGCGAGGCCTGCGCCCTGCAACTCCTGCATGCGCCAGACCGCGTCGGCTTCTCCGGCGCTCCCGTAATCTCCCGAGCCAATAGGTGGGTAACCGCCTCAGCCGGAGCACGGAGACGCGGCGGCAACGCTCACTACCAAGCTCCGCGGTCCACCTCAGAGAGCACTTCAAGCAGTTTCCCAATGTGCACTTCGGGATCGCAGAGCCTCGTCGCCGCCTCCCGCCCTCGCGTACCGAACTCGCTCGCCAGCACCGGATCGGCCAGCAGTAACTCCATTCTATCTCGCAGCGCCTCGACGTCGCGCGGTGGAACCAGAAATCCAGACCAACCATCCGTCAGCCAGTCGCCTATTCCTCCGACGTCAAAGGCTACGACCGGCCTGCCGTGCAATAGCGCCTGCACACCCACCTGACCAAAAGCCTCTGGACAGATGGATGGCACAACGACCGCTCTCGACCCTTGCAGCTCGTGATCAAGCGCTTCATCGCCTAGCCAACCCAGGAACTCGGTTCGCTCACCAATACCCAAGTCCGCGGCCAATTGCTCAAGACGGTGGCGCAGGGTGCCATCACCGGCGATACGCAGCTCGCACGGGGCGGCTAGGCCCGCAAAAGCACGCAGTAGATAGGAAACCCCCTTCTCGATCTCGAGGCGCCCTGCGAAAAGAATCCGCCGCGGCCTCTTGGGATCGATCGACGTTGCGTGAGGCGGTCTAAGCGGATAGGGAAGAACGAAAACCTGTGCCGACTTAAAGCCGTTCTGTATCATCAATTTCCGCATGTATTGACTAGCCACAAGCAAGACGCGCATGGACTTGTAGGCCTTTCTAACTCGGGCAGTAGTCCGAAGAAGACGATACACCGAACGTGGGTGCCGCGCATCGCAGCACCGTCGAGCATAGATCATCGCTGCACATTTGAGTCCGAACGGGCGTTGGCATATCTGATCGCTGCGTCGAAAGTATTTGGCAAGACCTGGGCAAGCCGCGTGGAAGCCGTGAACGTATGCAATGGCGGGGATGGACTGCGTCACGGCCACAACGACCGCCGGGTCGTAGGCGGCATGCAGCATGGCGACATTCGGTTTCTCCGCGTCGATAACGCTCTTAACAGCCTGATGTCGCTCATCTGCACTGCCCCGATTCTCGGAGATCAGATATGTCTTGCGAGTGTCTATGACCGTTCGATCATGAGATCTCTGGTATAACACTATGTTCGTGTGGCCGTAAGCTTCAAGCAAATTCATGATTTCGAAAAGATAGCGACCGATACCTCCGGTTAGGGCGTAGGTGTCGTTTACGTGTAGAATCTTCATCGTTGGCACAGCTCCAAGAATGCACTGTCCGGTACTCTCCGGAAACGCTGCACTACGCCGCGGCGGCGCAGGGTCCCCGGCAACATCGCAGCGGCGGCTAGTGTACCGCGGATCGCGGTCCGATTACGGGTGAGGAACCACCGTTGGGCAATGGGGCGCCCAAATCGGGCAAGAGTGCCCGTCTGGTAAAGCTTGATAAGCGTGCTCAACTGGTTCCGGTAACCCCAGAACATGCGCCGGCAAGTCACGGCGCCACTACCCCTCATGCGATGGTAGACGACGGCGGCCGGCACGTGAAGCACCCGGTAACCGGCAATCCATGCCCGGAGGGACAGATCCACGTCCTCGACGTACATGAAGTAACGTTCATCAAACAAGCCAATGCGCTCGAGCGCCGCACAGCGAAGCAGCATTGCACAACCGGAGGCGAAAGGAACGCGCGCGGCGGGACCGACCGGCCTGACCGGCACGTAGACGTGCTCCGCATCCGCCCACTCGGGAATGAAACGAAACGCGATGTCACACTCACCATCCCAGGAACGCTGCTGGGCCTGGCAAACGGCAGCCAGTTCATCGGTCTCAGCCGCATCCACCAACGCGGCCAACCAGTCGGCCTCAACCCGAGTGTCGTTGTTCAGCAGAACCGCATACTCGGCACCGCACGCCATCGCCTGGCGCAGGCCAACATTGTTGGCGGCAGCGAAACCCCTGTTTGAGCCAAGCGGAATCACGTCCACCTGGGGATATCCTGCCTCGAGCCAGGCCACCGACCCATCCCTGGAGCCATTGTCACACACCGTAACCGCGAAGAGCGGATACCGGGCGGCCAACACACTTGGCAGGCAGTCGCCGAGGTGGTGTCTCCCGTTCCAGTTTACGATTATCACCCGCACTTGGGGTGGTCGCACGCTACGTATGACGTGGATTCCAGATCTTCTCACCGGGTGAGCTTGCATTCGTTGGATTCTGAAGACATGGGACCCCTCGCCATGCGAATCGTTCGTCACCGACGGGCCGTCGTTCATCCCCATCGCCCGGCTACCCAGCGTCGGCCCCACGCTGTGCACCGCGCAAGAGCCGCGGGTTGACTCTACCGTCCCGCTCCGCTCGGTGCTGGGCCCTTCTTCTCCAGCCGAGCCTGCCGCCGATCGCCGCGGAGCGACAGCCGTGCGTCACCTTTGGCGCAAACCGTGGGGCGTGACGGCGCACACCGGCGGGACGCGTCCCGTTCGGGAATGGCCGGCCTACACGGCGCCGGATCCGCCCGACCGGGGCGCTCAACCGCACGCCCACGCTCGCGCCCCTCGGCTCGCGCTGGCCGCCGCGATTCCGCAAACGAGCAACTTCCGCCGCATGGGCCAGCATCAGTACCGCCCGCTCCGGCAGCTAGCTGACCTTCTTCGCTGGAAACTCCTGAGGAACACACTCCCTCTCCGGCCATACTCTAGTCGACTCACGAGACCGGCTTCTGCACGCTGTCGCCAAACGCCCTTCACGGACATTGCCCGTCGCTCACTCGAGCCGAACCGCCTCGCCTGGCCGCTAACGGCACCTTGCCGAACGCCCCAGAGCATCCCGACCAGGTCATCTCGCACGCCTCGGCGCCAAGAGCGTCTCGAACTGCCCCTCGAGATCGTCGACAGCGCGCGGCCACGTCCAGTAGTCCAGCACGGCCTGGCGGGCAGCCGCGCCCAGGCGCTGCCGCAGCTCGGGAGCGCTCTCAAGCCGCAGCAATGCTTCGGCAAACCGCTCGGGATCGGGATCGAGCAGAAAGCCTGTCACACCGTCTTGCACGGTGTCAAGGGGGCCACCTTCGCGCAGGGCGAGAACCGGGATGCCACATGCCATGGCTTCCAAGACGGCCAAACCCAGCCACTCCAGCCGAGCCGCAAAGAGGAGACAGAGAGCTTGGCCATACACCTTCGCCATTTCCGGCGCCGTGCGGCAGGACACCAGCCGCAAGTCAACTCCGCGTTGCTGAGCATACGCCTCGATCTGTGCCCGCGCTGGCCCGCCGAGCCAGGGCGTCGCCACCACCAACGGTGGGCGTCGGTCGCTCTGTATCAGACCAACGGCATCTACTGCAAACAAGTGCCCTTTCTGCGGCAGGAGCGAACCTACAGACAGCACGTACTGCGCCGTGGAACCGCCAGCAGGTCTGAACACGTCAACGTCAACGCCCGGATAGACGATCTCAGCCCTCACTGCGAAGTCTGAAAGCAGTGTCTGACTGGTGTAACGAGAATTAGTGATCACTAAATGGGCTGATTTGAGATTTCTAACAAATTCTCTTTCGATCATTCTCTCATGGATCGCGATTGGTCCGCGCCTGAGCGACTCCAATAGTGATCCATTACCCCCGCTACTTTCAGATCTGCGCCTTGGCAAAGAGTGGAGGTATAATAGGCTGGGTTTCTCCAAATACCTTAGTGTTCGCGGTGCCACTGTGAACCTACAATCCTTAAGAAATATCACATCGTAGTCGCCCTGATTTATTCTTGTGGCCATCTTCTTCGATACAGCCCCGACACGCACGAGGTTAAAGTAGTTTTGCGCCAAATGAACGTACGGCCCGACACCGCGAATTGCCATCTTCAGCAGTGGACGCCAATGCAACTCATAAATCTCTTGCTGTCTCACAAAGGCCCGCAGGTTCTCGAACTGCCTGTCCGCCGTCGACAGAGTCAGCTCGTCGATCACGTGGCCTCTTGTCACCAACTCACGGACCTGCTCATAGGTGTGTCGCTTGGCTCCCCCGGCCGGCAGATTGTGCACCAGCGCTATTCTCAAGGGCTTCACCTCTGCCTCCGACTCCGTTCAGGTGAACGCCGACCCAGCCAAGAACCTGGCCACCCCCTCGTGTCGACGCCCGCCGTCCAACTCTAACATCGGTGGGGCTAGCCTGGCCAGTTAGGAACCCTTGCGGGTGCTCGCACTCATTGTGCCTCCACTGTACGCTAGCCAGAGCGCCGGGCTCGTCGTCGGAAGCAGTCTCTCGCGCCGAATGGACAACGTGTCGGCGATCACTCCAGGCGTCACAGACGGCAGCGGGGGGCTCGGGCACACCGTCTCCGGAGTCGAGCTCGTTATCGTCGGCCTGCCCAGCGCCTCGGAGGTCCACCAAGAAGCGACGGTCCCCCGTCCTGCTCTGGCTCCGCGCTTCGATGGCTCCCGGTGGTCTCAGGCTGGCAGACACCTGAAGAGGTGTGCCCATCGCGGTGGCTACACGATGGGGCGTTGCGCCACCACGCCCCACACCACGAACCGCTGTCTGCGGATGCGTCAGGCATGTGCACGGTGCCTGGTGCCGCAAGTGCGAGGTCTGTGGGCCGGATTACATTGGCAGCCGTCCGTCCCCACCTAAGGCGGGTCGTTCGCCACACGAGCCGGACCCCTCAGGCGACCGTCCGACGCGACGTGGTCAAACCATGAGGCCCTCGGGAGGGCGAAACCGCTCACCGTGCTGCTCCTCCAGCTAGCAGCGGCGGCTGTGAAAGCGAAGGGACTCAAGTTCGGGGTTGTCGGCCCTCCTCTCGTCGACCCTCGCTTGCGGGCCGGAGGCCAGATCCACGCTCTACTCCAGAAGCGGTAGGTGCGATCAAGCCACTCGCCGTGACTCCCCTTGCCAGCTCACTCTTTGGCCGTCCGGACACACGCTCCGTTGAGGGAAGGAATCACGAGCCCGTCCTTCGTCTCCCGGAGCGCTTACTTCTCGCAAGCTCGCTCGACGTCCGCGGCTGCGGAGGGCACATCTCCATCGACGTCAACGTTTGGCCCCGAGGTTGCGCCGACCCGCGCGCTCCCTAGCCACGGCCCCTCGCCCGCGCTTACGGATTCTCAGCGGCAGTTCGGGCCACGAAGGGCAGCCAGGCCCTCGCGAGCCTCGGTATCAGGTCCGTTAGCAAGGTGACATTCTCCCGCTCGCAACCGACCATAGGATACCGCGGCCTGCGCAGTAGCCTGGCACCGGCGGACAGGCGGCGCCTTCACTGCTAACTGACCCGCAGCGGCTTCCGGGCGGGATTGAGCGGCCACGAGCCGCCACCAATCGCCGGAGGGGCGTCGCCTGCTAGCCCGCGAACCATTCCTAGTTCGGCGGCAGTAGTGGCGCCAGCCGGGAGGCCAACGATCGAGCGAAGGCGGCTGTGAGGTGGTTGTCATCTCGGTATACCGGCTGGTTCGCAATGACCGCTTCACAAGGATCACCCGGGCATACCCACGGCGTCGGATCAATGAACACAGCGCCCTCACCCAGAGCAGCGCGCCTCTCTCTCTGAGCGTATGCGATGTCGACAGCCTCGGCGCGCCGCGTCGCGCATGCACCGGGATCGTCCGTGTGGCGCGATAGGCAGGTCAACGAGTTCACTCGCGCCTTGGGCGTGTCACCGATGACAACCACTGCCGTTCCCATCGCCCGCAACTGAGCGACGGTCCGCCTGAGAGCCCCGGCCAACTCAGTTGCCCTTTGGTCCGCACCCACCGCCACGCCATCGCGCACGGGCACGTGCCCGCGTGCGTTCGAGACTACCACAAGCGCGGGCCGCTCGACAGTGATCCGGGAGAAGCTATTCTCCCGCCACTCATCGCACTCATTATAAGGCCGCTTCAGCACAGAACTGTAAACTGTGATGTCCAAAGACGGACACGCTGACTTTGTTAGTGAAACCAGGCGCCAGTTATTCTCAACTGACAGTGCCTCAAGGGCTGGAAACCACTGGGCAGCATGTGAATCGCCGAATAGTATTATTGTCTTCTCAGAACCCAGTTTGCCGTAGGCACATGTGCCGTTTTGCGTCCTTTTGAAATTGAGGTGACATCCATCGTGATACACTCTGGGAAGATCTGTTCCCGCGATGTCCACCGATGACAGACGGGCAACGCCAAGTGAGTATAACGCAACACACGACGTCGCCGCGGCTGCAAGAAGTAGATTCTTCTGCGGGACAGTGCCAACGATCTTTCCCCTTCGGATAGGCTCTTCCACCAGACGCTGGCTTATCGCCCCCACCGGAATCGTAGCTATGCCAACGGCGATGCGCACCGGCAAGGACAGCTCTTTCTCCAGCAGAGCCACTGGTAGAATGAGCATGGGCCAATGCCACAGGTAGAGTGAATACGATATCCGACCCAAGAAACGGAACAGTCGGTTTGCCAACGCGCGCGCCGGCGCGACCAGTGGCTCTCGCACGCCGGCCGCAATGACAAAGGCAGCGCCGATTGTTGGAAGCACAGCGGCCACGCCTGGGAAGGGTGTAGTGCTCCGGAGCCACGGGGCCGTGAGGATCAGCATCCCAATCCCTATCCAACCAAGCAACGTGGCGCCGACCGCCGGTAACCGTCCAATCGGCCGGGCGCATACGGCCAGAAGCCCACCAATCCCCAGCTCCCAGGCGCGAGTGGGCAGCGAGAAGAACGCCCACGGCGCATTGGCTCTGGTGAGGTGCAGCGACATCGCGAACGACGCTCCGGTCACGAGGAGGATCATCCCGCCAACGTACGGTAGAAACCGCCGAACCCGGTGAGCAGTCAAGAGCACGAGCGCCGGCCAGAAAAGGTAGAACTGCTCCTCAACGCCAAGCGACCAGAAGTGAAGCACCGGGGAAGGATCAACTTCGGCCTGCAGGTAGTCGGTCGCCTGAACCGCGAATCGGACATTGGACGCGTAGAGAGCCGCGTACAAGCCGTCCCTCGCTACCTCCGAGACCCGCAGCGGGGGCAAGAGCCAGACCGAAGCGGCGATAGTAAACGCCAAGGACACCAGAGCCGCCGGAAGAATGCGTCGGAGCCGGCGGGCGTAGAACGCGGCCAAGTTGATCCTGCCGGAGGTCTCAAGCTCCCTCAGGAGAAGGCCCGTGATGAGGAACCCAGACAGAACGAAGAACACGTCGACGCCGGCGTAGCCGCCGGAAAAACCGGGCACCTTTGCGTGGTAGAGCAGCACCAGAAGCACAGCCACGGCCCGCAAGCCTTCCAGATCCTCGCGGAATCGCGCTGACGCCCCTGCGCGTGCGCTGGCTAGCGCAACATCTGAGCGCTCCGCTCCTCCATCTGCCTTGCTGTCAGCCTGCCTCCGGTCAGACCGCACCACCCGCCGTCGGTCATCGGCGAACATAGCCCCGGCAACTATCAGCAGCACCAAGCCCGCAAACGCCAGGAAAGCCTGCTTATGTCCGAAACCGGCCTGGCCACCGAAGCCGATCTTGTCGGCAGCAACGGCAAGCACAACGCAGGCGCATCCAACCGCGCCTACCACCGCGCAAGCCCAGAAACGATGTACGAGGCTACGCAATGTTCGCCCTCATTCACATGAGCCGCAACGAGACAGGTAGCTGCTACCCAGCAGCGCTGCGTAACGCCAAGTCGACCTCGCCAGGATGGATGGCACCGCCGCGCTGCTCCCCGACGAGATCGGGCCACTCACCCTCCATCCTGTGGCAACGCGACGGAACCGGCTCATCTCGACGTCCGCCTCGGAGGCGCGAAGGTTTCGACACAGGCGACATCGGGACCGAGTCTGCGCTGCGCACTGCATCCCCTCAATCGGCGCCATTAGGCGCATCGCCGTCGCCGAGAAGCCGCGCCGATGTCGCGGTTCAGAGATGCTGGTCGACTTCCAATGCCGGTTGTCGCGGTGCGACGCGCGAGGAAAATGGACATCGCCCTCAGTAGCTCGAGGTCCAACGGCCTCGGCCTTCCCGCCGGGGCCCTGCGGTGCGCCGCAGGCCGGCCTTCCCGAGCCCTCCCGCCGCAAGTGGTCCGTAGCAATGTCGATCGCCCCGTGTAGCGCCTATCGCGACGCAACGCGGTCTGACCGGGCCAGCACGTTCTGACCGCATCCCCGGAACACTGCCATTCCCGAGAGCCGCTGCTGGCTCTCCGGTCAGGTCCAGCTGGCCAAGGAGCTACCCGTGAGCCCTCGCGGCGTAGATCGGCGCACGGCCATCGGGCCCGCACTTCGGCAGTCGACCGGGGTCTCGCCGAAGGGTCTTGCGCCTCCGGCCAGGCCGGAGGAAGGGGAAACACCGTCACCGCACGATCACCCAGCCCGCAGCATCCGGGGGCCGCAACTCGCTGCCCACCGCGCGGATCATCAAGTCCACCGTTTGCGCGTAGCGACGGGCCCGTCATCTGCCGATCCGCTCTTGGCGCAGGACCAAAACACAGCGTGTATTCTCTCCGTCCGGTGCACCCGCGCTGGTTGCAGCGTGCGGATGCCTGACCCCTTGTCTGCAACGCCGTGGGAAAGCGGCGCCAACTTCGCCAGGTCTTCCCTCATCTCTGGCCAGCAACCTGCGACCCACCGCTGAGCGAGAATGCCACGCCGGCCGATTGCGGTCAACATATTCGCACACGCAGGCTGCGACCGGCTTCCGTGGCCCGAATCCGAAGGACGGACCGAGCCCCGCTGCGGGTTACCGCCCGCGGGACCAATCGGACATCAAGGTCGTCTCACAACCATGGGCTTACCCCCAGCGGTCACGCGCTACCGGCCCAGCCTCTCTTGCTCCGCTGCAACAGCCGCCCGAGACTGCTCCGCCTCCCTCGCCACCGCCCGGATCATGCCGCTGAAGATCGGCCGGTGTAACGGATAGAGGCCGTACCAGTAAAGCCAGCCGGCGAGGCCGCGCGGGGCGAAGTAGGCAACCTGCCGGAGAAGGGTAGGCCCCGGGGCGCCGGGGCCGGAAGGCAGGGCCCCCGTTGCGGCGGCGCTGGTAGGCCCGGCGACGGTTGATGCGACTACCACGGCCCGGGCACCGGTCTCGGGGGCCTCAGGTGCCGCGCCCGTCGTAGCCGGGCTAATGGCTGGCGGGGCCATTCCCGCAGAGGCGAGCGTTCCCGCGGGAACGTTTTGGGGAGCTGCAGTTGCCGGTCGGGCAACCATCCCGGTGGGAGACGCTAACGCAGCGGCCGGCGCGGCAGCCGTCGGGCCGAGACGGACCTCATCCGCGCTCGCGTACTCGCCAGCCCCCGACCGGCCCGCTGCCGTCGCCGGACGTGCCGCAGCCGGGATCGCTGGTTCGCCTTGCGGAATGGCGACAAACTCCAGCCACGCCTCGCCCGGCAACCGCATCTCCGCTCGCAGGCGCAACAGCCGACCGGGCTCCACCGCCTCAACGCGCCAGAAGTCCACCGCGTCGCCGACGCGGAGGCCGGTCGGTGAGCGACGACCACGGCGCAAGCCGACGCCGCCGACCAGCCGGTCGATCGCCCCGCGCAGGCGCCACGCCCAGTTCATGTACAGCCAGCCCCGATCGCCGCCCAGACTGGCGAAGGTCCGGTACACCGTCTCGGCCGGCGCCGCCACCTCAAGCTGGCGCCGCTCGACCACCATGCCCTCCCAGTTCGTCAGCACCAGCGGCCGCCGGTCGCCGCAGCTCGTCGCCAAGGCGTCGCACCAGGCCGTCTCCACCTCGCCGGCACGGAGCTCTCCCAGCGCCACCCGGACCGCCGTCTCGTAGTCGAGCAGCTGCACATCCGGGAACAGCCGTCGCGCTGTCTCGTCCCGCACCACCACCTCGTTCCGCAAACCCTCGATCAGCGGCTGGGCGATGTTCGCCGGCACCGGCGTCACCAGGTGCACCCAGTACGAAGAGAGTCGCGGCGTCAAGACCGGCACCGGAATCAGCCAGCGCCTCAGCCCGCGCACTCTGGCGTAGCCCAGCATCATCTCGGCGTACGTCACCACATCGGCGCCGCCAATCTCGATCACCCGCCCCGCGCTTTCCGGCACCTCGAGCGCCGCGACCAGGTAGTCGAGCACGTTCTGGATGGCAATCGGCTGGATCCCCGTGTACACCCACCGCGGACAGATCATGATTGGCAGCCGCTCGGTCAGGTAGCGCACCATCTCGAACGACAGCGACCCCGAGCCCACCACCACCGCACCGCGAAACTCGGTCACCGGCACGCCCGCCTCGCGCAAGGCCGCGGCCGTCTCCTGCCGCGAGCGAAGATGGGGCGACAGACGGCTCGCCGGGTCGCCCAGGCCGCCGAAGTACACGATCCGCTTGAGTCCGGCGGCGCGGGCCGCCTCTCCAAAAGCCCGGGCCGCCGCCAGGTCACGCTCGTGGAACTGTCGGCCCGCCCCCAGGCTGTGGATCAGGTAGTAGGCCACCTCCATCCCGGCCAGAACCGGCGGCAGGCTGGCCGGATCGAGCGGATCGCCGCGCAGCGCCTCCACCTGGTCGACCCAAGGGCGACCGCGCAGTCGCCCCGGGTCGCGGACCATGCAGCGCACCTCGTGCCCCGCTTCGAGCAAGCGGGGCGCCAGACGCCCGCCAATGTAGCCCGTGGCTCCGGTCAGTAGAACCTTCACAACAATTCCTTCCGGGTAACTGCTACAGCAGCAAAGATACGGCGCCCCGGCCAACTCGGCCAGTTTTCAAGCCCAATGCCACCATCAGCCGCTGCCCCGATCTGGCGCTCAACTACCGCTGGACGCGTAAGCGTCTGTCCCCCGCCGGATTCCCTTGCACCTCAGACGACTGGCCCACATAGCCTACGCTGATGGAATCCCCTGATCGCCACGGTTAGGGGCCCTCACTAAGGTCGCCACCCCCGCCCACCTTTGACCTGCTGAACGTTCAGCCGTAGCATGGGCGCCGGCGGCGCAGCCGGCCGCCCGGAAGCCAGCTGGGAGTCGGGCAGGTGCCCGCCGCAAGGGCCGCCACATAGGACGGAGGATCTCGCACCAGATGAATCTCGAGAACACCCTCACCTACAGCCCCATTCAGTGGCAACTGGTGGCCCACATCCTGGTGCTGGGCTTCGCCGCCCAGGCCGCTGGTCTGGTCTACTTCCTGACCACCATGCGGGACGTCGCGCCGCGTTACCGGATCGCCTCGATCCTCGGCTCGATCGTGATGATCTCGGCCTTCCTGCTTCTGCTCGCCCAGTGGTGGAGCTGGCAGGCGACGTTCGTTTTCGACAACGGCGCTTTCACCCGCGGCGATCACCTGTTCTCCAACGGTTTCCGCTACCTGAACTGGCTCATCGACGTGCCCTTGCTCCTCCTGCAGCTGGTCGTCGTCCTGGGCCTCGCCGCCGGCGGCGCGCGGCGCCTGGGCAGCCTGTTCACTGGCTCCGGCGTGGCCATGATCCTGCTCGGCTACATCGGCCAGTTCTACGAGACGACGAACCTGCAGGCGCTCTGGGCCTGGGGCGCCGTCAGCACCGTCTTCTACCTGGTGCTCCTGTACCTGGCCTGGACCGAGATCGGCCGCTCGCTGCCTGGCCTGCCGGAATCGGCTCGCGGCACCATGCGGGCGATTCGCTGGATCTTCGTCATCTTCTGGACGATGTACCCCTTGGCCTACATCGTGCCCGCCGTCGCCGCCACGGCTACTGGCGTGGTCGTCCGGCAGTGGCTGTTCACCGTGGCCGACATCGTCGCCAAGGTCATCTACGGCGTGATGATCACCAAGGTGGCGACCGATCGCAGCCGCGCCGAGGGTTACGTGCCCAACTAGCGTCCGGCCGCGAACGCGACGACGGGCCTATGGGGTATGCGTGCCGCTACCTCGCCCCCGGCTGTTGCGCGAAGGGCCTGGCGGCGGCGGTGTCGCTTGCCTTCGCAGGACTGCCCCAGCAGGGCGGTCTTGCCCAGCGGGCGGCGGCCGTCTCGTGACGCGAGCGACGATGCGGTGACAAACGCCGCGCCGGGTCGCCCAGCCCGCCGAACTACACGATCGCCTTGAGCCCCGCGCCGGCTGCCTCCCCAAGAGCGCGGGCCGCTTCCGGGTCGCACTCGGCGAAGTCGCGGCCAGTCCCAAGGCTGTGGATCAGCTAGCAGGCCACCTCGATCCCGGCCAAGGCCGGCATCAGTCGCTGACCCCGACGGGTGGCTGGCTAGGAACCGTCCGCTGCGACGGTAATGAAACCGACGCCGCCCTCGATCTCCAACTCGATGCGCTCGCTCGCCGTGGCGAACCCCGGCGAGGTGTAGACATCGCCCTCGCGGTCGTACGTGCCGTCGACGCTCACCCGCCCGAGCCCCGACCGGGCCTCGATGCGGGCGGGCATCGCTGCCGGCACGCGCACGACCAGGTTGCCGACGCCGCCGTCGATCCGGACGCGGGGCCGACCACGCCTGGGCAAGAGCACCGTCGCCGCTCCCACGCCCATCTCTAGCTGCAGCGAGGTGACATTCAGCTCGGTCAGGTCCAGCCGGGAGGTGCCCACACCCGTGGCGATCTCGAGGTCCAGGGGCATATCGCGGGTCAAGGTCAGGTCCCACACCTCGCTTTCGTGCCAGATGGGGGCAAAGGGCGTGGGGCCACGCGATCCCAGCTCATAGCGGGCGGTCTGGCCCTCCATGCCGAAATCCTCCACCAGCGATTGGCCAGGTCGCAGCCGCACCGTGCCCGCGGCCCACAGGTCTGCGCCGGCGTGGGACCCCAGGTGCAGGCTGCCCGCCCCCGGGGCCAGGCGGACAAAGGCGCTCTTGGCGCCCGGCGCTTCCTGCGCGATCTCATGAACCACCAGGGAACCGGGGCCGCCGGCGCGCGCTGCCAACCACCACAGGCCACCGAGCACCAGTGCCAGGCTCGCGCCAACGGCGATGACGAAGCCGAGCACTGAGCGGCGACCAATAAGGAGATCGAGTCCCGCAGCGATCAGCAGAATCGGCCACAGGCGGACCAGACTCTGCCAGATGCTCCAATCGAGCACGCCAAGGTTGTTGAGCAAGAAGACGATTCCGACGGTGATCAAGAAGAGCGGCCCGAGCGCGCTCGCGCGGCGAGTGGGTTTCATCGACCTATTCTCCTCGGAAGTTGCGCCACAAGAGTGCAACGCCAGCCAGGATCAGCAGTAGCGGCCACAGGGTGTTGAGCCGCAGCCAATCCAGCCAGAGGATGTCCAGATTGCGCAGCAGGAACAAAAGGCCGATGAGGACCAGGGAGCCCCCCAGGAACAGCGAGTTCCGGGCGGTGGCGTCGCCTGTCTCCAGGCTGCCGCTCCATGCCCGGGCACGATCGGCCATCCGCTCCGCGCTCTCGCGCAAATCCTCACCGACAGCCCGCAGCCGGGCCTCCGCGTCGGCCTCGTCGGAAACAGCCTCGTGGGCAACGGCCGCGGCGAGCGCCCCGGCGTCGGCCTTTTCAGGGACGCCCTCGCGGGCAACGGCCGAGGCCGGCGCCTCGCGGGGTCGCTCCGGGACGGCGATCATCATGATGATGTAGATCAGCAAGCCCACTCCATCGGCGACGGCGAGAACCACGAAGAACAGCCGGACGAGCACCGGATCCACCCCGATGTACTCACCGAGCCCGCCGCAGACCCCGGCGATGACCTTGTCCGTTCGACTGCGATAGAGACGACTCTCCACTGGCATCCCTCCTTGCGTCCCGGATTGGCGCTGGGTTACCCGCCGAGCGCATTATAGGCCGCGCGGCGGCCCGGCACAGCCGGGTGCGGCGATACCGCAGAGCCGGGCATGCCGATACCGGACAACCGGGCACGGCGATCTCGGACAGCCACCTGCGTCGATTGCGCCCCGCCGAACACGGGCGCCCCGCTGAACACGGCTTGCCTGCACGGCCGGCCACCGGACACCGGCTCCGGCCAGGGCCGCATCACCGGCAGCGCGCGGAGAGAGACTGAGAGCGTCAGGCTGGCGTCACCACCCGCAGCGCATCACCGACAGCGCCCTGGGGATACACGTAAAGCGGTTGAACCGCCAAGGCGCCCAGGCTCGGCTGCGGGCTCCGCCTCTATCCGACGCAGCGCTGGCGGGCCGACCGGTGTATCATGAGTCGTGGCGTCAAGGCAGGCGTGGGACCTCGCTGATACGCGGCCCAAAAGGAGGCGTGAGATGACCTTTACCTGGGATCCGGTCTATGGCGTGAACTTCGTTCTGTGCGTCTTGATCTTCATCTTCGGGTTGATTGGCTGGCGCCGGGCACGGAGCGCAGTGCCTCTGTACATCGGTGTGGCCTTCGCCCTGTTTGGAGTGTCGCATCTGGCGACCTTGCTGGGGCTACTGGAGGCGTACAGGACCGAGCTCATTGCCGTGCGCACCACGGCCTATCTTCTGGTGGCGTTCGTGCTCTTCCTCTTGGCCTTCGGCAGGTAGGGACGAGAGACAGGGGCACCGCGGCAATAATCCGCCCCGGCACCGCCGCGGGCGGCGCGCGGAGGCGGCACTTTGACGCGCCGGCGGCACCGGCAGAAGGCACCGCCGCGGGAGGCTAGCGCAGGCCGCACCTGTGACGGCGCCCGTGGCACCGGGCACGAACGCCGCCGCGGGCGACTGGCACAGGTCGCACTTTGACCCGCAGGCGGCACCGGCGGAAGGCACCGCCGCGGGAGGCTAGCGCAGGCCGCACCTGTGACGGCGCCCGTGGCGCCTGGTAACGGCGCCACCGGGGCGGGCTACCCCAGGCCGCACTTTGACGGCGTCCGTGGCACCGCAGAAAGGCGCCGTCATGGGCGGCTAGCCCAGCCCGCGTTCCTACCACGCCCGTGGCTCCGGAGAAAGGCACCGCCGCGGCCGGTTAGCCCAGGCCACGTTCCTACCGCGCCCGTGGCGCCTGGTAACGGCACCGCCGCGGACGACCGGCCCAGCCCACGTTCCTACCACTCCCGTGGTGCCTGGTAACGGCGCCGCCGCGGCCGGCTAGCCCAGGCCGAGAATCCAGCCCTCGAACTCGGCCAGCGCCCGGTCGGCCGGGCTTAGCGGCGGCTGGAGGTAGGCAGCCAGCGCTCCGGAAAGGTCGGCCTCGCGCAGCCAGGTAGCCACCGACCAGGCATCATGCTGATCGGGCGTCCGGTCCTGGCGGGGATATCCTGGCGCCCACAGCCGGGGATAGACCTCGGCCACGACCGATCGCCCACCTGGCACCTCCCAGCCGTCGAAAGGCCAGATGTGCAGCCGCTCGCCCAGCGCCTGGCGCAGGTGCAGTAGCCAGGGCAGCCCGGCGTGCGTCGACTTGGCCACTGATCCCTGGCAATCGAAGTGGAAGACCGACTTGGCCGGGCCAGCCCGCCTGTCGGCCAGCCGGCGCCAACGCGAGCAGCCCTGGCGAGCCGCACCGGCGCCCACTCGCCCCCGGCGCACGTCCTCGACGCGCACACCGGCCTCGGCCGTCGGCCAGTGGGCGGCGAAGTCCTCCAGAAACGTGGACCACTCGCGCGGCAGGTGATGGGCCTCGAAGTAGGCCACCGGAAAGGAGAAGGCGTGATCGATACCGACGATCGTGGGCGGACCAGCAGCCAGGAGATCGATCAGCCACTCGGCCACTCCACGGCGACTCCAATGACCGCCGGCCCGTCGGCCCGGTTGCGCGGACTCGCCAGGCGGCCGCACCTCAACCGGCGGCGCGGACCGCTCCGCCAGGTAGACCCGCAGGCCAGGCAGGCGCGATGTCGGCGAGCCGGCGCCTGAGTAATCGACTCCCACGTAGCGCTCGAATCGCGGTCCGAGGTAGGCTCGCCCGGCCATCGGCTACCCCGCCACACGACGGACCCTGGCCGCCTGACCGCCCGGCGCCATCCCGTCGGCAAGCCACGCCGCCCCTACGCCTGCCGGAAAGCCGCCAGGATCTCCGCCAGGCTCGGGCGCTTGCCGTACATCAAGAGGCCCACCCGAAAGACCTTGGCCCCGGCCCACAGACTTACAGCAATTCCCACGACCAGCAGGACGATGCTGATCGCCACCTGGCCCGGCGGCACCTGCCCGAAGCCCAAACGCAAGAGCATCATCATCGGTGCCGTTAGCGGGATGTAGCTCAGCACCACCGCCAGCGTCGAGCCGGGATTGTTGACCAGGCCGCCAAACGCCACCCAGGGGATGGCGGCGGCGAAAGAGAAGATGCCGGCGATCTGCTGGCTCTCGCGCTGGGTGGAACCAAGTGAGCCGGCAACGGCCATCATCGTGGCGTAGAGCAGGAAGCCCAGAGCAAAGTACACCAGCCCCAGCATCACCGTCGACATCTTGACGCTGATAACGCCCGCCATGGCAAACACCGCCGTGCCGGCGGCCAGCAGGCCCACGCCCGAGCCCAGCCAGACGGCCACCTGGATCAAGCCCAGCGCGCCGAGGCCTAGGATCTTCCCCGCCAACAACCGGCTGGGAGTGATCGAGGAGAGCAGGATCTCCATGATCCGGCCTTCCTTCTCTTCGGCCACACCTTGTAGCAGGAAACCCGAAGTGCTGAAGAGGGTCATCACGAAGAGGATCGCCGCCACGTAGGGCACGACGAAATCGCCCAGCCAGCTGAAACGACCCCCACGGCTCACCTGACCCGTGGCGTCAAGGGTCACCGGCTGGATCTGACTGGGCTTGACCGCCCGCTGGCGAAGCCTGTCATCCACCTTACCGCGCAGCAGGTGGTCGACCAGGAAGGCATCCAGGTTCTGGCTGTCGGCAGCCATAAAGGTCGAGAAAGCGCCGCTCATCCCGTACAACACAACGGTGCCCGTGGCCAGGTAGTCGGCAGGCACCACCAGGTAGCTGGATATCTCCTCGGCCCGCAAGGCTGCCCGCGCCGACTCCTCATCGGGATAGGCAACAAACCGCTGTGCATACTCCGGCAGATCAGCGCTCAGCAGGCCACTGTGGTCCACATAGCCGATCGGCTTCTGCACCGGACCGAACTGCGACTGCACCACCCCCCGAACCTGTCCGCCAAAGAGGCTGCCGACCACCAGAGCAACCACTCCCAATGCCGGCACCAGGAGCGTCATCAGGATGAAGGCGGGCCGCCGCAGGTTGTAGACCAGCTCCTGGCGCGCCACAAGCAGCACGTCCCTCATGGTGCCCCTTCCACCACGGTGATGAAGATGTCCTCGAGTGGCGGCGTGGCCACCTCAAAGCGCCGCACAACCGTCCCCGCAGCCACCAGTTGCCGCAGCACGTCCTGCGGCGAGGCCTCGGGTTCCAAAAGCAGCTCGTAGCGATGGTTGCGTTGCTCCCAGTGACGAACGCCGCGGAGTGCGGCCGGCAAAGAGTCACACTCGACATGCACCGCGTGCTCGGCGTAGCGGTCCTTGATCTGGGCTAGAGGTCCGTAGAGAACGCTTCGCCCGCGGTTGATAAGCAGGATCCGCTGGCACATGGCCTCGACCTGGTTCATATCGTGCGTGCTCAGGATGATTGTCTTGCCTCGTTCCTGCTCCTCGAGCAGGATGCTCTTCAGCAGCTCGGTGTTGACCGGATCCAGGCCCTGGAACGGCTCGTCCATGACCATCACGTCCGGGTCATGCACAATGGCCGCCAGGAACTGGGCCTTCTGGGCCATGCCCTTGCTGAGCTCCTTCACCTTGCGCTGCGCGTAGTCGGCCAGGCCGGTGCGCTCTAGAAGGCTCATGGCCCGGCGGCTGGCGTCGGCACGCGACATGCCCTTGAGGGCACCCAGGTAGCTCAGGCACTCGAGCAAGCCAAAGCCCCGATACAGGCCCCGTTCTTCGGGCAGATAGCCGATCCGCCGCTTGGTCGCCTCGCTCAAGGGCTCACCGGCCAGGCGGATGGTGCCCTCATCGGGCTTGAGGATATCCATGATCATGCGGATGGTCGTCGTTTTGCCGGCGCCGTTGGGTCCCAGGAGCCCGAAGATCTCACCCCGGCCGACGGCGAAACTCACGTCATCGACGGCCACCACGCTGGCGAAGCGCTTGGTGAGATGCTCAACTTCGATCATCAGTCAGCCTTTCGCGCCCGCCGCTCATCCGACGTGGCTGGGCAGCCGGTGGGGAAGGCCTGACAATGGTAGGGGAAAGGACCCCGGGCGCCAAGCAAGCCGGCAGCCAGCCCTGGCGGCGCCCGGAGCTGGGTCCGCACCGCAGATGGGCCACCGCCGCGCTGGCCAGCCACATACCCTCGGGCACTGGTCAGCCCTGGCGGCACCCGGAGCTAAGTCAGTACCACAGACGGGCCACCGCCCCGCTGCCGGGCCGCTCGAGCCGGCCCTCGGCCTTATCCCGGCGCTGCGCAGCGACGCGACCTCGTGCTCCACTGATGCCGGCACTGCCCGGCCACATACTCTCGGCCGCCGGTCAGTCCTGGCGCTGCCGAGCCACCTACCCTCCGGCACTGGCCGGTCCCGCCCAGCCACATACCCCCGCGAGGCAGTCGACCCGGCGCTCAGATCGCAGAAGCGATCCGGCGATGGCGCCACGCCTGGCCCTGCCCGCGAGCCGACGCCCGTACTGCTGTGCCAGTAGGTTCGGGAGCCTGGACAGCCTCGACTACTGTGATCCGGCTGGCCCCGGCCAGGCGCCGGGTGTGGTCGGCGCGCTGGAGGCCGTCGCCGCGCCACCCGCTTCCAGGCGCTGCCGAATCGCCGTCGTGTTCTCGGCAATGACAAAGAGCACCATCAAGAGCTCGGTGTAGACCCGCGCCAGGATCAGCCCGACCACCAGCACGATGGGCGCTCCGATTAGGCCGCGCAGAACACCCGACGCGCCGTCGCTCGTGAAACCGCTGACCAGCACCGCGAGGGCACCCAAACACACGCCAATGATCGCCAAAACATACAAAAGCCGGATGATCTTGGTCGTCACATAGCTCGTGAACGACAGGTCGAACAGGCTCGCCAGGAAACCGCGTGGCTCCATCCCAACACCTCCTTGCGCACGGATGCCGAAGACCGATCTGTGCCGCGGCTAGTGGCCGGCCGACGGCGCTCACACCGCGCCCACGGGTCGCCGCACACTGCCCGAGGCCGGGCCCGCGCCCGAAGCGGCACTGGCACGCAAGCCATTCTAAACGCAGCCGGCCGTTCCGTCCAGGGTGCGTTCAGCGAGCCCCAGCCTGGAAGCCGATCATTGCCGGGAGCCCCGGGGCCTCGGCTCAAGCGCCACGTCTCGGCCAGCCCGGCGGCCCACGTCGCGGCCAGCTGGCCGGCTCGCCAGCGCTCCTTGCCCTGGGCCGGGTTTACTTTTCGGCCGAGCCGGTGCATAATATATGCGGTGCGCGTGGTCGCGCCCGTAGGCCGATTCTCATCCAACAAGGGAGGAGACGATGAATCTCTCAGCGCCCAAGAAAGTCACTTGGTGGATCGCAGTGATTGTCTGGGTGATCGCTCTGATCGGGGCATTCGTCCCGGCCATCAGGGATGTGGCCATCGGGCCTCAGGGGCTCCACTTCTGGCTGGCCATTATTGCAGGCCTGATCCTGGCGTTGGGGACCCTAATCGAGGGACTGTAAGGCTCGGGTCGCGAGACCACGCAATCGGTTGTGGCGGTGGGCACGGCGGCGACGACGTGCCCGCCGCTTTTTTGTGCGACGCGAGTCGGCCGCGCGCCTGCCTCGCGCCGGCAGACAAGGAGCTTCCTCCACCTCCCCCGCGCCGCCACACGAGCAGCTTCCTGCGCCTGGCTCAGCCAGCTGGGTCAGCCTCCACCACGGCTGCGGCGGCCCGCGAGTGGCGCCGGCTGGCCGCCGGCCGGTCGGGGCGACGGCCGCAATTTGCCCGAGGCAGCGCCGCTCCCATTGACGACGCACCTCGGGCCAACTAGACTTCCACCACGGGTCGGCCCGACCCACGTGCAGCTGAGATGCGCAAACTCGGGCGTGCCTGGCGACTACTCCGCAGCACCCACACGGCCACCTGGCTGCTGCTCAGCCTGACACTGGTCGTGGCCCTCGGCTCGTGTCTACCACAGCTGCCTGCCGATGCGGCCTCACAAAAGAGCTGGCACCGAGCGCTCGGCTATCGTTTTGGCGGCCTGGCTGATGCGCTTGGAGCGCTGCGGCTGACTCGCTTCTACGCCAGCTTCTGGCTCTGGATCCCGGCGCTGGCACTGCTGGCCAGCCTGGCTACCTGTACCACCGCCCGGGCCCGGGCTATCTATCGGTCCGCGACCCTATACAGCCATCTGGCGCCGTTCCTGGTGGTTCTCGGCATGCTGGCGTCAGCCCTATTTGGACAGCGCCAGCGGTTGGTCGTGGCCGTCGGCGGTCCGGAACTCGTGGTGGCGCCGCCTCGAGGTCCATCGGTCTGGTCAAGCCTCCCCCCATCCGGGCAGCCGATCGGCGCCGCCACGGAGGCAGAGGCTGAGCCGGCGGACTCTTCGCCAGCTGGCCGGAGCGGCCAGCCGGAGCCATCGCCAAGTGTCCCCGCTAACGACGCCGCGAGCGGCACCTTCCACCTGGTGGCGAAGTCCCTTCGGGCCAAGCGCACAGCGACCGGCCTGGTACTGGGCTTTTGGGCCGGGCTTGAGGTCACCTGGGCCAATGGGCGCAAGTGCCAGGGTGAGGCGGGCACCAATCGGCCCCTTCACTGTCACGGCTACTCGTTCGTCCTCCTGGGAGTCCAATCCACCGCCGAACCTGGCCGGGCGGCTGGCAGCGCCACGTCTGGTCCCACCGCGCTGTCGGGCGCCAGCCGCATCGAGCTACTGGCGGTGCGCGACCCTGGCTATCCACTGGTCATCGCCGGCCTAGGGGTTCTTGGCCTGGCGTCGTCCATCTCGCTGCTGCGGCCCCGGCGCTGGCGCTGGCGCGGCACCGCCGAAAGGTGTGGCCGCTCCGCCACTCCAGAAGCTCCATGAGCCTGCTCGTCGGTTCTGTTCCTGTGGGCACCTTCAGTTCGCCATGACCTCACTTGCCGTCGCGCTGGCCTTTGACGCCCTGATTGCCGCCTCCCTGCTGGCCGTGGCCTCGCTGTTGTGGCATCGGCCGTTGGCCACATATCTGGCGCTCGGCCTGGCCTTTGCCGCCGCCACGGCTCTGGCCTATGGCCTGGGCGTCCGGGCCCGGGCTCTAGAATACTGGCCGCTTACCAGCCGGTTCGAGTTCGCGCTCTGGTTCGTGATGGCGGTAATTCTGGTGCTCGGCTGCCTCTTGGCGTTGCGTCACCCGCCTGGCCTGGCCGGTCTTCTCCTGCCGCTGGCAACAGCCGTGCTGGCCAGCGCGGCCCTGCTCCTCGGGCCGGCCGAGCGGGGGATACAGCCCCCGCCGCCGGTGCTGCGGTCGGGATGGTTTCCGCTTCACACCCTTGGCGCGGCGATTGGCTATGGTGCTGGTGCCAGTGCCGGCACACTGGGCATCGCTCTGATCCTGTACTCGCGGTGGAAGGCCAGAGAGGCCGAAGCGATCGAGGCCCAGCTTAGGCCTGCCATGGAGGTCTGCGTTGAGCTGGCATTCGCGGCGCTGACGCTCGCCATCCTGACCGGGATGGTGTGGGCCCAACAGGCCTGGGGTGAGTACTGGAGCTGGTTTCCGAAGGAGACCTGGGCCCTGGTCACCTGGCTGTGCTTCCTGGCCTTCCTCCACGCCCGGCGGCTTGAGGGCTGGCAGCGTCGATTGCCGTGGCTGGCTATCCTGGGTCTGGCCTGCGTCGCTTTCACCCTCTACGGAGCCCCCTGGCTGGCCCGGTGGGCCGCTGTGTGGGATCCGCACGCCTTCTGAACGCTCATGGCGGAGTACAGCCGTCGCGACTTCCTGAAGATAACTGGGCTGGCCACGGCAGGCGCCGCCGGGGCCTGGCTCGCCGCCCTGGGCCACCGGAGACTGGCTCATTGGCCAACCTACGGCCCGGGCCAACCGGCCAGCCGCTCTGACCTCGGCGGCACCGCTGCGGCCGACGGCTGGGGCCGCATCGACCCGCGTTTCGTTCGACCGGCGCGCTTCTTTCGCACCATCAGCCCCGAGGCTAACTGTGCCGCCTGCCACTCGCCCCTGGTTCCACCGCGTGTCGGTTACTGCCACACCGTTCATCCCGCGGGCATGGTCCAGTGCGGCCTGTGCCCACGCCACTGCGTGATCCCCGACGGCGCGCGCGGTCACTGCGGCGTGCGTCATAACCGGGCCGGCCAGCTCTACACCCTGGTCTATGGCAGCCCGTGCTCGATGAATATCGACCCCATCGAGAAGAAGCCGTTCTTCCATTTCTTGCCCACCGCCGCCGCCTTCTCCATCGCCACCGCCGGCTGCAATCTGGACTGCCTTTACTGCCAGAACTGGCAGATTTCCCAGGCCGCGCCCGAGGACGTTCGGGTGACGGCTGCCGGCCCCGAGGAGATCGCCCGTCTGGCCAGTGAGAACGACTGTGCGGTGGTAGCTTACACGTACTCCGAGCCCATCGTGGCCCTGGAGTATGTGATCGACACCGCCCGGGCGGTTCGGGCCGCCGGACTGAAGAACGTTGTCGTCACCGCCGGCTTCATCGAGCTGGAGCCGCTGGCTGCCCTCTGCCAGGTGGTGGACGCCATCAAGGTCGACCTCAAGGGCTTCAACGAGGGCTTCTATCGCCGGGTCTGCAACGGGGAGTTGGCACCGGTGCTGAGCGCCATTCAGTTCATTGCCCGACAGGGAGTACATTTGGAGCTGGTCAACCTGGTGGTCCCGACGCTCAATGACGCCACCGAAGACCTGCGTCGCCTCTGCGACTGGGTGGTGACCAGCGTCGGTCCCGACGTGCCACTCCACTTCTCGCGCTTTTCACCGAACTACCGGCTGCTGGATCTGCCACCTACGCCGGTCGAGCGGCTCGACCGAGCTCACGACATCGCCCGACAGGCAGGCTGCCGCTTCGTATACGTGGGCAACGTGCCAGGTCACCCAGCCAACCACACCTACTGCCCGGCGTGCGGCAAAGTGCTGATCGAGCGCGAGGGCTTCTGGGTGGTCGCCTTCGAGATCGTCGATGGCGCCTGCCGGTTCTGCGGCGAGCCCATTGCCGGCATCTGGGGCCCGGTTCGCCTGGCCAACCAGGTCGAGCCACTCAGCCCCCCGGTCGGAGGCCCGGATTCGTGATGGTGCACCATAGGCGGCCCCCAGCCGAGGACTGGACGCCCGGAAGGGCGCGACAGACCGCGACCCCCGGCAACCTTCCAGCTGCCTGGCAGACCAGGGCCGGGTTGCGAGCTCTGCACCGGGGCTGCGCCCGGCCATGGGGAAGGCTGGGCGGCAGGACGAACCCCGGTCCCCGATACGAGCGATTCCCCCTGCCCATGAGCAAGGCTCCCCCATCATCGCTGCCCGGCGGGAGGCAGCACCAGCTCCGCCCGCCCAAGGAGCAGGCTCCCGTGCTCTCGCTGCTCGACAGAAGGCAGCACCAGCTCCGCCCGCCCAAGGAGCGGGCTCCCGTGCTATCCCTGCCCGGCCGGAGGCGGCACCGGCTCCACCCGCCCAAGGAGCGGGCTCCCGTGTTCTGGCTGCCCAGCGGGAGGCGGCACCGACTCCGCCTGCCCAAGGAGCGGGCTCCCGTACGACGGTCGCTCGCCGGGAAGCACCAACTCCGCCCGACCAAGGAGCAGGCTCCCGTGCTATCGCTGCTCAACAGAAGGCAGCACCGACTCCGCCTGCCCACCAGGGAGGTTCCAATGAGACGTTTGGCTCCTGTCTTTCTCTGCGCCCTCTGCCTCAGCGCCTGTCGGCCAACGGCTACGCCGGCTGGCTTGAGCCCGGCCGGGTCGCCCGGCCCGCGAGAGCGAGTCAGCCATACTCCCACCTTCAGTGGACCGGTCCTCCCCCCGCAGGTGGCCGGCCGGTTCTACCCCGGTGACCCTGAGGCGTTGCGCAAGATGGTGGCCGACCTCCTGGCGGCGGCTCCGCCTGGCGAGCGCCGGCCGCTGGGCCTCCTCTCACCCCATGCCGGCTACGTTTTCTCCGGGCCGGTTGCGGCGGCCGCTTATCGCCAGGCGGAAGGCCAACACTACGACGTCGTCGTTGTGCTGGGCACCAAGCATGCCCATGCCGGCTTTACCGGCGCCGCGGTGTATCCCGATGGGGCGCTCGCCACCCCGCTGGGTGAGTCGGTGGTCGCTAGCGACCTGGCCGCCAAGCTGGTCACCTTCGGAGAGCCCATCGTGGCCGAGCGCTCGATCTTCGAGGGTGAACACAGCGTCGAAGTGCAGTTGCCATTCATTCAAACGTTGTTCCCCGACACGGCCATTCTGCCGATCATCGTCGCTTCCCCAGACCCGACCAATGTGGACGCGCTGGGAACGGCGCTGGCGGCCGTGGTGGCCGACCGCCAGCCATTGCTCGTAGCCAGCAGCGACCTGTCTCACTACCCGGCGCAAGAGGCGGCGGTGGAGGTCGATCGTCGCCTGCTGGAAGCCATCGTCAGCCTGGATGCCGACCGCGTGCGCTCCACCATAGCTGAGCAGATGAGCCGCGATATCCCCAATCTCAGCACCTGCGCCTGCGGTGAAGGCGCCATCCTGGCCATGATCGCCACTGCGAAGAGGCTCGGCGTGCAGTCGGCCTCGATTATCGACCAACGGACCTCGGCCGACTCGCCACTGGGCGGCGCCGACGAGGTCGTAGGCTACGGCGCGGTGGCCCTTTGGGCGCCCGAGGCCGGCACCAGCGTATCGACCCCTGGCGGCGCCAAAACGACCCCTGCCGAGGCGGCTGAGCCGCTGGCCGCAGGCCCACTCACTGCGGCCGAGAAAGGCGAGCTCCTGAGGCTGGCGAGGCAGACCCTGGAGGAATACTTGAGCAGCCAGACTGTTCCCTCCGCCACCCCGGCCAGCGAGCGGCTCGGCCAGAAGCGGGGGGCATTCGTCACCCTCACCCGCCAGGGCGAGCTCCGGGGCTGCATGGGCAGCCTGACCGCTGAACGCCCGCTCTACTTGCAGGTGCAACAATCAGCGCTCATGGCAGCGGTGGAGGATCCACGCTTTCCGCCCGTAACGCGCGAGGAGCTAGATGACCTTCACATCGAGATCTCAGTCTTGGGGCCCCTCGAACCGGTCACCGACCCCAGCCAGATCGAGGTAGGCAAACACGGCCTGCTGATCGAGAAAGGCTTGCGGCGCGGCACGCTCTTGCCCCAGGTGCCACTAGAGTTCGGCTGGGACCGCGACCAGTTCCTGGTGCAGCTGTGCCGCAAGGCCGGCCTACCGGACGACGCCTGGCGGAGCGCTAAGTTGTACCGCTACACCGCCCAGGTGTTTGGCGAGTAACCGGGTGCGCCCTGGCCTGGCGGCGGTCGGCGTACTGACCACTGCCGCCCAGATCCTCCTCTTGCGCGAGCTCGCCGCCACCTTCTACGGCAACGAGCTCGTGTACGGGCTGGCCCTGGCCATCTGGCTGGTCTGGACGGCGCTCGGCGCCAGGCTGGCGGTCCGGTTCTTGATTCGCCCGGCGGCTCGCGGTCGACTGGCCTTCGCGGCATTGCTGGTAGCCACGAGCGGCCTGGCCGGCTGCCAGATCGTTGTCTTGCGCGGGCTGAGGCTGTGGCTGGGCTTCACCCCCGGGGCGATGCCGAGCCTGCTAACCATTCTGACGGCCAGCGCCGTGGTGCTGGCGCCCGTCTGCTTTCTGGGCGGCAGCCTTTTCACCCTGGGCAGTCGCCTCTGGGCCGCGGCCGCCTCGGAGCCGGCGGCCGACGACCCGGGCCCCCATGACCTGGCCGACGCTGCCGCCGACCCTGCCGGGCGGGCGGTTGTCGGCCGGGCCTACGCCTGGGAGAGCGCCGGCTCGGTCACCGCCGGGCTGACGTTGAGCCTGCTGGCCCTGCAGGTGTTCTCACCGCTGGCCATCGTTCTCGGCCTGATGGGCCTGGTTGGCCTGGCCGGCGCCTGGATCGTTCGCCCCGGGATCCTGGCGACCAGGCGCACTGGCAAGAGCTACGGCTGGTGCCCCATCTCGCCGATCGCGGCCGCTCCATCAACGCTGCTGGCGGTCCTTGCCTTTGGCTGCCTGCTCGCGGCCAGGCCGCTGGCCGGGTGGCTCGAGCAGCGGACGCTTGACTGGGCCTGGCCCGACCGCGTTGCCGTGCGCGACACGCCTCGGGGCCGCCTGGTCGTGGTGGCCCGTGACTCGCAGCGGGCCTTTTTCCAGGATGGGCGGCTGCTCTTCGAGACCCAGTCGGCCCAGCCCGAAGAGGTCGCTCACCTGCCCCTGCTGGCCCACCCCAATCCCCGCCGGGTGCTGTTGATCGGCGGGGGCATCGACGGCACCCTGGCCGAGATCCTGAAACAGCCGGTAGACGAGGTCGTGTACGCCGAGCTGGATCCCTGGTCCATCCGCCTGGCGCAGAACGTCTTGACGCCCAGTCAGAGGGCCGTATTCCGGGACCAGCGCGTTCACTTGCGCCTCACCGATGGCCGACGCGCCTTGCGTGAGCTCCGCTCCCCGCAAGACGTCGTCATCGTTCACCTGCCTGAACCGGCGACCGGGCAACTGAATCGCTTCTATAGCCGCGAGTTCTTTGCCGAGGCCAAGGCTGTCATGGCGCCCGATGGGCTTCTGGCATTCCAGCTACCCGGTGCCGAGAGCTACTGGAACCCGGCTCTGGCCCAGCGCAACGCTTCGATCAAGCGAGCCCTGGAACAGGTCTTCGCCTCCGTCGTGGTCACCGCCGGCGAGTCGAACACCTACCTGGCGTCCCCCGCCCCGCTGGTACTTGACGCGGCGACCCTGGCCCAACGCCTGGAGAACCGGCGCATCAGCACTCGCTGGCTCACCGCCTCGCGGCTGCACTACGTGCTCGACCCGCTGCGCCGGGCCACGCTGCAGCAACGCCTGGCCGAGGCACAGCCAGTGCCGGCCAACCGCGACGGCCGGCCGGTCAGCTACTTCTACGAGCTGGCACTCTGGCTGTCCCGGGCCGGCGGGCCTTCGCTCAGCCAGCCCGCGGCGGCAGGCCCGGGCTGGGCTGTGGCGCTCGTGCTGGCGCTGCTGGCACTTGGCCTCGGCGCGCACCGCGGCGCCGAGGGGCGGCTGGCCCTGGCCGTAGCCACGGCCGGCTTCAGCGTGATGGCCCTTGAGGTGGTTGTGCTGTTGGCCTACCAGTGCGGTCATGGCGCTCTGTACCAGCAGCTGGGCCTGCTTGTCGCCGCCTTCATGGCCGGGATGGCCTTTGGTGCAGCCAGGGCGCCGCGAGCTAGCTGGACCGGGCTCCGCAGGCTGCAGTTGGGCTTGGCGGCCGCCGGCCTGGCGGCGCTGGCCCTGAGCCATAGCCCGGCCAGGATGCCGCCGCCACTGTTCGCTGCCTTCGGCCTGGCGGCTGGCGCTCTGGGTGGCGCGCTCTTCGCAGTGGCCGCCACCCTGGCCCGGGGCTCGGCGGCCCGGATCGCCGGCCGGCTCTATGCCATCGACCTGGTGGGCGCGGCCGCTGGCGCGGTGCTATCCTCGCTGCTTCTGGTGCCCCTATTCGGCATCAGCGCCAGTTGCGCCCTCGTGGCCGTGGGAAACGCTATCTTTAGCGCGGTCCCGGGTATCGGGTCGCGCTGGTGCCGCAGCGGGTGAAAGGAGACACGCCTTGATCGAGCAAACTGACCCGGTCAAACACACTCAGACCGGCCGGCGGCCCAGGTGCAAAACCGCCGCGCCATGCGGCCTGGCCGCGCTTGCGACGCTGCTGTGGGGAACGTGGGTAACCATGGCCGGGGGGCCAGCACAGGTGCCCACGCAACCGCCCACCCCGACCTGGGCTCAGTGCCAGGCCCAGGGCCAGGCCCAGCTTCAGGGTCCCGCTTCAGCGCCGGTGGTCGATCATCGATCGGTGGCCGACTTCCTGGAGCTCGGTGCTGCCGCGATTTCCGCCGCTGCTGACTTACGGATGCTGTTCATCGATCACTCGGTGGGGCAGAACATCAGCGAGGGCCTGGACTGCACGGCGTCGGCTTCGCTCGAGGCCGCGCCCAATCGCTGCCGGCGCTTCGAGCACGTGGTGCCGGCATTCTCGGCCGATCCCAGCCACTTCCGCTTTGGTCGCCAGTACGACCGATCACGCTGGATCTACCATTACGGCGCCAGTTCCTACTGGCGCGAGTGGCCGGCGGAGATCGAAAGCCTGCTGGCCAGTAGCGGCCCCTGGGACGTCGTGATTCCCATGCCCTCGTATCTCGTGGCGCCGAACGGCGGCTGGCAGCCGATCGAGGAGCTGGAAGCGCGCCACCCGGGCATCATTGTTGTCTATGCCACCAGTAGCCTGCCTCGCGGCGCCGCGGGCGGAACGCAGAGCGATCTGGTGATGCAGGAGTTCAATGCCCAGGCGCGGGCTTACGCTCTCCGCCACGGAAAACCCTTCCTCGACGTGGCCGATCTCCTGAGTCATGACTACGCCGGCAATCCTTGCTACGACAATCGTGACGGCATCGAATACTGCCAGGCCCCGGGGCGCTGCGAGAATCTCCCCGATGACGGTTATGACATCCCGGCGATCTGCCCGCACTACACCACCGAGCTCTACGGCGGCCACTTGGGTAGCGTGAGCGGCGGCGCGCTGCGCATGTCGCAGGCGGTCTGGCTGCTCATGGCCCGCCTGGCAGCCTACCGCGGCGGGCCAACGCCTACCACCGGGCTCCCCACGCCCAGCCCATCGGCCACGGCCGAGGCAACCCAGACCGCCTGGCCCCCCACGCCCAGCCCATCGGCCACGGCCGAGGCAACCCAGACCGCCTGGCTCCCCACGCCCAACCCATCGGCCACGGCCGAGGCAACCCAGACCGCCTGGCTCCCTACGCCCAACCCGTCGGCCACGGACCGGGCAACTGAGACCGCCGGTCCGCCGATCACCGCCGAACCGGGTCCCAGCCCCAGCACCGCGCCGACTCACGCCGCGCTAAGGAGGGTGCACCTGCCCTTCGCCGGGCGCTAGGTTCTGGCGCCCGGCTGGGGTGCCTGCCCCAGGTCGGCCAGCAAGCTCGCGGCCACGCCTGGCAATGCCTCCCAGGTGCGCGCGTACGCCAGCTCCCGCACCGGCACCTGCTCGGCAGCCCGAGCACAGAAGCTGAGCTGGTCGGCCAGCAGCTGCTCGCCGAACAGGCGCGCCGCAACGCTGTGCCGTACGAGGGCCAAGGCGGCGTCGCCGGCTGAGAGCGGCCGGATGTCTGCCGCGCTTCCGGACCGGCCGGGCGTGGCGAGGCCAGCCGGCCCGGGAATCCTCTTGCCAGCACCGGCATCCGGGGCCACCAGACGGTAGCAGGCGGCCAGCGGCAGACGTTCTCGCGCCGCGGCGCCCGGCTGGGCGTCCGCCGCTAGCTTCAGCTGGGGGAATCGAGGCAGCGCATAGAGGCTGTTGGCACTCCAGGCGACAGGCAGGATGTCGTCGGCCAGGTGGCGAAACGGTCCTTCAGCCTGGCTGGCCAGGTAGGCGGCCAGCGTCGACTTGCCACCACCGGACTCACTGACGAAAACGATCGCCCGGCCGTCAAGCTCCACCGCGGAGGCGTGCAGGCACCAGGTGCCACGCAAAGCCAGCGCGAGGATGAGAGCTGGCCCCAGCATCGCCTCCACCACGGCCGGCATGCCAGCCTCAGGTGCCCTCGAGAGGAGCCGAGCCTCCTCGCCTCGGCACCGCACCAGGTAAGTCCCGACCCCGTCAAGGACGAGCTGGTAGCCTTCGTCCACCAGCCAGCAGTCGACCTGGCGCCAGGCATTGGCCACCCAGCCCTGACCCCGGTGCAGCAGCCGGCCCGACGCGGCGCCCGCGTGCGCCGGGACCTGCCTGCGGACGGCTATGTCAGCGCTGGGCGGCGACGGGCACCAGGTGGCCAGGGCAGCCGCACCTCCGGCTTTGAGGTCCGCCGCGGCCGTGGCGCCAGGCGCCGGGCTCACGCCAGGCGCACGAAAGTTGGGCGTACTTCCCGGCAGCGCAAAGGCTGCCAGCTGGTCCATCTCCAGGTCGGAGGCCACCGTGTAGCCAGCCAGACGATACAGGTAACAGACCACCTGGTCGCCGCTCAGGCCGCCCGAGTCAACTCGGGGGCGGTCTTCGTCTGTGCCGCCCAAACCCGGCCTCAGGTCGTCCTCCCGCCGATCGGCTGCGCCACGCGCCGGGTGGCCTTGACGCGGGCCGCCCAAGTCCGGGTCCAGGCTTTCGTCAGGCAGGCCGGATGAGCTGGCGTCAAGAGGTCCTTCGCTCGAGCCGCGACCACTGGCCACAGGCTGGCCCACGCCACGGGTGCTGACATCGACGCCCCGAAACTCCGCGCTCGACCGCCCGAAAACCAACTTGAGAGGCTCGCTCCTGGCCAACCCGCCTTATGTCCAGTATCGCTGCAACCACAACTCGAGGCTGACACACAGCCACAGTGGGAATGGATCGCCGGTCCCCTCTGCCAGCTCGGCCACTGCCTGCTCTAGCCAATCGCGGCGAATAACCTCCCGTTCCACAATCTGGGGCCGCGCCAGGATAGCCCGCACTGTCCCCAGCTCACGCCGCAACCCCAGCTGCGCCAGCGGCCAGAAGTCGGTCTTGTCGCGTCGCAGCCGAATTGAATCCGGCAGCAAGTCCTTCATTGCCCGACGATGCACCCAGCGATCCCAACCGGCGCGGTACAGCTGGTCGGCCGGGACGGCCAGCACGAACTCCATCAGCCGCCGGTCGAAGTACGGCCGCTCCAGCTCTAGACCCTGGGCATTATAGATGCGCCGTACCGCGGCCGCCCCCTGGAAGAAAGAGCTATGGAACAGGCCGCGATAGCGCGCCCCACGCGAGGGCGGTCGGATGCGTCGCCAGTCCTCGGGTCCGGCCGCCACAGCGTCCAGGCCTGTACGGGCCACGAAGGCCGGGTGGAGGCCCGGATGGCGGGCCGAGCGGTGCTGCGGTCGCCAGCGGCGATAGGCCTGCACCAGAGCCTCCGGTAACACCTCGCGCAGCGCCTGGCCCGCTAACCAACGGGCCCAGCGCGCTGCCACCCGCGAGTGTGGCACGGCTCGCCACAGCTCGCGCCAGCGCCGTTCGCGGAGCATGTCCAGCGCGTAATAGCAGCCGCCTTCGAACAAGGTATCACCATAGTAGCCGCCCAGGAGCACCCGGCAGCCGGCAGCCTGAGCCGCATCGGCAACGGCTTTGGGCAGGTAGGCATATAGATCGCTCCAGACGTAGTCCGGCTCGACCGGCCAGCTGGACAGGTCGCGCAGGGTCCAGAGTCCATCGGCCGGCAGACAGGTGGCCAGAAGTCCATAAGCTTCGACCAGCGGCGCGATGTGCGCCCGCTCATCGCACGTGGTCAGATCATCGAAAACGTAGCTGAACGTCTTCAGTCGTGCGGGCGCGAGCTGGCGCGCGGCCAGGGCCGCCAGGGCGCATGAGTCCAGCCCGCCACTCAAGGATACGGCCACCGGCCCCCTGGCCCGCAGACGGCAGCGAACGGCTTCGGTCAGAAGCGTGCGATAGTGCTCCGCATACGCCTCGTCATGGCGGTAACGGATGCGGGCTCCCGGGTCAAGGTCCCAATAGCGCCACAGGCGCGTGGCCTCGGCAGTGATCAGCATGGCGTGGCCTGGAGGAAGGTAGTAAACCCCCTGGTACAGCGTCTCGGACGGTTCGTCGCCCAGGCCGGTGAGATAGGCGGCGACTGCGCGTTCGTTCAGGCGGGCCGGGACTGCCGGATGAGCCAGGACGGCAAGGATCTCGGAGGCCACCACCGCCCAATTCCGGTCGAGGTAGTAGCACAGGCAGCGGGCGCCGAGGGCGTCGCCGGCGGCAAACAGCTCGCGGCGCGTCCCATCCCACAGCACGAAGGCGAAATCGCCCAGCAGGCGCCGCACACAGTCAACGCCCCACCGCCGGTAAGCGGCCAGGATGAGTGCCGCGTCGCTGCACGGCTCTGCCGGGCAATGGCTCTCGCCCAATGCCGACAATAGCTCGGAACGATTGTCCAGCCGGGCATCGGCGCTGAGCGCCACGCTGCCGTCAGGGGAGAAGAGCGGCTGGGTCTCACCGTGCTCCTCAGGTAGAACCCAGAAGTGCTGATGGCCAAGACCCACCGGGCCGCTAGTCCAGTCATGTTGACCGTCGACGGCCCGTCCGGGGACAGCGGAGAGCAGCTGCGATACGAGCTCAGCCTGGAGCGGCCGGCCGCGCCGGTCCAGCACAGCCAGCACGCCGCTCATAGGTTCGCCGGCATGGTCCGCTGCGCACCGCGAGCCGGGGCTGCCCGGCGCTGGGACCCAATGGAGAACTGCGGCGCTGCGCGCCGGTGGCCCTTCATTGAGAACTCAGAGGCTGCGGACCGCGAGCCGGGGCGGCCCGCCGCCGGCGCCTAATCGGTAACTCCGGGCCCGCCGGTCGCGCGAACCAGGGCGGCTGCTGCAGGCCGCTCGATGGCCGCCGGCGCCTCACGGAGCACCCCGGCGCGGCCCGCCGCCGGCGCCTCACGGAGAACTCAGGGGCTGCCAGATGCCGAGAGCCAAGGCGGCTGCTGCAGACCGCCGGTTCCGGACCTGTAGCTACTTGGTTGCCCACTCTCGCCAGTGCCCAGGCTCGGCCCCAGCGTCACGTCGCGCACGTCGCCCAGGCAGCGCAGTCGGGGGCGAACGTACGGCCTTCGCCCGCCCACGGCGTCAGAGCGCCTGCGCCCTTCCTCGCTCAGGATCGTGCTCATGCTCCCTCCCCCAAGATAACTGCCGTTGGGGTGCCATCGACCATCGGCGACTCAGGGCCAGCGACCCCGGACAGCACAGGCCGCCGGCCCTTGCGTCTGCACCAACCTAACGGTCCATCACCAACGCCGGATCGCCCAACAGCGTCCAGCCTAGAAGGACGTCCTTGAGCCCTGGCTGGGTGCGCGCCAGCTCGGCCTTGGCAGCCTGGATGGCACCGCCCAGAGTGATGCCAGGCTGCGCCAGCCGCGGCGTAAGCAGCCGCGCCAGCGCCTGCTCCGAGGCGTCATAGGATAGGGTCGTCGCACCCAACACCGCCGCCCCGCCGTTGGTGCCGGTCAGCATCAGGGCGTGACCCAGGGTGTCGTACTGCGGGTCAACGGTGTAAGTGTTCCAGCAACCCCACTGCGTGAACACGCTCGGCCGGCCGTTGTTAGCCAGAGATCGAGCGTCCGGCAGGTCGAACAGGCCCAACCAGGTCCAGCCATAGTCGTCCGAGTGCCCTACAAAGGTGGTGAGTGCCACCCCCTCGTTGATGGCCCGCAAGAGAGCCGTCTTGGCCCCGGCCACTCCGCGTTCGTCAACGTGGGCCCGAACCGTGGCCCACTCCGCCGGCAGCAGGCGGATGAAGGACTCGCTATGCCGCGAGAAGCCGGTGTCCGCCGCCCAGACCGCCGTGCGACCATAAGTCTTGGCCTCGTAGGCCAGCGTCTTGGCCACGATAGTGGCCAGCTCGGCCCTCGTCCGCACCGGCAGCCGGCCAATGGCCAGGTCCGGCAGGCCATCGCCATTGACGTCGGTGAATAGCGGGTCCACCGGCGCCCAGCGCACGATGGCGTCAGTGGCCGTGTACAGCGACGGCACAAAACTGAAGGCACCGTAACCCTTGTAGTTGCGGTAGTCGTACGTATCGCCGCCCACCAACAGCACGTACTGGGTGCCAAGGTTCGCCGCGGCGTAGCGCACGTAGGCACCGATCGCCGCCGGGTCGAAAATGCCGTAGCTGTACGTGGCGTATAGATCGCGCACATCGACTACCTTGACCGACAGGCCCTGCGCCTGCCTGGCCTGGAGAAGTGTGGCCAGCTCAGGACCGATGAAGTCCGGATGGGCGATCACCAGGTACTGGGCCGGACCACTCGTTAGATCGCCCACCGTGCGCCCCGGCCTGACCACCGGCCGGTAGAGAGCGCTCGCCGCGGCCACGTAGTACGTCGCCTCATTTGGGCTGCCGACGAACTTCAGGCCCCCGCCAAACCGCTGCGTGCCGGCCACCCAGGTCGGCGAGCCATTGTCCAGACGATAGACCACCGCCTCCCCCTCGGGCAGGCCGCTCACCTGGAACATCGGCCCCTGGGCCTGGAAGCTCAGCCGGCCATCGCGGGCCACAAAGGCGCGCGGATAGGTGATGCTCCAGCGGTCCAGAATCGTCACGTCGCCCACGACGCCCGCCGGCAGATCGCCCGGCAGCGTCACCGAAAGCGTGTTCGTGCCGTTCTGCACCAGGCCGGCCGGTAGGGCCACCTCGAGCAGCACCACCTCGCGGCCATCAAACCGCCGGTCGGCGACCTCCACGCCATTCAGCTTCACGACGGCGTGGTGGTCGGGGCTCGGCTTGAAGTTGGTGACGCCCCACAGCCGCACGCTCAGCTGCGCCGGACTACCGCCCACCAGCCCGTCAACCTCAGTGGTGAAGTTCCAGGTGCGGCTCTGGCCGCGATAGACCACCATCCAGGTGTCGTACCACGGATCCTCGCCCGGCGCCCCGAAGTCGTAGTTGCGCTGGCGGTTGACCAGCTGTGTCTCAGCATAGGAGGACACCGGCTGGGCACCATTGCCCGGCAGCCGCCGATCCTCGCCGATCCGCCGCGCCGCCCGCTCATCCAGCCACAGGGTATAGACGTTGGTGTCGGTGTAAATGGTGTCCAGGGCCTGGCCCACGAACTCGATGAAGCTCCCTGGGCCAAACCGCTGCGGCCCGCCAACCCGAATGGGCACTGGCTGGCCGCGGTTAGTCACCGCCAGGCGCCGCACGTCCACGCCCGACAGATCAATGCCTGCCGCCCGGAGGTCTTCAAAGGTCAGCCGCTGAATGCCTGTTCGGTTGACGCTCAGATCGGCCAGCCGCAGCGGCTGGAGCGGCGTCGGGGTCGGCTGTGGCGTTCCGGCTTTGGGGCGCGGCGTCTGTGTCGGCTGCGGCGTTGCCGTTGGCTTGCGTGTCGCCGTCGGCTTTGGCGTCCTGGCCAGCGTGTCAGCCAGCGGCTGCTCGATCTCGAGCGAGAGCTCCATCTCCGCAAGCACCGCGCTCTCCTGCGCCACCGCCAGCGACACGGCTGCCGCATCGGCTACCAGTCGCTCGGTTTCCCTGATCTGGTGCTCAGCCTGAATCCTGGCCCAGTCGGTCCGCAGCCGCTCGATCCGCCGACCTACCGCTTCCCCGGCAACGAACGGGCCGAAGCGCTCCGCAGCCCCCTGGACACTAACCTCCTCCAGGTAGAACTGCTGGACTTCGCCAGCGGGCATCTGCGCCGTGAAGGCATAGTCCGTCGGCTCCAGCGAGTTCACCGCATTGGTCGGAATCAGCTCCTCGTTCAGCTTCACCAGGCCGCTGGCCGTGGCCGCGTACAGGTTGAAGCCCAGGTTGCCGATGGCCGTCGAGGTGGTCCACTCAAAGCGCGCCAGGTTGCCTTCCACCTGGCTGGCAAAGTAGGCCAGCGTAACGGGCAGCGTGCTGTAATCGACGGCGTAGTCTTCCACCTCGCCGTTGGCGAACAGACCCTTGTAGGCCTCGCCGCCGGGGCTGGAGGCGGCGGCGAACAACCGCACCCGGTAGAACAGGTGCTCGCCCTCACGAGGTAACCCGCCCTCGGGAATGTCGAAGGTGAACGACGCCGAGCCGCTGGTGCCAGACCAGGAGACGGCGGTGTCGATTCTGAGCTCGCCCTCGTCGGCGAAGTCACCGTCCCGATTCCAGTCGAACCACACCATCAGCCAGCCGCTGTTCGCACCAGCGCTCGAGCTGGTGAACGCGACCTCGATCGTGCCGCCATCTGGGCCCTCGAACCACTGGCCCGGGTTGACGAGCGTCACACCGTCTTCGTCGGCCAATCGCGTGTCGTCGTCACTGGTCGCCAGACTGCTGGCCGTCCCGTCGGACTCGCTGTCCACAGCGGCACCCAGCCAGATGGCAGCTTGGCCCTCCCACGAATCCGGCTTGCCGTCCTGGTTGGTGTCCGGGAACAGGATGTGCCGCGGCCCGTCAGCAAGAGCGCTCGTCCCGTAGCTGGCCGGCGCGTCACCCCAGTCGGCGGCGTAGAAGCCAAAGTCGTTGTTGTTATCGACGGCGCCCATCGCCGGCTGGGTAGTCTGCCCGCCGACGCCATCGTCGGAGTCGAGGCTCTCGTCGGAACCCTGATTGCTCAAAGTCGGCGTGTGGTAAGCCGGCGTCGCCACCTTGATGACATACTGCGGCTCGTTGCCGCCCAGGCCGTAGGTTCCCACGCCATCGTAGTCTTCGTCCAACAGCAGGTTGCCGAAGCTGTAGAAGCCGTTGGCGTCGGTGATGGTGGTCACCGAGGCCGTGGCCCCGCTGGGATACGTTACCCAGAGCGTAACCAACACACCGCCAATGCCCGGCTCGCCGGCATCCTGGATGCCGTTACCGTTCACGTCGTAGAAGACCCAATCCCCTACCGCCGCCGGCTCCCGGTAGTAGCCGAAGTCAGCGTAGGTGATGGTGGTATTGCCGGTCAGCGTCACCGTCAGCGGATCGGTCTGGCTGTGTCCGTCCGTGTCCGGCGTTCCGAGCGAGTGCCAGTAGCCACCCAGCACGTTGTACTGGTCAGTAACGTCCACCGTGTAGGTGCCATTGGGCAAGTAGTCGAAGCTGTAGTTGCCGTTGGCATCGGTCACGGTGGCGGCGATGATGTTGCCGCTCGTGTCGCGCAGCACAACGGTTACCCCGGCCAGCCGTCCGGTCTCCGCCGGATCCAGGTAGCCGTCGGCATCGGTGTCATGCCAGATGGTCCCGGAGACACTGTTCGTGCCCTGGTAGCCGAAGTCCTGGGAGAGATCGATGTTGTGCCCGCCGATCACGACCGTCGACTTGCTGTCGGCGCCGCCGTCGGGGTCGTAGCTATTTGTCAACCCGGCTGGCAGGGTGCTCGTGTCAACGCGGACGACGTACGTCCCGTCCGCAAGTCCGCCGAAGTAATAGTGGCCGTTCTCGTCGGTGAACGTCTGGGGCTCAAAGTAGTCCCAGACACCGTTGTTGTTGAGATCAATGAAGACCCTGATGCCCTCCAGGCCTTCGCCGGCGTCGGCCGTGCCGTTGTTGTTGCGATCCAGGAACACCGCGTCGCCGATGAGCCCGGTGCCCACCTTGTGACCGCGCGGCGCGTAGCCGAAGTCCTGCGTGTCGCTGCCAGCGGGCGTCAGATCCGTCACCGCGCTCAAGTTAGCCGTGGCCAGGCCGTCAGAGTCGTAGGTCGGCACCAGGCCACCAAGCACGTTGGCGGTGTCATTCACCCACACCAGATAGTCGTCCGTACCCACTCCGTCGGCCACGGGCACGCCAGTGAAGGCGTACAGTCCATTGGCGTCGGTCACAGTGGTGGCGATGATCGGCTCACCCGGATCCCAGATGCCGTTGCCATTGAGATCGCGGATGAGGGCCACGCTCACGCCCGGAATGCCTGGCTCGCCCGAATCCTGGAGGCCGTCGAGATCCACATCCAGCCAGATCCGATCGCCAATCGTGGCCCCAAAGCCGGCGTCGGGCTGATATCCGAAGTCGACGTTCAGGTACACGTCGCCCGGGGCCAGGATGATCGGCGCGCTGGTGCGGCCGTCGCAGACAGTGCAGACCTCGCCTGGCTGATCAGGGTCGCCGGTGAGCGTGTAGTTCGCCGGCGTTGTCGCGGCCACCACGTACGCTCCGGCCGGCAAGTTAGTGAAAATGCAAGAGCCCTCAACCGCCGAAGTCGTCGTGGCGTAGACCGTGTCGTAGACGCCATCCCCGTCGGGATCGGTGTAGAGGGTCACCGAGACCCCGCCGAGGCCCGGCTCGCCCGGATCCTGTACGCCATCGCCGTTGGCATCGATCCACACCCGATCGCCGATGGCGCCGTTGCCCGTTCCGTTCTTGACGTGGCTCGTCGCCACCCAGTTGTAGCCGAAGTCGGCTTGGACGAACTCCTCGTTGGCACTTAGCGTCACCAGCGCGGTATGCGGCGTGGCAATGCCGTCGTAGTCATAAGTCGGATTGGCAGCCAGACTACTCGCCAGGCTACCCGGGTCCACGCTAACCTGGTAATTCCCGGCCGGCACGTTGGCAAACAGGTAGTTGCCGTCGGTGTCGGTCCAGGTCGTGAAAGTCCGGTCATCGCCATCCCCCAGTATCCCATTCGGACCGGCCCAGATGGCAATCACCTTTACATTGGCTATGCCGGGCTCGCCCGCGTCCTGAATGCCGTCGCTGTTCTCGTCCAGCCAGACGCGATCGCCGAGACTGCCGGCTACCAGCAGGCCGAAATCATAGATGGTTCGATACTCGCCCTGTACGACGCTCGCCACCTCACCTTCATGGTCGTCCGAGTCGATGGCGTCGTTCGTACCCTGACTTACCAGAGTTGGCTGGTAGCCGTTGGGGATCACAACCGAGATCGTATACTTAGGCTCCACCCCGCCACTGCCCGGTGTGCCCACCCCATCGTAGTGCTCGTCCAGGAGCAAGTTGCCGAACGAGTAGTAACCGCTGGCGTCCGTCAGGGTCCTGACTACCGTGGTCGAACCGTTGGGATACTCGATGGTCAGCACGATCATGACACCGGGAATCCCCACTTCACCGGCATCCTGGAGGCCATTGGCGTTCAGATCGAGCCACACGTAGTCCCCGACAGCCGCCGGATCCCGGTAGTAGCCGAAATCAGCATAGGTAATAACAGTGTTACCGGTGAGAGTTACTATCAGTGGATCGAACTGACTGTGTCCATCCGTATTTGGCGTCCCTAACGAGTGCCAGTAGCCCTCAAGTATGTTGGCCTCATCGGTGACATCGACCGTGTAAGTGCCGTTGGGCAGGCCGGTGAAGCTGTAGTTGCCGAAGGCGTCGGTGGTAGTGGTGGCCACAAGATTCCCGTTCGCGTCGTACAGCACCACTGTCACGCCAACGAACCGGCCACTCTCGCTGGCGTCCAGGACGCCGTCGGCGTCTAGATCTCGCCAGATAGTGCCGGAAACGGTGTTGGGATTAGTGACGCTGTAGCCGAAGTCCTGATTCAGCCACACCAGCGCCTGGCCATCCAGGCTCACCACCGAACGGTGAGGCGTTCCTCCGTCGGGGTCAACCGAGTTGATGAGATTGACTCCGCCATTGGGCAATGTCGTCGCGTCCACCTGCACTAAGTAAGTGCTGTAGGGATCGAGGCCGCCAAAGTAGTATTGGCCGTTCTCGTCCGTGAAGGTGGTCGCGACCAGAACGCTGCCATCGGCAGTGTAGAGACGCACCCGAAGGCCCTCCAAGCCTTCACCGGCCTGATAGATCTGATCGCCGTTCCGGTCCAGGAATACCGTATCGCCGATGACACCGGTGGGCAGGATCTGGCCCCCGGGTGCGTAGCCGAAGTCCTGCAGCAGGTTCGTGACCGGGCCTGCAACGCCCACCCCCAGGCCGTTGATCGTGCTGATGTTGTCGCTCGAGGGGCCGGTGGCGTCGTAGACCGGGTACAGAGTGGCCAGCGGGCCACCGTGGGCGAAGTTGACCTCCAAGACCCGCACCTGGTAGTTGCCGTCTGGCACATTGCTGACCAGGTAGTTACCGCTCTCGTCAGTCACCGCATAGTAAACGATGTCATCGCCGCCACCCAGCGCACCGTCCGGGCCAAACCAGGTCAGCTGGACGACCACGCCAGGGATGCCTGGCTCCGCGGCGTCCTGGATGCCGTCGCGATCCAGATCCAGCCACACGCGGTCGCCGATGCTGTTGTTGACGGTCCGCGAAGGTGTGCCCGTGTAGCCGAAGTCTATTGCCAGGGTCGAAGCACTACCCCCAACTGACGACTGATTGTCCAGCGTCCCATCCGGATCATAGCTGGGGTTGAGCCCGTTCAGCGGCTGCCCGGGATCGAAGTTGCTCGCCGCCACGACAACCGTGTAGGTGGCCTTGACCAGATTCCCGAAATAGTAGTAACCGTTGGCACCTGTGTAGGTCACGCCGACCAGATTGCCGGCGCGATAGAGCTCGATGCGCACGCCGGGAATGCCCTCGCCGGGATCCCAGGCATTATTGTTGTTGAGGTCGAGAAAGACCTGGTCACCGATGTAACGAGCGGCGGTTGGACCGAAGCTGTAGCCGAAGTCCTGGAGCAAGTTCGCCTCCGGGTTCGGGTTGCCCACGCCCAGGCCGCTCACCGTGCTCGTACCATTGTAGGGTGCCGAAGCGTCGTAGGTGGCCACCAGGCCTTCCAGCGGACCACCTGGGCCCGTGTTACTGGGCAGGTTTACGGTCACGCGGAAGCTGCCGTCTGGCAGGTTCTGGAAGAGATACGAGCCGTCGGCCGCGGTCACCGTGGCATAGACCACGTCGTCGGCGGTACCCAGGCTGCCGTCCGGACCATACCAGGTGAGCTGCACCAGCACGCCGCCGATGCCCGGCTCACCGCTGTTCCGCACCGTGTCGGCGTTCAGGTTCAGCCACACCAGGTCGCCGATGCTGTTTACCAGCGGGCTCGTGGACCCGTAGTAGCCAAAGTCCTGGCTAAGGTTGACCGCGGAGTGGGTCGGCAACAGTACCACCGACTGGTTAGCCGTGCCGCCATCCGGATCGGCCGAGTTGGAGAGGCCGTGCAGGGGATAGCCTGACTGGAAGTTGCTAGCGTCCAAGGTCACGGTGTAAACCGCTGCCGGCAGTCCGGTAAACACATAGTAGCCGTTGGCATCGGTGTAAGCTGTCCAGGTCTTGGTGCCGTCGCTGAGCGTCACCTTCACGCCCGGAATGCCCAACTCGCCAGCATCCTGTACGCCATTGTTGTTGGCATCAAAGAAGATAGTGTCGCCGATCATTCCCAGGGCACTGACCTGGCCGAGCGGCGCATAGCCAAAGTCCTGCAGCACATTCCCGCTGGCCGTCAGGTCAGTGACGGCGCTGATGTTCGTGGTGGGCACGCCGTCACCGTCGTTGGTGGGCACCAGACCATCCAGCACGTTGGCTGTGTCGTTGACCCACACCAGGTAGTCATCGGTACCGACGCCATCAGCCACCGGCACGCCGGTGAAGGCGTAGTGGCCGCTCAAGTTGGTGACCGTGGTAGTGATGATCGGCTCGCCATCATCCCAGACACCATTGCCATTCAGGTCGCGAATGAGTGCCACCGTCACGCCCGGGATGCCCGGCTCACCGGCGTCCTGCTTGCCATTGCCGTCCGCATCCAGCCAAATCGTGTCACCAATCGTGGCGCCCTGGCCGCCGACCGGCCAATAGCCGAAGTCGGCGTTCACATAAACATCACCCGGCGCCAGGATGATGGGCGTGGTCGTCTGGTGATCGCAGGCGGTGCAGGCCACCCCAGGCTGGTCCGGGTCGCCAGTCAAGACATAGGCCGCAGGAGCGGTCAGGCGCACCTGATAGGCGCCAGCGGCCAGACCATCGAAGATGTACTGGCCGGCATGGTCGGAGCTTGTCGTTGCCACCAGCTCATCATCTGCGGTGCCGAAGAGTCCATCGGGCCCTGCGGCGTACAACTTGACCTCGACGCCGTACAGCCCGGGTTCACCCGGATCCTGTCGGCCATCGCCGTTGGCGTCGATCCAAATCCGATCGCCAATGGCGCCGGTGCCCGTGCCATTCTGCACGTCGGTGGTGGCGGCCCAGTTGTAGCCGAAATCTGCAGCCGTGAACTCGAGGCCAGCGATCAATGTCAGCTCGGCCGTATGGGCCGTGCCGACAGGGCCACTCTGGTCGTCGTAGTCCCAGGTCGGATTGGCCGCCAGCCCAGAAGCCAGTGTGGTTTCGTCCACCTCCACCCGGTAGTTGCCCCCCGGCAGGTTAGTGAAGACGTAGCGGCCCTCGCTGTCGGTCCAGGTAGTGAACGCTACATCATCGCCGCCGCCTTCCTGGCCGTCGGGTCCGTACCAGATGGCCGTCACCCTGACATTGGCGATGCCAGGCTCGCCGGCATCCTGAACGCCATCACTGTTCTCGTCGAGCCACACCCGATCGCCCAGTGTCGCGCCCGGTACCTTGACGACCTTGCGGGCCTGATCGTGGAAGACGCTGTCGTCGTTGTATGCCAGCAGCGGGTTGGCGGCCTTCTTGGCCAGCCAGTCGTTGTTGCTCGATCCCCGCTCCACGAACTCGTAAGTGCCCGGCATAGCCCAGGCGGGAACGGTAACTACGGTGATAACCTTGACCGCACCGCCGTCGGGCGCCAGGTCGCCCGTATCGGGCACACCGTCGCTGCCGGTGTCGTTGGCCGGCACCACGTAATCGTGGTTGTCGAGTATCGAGCGGTCCCCAGCCGATTCAGTGGCCACCTGGACACAGCTGCCGGTGCAGGAGAACGATCCCGAATACACCCCAATCGTCGGCGCGCCGGTGAGGTTGGGATCGCGGTATACCGTCACGCCCCAACCGGAAGGTATGCCGTAGACGGTGATGTTGCCGCGATCACTCACGTTGGCCGTGTTGGTCCATTGCTGAACAAAGTAGACCGTAGCGCCAGAGCCACCGGGGTGCACCTCAATCTGCAGCGGGTCGGGGGTGATGAAGCCCCCGATGGTCACCTGGAAATCCTCGAAGTCCTGCTGGGTGTCCACCAGCCGATCGTCGGCGTTGCCGGCGATGCCGTCGGGGCCAAAGTCCAGGACCACGGTGATGTTGTCGGGATTGCCGCCATCCCGGTCAGCCAGGCTGCGGTAGCCGAGCGGGTTTTCCTCCACCACCTGATAGAGGCCCGGCTCAAGGCCGCTGAAAGTGTAGCTGCCGTCGCTACCGGTGAATGTGCTCCTGACCACGTCGTCGGCGGTGCCCAGTATCCCGTCCGGACCGGCGTAGATCAGCTTCACCACCACGTTGACCAGCGGCTCCTCCCCGGCCTCGCAAATGCCGTTGCCGTCGCCTTCACATACCTTGCCGCTGATGCTCCCCAAGAACTCCTGATAGCCAAAATCCTTGTCGGTCACGTCGGCGCCGCTAACCGTCACCGGCGTCTGGTTGTTGAGCGTATCGTCTGGATCTACAGTCTGCGCATAGGCGGTGGAGGGCAAGGTTGTCGGGTCCACCTTGACGATGTATGAGCCGTTCGGCGTGCCAGGGAAGGCGTAAACCCCATCACTATCGGTCACAGTGCAGGCAATGACCGTCGTGCCCGAGCTGTCATAGAGACAAACTGTGACATCGGCGATCCCCTCGCCTGTATCATAGGAACCATTCTCGTTGAGATCTTCGAAGGTGGTTCCCGACACGGTGTAGCTTGTCGGATTGGTGTAACCGAAGTCAGCGGTGAGGTCGGTGCCACCGGAAGTGACAGTCGCCTGTCCGCTGTGGTCCAGGCCGCCCTGGTTGTCGTAGGTTTGGCTGAAACCGCTGGGGAGGGTGGTGGCATCCACCTTCACCACGTAAGTGCCGTTGGCCAGCCCAGGGAACGCATAGCGCCCGTACTCATCGGTCACTGTGGCGGCTAACCAGGTAGTGCCATCGGCGGCATAGAGGTTGACGGTCACCCCCGGGATGCCGAGCTCCTCGGGATCGGCATTGTACGGCGAGTCCGGCCCGAAGCCGTCGCCGTCGGCATCGTTCCACACCAGGTCGCCAATCAGTCCGGCGTAGTCCACTCCGAAGTCGAAGACCGGATGCCAGTCCTCACCCGGATAGGCATGGAAGCTAAAGCTGATCTGGGTCGTCTGGTCCGGATAGCCGGCCGTCGTTGTCTGGGCAGTGTTGTAAGTAAGCGTATAGTCGCCCTCGGGGACGATGAACTTGAAATGGCCGTCGGCATCGGTGGTCGTCACGCGATAGATCGGGTTCCCGTACACGTCAGTGCCCGACAGGATCACCGCGATTCCGGCCAGCCCGCTTTCGCCTTCGTCCTTGAGCCCGTTGCGGTCGTCATCGTGGAACACATTGCCCTGAACCAGGGCACCGCGGTAGTAGCCGAAGTCGGCCGTCAGCACGGACTGACCCGGCCCCAGCGTCACTACCACCACGTCGTCCGTTGTCGGCACCACGTTGCGGTTGCCGTCAGTGGTGATGCTGTCCTCGTAGACGTCGACCAGATAGGGCCCCGGCGGCAGGTTCTCGAACAGGTAGTAGCCGCTGCCGTTGGTCATGGCAAAGCCGACCTGGTAGTCGCCCGTGGCCGGGTCGAGCACGCCGTTGCCGTTGGCGTCGAAGTACAAGAGCACCGCGGCATCGGCAATGGGTGTCGCCGGCACCTCATCCTGCAGGCCGTTGATGTTGTTGTCCCACCAGACATAGTCGCCAATCGAGCCGGCCCAGCGGTAGCCAACGTCAGCCGTCAGGTGGTTGGCGCCGCCGGTCAGGGTGACGGCGGTCACGCCGTTGGGGCTCGTGGTGCCGCTGTCCTCATCGTAGGTCGGGGTCATGGCACTGGCGACGCTGTAAGTGCCCCCATAGGGCGACTCGACCAGGCTGGTCGAATCCACCTGCACCATGTACTTGCCGTCAGGCAGACCCGCGAAGACGTAGGCGCCACTGCTATCAGTTGTCGCGGTAGCCACATAGGCGTCGATGGCCGGGTTCAGGATGCCGTCACCATCTACATCGCGGTACAGCTTCACCCGGATGTTAGGCAGGCCCGCCTCGTCGAGGTCCTGGACGCCGTCCTTGTCGGCATCGAGCCATACGGTGTCGCCAATGGAGCCCGTGCCGGGGGGTTGTAAGCCAAAGTCGGCATCGCTGTACTGCTGGCCGGCACTCAAGCCCACGCTCAGGCTCTGGTCAGTGGTGGGCACATAGCCGGCGGGATAGGTGCCCGGGTCAGTGCGGACCACGTACGAGCCCACAGCCAATCCGTAGATGCGGTAAAGCCCGCTGGCGTCAGTAACGTCATAGGGCTCGCCCGGACCCCACTGGCCGTTGTTGTCGCTGTCGACGTAGACCTTGATGCCCGCCAACCCGAACTCCCCCGGGTCCTGTACGCCGTCGCCGTCCACGTCTGCCCAGACGCGGTCGCCGATCGAGGCCGAGGTGGCTGTCTCGGTCGTGTTGGAGGGCACGTTCTCAATCGTACCGCCCGTCTCGCTCAGGATTGCCGTGTTCCGAATCACCGGCGGCGCCCCGGTGTTCACCGTAGCTGCATACGTGAGCTGCGGGATGACAAGCACGCTGTTAGAGGTAGCCGCAGCGAAACTCGTCGGCCCACTGCCGGTGGCACTGGCGCTGAAGGTCAGGCTGCCTGGGACCGTACCGGCGGTCACTGAACAGGACCAGGTGAACGAGGTCGGCGTGTTGGCCGGCACGTCCTGCGAAGGCGGCGTCGGGCCACTGCAGCTGGCCGACGCCCCGCCGGTGGCGCTTGTTGAGAGCGCGCTGGGTACTACATTGGCCACCGCTGCGGACGAGAACAGTGTCATCTGCACGGTGATGGTCTGGCCGCCACTGACCAGCGTCGGATAGGCGGCCATTTCAGTCCGTCGGCTGACGCTGGCGGTGCCGGGCACAAAGGTCAGCGCGCCGCCCTGAGCTGTCACGCCCGGCGCCGAGGCCAGCGCCGTCCAGCTGTTAGTGGCCGGATCATACCGCCAGAAGGCCGTAGACTTGCCCTGGAAAGCGTAAACGTAGGTCCCGTCGTTGGTCAGGGCACCACCATCAGCCACCGCGCCTGGGGCAGGAGCCATGGCCGTCCAGCTGTTAGTGGCAATGTTGTATCGCCAGAAGACGTTGGTGTTGTTGCCACGCGTGGCATAGATGTAACCACCCAGGTATGTGAGCGAGCCACCCCAGCGCACACCGGCTGGTGTGCTGGCCATGGCCGTCCAGGCATTGCCGGTCGGGTCGTAACGCCAGAAGCCGGTGGTGTTCCCGCCCTGCAGGCCGTAAATGTAGGTGCCATCGCTGGCAAGCGCGCCACCTTCCTTCACCGTTCCAGGAGTGTCGGCCCGGTTGGACCAGGAGTTAGTTCCCGGCGTGTAAACCCGGAAGCGATTGCTGTTGCCGAGGAAGGCGTAGACCAGGCCGCCCTGGTTGGTGAGGGCGCCACCGGAATCGACTTTGTCCGACGTGTTGGCCCGCGCTGTCCAGGCATTCTCAGTCCACGACTTGAAGGTCTTCTGCCTGTCGCCACGCAGACCGTACACCAATCCATTAGTGGGCAGGTAAGTCAAGGCACCGCCCTTCTTGACGTTATTGCCGTATGGCGCCTTGGCCGTCCAGACGTTGGTGGCGATGTTGTACGCCCAGTAGGCCTGCGTCCCGCCCTGGAAGGCGTAGATGACGCTGGGCGTACCGCTGGTCATGATCACGCCCGGCACGTCGGCGGTGTTGCTGCCCAGGCTCCAGCGGACGACATGGCTGCTGCCATCGCTGCTGACGAGCACCGAGTTCGATTCGGCGGTCGGGAATTCGTATCCGCCAGCGCTCGCCGCCTGGGCCACGAAGTGGATTTCGCCCAGGGTCGCCGGAGTGCAGGCGTAGGTGAAAGTCTTCAGGACGCCAGCCTGGACCGTAGCCGGTATGGTGTCACTGGTCGTACACGAGACGGCGCCACCGACGACTGACAGGCTGGGCGTCACATTGCTCACCGTACGGACGCTCTTCAGCTCCAGCTTCACCGTAATCGAGCCGCCTTGGGCCACCGTGATGGGCGTGGCAGTGAGTGAAGTGGCCGTGCTGTCCTCGGTCGTCGAGGCCCGGTCCCAGAGGAAGATCATCGGCTGCTGGCCAGTGACCTGGGTGTTGGCGGCTGCCTCGGTCACGGTGCCGTCCCAGGCCGATCCATCCCACGACACGTAGTTGGCCCGGCTGGTGCTGGTATTGATGGCCATCATGACCCGGTCGGTGGTGGGACTACGGGTGAGCATGATGACGTTCGGGTTGCCATTGGTGGCGACAGGCCCAGCGGCCGGGTCCGACCACTGGCCGCTGGCGGCTATTGGATCCCAGCGCCAGGTGCGGTAGCGTACCTGGCCGGTGGGCGCCTGGTTGACCCCGTAAGCCGCCAGGAGATCGCCGCTCAGCGTCTCGAAAGCCACGCCGGCGTTCTGAGCCGTGGTTAGTAGTGGCGTGGCTGTCGCCAGGATGACATTGCCCCACGACGAGCCGTTCCAAACGGCAAGCCAGGTGCCGCCAGCGCTGGCTACCACGCCCACCGCAATGCGGTTGCTGAAGGGGTCGGCGGCGATGGCCACCCATTGTGGCTGACCAGTCACCCCGCTGGGCGCACTGACGCTGGCCTCGCTGCTCCAGGAAGAACCATCCCAGAGACGGTAGAACAGGCTGGTGCTGGTGGCAGTGGGCTTGCCATAGACTACCATCGCCCGCCCGGACTGGGCTTCAAAGGCCACATTCACCGAGGTCGGTGAGCCGCCACTGGTGTCCAACTCCTGCTTGTCGCCCCAGGCGGTACCGCTCCAGATGCGAGCGTAGTCCTTGCCGTCGGCGGTGCTGTACACCAGCGCCAGCTGATCGCTGTTCGGGCGGGCCGCCAGGCGCAGGTTCTGCGGCTGGTTGTCGGCGGCCAGACTAGTCACCGTGCCCCAAGTCCCACCCTCGCGCGTCACATAGCGTAGCTCATCGTCCACGCCGGCGGTGGCATTCGAGTCATCGTTCCATATCAGCATCAGGTGGCCACTGTTCTGCTCGTAGGCCACCGCCGAGCCCCAGTACTGGTTCGAGCCGCTCGTCAGGGCGGCGCTCGTCATCCGGCCCGGCGCGGCGGCTGCCGGCGGCACGGGTACCGCTGCCCAGGCCGTGCCGTTCCAGATTGCCGCGTGGACGTGCAAGGCACCGCTGACGAAGGCGATCACCCGCTCGACACTGTCAGGGCTGGAAGCGCCCGTCATCATCTGGATGCGGGTGCCCATGTTGGCGCCGGCCAGTTCGGCGCTGAAGCCATCGTCGGCGTCCCAGGTCCGGTAGCGGAAGGTGTCGTTATTGTTGTTGTAAACCGCCATGCCAATGGACGGCGCGGCATCCGAGCCACCAACGCCAGGCTGGGGCGCGAAAACACCGTATGTCCCGCCAGCCGTGGCGCTAGTGAAGGTCACTCCGGCCGGCAGCGGATCTGTCACCGTCACGTTCTCGAGCAGCTCCCGCCCCGGATAGCTGACGCTCACCGAGAAGTTCAGCGTTTCGCCGGGAGCGGCAAACGCCTTGTCAACCGTCTTTGAGATCAGCGGCCGGAACGGGAAGTCGGCTGCCAGGTACTGCTGATTGCTGCTCAGAGAGACGTTGTACTGCTCGACCGCGGCAAAGTAGCCCCCAGGAATGTCCGGGTCCTGGATCTCCACGCGAACGGTGTAGTTGCCTGGCCCCAAGGCCTCAAACAGATAGCTGCCATCTGGCCCCGAGACCGTCTCGGCGAAGTACTCGCCGTCGCGATAGAGCTTCACGGTTACGTTGGCCACCGGCGGCTCGCCAGGGTCGTACTCTCCATCGCCGTCCAGGTCGATGAACAACTGGTCGCCGATGGAGCTGGGCAACAAGCCAAAGTAGCCGAAATCGGCCGTGGTTACCGTGTTGCTTTGGGCGGCAAACATGGCCGGCGTCACCAGATACGGATTCGCGCCGGTCGACAGGCTGTACGGGTTGGTGAAGTAGGTGTCGACGGCACTCCCAGGCCCGTCGTCCACCAGGACCAGGTAGCGGTAGTCGGGATTCAGACCGCTGAAGGTATAGAGGCCACACGTGGCTCCGGGGCAAGCACCGGTCGTGGTATCGGCCACCAGCGCGTCCACGCCCGGGCTGATGACGCCGTCGCCATTCGTGTCTTCATACAGCCTGACCGTCACGCCGCCGATGCCCAGGTCGATTCCCTCGTCGTAAATGCCGTCATTGCCCAGATCCTCGAACACCAGGTCGCCAATCGATGCGGTACCCGAAGGCCGGTAGCCGAAGTCCGCCGTCAGGTACTGCTCGTCAGTCGCCAGGGTGACGGTATGCATGTTGTCTGGCGTTGCATCGGGATCACCCGTCTGGGTGTAGCCTGCGGGCGTGGTGCCATCGTTGACTTTGACTACGTAGGTGCCGGCATTGAGGCCCGGGAAGTAGTAATAACCATTGGCGTCAGTGATGGTCGTTGCCAGCAAGTTGGTGCCCGTGCTGTCGTAGAGCTTCACGGTGACGCCCGGGATGCCTTCCTCCCCAGCGTCTTGAACCCCATCCCCGTTCCAGTCGCGCCAGACGAAGTCGCCGATCTTACCGCCAGCGACGGTGACGCAGGCCACCGAGCCGGTCGTCACGGGCACACCATTCTGCGTTGCCGAGTAAGTGTTGCAGTACGACCCCGGATCCACTGACTCGGCAACCTTGGCCTGGAAAGCGATGGTCAGCTCTTTGCCAGCCAGGATGGCTGAGGGCACAGTGAACACGGGCGAGGCCGGATTGGCGGCATTCACCGTGGCCGTCACTCGGGCGCCGTTCACCCACACCTCGGGCGTGAAACTTCCGTCATAGGTGAAGCCACTCGGCAGGAATTCCTGAACGGTCACCGGGTTGCCCGTTGGGCCCTGCCCGATGTTCTTGACCAGCACGTCGTAGATGACAGTTCCGCCCGGAGCCACGCTGCTGGACCGGGCCGTCTTGGTGGGCACCAGGTAGGGATAGGATCCCGAGACCGTGGTGTCACATGCCGTCTGTGGCGCCAGCTGATCAGACAGTATGGTCACACAGTTGTCCAGGAAACCGGTGCTGGTCGCCTTGACGGTCACCAACGACTCGAACTTCTGCCCTGGTTGAAGGGTGCCGACGTTCCAGACGAGGGGGTTGGGGCCGCTATTCTGCGCCGGCACAGCGCTCAAGAAGGTCAGGCCAGACCCCAACTTGTCCTGGACCACCACGTTGGTGAGTGGGAAAGCCTGCAGGTTGTATGCGCGAACGCGATACTGGAAGACATCGCCCGATTTCACGAACTCTCGCGTCGCCGGCTTGCCGGGCGAGAGGCACATGTTGAGCCGGACCTCAGTCGGCTCGTAGTAGCGCCAGAGGTGATCCTTGCCGTTGTCGGTGCCACCGGCATCGCCGCCGAAGGTGTCACCGTGTAGGACCGGGCAACCGCTCGGATCGGTGATTCCCTGCGCCGCGTCGTGAATCTTGACCTTTACCCAGGCATACTCCGGGCGCCAGGCAGTAAGCTGACCGACGGCCCAACGGATGGCTTTGGGGCTGGTGGTGTCCGTTTGGGACGTGGTCGCCGGTAAATCGTCGACCGAAATACCGAGGTCGCCGGCATCGATATTCGCGTAACCCAAGACGGAGCTGATGAGACCGGGCTGGTCGTAGGAGATGCGTTCGCCCGCATATCTGATGCGCTTCCATGGACCAACCCGCGCCGCGGCCGGAGCCAGACCCGCCTGGACATGAGCCGAATTGAGCGGATTGCCGCCAGCCGCCTTGAAGGCGTCCCAGTCGAAATGCCAGGCATAGCCACTGTCGGGGCCGGCTACACCGCTGGCGAAGCCCCACGGCGCGTTACCGCGCTGGTCTGGGTAGTCGACGATGGCCAGACTCCCGCCCCGTAGCCCCCCCAGAGCGTAAGTGGTACCCTTGGCGCCCCAGGCAAAGAGCTGCTCGGCGTCCCACTTGTTGCAGGGCACGACGACGTCGCCGCTGTTATTGGTGATCGTGCGGCCGTTCAGGGAGTAGCCCTGCAGAGCCGCAATCGCCTGGCTGCCGCAGCGGTTGGCGTCGGGGTTGGTGTCGTTCCAGTCACTGGGGAGGCCACCGTTGGCCTTGGTGAACCGCTGCCATGAGCCATAGGCCGCGTCAGGGTCCGTAGCATAGAAGATGCCGGTGTCGCCGTAAACCCCGGCAATAGTGCCGCGGTGCAGGCCCGTGCTCGACACGGGAGCCGCTGTAATGCCGCTGGCGGCGCTGGTGTAATCCGTCGGCAGCCCAATGAGCTCGGGCGTAGTTTTCGCGCCTACGGGGCCTGCACCGATCGCGATTGGCGACTGGCCCTTGATGGCCACCTTCTCGAAGCCGCCTGTCCCATCGGGCACCAGATAGCCAACGTCCACCACCTGGACCCCATTGGGCACGTAGAAGTCAACGTGCCCGCCGACGCCCGTCGTTGTCCCGTCGCGTGGCACGACCTTGATGATGACCCCGACCTCGTCGTCTTCGAGCAGAATCGGGTCGCCTGGCTGCCAACCGCTGGGTAGCGCCTGACAGCCACTGGGCAGTGGCGTGCCGTTGATGCGCGCGTCCAGGCAGGCCTGCGTCGCCGGGTCGAAGAACATGTAGACCATCCTGGTCTGCAGGTTATGAGCCGACACCGGAGGCACCTCCGGCTGCTTCGCCAAACCGAAGGCGGCCGCCAGACCGGCCAGGACTAGCAACCGAGGCAGGATGTGGAGCCGGCTGCGACTGCGGGCAGGAAGCTGGTTCGTCGTCATGGGGTTGGCCCTCCTCGTAGCAAACTCGGTCTCAGCGCCGGGGCCGGTTGCCCGTCGCGCTGTCTATCCTCCGGGATCGATGTGTCGCCGGCAGCCGCATAGCTCAGGCCTGCCAGCGGTTGGGCAAGATCGCCCGCTGGGGTAAGACATACAGCGAATACATTATGCCTCCGGGTACAAGTAGTGGCAAACATCGGGCACGGGCGTCGCGCGGACACCTTTTTGCGACGCGGCGGCTGGGCCGATCCTTACGACGCGAGCACACTTCACTCGCGACCTGTCCTCGATGCGGGCGCGACCCGAAGCCACGACCTGGCCCGGCTAGGGGCGCACTGCGCAGCCACGACCTGGCCCCGCTAGGGGCGCACTGCGCAGCCACGACCTGGACTCGTTACGGGCACACCTCGCAGCCACGGCCCGGCCTCGACACGGGCGTACCTCGCAGCCGCGACCTGGCCTCGGTACGGGCACACCTCTACGGGCACACCTCGCAGCCACGGCCCGGCCTCGACACGGGCGTACCTCGCAGCCGCGACCTGGCCTCCGGCACCGAGCGCCGCAGAGCAGACCCGGCCCGCGACCGAACCCCTCGCACCTGGCCAGCGTCAGCGACTCAGACCCGGAACCCAGCCCGCCGGGCCAGACCCTTCTCCAGCTCGACCACCAGGTAGGCCAGTAGGCCGGCGCCCAACACCCGGGCCCAGGCGCCGGCAGTGATCGGCGCACTGTGCAATAGCCACTCCATGAAAGGCATGTAGGTGAATGCCAGCTGCAACAGGACGATAGCTGCGATGCCCGCCAGGACCCACTTGTTGGAGAGCACACCGATCTGGAAAATCGAGTAGCGAAGCGAGCGGCAGTTCAGGAGGTAGAAGACCTCCATCGCCACCACCACGTTCACCGCCACGGTCCGTGCCGCCGCCACGCTCATCCCCGAGCCGAGCTCCCATTCGTACAGCCCAAAAGCGCCAATGAGCATCATGCTGCCCACCAATACCGTTCGCCAGACGAGCGGACGCGTCAGAATCGGCGCCTCAGGGGGCCGCGGCGGACGCTCCATGATGAGGGGCTCCCGGCCCTCTAGCGCTAGCACCACGCCGAGCACGGCCACCGTCACCATGTTGATCCACAACACCTGGACCGGGAGAATCGGCAGGGCTGTGCCGGCAGCGATCGCCAGGAGCAAGATCAGGCCCTCGCCAAGGTTGGTGGGCAGTGTCCAGGCGATGATCTTGGTCAGGTTGTCGAAGACACCGCGGCCCTCTTCCACCGCCGCCTCGATAGTGGCGAAGTTGTCGTCGGTCAGAACCACGTCGGCGGCCTCCTTGGCCACCTCAGTGCCGCTGCAACCCATGGCTACCCCAACGTCGGCCTGCTTGAGGGCCGGCCCGTCATTGACACCGTCGCCGGTCATGGCCACCACGTGTCCTCGGGCCTGAAGGGCCTCGACCAACCGCAGCTTCTGCTCGGGCGAGACGCGGGCAAAGACCGCTGTCTGCTCCACTCGGTGGATCAGCTCCTCGTCACAGCAAGCCTCTAGTTCGGCGCCGACCATGACCCCTGGCCATCCGGCAGCCGAACCAGCCTGTTCCACCCTGCCGGAGGCGGCAGCCCATTGGGCGGCTTCGAGCCCGCTCTCAGAAGAGGACTGGCTCCCAGCCACCCCGGTCAGGGCCGGAGGCTCGCCAGTCGCCTGGGCAGGCGCAATCAGGCCAAGCTCGGCCGCCACGGCGGCGGCGGTCAGAGCGTGATCGCCGGTGATCATCTTCACCTGGATCCCGGCCTGCTGGCACACCCGCACGGCCTGGATGGCCTCCGGCCGCGGCGGATCGATCATACCCTGCAGCCCCAGGAACACCAGCCCGGTGGCAACATCTTCGTGACGCAGGGCCGAGGCCGTCGCCGGCAGCTCGCCGCGGGCGAAGGCCAACACTCGCAGCCCCTCGCCAGCCATGGCCTCGACATCCCGCTGCACCGCCTCGGCATCCAGCGGCACCTCGGTCCCGTCGGCAGCGAGCGCCGACCGGCAACGGCTCAGCACCGCCTCGACCGCCCCCTTCAGATAGACGACCCGGGCGCCGGGCCCCGGATCGTGGAGCGTCGCCATGTACTGGTGGACCGACTCGAAAGGAATGGCATCCAGACGCGGCCAGTGGACCGGGCCATCGCCAGGACCAGACTCGAGCTCGGCCGGTGCCAGGCCTGCCTTGTGGGCGGCAACTATGAGCGCCACCTCGGTGGGATCGCCCTCCGCCCGCCACTGGCCGCCCACAAAGTGCAAGGCGCTGTCGTTGCACAGCAGCCCGGCGCGGAGCGTCTCGAGCAGCGCGGCGTGCTCTTCAACGTCCACCGGCTGGTCATCGCGCAGGATCTGCCCCTGTGGTACATAGCCCACCCCCATGAGGCGATAGGTGGCGCCGGTGACCCGGACCTCTTCCACTGTCATCTCATTCTGGGTCAGAGTCCCGGTCTTGTCGGAGCAGATGATGGTCACCGCGCCCAGCGTCTCGACGGCCGGCAAACGACGTACGATCGCCCGTCGACGGGCCATGCGCGACACGCCAATGGCCAGCGTCACAGTGAGCGCTGCCGGCAAGCCCTCGGGGATCATCGCCACCGCCAGGGCAATGGCGGCGGTGAAGGTGTCGATGAGCGGCTGACCGCGAACCAGCCCCACGCCGAAGGTGACTGCTGCCAGACCGAGAATGACCCACAGCAAGAGCTTGCTGAGGCGGGTGATCTTGCGGGTCAGGGGCGTCTGCAGATCTTCGGCAGCGGCGATCAGCCCGGAGATGCGGCCCACCTCGGTCTCGTTGCCGGTGGCAATAACCACCCCGGCGGCCGTGCCATAGGTGACCAGGGTCGAGGCATAGGCCATGTTGAGGCGGTCGGCAAGCGAGGTCGTCGGCGCCAACAGAACGCTGGCGTCCTTGTGCACCGGCGTCGATTCGCCGGTCAGCGCCGCCTCCGCCACCTGCAAGTCCCGACTGCGGATCAAGCGCAGGTCGGCCGGCACCTTGTCGCCGGCTTTCAGGATGACCAGATCCCCCGGCACGATCTCGGCCGCATCCAGCCGTCTCGTGGCGCCGGCGCGGATAACCGTCGCCTCGGTGGTCATGGCGCTGGCCAGGGCTTCCATGGCCCGCTCAGCCCGCGATTCCTGGACATAACCCACGATGGCATTCACCAGCACGGCGGCGAAGATGATCGAGGCGTCCACCGGGCCCTTGACGAAGATGGTAACGGCGGAGGCAGCGAGCAAGATGTAGATCAGCGGGTTGCGGAACTGCAACAGAAAGCGCTGCAGGGCGCTCAACCGCCTTTGGCCGCTGATTACGTTGGGCCCGAAGTGCTTTTGCCGATGGCGCACCTCAAACACGTCCAGGCCCGACTCGGCGTCGGTGCCGAGTAGCTCGACTACTTCGTCGATCGGCAGATGGTGCCAGTGTTGAGCCAGAAGCGATTCCATCGTCCCCTACTTCAGGCGCGCCAGGCGGTGGCGCAAGAAATCAACGATAGCATGCAGGCGGTCAGTCTCCACGGCAGACAGCTGGACCTCGATCTGGCGGCGCTGTTCGATGACCGCCGCCAGGCGAGCCGCCCCTTGCATGACGGCCGGATCGGCGGCTACCGCGAAAGGCGGGCCAGCAGGCAGGCCGACTGGCAGGTGACAGAAAGTCCGGAAGCTGAGCGTGGCCCGGACGACATGGCCGTCGACGTAGGTTCGGCCCCGGGCAAACACATCCACATCGGCCAGCCAGAGTGCCGGCGCTTCATCAGCGTTGATCGGAGTGCAAGTCAGACAGGCCACGAAGCGGCGTCCCGCACTGTGGTCAATCGCCGGAAAGGTGAAGGACGCCCATTCATCCGGTATCAGCTCGGCGAAGTCGAGCCTGGCCTGGCGCACGACCGGGCCGCCCAGATGCCCGTGGCGGATCTCGAGCCTCACCTCACCGGTTTGGTCGGCAGGCACGGTCGCCCAGCGGACGTCGAACCGCGCCAGCCCATCCAGGCGCGACACGAAGGACTGGGCCACCGATCGACCGCCAAGGGCGAGCGGGCCAGGTCCGCACAACGGCTGCAGCCAGTCCAGGCACCACAGTGAAGCCGATTCTACGGAGCCCGCCTGGGCCAACCCGCCTGCAGGCCAGCCGGCAGCGAAAAGTCGCGCCCAACACTCGCCAGCCAGGCGGCCCCCAGAAGCCAGGCGATCGCGATAGGCGGCGTCAGCGATGACCGTCAAAAGCTGGGCCGCCAGGGCGTCGGCCAGGGGCACTGCCACCGCGGCCGTCACACCCGGGACAATGAGCCCGCCCAGGCCGGCCGGCGGAATGGTCATGACGGTGGGCGCCAGTGCCTGAGCCACGGCTATCGACAGCCAATCCAGGTCCGGAGCGCACACTATCGCCGCTGGCGCTTCCGGCTCCTCGGCCGTTGTAAGGTCGGGCCACCCACGACCTTCATTGGGTTGCCCGGACCCGGAACCAGGGAAACTCTCGAGCGTCACCAGTCGCGCCCCGGGGACGCGCTCCTGTGCCTGCCACATCGCCTGCCGCAACAGCTCGCGGCCTGGTTCGTCGGCTGCCGGCAACAGCACCCACACCAGCTGCTCTTGCCGCCCACTGCCGGCGGTGGGCGGGCCGTTTTGCGGGCTCGCCTCGCCCGCCACAGCCGGTTCCTCTTCGGCAGACCGATCGCGCCGGGCAGGCCGCCGCAGCAACCAGCGCGCGGCTTGTTCGCTCACCACACTGAGGGGGCGGGCCGGCATCTCGGCACCGGCAAGTTGCCGGCCGGTCAGGCTACCGATGGCCGCCGCGAGGTCCACTGCCCGCTGGTCGGTCAGGTAGCGTGCCAGCACATCGGCCCGGGCCTTGATGCCCATGGTCCGGCGCAGCTCCGCGTCCGCAACCAGCGCCTGCAACCTGGCGTACCAGTCGGCTGGCGATGCGGCCACAAAACCGGTGCTGCCGTCGGCGATCGCCTGGCGATAGGCCAGCGTCGCCGAGGCCACCGTAGGCACGCCCAGGACGCCGGCCTCGACGTACTTGAGCTCGCTCTTCGACTCACAGAAGGGATCGCCAACCTGTAGCGGGGCCAGGTTGACATCCAGCTGGCCCAGGGCCATGACCAGGTCTCGCCACGGCATGAAGTCCACCTGTTCCAGCCGCTCGGCCAGCGAACGCCATGAATCGTCCAGTTGCAGGTAGCCGAAAAGGCGCAGACGGAGCCGCCGGTCCTCACGCAGCAGACGTTGCAGCGCCCCCTGCGCTACCGCGAAGTCCCGATCATGGGTCGGCGTGCCGCTGGCATAGCCGATCAGGACACTCTCATCCCGACCGCCTTCGGCGCTCACCAGCCGTGCTGCCTGACGCGCCAGGCGCAACTGCTCCAGCGACAGCGCGTTGGGCACGACTGCGGCCGGCTTGCCCAGGGACCGCACCCGCGCCGCCAGATACTCGGTGGGGACCAGGACGCCATCGCACGCCTGCAGGGCCCGTCGACAGCCAGCCGCCACTTCGCCAGCCGGCCGTCGCGGCTGACCCGGCAAGGGAGCCAGGTCGGGCAGGGTAGCCACCGCTTCTGGCTCGAAGATGAGGTCGTCGCAATCGTAGAGCAGCGCACAACCGGCGTCCCGGGCCCGGTCGAAGAGCCGGGCGATGATGGGGCTCCACTCGGCCCGATGGCAGATCAGGACGTCCTCCGCGCGCAGGTCGATCGCCTGAAGACCACCCCGTTCCAGGAGCCGCACTCTGACATGCCAGCCGGCTAGCCAGAGGGCCTCGGCCTGATGGAAAACCCGGTAGCGCCGCGTGTCCCCGGCACAACCACTCACGAACACGACTCGTGGCGACTCAGCCACCTCTGGTCAAACTCCGAACTTCACCGGGAACCGCGCAGCGCAGCAAGGGCCGCCCGCGGTCCGTGGAAACGCAGCGCCAGCACCAGCCGCCGCCCCCAGGCGGCATCAGCCGGCCAGCAGTGGTACCCCTCGGGGAGCAGCCGGCCAGTCAGCCACCACCACACGGCCAGGAGACGATGCTCGGCACTGGCCCGGAACAGCCGCCAGACAGCCTCCCTTCGCCTCAGCACGACTTCCTCGCTCTCGAGCCACTCGCTCAAGACCACTCCGGCCAGCGAACCGTACCGGCCCGCCGGCTCGAGAACGTACAGGCGGCAGGCAGGACGTACCACGACCGGGCCTGGCCCGCCTGCGGATGGCTCGCTCGGCGCCGGATGCATGGCTGGTCCGACCGCGGTCGGCCCGCTCGGCCCCGGATCCCGGCCTGGCCCGCCTGCGGATGGCTCGCTCGGCGGCGGATGCATGGCCGGTCCGACGGCGGTCGGCTCGCTCGGCCCCGGATGCCAGCCTGGCCCGCCTGCGAATGGCTCGCTCGGCGCCGGATGCATGGCTGGTCCGACGGCGGTCGGCCCGCTCGGCCCCGGATGGCAGCCTAACTCGGCAGGAGCAAGCCCCTCTGGCGTTGGCTCGCAACCTGGTTCGGCCAGTTCGAGTTCGAGCTGGGCGTCCGGAGCAGCGCCCAGCAGGGTCAGGCTGGCGTACAGGCGCTGGCCCGCCACCGCTTCGAGCGCGGGGAACTCGAAGCTGGTCCACAAGCCGGGGGTTATGTCCCGACAGGGAACGGTCGCCACCGCCAGCGCTTCAGGGGCCGTCCAGTGCTCGCGCAGGCCGAGTACCAGGCGGCCGCGGGATGCTGCGCCGCTCGAGCTAAGCTTCAGATCGACACGAAAGAGCCCATCATGCTCCGGCTGCAGGGCAAACCAGACCGTCTGGTCGGCGCCGAGCGGCCAGCCGGCGCCCGGAGCCGGATTGCGGAGTCTGTCCAGGTGCACCTCCGCCACGGCCGGCCATCCGGCCAGCGAAGGCCTCGTTGGCGACTGAGCTGCCAGCCAGCTAATGAGGTCCGCAGCCGCCCCCTGGTCGCTCGCCATCAGCCGCAGCCTCGGTTCGTTGAGCGCCCCGTCGTCGCCTGGTGCCGCAGTTGGTCCGATGATCACGCTGCTCAGGCCCAGCCAGGAACACAGGGAATTGGTCGTGGGGCTGCCATCGTGCAAGAGCAGGCGGTACCCCGCGCCGCTGCATGTCTGGGCGTAGGCCGCCGTGGGGCCATCCGTGGCCAGGACGGCGTGGACGTCCGCCAGCCCCCAGCCACGTTGGGCAGCCACCCGCCGCGCGCCAAACTGGTAGCGCACCAGGGCCGCCAGCGCCGCGTCCCCGGCGCGGGCCAGGCTAGGGCCCACCGCAAAGTGCAGGGTCACCGCATGCCCCAGACCCACCAGCTCTTCAGCCAGCCGAACCACCGCCCCCTGCCAGGGGTCATGCGGCCGTGGCTCGGCCAGCAGGACTGCCAGCCGCCACGAAGCCCCGCCGGGCGCCGGGGGCACCAGAGCGGCCGGCTGGCGCGCCGACCAGCGTTCGAGGATCTCAGAGGGCTCGAGCAAAGGGCCGCAACCACCCAGCAGCGAGTCGCTGTCGGCCAGGGCCAGGCCACCGCAAGCCTGCAAGGCGTCGCGGATGCGCCGCTCCACCGGACCGTCGCCGACCCCGAAGAACAGTCCGATGTCGTACCCCGCTGCGACCAGTCCGTGGTCACCGCCAGTCAGACGCCACGCCACTGTACGCCCGCCCAGAGCGCACAGCTCATCCGCATAGCGCTGGCACCGCTCAACGCTGGCCGGCGAGCGGTCGCCCAAGAGGAGGCAGACGATCGGCCCATCCAGGCGCGGCCAGCTGAGGACGGTCACGACGGCTCGATGCGGGTGTCGGGCTGCCGCTCGGCTGCCCGTTGTCGCTCAGCGGCTGTCATACGCTGCCAGCGCAGCCAGTCAGCTATCTCGGCCAACAGGGCCACCAGGCCGTACTCCCGCAACGCCCGCTTCAGCTTTACCGCGAGTGGCGCGTCGGCTGGCCATGGCCGCTCGCCAGCGGGCGGCAGGCGCCTGGGCACATTGGCCATTGGATGGCGCAACCGATAAGGCAACGAACGCCGGTCGCGCTGGTACCGGCGGCGCACCAGGTCCGTTTCACCCTCCAGTGTCAACAGCCGGTTCAGCATGGCAGCCGTCGCCGGCGGGAGGGCAATTGGCTCCCGTGGGCAGGCCGTCACCCAGGTGCGAAAGGCCGGCACGACAGCCGTCACCTGCCCGCCCACGAGCAGGCGGGCCTCCGGCAGTCGCTCGCACGAGGCGACCCACAATCCCACGCCGCGCGCCGGCCGACCTTCGGCAGCAAGCTCGGCATACAGGCGGCGGCCACCACTCGCGTTCAAGGGCGGGAAGCGAAATGTCAGCCAGCGACCGTCCCAGCCCGGCCGGTCAGCCACCACCAGGGGCACCACATGGCCGGCCGGGTCGAGGCGCTGGCCCAGGTGCAGCAGGTAAGAGCTGGCTTCCACGCTCGAGTCAGCGGCGATCCCAAGATCGATCCCAGACAGGCCATCGTGACGACTCAGGAAGGTCAGAACCGGGGCTGGTCCGCCACCGGGCGACCACGGCGAGACCTGCTCGACCTGCGGCTGCAGTAGATCAAGCCTTGGCACCGCACCGGCCGGGCCAGGCCGAGACAGCGGGTCGACCGGCGGGCCGGCGCTGGGCTCGGGAAGCCCGGGCAGCGCGTCGGGCGGCAACGGGGCACTTGTCTGCTGAAGCACTACTCCCGGATCGGGCAGCCGGCCTCCACGGGCCTGAAAGGTCTCCCGCCCCTCAGCCGGCGGCCCGGCCACAGCTTCCTCGGCTAACCGAACGATCGCCAGTTGCGTGCCGGCCACCAGGTCGGCAAGTGATCGGTCGATGGCCAATTCGGCCACAGCGTGGTAGGCGTTGGCTACCAGCCGCTGCCGCCGCGCGGCGTCGCGGAGCAGCCCCCGGATGGCCTCGCTCAGCAGGTCCGCGCGAGGCGTCGCCAGGCGGGCCGTCTGGTCATCCACCAGAAGCCAGCGCTGGTGAGGCAAATCGACTGCCACCACCGCGCAGCCGGAGGCCATGGCCTCGGCCACCAGCGGCTGGACGTTCATAAACTCCGTCCACAGCAGCACAGCCGCCCGCCGCAACAGCTTCGCACGCGCCGGCGGCGTCAGCTTGCCGAGCCACTCGTAGCGCAGCCCGATTCCCTCCCGCGCTATTTCGTCCCCTGGCAGGCCAAAGAGGGCGATGCGCACCTCGCGGCAGGTCCCCTGCAGGTGCTGCAGGGCCTGGACGCCGAGATCGAGCGACAGCGGACGCCGGTGAGGCGGCAGGGCGTAGACCACCAGGGGCTCACGATCGCCCGGCTGCGGGTGGAAAAGGGCGGCATCCATTAGCAGCGCCACGTCAATCGTCCGGACGCCGTAGCGATGGGCCAGCCGCCGTGCCAGCCACGGGCCGAAGGCGGCCACCAGATCGCTATCGCGCAACACGCGCTCGTGGGCCACCAGATCCGGCCCCATGGGATGCTCCAGCGCATGGTCGTCTGCCGCTACGGCCAGCTTCAGGTGCCGCCCTGCCGGCAGTGGCAACCCGGCGTCGCCATCTCTGGCCGCGTGCAGCGCCCGCGCGCCCGGCCCCGCCCCACCCCACGCACCTGGCGCCTCCGGGCCACTGGAACCCGGCGCGGCCGACCCGCCTGCCGCGCCAGGCGGCTCCTGGCCCGCCCACGCGCCTGGCCCAGCGTTGCCCGCTTCCCTATGCCGACCCTGACCACCAGCCCCCAGCCCGGACCCGTCCGCTGCCTTGACCGGCTGCACGTCCGTCGCCGCCAAAGCCGGGGCCAGCCTGGCCGCCAGCCCCAGGGCAGCCAGTCGCTGCACCGCCACCTGGCACAGCGCCGCTTCGGCCTCGATCGGCCCCGCGGCCTGCAGGATCACGGGCACCTGGTGCCGAGGCGCGGGCGAGTGCCGCTCATCGGCCAGCTGGGCGAAGGCTCGCGCCACCGACCAGCGCTGCGCGGTTGTGGAGTAAGCGCCTATCGCCCGGGCACGAGCTGCCCAGCCGAGCTGGCGCAAGCTCCTGCGATCCGAGAGCAGTTCCCTGGCCGCAGCCGGCCAGTTGCCGAGCTCAACGTGGCGGCCGGTCACGCCGTCCTCCACCAGCGGTCGCGGCCCGCCGCCACAGGCAACTGGCGCCACTTCTTGCGCCGGGCCCGGCCGCTCCCGGACATGAGCACTGGCGGGCGGCAACTCTGGCATTGACCGCGCCTCCCCGTCAGCGCCGCGACCAATAACCAACGCCGGCACGCCCACTGCTGCCGATAGCAGCACCGCCCACTGGTCGGCCGCCGCCGCCGCAGAGCCATTCTCGAACACCTTCGGCATCAGCAAGAGGTCGCAGCCGGCCAGCTGCTCGAGCAGCCGCCACCGATCGAGCCCGCCGGGGCCGCCAGTTTCGCCAACCGTGGCTGGACCACGGTCGTCTGACTGGCAATCGGGCTCCCGGCCCGTGGCCTCACTAGCCCACCCCAGCACCTCGAGCCCCAACCACGCCCGGGTGGCGTCGGTGAGCGGCCACACCTGCACGGCCCCGGCCAGGTGCAAAACCTCGGGCGGCACGGCCGGCGGGCCGAAGAGATGCAGCTCGAGCCCGGGCCAGCTGGCGGCCAGGCCCGATAGGCCATCGAGCAGGCATTTAGTTTCCGCCGCTGAACCCGTGCCCGGCCCACCGATCCAGGCCAGCCGTCCGGGCCGCTCTTCCTCCGCCCGGCGGATGCGGGCCAGGAGGGCGTCCAGAGCCAGCCGCGCGATCTCGGCCGTCAGCGCCGGCGGCAAGATGGCTGATGGGCGCTGGCCGCCGAGGGACGCCGCCTGCTCGGCGGCCGACACCAGGCAAGTCACGCCGCCCGGCCAGGGCGCGAGATCTACCAGATCACTCCAGGCAGGCTCAGCGACGACGACAACCCGCAGGCCCTGATTCGCTAGCTCGCTGGCCACACCAGGCCAGTCAGGCATCTTGAGAGGAAACAGGACCACCAAAGTCCCCGGGGCCAGCCTCGCCGGGTCAAGTGCCTGCCGGGTCCGCCAAACGGGAGACCAGCCGGCAAGGGTGAGGCATTCCCACAGACTCTCAAAGCGCCAGGTCAGCTGATCGGCAGGTGCCACAAACACCACCCCTGGCTCCGCCAGTGGCTGGTCGTCATACCCGAACACTTCGTCGCTCATCCTGGCTGTCAGTCCTGGCTGCCAGCGCCAAGCCGGTAGCGCAAATAGGAGCCGACCTCGCGCAGCGCTGGCAACACACCGTAGTTGGCCACGGCCTGGCGGAGCTTGGCGCTTGGCGGCCAGTCTTCAGGCCACGGCCGACGATCGGGTGGCGGCAGCGGCGCCGTGATTCGCTGCCACCAGCGTACTACCGGACCGATGGCCTGGCGGTCCAGCTCCGCCAGCCACACCATGAGGCCCGCTCTATCGCGCCGCAGCCGTTCCAGTGGGCGCCACAAGCTCCAGTCCGGCACGTCCCAGGCAGGAGTCCCCGGAGCCAGGCCGAAGGTGCGCATCATCGGCCGGCCTGGCATGGCCTGCTCACCGACCTGCAACACCGGCAGCTGACTGCCCGGAGCCAGCGGGGGCTCAGGATCGACCTGCAGCTCGATCCCACGCGGCTGGGTCGGGCCGAGCCATTCCAGAGTCGCCCACCATGTTCGGCCGGCAGAGTCGGCCAGGGCCGGAAACTCGAAGCTCAGCCACCCAAAGCGCACGAAGTCCGTTAGATCGCGGACTACTTCCACCGCCGGACCCAGCCCTGGGTGGGGGCGCAAGGTGAGCCGCAACCATCCGGCCGGCCACAGGTGGGCTGATGCTAATTGCAGGTCCAGCCGGAACAGGTAGTCGACGCCGCACGGCACGGCCCAGGAGACGGGCACGCCCTTTTCCAGGGCCAATCCGGCGTCGCCCAGCCACAATTGGTCGAGTTGCACTCGCGGGGCCTTGGCGTCGCCCAGCCACAATTGGTCGAGTCGCACTCGCGGGGCGTCGGCACCGCCGGCCGGGATCGCCGGATCTGGCCGGCGCACTCTCAACTCCGCCGCCTCCCGGTCAGCTCTCACCTCTCGCGGCGCCTGGTAACCTGCCCTGCCAGCGCCGGGCACCGCCGACCGACTGCCGGTTTGGCCCTGGCCGGCAGCCTCTTCCACAAACTGCCGAACCAGAGCCTCGAATTGGCGTTGGCTCCGGCCCCAATCCAGGCCGGCCACCGCCTGTGCGCCCTGTTGGGCCAGCTCCTGCCGCCGAGGCTCGTCGTCAATGAGCGAGATGATCGCCTCGGCCAACGCGGCCGGCTCGCTCTCGACCAGAAATGCGTTCTCCCCGTGGCGGAAGAACCACCGAACCGGCTCGCAATCATTAGCCACCACAGCGCACCCGCAGGCCATCATCTCGATGGGCACGAAGCTCAGGTTGGTGTGCGACAGCGCCAGCCCGACCGCCGCCCGCCGGTACAGGTCAGCGAGTTCTTCGGCGCGCAGGATCCCCACCCGTTGGAAGCCCTCCGCAGTCAGCCCGGTCTCGGGGCTGCCGTAGAGCACCACCTCTACCTCGGGCCGCTGAGCTCTGACCCGCCGCAATGCGGCCAAGCCCGCGTGCGTGCCACGCCGCGGCGTGGTCGCCCGCCCATAGAAGACCACCAGCGGTTCACGGTCTTGGGGGCCAGGCCAGTAGACGCTGGGGTCCACGCCAAAGTCGATGGCTTCGGCAATGGCACCATACCGCGTTCGGAGCAGCTCGGCCAACCACGGCCCGAGGGTGATGTGCCGCAGGCCCAGACGATAGGTGGCCTCGGCCAGAAGGTGGCCCAGGCTCACCGGTTCGAAGAAAGGTTCGTAGTCCTGGACGAAATACAGCCGGCAGTGGGTGTTGGTGGCAACCGCCACCGCAGTAGCTGTCGTCCAGCTGGTGGCAATCAGGGCGTCGCTGGGGGCAAAGTCGTGGTCGCGACAGACTCGCCCACCCCGCAGGCCAAAGTGCTGGCGCAGGTAGCGGTCGAACTCCTCCTGGCTCGCGTCCCTGAAACGGGGCCCCCGCTCAATGTAGGCGGTCACCTCGTGACCAGCTTCAACCAGACCGTTGATCATCCGGACGATCGAGGTGTGTCCACCCGAGCCACGCGCCGGCTCGGGCATAAGCACGCCGATCCGTAGCACCCGGGATGGAGTATCAACGCCGGACGCGCCAGAGATGTTGATCGGCATGCCCGGCGGGGCCGCGTCCCCGGTCCCGGCGCCGGCAGTGCCAGCCGCCATCGAGGAGGGCGCGGCGTCCCCGGTCCCGCCAGTGCCAGCCGCCATCGAGGAGGGGGCCGCGTCCCCGGTCCCGCCAGTGCCAGCCGCCATCGAGGAGGGGGCCGCGTCCCCGATCCCGGCAGTGCCAGCAGCCATCGAGGAGGGCGCGGCGTCCCCGATCCCGGCAGTGCCAGCCGGCACCCCGTGAGTGACTGCCTGCCCGGCCCCGCCAGTGTCGTCCAGCATCCGCGGCATGACGACGTCCCCGACGCCGGTCGACGACACAGCCGGCCCGGCGTGGGCTGCAGGTGGAGCCTGTGGCGGCAGCCGCCAGGGCTGCAAAGTGCCCAGCGCCTGCCACAGTGTCGCCTCGTAGCCTGCCGCCTGGCCGACGGTGGAGCGCTTCTCGACCACGACCGCTCGCGCGGCCTCGCCCATGGCCTGCCGCGTCGCCGGGTCGGCCACCAGGCGCTCGAGCGCCGCCTCAAAGGAAGCCGCATCACTGGCCAGCAGGCCAGTGATGCCGTCCTCGATGGCCGAGGCAAAGGCCTGGGTGGCTGTAGCCACCGTCGGGACCCCGCAAATCGACGCTTCCAGCCACTTGAGCTCGCTCTTGGCCTTGCAGAAAGGGTTATCGATCTCCAGCGGCGCCAGGTTGATGTCGAGCTCGGCCAGCCAGGCCGGCAGCCGCCGCCAGTCGATCATCGGCCAGCGCTCGATACGCTCGGCCAGGCCTTGCCACTCCGGATCCAGCTCCAGCGGGCCTATCACCCGGAAGACCACCTCCGGGTGGCGCCGCATCACCGCCCGCAAGGCAGGTGCCGCGGCCTCAGCAAAGTCCTGGTCGTGAGTCCACGAGCCACTGGCGAAACCGATCACCACCCGGTCAGACCGGCGCCGGGCCTCCCGCTGCGCCGCCGCGGAGAGCGCGATCAACTCCATATCAACGCAATTGCGGCTGACCCAGGCTGGTTTGCCCAGCCGCCCGACTTCCTCGGCCAGGAAGTCCGTCGCCAGCACGGCACCATCGCTCGCCAGGAGCGTCTGCCGGTAGCGCCGCACACCATCGTGGTACAGTCTGGCCTCCTCAGCCGAGAGCTTCGCCACGCCATGGTGCCAGCGTGTCTGCTCGGGATCGAACACCAGGTCGTCGATGTCAAACAGGACGACACCGCCCGTGTCCCTGGTCTGTACCATGAGGCCGGCGATCGCCTCATCAAAGGCCACCCGGTGCAGGATCACGATTGTGGCGCCCAGCGCCACCCCCAAGAGGTCTGGACTGCCCTGCTGCACGAGGCGCGCGGGGATGCCTCGCAACCACAGCTGTTCGAGCTGATGGTGGCAACGGTAGCGCTGGGTGGCGCCCTCGCAGCCGCTGACGATCACCACCGCTAAGGCGTCAGGGCGACGCAGAGGATGGCCAGCCACGGCCGGCTAGTATAAGACGGCGGCGCAGCTCACACCAAGCTGGCCAGCAACGGCCGCCGGCGGCCCTCGGGGCGTGACGCTGTTGGCCGTCCGACCGTGGCTGACCTATCTCCGGGCCGAGGGCGCGGCCTGGGCGGCGGCAAACCCAGCCGCAGTCCACCCGCCCGTCACGGTCTCGTGGCCAGCGGCAGGAAGAGCTGCGAGCCACGCAGCCGCACCACCTCGGTGGTCGTGGGCGGCAGCACCAGCTCTAGCGTACGTCGCTCGGGCGATGGCGCTTCCAGGCTCAGCCGCCCGCCGCCCAGCAAGGTCTCCACCGTCGGCACCCCGGCCATACCCAGGGCGCTTGCGTCGATCGTTAGCGTCGCGGTCAGCGGCTGGGTGGCGTTCTGGTTGCGCAGCGTGAAGTACACCTCCGGCCAGCTACCAAAGCGCTCCACGATCACCTCGGCGGGCGAGGTCCAGGCATGGGTGATCGGCTGCCAGCCACCCCGGTTTAGCTCGCGTATCAGTGGTATATAGCGCTTGAAGAGCGGCCGGTCGCGCTCGAACCAGGCTGGATTGTCCCAGTAGCGGTTCGTCGAAGCGTTGTGGCTGAACATTGACGGGTAGATCCCGTAGAACAGGCACGCCTGGAAATACTGTTCAACCATATCGAAGTTGAACGCATCATAGTCAGTGTTCATCAGGAAACCGTACGGACGCTGGTAGGCCAGCATCCGCCGGTAAAGCAATCGGCTGTCGATCTCGAAGACCAGCTTGCCCTCACGCAGCCAGTTTATCTCGGTGCCCAGGAAGTCGAACAGGTTGGCACCCCACGGCGCATCCCACAGTATGCCGTTGGCCATGGTCAGGCGCCCCAGACGATCGTGCACCTCGTCGGTCAGCCACTGCGAGAACTCGGTGGTGGCGAAGACCTGCGGCACTCCCAGGCGGCGATCGGCAGTGCGATAGGCGAGCGGTGCGTCGCTGGCCTGGAAATGGCTCGCCCGGAAGTCCAACGTGTAGGTCTCGGACAGATAACTGTCGATGTATTCGCCGTCCAGCCCCGGCGTCGTCTCGTAGGCCGCTCGGGCCTGGTCGTTCCACTCCAGATGCGCCTTGTTCAGCGGATAGACCTGATCGCTGATATCGGGATCGGGGTTCACGGTGAAGACGGCACAACCAGCCTGGCCTGAGCACCAGGGCGCAACCGTGGACCGATAGCGGTAACGCCCGTCGTCGTCCCAGAACCCGGACGACAACGTGGCCTCGGCGCGGCGATTGCCGCGCCTGTGCTCGGCGTGCAGGTAGTCGAGCACCTGGTCGTAGTTCTCGGGATCTACGGCCGTGTCCTGGATGGGCAGCCAGTGGGACCAGGGCTCGGCAATGTAGCGAAAGGAGAGGATGCCCTGCGTATCATCGAAAGCCACCTGCTTCAGGCTGCCCAGTTCGTGGATTCTGATCCCGAAGTCCTGAATGTCCGGTATTGGTGAGAGGTCGGAGAATGCCACCCAGATCCCCTCTTGCTCCGGCGGTATGCGCCGCCGGAAGAACTCGGGATAGCGATCGTAATAGCCCTGGGCAGCGGCCCGGAAACCCCATTGGGGATCGATGCGATAGAGAATCAGGGACAGGCTTGCCTGGGCCGGGGAGGGTCCGGCCAGCGGCGAAAGGCCCACATCGACCACGGCGTAGAACTGCCCGGTCTGGGGATTGCAGGCCAGGCGCAAGAGACGTGGCCTGTCCAGCGGTAGCGCCATCGCCAGGCCGGCATCCGGTCCGGTCAGGCTGGCCCACGGGTAGCGGCTGACCCTGCCGGTGGCCCCGACATTAACTGCCCACCGCACCAGCTCGTTCAGCTCGGCGGCACCGGCGACGGGGCGACTGCTGCGCCCGTCATCATCCCAGCGCCAGCCAGCGGTTGAGATCGGTAGCGCGAAGTAGACGCTCAGAGCGCGGCTCACCGGCGGGGTAGCGCCCACGACGGCGTCTATCTGGATCCGATCGGGGAGCGCCCGATATTGGGCCTCGAACTGCAGGCCCAGTTCGTCGAGCCGGGACAGCTGTCGGACAGTCCCCTCGCCGAGCAGCTCCAGACGGCCAGCCACGTGGAACACCGGGCCTGCGGCGGCCGCATCCCGAACCAGAAAACCGCCAGCGAAAGCCAGGTCGGGATTGGCTACCGCCTGGCCACCAATCTCAACCCCACTCACCGCTCCGCCGAGGGTGGCCAGCTCGAGCGCCAGACCGTCAGCCGTCGCCAGCCGGATCGGTGGGCCGCCGAAAGGTGGCTGCTCCGGCCGTGCCAGAGCCATGGCCAGCGAGTCGAATGTCACGAGTTCGGCATCCACCTCATGCAGGCTAAGGTCATCGAACCAGACCATCCCGGTGTGGGTATTGCGGAACAGGCAGTGGTAGACGAGCGAGGCCACCGGTCGGGCCGGCACAATGAAGGCTTCCCGGAACTGCCAGTCATGAGTGCCAGTATCGAAGCGCAACGTCTGGGCGTAGAGCGGCGAGCCATCGTCGTAGCGAAGGTCCAGATACACGGCGTAGTCGGCATTGGGGGACCCGGTGACATCAACAGCCCTGCTCCAACCGCTGAAGTACAGCGGCCTGGCCTCGGTCTGGTTCAGGGTAATCACCTGGTAGGCACCCTGGCGCTGGCCGAGTTCGTCGATGTGCAGCATGAGCGCCCGGCTGCCGTTCCGGCCCCCGACCGGGTCGACGGCAAAGCCGTCGGCGTAGCGAATCCAGCCCTCGGCTTGTTGCTCGTCACCGACCTCGAAACCGGGGTTGCTCAGCCGGTTCTCGCCCATGGGCAGGTCGCTGTTCGCCGGCCGGAAGACCGGCCAGGGATCTGTCCCCGCCGGCTCTGGCTGACCACTCGCCCCAGATGGCACTGACGTCAGGCCAAGAGCCACGACTAACGTCAGACAGCACGCCAGCCTCAGGTTCAACCGCAGCTCAGCTGTAAGCCGTTGTAGCGGATTACCTCTTTCAGCCATGCGTCCCTCCCTCTTGTGGCCTGTGCCGGCAGTGGGCCGGCCCGAAGGCCGGAAGCCGAGACGGCTCAGCACTTTATCAGCCCTCAAAGGCGTAGTTAGCCAGCAGGCACGGCAAATGCAACCGCTGCGCCTTGTCCGCCGGTGTGGCGGGCGTCGTGGCCGTGGCGCCGGGCTCGGGGCTCGGCGTCACCGACGGCTCGTCCGTTGGCGCCGGGGACCCGGTGGGCGGCGCGGTCGCGGTCACCGTGGCTGTCGGCGCGGGCGGAGTCAGCGTGCCGGCGAACTCGTCGCAGAAGGCCGGATCATTGGGCGGATGGATGCAGATCAGCGGGCTGGGCTGGCGCAGCTCGAAGAAGTCGCCGCTCTTGTAGTAAAGGCCGAGGGAGAACTCCCGCGCCAGCGGCACGATTCCCGGCTCGGCGCCGCGCTTGACCCGCACCTTGTAGGTGAACACGTGGCCTTCGGGCGGCGCCGGCGGCAGGATATCCCAGGCGATCTCGTTCAGGAAGCGCTCCGGCGCCTTGGGCGAGGCCGAGCCGACGACGTATTCGAAGCGTTCATGCAATCCGTCCGTCAGCCGCAGCTTCTCCAGCTGCTCGCCGCCCACGAGCGAGTCGGCCATGGCCCCCAGGCGATCGGGGATATCCTCGCCATTGTCGCGCTGCGAACTGCGCTCCACATCGGCGCAACTCGACAGCCGGCCGGCAGGGTCCTCCAGAGCGAACACAGCAATGGTCACGCCGGCCGACCGAGCATCGCGGCAGGCGGCATTCACATCCCGCTCGGCACCGGTGAACGGGGCACCGGTGTCCAGGATCAGGATGAGCTTCATAGTGTCAGTTGGTGCCTCGGCGGCCGAAAGAAGCTCGGTGGCCTTGTCGATGGCCCCACCCAGCGCCCGGGCGCTCGGGTTAGGCGTCGTGCCAAAGCGGCCGATAGCCGCGATGAGCGCTCGCTTGCCGCCCTCGCCACCCTGCAACTCGCTGTTCACGAGCACATTGGAGTTGTAGAGGATCATGCCGCCGCGCGTGCCGTTGCTATAGTCCATGTTTTGAACAAACGCTGTTAGACCCTCACGAATATTGGCAACAAGCTGGCGCCCCCTTCTTCCCTCCGGCTGGGTGTTGACGGTGTTCTCCACCAACAAGAAGAAGTCAGCTCGCCTTTTGCCGGTGGCACACTGGTAGTTAACATCGACGCGCACATCAACCACGCCACTGTCAACCGAGACGATGCGCGGTCCAGCAGTGCGGTTGAAGCGAGGATTGCACGGGTAGACCAGCTGTTGGGGTCGAGCAGCGACAGCTGCCGCCGCCACCAGGCCGACAACGACGATCAGAACAAGAATCCAGCCCCACCGGAGCGTGGACATGAGCGCACCCTCCCCCTGGCCGACCAATCGGCTACCCCGCCGCCCGGTCGGCCAGTGTGCTGTTGCGTCGGCGACGGAGGCTGCGGCCGGCTGCCGGCTGGCTCGCCTGCCAGCCGGCGCTACCGATTGTACACTGGGCCGGAAACCAGGCAACCGCTGTTTGGTCGCCGCGTGCCGACCGGGTGCCGGCGAGCTGCTGCGGCCCAGTCCCGCGGGCCGACCGGGAGCCGGCGAGCTCACCGCTCGCCGGGCGCAACTCGCACCCTATGGGCGGAGCAGACCTTCGGCCAGCTGGCGACGATAGGCCTCGAATGCCTGTCGCCCGGCATCGGTCAGCCGACACGTAGTGCGCGGCACCTTGCCCCGGAAGCTCTTGTCGATGGCCACGTAGCCGGCCTCTTCGAGGCGCGCCAGGTGCGCGCCGAGATTGCCCGGGGTGAGGCCGGTCTCGCGCTGCAGGAACAGGAAATCAGCCTCCGCGACGTCCACCAGGAAGGCCAGGATCATCAGTCGGGCCGGCTCGTGAATGATCCGGTCGAGCGCGCCAAGCGCTCGCGGTCCCGCCGGCGAGGCGGTCTGGGCGCTCATGACCCTGCCCCCCAGCTTCTGTCGGCTCGCGCTGCGCTGAGCCTCATGCGGTCGGCTCCTCGGCGTTCGTCGTGGGTAGCGAGGTCACCGCCAGATAGCGGCGCAGCCCGAGGGCCCCGCTAATGCCCAGCGCCAGACCCATCATGCCGAAGTAAACCGCGGTGCCGGCCGTCTCATCAGCGAACAGACCGCTGGCCAGCAGACCCAGCCCAACTGAGACGAGCGCCAGGCCATAGAAACGCCGCACCGTCGCCTGGTAGGCCATGAAGGCCAGGAAGACAGCCACCGCCAGACCATCCATGAACGGGATCCAGCGCAGGGATGAGGGTGCTCCACGGAAGGCCATGACAATCGCCGCCGCAATCGCCGCACCCGCAACTGCCGCCAGCCACGGGCGGTGTCGCGGCTGCCGGCGATAGGCCACAAAGCCGCTGCGCGGATAGGTAACGCGTTCCTTGAGCCAGCGCAGCGCGCGACCACCCGCGAAATAGGCCAATAGCACCAGAATCGGCAAGCCAGGGGCGCTGAGCCGGGCCAGCGGCGAGCTCGGGCCAGCACCGGCCTCGATGGCAAAGAACAGCCCGACCGCAGCCAAAATGACACCCGCAATGATCTCGGTCAGACCGTCATCGAACCAGTACTGGCGGGGTCTGCGAATGGCGCCCTCGATCTCTTCCACCATCTCCATGTCCTTTCTGTCCGACATGCTACTCTGCAGCGCAGAGTAGTTGGCGCGGATTATGCGTCGTCAGGCCCACTGGAGTCAAGTTGGCTGGTGGAAACGCGGGAAGTCGGAGCGGGCGTGCGCCGGCAAAGGTGCGAGCCCTTGTTGCCCCTGACACGGCGGCCCGGCGCACGTTTCTCCGGTGGCGGTCGCAGCGGTGCAACTGCGAGCCTGACCTGTCCTTGACACGACGCCCCGGAGCACATGGCGCGGCCTGGTGGCGGCAGAACCGCCGCAGGTGCAAGCTCACTGCGCCTAGCACGGCGCCCCGGAGCGGGCAGCGCTGCCAGGCGGTGGTGACGGTGGCTCGGTTGCGAGCCCATCCTGCCCCTCACACGGCCGTCCGGCGCACGCTGCGCCGCCACGTGGTGGTTACACCGCCGCAGGTGCAAGCTCACTGCGCCTGGCACGGCGCCCCGGAGCGGGCAGCGCTGCCAGGCGGTGGTGACGGTGGTGCCCCACCCGACCTGGGGGCCCGGCCGTCGCCCAGGCCAGGAGTGTGGCTAGCGCGACAGCTTCACGGGCAGCCCACCCGCCAGACCGGCTTGTTCCACAAAGGATGGTAGCGCATGCCTACGTTGGCCAGCGTCAGGCACTCTCGGGGCGGATTGGCCGGGCTGGGCGGCTTGCCCGGATCGAGCGGGTACTGCCAGCCGTAGTAGCGCTGCGGATTGGCCAGGGCATCGTTGATCACCACCCGCGGCACCTGCTTCAAGACAATCGGGCAGACGCAACTGGCAATCGTCGGCTCGCTGTAGATGACCCGCACCTTCGGTATCGGAAAGACCAGTCGGCCACCGTTCCCAAAACCGTCGACGTACTCCAGAGTCGCCGACTCGTTTGTCGGCCACAAGCCCACCTGGGTGGGCCTAATGCGGTAAGACAGCGTATAGCCGGGTACGACCACGCCGGCGTGCGCCCAGCTTAGGGTGCGTGTGGCGCCGTTGAACGCCGGCTCGATTGGCTTGCCAGTGCCTGGCAGGAACGTCATGTTACCGGGCAGGATGTCCATGATCCTGGCGGTGCTGAACAACAGCGCCGCCTGAGTCCGGCCGGCGATCTGAACATAGATCGACTCCAGCTCGGCCGTGGAAGGGCTATAGTAGTAATGGGCCTCGTCGCTGGCGATGCGCCGCAGTGTCGCCTGGTCGGCATCGCCACCCAGGCCAATGGCGAAGACCTCGATACCCGCGTCGCGGACGGCGGCAATGACGCCGTCAAGGTTCGCGATCGGCGGATTGGAGACCGTGTGCTTGCCGTCGGTCATGAAGACGATGATCTTGCGCACCCCAGGGCGCGCACCACTGCCCACCAGTTCCGCCCGCGACACGTCGAGCCCGTCGACCAGGTTGGTGCCCCGCTGATTGGTCAGGCCCTGGATGGCGGCGATGAGGGCCGCCTGATCATTAGTCAGGCTCTGCACCACCACAGCCGTCGGAGCCACCGCCACCACCGCGATCCGCACCAGGCTGGGGTCGAGTTTCTGGACGAAAGTCACCGCCGCGTTCTTGGCCGCCGTCAGTTTCTCGCCGGTCATCGACTCCGAGCGGTCGATGGTGAGAACCACGTCGGCCGGCTGCTCCTTTTGCGGACACGAACCATCCACCTTCAAAGTGACCGTAACGGTCTCACCCAGAATGATCTGCGCCGGCCAGGCCGTCTTATCGACGCTCACCGTGCAGGTCAGGCCTTGAGCGGCCGGCCCGGCGCTCGCCGGCGCCGCGAGTGATAGCGAGGCAAGAGCCAACGGGACAATCAGACCCACGAACAGGCATCGTCTCTCCATGCGAAGTGCCTCCCCGAGCTGCTTGAGCTTATGTCAGCTGATCGGGCCGCCGGCCGATCCGGCGACCACACTAAGTATGACGCACAGGCTCGCCAGACGATAGGTCACACTGCCCATCCGGCGCGCTCTTGGCAATGCTGACGCCAGCCAGGCCGGTGACGAGCGGTGGCAGCGGATTATCCGGCCACGCCTTCGCCGCCGCGTCGGTCGCTGCGGGGCCGCAACTTGCGCGGCTCGAAAGCCCGGCGTACCTTCTTGGCTTGGCGGAGGCCGGCCACGGCCGTCTCCCGACGCCGGCCAAGGCCGTTCCCGGACGCCGGCCAAGGCCGTTCCCGGACGCCAATCGCCGGCATCCAGTGAGGCGAAGCCCATGGCCCATATCCAGCGGTCGGCGGGGAGTGCCCTAGAGCTGCTCGAGCCGGGCGTGCTAGAAGGCCTGGTGATGATCGTCGGCGCCGCCGACACCGGCAAGAGCACGCTGGCGCGGGAGCTCTACCGGCGCCTGGCGGGTGCCGGGCGCCATGTCGCCTTCCTCGACGGGGATCCCGGCCAGAGTGGCCTGGGCCCGCCAGCCACACTCAGCCTGGCGATCGGCACCCCCGGCGATGCCAGCTTCCCGCCAGCCGGCCCCGTATTGCGTCGCTTCGCCGGCTCGGTCTCGCCACGCCGGCACATGCTGCCCTTGCTGGCCGGCGCCGCACACCTGGTGAACACGGCGCAAGCTGCAGGCGTGGAGACCGTACTGTTCGACACCACCGGCCTGGTGAGCGCCGAGCATGGCGGCCTGGCGCTCAAGCGTGCCAAGATCGAGCTCTTGAGGCCCAGCACGCTCATCGCCATCCAACGGGGCGGCGAGCTGAGCTCGCTTTTGGCCTGGGCAGGCGGCCGGCCTGGCATGCGGGTCATCAGCCTGCCACCTGCCAGCGCCACGCGCCACCGTGACCCGGAGGAGCGCCGCGCTCACCGGGCGCGCCAGTTCGCCGAGTACTTCGCTGGGGCTCGACCGGCGGCCCTCGAACTCGCTCGCTACCTGATTTGGCCCACCCCCAGCTTCGTACTCCATCAGCTGGTGGCGCTCGAAAACGCCGAGGGCCTGGCCCTCGGCCTGGGCATCGTGCTGGCTGCCGATCTCGCCGCGGAGCGGCTGGTCGTCTTGACGCCATTGGCTACAATGGCGGGCGTCCAGGCGGTGCATCTGGGCGATCTGATCGTCGACCCGAAGACGTACCATGATTCAGCACTGATGGCCCGTTAGCCAGCCCAAGGGAGGCTCGATGGACTTCCAGGAGCTCATTCGTCTTCGCTACAGCGTGCGTGCCTATCTACCCAAGCCCGTTGAGGAGGAGAAGCTCAAGGCGGTGCTCGAAGCGGCCCGGTTGGCGCCCACCGCTGCCAACCGACAGCCCTTTGGTATCGTCGTCTTGCGCACGGCCGACAAGCAAGATGGCCTGCGCCGGCTCTACGATCGCGATTGGTTCAGCCAGGCGCCGCTGGTGATCGCCGTGTGCGTCGATCGCCGCGCCGCCTGGATGCGCAGCGACGGCAAGAGTTACGGCGACGTGGACGCCGCCATCGCCATGGATCATCTGATCCTGGCGGCCGCCGAACTCGGTCTGGGCACCTGCTGGGTGGCTGCCTTCGATCCGAAGGTGGCTCGCGAGCTCCTGGCGCTCCCCGAGGGGATCGAACCGGTCGCCTTCACGCCCCTCGGTTATCCGGCCGACGAGCCGCGGCCCAAGGCGCGCAAGCCGCTGGAGGCGCTGGTGCACTATGAGCGGTGGTGAGGACGCTCATGAGTGCCGCGCCACCGCCTGGCATCGGCCGCTGCAGGATGCCGCCCGAGGCCTGCTAACAACCGCGGACAGGAGCTCAACTCATGGAAAAGACGATGGCCTCCTCTGAGGTGCGGCGCCACCTGGGCCGAATCCTCCGCGACATTCTGGCCCAAGGCGACTGCGTAGTCGTCGCCCGCTACGGCCAGCCGGTCGCCGCCCTGGTGCCGCTCGAGCTGTACGAGTCGTCCCGCGAAGCCGGCGCCGAGGCGGCTGAGCCGCCGGGCTGAGTGCCCCGGGCTGCTGCCGCCCGGCTGCCGCCATCCAGCCACCGCCAGCCGGCCCGTCCGCAATCCGGTTGGCTGAGGGATCAGCCAGCCTCCGCCCGGGAGCGCCTAGCCAAACCGTGATGGATGGCACACCCGGGGCCAGGATAAAGCCTCCCCCCGGGCCCGCCCGCCGGGCGCGCCTACCCAAACCGGCCGGTAATGTACTCCGCTGTCTTGGGGTTCTTGGGGTTGGTGAAGAGCTCGCCGGTGGGGCCGTACTCGGCCAGGTAGCCGCGACGCTGCTCGTCCATCATGAAAAAGGCGGTGTAGTCGGAGACGCGCGCCGCTTGCTGCATGTTGTGGGTGACAATGATGATCGTGTAGTCGCTCGAGAGCTCCCGCATGAGCTCCTCGATGCGCAAGGTAGAGATGGGGTCCAGGGCCGAGCAGGGCTCATCCATAAGCACGATGTCGGGCTGGATGGCGATCGCCCGGGCAATGCACAGGCGCTGCTGCTGGCCGCCAGAGAGCGAGTAGCCGTTGTCCTGGAGTTTATCGTGCACCTCGTCCCACAGCGCCGCCCGGCGGAGTGCCGACTCCACCAGCTCGTCCATATTGCCCCGAAAGCCGTTGATCCGCGCTCCCCAGGCCACGTTCTCGTAGATGCTCTTGGGGAAAGGATTCGGCTTCTGGAACACCATGCCAATCCGACGGCGTACCTCGACCGGGTCGACGTCGGGGTCGTAGATGTTCTTGCCGTGAAATAGTACCCTGCCTGCGACCCGCGCCGATGCCACTAAGTCGTTCATCCGGTTGAAGGCGCGCAGCACGCTGCTCTTGCCACAGCCCGAAGGACCGATGAGAGCGGTGATCTTTCGTCGCTCGATCCTCAAGCTAACGTCGCGTACGGCGTGGAAAAAGCCATAGTAGACGTTCAGGTCGATCGCTTCGATGGCGCAGTCACAGTCAGGATAGAAGTCCATAGCTCGCTAGTACCTTCGATAGTAGCGGTTCCGCAGGTAGATCGCTGTGGCATTCAGGCTAAGAAGGAGCAAAAGGAGCACCACGATCGCCGCTGCCGACAGGTGCACGAACTCCCGCTGCGGTCGAGAAACCCACTGATAGATCTGAGCCGGCAGCGTGGTGTAACGGGCGAATGGACTGGCGGGGTCGACAACGACATAGGTGGAGACGCCCACCACGATCAGCGGTGCGGTCTCGCCAAAGGCCCGCGACACCGCCAGGATGACGCCGGTCAGGATGCCCGGCAAAGCGCTGGGTAGCACATGGCTCCGGACGGTCTGCCACTTGGTGGCGCCGACGCCGTAGCTCGCTTCCCGAAACTCCTGGGGCACGGCCCGGATCGCCTCGCGGGCATTGATGATCACCAGCGGCAGTATGAGCAGCCCCAGAGTCAAGCCGCCCGACAAAACGGTTCGTCCGTTGGCGGTTGTCGGATCGACCAGGCCAAAGACCGAGCCGCTCGTCAGCGGCTCGAGAGCACGAACGAACAGGCCCAGCCCGAGCATGCCGTAGATGATGGATGGCACGCCGGCCAGATTGTTGATGTTGGTCTCGATCAGGCGCGCCAGCCAGTTGCCGGAGCCATACTCCTCCAGGTAGATCCCGGCTCCAATGCCCACCGGCACCGCCAGCGCGAAGGCAATGAGCGTCACCCACAACGAGCCCATGATGGCGGTCCGGATGCCGGCCTGCAGCGGCCTGGCCGACTGGGGCGACGTCAAGAAGCGCCGATTGAGCCAGGATCGGAACTCGAGCCTGGCGCCAGGGCGCTCGGCCAGAAAGGCCGCTATCTCGGCACGACCGAAGAGCGACTGGTACAGCGACCAGGAGCCGACAACCTCGGGCCGCACCACCTCGTCCATCACCAGGCGCCGCAACTGATCCACCGGCAGATCAGCCAGGGGCTGCCGGCTGGTGAGTGCCCGCAACCGGGCCGGCCTGAGGTGCTGCTCCAGAATGGCAGCCAGTTCCGTGGCCCCCAGCGCGCCCAAAGGCTCAGCCGTTACACCCTCCGCCGCCTCGCCCGGCCGGCCGGCGACCAGTGTCTCTGGATCCAGCCGGTACTCGATGGCCACATAGCCAAAGGTGTCGTTGAGGATGTTCAAGAGCAGCGCCGACAGGACGACGATGCCCACCGTCGTTGCCAGAAACAGCACCGCCGACCAGACGCGCGCCGTCCGCTGCCGCCGCTCCACAAAGCGCCGGTAGACCTCCCCGGCTGGGAAGCGGCCATTGCCATAGCCCACGAGCAGCGCTGGGGGCACGTTAGTACTCCTCGCGATAGCGATTCACGATAGCGCGACTGATCAGGTTCAGGGCCAGAGTCATGAAGAACAAAACCAGCGATATAGCAAAGATGCTATCGTAGTCAATGGAATCGTAACTGAGATCGCCGCCGCTGATGCGAACGATGTGGCCAGTCATGGTCTCGGCCGCTTTCACCGGGTTCAGGACGTTCGCGCCTTGCAGCGCCGCACCCCAACTCGCGAAGTTGCGCGGCCCGGCTCCCGAGGCGATGGCGACGACCATCGTCTCGCCCACGGCGCGGGACATGGCGACGATGCACGCCGCAGCAATGCCCGAGATGGCTGCTGGGACCACCACCCTTACGGCCGTCTCCAGTTTGGTGGCCCCCACCGCGTATGCCGCCTCGCGCAAAGCATTCGGCACGGCGCTCAGCGCGTCCTCGCTCATCGAGCTGACCAGGGGAATGATCAGGATGCCGATAACCAGTCCGGCCGACAGCGCGTTGAAGACCTCGACCACGTTGCGGCCGAGGATCGCCTGCAGGATGGGCGTAACAAAAGTCAGCGCGAAATAGCCGAAGACGACCGTTGGCACCCCGGCCAGTAGCTCCAGGATCGGCTTCAGCACACCGCGGGCCCGAGGAGTGGCATACTCGCTCAGGAAGACGGCGATCATCAGGCCGAGTGGCAAAGCCACCATCATGCCGATAAGGCTGGTCAAGAGGGTGGCATTGAGCAACGGGAAGATACCGAACCGATTGGCGTGCGGTTGCCACCGAGTGCCGGTCAGAAAGTCCAAGACGCCTACCTCAGGCCGACTGAAGAATCGCCAGGCGTCGAAGAACAGCACCGCCACGATGCCGGCGGTGGTGAAGACCGAGAACACGCCGCAAAGTCGGATCAGCACTTCGATTAGCTTCTCGCCTGGCCGGTGCCGACGTCGCAGCAGAGAAGCTACGTCGGAGGCGGCAGCCTCCGACGCCGACAGGCGGTCAGCTAGGGGTTTTGTTCTCGGCATGCTAGAACCGGCTCGCCTGGCGGATCTCAACCCACTCGCGACTGGAGACCGCGCCGACCGTGAGCCAGCTACAGTGCACGTTGGCTCTCAGTCGATCGGCGCATAGAAGGTGCGCGGGAGCTGGCCAGGAACGGTGACCAATTCACCGGACACTGGCCGGCCGGCGCGCGGTTCTGGCAGCACATCTACCGCGCGCCGGCCGCCAAGCCAGGCCGTCCGAATCGACCCTATTGACCAGTCGCGGTCAGCCAGTTGCGCTTCGCGTCATCCAGAGCGCTGGCACTGGCCGGGAAGTAGCCGATGGCCACAATTTCCTCGTTGACGTGGGTCAGCACGTAGTTGACGAAAGCGGCCACCTGCGGCTTTTCCTGCAGGATCTGGGCGTCGGAGTATATGAACAAGGGCCGGGCCAGCGGATACGAGCCGTCTTCGACGGTCTCGTTGTTGGGCTCCACGCCATTGATCTTCAAAACTTGCAGCTTTCCGGGGTTCTCGGCGAAGTAGGCATAGCCGAAGTAGCCGATGGCATAACGATCGCCGGCCACGCCTCGAACCAGAACATTGTCGTCCTCGGACAGCTGGAGGTTCTCCGCATCGAGGAACGTTGCCTCGCCCTTACCCTTGTCGGCCTCCTTGTCAATGACGTACAGCGGATCCATCACCACCTCTACGAAGAAGTCAAAGGTGCCGCTGTCAGTGCCGGGCGCGAAGCGCTTAATGGGCTCGGCCGGCCAGTCGGGATTGACGTCTGACCAGTTGGTGTAGCCGGCAGAGAAGATCTTGGCCAGCTCCTCAAGCGTGACGCCATCAGCCAGCCAGTCGTTGTCGGGGTGCACTACGACCGCCAGCCCGTCGGTGCCGATGCGGAACTCGATGGGCGTTCGACCGATCGCCTGGCAGTTCTCAACTTCGCTGTCCTTGATAGGTCGCGAGGCGTTGGCAATGTCGGTTTCGCCAGCCTTGCAGAAGCGCTCCATCCCGGCACCGGTGCCAATGGAGTCAATGGTCATGTTCCCGCTGTAGCCATCCTCCCGGAAGCGCTCGGCGAGTGCCTCCAGCAACGGATACACCGTCGAGCTTCCAGCGGCTCGAATGTCACCGGTGACCAAAGAGGCATCCACCTCTGGCAAAGTGACACCCACTTCCTCGGGAACGGCGGGACTCGGTTCCACCGGCTGCACCTCTGGGGCCAGCGTGGGCGCCTCCACGGGGGCGCTAGTCGGCTGAGCCTGCTGGCAAGCCACGACTGCCAAGGCGGCCGCCAGGGCCAAGGTCAAGCTGAGCAATCTAGTCTTGGACACGTCATCTCCTCATCAAGTGTCTCATGTGTACGGCTGTCGCTGACTTTCGGCTGCCCGCTGGGCGCGAGGCGCCGCCCGCCGATCAGCGACCACGGAAGAGTATGCCCGCCTTCGTTGACCATAGCGGCAGAGATCTGTAAGGAAGACGTAAAGAACGTGTGAGCCCGTGTTTATAGCGACGTCCCGGCAACCCCAGCTCAAGCCGGGTCGGTCGCCGCCGGGAGAGTGATGACGATCGTCGACCCTTCGCCCGGGATGCCGCGACTCTGCGCCCAGATCCGCCCGCCATGAGCGGCAATGATGTGGCGGGCGATCGCCAGGCCCAGACCGGTGCCACTCCCACCGCTGCGAGCCGCATCGCCGCGGTAGAACCGCTCGAAGATCCGCTCCAGGTCTTGGGGCGGGATCCCAATGCCGTCGTCGCGCACCTCCAGCCGCACGTCGTCCCCATCTCTGGCTGCCACGACCCAAACGTGGCCTCCCCGAGGCGTGAACTTGACCGCGTTCCCCAGGACGTTGATCAAGGCACGCGCAGCCTGGGGCGTAGCAGCCCAGACCTGCAGCCCCTCCGGTATCTCCACGCTGAGAGTCTGGAGCTTATGCTGCAGCTGCGCGTTCACGGCCTCGGCTGCCCGGGCCACCAGAAGGCGCACCTCAACTGGCACCAGCCGCAGCGGCGCCTTGCCGGATTCGATCTGGTCGAGGTCCACGAGCTCTTGGGCCATGGTCTCCAGGGTTGCCGCCTCAGCCTGAATCCGCTGCAGCGTGCTGGTCGCTTCCTGCGGCAGTCGCAGGTCGCCGCTCAAGAGGCCATCCAGCAGCAATCGGATTGCCGTCAGCGGAGTGCGGAGCTCGTGCGAGATGTTGGCTACAAAGTCACGTCGAGCCCGGCCCAATCGATGCAACTCCGAGAGGTCGCTGAGTACCAGAACCGCGCCCTCGTCGCAAGGCGCGGCACGCACTCGAATCGGCCGACCTAGGAGCTCGATAACCCGATCCGGCGAGACTCCCTCTGCCGCCGCCTCTTCAGAGCCTTGCTGAGCCCGCGCCTCGGCTGCCAGCTCCCGAAGCTCGGCCGAGCGAGTCCACTCCACCAGGCGCCGGCCAACTACCGTGCCATCGCCGCCAAACAGCGCATGCGCACCCGGTGAGGCATCGATGATCTCCAGGTTAGGGCCAACGACGATGATGCTCTCCAGGGTAGCACGAGCCACCGCCTGCCAGCGAGAAGCCGATTGCGCCGCCTGGCCCCGGAGCGCCTCGCGCTGCCGCTCATTGGAGGCCAGGAGCGCCTCAAGCTGGCGCGCAGTTCGCCGCTGACGCCGCCATAGCCCGACGAGGCTCGAGATCAGAGCGAGAATCGCGAGCCACAGCAGGAGCTCGCTCATGGGGAGCACGCGTCCCGTCCGCGGCCACAGAACGGCCGGGTCGCGGTGCCGGTCCTAGCCGTCAAATCGGTAGCCAACACCGCGCACCGTAGTGATGCGCTTCGGCTCCGAGGGGTCAACCTCGATCTTCTCGCGCAAAGACCTGACATGCACATCGACGGTCCGGCTGTCACCGTAGTACTCGTAGCCCCAGACCTGGCTCAGCAGCAAGTCGCGCGACAGCACCGCGCCGGTGTTGCGCATTAGCTCAGCCAATAGATCGAATTCCTTGAGCGTCAAGCGCACCTCGCGGCTACCCACGAAGACCCGACGGGCCACCAGATCGACCCTCAGGTCGCCACTTGTCAGCATTGTCTTCGGCCCACTCGCCTGCCGCTGGGCTCGACGCAACGCAGCTCGGATTCGAGCCAGGAGCTCGCCCATGCTGAAAGGCTTGACAACGTAGTCGTCGGCGCCGGTCTCCAGGCCGACAATGCGGTCCATCTCGGTGCCACGCGCAGTGAGAATGATGATTGGCACCTCGGTTTCTCGTCGCAAGATGCGACACACCGACAGGCCGTCCATCCCGGGCAGAAGCAGGTCGAGCAGGATGAGGTCAGGCTTCTGAGCGCGCGCTAGCTCGAGACCAGCGATGCCGTCTGGAGCGGTCAGCACGGCGAAGCCCTCAGTCGTCAAGGCGCTGGCCAGGGCCTCACGAACCGTGCTCTCATCCTCCACTACCAGGATGCTTGGCACCGCCTACAACCCGCCAGAGGGCCCCAAAACTAACTCTGTTGCTTGGAGGATCGGTACTGCTGCAACATTCGGGCGTAGACATCGTCCATGCGGGCTGCCGCCTTCTTGGCCGGCCGACCGGGCTTCTTGGGCTGCCTGGCCTCACCCTCGGCCGGAGAGTCCTCCAGTTGACCCAGCGCCTTCCTCAGGGCCAGCTCAACGACGGTTGGCTGTCGCTCCTCAGGCTCGGCCTCAGCTTCCTCAGGCTCGGGCTCGACCTCTGGCTCCTCGGCAGCCGGCAGCTGGCCGCCGACATCGCTGGACAGGCCGACCATGCTAAGGCTGATCCGTCCGCGCTCCAGGTCCACATCCTGCACGCGCACCTCCACTTCTTGGCCGGGCTCCAGGAACTCGGCCGGATCGCTAACGTAGCCTGAACCCATGGCCGAAACATGCACCAGCCCCTCAGTCTCGGCGCCGATATTCACGAAGGCGCCGTACTTGGTGATACTGGCCACCGTGCCCGTGAGCACCTCGCCAACCTCCAGCGAGGCCATAGGACGGCTGGGCCGGGTGCGCATTGATAGAGACACACGGCGCGTCGGAACGTCCACCTCCTTGATCCACGCCGTGACGGTGTCGCCCACCTTCACCACATCTTCGGGTCGGGCCACGCGACGGTCGGCCAGTTCGGAGACATGCACCAGTCCCTCGGTCTCGGCGCCAATGTCGACAAAGGCCCCGAAGGGCACTAGCCGCGTCACCGTTCCCTGGAAGGTCTCGCCCTCCTGCAGGGTATCAAGGGCGCGCAGGTCCCGGCTGCGCATCGACAGGGCTATCCGACGCCCGGCGACGTCCACCTCTTTGACCCAGACCTCGACCGTGTCGCCCACCTGGACGACGTCCTCAGGTTTCGCTACCCGGCGGTTGCCCATTTCCGAGACGTGCACCAGACCCTCGGTCTCGGCGCCAACATCGACGAACGCACCGTATTGAGTCAGGCTGGTCACCGTCCCACTCAGCGTCTCGCCCGGCGCCAGGCTCTCCACCGGCCTCAAGTTGCGCGGCCGCATGCTCAGGCCGACGCGGTTGTTCTCCAGGTCGACCTCCTTGACCCAGACATCCACGGTATCGCCTTGCTTGAGGACGTCCTCCACTTTGCGCACCCGTCGCTGCGCCAGCTCGGTGATGTGGACCAGGCCATCTGTCACCGCGCCGATGTCGACGAAAGCCCCGAACTCCGAGATGCCGACCACCTTGCCCCGCATCTCGGTACCCACCACGAGCTCGCTAAGCTTGAGTCGAGGTCGTCCTCGGCGGGCTGCCCGCCGGCCCTCCTCGCTCAACTCGGCGGCGGTACGTTCGCGCCGCTCGCCGGCCGCGACGGCCGCCTCCTCAGCGGTCGCCTCCGGCACGCTGGCCAGCAGTTCGGCCATGGTGGTCGGTTCGGGGGCCGGGCTGGTGACGTCCTCCGGCTTCTCCTCCACTACTGCTTGCCCCTCGACCGCCGGCCCCGTCGCGGCAGGCCCGGCCGTCTTTGCCACAACCACAGTCGGCTGAGCCTCGCCACTTGCGGCCGCCGCTTCGGCCGCGGCTGTCGGCTGCGCCCCGCCGACCTCAGCCAGCACTTCCAACTGGGATCCGGAGTCTACCGGCCCCTCACCAGTCGACTCTTCGGCCAAAGTCTCTGGTGTCTGCTTCTCCGTCTCACGATTGTTCATCCGTACCATCTTCCCCGGGGCAAAGAAGCCCTTGCCAACACAAAGCGCGCGCCGCCACTCGGCACGCCAACTCTAAAGCTTATCACTGGGCACACCGCAGGTCAAAGACCGGCGGGTGCAACTTGGCGCTCTGACCCACTCAGATGACACGAAGGGCCATTGAGAGACGGGGACCCTGCGTCGCGAGCTGGCGGACCGGAACTCGACCCAAGCGGACGGCACAACCGAGTCGCACCGCAGTGGGGCGGCCAGCGGTCGCCAAGCTAGTGGCGGCTGCTGAAGGGCATATAGATCCACGCCTGGCCGGCCACCGTGGGCGTGGCGACACCCGGCGTCGGGGCGGTGGCGATTGGTGTTGGCCCTGCCGCCGTCGCCGTCCGGGTCGCTGTCAGGCTCGGGGTGATAGGCGGAGTCTGCGTCGTTGCCGGCGGGCTGGGCGGCGTGCCCGGCGTGCCAGTGGCCTCGGTTGGCGTGGCGATCGCCTCGGGCCGGCACACGTTCGGCCGCAAGGGAGTGCTCACCAGGCAAACAATCCAGTTATCGCTGCCATCAGGCAGCCGCATCAGGCTCTCGTCAGGCCTGAGCGGGCCAAAGCGCACCAGGTCAACTGTCGCGTCGAGGGTCGATAGCAGCAACTGCTCCCCATTCTTGCTCAGCCCAAAGTCGGCATGCAGCGGACCTTGCTCCGGGTCGTTGTCGCACCACACCAGGAGCCGTTCGCCCGGCTCCAGGCTAATGTCCGGCAAAGCGAAGGCCCACGGATCGTCTTCCTTGTCCGAAAGGTAGTAGCCGTCAAGCCGGACCGCCAACGAGCCACGGTTGTACAGTTCCACCCAGTCGTCGTACTCGCCGGCCTCATCAGCGATCGCCGACTGGTTGTCGCTCATTAGCTCGTTGATGACCAGATCGCCCGCCGCCTGGCGGGGCAACGTGACGCCCAGCACGTCATAGAAATACGGCCTGGTCAAGGTGGCAGAGGGGAAGAACACCGATCGGCCATCAGCCAGCCCAACACGGAAAACGTAGCTGACGCGAGTCCCCTGACGCTGCGCCGGGATGGTGGCCCGGTAGGAACCATCCGCCTGGCGCGTCATGGCCAGCTTGTTCTCGTAGCCACCAGCCACCCGGTAGCGTAGCTGCACGCTGGCGATGGGAGCACCACCCGCAAAGTGGGCAGCTATGAGCACCGCATCCGCGGCCGTGGGCTTCTCCGGCTGCAGCTGGTGGCTGCTGATTCGCACGTCGGGGGACCACATGTCCTCGCGGGCTGTCAGAAAGGCCCGCCGCTCGGCCACCAGCGTGAGAATGCCGGGAGCCGCCAGGCCAGGAGCGAAGGCGCCGCCGCCAACCGGATCGTAGAGATTCTGCTCGAACTGGGCGAAGCTGTATGCGCCGCCGATACTACCGTAAGACTGCGCTTCCTGCCGGGCAGCGTCGCGGACCAGGTCCTGGTAACGCTTCGCCACCGTCTCGATCCACGAGCGGTTATAGACCTCCTCCAGCAGTGCCCGATAGTGCGCCAGGTAGTCAGCCCGGTACTCGGGGACGGCCAACAGCCGCCGAATGAGGGGGCGGCTGACCTCGTTCTCCTGCACGAAGGGGTCGACCCGCGCCGGGGGTGTGGCCTCGCCCGGCTGCCCCGGCGTCCGGGCCATCTGCAAGCCGAAGACGCCAAAAGACAGCCCAAGGTCCCAGGGGATCATGTGCAGCCGTGGATCGCGACCACCGATGTACATGAAGTAGTTCTTGCCGACGTAGTAGCTGTCGAAATTGTCAATGAGGTTCGATGTAGCCAGGTACCACAGTGCCGTTTCCACATCGATCTTGCGCCAGATACCCTCGGCAAATCCGGCCGGATCCAGCCCCCCAGCGCTTGTTGGCGCGTCGAGCGCCCGAATGATCTCGCGCAAGGCCACATAGCCATCATCGCTGGCCGCAGCACGGCCCTTGACCTCGTAACCTTGCTTGTAGGGCGCCAGCGATTCACCCAGCCATTGCAGGGTCGAGGAGTTGAAGGCGATGCGCACCGGCGAGTCGCCCTTGATCACTATGCCGTCATCGTTGGGATACCAGGCTTCGGCGAACTCGCCGCTGACCTGCTCGGTCATCGTGTAAAGGCCAATGCAACGACCCTGGATGGTGACCCGGGCAAAGCTGAACCGCGGCGCCGGCATGTATTCCCGCAGCAGGCGCAAAGCGATCGCGGCGCGCAACTGCGACGGATCGCTCCAGTTGTTATCCAGATTGATGACGTCGTAGCCCCACAATGCCTGGCCGGGCACGAAGGCATCGGTGGTGATGTTCAGCGGCTTCTTGTCAGACCTGATGCCCAGCGACGAGTTCCCTTTGCAGCGCACGCCTACGTCGGCCAACACCACGCCGTCCACTTCCAGGCGCGCCGGCTGCTCGGGGCGCACCGTCCCGCCGGGCCGCTCACCGGCCCGCGACTGGCAGCCCAAATAGGCGATCCAGTCGTCGCGGGGAAAAGTCAGGCGCACATCCCTGATGACGTTGTCATCGAAGAGCATCGGCTCGGAGGCGCCCTGCTCGGGAACCTGACCGACCACTAGCGCTTGCGGCACCACGGCCGATCGCGATTCGCCCGGACTTACCGCTGACGATGCCAGGCCAGGGCCTCCAGCCACGGCCGGCGCCGGTCCGACGACCCCCGTGCCTCTGGCGCCCCAACCCTGGCCCGCGGCCGCCGCTCCTGACGCCGCGGGGGGAGCCAGAGACAGCCCACTGGCCGACTGGCTGGAGCCCAACACCATAACACCGATTACAGCGATCCACGCATTGCGCTTCATCATGCTGAACCCCGCCTGGATGCGGACCGGCCGCCGCGCGGTGCGGTGCCGGCCAAAGAACGGCGCGAAGACACAGCCGTTCTCTCGCGCCGCCAGCGACCATCGATCCGCTGCTCGCGGACCATCGTCGCATAAAGCCCGTCGGCCGCCATCAGCTCGCCGTGGCTGCCCTCCTCGACAATCCGGCCCCGATCCAGAACCAAGATGCGATCGGCGTCACGAACGGTCGACAACCGATGGGCAATGACGATGCAGGTGCGCCCGCGCATCAGCTCCTCGAGCGCCCGCTGCACCTCCAGCTCGCTCTGCGAGTCCAGTGAGCTGGTTGCCTCGTCCAGAATCAGGATCCGTGGATCCTTGAGCAGCGCCCGAGCAATCGCCAGTCGTTGGCGCTCACCGCCGGAGAAGCGATAGCCACGATCGCCGCACAGGGTGTCGTAGCCCTCCGGGAGACCGGCAATCAGGTCGTGGATTTTGGCCGCACGGGCAACCGCCTCGATCTCGTCCACAGTCGCCGAGGGGCGCCCATACCGCAGGTTCTCGAGCACCGTGCTGTGAAACAGGAAGGTCTCTTGCGTCACCACCCCAATTGCGGCCCGAACCGAAGCCAGGTCCAGCGTCCGCAGGTCGCGGCCATCGATGCGGACTGCGCCCGCGGTCGGGTCGTAGAGCCGTGGCACCAGGGCCGCCAGAGTCGACTTGCCAGCCCCTGACGGCCCCACGATAGCCACGGTCTCGCCGGGCCGGATAGTCACGTTGATGTCCTCGAGCACCAGCTCGTTGGGCTCGTAGCCGAAAGACACGTTCTCGAAGCGGACCTCACCCCGAACCCGCTCCAGGCGTGGCGCACCGGGAACACTCAGCACCTCGGGCTGGTGATCGAGCAAGGCGAAGACCCGATCGAAGTAGGCATAGGACACCAGCACGTCGACGTGAACGCCGGCCAGAGACGAGGCCGGGCTGTAGAGGCGCTTCAGAAGTGCCACGAAGGCCACCAGGGTGCCAACTTCAATCCTACCCTGCACCACCGCGTAGCCGCCCAGGCCAAACACCATCGCCGGTGCCAGGTTCTTGAACAGTCCAATCATCACCCGGTACTGCTGGCCAACGAGTGTCTGGCGAACCGACAACCGCACAAACTGCGCGGCCTTGGCCCGGAAACGCTCCACGGCACTCGCCTCAGCGTTGAAGCACTTGATCAACAGCGCCCCGGAGATATTCAGGGTCTCGGTGAGAATGCCGGTCAGCTCAGCCAACAGAGCCTGAGCCTGACGCTTGAGGGCCTTGCGCCGAGCACCAACGCTGCGCGTGGGCAGGATGAAGACCGGCAGGGCCACCGTGCCGACCAGAGCCAGGCGCCAGTCCAAGGCGAAGAGCGCCACTGCGGTGGTGGTCAGGACAATGACGTCGGTGATCACCCCAAACATGGTGCCGGAGACCACCGAGCCGACGCCTTCGACGTCGTTGAGCACCCGCGAAACGGCCTCGCCGGGGCGGACTGCGGCAAAGAAAGACAGCGACTCGTCGTTCAGATGGCGGTAGAGAGCCGTGCGCAGATCGAGCTTGACGGTCTCCGAGAGCCAGGTGAGGAGCAGCTTCTGCGCCATGCCCAGCAGGTCGGCCACCAGAGGCGCAACGACCATTGCCACCGCCAGCCAGGTCAACAGCCGCAGGTCGCGGTTGGGGATCGCTTCATCCACCACTTGCTTGATGAGCAGCGGCGGCACCAGATCCAGCAAGGCAACTGCCAGGATCAGCGCTATCACCCCCGCAGCGTGCAGGCGGTACGGTAGGAGATAACGGACGATGCGCCTCAAAGTCGTCCGCTCCAAGCCCTCTACCTCGCCCGGATCGATATAGGTCTTCTTCATCTCAGCCAGGATGATTCGATTAGTCTTGGAGCTTGAACAGCATACAGAACTACAACCTCACGATTGCGGGGCGAAGGGCCTGACGAGTTGTCTAACGCTCCACCGCTGGCGGGCGATAGACGCCCTCCGCCTTCCTCCGCCCAGCGGCCGCTGGCGGTGGGCTCCTCCAGCCCATCCGGGCCAACGATAGCACCCCAGGCCCACTGCGTCACCTCGATTCTGTCGGCTATCATCTTGACCACAAGGGACCGATGACGATTGCCTTGGGCCGTGAAACCTGTGGCCAGCTCGAGCAAGCCTTGCGTCGCGAGTGGCTGGTAACCAACGGCATTGGCGGCTATGCCTCAGGCACCATAGCCGGGGCCAACAGCCGTTCATATCATGGCCTGCTCATCGCCGCTCTGGCACCACCGCGGCAGCGCCGTCTGCTGTTGGCCAAGCTGGATGCCACAGCCTACCTGCGCGGTCAGCCGTTCGCCCTGGCGACAAACGAGTGGGCCAGCGGCGCCGTTGATCCCCGCGGTTACCTTCAGCTGGAGCGCTTCTGCCTGGACGGCACGGTGCCCACCTGGACGTACGCTCTAGCGGAGGCGCGCCTGGTGCAGCGCGTGTTCATGGCCCACGGCCATAACACCACTTACGTCACCTATCAGCACGCCCGCGGTCATGAGTCCATTGATCTGGTCCTGACAGCGCTCTGCACCAGTCGCGATCACCATGGCGGTCCCCCGCCCGACCGGCCGCAGGTCGCGGCTCTGAACGGGGGGCTCTGTTTTCGCCCCGGCGAGAATGCGGCACCAGTATGGGTGCTCGCGCCGGGAGCAAGTGTCGAGCCGTCAGGTGTCTGGTACCGTGATTTCCAACACCGGGCGGAAGACGAGCGCGGCCTGGGGGCCAGGGAGGACCTCTACGCCGCCGCAGAGCTGCGCTTTCGGCTCTCGCCCGGCGCCAGCGCCACGGTTGTCGCCACCACCGAGCCGGCTGCTGATCTCGATGCCACGGCCGTCCTGGCTCGTCATCGCCGCCGTGAACAGGAGCTTCTCGAGCGGGCTCGCCTGGACTCCGCCCCGGACTGGATCAGACAGCTGGTATTGGCGGCCGACGCCTTCGTGGTCGGAACACGCGCTGGGCACAAACCACGGTCGGTGATCGCCGGCTATCCATGGTTCGCCGACTGGAGCCGCGATACCATGGTGGCGCTGCCGGGGCTGCTCCTGGACACCGGCCGACACGATGACGCCCGGAGCATCCTGCTGGCTTACGGGGAACACCTCGATCAGGGCCTGCTTCCAAACGTCTTCCCGGAGTCCGACGAGCCGCCGGCGTTCAATTCGGTGGATGCTGGCCTGTGGTTTATCGAGGCCGTGAACCAATGGCTGGAGACTACGGCTGACCCATCTCTAGTGCGGGAGCTGTATCCAGCTCTGGCTGATGTCGTCAACTGGCATCGGCAGGGCACGCGCTTCGGCATAGCGGTTGACAGCGATGGCCTTCTGCGGGCCGGCCTGAGCGGACATCAGCTCACCTGGATGGACGCGCGGGTAGATGACTGGGTGGTCACGCCGCGCATCGGCAAGCCGGTCGAGGTGAATGCGCTGTGGGCGCAGGCGCTTACGAGCATGGCTCGGTTTGCCACCCGCCTTGGCTACCGCGGCCAGGCCGAGGAACTGGCGGCCGCCAGCGCCCAGGCACGCAGGGCCTTCAACGAGCGCTTTTGGTTCGCCGGCGGTTACCTGTATGACGTCGTCGATGGTCCAGAGGGCGATGACGCCAGCCTGCGCCCCAATCAGCTGGTTGCTGGCGCCCTGCGGCCCCCAATCCTCCCCAGAGACCGGCTATGCGCCGTGGTAGATCGCTGCGGCCGCGAACTGCACACCTCGCTCGGTATGCGCACCCTGGCGCCCTCGGATCCGCGCTACATGGGCATCTATCAGGGCGACCAGAGAGCGCGGGATGCGGCCTACCACCAGGGCACCGCCTGGCCGTGGCTCATCGGGCCATATGTGCTGGCCCACCTTAACGCCTACGGGAACCGCCTCCTGGCCAGCGAGCTACTCTCGCCGTTCGCCGACCATTTGGCCGACGCCGGCGTGGGCTCGATCAGCGAGATCTGCGACGCCGACCCGCCTCACACGCCGCGGGGCTGCATCGCTCAGGCCTGGAGCGTGGCCAGCGTCCTGCACGCCTGGCGCCGCTGCCAGGAGATGAACACCACCCACTAGCCCTGCCCAACCGGCCGGACCACGGGCGGCCGCTCAGGCGCCGACCGCCGCGGCTACGTAGCCAACGGTGTACGCTCCCCGTTGACGGTCGCCGGTGACGTCGCCCGACGTGGTGTAGCCGAGCACCTGGACCCGCGTCGCTCCTACGGCTCGCGCCGTATGCAGGGCGGTGACCAGGCCAACAGCGCCACAGGCCTGGGCCCGGCCCGAGCGCAGCGCCTCGGCCAGGCCATCGACATCGAAGGCTCCCAGGAGCCTCACCAAATACTCATCGGTGCGCCTGACCTCTTCGTAGTCATGAAGGTGGCTTAAATCAGTGGAGCAGACTACTACTGTCTGCTCGTCCCAAAGGCCGGCCAGAGCCTGGGCCAGGGCCTGGAGTCTCTCCATGGCGTCAGCGTCAGCCATGTCGTCAGCCACCATGACCGGCACGATCTTGAAAGCGTCAAGCACCACCTGGAGAAACGGCAGCTGGATCTCCAGCGAATGCTCCTCATCGCCCCGCACTCTGACCAGGCGGACCTGCTGGCCGAGCTCGGCGACAAAGTCATGGTCTATGGGCACATCGCCGAGCGGCGTGCGAAACGCGGCCTCGCCCGGCACGTTGTAAGAACCGAGCGGACTGCCCCACACCGGCCGGTGTAGAGGGCCCAGGATGACTACCCGACGCACTGAGCGCCCCTCGAGCTGGCGGTAGGCCAACGCGGCAGTCGGACCCGAGAAGCGATAGCCGGCATGAGGACACACCAGGGCGAAGACGCGCTTCATGCTCAGCAGAGTTGCCTCGGCCAGGTAACCCTGGACGGTCGCTCGCAGCGCTGCTGGCTCGCCCGGGTACCAGGTGCCGGCAATGGCCGAGGGTCGAATGGCGGCAGCTGGCTCTTGCTCCATGCCTTCACCTCCCACCCGCCTAGCTTAGGCCTACCGCCAGTCGGTCGCAAGGACAAAACGTGCGCCAGCGCGGCGTGACGCTCCGGTTGGCCCGGCCTCTGCGGCTGGGCTCGCCAGACTCCGGCGCTGGTTGGCCCGGCCTCTGCGGCTGGGCTCGCCAGACTCAGGCGCTGGTTGGCCCGACCTCTGCGGCCACGCCGGCCAGTGGCTTGCGGCCAGTTTGCATCCGGCGGCGCCTTGGGCTACAATTGCTCTTAATCCTATAGTAACCGCGGGCCCGGGTTCACCGCGGCCATCGGAGTCGGCACTAAGTCGTCTCGCACGGAAGGAGCCGAAGATGACGAAGTCACCAGCCAAGTCTACCTTGGTGCATCACCGCCGGTGCGTGCAATGCTTGTGTGGCGCGATCGTCGCCCTGGCGGTGGTTACGATCGCGGCGGCGAGTCCGCCGCCCCCGGCCGAGGCGCGACCCCTCGCCTCGCATCTGCTGCAGGCTACCCTCGACTTCAACACGTTGCGGGTGTACGGCTATCCGGTGACCAGCAACCCAGCCCGCCCGCCTTACGGCAATTGGCCGGCCACGGCAGGAGTGAATGCCGGCACGGCGCCCTTCACCGGCCGCATCGCCGAGGATCCGCCCTATAGCGACCTGGCCGGGCCGTTTGACCCGTTCTCGGCCGAAGCGCCCGAGATGGATTTCGTGACCTGGAATCCGGCCTGGATTTCCGAGCGGCTGGGTGAGACAGCCTTGCAGGATGCATGGCCAGGACTTGACGGCGTGGACGAGGTCAGCGCCGGGGCGCGGATCCGTGCCGGCAGCATCGACGCGTCGGAGAAGGTGTGGCTGCGTCACTGGTATGAGCCGCAACATCTGGACAAGGACTTGAATGCCGACGGGCGTTTGACTGACCTGGACAACAACGGGGTGCCCGATGCGCCAGTGAACCCCACGCCGACCAACATCGATGAGTGGTATCCGGCCATCATGACCGAATACACCTACATGCTGGTCGACAACGATCCCCTGCCTTCGTCGGACGCCAACGCGGGCAACCTGTACCGCTCGGCGCCCCGGCCGGTCTGCGGCACTGTCGGGGGCACCGAGTTCGTGTTCCCCATCGGCGTGGCCGAGGGAGCCCTCGACCCCGCTGGGCCGGGAATTGGGACTGGGCTTACCAGCCTGGACGCCGACTTTGACGGCCAGATCGACCCGGTGGTGGTGAGTGATGAGGCCACCCTACCAACGACGATCGGCGGTGCCGTCCTGGACCTCGATGGCGACGGAGCGCTGGACACCATCGATCCTGATGGCCTGCCCCGTTCGTGCGACGAGCTGGCAGTGCTGCACACCGAGGCTCTGACCTTGGAACAAGGCGGCTATGTCCAGTTCCTGGACCACTTCTTGTACCTCGAGTCACTCACCGAGAGCGCAGCCACCGTCCAGGTGTGGTACAACGGCGACTTACTGCCGGTTAGAATCCAGACCATCTCGGTGGGCATTGGCGCGGTGCTCCTGGCCGGCGACCGCGGACCGGTGCTGGTCGTGCCGCCGGGGGGCAATAACACCGGGACGCTGCCGCCGGGGCCATGGTTTGCTTACCTCCAGGACGCCGACCCGTCCAATCGCACGGCCACCCTGGTGCTGGGCCGCGGCCTCGGCGCAGCCTGCGCCTCCATGGAATACCAGCCCAATGTCGCCAACCGGCGCCCGGGCGGTCCAGCCTTCCTGAAGCGCTTCTACGTTGATGGCGTAGAGTACAACGTGGTAGCGGTCGGGACATGCGGCCGCAATCAGTTCCAGTATCTGACCCTGCGGTCGCCGCTGCCCAAAGTCAGCGTGATACTGGAGCAGCACTCGGTGCGGCTGCAGCCTTTCGCCAGTCTGACATATCTGCCGCTTCTGCCGCCTTTCAACTACGAGCACACGATTCTCGAGGACGTGCGCGCCTTGAGCGACTTCGGTGACGTGGACGTGCCTCCTGGCACCTTCCCGCCGATCGTGCCACGGCCGCCGGTGCGTTATATGGGCGGTCCCATCGGGCCGGTCTCACCAGTGCTGCCATTTACCGAGCCGCTGCCCTATCGCGGTCGCAACCCGGCCGCGCCAGTTGGTCCGTATGACGATGTGCGGGCAGCGCGCTGGTTCTATGTAACCGAGGCCACGAACCCTCAGATGCTGGGGGTGCTCATGGAGAAATACGGCGACGACAGCCCGCCGGCCCTGGACCTGGTGTTCGCCAACCTGTCGCAGGCCAACCGCTACTGCGCGGGCGACGGCACCGGCGATTTCGCCTGTCGCGACATGAGTGCCGACCAGGACCCGAGTGCCGGCCTGGCGATCGACGATTTCAACAACGACGGTGACCCGGACGTGATCTTTGCCAATGACGGGGTAGCCAACCAGATATGCCTGGGGAACGGTCACGGCGGCTTCACGTGCCGAGCGGCGTGGCCCGTGGCACTGGCCAGCTTCGATGTAGACGCGGGCGACTTTGACGGCGATGGCAGGCCGGACGCCGTGTTTGCCAACGCCAATGTCGGCAGCTCGGTCTGCCTGGGCGACGGCACTGGCAGCTTTGACTGCCGCACCGTGACTGGCCCAGGCCGCAGCAGCCTGGGCGTGGCGGTCGGCGACCTGGACGGCGACGGCGATCTGGACTTCGTCCTGGCTAACGACGGCCAGGCGAACCAGGCCTGCCTGCAGCGCGACGACGGCAGCGTTACTTTTGACTGCCTTGACGTCCAGGCTACGTCCCAGACCAGCTGGGCAGTCGCCGTCGGCGATGTGAACGGCGATGGTCACCCGGACGCCGTTTTCGCCAATGTGGGCCAGCCCAACCACGTCTGCCTGGGCGACGGCCTCGGTGCCTTCGCCTGCCACAACGTCGATGCGGCCACCTGGCCCAGCCTGGGCGTGGCCCTGGGGGATGTCAACGGTGACGGCCTCCTGGATGCCGTTTTCGCCACCGACGGTCAGCGCAACCGCCTCTGCCTGGGCGATGGCAGCGGGGGATTCAGCTGTAGCGTGCTGGATCCGGCCATCAACCAGAGCTTTGGCGTGGCCCTGGGCGACCTGAACCACGACGGGTTCCTGGATGCCGCTTTTGCCACCGTGGGCCAGCCCAGCCGGGTTTGCTTTGGCGACGGCAGCGGTGGCTTCACCTGCCGCGACGTCTACGACGATGTCCGCCGGGCCTGGGACGTTGGCATCGCCAACTTCGATCGCCGGCTGCGAAGTCCGCAGGGTGCGTTCTTCTACAACGAGCAGGTCTGGTCGCTCCCGTATCACTACACCGAGTTCGCGCTACCCGACCTGCCGGAGTCACCAGCGCTGCCGCCCGAGTACGATGGTGACAAGTACTACGTCACCAGCGCCTTCACCGATCCCACGGCCCGCTGGCGACGCTGGACAATGCCGGACACCCCGCTGCCGGCCGTCATTCCGCCGCCGCCGCCTGACCTGACGGTCAACCGCACGCCTGACGGCGGCTATCCGCTTGGCGCGCCGCGGCGCGCCAGCCTGTGGTTCGATCCCGATGAACCGTCGGATCGCCCGGTCAAGCTATGGACCGACGAGACCGGTGTGCGCCTCTATGGTGGCCAGCCCGAGCGGTCCGGGTGGCCGTGCGACAACCGCCGGCCGGCCCTGTCGTCTGGCGCCGGCGACCACAGCGTGGCGACGGACGCCGCCTCGGCTGAGATTGGCGCCGCCTACCCAGTCGAGGTATTCCCGTACACCGATCCCTGGGCGCCCTTCAACCCGCAGCACGCCCACGCGCCACCTGGCGATTCGCTAACCGTGAACCCGGCGTACATGGACGAGTTCCGCAACTTCGGCGAGGAGTTGAGCGACCTGTACGGACAGATCGTAATCGACGGCCAAAACGCCCGTGAGAAGGTGTACCACCGTCTGTGGTACGAGCCAGTCTACACTTCCAAGATCCGCTTCGCCGAGAGCTGTGCCCGCGACCTGCGCTTCCCGGCGGTGATGCAGGAATACACCTATCTATTCATGGACACCACCGACACGCCACAAGCGGCCGCTCCGGGCAGCAGTCGGTTCGCCTTCCCGGTCGGCACCTCGGCCAGCGAACTGCCACGACCTGAGCCTGGTGGCGTGTTGCCTCCTGGCGGCGAGTTTGGCTACGGTCTGACGACCTTTGACCCGGACTTCGACGGCGACCACGATGCCGTCACCCTGCATTCAGAGCGGACGCTGGCCACGTTCCTCGACGCCCAGTGGCAGAGCCATCGGCCCTCGTTGCCCGGCTTCCCGCTGCCGCCGGTACCCGGCCCGGTGCTGGACTTCGACGGCGACGGGCTGCTCGACAACCTGGACGCCGACGGCGTGGCTTTGAACGGCAACGAGCTGGTCGTCTTCGCCCTCGAGAGCCTGACTCTCGACCTGGATCCGGCCACCCCGGCCGGCCCAAGCGCCATGTTCCTGGACCATATGGTGGTCCTGGAGAACGTGACGCGTGGTAGTCGCGGCCAGTTCCGGTTCTGGTTCACCGGCGGCAATTCTGTGAACGCCCGACCGGAGCCCATCGGCGGCCTGCGCTCGCTGCAGATCGGCGATGCCGCCATCGTAGACCGCTTCCAGAGCCGGGTCACCATCGTGAGTCCTGGGAACAGCAACCCCGGCGTTGATGGCGCCTGGTTCGTGTTCCTCGAGGACGTCTCGCCCGACGCCGACCGGGTCACGGTAACTATCGGCCGCGCCCTGGGTGCCACTCACAGCGCCATCGACGATGGCCGGGGCGCGCACGACATGGTGCCTGGCGACCCATGGTACCTGAAGCGTTTCTACGTCGATGGCCACGAGTACAACGTGGTGGCCATTATGACCCGGCCGGCTACGCCAACCGGTGGCTCGCTTTTCGAGTTCATCACCTTGCGGACTCCGGTTCCCAAGGGCAACGTGATGAATGCTCAGGACAGTCTCTTCCTGCAGGGTTACTACCTGGGCGATCTGCCATCCCAGCTGTCGGTGCTGCCACCATTCAACGTCCAACACACCATCGCCGAGGACATCCTGCGCCTGGCAGCTACGAGCTTTGCCAACACGCGGGAGTACACCGGTTGCGTGGGTGAGTTGCGGCCGTTCCCGCCGCTGGTCGAAGAGGTGGTCGCCGAAGCCGTCGAGCCGCGCCTGGGAGCCCAGCTCGAGGAGATCCTGCGGCCATCACCCGAGAACCCTGGCTGGCAGACCGACCAGAGCATTGCCATCCCGAACCAGTACACTGACATCAGGGTGTCCGAGGGTCAGCGCTATCTGCTGACCACCAGCTGGACCTCGCGCGTGAGCCGACTGCACTTCTACGGCTGTCTGCGCAGCGGGCCGCCGCCGTTCCCACCGGGAGTCCCGGCCCTGACCCATGATCAGATCGCGGCCATCGCCCGCTCCTGGGGCGTGCCGGTCAACCGGCTGATCCCGTGGGCCAATGAGACAAACCCGCCCCAGCCGTTGCCGGTCACCATTCCCGGGCTGCCGCCGATCATCGCCCCGTACTACGACGCTCGCCTGGGCGGGCCGTGGGTACGGCTCAAGCTGTTCTACGATCCGCTTGAGGATATCGACCTGTACGGCAACACGGCGGCGGTGACCCTGCCGGACGTGCTGCCGCCGGAGCCGACGGCTACGAGTGCGGCGCCTACGGCCACCGTCGAGCCACCGACCGCCACGGCAACGCCCAGCGCCACGGAGACGCCGACGCCGCCGCCGACCGCAACCCCAACGGGTGGGCTGAACTGGAACGTGCAGTGCACAGTGGTATCGCCCTATCGCATCCGCGTCGATTGGACCGATCAAACCACGTTCGAGACTGAGTTCGTGGTGGAGGTGAGCGTCAATGGCATGGCGTTCGCACCCATTGACGTCGTTCCCAGCACCACCCAGGCCACGACCGGCACAGCATACAGCTACACTCCGCCGGTAGACCTGCCGGCCAGTACGAGCTTCCGCTTCCGGATCGTCGCCCGCAATCCGAGCACCGGCGAGAGCATGGGGCCGTCAGAACCTAGCGGTGAATGCCGAACTCAGGGCTCCATGACCACCGGCTGCATCCAGGGGCGATTGTACGTGCAAGGCCGGAGCCGCCACGGCGATGTGTTGATCCGCGTCGATGGCATTCCGGTGGGCTACACTAACTACGATGGTTATTTCTGCCTGTGCAACATCCATACGGGTAAGCACACCGTTCTGGCCAGCCTGCCTGGCTACCTGACTACCGAGGCCACGCATGCTTACGTGCCGGCGGGTGGCACGCTCACCCTGCCCTACTCGGCCATGCGGGGCGGCGACGCCAACCGGGACAACCGCGTTGACCTGTTCGATCTGGTGTTGGTCAGCAGCACTTACGGCACCGTGCCACCGGCCGACCTGCGGGCCGACATCAATGCCGATGGCCGAATCGACCTCTTTGACCTGGTACTCGTATCGGCCAACTATGGCTCGATTGGTCCGATCCCGTGGGGCCACGCCATGCTGGGGAGCAGTGAGCAGTCGGTCGCTCAACCACCCCTGTCGCTGGACGGCGCCGTCGGGCCATGGACCGGCGACTACGCGGCCAGCTACCGCATAGAGAGGCTCGACGAAGACAGCCTGGTCGTCGACGTCGTGGCTCACGATGTCCGGGACCTGTGGGGCGCCGAGATAAGGCTGAGTTTCGATCCAGAGCAGCTGGAGCTGGTCGATTCCCTGGAGGCACCCGGGATCCAGGTTCAGCCTGGTGAGGCCTGGTCACGCGAGGGATCCAGCTACGTGGCGGTCAATAGCGGTGACAACGTCCAGGGCACCGCCACATTCGTGGCCAGCCGCCTGAACCCCGCACCGCCACTGAACGGTGACGTGGTGATCGTCTCTGCTACCTTCCGACTGTTGCGCGGAGAGGCGCAGGACGCCGTGAGGATACAACACGCATTGCTTGTCGACCGCTGGGCCAACGAGATCCGGGTGCGCTGGCAAGGCACTGAGCTGTTCCCGGAGACAGCGCCCACAGCGTTGATCCATCGCGTCTGGCTGCCAAGCGTCTGGCTGCAGCACGAGCTGCCGTAGCCAGTTGGTGGCCGGGCCAACACCGCCCGTTTACCGCCCCGTTCGCCCGCCGAACGGGGCGGTGACTTTTCCCAACCAACGGCGGCGCCGCCGGCTGACCGGCCGGCCACCGCTCGACTGGCACCGCCGACTGGCCGGCCGGCGGCCGCTCGACTGGCGCCAGTCGGCAAATGAGGCGGCACCGGCGACGCCAGGGCCGGTGGCCCGAGCTTTGACCCTCCGCCTGGCCGGCCATACAATCGCCGCCGGGGTAACACTATGTCCAGGCGCACTCCGCTATATGACACCCACGTCGCGCTTGGCGGCCGAATCGTTGAGTTCGCCGGTTGGGAGATGCCGGTCTGGTATGAGGGGCTCGGCGCCGAGCACCAGGCAGTACGCCAGCGTGTGGGTCTTTTCGATGTCAGCCACATGGGCGAGTTCCTGATCAGCGGACCAGGTGCCCTGGGTTTCGCGCTCCGCATGTTCACCAACGACGCCGCTTTGCTAGCCATTGGTCAGGCGCAATACACCCTGATGCCCAACGAGCACGGCGGCACGGTGGACGACCTCTTGCTCTATCGACTGGCCGACGATCGTTTTCTGACGGTGGTCAATGCCTCCAACATCGACAAGGACCGGGAATGGCTGCGGGCTCATCTGCCGCCCTCGGCGGAGCTCGAGGACGTGAGCGACGCGAGAGTGCTGCTGGCCCTGCAGGGGCCATTGGCCGAGCAAGTGCTCAGGCCTCTTGTCGACGCCCCACTAACCGAGCTGGCTTACTACCACTTCCGCGACGGGGCGGTGGCCGGCATTCCGGCCCTGATTTCGCGGACCGGTTACACTGGCGAGGATGGCTTCGAGATCATGGTGGCGGCGGCCGATGGGCCAGAGCTGTGGTCGGCACTCATGGCGGCGGGCAAAGACCGCGGCATCCAGCCGGCGGGGCTGGGCGCCCGGGACAGCCTGCGACTGGAGGCGGCCATGCCGCTCTATGGACACGAGCTCGACGACGAGACGAGCGCCCTGGAAGCCGGCCTGGGCTACTTCGTCAAACTCGACAAGCCGGAGATGATGGGCCTCGAGCGGCTGGCGCGCGAGAAGGCGGAGGGCGTGCGCAAGAAGCTGGTCGGCCTCGTCTGCCAGGAACGGGCCATCCCCCGACAGGGTTACCCGATCCTGGCCAACGGGCAGATGGTCGGGGTGGTCACCAGTGGCACCCTGTCACCAACGCTGAACCAGCCGATTGCCATGGGCTACGTTCCACCGACCTATGCGGCCCTCGGCACGCCGCTGGCGGTCGAGATTCGGGGCCGAGCGGTGCCAGCCACCGTCGTCAAACGGCCGTTCTACAAGCGGGCAAGCCGGGCGTGACCGAGGCGGCACCGATACGGGAGGAACGCCGGGTCATCTTGCGTCCGTACAACGCCGGCTTCAGCCCCGAGGAGCTCCGCACCATCTATCGCTGGGGACATGACGAGGAGCTACTGCGTCTGTCTGGCGGCGCCCCGGTCCGGGTCTCGTTTAGCGAGTTTCAGCGCCTATTTCTGGCTCAAGCACATTTACGCAACTCGCGCAGTGAGCAGTTGTTCGTCATCCTTGACGAAAGGGGCCGCCTGATCGGGCGCACCGGGCTGTTTGCCATAGACCGTCAGGCCGGCTCGGCCGAGCTGGGCATCATCATCGGCGAGCGCGATTGCTGGGGCCAGGGTTACGGCCGCGCCGCCGTGAGAGCGCTGGTTGCCTTCGCTTTCGGCGAGTTGGGCCTGCGGAAGATCATCCTTTACACCTATCCCGAAAACACGCGCGCGCGGCGGGCCTTCCAGGCGGCCGGCTTCCAGGAAGCTGGCGTCAGGCGGCGCTTCGCCCTGGAGCGCGGCGTGTACAACGAGATTCGCATGGAGCGGACGGCGGAGGAGCATGAACTACTTGTCTCACAATGAAGAAGAGTGGGCCGCCATGTTGGCAGCCATCGGCGTCGCCGACGTAGGCGAGCTGTTTGCCGACGTCCCGGCCGCAGTGCGCTACCCGACGCTCGATTTGCCGCCCGGCCTCAGCGCCCTGGAGCTAGAGGGCCACCTGCGCTCGCTGGCCGACAGCAACATGGACCTTACAAACGTGACCTGTTATCTTGGCGCCGGCGCCTATCGCCATTACATCCCGGCCGCTGTGGATGCCGTCATCAGCCGACCCGAGTTCTTCACCGCCTACACGCCTTACCAACCCGAGATCAGCCAGGGCACTCTGACCGCCATATTCGAATTCCAGTCGCTTATCGCCACCCTTACCGGCATGGAGCTGGCCAACGCCTCGCTGTACGATGGCGCCAGCGCCCTGGCCGAAGCGGTCCTCATGGCGGCGCGGCTGACCCGGCGCCGGGAGATCCTGCTGGCGGCGAGCCTGCCGCCCAGCTATCGACAGGTCACCCAGACCTATGCCCAGGGCCTCGATGTGTCCCTGGAGACGCTGCCGCTAGGGGAGGACGGTCGCCTGGATCCGGGAGCAGTCGCCGAGCGCGTCAGCTCTGACACCGCTTGCCTGGCGGTGGGCTATCCGAACTTCTTCGGCATCATTGAGGACCTGGCACCCATTGCCACGGCCGCGCACGCCGCAGGTGCCCTGCTTATCGTTGTCGTCAATCCCATCGCCCTCGGCCTCCTGGAAGCGCCTGGTAACCTGGGAGCTGACATCGTCGTGGGCGAAGGCCAGCCGCTGGGTTTGCCGCTCTCTTTTGGCGGGCCGTATCTGGGCCTTCTCGCCACACGCCAGGCTCACGCCCGCCAGCTGCCAGGCCGCATCGTTGGCCAGACCGTGGACCGGGACGGCCGGCGGGGCTACGTGATGACGCTGCGGGCGCGGGAGCAGGACATCCGACGCGAAAAGGCCACTAGCAACATCTGCACCAATCAGGCTTTGGCCGCGCTGGCGGCGACCGTGTACCTGGCGGTCATGGGCGAGTCGGGCCTCCGCGAGGTGGCCAGACAGTGTTATCACAAAGCTCACTACGCGCGGGCTGCGCTCCTGGCACTACCTGGCGTGGCGCCTCTTTTCGGCGGTCCGTTCTTCCACGAGTTCGCCTTGCGGTTGCCGTGGCCGGTGGCCCAGCTGAACGATGTCTTGCTCGGCGAGAACATCCTCGGCCCCTACGATCTCGGGCAGTTGGATCCGCAGTTCGACCAGTGCGGACTGTTCTGCGTCACCGAGCTGGTGTCGCGCTCCGAGATTGACCGCCTGGTCGCCCTCCTGGAGGTGCTCCGATGAGTGATTTCGCCACTCCCGCCCAGCAGTACGCCTCGCCTCGCCAGGAGCGCAAAGTGCTCGAACCGCTATTATGTGAGCTATCGGCCCCGGGCCGCAGCACCAGGCACCTGCCGGCGCTGGATGTACCCGAGGCGCCTTTGCCAGAGCAGACCCGACAGACAATCGGGCTGGCTGAGGTCGCGGAGTTTGAGGTCATTCGGCACTTCAGTCGTCTGGCACAGCTTAACTACTCGATAGATAGCGGGTTCTATCCCTTGGGTTCGTGCACGATGAAGTATAACCCGCGGTTGCACGAGGCTATGGTGCGCCTGCCGGGCTTCAGCTGCATCCATCCGCTGCAGGATCCAGCGACGGTGCAGGGAATGCTAGAACTCCTCTGGCGGCTGCAGCAGTACCTGGCCGAGATCGCCGGCATGTCGGCTTGCACTCTTCAACCTGCTGCCGGCGCTCAGAGCGAGCTCACCGGTGTCTTGATGGTTTGGGCCTACCACCGCGATCGGGGTGACACAGCCCGCAACACCATCCTGGTGCCCGAGACAGCTCACGGCACCAACCCGGCTACGGCCGCCATGGTTGGCTACCGCACCGTGGCGGTGAAGGGCGACGCGGAAGGCAACATCGACAACGAGTCACTGGCAGCGGCGGTTGATGAGCACACCGCGGCCATGATGGTCACTAACCCCAATACCCTAGGCCTGTTTGAGGCTCACATCTTGGAGGCGGCCGAAATCGTCCATCGCGCGGGCGGCCTGGTCTATGCCGACGGCGCGAACATGAACGCTCTCTTGGGCATCGCCAAGCCGGCTGAGCTGGGAATCGACATCCTGCACTACAACCTGCACAAGACCTTCTCCACCCCACATGGCGGTGGTGGCCCGGGAGCCGGCGCCATCGCGGTGATCGAGCCCCTGGCACCGTTTCTTCCCGTGCCGCAAGTGGTGTGCCGCGAGGACGGTACCTTTGCCCTGGACTTCGACCGACCCAAGTCCATTGGCCGCGTGCACGCTTTCTACGGCAACGCCGCCAATGACGTGCGCGGTTACGCTTACATCCGCGCCCATGGGCAGGAAGGCCTGCGTGCCGTCAGCGAGACGGCCGTGCTGAACGCCAACTACGTTCGTGCCCGTTTGAAGGACCTCTACGAGTCGCCGTACGCCCGCCACGCCATGCACGAGGTCGTCCTCACGGGGCGCTGGCAGGCCGCGAAGGGTGTGAGGACCATGGAGATTGCCAAGCGGCTGATGGACTATGGCCTTCACCCGCCGACGGTCTACTTCCCCTTGACGGTGCCGGAGGCCATGCTCATCGAGCCAACGGAGACCGAGAGCCTGGCCAGTCTGGACGGTTTCGTCGAAGCGATGCGGGCCATTGCCGGCGAAGTGGAGAGTGATCCCGAGCTGGTCCGCTCCGCGCCTCACACCACACCAGTCAGGCGGCTGGACGAGACGGCCGCCGCCCGCCAGCCCAGGCTGACCTGGTGCTAGAAGAAGGCCAGATCGAGCTGTCGGCCGCCTAGCGGGCCGTGTTGAGCCAGAGACTAGGCAGCGCCAGACTGGAGACCGGCGCCACCAGGTGCAACCGCACCACGCTGGGCCAGCCACCGGCCAGCCAGACCTCGGTGGTCACCTGGGGGTCCTCCCCGGAGCGCACCTGTAACGCGTTGGGTTCCACGACGCCTAACAGACCAAGGTCGTGGCGGCGCCAACCGAAGGTCCAGTAGCGAAGAAGAGCCGGCGGCCTGAGAAGTAGCCACAGCTCGCCGCGTCGTGGCGCCGCAAGATCCTGGATCGACTCCCCGGGCTGCAGGGGCACCGGATGGGCCAGCCAGCGCTGGCCATCGTAATGGAACAGCTCGCCGGCGCTGGCGGCCCAGCCATCGTCCGACGCCGCCATATCTAGGTGGTCGACGGGATACGGCCCCGGTAGAGTGGCCGTGATCCACTCCGTGCCACGCAGCCGGAACAGCTGCCCGGTGCCCCCAAACCACACCTCAGGCTCCTCGTCGCCAGTTACCGCCACCGCCCCGGTGCCATCCCGAAGCGGCGCCTCGGACAGGAGCCGCCACCCCGCGCCGTCAAAGTGGGCGACCAAATCGCGGCCGGCTAGCCACACGTCGTCGCTCGCGCGAGCGGCCACGCCACCGAGATGCCAGGTCTTATCAATGGCCACACTTCGCCAGCCGGTGCCGTCGTAGCGCCACAGGGCCGGAAGCTCGCGGCCGCCATCGCGCCAGGTGCTGCCCACCGCCCAACCGTCGGTGTCGCCGACCAGCTTGAGGTCGAAAACCGCCGACTGCAGGGTATCGGTGACGGTGAGCTTCCAGCTCCCGTCCTCACTACCCACGAAGGCTGAGCTCAGCGCCCGGCCAGCTGCCCAGCCGTCGCCGGACCTCGCGAGATCCAACGTCTCCAGCCGGGCTGCCGGCGGCCACACGTGGCTTACCTGGCCGTCGGCTATCTTCACAATGATGCCGTCACTGGCCAGCGCCCAGACACCGTCGGTCACACTGGCCACGCCAACGAAGGTCAGCTCGTGGAGTGCATAGCCCTCGGGCAGGTCAGCTTCGACTGGCTCCCAGGCTCCGGCTTCATAGGCCATCAACTGTGACTCTATTACGGCATAGGCGACCTCGCCATGCCAGGCAAGCGAGGCAATGATCGTCGTGTCGTCAGCCACCCGGGACCAGCGCCCGTCCCTGTACTCCAGGGCTCCGTAGCCGTAGACCATGCCCCGCTCTGGTGAGGTAAAGCTAATCCCGGCAGCCCGCTCCAACCTCAGGTCAGGGTCAATCGTCTCAACCTGCCAGCGGCCGTCCTGAGCATGGAGAACCTGTCCCAGAGCGGTGACCGCCCATGCTTCGTTGGCTGTCGGCATCTCCAAGCCCACGAACTGGGCCAGAACAACCGGCGGCTCCACCACCGACCAGCCCTGAGCATCCCAGCGCAACAGCGCGCCCAGCTCGCCCACCGCCCAACCGTCGTCTGCGGCAGCTAGCGCCACATCAACCAGGTTTAGGCGGGTGGGAGAAGCCATTGGCCACCAGCGGTAGCCATCGAAGCGCACGATCGCGCCACCATCGCCAACGCCCAGCCCAAAGCTGGGGCCCGCCATCGCGATGCTCGCCAGCCGCGCGCCGTCCAGAACCTGTTCCACCCGCCAGACTGTGCCTCGGCGGTGGACCATGGCCGTCCGGAAAACTGGGCTAGGGGGCGGGCTTACCAGCAGGGAGTCAATTCCCCAGGCTTCGGACTCACTCACTGTCGCTACATCGTCGAGCTGACGGAAGCCTCCATAGAGCACCTCCCAGACTGGAATGCGCAGCCCGTCGCCGGCGCCAGCCGGCGCCGCCAGGCCGGCCGCGGCCGACCAGACGGCCAGCAGGAGGAGCGGCAGGCCGCGGATTGGACGCGGCTGGACGCCCCGCACCACACGAGCCAGGTACCGTCGATAGGCAACCATCGAACCTCCGGGCAAGACGGTTTGGGTCAATGATTGGCGTTCAACTGGCGCGAGTCAAGACGAAGCAGCTGCAGCGCCTTTGCCATCTGCTACAATCGCCGGTCGTGGCTGGCCTGGTGATTCTCGCCCCGCTGATCGCCCTGACTGCGGGTGCAGCGCTATTGTTCCTGGGTGGCCGCCGCGGCGGACCCCGGTTCCGATATTGCCTGGCGGCTTCAGGCCTGGCCGTACTGTTTGCCCTGCTGCAACTCGCATTCTTGCTCCGACTGCCCGAGGGCAAGCTCTCTTGGACCCTTCTCGCGCTGCCGGGCTCCTTTCTGCCCGCCCTGGACCTCGAGGTGGACCGCCTGGCTGCTGTCGGCGTCTTGGCCATCGCCGCCCTTGCCTGGCTAGACTGCGCCTCCCGACCCGCCGGCACTGCCTACGAGGCCGGCACCACCCTGGCTATCTCCGCCGGCGCGGCCCTGCTCAGCGCCGGCTACCACACACCTTTCGGCCTGGTCTATGGCTGGCTGGCCCTGGACGCGGCACTGTTCCTTGGCCCCGGGCGTAGCCGCCGTGCTCTCCTGGTCAGCCAGTGTGGCTTGCTCATGGCCGTGGTGGCCCTGGCCTTCGCCACCGCTTTTCAGATGCCACGCGCCATTCCAAGCCGGATACCGGCCTCCGGCTTCAGTGAGACCCTGCTGCTTTTGGCGGCAGCCCTGCGCATGGGGCTCTATCCCATCTGGACGGCTTTGCCCATGTGGCCTGGCGGAGACGTGCGCGCCTTGCCCGTGCAGCGTCTGGCACCCGCCGTGGCGGCACTCGGTCTGTTCCTCAACGTGACACTCCGACTCCATCCGGGCGAAGGTTGGACCCCGCCGGTGCTCGCGTTCTGCTGGCTGGCTGTCCTGGGTGGTGGCCTGCTCGCCTGGTTGCACGACGACCGCTACCAGGTTCAGGCGTGGCAGACGGCCAGCCAGGCCGGACTGGTGACGCTAGCGGCGGCATTTGGCGGCGCTATGGGTGCGGCGATGGCTTGCGTCCTGGCCCTCGATCTGGTGCTCGGAAGGGCGGTTCTCAGCGTGATCGACGACAGCCCGACTACTTACCGCGAGCGCCTGGGTCGGGTGCTGGCGGGGGCAAGCGTGCTAGGCCTGCCGCCGACGCTTGGCTTCGCCGGGCGCTGGCTGCTATATCGTCAGTTGCTGGCAGCTGATGAGTGGCCTAGCCTGTTGCTGATTATGCTGGGTAGCGCCTTTGCCGCCGGAGCGTTGCTTACCCAGAACGGTCGAGGCAAGAGTGCCCACCGCGAGCTGCCCGCCTCAGCAGCGGTCACTGCCTTCGTGGCCGCAGCAGCTACGCTGGTCTTGGGCCTGTGGTTCCGACCGCTTGACGTGGCTGGACGGGCGCTGGTGGCTTTCAGCCCGGTGTCGGCCCTGGCCGATCTGCTCTACACGCTGCGCAGCCCGTTGACCTTCGCCTCCGGACTGGCGCTGCTGGTGGCCATTCTCGCCCCGCCAGCCGTCGGCCAGGCTCTCGCCCGCTCGCGGCCTGTGCCGGCCACGCTCACTGCGGCTCGCTTCTGGAAACGCTTACGCGAGGTGGTCGAACTCCACTGGCTCGGCAGCGCGGCAGCCAGCTTCGCCATCGCCCTCGGCATCGGCATGCAGCGTGCTGCCGGCTTTTCCTCACCCCGTCGGGCGATGGCCTGGACGCTGCTGGCGGTGCTCTTGGTGACGGGCTGGTTTGTGTTGATTGGCTTCCCGGACGCCGGCGGGGATGCCGTACCGTTACCCTCATGGACGATGCTGGCCTACCTGAGCCTGGTCGCCGTGGTGATCGCCGTGGTGCTGGGGACGACGGCGCCGCCGATCACCTTGGTCGCCCTGGCGATCGGACAGCTACTGTCTGCCCTATGGCTTGGGTGGGCCGGCGGGCAGGCAACCATCCCCCTCATCGCGACCATCTACGGCCTGGTCGGCCTGCTGGCAGTTGGCATCCTGGCCTCCAGTCTGGGAGCAGTCCCGGCGCCGACTGCAGTTCGGTCCGCTATGCGCCGACTGCGAGTTCGGCAGACCGCGACCGCGACCGCGACCGGCGACGGGCGAGGCATGGCGCTGATCGCCCTGGCGGTCGTACTTGTTCTGGTTTGCACCGCCGAGCTGCCTGTCCCGAAGGACCTCATACCGATCGCCGCCCTGCGCCCGGCCCTGCTCTATGCCATCGGCGGCGCACTGGTAGTGATCTTCGCCCGGACAGCCCTGCAGCTCGTGGCTGGCGTGCTGCTGGCTTACAGTGGCTTCCAGCTCGGCTACGCCCAGATCGACTCCGGCCTCTTGATCACCTTCGCCCTCTCGGCGTTCCACCTGCTGTTCGCCTTGGTCGCCGCCTACTACCTGGCGATCACCATGGCGATCCAGAGTGAGAGCAGCGCTTAGGCCGTGGGCCGCATCTTTCTTGCCCTTGTAGCTGCCCTGCCGTTCGTCATGGCCGCCCTTACCGCGGCCGCAGCCGAACGCTGGCCACCGCGGTTAATCCGCCTCTCGGGCTATGGTGCCATCGGCCTGGTGCTGACCGGCTCTCTTGCTGCCGTTGACGTTGCCATCATGACGCCCCTGGGCCGGTCACTGGTCCTCTCGCCGCTGGCACAGCTCGGTGTCCAGCTGTTGGCCCTGGGCATGCTCGGCCTGGGATTGGCGCTCGGTGACGAGGAGCGGCAGGATGCCGGCCGGTGGTTGCCCGTGGCCTGGCTTAGTACCGGCGGTTTGGTGCTCGCTCTGCTGGTGACCTCGCTGACGTTGGCAGCGATCACTTACGTCGCCGCTGGACTGCTGTGGGCCTTTGGGCCACCGAAGAGCGCCCGGCAGTCCCCGACCGGACCCGGCCTTCGCTATGCGGCCCTCCTGGTCCTGGCTCTGGCGCCACTCCTCACTGCCTTGCGCCTGTGTGAGCTCGGCCTGTCCGTGGAGGGCGTCGAGCCGCTGGCGCGGGCGCTCATAGCACCGGGTTTCGCCCTGCTCTTGAGCCTGGTGCCACTCCATGCCTGGACCGTAACCCTGGCCTCGGGCTCACCGCGGATCATGGTGATCGGGGTGCTGACACTGGTGCAGACCGCTGGACTGGTGCTCTTGATGCGTGTCTTCGGCGCCTATCCGTGGCTTATGGCCGCTGAGCGGCCACTGCTTTACATGGGGGGCGCCTTGTCGTTGCTCCTCGGAGGCTGGATGGCGCTGTCAGCCGACGAGCGGGACCCGGACGACTGGTTGGCTTACGCCGTGATCGCCAATACCGGCCTGCTTATCATGGGTCTCGGCACGCAGTCAACGCGAGCTGCCGCCGGGATCACGCTCATGCTCTTCGCCAGAGTTCTGGCCCTGCTGACCATTGCCCTGGCCCGCCGCGCAGCGCCCGCTATGGCGCGCCTGGCTCGCGCCGTAGGAACTCTCACCCTGGCCGGTACGCCAGGTCTGGCCGGCTTTCCTTCGTTGTGGCTGCTGCTCCTGGCACTCCAGCTTCAGGCCCCGGCGGTGGCCTCGCTGCCGGTGGTCGTCGGCAGCGGGCTGCTCTTCGCCACTGCGGCCCGACGCTGGCAAGCGGATAGCTCGCTCGAAGCCACCACACCCGCGCCGGCCGAGCAGGTTCGCTGGCCGCTTGTGGTCCTGATCATCGCTCTGGTCGCCCTGGGCCTGGTGCCCCACCTGGCGGCCGCGGTGTTCGGAAACACGCTGAGCGGCCCATTCCTGATTAACGAATGAAGGCCATCCAGACCCGGAGGATCGGAGTCGGCGCGCACCCCGGGGCAAAGGTCGCGGTTGTCCGCGCAGCCAACTGTCGCTAATGGTCAGCACCCACAACTCGCTCAGCGCCCCAGGCCCCAGCTCCCTGGTGGCTGCTATTCGGCTGGCGGACCAGGAGCACCGCCTGTTCACGCCAGGCGAGTGTCTGATGGTCGGCATGTCGGGCGGGCCCGATTCAGTGGCTTTGGCCGCGGCCCTGCGACAGTACGCCCCAGAGCGCGCCTTGCAGCTGCATATCGCCCATCTCGACCATATGCTGCGACCAGACTCGGCTGCTGACGCTGCCTATGTCCTTCAGCTGGCCCAGGCCTGGAGCATTCCGGCGATCGTCGAGGCTCGTGACGTCGCCTCTCTAGCCGCCCGGACGGGCCATGGTTTGGAGCAGGCCGCCCGTCTGGCCCGCTACGCCTTCCTGGCCCAGGCGGCCGCTGAAGTGGGCGCTGCGACGGTGGTCGTTGCCCATCACGCTGACGATCAGGCCGAGACCCTCCTCATGAACCTCATCCGCGGTAGCGGTCTCGAGGGCTTGAAAGCGATGACGCCCGTGGCGCGCTATCCCCTGACCGCCGATGAGATCGAGCGGACGCTGGGCCGGGGGCTCGTCCCGATGCCCGAGCGGCTGGTCCGCCCACTGCTGGACGTGTCCCGCTCGACCATCCTGGCTTACCTCGGCCAGCTGGGCCTGCCTGTCCGCGATGATCCCTCCAATCGAGACCTGCGCTTTCTGCGCAATCGCGTCCGGCACCAGATCTTGCCGCTTCTGGAGAAGGAGAACCCGCGGCTGCGTGAGGCGCTTCGGCGCACCAGCCAGCTGGTGGCGGATGACCTGGCCCTGCTCGAGCCGCTGGTCGAAGAAGCCTGGCAGCAGTGCGCCGGCAGCAGAGCGGGAGCGACTTGCTTCCGACGCGCCGTCTGGGATGGGCTGCCACCAGCGTTGCAGCGCCGCTTGTTGCGGCGGGCCGTTACCAGCCTGCCCGGTCTTCGCCCTTTGGGCGCCGAGCACATCGAGGCCTTGCGCCTGGCCGCCTCAGGTCGGCCCCACCCTGGACTGCCGGGCGGCCTCCGCCTCGAGGGCAATGAGCAGGCCTTCTGGCTAACGCGTGACGAGCCATCCCCACCGCCGCCCCTGGGTCAGGAACCGATAACCATTCCTGCTGGTGGTCGCCTGGCTCTACCGGCCGGCTGGACGCTCGTGGTGCACCGCGGCACCGCTGGCCAGTCGCCGCCCCCGGCATCTGCCTGGACGGCAGTAGTGGACGCCAGGCTGGCCAGCCAAGGCCTGGCAGTGCGAGGCCGGAGACCGGGGGATCGCCTGGCGCCGGCCGGCATGAAGGGACGCCATCAACGGCTGCAGGACCTTTTCGTCGACCGCCGTGTGCCGCGCGCTGAGCGGGAAGCGTGGCCACTGGTCGTTCTGGGAGACGAGGTTATCTGGGTGCCAGGGTTGCGCCTGAGTGAGCGCGCCAGTATGGCCCTGCCGGAGCACGACTGGGTCGCGCTGACCTTCGAGCCGCCCAGCAGGCTGGCGAGCATCGCCCCCGGCAGCCTCAGGCCGAGGTGCTGACCTGGCGCGGCGGACGGGCCCCGGGGCCAGCGCATTCAGTCCGGCGATGTGCGCCCGGCGGAGCTGGCCTGGCGCCGCGCCCGCAGACCGGCAACGGCCATTGCGGGGACTGCCCGGTGCGCCAGCCTGATCAGAGAGCGGCCCCGGCTACCTTCAGGCCAAGCGACAGGCTGTGGCGCAAGCCCGCGCGGCTCAACCGCGGCCGGCGATGATCGCGAGAGGAGGACAGTCGAGCCAAATCCGGCGGCAAACAGGGCCAATAGCGGTATCCAGCCCCAGCGGCCGTGCGCCATTGCCAGCACCGCGACCGAGAGCGCATATGCTGCCATAAGGGCCTCACCGAGCACCAACGGCTCTACTCGCCTGCGACCATCGGCACCGGCATACCGGGCAGCGAAATGGCCGGACGACCCGGAGTCTGCCAAACCCAGATTCGGGGGTGGCAGCGCTTTGGCCGGCCAATCGCCCGCGGGCTGACCTGCGCCGACCTTGGGCGTGCGCTCGAACTCGCCGCCGCGCCGCAAGAGGGCGCGAAGGACCGCTACCGTGCCGTTGAGTGACAAGCCCAAGGCCACCAGTGCCAGTGCCGGATAGTCCGCCAGGCGGCGCCGCCAGTCGGGATAAATGGTCCGTAAGGCTACGGCGTACATCAGCGGCGGCGCAAGACCGAGCACACCCAGCAGGCAAAGCACCGGGGGCAGGGCGGGCGCCTGACCCAAGATCAGAGGTGAGGCCAGAAGACAGGTCAGGGGCAGCAGATGCAGTAGATGGCCGCCCAGGGTCAACACCGCGTGGAGGCGCACCGCCAGAGGCAATTGCGCACGCATGATCCGGGGGCCCAGCTTCAGGAGCAGCTGCGTGGTGCCAATAGCCCAGCGGCGCTGCTGCCGACGGAAGGCGTCCACCGTCGCCGGCAGCTCGGCCGGGATGACCACCTGGGGCAGGAATATCACCCGCCAACCAGCCAGCTGCGCCCGGAAGCTCAGGTCAGTGTCTTCGGCCAGGGAATCGCCCTGCCAGCCGCCAGCAGCCAGGATGGCCTCGCGGCGCCAGACACCGGCCGAGCCATTGAAGCTCACAAACAAACCCAGTCGGGCCCGCACCGTCTGCTCGATGACGAAGTAGCCGTCCAGCGCCATCGCCTGGATCCGGGTTACTATCGACTGGTCGCGGTTGAGATGGCCCCAGCGGGCCTGCACGGCGGCAATGCGACCCGTTAGATACGGCACTGTGCGCTCTAAGAAGTCGGGCGGTGGGACGAAGTCAGCATCGAAGACGGCCACCAGGCTGCCGCGGGCGGTCTTTAGCCCTGAAGCCAGCGCACCGGCTTTGTAGCCATCCCGGACCCGGCGTCGGCAAACCTGAACCCGGGTGCCGCGGGCCCGCCAGCGGGCCGCGGCCCGATCGACTATGGCGGTGGTCTCATCGGATGAGTCGTCCAGGATCTGCACCTCGAGTCGATCCGCTGGCCAGTTCAACCGGCAAGCGGCCTCAATAATGCGCTCGGCAACGCGAGGCTCGTTGTAGATGGGCAGCTGCACCGTGACCACCGGCCGGTCAGTGCGCCGTGCCACCTGAGCCCATGGTCGCCGGCCGGCGGTGGCCAGGTAGCTGAAGGTGAAGAACATCACCCGCAGGCCACACAGACCAAGACTCAATAGCAGCAGGGGGTACGCGGCGGCGAGGGGGAGGGCCATAGCAACGTCACCGGCAGGGTTGAGCTGTCATGCCCGGTGCGCGGGCTCGGGCTGCAGGTTACTGGCAGCTCGAGCCTGGTTCCGGCGGCCTGGCACGTTCAATGACGGCTCGCAACCGCTTCTCGAGGTGCGCGCGCGGCAACAGCACCCGCCGCCCACAGCGCAGGCACACCAGCCCGACGTCAGCACCCAAGCGCACCACCCGCCACTCGCGGCCGCCGCAGGGGTGGAGCTTGCGCAACTGGACCACATCGCCCAGACCGAGGTCGGCACTGGCTCCCGGTAGCACGAAGCGCGAGTATAGCACACCGCGGAATCGAGTCGCCGTGCTATACTGCCGCTTCGAAAGCCCCGTTTCGATCGAGGTGCCATGCTGATCTTGGACCTGCTCAACAATCCAATCGCGGTGCTGTCGCTCTTGGGGGCCCTCCTCGTTGGCCTCTCGGTGCACGAATGGGCACACGCACGCTCCGCCTTTGCCCTGGGAGACCCGACCGCCTACTACGCCGGCCGGATGACCCTCAACCCAGCTCGGCACATCGATCCGGTGGGCGCGCTGTTCTTCCTGCTGGCCGGATTCGGCTGGGCCCGACCGGTGCCGATCGATCCGCGTCGCCTCGGCCCGACCGGCACGGTTCTGGTGAGTGCCGCCGGCCCGGGCTCCAACGTGGCCCTGGCAGCCCTGGCCCTCTTGCCCCTGCGGCTTGGCCTGCTGCCTAGTTACGGCTTGGTGCCTAACTTGCTGGGCTTCTTCGCGCTCTTGAACATCATGCTGGCCGTCTTCAACAGCCTGCCCATACCACCGCTCGATGGCTGGCGCATTGTGAGCGGCCTGGCACCCAGACATCTGGCCTATCGGGTGCGGGAAATCGAGAGCTTCGGCATGGTGGTCCTGTTTGCCGTCATCGTGCTGGGCTCCATGCTCGGCGTGTCGCTGCTAGGCGCAATCATGTCGCCCCTGGTAAGACTGCTGATCTGGGTCATCGCCGGCAGCGATCTGGCCACCCGGCTGAACTTGCGCTTCTAGGATCAACACTGGGCTTCCAAGTGCCGGAGGGGATAGCTGCCGTGACGGCTCAGCCAACAACCAGGGTGCGCGTCCGGCAGTTCGTCCGGGCGCTAGAGGCCCGGCGGTGTCCGCCCGATGACGGGCCGGCGGCCGAAGTGCTGCCACCCAACCTGTACGCCCTGTATCGCCGCATGTCGCCCGAGGATCGACTCCATGGCCTCGAGATGCTGGAGCTGTTGCGAGCCGCAGGTCATCGTGACCCGCTGCTGCTTCAGGCCGGTCTGCTGCACGACGTGGGCAAGGCCGACTCGCCGGTAGGCATCCGCCATCGGATCCTGAGAGTGCTCTTGGTGCGACGCCTGCCGGCGGTGTGGCGCTGGCTGTGTCGTGAACGGGGTGGCCGGCGAGAGGCATTCTACGTCATCGCCAACCACCCCGAGATCGGCGCCCAACGGCTGGCTGAGGCGGGAGCCGACCCGGAACTGGTGGAGCTGGTTCGCTTTCACGAATCGCCCGCGCCGGCCGATTGGGCCGACACCAGCAGGGCACAGCGCCACGCTGCCCTGACGGCCGTTGACGCGCGCTGCTAGCCGGGCCGGCACCTGGCCGCTAGCCCAGCGAAGGAGGACTCCATGGACTCAGCCGATCACCCCATCGAGGGCCAAACGAAGAGAACGGTCGCCTTCCTTGGACTGAACGCTACGGGCAGCATCCTGGCGGCAGCGGTGCGCGCTCTCCAGCCGGGGTGGCATCTCCTGGGCCACGAGCCAGACCGTAAGCGGGCGGAGGCGGCGCTGAGGAGCCGGGTTATCGACCAGCACCTTCCCAACCCCGTCGCTGCAGCGCGGGATGCAGGCATCGTGTTCATCTCGCAGTCGCTAGGTCAGTCGCTGGCCACCCTTGAACAGATCGCACCGCACCTCCAAAGTGGAGCGGTGGTCACCGACACCGGCCCTCTCAAAGTCCCGGTCGTGGAACACGCGGCCCAGCACCTGCCATCTTCTGTGGCCTTCGTAGGCGGTCATCCAATTCTTGGCTTGGAGAGGGGGTCGGGCGCACAGGCCTTGTCTGGTGTCACCTACTGCCTGGTTCCGGCGCGTGGCGCGGGCGAAACCGCAGTCCAGACCATCGCCGCATTGGTGTCCGCCATGGGTGCCGAGCCGTATTTCGTTGACGCCGCCGAACATGACGCCCTGGTGGTCGGGGCACAACTGATGCCCGACTTGGTGCGCAGCACCCAACTAAGCTTGTTGGCCAGGAGCCCCTCAGCGCGGGACATAGGGCGTCTGTGCCCTCCAGCGACGGCCGAGGAGTCGCAGGAGCTCGCCCGCTGGCTGGCCGAGGCCTCCACCGATCTCACTGCTGCCCGGGCAGCTACCGTGCACTGGCTCGATCGGCTGCTGGCTGAGCTTCTCCACTGGCGCCAGCTACTCGACGAAGGCAATCCCGAGCTCATCGCTTGCCAGGCGACCACCGCCTCGCAGGAGCTGTCCAGCTGGCCCGGTTCGACGAGCGACCGCCAGTCACACCAGGATGAGCTTCACCAGCCAGGCTTTGTGCGCCAGGCCCTCTTTGGCCAGCGGCGGCCGCCGCCCCGGCCGGAGGCCGACCGCTAGGCCGCAGCAGCCGCAGCCGTGATCCAACGATCATCCGTCCAGGCTGCCTCGGCTTGGCAGCTTCGCTCCTCGTTCCTAGAATCGAACGCCGTGACCCCCCAAGAGGCCCTGGGGGAAGCGGCGCCTCACCGGGCCACTGCCCCACCGACCAGGCGCCAGCGCGCCCGGCGCATTCTCATGATCGCGCCGACCTCCTTCTTTGCTGACTATGGCTGCCACGTGCGCATCCTGGAGGAGATCCGGGTGCTCCAGCGCCTGGACCACGAGATCAAGGTAGTCACTTACTACAACGGCCGCGATGTGCCAGGCGTGGAGATCCGACGCACCATGCCGATCCCCTGGCGCCGCCACTACGAGGTCGGCTCCTCGCGGCACAAAATGGCTTTCGACCTCTTGCTTGCCCTGCGCACCCTAACCCTGATCGCTGGCTGGCGGCCGGACATAGTCCACGGTCATCTCCACGAGGGGGCACTCATCGGATGGCTGGCCAGCCGGCTCTTGGGTCGGCCGCTGGTCTTCGACTTCCAGGGCAGCCTGACGGGCGAGATGATCGACCATGGCTTCCTCAAGCGCGATGGTCCTGTCCACGCCTTTTTCCGGCGACTGGAGCACTGGATCGACCGACGGCCAGCGGCCATCGTGACCAGTTCCCGACAAGGTCAGCAGCACCTGGCAAGTCAGTTTGGCGTGCCCGCCGAGCGCGTGCTTGCCCTGCCCGACTGTGTTGATGCCACCGTCTTCCGGCCGGACGTCCTGTCAGCCGAAGAGCGGCAACGCGACCGGGCCGTGCTGGGCATACCGGCTGGCCGCCAGGTGGTCATCTATCTTGGGCTCCTGGCCCGCCACCAGGGCACAGATCTGCTCCTTCAGGCCGCCAGGCAGGTGGTGAACGAACGTCCGGAGGTTCACTTCCTGATCATGGGGTTCCCCGGCACCGAGACCTATGGCACTCTGGCCCGCCAGATGGGCCTGGCGCCATGGACCACCTTCACCGGCAGAGTGCCATACGAAGAGGCGCCACGCCGGCTGGCGTTGGGCGACCTGGCGGTGGCCACCAAGCTGAGCACCACCGAAGGCAGCGGCAAGATCCTCAACTACATGGCCATGGGCTTGCCGACGGTGGCCTTCGACACGCCGGTGAGCCGCGAGTACCTGGGCGAGGATGGCTTGTATGCCGAGGCGGGCGACGCCGACGCCCTGGCCCGGGCGATCTTGACGGCGCTAGCTCAGCCCGAGCTCCTGAAGATGCGCGCCGCACGGCTGAGGGCCCGTGCAGTAGCCGACTACGACTGGCTGTTCGCTGGGCGCAAGCTGGTGGAGATCTACGACCGACTCGACCACCGAGCAGGGAGCCAATCTTGACCACGAGCTCGCCGGCGGCCTGGGTGAGTCCGGCCCAGATCGATCCTCGCGCGCGGCTGCGCGAGCTTTGGCTCTATCGCCACCTGATCGGCAACCTCGTCCGGCGGGACCTCCAGGTGCGCTACAAGAACTCGGTCCTCGGCTTCCTGTGGTCCTTGGTCAGCCCGCTTCTGATGATGCTGGTCTTCTGGGTGGTCTTCGACCTGTTCCTGGGTCGCGGTACCGAGGACTACCATGCCTTCGTGTTGGTGGCCCTTCTGCCCTGGAACTGGTTCAGCGTATCCATGGCCGGCGGAACCCAGAGCGTGGTTGCCAGTAGCGCTCTGATCAAGAAGGTCTACTTCCCGCGGGAAGTGCTGCCGATCAGTGTCGTAGCCAGCGAACTCGTCAACTTCCTCTTGGCCCTGCCCGTGCTCCTGGGCATTCTTCTTCTCTCAGGCATCCCGATCACGCGGCAAGTGCTATGGGTGCCGGCCATAATCGTGGTTCAGGCAGCCTTCACCATCGGCATGGTTCTCCTCCTGTCGACGGCCAATGTGTACTACCGCGATACCGGGGTAATCCTCGAGGTAGTGCTGCTCGCCTGGTTCTTTGTCACGCCGATCATCTATCCGATAGAAACGCTGCGCGACTCGATCCTGCACCTTGGCCCACTCGTTCTGTCCGCAGAACGCCTGGTTTACATCGTCAACCCAATGGCCTCGATCATCGCCAGCTACCGGGTGGTTCTTTTCGGCAGTGCGGCCGTGCCCGTCCCGGGACCGCCAGCGTTGGATTTCCTCTTGCGCACTGGCCTTACCGCACTGGTGGTGCTGGTGCTTGGTTATGGTATCTTCTGCCGCCATAGCGGTCGTTTTGGTGAGGAAGTATGAGTATGTCTTTTCGGTACTCTGGCTTGTCCTGGCACGACGACGATGGCCGCCCTGCCGGCAGCGGCCTGACGGCCGACGCTGGTAGATATGGGGACACCTGTTGATGTTGGCCAACGGCCACAATGAGGCACCGCGATGACCACCGCCATCGCCTTTGAGCATGTGACAAAGACTTTCGCCGTCGAGTACGATCGGCCGAGGGCGTTGAAAGAGCTGTTCGTGGGCACGCTGCGCCGGGCGCGAAGGCGGCGCGAAGTGATCACCGCTCTTGCTGACGTAACCTTCACCCTGGAGGGCGGCGGCACCCTGGGCCTGGTGGGGGCCAACGGCACCGGCAAGAGCACCGCTCTGAAGCTGGCGGCGAGGATCCTGGAGCCCACCTCGGGGCGCATCTTCGTCAACGGCCGCCTGGTGGCCTTGCTAGAGCTCGGCGCCGGCGTTCATCCCGATCTGAGTGGCCTGGAGAACATTTACCTCAGCGGCTCGCTGATGGGCTTTAGCCGGCGCGAGATGGAAGGCCGGCTGCGGGCCATTGTCGAGTTCTCAGAGTTGGGTCCGTTCATTGATCTGCCGGTGCGGCAGTACTCCTCGGGCATGTTCATGCGCCTGGCCTTTGCTACCGCCATCCATATGGACCCCGAGATCCTCTTGCTGGACGAAATCCTGGCGGTTGGCGACCAGGCCTTCCGCGGCAAGTGCTACGACCGGATTATGACCTTGCGCAAGCGAGGGGTGACAATCGTCTTGGTCTCCCACGACTTGGGACCCATCCGTGAGCTTTGTGAGCGCGCCTTGTGGTTGGAAGGCGGGCAGGTCCGCGCCTACGGCCCCACCGATGACGTGGTCGAGGCCTACTATGCCAGTGTCATTGCGCAAGAGGAGGCCAGGCTGGCAGCCGAAGCCGCCGGCCTTCAGGAGGAGTCGGCCGCAGCCAGCCCGACCAGCGTGTCCAGCGAAGAACGCGATCGCTGGGGCTCCGGGGAGGTAGAGATCGTCGACGTGACCATTCTCGGTCCCCAGGGCACGGCGCAGCACGTCTTGGTCAGCGGCCAGCCGATGACGGTCCGCATCCGTTACCAGGCTCATCGGCGGATCGAGGAGCCGGTATTCGGCCTGGCAATCCATCGCCAGGACGGATTGCACATCACCGGCCCAAACACCCTCGAGGCGGGCGTGCCCATCGAGGCGATCGAGGGCTCAGGCGAGGTGCGTTACGTGGTTGAGTCGCTGCCTCTGCTGTCAGGGACCTACGAGGTCTCGGCGAGCTGCTACGATCAGTCGTGCACCCACGCTTACGACCACCATCACCGCCGGTTTCCCTTCCGGGTGCGCGCCGGAGACAGCCGGCCGCGCTTCGGCTTGCTGATGCTGCCAGCGAGCTGGCAGCATGAGAGCGACCAGGCCTGCCCGCCCGAGCCGCGAGCGGCAGCGGCGGCATCGGGGGCGGAGGACTCCGGATGAAACCACCGCCGTGACTGCCAGCGAGCCAGATGCTGAGCCATGAGTGACCAGGGCCTGGACGCGACCCGGAAGCTGAACCATGAGTGACCAGGGCCTGGACGCGACCCGGAAGCTGAACTATGAGTGACCAGGGCCTGGACGCGACCCGGAAGCTGAACTATGAGTGACCAGGGCCTGCCCGCGACCCGGAAGCTGAACTATGAGTGACCAGGGCCT